>Ga0207874_1000002_pt1 | contig 468302 bp, 464 predicted proteins | sample HigsolmetaAR201D_FD_184833 | JGI IMG/M metagenome (GOLD analysis project Ga0207874, IMG submission 184833) | Ionic liquid and high solid enriched microbial communities from the Joint BioEnergy Institute, USA - AR20-1-D (SPAdes) (version 2) ... | reverse complement strand
GGCCTGCTTGAGGATCGAGACGATCTGGGTCTCGGTGAAACGGGACTTCTTCATGGAACCTCCTGGCTGGGGAAAACATGCCAGAAAGTTCTACTTATGGGGTGTCTGCGGATCGGGGAAGCTTACGGAGCCACACGCCTGAGTGTAGCTATCCGGGGTGAGAGAGGAAGCTACGACATGACGAGGGGCTGGTGCACTCGGTCCATCGCAGGCAACACTGCAGCAGCCCTCGTCGAGAGCTGCTCGGCCACCGCCCGACGCCTCACTGGAACTTGCGCTCCGCAGGCGGCGGCGGGTCCCACTGGTACAGCCAGGTCTCGGTGAGCGGCTGGCCGTCGCATTGCAGGTACAGCCGCAGGTCGATCGGCCGGGTGCTGTCGTCCAGCGGGCGCAGGTCGAACATCGCGCGCCAGCCGTTGATGGCGTGCAGCGGCCGCGCGGACGTGATCTCGATCTGCCCGCGCGAGGCCCAGATCACGGGCTCGACCTTGGCGTCCTTGCCGATCAGCGACAGGTCGCCGCCGGCGAAGTCCACCGCGAAGCGCCACGAGAAGTACTTGCGCGGCTGGCCGACGATGCCGCCGATGCCGGTGCGCGTGGCCACGCATTCGGCCAGCGGCGGCCGCGCGGGCGGGTGCGCCCCCCAGTAGAGGCGATAGCCGAACAGCAGCTCCTGCCCGGGCTGGGGCTTGTCGGCCGGGTTCCAGAACGCGACGATGTTGTCGAAGGTCTCGTCGACGGTGGGGATCTCGACCAGCTGCACCGAGCCCGGCCCCCAGCCGTGCTTGGGCTCGACCCACAGGCTCGGGCGCTTGTCGTAAAACACGCCGTCATCCTGGTAGTGGTCGAAGTTGCGGTCGCGCTGCAGCAGGCCGAAGCCGCGCGGGTTGTTGTCCTGGAAGGCGTTGAAGCGCAGGTGCGCCGGGTTGGTCAGCGGGCGCCAGATCCACTCGCCGTTGCCGGTCCACATCTGCAGGCCGTCGGTGTCGTGGATCTCCGGGCGCCAGTCGTTGGCCATGCGCTTGTCGTTCTCGCCGAACTGGAACATGCTGGTGCACGGCGCGATGCCGATGCGCTCGATCACCTTGCGCGGGTACAGCGCGGCGTCGATGTCCATCACCTGCGTGTCGCCCGGCGTGATCACGAAGCGGTACGCCCCCGCGATGCTGGGCGAGTCGAGCAGCGCATAGACCGTCAGCGTGCTGGACTGGCGCGCGGGTTTTTCGAGCCAGAAGGCGACGAAGTTCGGGAACTCCTCCGGCCGGTTCATGCCGGTGTCGATGGCCAGCCCGCGCGCCGACTGGCCGTACTGCCACTCGCCGCCCACCGCGCGGAAGTAGCTCGCGCCCAGGAAGGCGGCGATGTCGCGCTGCAGGTCGGTGTGGAAGTTGATGCGGAAGCCCGCGAAGCCCAGGTCCGGCGGCAGGCGCTCGGCCGGCACGCCGCTTTCGGAATGGTCGAACAGCGCGGGGTCGTAGGCGATCTCCTGCGCCTGGCCGTCGACCACCTCGAACATGCGCACCGGCGACTTAAAGAACAGCCCCAGGTGGAAGAACTGCGCCTGGAAGCGCAGCTGGTCGTCGCGCCACAGCGCGCGCTCCTTGCGGAAGCGGATGGACTGGTACTGGTCCCAGGTCAGGGTGTCCAGCCCCTTGGGCAGCGTCGAGCGCGGCGCCTGGTAGGGCCGGCTCGCCAGGTGGCGGGCATGGCCCTTGAGCCAGGCGTAATCGAACGGCTGGGGCTTGCCGATGGGCTTGAGGTCCGCGGCCAGCGCCTGGCCGTGGAGCAGCGAGCCGCCCGAAGCCAGGGCAGCGAGACAGGACAGGAAATGTCGGCGTTGCACGGTGCGTACGTCGGTTCGAAAAACCAGCAGGAACACTGCGCCGGCGCCCGGAAGGCGCCGGCACGGCGGGCTGGCACGCATGGTAGCGGGCGAAACGGGCTCGTTGCGCAAGCCCGGAGGGCCGCTTGGTGACACAACGTTGTGCCGGGCCGGTGCCGGAAAGGGGCGCGCCCGCTCTCGCGGGCCGTGCCGGCCGCCGCTACACCCGGTTGCAGGCCGCCCCGGCGGCGGGGCCTACGGGCGGCCGAAGGTGACGCCCAGGGGCACCCGGGCCGCGTCGTCCCACTGCGGCCCGTCGAACCAGGGCTCCCCGCCCAGGCAGGCGGCCAGCATGTCGAGCGAGTCCAGCCCCCAGAACAGGCGGCCGTCGACCTCGATGGTGGGCACGCCGAACACGCCGCGCCGGGCGGCCTCCTCGGTCGCGTGGCGCAGCGCCTGCTTGACCGCGTCGCCAGCCGGGTCCTGCCGCGGCGCCAGCTCGGCGGCGAGCGCGGCCAGCCGCGCGGGATCGTCGGCGGCCAGGCCGCCCTCCCAGACATGGCGGAACACCGTCTCGCAGACATGGCGGTTGGGCGTGTCGCCCGCCTCCGGGCAGGCCAGCGCCAGCCGCAGCAGCGACAGCGGGTTGAACGGGTGCGCCGCCGGCATGCGCAGCGGGACGCCGAGCCGGTGCGCCTGCCAGGCGACCTGGCGGTAGATCCACACGCGCTTGGGCTCCAGCTCGGCCGGCGCGCGCTGGCCGTGATGCTGCAGCAGCCCGGCCAGCAGCAACGGCTGGTAGCGCACGGTATACGAGAGGCCCTGCAGCGCCTGCGGCAGCCGCTCGAAGGCGAGGTAGGCGTAGGGCGAGACGAAGTCGAAGTAGAAAGTGAGCTGCTTCACGGTCGGTGTCGGGGATCGGTGGTCGGGGCGGCGGCCTGGCAGCGTTCGCGCCGGCGCGGCAGCTGCTTCCAGACCTGCCATTTTTCGGCATCGCTCATCGTCGACCAGGCCGCGATCTCGTCCAGCGTGCGCATGCAGCCTTCGCACCAGCCGGTGGCCTCGTTCATGCGGCACACGCTGACGCAGGGGCTGGGAACGGACGATGCGGCGCGGGCCATCGGGGGCACCTGGCTTCAGCCGGCCAGGCCGGCGCGCGCGCGCTTGTCCGCCACCTTGGCGTTGAAGCGTGCGTAGTCGACCACGGCGCGCTCGTGGGTGCCTTCGGAGATCTTGTCGATGCCGTCGTGCGCCTCGGCGCGGAAGGTGATGCGGCGCCCGTCGACCGCGATCACCTCGGCCTGCACGTGGATGGTCATGCCCGGCGCCGTCGGCGCCAGGTGCGAGAAGTTCACGTGCGTGCCCAGCGACCCTTCGCGCGGCCAGTCGAGGTAAGGCAGGATGGCCCGCTGGCAGCAGGCCTCGAGCATGCTCACCATCAGGCCGGTGGCGAACACCTCCGGCATCTGGCGGAATTCCTCGAACTCGGGGTAGATGTGCGGGACCGTCGTCTCGCGCGTGACGGTGTAGGTGAGCTCGGCGCGGGCGCCGATCGGGATGTCCTTCATGCGGTGGGGTCCGGGTACAACCTTGCCAGCGTAAGGTCCCGGCCCCGCCACCGCAACCCGGGTTTGCGTCAATCCTCGAACGGCAGGCCCACGTAGTTCTCGGCCAGCGAGGTCGAGGCCGCGGTGGACGAGACCAGGTAGTCCAGCTCCGCCTCCTGGATGCGCCGGCCGAAGTCGCCCTGGTCCGGGAAGCGGTGCAGCAGGTTGGTCATCATCCACGAGAAGCGCTCGGCCTTCCAGATGCGCCGCAAGGCCTTCTCGGAATAGTGGTCGATGCCGGCCTCGCTCCTGTCGCGGTAGTACTCGATCAGCGCCCGCGACAGGTAGCGCACGTCCGCCGCCGCGAGGTTCAGGCCCTTGGCGCCGGTGGGCGGCACGATGTGCGCCGCGTCGCCGGCCAGGAACAGCCGGCCGAAGCGCATCGGCTCGGCGACGAAGCTGCGCAGCGGGGCGATGCTCTTCTCGATCGAGGGGCCGGTGACCAGCCGCTCGGCCGTCTCCGGGTCCATGCGGCGGCGCAGCTCGTCCCAGAAGGCATCGTCGGACCACTGCTCGACCTTGTCCTCCAGCGAGCACTGCACGTAGTAGCGGCTGCGCGTGCGCGATCGCATGCTGCACAGCGCGAAGCCGCGCTCGTGGTTGATGTAGATGAGCTCGTCGGAAACCGGCGGGGTGTCCGACAGCAGGCCCAGCCAGCCGAACGGGTAGACGCGCTCGTAGGTGGTCAGCGCGCCCTGCGGCACGCTGGCGCGGCACACGCCGTGGTAGCCGTCGCACCCGGCGATGAAGTCGCACTCGATCTCGTGCGCCTTGCCGTCCTTGACGTAGCGCACCCGCGGGCGCGCGGTGTCGAAGTCGTGGATGCTGACGTCGGCCGCCTCGTAGACGGTGGGCAGGCCGGCCGCCTCGCGGGCGTCCATCAGGTCGCGGGTGATCTCGGTCTGGCCGTAGACCATCACCGACTTGCCGCCGGTCAGCGCCTTGAAGTCGATGCGGTGGCGCCGGCCCTTGAACGCGATCTCGATGCCGTGGTGCACCAGGCCCTGCCGGTGCATGCGCTCGCCCACGCCCGCCTCGTCGAGCAGGTCCACGCAGATCTGCTCGATGATGCCGGCGCGGATGCGCGACAGCACGTAGTCCTTGGTGTGCTTTTCCAGGATCACGGCGTCGATGCCGGCCTTGTGCAGCAACTGGCCGAGCAGCAGGCCCGAGGGGCCGGAGCCGATGATCGCCACCTGCGTTCTCATGGCGTGTCTCCTCTTTGCTTTTTGATAAGCCAAGCGTAGGCAGCATCGGGCTTGCCCGGAATGGACGGATCCGACAATCACTTGGACAATCCGAACATCTCCGGCCACCTGCCGCACCGTGTCGCACCGCGTCCCGACCTACGCCCTGTACGGCGAGCACCAGCAGCCGCTGATGCCCGAGGCGCTGCACGTCGAATCGATCGCCGACCGCAGCCGCCTCTACAACTGGGAGATCTCGCCGCACCGGCACGACCTGTTCGCGCAGCTGCTGTGCCTGCGCAGCGGCCACGGCGAGGTGCTGTTCGCCGATGCGCGCGTGCCGTTCGAGGCGCCGTGCGTGATCACCGTGCCGCCGCTGGAGGAACACGGCTTCCGCTTCAGCCGCGACATGGACGGCCTGGTCATCACCGTGGTCGCCCACCGCCTGCAGGGCCTGCTGCAGGCCGCGCCCGAGCTGGTCGAGCGCCTGTCCGTCCCGCACTGCCTGCGCTTCTCGCCCGGCTCGGCCGAGTTCGCCGAGATCGACCGTGCCTGCACGCTGCTGGCGCGCGAGATGCGCGGCGCCGCGCCGTGGCGCATGAACCTGGTCGAGGCCTCGCTGGTGACCGCGCTGGTGCTGGCCGCGCGCGCCGCCGCGGCCCCGGCGCGCACCACGCAGGGCCCGTCGCCGCGCAGCCTGCAGCATGCGCAGCGCTTTCGTGCGCTGCTGGACCAGCGCTTTCGCGAGCAGCGCAGCATCGACGACTACGCCCGCGAGCTGGGCATCACGCCGACGCAGCTCAACCGCGTCTGCCGCGAGGTGCTGGGCACCTCGGCGCTGGGGGCGCTGCATGCGCGCCTGATGCTGGAGGCCAAGCGCGACCTCGCCTACACGCGGCTGAGCGTCAAGGAAGTGGCGCTGACGCTGGGCTTTTCGGACGCGGCCTACTTCACCCGCTTCTTCACCCGCCACGCCGGCATGTCGCCCAGCGAGTTCCGCGACGCGGTGCGCCGCGAGCTGGGCCAGGAAGGCTGAGCCGGGCTCAGGCCAGCGCGCGGCCGATCAGGATCTTCTGCACGTCCGAGGTGCCCTCGTAGATCTGGCACACCCGCACGTCGCGCCAGATGCGCTCGACCGGGAAGTCGCTCACGTAGCCGTAGCCGCCGTGGATCTGGATCGCGTCCGAGCAGACGCGCTCGGCCATCTCGCTGGCGAACAGCTTGGCCATCGCCGCTTCCTTCAGGCACGGCTGGCCGGCGTCGCGCAGCGCCGCGGCATGCCAGACCATCTGGCGCGCCACCTCGATCTGCGTGGCCATCTCGGCGAGGCGGAACTGCACCGCCTGGTGCTCGAAGATCGGCTTGCCGAAGGCCTCGCGCTGCTTGGCATAGTCCAGCGCCGCCTCGAAGGCCGCACGCGCCATCCCGACGCTCTGCGCGGCGATGCCGATGCGCCCGCCTTCCAGCGCCGACAGCGCGATGCGGTAGCCCTCGCCTTCCTCGCCGATGAGGTTCTCCGCCGGCACGCGGCATTGCTCGAAGACGACCTGCGCGGTGTCGCTGGAGTGCTGGCCCACCTTGTCCTCCAGCCGCGCGACGCGGTAGCCCGGCGTGTCGGTCGGCACGATGAAGGCGCTGATGCCGCGCTTGCCGGCGGCCTTGTCGGTCACCGCGATGACGATCGCCACCTGCCCGTTCTTCCCGCTGGTGATGAACTGCTTGACACCGTCGATCACGTAGTGGTCGCCGTCGCGCCGCGCCGTGGTGCGCAGCGCCGAGGCGTCGGAGCCCACGTGCGGTTCGGTCAGGCAGAAGGCGCCCAGCAGCTCGCCCTGCGCCAGCGGCACCAGCCAGCGCCGCTTCTGCGCCTCGTTGCCGTAGCGCAGCAGGATCGCGCACACCGGGCAGTTGTTGACGCTCACCGCGGTGCTGGTGCCGCCGTCGCCGGCGGCGATCTCCTCCAGCACCAGCGCGAGCGACAGGTAGTCCAGCCCGGCGCCGCCGTAGTCGGTGGGCACGCACACGCCGTAGGTGCCGAGCGCCGCCAGCCCGCGGTGCACGTCCTTCGGGAAGTGGTGTTCCTTGTCCCAGCGCGCCGCGTGCGGCCTGATCTGTTCGTGGACGAACGCGCGCACGGCGTCGCGGATCATGGTCTGGTCCGGGCTCAGGAGCATGGCGTGGCCTCTCGGTCGGGTGGGCGGGGATCGGTCACCAGGGGATGGGCGTGCCGCCGTGGGCGTAGAAGCGGCCGTTGTCCTCGGGGCCCAGGCGCGCGATCAGGCGGCGCAGGTCGCCGACGCTGTGCTCCACCGGCAGCGCCGCGCCAGGGCCGCCCATGTCGGTGCGCACCCAGCCCGGGTGCACCGCGACGCAGGTCGCGCCGCGCGCACCGAGCACCGTCGAGGCGTCCTTGAGCACCGAGTTGAGCGCGGCCTTCGAGGCGCGGTACAGCCAGCCGGCCGCGCCGGAGCGCTGGCCGATCGAGCCCATCACCGACGACAGCACCACCACCCGCGCGCCCGGCGCGAGCAGTTCCTGCAGCGCCTGCAGCAGCCGCATCGGCCCCAGCACGTTGGTGCGCATCACGAGGTCGAAGTCCTCCTGCGAGGGCGCCTGCAGGCCGTCGGTGTGCGGCCCGTAGACGCCGGCGTTGAGGATCGCGATGTCGACCCGCTCGCCGTCGGCACGCCAGCCCAGGCCGGCGACGCTGGCCGCGTCGGTGACGTCCAGCCGGTGGGCCTCGCAGCCCAGCTCGCGCAGGTCCTGCAGCCCCGCCTCGTCGCGCGCGGTCGCGACCACGCGCTCGCCGTCGGCGCGGTACTGCCGCGCGAATTCGCGGCCGATGCCGCGCGAGGCACCGGCGATGAACACGGTCATGACACCTCCCGGACCAGCAGGGTGCCGCGGCTGACCACCGCGACCCCCGAGCGTTGCGTGTTCGCCGAGCCGTCGACCATCACGACGTACCCGTCAAGCTTGCGGTTCCATTCGACGGACGAGACCGTCCACTGCAGCACGACGTCCTCGTCCGCATACACGGGTGCCTTGTACGCGAAGTTGAAGTTCAGGCACACCATCTGCCGCTTGATGCCGTCGTCGCGCCGCGAGAAGTGGCTGGCTGCCAGCCCCATCAGCATCGAGGCCGTGTGCGGGCCGCTGGCGATCACGTCGCCGAAGCGGGACTCGCCCGCCTCGGCGGCGTCGCTGTGCAAGGGGTTGCTGTCGTGGCAGGCCGCGGCGAACGCCGCGATGTCCTCCGGCGTGAAGCGCACCGTCTTGCCGAAGGTCTCACCGACTCGAACGATCTCTCGTTCTGCGACCACATTCATGTTGTTGTCCTCCCTGTGGTCCGCGTCAACGCGGAGCGTCAGTACAGTTCGACGGCCATGGCCGTGGCCTCGCCGCCGCCGATGCACAGCGCGGCCACGCCCTTCTTCAGGCCGCGCTTGCGCAGCGCGCCGAGCAGCGTGACCACGATGCGCGCACCGCTGGCGCCGATCGGGTGGCCCAGCGCGCAGGCACCGCCATGCACGTTGACCTGCGCGTGGTCGAGCTTGTGCTCGGCCATCGCGGCCATCGTCACCGCGGCGAACGCCTCGTTGATCTCCCAGAGGTCCACGTCCTTGGTGGTCCAGCCGGCCTTCTTCAGCACCTTGTCGATCGCGCCGACCGGCGCGGTCGTGAACCATTCCGGGGCCTGCGCGTGCACGCTGTGCGCGACGATGCGCGCCACCGGGGTCACGCCCATGCTGCGCGCGGTGGATTCGCGCATCATCACCAGCGCCGCGGCGCCGTCGGAGATGCTCGACGAGGTGGCGGCGGTGATGCTGCCGTCCTTCTTGAACGCGGGCTTGAGGCCCGGGATCTTGTCGATGCGGGCCTTGAACGGCTGCTCGTCCTTGGTGACCTGCGTCTCGCCGCCCTTGCCGGCCACCGTCACCGGGGCGATCTCCCAGTCGAAGCTGCCGTCGTTGTTGGCCTGGATGGAGCGCTCGGTCGAGGCGATCGCGAACTGGTCCTGCGCCTCGCGACTGAAGTTGTACTTGGCCACGCAGTTCTCGGCGAACACGCCCATGGCCTTGCCCCGGTCGTAGGCGTCCTCCAGCCCGTCGAGCGCCATGTGGTCGTAGAACTGGGTCACGCCGTACTTCACGCCCTTGCGCACGAAGGCCAGGTGCGGCGCGTTGGTCATGCTCTCCATGCCGCCGGCCACCATCACGTCGGCGGTGCCCGCGGCCAGCATGTCGTGCGCGAACATCATCGCGCGCATGCCCGAGCCGCACATCTTCGACAGCGTGACCGCGCCGGTCGACTGCGGCAGGCCGGCCTTCAGCAGCGCCTGGCGCGCCGGGGCCTGGCCCTGGCCGGCCATCAGGCAGTTGCCCATCAGGACCTCGTTGACGGCGTCGGCCGGCACGCCCGAGCGCTCGACCGCGGCGCGGATGGCCACGGCGCCCAGCTCCCAGGCCGCCAGGGAAGCGAAGTCGCCCAGCAGGCCACCGATGGGCGTGCGGGCGGCGGAAGCGATGACGATGGGATCAGACATGGGGCTCTCCTTTCATCGGAACAATGTAGGCAGACGGCCGCCCCCGCTCAAGGGACAACCGGCTCGTCAACAGGTCTTTCGACCGGGGCCGTGCGCTCCCGGACGCGGAAGCGGTGGCAGGTGTCGTACGGGAACACGTCGTGCATGTGGCCGGCCAGGATGCGCTCCTTGTGGCCCTGCCAGAACTCCGGGTCCAGCAGGTCGGCGTGGTGGCGCATGAACACGTCGCGCACCTTCTCGTTGCCGAGCAGGAACGGCCCGAAGGTCTCCGGGAAGATGTCCCTGGGGCCCACCGGATACCAGATCTCGCCGGACATCTCGACCTCCTCGTTCGGTGCCGGTGGCACGCGGCGGAAGTTGCAGTCGGTGAGGTACTCGATCTCGTCGTAGTCGTAGAACACGACCTTGTCGTGGCGCGTGACGCCGAAGTTCTTCCACAGCATGTCGCCGGGGAAGATGTTGGCCGCCACCAGGTCCTTGATCGCGTTGCCGTACTCGATCACCGCCTGCTCGACCTGCCCGGGCGTCGCTTCCTGCAGGTAGATGTTCAGCGGGATCATGCGCCGCTCGATGTAGACGTGCCGGATGATGAGCTCGACCTGCCCGTCGCCGTCGCGGTCGCTGATCTCGACCTGGCTCGGGCAATAGTGCAGCAGCTCCTGCACCAGGTCCTCCTCGAAGCGCTCGAACGGGAACGCCACGTTGGAATACTCCAGCGTGTCGGCCATGCGCCCGACGCGGTCGTGCTGCTTGACCAGCCGGTACTTGGCCTGGATCTGCTCGCGCGTGGTGTCCTTCTGCGGCGGGAAGAAGTCCTTGATGACCTTGAACACGTACGGGAACGACGGCAGGTCGAACACCAGCATCACCATGCCCTTGATGCCGGGCGCGATGCGGAACTTGTCGCTCGAGTGCCGCAGGTGGAACAGGAAGTCCCGGTAGAACAGGTTCTTGCCCTGCTTGTGCAGCCCCAGCGCGTTGTAGATCTCCGAGCGCGGTTTGTGCGGCATCAGCGAGCGCAGGAAGTGCACGTAGGCGGCCGGCACCTCCATCTCGACCATGAAGTACGCGCGCGCGAAGCTGAACAGCTTCTGCAGCTGGTCCTCGCCGAACAGCGCCGCGTCGATGTACAGCCGCCCGCGCTCGTCGTGCAGGATGGGCAGCGAGAACGGGATCTCGCGGTAGCCGTTGATGAACTTGCCGACGATGTAGGCGCCCTTGTTGCGGAAGAACAGCGACGACAGCACCTGCACCTGGAAGTTGGTGCGGATGCGCATGTCGCCGAACTCGCGGTCCACCGCCTGCAGCACCAGGTCGACGTCGCGGTCCAGGTCGTCGAACTCGCGCTGCAGCTGGAAGTTCGTGACGATGCGGTGCAGCGTCTCGCGCAGCGAATCGCGCGTCGGGTAGTAGACGCGGAAGGTGGGCAGCGAGCCCGGCTCGTCGTTTTCGATGTACTCGGTCGAGATCGCCGGGCGCACGAAGATGAAGTCGTTGTGGAAGTAGCTGCGGTGCAGGATCTTGGTCGTGACCGAGTTGAAGAAGGTCTCGGCCAGCTCGGGCTGCAGGTGGTTGGTCAGCAGCCCGATGTAGTGCAGCTTGACCTGGTGCCACACGTCCATCGGCAGCTCGTGGGCGCGGAACTCGCTGCGCAGCCGCTCCACCGCCTCCTGCACGCGCAGGTCGTAGTAGACGATGCGCTCGCGCTGGGCGCGCTGCTGGCCCGCCCAGTCGGCCGCCTCGAAGCGCTGCTTGGCCGCGGCGCTGGTTTCCCGGAACAGCCGGTAGTGCCGGTTGAACCCGTCGAGCAGGGCCTTGGCGATCTCGAAGGCCCGGGTGTCGTTCAGCTGCTGCGGGAACATCGCCCTACTCCTGGCTGCGCGCCGGCTCCAGCTCGCGCAGGCGCTCGTGGCGGGCGCGCAGCTGCGCCAGCGCCTCGGCGTAGCGCGGCTGCACCGCGTCGCAGTCGTCCACGGTGATGCGCAGGTCCTGCAGCAGGCCGTTGTGCAGCCCGTAGACCCAGCCGTGCACCACCACCTGCTGGCCACGCTGCCAGGCGTCGCGCACCACGGTCGTCTGGCACACGTTGAGCACCTGCTCCAGCACGTTGAGCTCGCACAGCGCGTTGTGGCGGCGCGCCTCGTCGGCGAAGCCCTCCAGCCACTCGCGGTGCTTGTTGCGCGCGTCCTGCACGTGGCGCAGCCAGTTGTCGGCCAGGCCGACGCGCACGTCGTTCATCGCCGCCTTGACGCCGCTGCAGCCGTAGTGCCCCACCACCATGATGTGCTTGACCCGCAGCAGGTCGACCGCGAACTGCATCACCGACAGGCAGTTGAGGTCCGAGTGCACCACCACGTTGGCGACGTTGCGATGGACGAACAGCTCGCCGGGCTGCAGTCCGACGATCTCGTTGGCCGGGACGCGGCTGTCCGCGCAGCCGATCCACAGGTATTCGGGGGCCTGCTGCTCGAGCAGGCGCGAGAAGAAGCCGGGCGAGCGCTGCTCGAGGCTCTGCGCCCAGGCCCGGTTGTTGTCGAAAAGGTTCTGGAGACGTGAACTCATGGGCTGTGCCGTAAGCGGCCCCGCGGGGCGAGGCCATGCTGCACTGCACAGTGTAAGCAGCCTCCGGTTCCACGCTGTTTCAGAAGGCAGGCGCTCACGCGGTCTCGGCGAACAGCTCGCGCCCGATCAGCATGCGGCGGATCTCGCTGGTGCCGGCGCCGATCTCGTACAGCTTGGCGTCGCGCCACAGGCGGCCGAGCGGGTACTCGTTGATGTAGCCGTTGCCGCCGAAGATCTGGATGCCCTCGCCGGCCATCCAGGTCGCCTTCTCGGCGCACCACAGGATCACCGCGGCACAGTCCTTGCGCACCTGGCGCACATGGGCGCTGCCCAGCATGTCGAGGTTCTTGCCCACCGTGTAGCAGAACGCGCGCGCGGCCTGCAGCACGGTGTACATGTCGGCCACCTTGCCCTGGATCAGCTGGAACTCGCCGATGCTCTGGCCGAACTGCTTGCGGTCGTGGATGTACGGGATGACGTTGTCCATCACCGCCTGCATGATGCCGATCGGGCCGGCGGCCAGCACCGCGCGCTCGTAGTCCAGCCCGCTCATCAGCACCTTCACGCCGCCGTTGACCTGGCCCAGCACGTTCTCCTTGGGCACCTCGACGTTCTCGAACACCAGCTCGCCGGTGTGGCTGCCGCGCATGCCCAGCTTGTCCAGCTTCTGCGCGACCCGGAAGCCCTTCATGCCCTTCTCGATGATGAAGGCGGTGATGCCCTGGGCGTTGAGCTCCGGCTCGGTCTTGGCGTAGACCACCAGCGTGTCGGCATCCGGCCCGTTGGTGATCCACATCTTGCTGCCGTTGAGCAGGTAATAGCCGCCCTTGTCCTCGGCGCGCAGCTTCATGCTGACCACGTCCGAGCCGGCGCCCGGCTCGCTCATCGCCAGCGCGCCGACATGCTCGCCCGAGATCAGCTTGGGCAGGTACTTCCTCTTCTGCGCCTCGGTGCCGTTGCGGCGGATCTGGTTGACGCACAGGTTGGAGTGCGCGCCGTAGGACAGCCCCACCGAGGCCGAGGCACGGCTGATCTCCTCCATCGCGATCATGTGCGCGAGGTAGCCCATGCTGGCGCCGCCGTACTCCTCCTCGACGGTGATGCCCAGCACCCCGAGCTCGCCCATCTTGCGCCACAGGTCCATCGGGAACTGGTCGGTGCGGTCGATCTCGGCCGCGCGCGGGGCGATCTCGGCCTGGGCGAAGCTGCGCACGCTGTCGCGCAGGGCCTCGATGTCCTCGCCGAGCTGGAAGTTGAGTCCGGGCAGTTGCATGGCTAGACCTTTCAACAGGGGATGTCAGTGTTGTATGCCTTCGCGTCCCAGCACCGTCATGACGGTGGCCGTCATCGTCGCGACCAGGCGCTCGCCGCGTTCGCCCCGCTCGATCGCGCGACCTTCGGTCACGGTGATGGTGCGTCCGGCCTTGACCACCTGGCCTTCGACGCGGAACCGCGGCCCGCGCGCCGGCGCGAGCAGGTTGACCTTGAACTCGATCGTCAGCACCGCGGCGTCGGCCGGCATCAGCGAAAAGGCAGCGTAGCCGCAGGCCGAGTCCAGCGCGGTGGAAACCACACCCGCGTGCAGGAAGCCGTGCTGCTGGACCAGGTGCGGCTGGTGCGTCATGCCGAGCACGATGCGGCCGGGGGCCACCTCGTCCAGCGTGATGCCGAGCGTCTGCATGACCGCCTGGCGTTCGAACGAGCGCCGCACGCGCTCGGCGTAGCCGGCATCGGCAGGCGTCCAGGAGGGATCAGGCAGGCTCATGACCGGGGCCCCGTTCGGATTGACGTTGACGTAAACGTCAATTCTAGGGGCAGCCCGCCCGGATTCATTCCTTTTTCTTCTTCTCGATTTCCCCGAGCAGGCGGCGCGCCTCGCGCTCGTGCGCGCGCACCTCGTCGAGCGTGACCTGCAGGTCCGCCAGTTGCTGCTCGAGCTGTTCGCGATGCGCGGCCAGCACGACCAGGAACTTCTTCAGCTGCGGCACCGTGTCGCGCGGGGACTCGTACATGTCGACGAGTTCCTTGATCTCCGCGAGGCTCAGGCCCAGGCGCTTGCCGCGCAGCGTGAGCTTGAGCCGCGTGCGGTCGCGCGAGGTGTAGACCCGGCTGCGCCCGTTGGGGCCGCTGCGCGCCGGGGACAGCAGGCCGCAGTCTTCGTAGAAGCGGATGGCCCGCGTGGTGAGGTCGAACTCCTTGGCCAGATCGCTGATGGTGTAGGTGGGCGAGGCGGGTGACACCGGAGAGACAGCAGAAGCAGCCATGGTTCCCTATACTTGATTGACGTTTACGTAAAGTGTAGCTAATGAACGAACTCGAACATCGCCTGCAATACCCGCATGGCGAGCGCATTCCCGCCCCCGGCCACACGCTGGAAGTGGCGCCGGGCGTGCGCTGGGTCCGCATGGGCCTGCCCTTCGCGCTGGATCACATCAACCTCTGGCTGCTGCGCGACGAACAGGACGGCCGTGCGGGCTGGACGGTGGTCGACTGCGGCATCACCGACGACGCCACCCGTGCCGCATGGGAGCGCGTGTTCGAGCACGAACTGGACGGCCTGCCGGTGCTGCGCGTGATCGTCACGCACATGCACCCGGACCACATCGGCCTGGCGCACTGGCTGACCGAGCGCTGGCAGTGCCGACTGTGGATCAGCGCCACCGACTTCAACGCCGCGCGCGTGGGCAGCCAGACGACCACCGGCTACGGCGGCGAATCGGCGGCCAGCTTCTTCGCCAGCCACGGCCTGACCGACCCGGACTCGGTGGCCAAGGTGCGCGCGCGCTCCAACTACTACGCCTCGATGGTGCCGCGGGTGCCGGCGCAGTACCGCCGCCTGATGGACGGCGACGTGCTGGACATCGGCGGGCGCGCCTGGCGCTGCATCAGCGGCTACGGCCACGCGCCGGAGCACATCTCGCTGTACTGCGACGAGCTGCACGTGCTGCTGTCGGGCGACATGGTGCTGCCGCGCATCTCGACCAACGTCAGCGTGTTCGACATGGAGCCCGAGGGCAACCCGCTGCCGCTGTACCTCGCCTCGCTGGACCGCCTGAGCCCGCTGCCCGAGGACACCCTGGTGCTGCCAGCGCACGGCCGGCCGTTCCGCGGCCTGCACGAGCGCGTGCGCCAGCTGCACGACCACCACGACGCGCGCCTGGCCGACGTGATGCAGGCCTGCCGTGCCGCGCCCTGCAGCGCGGCCGACATCCTGCCGGTGCTGTTCCACCGCAAGCTCGACCTGCACCAGACCACCTTCGCGATGGGCGAGGCGATCGCCCACCTGCATGCACTGTGGCTGGGCGGGCGCCTGAAGCGCACCGCCGGATCGGACGGGGTGTATCGCTTCGCCCCCGCCTGAGGGACCTCGACCGGGCCGGCCGCCCGGCTCAGTCGAGCACCGGCAGCACGCTGTCGCGCAGCGTGCCGCGCGCCTGCTCGTAGTCCGGCATCACCGAGCGCACCACGTCCCAGAAGCGCGGGCTGTGGTTCATCTCGCGCAGGTGCGCCAGCTCGTGCGCGACGACGTAGTCGATGGTCGGCAGCGCGAAGTGGATCAGCCGCCAGTTCAGGCGGATCGAGCCGTCGGCCGAGGCGCTGCCCCAGCGGGTCTGCGCGGAGGACAGCGCCAGGCGCCGGTAGCTCACGCCCAGGCGCTGCGCGAAGTGCTGGCAGCGCTCCTCGAAGATGCGCCGCGCCTGGCGCTGCAGCCAGGCCTGCACCGCGTCGCGGATCTGCTCGGGCGTCGCGTGCTGCGGCAGCCCCACGTGCAGCGTCAGCCTGGGCACGCCCGGCAGCGCGTCGGCAGCGCTGTTGAGCACCGCACCGGTGGCACGCGGGTCCAGCACGACGATCACCGTCTCGCCGAGGAACGGCAGCGAGGTGCCGTCGCGCCATTCCACCCGGGCCTGCTGCAGGCGCTTGTTGCGCTCGGCCTGCTCGGCCAGCTTGCGCAGGATCCAGCCGCCCTTCTCGCGCAACGCCGACTCGATCTCGGCCTGCCCGACCCAGCGCGGCGCGCTCACGCTCAGGCCGTCCGGCCCGACGACGAAGCCGATCGAGCGGCGCTTGGAGCGCTTCAGTTCATAGGCGACGAGGTGCCCGTCGAGGCGCAGCTCGCGGCTGGCGCGCGGATGGCGGAACACCACCGGGGACAGGGCACCGCGGGGTTCGGGCTCGGGGGGCGTGGCGCTGGCGACGGGCGCCGGAGGCAGCGTCGCGCGCGGCAGCAGCGGCGCCGGTGCGGGCGGCTCGGGCACGTCGGGGGCGAACAGGGGCAGGCTCAGCTGCAACGATTCGAGGAAGCTTGCCTTGCCGCGTGCCATGGCCGCGAAGTATAGGCGCTGCCTGCGACGCCGGGCAGCGCCGGGCCCGGGGTCAGTTCGCGCCGCCGGCCGCGGCCGCGGCCGGCGCCGGCTGCGCATAAGCCTCGGGGTCGAGGCGGCGCATCTCGGCCTCGATCCAGGCCTCGACCTCGCGCATCAGCTCGTCGGCGTTGCGGCCGGCAGACGGGATCGGCTTGCCGATCGAGACGTCGATGGTGCCCGGGCGCTTGATGAAGGCCTGGCGCGGCCAGCAGCGCGCCGAGGTCACCGCGATCGGCACCACCGGCACGCCGGTGGTCACCGCCAGGCGCGTGCCGCCGGACTTGTAGGTGCCCTGACTGCCGCGCGGCGTGCGCGTGCCTTCCGGGAACATGATCACCCAGCAGCCCTGCTCCATGAAGCGGCGGCCCTGCTCGGCCACCTTGGCCCAGGCCTCGGCGCGCTTGCTGCGGTCGATGTGCACCATGTCGAGGCGGCCCAGCGCCCAGCCGAAGAAGGGCACGAACAGCAGCTCGCGCTTGAAGACGAAGCTGAGCGGCCGCGGCATGATCTTCGGCAGCGCCAGCGTCTCCCAGGCCGACTGGTGCTTGGACAGCAGGATGCAGGGGCCGTCGGGCAGGTTCTCCAGGCCCTGCACGCGCTCGCGGATGCCGCAGATCCAGCGCGCGCCGAACAGCGCGATGCGGATCCAGCCGACGCACAGCCAGTACAGCGGCGCGCCGCGCACGAAGATGGAGACGACCAGCACCATGACGGCATACGGCACGACCGTGACGATCAGCCACAGCATGTAGAGCAGGGAGCGCAGGAACAGCATCGGATCGGACAGGTAGGTGTCGGGTCAGGCCAGGGAAGCACCGGCGGCGTCGCCGCGCAGCAGGGCATCGGCAAAGGCGGGGAGGTCGGCGTGCACCTGGGTGCCGGGCACGCGCTGGCACAGCTCGGCCAACCCCGCCGCGTCCAGGCGCGCCGCCTTGCCGGTGCGCACCAGGTGGGTGGCGCAGCCCAGCGCGGCGCCGGCCTGCAGGTCGCGCAGCGAATCGCCGACCGTCGGCACGCCGGACAGGTCGACGCCGAAGTCTTCGGCGATGCGCCGGAACAACCCGGGCCGCGGCTTGCGGCAATCGCAGCCGTCGTCGGGCCCGTGGGGGCAGTAGTAGACCTTCTCGACGCGCCCGCCGTGCGCGGCCAGCAGCGCGGCCATCTTGGCGTGCATGGCCTCCAGCGTCGCCACGTCGAACAGGCCGCGCGCCAGCCCGGACTGGTTGGTCGCGACGACCACGGTCCAGCCGGCGCGGTTCAGTCGCGCCACGGCCTCCAGCGCCCCCGGCAGCGGCTGCCACTCGTCGGGGGACTTCACGAAATCGTCACGGTCTTCGTTGAGCGTGCCGTCGCGGTCGAGGATCAGCAGTTTCATGCGTCCCCCCTGCCCGCCGCTCATCGCATCGCCCCGACGTCCGCGTCCGGGCGGTCGCGCTGCACCAGGAAGGACGCCAAGGCGTCCAGGTCGGCGTGCACGCGGCTGCCCGGCACCTGGGCGGCCAGGCGCTCGGCCGCCTCATCGTCCAGCTGGGCGCTGCGGCCGGTGCGCAGCAGGTGCGGCTCGCAGCCCGCGGCGTGGGCCGCCTGCAGGTCGCGCAGCGTGTCGCCGGCCACCGCCACCTGCGACAGGTTCACGCCGAAGCGCTCGGCGATCCTGTACAGCAGGCCGGGCGCCGGCTTGCGGCAGTCGCAGCCGTCGGCCGCGGTGTGCGGGCAGATGAACACCGCGTCGATGCGTGCGCCGTGCCGCGCCAGCAGTTCGTTCATGTGCCGGTGCACCGCGTTGAGGCCGGCCATGTCCAGCAGCCCCGAGCCCAGGCCGGGCTGGTTGGTCGCGACCACCACGTGCCAGCCGGCATGGTTGAGGCGGGCCACGGCCTCCAGCGCGCCGGGCACCGGCTCCCATTCCTGCGGCGTGGCCACGTGCTCGTCGCGGTAGCGGTTGAGCACGCCGTCGCGTCCCAGCACCACCAGTTTCATCGCACGATCCATCGCCGCACTCCTTCGGATTCGCGAGGGGGCCGCCTCAGCCGGCCAGCCGCGACAGGTCGGCCACGCGGTTCATCGCCGCGTGCAGCGTCGCCAGCAGCCCCAGCCGGTTGGCCCGCAGCGCCGGGTCCTCGGCATTGACCATCACGGTGTCGAAGAAGGCATCGACCGGCGCCTTGAGCGCCGCCAGCGCCTGCAGCGACACCGCGTAGTCGCCGCGCTCGAAGGCCGCGTCGGCCTGCGGCTTGACCTCTTGCAAGGCCTGGGCCAGCGCCTGCTCGGCCGGCTCGCGCAGCAGCGCCGCGTCGATGCGCGGCTCGACCGCGCCCTCGGCCTTCTTCAGGATGTTGCCCACGCGCTTGTTGGCCGCGGCCAGGCTCTCGGCCTCGGGCAGCGAGGCAAAGGCCCGCACGGCCTGCAGGCGCTTCGGGATGTCGCCCCAGCGCGCCGGGCCGACCTCGACCACCGCCTCCACCTCGCGCGCCCCGTAGCCGGCGTCGCGCAGGTAGTTGACCAGGCGCTCGCGCATGAACTGCGCCACCTCGGCCTGCGCCTGGCCGTGGCCGGCCGGGAACGCCGCGAAGGCGACGTCGATCAGCGCCTGCGGCTCCAGCGGCAGGTCGCGCTCGATCAGCATGCGGATCACGCCGAGCGCATGGCGGCGCAGCGCGAACGGGTCCTTGTCGCCGGTGGGCACCTGCCCGATGCCGAACAGGCCGGCCAGGGTCTCGAGCTTGTCGGCCAGCGCGACCACCACGCCAAGCTCGTGGCGCGGCAGCTCGTCGCCGGCGAAGCGCGGCTTGTAGTGGTCCTCGATGGCATCGGCCACCGTGGTGTCCAGGCCGTCGTTGAGCGCGTAGTAGCGGCCCATGATGCCCTGCAGCTCGGGGAACTCGCCGACCATGTCGGTCAGCAGGTCGGCCTTGGCCAGCATCGCCACCTGGTCGGCGCGCTGCGCCAGCACCGGCCCGCCCAGCGTCTCGGCGATCGCGCGCGCGATCGTGCGCACGCGCTCGATGCGCTCGCCCTGGCTGCCGAGCTTGTTGTGGTAGACCACCTTGGCCAGTCCCGGCACGCGCGAGGCCAGCGTCTTCTTGCGGTCCTGGTCGAAGAAGAACTTCGCGTCGGCCAGGCGCGGACGCACCACGCGCTCGTTGCCGCCGATCACCGCGCTCGGGTCGTCCGGGCTGATGTTGCTGACCACCAGGAAGCGGTGCGTCAGCCGGCCGTCGGCGTCGAGCAGCGGGAAGTACTTCTGGTTGGCCTTCATCGTCAGGATGAGGCATTCCTGCGGCACCTCGAGGAACTCGGGCTCGAACTGGCCGACCAGCACGTTGGGCCGCTCGACCAGCGCCGTCACCTCGTCCAGCAGCGCCTCGTCCTCGATCGGGCGCACGCCGCCGCCGACGCGCTCGGCCGCGGCCTGCAGCTGGCGCGCGATCTCGGCACGGCGCTCGTCGAAGCTGGCGATCACCGCGCCTTCGCTGCGCATCTGCTCGGCGTAGCTGTCGGCGTCGCGCAGCACGATGGGGTTGTGCAGCGCCTCGAAGCGGTGCCCCTGGGTGTTGCGCCCGGCCTGCAGGCCCAGCACGCTGACCGGCACGACCTCTTCGCCGTGCAGCGCGACCAGCCCGTGCGCGGGACGCACGAAGTTGACGCTGGTCCAGCCGTCGGCCAGCTGGTAGGTCATGACCTTGGGGATCGGCAGGCCGGCGATCGCGTCTTCCAGCGCCTTCTGCAGCCCTTCGGCCAGCGTCACGCCGGGCGCCACGCTGTCGTGGAACAGCGCTTCGGCCTTGCCGTCGACCGCGCGCCGCAGCTGCGGCACCACCGAGGCGTCCACGCCCAGCGCGGCGAGCTTCTTCAGCAGCGCCGGGGTGGGCTGGCCCTGCGCGTCCAGGCCGACGCTGACCGGCATCAGCTTCTGCTGCACCGGCTTGTCGGCCGCGCGCGCGGCCACGCCGGGCACCCAGGCCGCAAGGCGACGCGGCGAGGCATAGGCGACCGGCACCGCGGCGGCGTCGGCCAGGCCCTGGGCCTTGAGGCGGTCGGCCAGCACGCTGGCAAAGGCGTCGCCCAGCTTCTTCAGCGCCTTGGGCGGCAGTTCCTCGACGAAAAGTTCAACGAGAAGGTTCTTGTTGCTCATGGTCAGGCCGCCTTCTTCGGCAACTGCGCCACCACCTCGGGCGACGCCATCGGGAAGCCGAGCCGTTCGCGGCTGTCGTAATAGCTCTGCGCGACGCTGCGCGCCAGGTTGCGGATGCGGCCGATGTAGGCGGCGCGCTCGGTGACGCTGATCGCGCCGCGCGCATCCAGCAGGTTGAAGGTGTGCGCGGCCTTGAGCACCTGCTCGTAGGCGGGCAGCGCGAGCTGCTGCTCCATCAGGTACTTGGCCTGCTTCTCGTGCGCGGCGAAGGCGGTCAGCAGGAACTCGACGTCGCTGTGCTCGAAGTTGTAGGTCGACTGCTCGACCTCGTTCTGGTGGTAGACATCGCCGTAGGTCAGCCCGTCGGTCCAGACCAGGTCGTAGACGTTCTCCACGCCCTGCAGGTACATCGCCAGGCGCTCCAGGCCGTAGGTGATCTCGCCGGTGATGGGCTTGCAGTCCAGCCCGCCGACCTGCTGGAAGTAGGTGAACTGCGTCACCTCCATGCCGTTGAGCCAGACCTCCCAGCCCAGGCCCCAGGCGCCCAGCGTCGGGTTCTCCCAGTCGTCCTCGACGAAGCGGATGTCGTTCTTCTTCAGGTCGAAGCCCAGTGCCTCGAGCGAGCCCAGGTACAGCTCCAGGATGTTGGCCGGCGCGGGCTTGAGCACGACCTGGTACTGGTAGTAGTGCTGCAGGCGGTTCGGGTTCTCGCCGTAGCGACCGTCCTTGGGGCGCCGGCTGGGCTGCACGTAGGCGGCGCGCCAGGGCTCGGGGCCGATCGAACGCAGGAAGGTGGCGGTGTGGCTGGTGCCCGCCCCCACTTCCATGTCGTAGGGCTGCAGCAGGGCACACCCCTGGCGGTCCCAGTAGTCCTGCAGGCGCAGGATGATTTGCTGGAAGGTCAGCATCGTCGTGGTGTCGGAGTGGAATCGGGGCCCGCGGGCAGCGGCAGGCGCTGGAATGCGGGTAAACGTTGAATTCTAGGGGGAACGGGCCGTGGCCCGCCGTCAGCGGCGGCGCCAGGCGGCCGCCACCGCCAGCAGCAGCACGGCGCCGGCCAGCAGCGGCCACAACCCGGCCTGCGACGCCCAGCGGGCATAGGGCGTCAGGCCGGCACGCCCCTGCACCGGGCCGGTCAGCACCGCACGCCTGAACGGTGGCAGCTCCTGCACGACGCGCGCCGTGTGGTCGATGATGGCCGTGGCGCCGGTGTTGGTGGCGCGCAGCATCGGGATCTGGAACTCCAGCGCGCGCATGCGCGAGATCTGCAGGTGCTGGTGCACCGCGACGGTGTCGCCGAACCAGCCGATGTTGCTGATGTTGGCGAAGATCGTGGGCGCCTGCGAGGGCAGCGCGAAACGCGCCGCCAGCTCCTCGCCGAACAGGTCCTCGTAGCAGATGTTGGGCGCGATGCGCTCGCCGTGGACCTCGAACGACGGTGGGTTGCGCGGCCCGCGCTGGAAGTCGCCGAGCGGCATGTTCATCATGTCGACGAACCAGCGGAAGCCGAACGGGATGAACTCGCCGAACGGCACCAGGTGGTGCTTGTCGTAGCGGTACGGCACCGGGCGGTTCTTCTTCAGCCCCACCACCGAGTTGGTGTAGCCCTCGGCGAAGCTGCCCAGCGGGATGCCGATCAACGCCGCGGTCTCGCTCTGCGCGAAATGCTGCTCGCGCGCCTCCCAATAGCCCGGCGGCAGCTGCTGCGGCAGCAGCGGGATGGCCGTCTCGGGGGTGACGACCAGGTCGCCGGTGGCGCTGTCCAGCTCGTCGGCGTACCAGTCCAGCACGCGCGGCAGGTGGTCGGCGGAGAACTTCTCGTCCTGCGGCACGTTGCCCTGCAGCAGGGTCACGGTCAGCGTCCGGGTGGGCACGGTGAAGTCGTGCGGGATGGACGACACCACCACGCACAGCAGCAGCGCGGCGACCAGCGGCATCCATTCCCTCGGCCCCGAGCCGGTGCCGGCGAGCCGGGCCGCGGCGGCGGCGATCCAGGCCGCGACGAAGCCGATGCCGTAGACCCCGGCGAAGGGCGCGAGCGTCGACAGCGGCCCCTCGACATGGGCATAGCCCGCGGCCACCCACGGAAAGCCGGTGAACAGCACGCCCCGCGCCAGCTCGGCCAGCAACCAGGCCGCGGCGAACACCAGCGGCGGCCACAGCCGGGTGCGCGCGGCCAGGCGCACGTAGGCTGCCATGGCCAGCGCGAGGTACAGCGACAGGAACCCGGCCAGCAGCAGCACCGCCAGCGCGGCCAGCCAGGCCGGCAGGCCGCCGTAGCGGTGCATGCTGATGAACAGCCACCAGGTGCCGCCGGCCAGCCAGGCGGTGCCGAACAGCCAGCCCAGCAGGGCGGCGCGCCGCGCCGTGGCGGCGCGGTGCACGCACCAGGCGAGCACCGCCAGCGCCACCAGCTGCATGGACCAGGTGCCCATGTGCGAAAAGGCCAGCGCGTGGGCGGCGCCGGCCAGCAGGGGAATCAGCAGGTCCGCACGGGGCCGCATCAACCGTCAGCCATCGCCTCGGCAGCGACGGGCACCCGGGTCACCTTGAACCACCGCACCGCGCCGGCACGGGACAGCATGACGGAAAAGCGCAGGCCCGCGATGTCGACCACCTCGCCGCGGCGCGGCACGTGCCCCAGCTCGTGCGCGATGTAGCCGCCGATGGTGTCGAAGTCCTCTTCCGGCAGCTGGGTGCCGAAGAAAGCGTTGACCGCCTCGATGTCGGTGTCGCCCGCCACCCGGTGGCTGCCGTCGGCCAGCGTGTAGATGCCCACCGGGGCGTCGTCCTCGTCGTCGAACTCGTCCTCGATCTCGCCGACGATCTGCTCCAGCACGTCCTCGATCGTGATCAGGCCGGCCGTCTTGCCGAACTCGTCGATCACGATCGCCAGGTGGTTGCGGTTGGCGCGGAACTCGCGCAGCAGCTCGTTGAGCCGCTTGGATTCGGGCACGAAGACCGCCGGCCGCAGCAGGATGCGCAGGTTGATCCCGGGCGCACGCTGCAGCTTGAGCAGGTCCTTGGTCATCAGGATGCCGATGATGTTGTCGCGGTGGCCCTGGTAGACCGGGAACCGCGAGTGGCCGGTGTTGATGACGGTGCCGAGCAGCTCGTCGTAGGGCGCATCGATGTCGAGCAGGTCCATGCGCGGCGCAGCCACCATCACGTCGCCGGCGGTCATGTCGGCCAGGCGCAGCACCCCCTCGAGCATGCGCCGGGACTCCGGCTCGATCAGCTCGCGGTCCTCGGCATCGGCCAGCGTCTCGATCAGCTCGTCCTTGGAATCGGGTCCGGGAGAAAGCAGCTCGACCAGACGTTCGAAGAAGGTGCGCTTGTCGGCTACGCGGTGGGCGCGACTTGGGTGAGGTTCTGACACAAGCATGCGTCGTAGTTGCGGAGTTCCAAGGATACCCCACGCCTCTGCCCGCTTCCACAGCGGCCGCAGCCGGGCATGAAACCTGCCTCGTCCGGCCGGATCCGCGTCAAGACCGCGTCACGGGAGGGCGGCTACACTGTCCGGCCCCCTTGAATCCCGGCGGCTCGCCCCTATCTGGTGCAGCGCCTTTCGAAGCGAGATGTCCATGAGCCTGATTCCCGCCACCATCCTCACCGGCTTTCTGGGCAGCGGCAAGACGACCCTGCTCAAGCGCGTGCTCACCGAGGCCCACGGCCAGAAGATCGCCGTGATCGAAAACGAGTTCGGCGAGGAAAACATCGACAACGACATCCTCGTGGCCGAGACCCAGGAGCAGATCATCCAGATGAGCAACGGCTGCATCTGCTGCACCATCCGGGAGGACCTGCGCGCCACGCTGGCCGACCTGGCCGCCCGCAAGCGCCGTGGCGAGCTCGACTTCGAGCGCGTGGTCATCGAGACCACCGGCCTGGCCGACCCGGGCCCGGTGGCCCAGACCTTCTTCATGGACGACGAGATCGCCGAGACCTACCTGCTGGACTCGGTCCTGACGCTGGTGGACGCCAAGCACGGCCAGCAGCAGCTGGACGACCGGCAGGAAGCGCGCCGGCAGGTCGGCTTTGCCGACCAGATCTTCATCAGCAAGACCGACCTGGTCAGCGAGGCCGAGGCCGACGCCCTGTCGCACCGCCTGAAGCACATGAACCCGCGCGCCCCGCAGCGCCGGGTGCACTTCGGCGAGGTGCCGATTTCCGAGGTGTTCGACCTGCGCGGCTTCAACCTGAACGCCAAGCTGGAGATCGACCCGGACTTCCTCTCGGCCGACGACGACCACCATCACCACCATGACCATGACCATGATCACGACCATGAGCATGGCGAGCATTGCGACCACCCGCACCACCACCATCACGACGACGACGTGAAATCCTTCGTGTTCCGGGCTGAACGGCCGTTCAACCCGGCAAAGCTGGAGGATTTCCTGGGCACCATCGTGCAGATCTACGGCCCGCGCATGCTGCGCTACAAGGGAGTGCTGCACATGCAGGGCACGGACCGCAAGGTGATCTTCCAGGGCGTGCACCAGCTCATGGGCAGCGACCTGGGCCCGAAGTGGGCCGACGGCGAGCCGAAGGTCAGCAAGATGGTGTTCATCGGCATCGACCTGCCACGGGACATCTTCACGCAAGGGCTGCAGCAGTGCCTGGTGTGACCGCCGGTCGCACCATTTGCCGGGAAAACCCCGGGGCGCCATCCGGTGGGATGGCTACAATCCGCGGCGCCCTTGGGTGCCCCCGTGTGCAGGACGCCTCAGGTTCCTAGCCGAATTTGGCAAGAGCAGGTATATAACTGCCCCTGCGAGGAGACGGAATGTGAGCAAGACCCCGGCCCGAACCAGCAGCGCCAAACCTGCGGCGAAGCGCCCGCCCGTGGCCGCGGCCGAGACCAAGAAGGTCGCCGCCACGGCCAAGACCCCGGCCAAAGGCGCTGGCAGCAAGCCCGCGCCGGCCAAGGCCACCAAGACTTCCGCGGCCCCGGCCCGGAAACCTTCCGTAGACAGAGCTGAACCGGTGAGTACCGCCAAGACGACCTCCGCCAAGACCGCAGCGAAACCCGCCACCGCGCGGGCGAAGTCCGCTGCCGACGCGAAGGCGGCCGTCGCGGCACCCGCAGCCGCGCCGGCGCCTGTCGCCCCTCCTGCCACGGCCTCGTTCTCCGACGCCCCGGCCGATCGAGCCTCTCCGTCATCCACCATGAACAAGACCTCCGCCACCGCGGTGCTGGACCAGCCCCGCCCTGCCGTCGACCCCGCGCTCGCGAACGCCTGGAAGACCAAGGCCGGCCGCGACCTCACCGACGCCGAAGTGCTCGCGATGCCCGAGAGCGAATACATGAACGAGAAGCAGCTCGAGTTCTTCCGCGCCAAGCTGGAAAAGCTCAAGGAGGACCTGCTGAGCAACGCGGGCGAGACCACCGAGCACCTGCGGGAGGACACCACCATCGTCCCCGATCCGGCCGACCGCGCCACGATCGAGGAGGAGCACGCCCTGGAGCTGCGCACCCGCGACCGCGAGCGCAAGCTGCTGAAGAAGATCTCCCAGGCCCTGGCCCGCATCGATTCGGGCGAGTACGGCTACTGTGACGAAACCGGCGAACCGATCGGCCTGGGTCGCCTGATCGCGCGTCCGACGGCTACACTGTCTCTCGAGGCTCAGCAACGGCGTGAGCTCAAGCAGAAGATGTTCGGAGACTGATCGGGGCCACGCCCGTCGCGAGCCATGTCGGATCCCAAGGACAAGGACAATCCCAGCTTCCTGCGCAAGGTGGTGCGGTTCGTCGCGAACCCCACCACCGACTGGTCCGACCTGAACTCGACCCCCGCCGAATCGCGCGAGAGCGAGTACGCCAAGTCCGAGCTCAAGGCGATGATCGAGCGCAAGCGGCGCAACGACTTCGTCCGCAAGCGCGAGTTCGACATGCTGCGCAAGGTGCGCCGCGAGGGCCTGACCGAGGCCAACGTCGGCGCGCTGGCCGCCACCTCCAACCTTGACGAGGACCGCGACCTGGCGGCCAAGTCCGACGTCGGGATCGTCAAGGCCAAGATCGACGAGATCGAGCAGCAGATGGTGGGCGAGGCGATCGGCACGCGCCGCTCGCCCTCGTTCTACAACGCGCCCACCCAGCCCGCCGGGCTGCACGCGAAGATCACCGAGCCGCTGCGCCTGGATCCCGCACCGGCGCCGGCCCCCGCCGCGGTGGTGGCAACGGTGCCGCCCGCGCCGGCGGTGGCTGCCCCGGCACCCGAGCCGGCCCCGGCCCGCCGGGCCGCCCCGGTCTCGGTGCACGGCGACCTGATGGACACCTTCGCGATCGAGGTCAACGAGGTCGCCCACGATCCGGAACTCGACGAGGCGGTGATCGCCTTCGCGAACGCGGATTTCGACTCATGTGAGCAATCACTGTCGGCGCTGATCCGGCCGGGCGCGAGCCGCGCCCAGCATGCCGAGACCTGGATGGCGCTGTTCGACCTGTACCGCGCCACCGGTCAGCAGGCCAAGTTCGAAAGCCTGGCGCTGGACTATGCCCAGCAGTTCGGCTGGTCGGCCCCGCAATGGTTCTCGCTGCCGCGCATGGTGGCCGAGGCCGCCGCCGAGGAGGCGCCGACCACCACGACCGCCGCCAAGCTGGAAGGCCAGGTCGGCTGGGTCTGCCCGGAGATCCTGGACGTCGACGGCGTCGCGCGGCTGCGCTCGCAGACCCTGCAGATGCCCCTGCCCTGGGTGCTCGACTGGGGCCCGCTCAAGAGCATCGACGCCGAAGCCGCCTCGCAGCTGAGCGAGGTGTTCCGCCATTGGGCCAAGGAAGCGCTGGAGATGCGCTGGGTCGCCGGCGACCACCTGCTGCAGGTGCTGCAGGACGCCGCCCCGACCGGCGTCCGGGACGTCGACCCGGTGTTCTGGTCGCTGCGCCTGGACGCACTGCGCCTGGCCAACCGGCCGGACCAGTTCGACGAGGTCGCGATCGACTACTGCGTCACCTACGAGGTCTCGCCGCCGTCCTGGGAGGCCGCGCGCTGCCAGGTCAAGCTGGGCAGCGGGGCCCGCTCGAGCACCTCGACCGCGCCGCTGTCGGTCATCAGCGACGTCTCGACCAGCTTCGTCGAATCGCAGATCACCGACGAGCCGGCGGTCATCGAGGTCGCCTCGCTGGAGCTGTCCGGCCAGCTGGTGGGCGACATCTCCGAGACGCTGCAAGACCTGGACAACGGGCTGGGCCAGGCGCGCATCGTCAAGGTGTCCTGCACGCGCCTGATCCGCGTCGACTTCATCGCCGCCGGCGACCTGCTGAACTGGGTGCTGAGCCGCCGCGGCGAGGACCGGACCATCCAGTTCGAGGACACGCACCGCCTGGTCGCGCTGTTCTTCGGCGCGATGGGCATCACCGAACACGCGCGGGTCAAGGTGCGCAACATCTGATCCGCCCGTCATGGCAAGCCCCTGCGGCCAGGAGGCCCCTCGCGGGGCCTTCGCCGTTTTGTGTCACCCTTGCGGCTTGAAGCGCCCGGCTTCGGCCCTCATCTGATACCGCTATGGACTCTTATCACGGCACCACCATCGTGAGCGTACGCCGGGGCAACGTCGTCGCGCTGGGCGGCGACGGCCAGGTCACCCTGGGCTCGATCGTCGTCAAGGCGACCGCGCGCAAGGTGCGCAGGCTCTACCGCGACCAAGTGCTCGCCGGCTTCGCCGGCGCCACCGCCGACGCCTTCACGCTGTTCGAACGCTTCGAGGCCAAGCTCGAGAAGCACCAGGGCCACCTGGTGCGCGCGGCCATCGAGCTGACCAAGGACTGGCGCACCGACCGGGTGCTGCGCCGGCTGGAAGCCATGCTGGCGGTGGCCGACCGCGACGCCTCGCTGATCATCACCGGCAACGGCGACGTGCTCGAGCCCGAACACGGCCTGATCGCGATCGGCTCCGGCGGCGGCTATGCGCAGGCGGCCGCGCGCGCGCTGCTCGAGCACACCGACCTGCCGCCGCAGGACATCGTCAAGAAGTCGCTGGAGATCGCCGGCGACCTGTGCATCTACACCAACCAGAACCACGTGATCGAGACGCTGGGCTGAGGCCCGGCGCGCTCGTCGCTGCCCCCGAAAGAAAGACGTCCACATGAGTGCGATGACGCCGCAGGAGATCGTCTCCGAACTCGACCGCCACATCGTCGGCCAGGCCAAGGCCAAGCGCGCCGTCGCGATCGCGCTGCGCAACCGCTGGCGCCGCCAGCAGGTCGACGAGAAGCTGCGCGCCGAGATCACCCCGAAGAACATCCTGATGATCGGCCCGACCGGCGTCGGCAAGACCGAGATCGCCCGGCGCCTGGCCAAGCTGGCCGACGCCCCGTTCATCAAGGTCGAGGCGACCAAGTTCACCGAGGTCGGCTACGTCGGCAAGGACGTGGACTCCATCATCCGCGACCTGGTCGACATGGCGGTCAAGCAGACCCGCGAGGCCGAGATGCGCAAGGTGCGCTCGCGCGCCGAGGATGCCGCCGAGGAGCGCGTGCTGGACGTGCTGGTGCCGCCGCCGCGCGGCGACTTCGGCCTCGCGCCCGCGCAGTCGCAGGACAACACCGCGCGCCAGGTGATGCGCAAGCGCCTGCGCGAGGGCCTGCTCGACGACAAGGAAATCGAGATCGAGGTGGCCGACGTCAAGCCCACGCTCGAGATCATGGGCCCGCCGGGCATGGAGGAGATGACCGAGCAGCTGCGCGGCATGTTCGCCAACCTCGGGGCCGGCCGGCGCAAGACGCGCAAGCTGCGCATCGCCGAGGCCCTGAAGCTGCTGGTCGAGGAAGAGGCCGCCAAGCTGCTCAACGAGGACGAGGTCAAGGCCAAGGCGCTGGCCAACGCCGAGCAGAACGGCATCGTCTTCATCGACGAGATCGACAAGGTCGCCTCGCGCTCGGACGTGGCCGGCGCCGACGTCTCGCGCCAGGGCGTGCAGCGCGACCTGCTGCCGCTGGTCGAAGGCACCACGGTCAACACCAAGTACGGGATGGTCAAGACCGACCACATCCTGTTCATCGCCTCGGGCGCGTTCCACCTCAGCAAGCCGAGCGACCTGATCCCCGAGCTGCAGGGGCGCTTCCCGATCCGCGTCGAGCTGGAGTCGCTGTCGGTGGACGACTTCGAGGCCATCCTCACGCAGACGCACGCCAACCTGACGCTGCAGTACCAGGCGCTGCTGGCCACCGAAGGGCTGAAGCTGGAGTTCACGCCGGACGGCATCCGGCGCCTGGCGCAGATCGCCTACGACGTCAACGAGCGCACCGAGAACATCGGCGCGCGGCGGCTGTCCACCGTGATGGAGCGCCTGCTGGACGAGGTGTCGTTCGAGGCGTCCCGCCTGAGCGGCCAGACCGTCACGATCGACGCGGCCTACGTCGACGCACGGCTGGCCGAGCTGTCGAAGAACGAGGACCTGTCGCGCTACATCCTCTGACGCGGCGCGCGACAGGCCCCGGGCCGGGCGGCCCTCAGAGGTCGAAGAACACAGTCTCCTGCGGCCCCTGCATGCGGATGTCGAAGCGGTAGGCCACGCCCGCCGGGCCGGTCTCGCGGCGCGCGATCAGCGTGTCGCGCCGTTCGGCCGGCACCGACTGCAGCACCGGGTCCTCGGCGTTCGCGGCCGCCTCGTCGTCGAAGTAGATGCGCGTGAAGGCGTGCGAGAGCATGCCGCGCATCGTCACGATCACGTCGATGTACGGCGCCTCGCCGGGGCCGCCTGCGGCCGGCTTGATCGTGTGGAAGACGAAGCGGTGCTCGGGATCGGTGCCGGTGCCGCAGCGCCCGAAGCCGCGGAAGCCCGTCTCGCGCGCCTGCGCCTCGCTGGCGACCTCGCGCCCGCGTGCATCGAGGTGGCAGATCTCGATCATCGCGTCGTCGATCGGCCGGCCCTCGCCGTCGAGCACCTGCCCGTACAGGCGGATGTGCTCGCCTTCGGCGTGCGGCTGCGCCAGCACCGGCGTGTAGGCGCTTTCCAGGTCGTAGTGGTACTGCCGCGGCGTCAGGCCGTACGCGAAGTACGGGCCCACGGTCTGCGAAGGCGTCTGGGGCAGGCGCTGCCCCGCCGGAAGGGTGGATGCGCTCATCGGGGGGTCTCCATCGGGGTTTCTTGCGGGCCGCGCAGCACGATGTCGAATTCGTAGCCCAGCGCGAATCCGGGTTCGGTCACGTCCAGGGTGAAGCGCGAGATCAGGCGGTCGCGCGCGCCGGCCGGCGTGCCCTGGAAGATCGGGTCGTGCGCCAGCAGGGGGTCGCCCGGGAAGTACATCTGCGTCACCAGCCGGCTGGCGAAGTACTCGCCGAACAGCGAGAAGTGGATGTGGTTGGGCCGCCAGGCGTTCGGGTGGTTGCCCCAGGGGTAGGCGCCCGGCTTGATCGTCAGGAACCGGTAGCGGCCCTCGTCGTCCGTGAGGCAGCGGCCGGCACCGAGGAAGTTGGGGTCCAGCGGCGCGTCGTGCTGGTCGTTCTTGTGGATGTAGCGGCCGGCGGCGTTGGCCTGCCAGATCTCCACCAGCGCACCGCGCACCGGGCGGCCGCGCTCGTCCAGCACCCGGCCGGTCACGATGATGCGCTCACCCAGCGGCTCGCCGTTCTTCGCGGCGTTGCGCGTCAGGTCGTGGTCCAGCGGGCCGATCGCATCATGCCCGTAGACCGGCGCGCGCAGCTGGCGCAGGTTCTCCTTGAGCGGAATCAACGGCTTGGTCGGGCCGCGCAGCACCGTGGACTTGTAGTCCGGGTGGATGTACGGCGGGTGGCTGCCCCAGTCGCGGGGGCTGAGCTTGGGTTGGGCACTCATCGCATGTCTCCTCTTTGGGGTGAGGCCACTTTATGCATTACCTTGAGTTAAGTAAATTCACGAATCATCAGCAAATCCATTCCTGATGATTATCAAAAGATGGACTCTCCGCTCCTGCACCGCCTGCAGCTGCGCCACCTGCACTGCTTCCTGGCCGTCGCGCGCCTGGGCAACCTGCGCCGCGCGGCGGAGTCGCTCGCGGTCACGCAGCCGGCCGTGACCAAGACGCTGGCCGAGCTGGAAGACATCCTGGGCGTGGCGTTGTTCGTCCGCAGCCGGCGCGGCGCGGCGCTCACACCCCAGGGCCATGAGTTCCTGCGACATGCCAACACGGTGGTGTCGCTGCTCGGCGAGGCGGTCGACAGCATCAGCGGCAGCCGGGCCCGCCCGGCGCTGCGCGTCGGGGCGCTGCCGACGCTCGCCGCCTCCTTCCTGCCGCGCGTGCTGCAAGGCCTGCAGCCGCTCGGTGCGGTGCAGGTGTCCACCGGGCGCAACCGCGAGCTGCTCGACCGCCTGCAACACGGCGAGCTGGACATCGTGATCGGCCGCCTGGCCGAACCCGAACAGATGGTGGGGCTGAGCTTCGAGCACCTGTTCTCCGAGCCGCTGGTGGTGGTGGTGCACCCGGCACACCCGCTCGCCGCCACCCGCCCGGTCGAGGCCGCCGCGCTCGGCCGCTATCCGCTGGTGCTGCCGCTGGGCGGCACGCTGATCCGGCACGCGGCCGACAGCCTGCTCGCCACCCACGGCATCCAGCCGCACAGCGGCGTGGTCGAGACGCTGGCGGTCTCGCTCGGCCGGCGCCTGTGCCTGGAAAGCCAGGCCGCCTGGTTCACGCCGCTGAGCGCCGTCGCGCCGGACCTGGCCGACGGCCTGCTGCACCGCCTGCCGCTGGCCACCGGCACCCACGAGCCGGTGGGCCTGGCGCTGCGCACCGACCAGACGCCCCCGCCGCCGCTGCAGGCGCTGGTGGCGGCAGTGCGGCGCGCCGCGCGCCAGATGGCGCCGGTGCACGACGACTGAAGGCCCATCCGCCGCCGCGTCGGCGTGTACGGCGGCGACAAATTGCAAACGAAGGTAATCCCCGCGCGGGCGGCCCCCGCGGCCGCAGTGCCCCGGCGACATACTCCCGCCCCAAAAACCAGAGGTACCCAGGGAGGGGAGCATGTCGTTGCACGCCCGGGCCGACGCGGCATGGCATGACGCGTTGCGCCTGCCGTTCCTGACGCAGCAGGCGCGGCTGCTGCGCCTCGAACTCCGCCGCGCGGGCGCACCGCTGGTGCCCGAGCAGGCACTGGTCCGCGAGGCGGTCAACCAGCCCTTCGAGATCACGGTCGACGCGCTGTCGCCCGACACGGCCCTGCCCTTGCGCGAATGGCTGGGAACGCCGGCGACGCTGCGGCTGGTCGGCCCCGACGGCGGCCTGCGCCCGTGGCACGCCCTGGTCGCCGCCGCCAGCCACCTCGGGGCCGACGAAGGCCTGGCGCGTTACCGCCTGGTGCTGGTGCCGTGGCTGCGCCTGCTGGAGCAGCGTTGCGATGCCCATGCCTTCCAGGACCGCACCGCGCTCGAGATCGTCGAGGAGGTGTTCGCCGACTACCCGATGGCGCACTGGCAGGTCGCGGTCACCGAACCGCTGCGCCGGCGCAGCCTGTGCATCCAGTACCGCGAGACCGATTTCGAGTTCGTCACGCGGCTGCTGGCCGAGGAGGGGCTGAGCTACCACTTCGAGCACCTCGACGGCGAGGCCCTGGAGGACGCCGCGCATCGCGGCCAGGCCGGTCACGTGATGGTGATCACCGACCGCGCCGCGCCCCGCCGGCACCTGGGCCCCCTGCGCTACGCGCGCGCCGACGTGCGCGTGGGCGCGCGGCCGGTCGACGGCATCACGGCGTTCGCGGCCCGGCATGCGGTCGGCCCGAACGCGGTGACGCTGGGCGCGTGGGACTACAAGCAGCTGGCCGGCATCGCTGCTCAGGCGGCCAGCGCGCCCGGCGAGGCCGAGCTGCCGTTGCTCGAGGTCTACGACGGTGCGGGCCAGTACCGCTACCAGGACCGCACGCAGGCCGCGCGCGCGGCCGCCCTGGCCCTGGAAGCACTCGAACTGGACGGCCTGCGCTTCGACGGCGAGGGCGCCGCGCGGGTGCTGGCCGCAGGCGTGCAGTTCGAGCTGCACGACCACCCGATGCTGGACCGGTGCTACACCGTGCTGGCGGTCGAGCACGAGATCCGCAACCACCTTGGCGAGTCGCCCGCCGACCGGCCCGGCCCGCCCGGGCTGGAGCCCGGCAGCTACCGCAATCGCTTCACCTGCTGCCTCGCCGCCACGCCCGTGGTGCCGCTCCCCCGGCGCAAGCCCACCGCCCCCGGTTGCCAGACTGCACTGGTAGTGGGTGTCAGCGGCGAGCCGTTGACCACCGACCGCGACCTGCGCGTCAAGCTGCAGTTCCCCTGGCAGCGCGGCGTCCACCCCAACCCGGGCGGGCTGCATCACGACAGCCCCGGCGACCCCACGGGCAACGCGCCAGGCAACGAGCAGTCCGGCACCTGGGTGCGCGTGACCGTGCCCTGGGCCGGTGCGAACTGGGGCGCGGCCTTCGTGCCGCGCGTCGGCACCGAGGTGCTGGTCGAGTTCACCGAAGGCGACATCGACCGCCCGGTGATCGCCGGACAGCTCTACAACGGCGAACACCTGCCACCCTATGCCGCGGGCGAGGGCTCCGGCGTCAACCATCCCGGCGTGATCAGCGGCCTGTACAGCCACGCACTGGATGGCGAGGGCAGCAACACCTGGGTGATCGACGACACCACCGGGCAGCTGCGCATGCGTTTCCTGGCCACCCAGGCCATGAGCGAGCTGGGCCTGGGCCACCTGATCCAGCAGGGCACCCACGGCGCGCATCGTGGTCCCTGGCGCGGCAGCGGCTTCGAGCTCGCCACCCGTGGCTGGGCGAGCATCCGCGCCGCCGAGGGCCTGCTCGTCACCACCACGGCCCGCCCGCAACAGGGCGCGTCGGTGAGCGGCACGCAGATGGACGCCGCCGAAAGCCTGGGACAGCTGAAGGCCGCCCATGCGCTCGGCCAGCGCCTGGACGAAACGGCGCGGGGCCACCAGGCGCTCGGGCTCGCCAGCCACGACCCCGACGAGGCCTTCGAGCACGTCATCCGCCAGATCGACCCGACCCGCGACGGCCGCTACACCGGGCCGGTCAACGGCCAGGTGCCGGCCCAGGCCCGCCCCGGCTCGCGCGAGCCGGGCGACCCGGTCGAACGCTTCGCCGAGCCGCTGGTCCTGATGGACACCCCGGCCGCAGCCGCCTTCACGACGCCGGCCACGCTGGCCAGCTTCGCCGCGCAGGACCAGAGCCTTGCGGTGCAGTCGGACCTGCACGAGGCCGCGGCGCACACCGCCAGCAGCGTCAGCGGACGCACCACCAGCCTTTTTGCCCACGACGGCGGCATCCAGGCCGTCGCGGCACACGGGCCCGTGTCGCTGCGCGCGCACACCGACCAGCTGGCCCTGTATGCCGACCAGGAGGTGCGCGTCGTCTCGGTCCATGACGAGATCCACATCCAGGCGCGCGAGCGCATCGAGATCGTCGGCGGCGAGAGCCGGCTGACGCTGGCAGGCAGCGACATCACCTTCGCCTGCCCGGGCACGTTCACGGTGCAAAGCGCGGGGCATCACTGGGAAGGGCCGGCTCACCACTCCGTGCAGCTCCCCACACTGCCTCGTGCCGTCAACGCTCCGCTCCCGCCCCACAACCCGCTGTTTACTTCCTACGATGAACAAGTGGTGTTCAAAGATGCGCTGGGCTTCCCCATCAACGGTCGACTCCGCTATGCCGTGGTCAACATGGCAGACACCACGCAGTCGGTCGAGGGCGACACCCTGATCCGTGGAGAGGTCGAACGCATGGAGACCCCCGAAGCTCACCCCCTGGAAACCCGTCTGCGCTACGCACGCTTCAGGTTCGACGCCTGACCGCACTCCCGAGGACACGCGATGGCCGCTACTGAGGACCTTTCCCTGACAGACGACGTGCTGGGAACCTGTCGCACCAACAACACCCCCGGCTCACGCCATGATCAGACCGTCGAAGCCCATCACCTCTGGTCCTATGCACAGGAAGAAGCCCTAATCGCAGTGAGCGAGCCCGCGCCGGATCGTTGCTGGCGCCTGATCACAGATCCTGAACGGCGTGCCCGGCGCATCGCGGCACGGTATGCAGATCTCTACTTCCGCAGTGCAGAGAAGTCCCGTGGAACGATGCAGTTCTACTGGGTGGCGTTGGCAGCCTTCGTCGTCAAGGACATCGTCGGAGCATTCCAGTATGCACGCGAGAAAGTCCTGTCCGGCGGGTTGAACAATGCCCTGCGGACCTCCAGCCTCTCGTCGCTGGGATCAGTACTACTCTCAGGTGGATCGCCCTACGGGCATGCCATGCGGGTCTATGCGGCACTCGCCAAAGGAAACCTGTGGTTGTTCATGGACATCTATCCGTGGATGTGGTTCGTGCTCGAGTACTGCATCCGCCCAGACGGGACCCTGCACCCGGCGCTATTGCGGGATCACGTTCACAAACGTCAAACGGCCACGCTGCATCGCGAATCCCGCATGGCAGTTGAACACCTCCCCTTCAACCAGTCTTGGTGTGCTCGCCTTCAGGAGCATCTAGGCAGCGACGTGGTGTACGAAGGCGCACGCCGGTTTCTTGACCAGCCCACGATCTCGCAGGGTCCTGCTGGCGGCTATGGACACCACGTAGCCCGGGCACTGCAAGCGCACGCCCATGTGCGCCAGTACGCCGTGATCCATGACAGGGGCTACCGCATGCCCGCAGGCTGCTACTGGTCGGACTTCAGGGAAGCGTTCTACGTACTTGAGGAAGAACGCAAGGAGCTGAAACGTATCGCCGAGGATGTCCAAGCCGTGCGGCGACTCAAACAAGTGGCAAGATTCGAAGCCAGCGAGGACATGGTGGCGGCCTATGAGGCGCTGCTCCGCCAAGCGAACTCCAGCCACGAGAACGACCGAGTCCAGGAACAGCGGTTTGAGTTGCTGGCGATCGCAAGGCACGAGCAGCTCCGCATCTTGCAACCTTTGATCTACGCGGATGCCATGCTGGTCGCAACGATGAATCTGAATCACTGGATTGCCCGCACCCTGGGATCTGCGTTCTCCCAGCCCTACGAGCTGGTCTTCGACGCGGGATTCGCTACCGAAGACCATGCACTTCGCGTCCGATTCGACGAGCCTTCTGGTGCTTGGGATCGCGCCACGGGCCCGAAGAGATCCTTGCCCAACCCACGTGACCGCATGAGTTACGTTCGGGAGATCGCCGCTCGCTTCGACAGACTCATGAACGAAAGGCGGACGCACATGGAAAGCGTGCTACAGACCATCCGAGGCTGGATCAATGCCTAACCGACGCCACTTCATCGCCCTCGGTTCGGGCGCCCTCGCGTCCCTTGTGATGGGGACTACCGACAGTCGGAGGTCTTCCATGCACGAAGTGCGTTTCTCCGTCGGCCATGACATTCATGAGACAGCCCGACGATCGGGCGTTCCCGAGTTTCGGGTCCAGGATGTCGCCGGGCTGCTGATGTACCACGTGTCCGGCGTCCCGGAAGACGTGGTGTTCCGCTTCGACCACCCTGGCCAGGAAGTGTCCTGGCACCCTGTGGCGACGTTCGGGATGTATGCGGACCGCCGCCTCGGCCACAAGGTCCACGCCACCACGCTGCAACTGTCCCCCAGGGCGTTTGCCGCCGCCCCTGCCGGCAGCGAAGAGGAGCACCGTCTCGCCAAGGCGTACATCGAAGGCACCATCGCCCAGTTCCAGCAGGGGCAGTGGCAGCGCCATGCCACCCCTGGAACGGACGTCATGTTCACCGGGAGATCGAGCTATCTGGACGAAGACGGCAACGTCAACCCCCAGGCGACACGGGCGCCCGACCCGGCGTTCGAGGTTCCGTGGGAAGACTGGCCGGCATTCGTGAAAGGCCGTCCCGCGTGGCGATGGACCGGGACGGGCGTGCTGGCCACGCTCTCGGTGGTGTACCTCTGCGCGGCGCGATCCGACGATGTTTCACCTTACGACATCTCTCTGGAGTTCGAGTTGCTGGATCACCGGATCCGGCGAGACGCCGAAAGCCTGGCCAAGAGGCTGCAGGACGGCGATGCCAAAGGCTGGAACAGCTCGGCCAGACACGAAACCTGGCAGCAGGAGCGCAGGGCCCGGATCGAGCGCCTGATCCACAACGCGCTGAAGCGTGGGGACGCCGTCGTCCCGTTCCCCGAGAACCAGTGATGCGCACGTCCCGCACCTGACTGACCGGCGGGGTGCCCCTCGGAGGACTGCTGTACGGCGAGACGGGCGACGCCTGCCCCCGCAGCGGCGTATGGGCATGGGTCGAGGACAGCGTCAAGGCAGCCGTCCGCAAAGGCGACCGCATGCCCGGCCTGGATGGCCGTCCTGTGACGTGGACGTGGCGCCGCGAGCGCTGAACCTGTCGAGGTCCTGCGCCGTCCGTTGCCTCTCTGTCAGAAACTCGTTCGCCCCCATGTGGCTGTACAAGCACCACACCTGCAGTGACATCATCGACCTCGACCCGGTCACGGGCCGCTGGCGGTACGTGGAGGACGCCGAAAAGCCTCCAGGCGCCCGCGTGCTGGCCGAGCTGCCCGTGCGGGGCAGCTACACGGAGGTCGACGGGAAACGCTTCTGCAGCTACTGGACCGATGACGACCGCTTCGAATTCCGTACCCCCGAGGGGCGGGTCATCGAGATCTGCCGCAAGTTGCCGGATGGCACCGTACAGGAAAGCCATCCCGGACTGCGCTGCGTCATCGAGCCCTCCCGCGAGCGCGACGGCCGCCTGAAGCCGGGCTGGAGCGACGTCTCGCTGGTCACCGCCCAGGGTGACGTGCTGTATCGCCTGAGTTACGACGCCGGCACCTACCTGAGGCTGTACGCTTCGGACTTCACCGCGGCAGCCGCGATGCAGGGGCTCGCCGACTGGGACTTCTTCGTGGCGCTCAAGGAAGCGATCGAGGTCTTTGCGAAGCGTGCTGCCTCCGGGCAACGCCAGCTCACGCTGTCCCACGACGGTGCGGTGATCGAAGGCAGGAAGGTGCCCAAGGACGACTTGCTGTTCGCCGGCTCCGGTACGAGCTGCCCCCGCTCCGGTGTGTGGGTCTGCGTGGAAGACATGCGAGCTGCGCGGATCGTGCAGGCCGGCGAGCCCATGCCCTGCGTGGGCGATCAGCCGGTGCAGTGGGTCTGGAGCCGGTCCCGCTGACCCACTGGCGAGGATGTCCCCCGCCGGCTCGGCATGTCATCTTTCACTTGCCTGCCGTATAGGCCCGGGTCACCTGCTGCGCCACCCGGGCCAGCGCGGCATTGCGGGCTGCGTCGCTGGCCTGCGTTTCGGCCAGGTAGGCCGCGACGACGACCGGCGGCCGGTCGGCCGGCCAGTAGATGCCGACGTCGTTGGTCGCACCGCGTGCGCCGCTGCCGGTCTTGCTGCCCAGCGCCCAGCCCGCCGGCACATGGGCGCCGAGGCGCTGGCCGTTGGTCTTGCAGTCCTGCAGCCATCGCACCAGTTGTGCTCGGCCGGATCGGGACAGCCCCTCGCCCAGCACCACGGTGCGCAGCAGTTGCGCCATCGCGCGCGGCGAGGTGGTGTCGCGCGGATCGCCCGGCCGTGCCTCGTTGAGCTGGGGCTCGGTGCGGTCCAGGCGCGTGACCGTGTCTCCCTGCGAGCGGATGTAGCGGGTCAGGCCTTGCGGGCCGCCCAGCGTCGCCAGCAGGAGGTTGGCCGCGGCGTTGTCGCTGAGCGTGATGGTGGCCTCGCAGAGCTGGCCCACGGTCATGCCGGTGCCGACGTGCCGTTCCGTCACCGGCGACCAGGGAACAAGGGCCTCGGGGCCGTAGACGATGCGCCGGTCCAGCCGCTCCAGCCCCTGGTCCACCCGGTGCAGCACATGCGCGCCGAGCACCCATTTGAAGGTGCTGCACATCGGGAAGCGCTCGTCGAGCCGGTGGCCCTGCAGCCCGCCGGTGGCCGTGTCGAGCACGGCCACCCCGAGCCGCCCGCGGGACTCGTTTTCGATGGCGAGCCAAGTGGCCGCCGGAACTGCAGGGGAACCGCCCCCCCGGTTTTCCTGGGCCTGGGCCCGAGGCATGAGGACGGCGGTGCCGGCCAGCGCGGCCAGCCCGCCGAGGAAGTCGCGTCGCTCCATGTCCGTCGTGTCTCCTGTGAAAGCCCCGCAACGATAGGCACGCCCGCCGCACGGGACAAACGGTCTTTCCGAGGAGCAGCCATCAGAGAATCCTGGGCATGCACCTGCCCCTCAATGCCTTGCGGGCGTTCGAGGCCTCGGCCCGCCACCTCAGCTTCACGCGCGCCGCCATCGAGCTCAACGTCACCCAGTCGGCCGTCAGCGCCCAGGTCAAGAACCTGGAAGAACGCCTGGGCGTGTCCCTGTTCCGGCGCCTGCCGCGCGGCCTGGCGCTGACCGACGAAGGACACGCCTTGCTGCCGATGCTCTCGGAAACCTTCGCGCGCATCGGCGCCGTGCTCGAGCAATTCCGCGACGGACGGCTGCGCGAGGTGCTGACCGTCGCGGTGGTGGGCACGTTCGCGGTCGGCTGGCTGATCCCGCGCCTGGAGGCCTTCCACCGCGACCATCCCTTCGTCGACCTGCGCCTGCTCACCCACAACAACCGCGTGGACCTGGCCGGCGAGGGCCTGGACTACGCGATCCGCTTCGGCGACGGTGCGTGGCACGGCACGCATGCCGAGCCGCTGATGGACGCGCCGCTGTCGCCGGTGTGCACGCCGGAGATCGCCGCACGGCTGCGCGAGCCGGCCGACCTGGCGCGCGAGACCCTGCTGCGCTCGTACCGGACCGACGAATGGGCCCGCTGGTTCGGCGCGGCCGGTGTCGCACCACCCCTGCTGCGCGGCCCGGTGTTCGATTCCTCGGTGACCATGGCCGCTGCCGCCATGCAGGGCCTGGGCGTCGCGTTGCTGCCACCGGCCATGTTCGGGCAGGCGCTGCGCGACGAACGACTGGTGCAGCCGTTCGGGATCGCGGTGTCGACCGGCCGCTACTGGCTGACGCGTCTGAAGTCGAAGCAGGAAACCATCGCCATGCGCGAGTTCCGCGCCTGGCTGCTCGCGGCGGTGGCGGCCGGGTGAGGCGTCACGCCGGCGCGGTCCGGCGCAGCCCCCGCCCGCGCAGCAGGAACCACCACGTCCAGCCCAGCAGGACCAGCTGCAGGGGCGCGCGCACCAGCAGGTACGCCGGCCCCCAGGCGTGCCCGCCCATCGGGGCGTGCTGGAAGGCCGCGTAGACGTTGGCCGGAAAGAAGGCCACGAGCACGAGCGCCGCGGCCCAGGCCGACAGCGTGCGCCAGCGGCGCAGGAACAGCCCCAGCGCGATCGCGATCTCCAGCACGCCGGTGGCGTGCACCAGCGCGAGCCGCTGCGGCACCCAGGGCGGCAGCATCCGCGTCATCGCGTCGGCCTGCAGGAAATGCCCGCTGGCCGTGAACAGGAACAGCAGGCCCAGCCCCCAGGCGGCGGCTTCCGCGTCCGACCACAGCGGGGCGGCACGCCGCCACAGGCGGCCGGCCAGCAGCGGCAGGGTCAGGATGAGCAGCATCAACAACGGCGTGACCATGGCAGGCTCCTCTGAAGTGGAACGATCGATGCCTGCACTGTGGCGCGCCCCGGCCGGCATGCCGAGCGCCATGCGACGACACGGCCGACGGCCGGCGCGAAATGCCGCCTGGACGACGCGAACTGCCGTGCGGGTCGTCAACGGAAGATGTGCAACGCCGCGTACTGCAGCAGCATGATGGTCTTGGCGTCCCGGATGCGGCCGTCCTCGACCATGCGCAGGGCCTCGTCGAAGCCGAGCTCCAGCACCTCGATGTCCTCGCCCTCGTGGGCCAGCCCGCCGCCCTCGCCGACGCGGGCGTTGCGGTCGTACTCGCCGACGAAGCAGTGCACCACCTCGGTCACCGCGCCGGGGCTCATGTAGGCCGAGAACACCTGGCGCACCTCGCCGACCCGGTAGCCGGCCTCCTCCTCGGCTTCGGCGCGGATGCGCTCTTCCGGCGAGGCATCGTCGAGCAAGCCGGCGGGGGTTTCGATCAGCAGGTCGTCGCAGCCGTTGACGAAGGCCGGGTAGCGGAACTGCCGGGTCAGGATCACCGTGCGCTGCTGCGGGTGGTACAGCAGGATGGTCGCACCGTTGCCGCGGTCATAGGTCTCGCGGGTCTGCGTCTGCCATTGCCCGTCGCGCCGACGCCACTCGAAGGTGGTCTTCTTCAGCACGTAGTGGTCGTCGGACAGCACCTGCACGTCGCGCACGCGCACGCGGTCTTGCACGCTCATCGTCGATCTCCGGAAACTGCCGTGCAGCATGCCAGATCCGGGCGCCGCCCCTGCAAGCGGATGCAGGCGCGGCCCGGCGCGCTGCAGGGGCGTCGCGCTTTCCGTTCTAATCCGGGGTATCCGTCCTCGCCTGCGCCTTCCATCCCCATGTTCGGCATCCGCGACCTGGCCCTGTTCATCGTTTCGGGCTTCCTCCTGAACCTCTCGCCCGGCCCGGATTCGCTGCTCATCATGACCCGCAGTGCCGCACAGGGCTGGCGCGCCGGCTGCGTGGCTGCCTGGGGCGTCGGTGCCGGCGTGCTGGTGCACGTGCTGGCCGCGGCGCTGGGGCTGTCGGCGGTGCTGGCGACCTCGGCGACCGCGTTCACCGTCGTGAAGCTGGTCGGCGCCGCCTACCTGGTGTGGGTGGGCATCGGCATGCTGCGCAGCCGGGCGCAGGACGCCAGCGTGGCGGCCGACGCCGCCCTGCCGCCGCTGCCGTACCGCCAGATCTTCCTGCAGGGCTTCCTGACCAATGCGCTCAACCCCAAGGTGGCGATCTTCTTCCTCGCCTTCGTGCCGCAGTTCATCGCACCGGATGCGCCGGACAAGCCGCTGGCCTTCCTGGTGCTGGGGTTGATCTTCGACTTCAACGCCATGCTGTGGTGCAACGCGCTCGCCGTCGGCACCGCCCTGGCGAGCCGGCGGCTGCGCATCGGCGCGCGCGCTTCGACCTGGCTCAACCGCGCGATCGGCGGCATGTTTGTCGCGCTGGGTGTGCGGCTGGCGCTGAGCCGCCAGGGCTGAGCGATGGCGTTCCAGCTCGGGCTGATCTCGGACACGCACGGCCTGCTGCGCGAAGAAGCGCTCGCGGCCCTGCGCGGCTGCGACCACATCGTGCATGCCGGCGACATCGGGCCGGGGGGCATCCTGCAGCGCCTGGCCGGACTGGCCCCGGTGACCGCGGTGCGCGGCAACAACGACCTGGGGCTGGCCGAGTTCGCACAGCTGCCGGACGAGGTGCAGGTCGAGCTGGGCGGCATCGGCGTGTACGTCCTGCACGACCTGGCGCAATTGCGCATCGATCCGGTGCAGCACGGCGTGCGGCTCGTCATCTCGGGCCATTCGCACCAGCCGCGCATCCAGACCCGCGACGGCGTGCTGTACGTCAACCCGGGCAGCGCCGGCCCGCGCCGCTTCGCGCTGCCGGTGAGCGTGGGCCGGGTGACGCTCGGTCCCCAAGGTTTGCACGCGCAGACCCTGGCACTCCCGGTCGCGCCGCCGGTGCGCCGGCGCTGAGACCCGCCGCCCCCGGGCATGCGGGCTGCCAGGGAAGGAGGGACCCCCTTCAACCTGGAGCACCCACCATGGCCCGAACCGACAGCCGCAGCAACGGGCGGCATGACCCCGACGCGGTGGCCGCGCGCCAGCGCGCCATCCAGCATGCGCAGGACGAACGCGACGAGCAGGCGCAAGGCGATGCCACCCCGGGCGAGCCGCCCCCCACCGGCACGCGGGACCAGCCGCGCAACCCGCTGCCACAGCAACACCTGGAGAAGCCGGGCCTGGAAGCCGAGATGGCACTCAAGCCGCGCTTCATGGCCCCGGACTACCAGGGCAGCGGCAAGCTGCGCGACATGGTGGCGCTGATCACCGGCGGCGATTCCGGCATCGGCCGCGCCGTCGCGGTGCTGTACGCGCGCGAAGGCGCCGACGTGGCCATCGCCTACCTCAACGAACACGAGGACGCCGAAGAAACGAAGCGCTGCGTGGAGGCCGAAGGCCGTCGCTGCCTCCTGATCGCCGGCGACGTGAAGGACCCGGCCTGGTGCCGGCGCGCCGTCGAACAGGTCGTGCAGGCCTTCGGCGGGCTGGACATCCTGGTCAACAACGCCGCCTTCCAGGAGCATGCGCAGTCGCTGGAGGACCTCAGCGAGGAACGCTTCGACGAGACGCTGCGCACCAACGTCTACGGCTACTTCCACATGGCCAAGGCGGCGCTGCCGCACCTCGGGCCCGGCTCGTCGATCATCAACACCGGCTCGGTCGTGGGGCTGCGCGGCAGCAGCCACCTGCTCGACTACTCCACCACCAAGGGCGCGATCCACGCCTTCACCAAGGCGCTGGCGCAGAACGTGCTGGAGCGCGGCATCCGCGTCAACGCGGTGGCGCCCGGGCCGGTATGGACGCCGCTGAACCCGGCGGACTCCCCGCCCGAGAAGGTGCAGGACTTCGGCCGGCAGACCGACATGAAGCGCGCCGCGCAGCCGGAGGAGCTGTCGCCGGCGTACGTGTTCCTCGCCTCGCCGGTGTGCGCCTCCTACGTCACCGGCATCGTGCTGCCGGTGACCGGCACGGTGGGCGCGATCTGAGGACCGCGCGGCGCTCAGGTCATCGCGCGGGTCTTCTGCGCATGGGCCTTGGGCACGCGCTGGTAGACGATCTTGGCGGTGCCGCCGTTGCAGGTCCCGACGACCCGGCCCTGGGCCTCGGCATCGGCATCGACCACGTCCAGCCGGTAGTGGCGCACGCCGTTGGCCTGCAGCTTGGCCTCGATCTGTTCGACCAGCGCGTCGCATTCCAGGCGCTCGGCCCAGACCACGGCCGGCAGCGCGGCCGCGGCGACCAGGCACAGGCTGAGGACGAGGCGGGAGGCGGAAGCGGTGTTCATGGGCGGCTCCTTGCAGGCGTTGCCACGACGGCAACGCCGTGCATGCTGACGGCCGCATGTGTGCCCGGTGTGAAATCCGCGTGAAGTCGCGCGACCGCCCGGCGGATGCGGGCTTGGAGCGCCGCGCTGCACGAAACGCCCGGACCGGCTAGGCTGTGGGGACTCACCACGCCGTGCGCGCAGACCATGATCCCGTTCTCCGTCCTCGATCTCGCTCCGATCCCGCAGGGCAGCGACGCCGCCCAGTCCTTCCGCAACACGCTCGACCTGGCACAGCATGCCGAGCGCTGGGGCTACCGCCGCTACTGGCTGGCCGAGCACCACGGCATGCCCGGCATCGCCAGCGCCGCGACCGCGGTGCTCATCGGCCACGTGGCGGGCGGCACGTCGACGATCCGCGTCGGCGCCGGGGGCATCATGCTGCCCAACCACGCGCCGCTGATGATCGCCGAGCAGTTCGGCACGCTCGCCTCGCTCTACCCGGGCCGCATCGACCTGGGGCTGGGGCGCGCGCCGGGCTCGGACCCGACCACCGCGCGAGCGCTGCGCCGCAACCTGATGTCGGACCCGGAGGAGTTCCCGCAGGACGTGGTCGAGCTGATGGACTACTTCGCCGGCTCGCCGCGCCAGCCGGTGCGCGCGGTGCCGGGCGCGGGGCTCGACGTGCCGATCTGGATCCTGGGCTCCAGCCTGTTCGGGGCGCAGCTGGCCGCCGCGCTGGGCCTGCCGTACGCGTTCGCGTCGCACTTCGCGCCGGCGCAGATGATGCACGCGATCGAGCTGTACCGCGCGCAGTTCCGGCCCTCGCCGCAGCTGGACCGTCCTTACGTGATGCTCGGCTTCAACGTGTTCGCGGCCGACACCGACGAGGAAGCGCGCTTCCTCGCCAGCTCGGCGCAACAGTCCTTCGTGAACCTGCGCAGCGGCCGGCCCACGCAGCTGCCGCCGCCGGTCGAGGGGTACCTGGAATCGCTGGACGAGCCGCGGCGCGCGCTGCTGCAGTCCATCCTGTCCTGCTCGGCGATCGGCTCGCCGCAGACGGTGCGCGAGGCGATGGCGGCCTTCATCGAGCGCACCGGGGCGGACGAGCTGATGATCACCTCCAACATCTACGACCACGCCAAGCGGCTGCGCTCCTACGAGATCGCCGCGGCGGTGCGCGACGAGCTCACAGGGCGTTGAGCGGGATCTTCAGGTAGGCGATGCCGTTGGGCTCGGGCGGCGGCAGCTCGCCCGCACGCACGTTGACCTGGATCGCCGGCAGCATCAGCGTGGGCATGTCCAGCGTGCCGTCGCGCGCGGTGCGCATCGCGACGAACTCGTCCTCGCCGATGCCGTCGCGCACGTGGATGTTGTGCGCCCGCTGCTCGCCCACCGTGGTCTCCCATTGCGGCCCGCGCCCGGCCGGCGGGTAGTCATGGCAGACGTACAGGCGCGTGGCCTCCGGCAGCGCGAGCAGGCGGCGGATCGAGCGGTACAGCTGGCGCGCATCGCCGCCGGGAAAGTCCGCCCGCGCGGTGCCCACGTCGGGCATGAACAGCGTGTCGCCGACGAACACCGCGTCGCCGATGCGGTAGGCCACGTCGGCCGGGGTGTGCCCGGGCACCGCGATCGCCTCGCCTTCCAGCGCGCCGATGTGGAAGCGCTCGCCGTCCTGGAACAGGTGGTCGAACTGGCTGCCGTCGCAAGGGAAGCCCGCGCCCAGGTTGTACAGCCGCTTGAAGACGCGCTGCACCGCGCCGATCTGCGCGCCGATGCCGATGCGCCCGCCCAGCACCCGCTTGAGGTAGCCGGCCGCCGAGAGGTGATCGGCATGGGCGTGCGTCTCGAGCAGCCACTGCACCGACAGGCCATGCCGCAGCACGTAGTCGATCAGCTCGTCCGCGTGCGCGGTGGAGGTGCGGCCGGACTTCGGGTCGTAGTCGAGCACCGGGTCGATCACCGCCGCCGCCGTGCCGCCCTGCTCGTGCACGACGTAGCTGACGGTTCCGGTCTCCGGGTCGTGGAACCCTTGCACTTGCATCTGCATCGCGGCCTCCGGTTGCCGGCTGAAACCCCTGCCGGTTGACGGAACAATATATCAGAAACATAATATATCAATCTAAACTGTTCACCCCCCGATGCCTTCCGCCACTGCCACCGACATGGACGCGATGCGTGCGGCTGCCACCGATGCGGCCGCCCTGCTGCGCCTGATGTCGAACGAGGACCGCCTGCTGCTGCTGTGCCAGCTGTCGCAGGGCGAGTGCTGCGTCGGCGCGCTGGAGGCGCTGCTGGACATCCGCCAGCCGACGCTGTCGCAGCAGCTGGGCGTGCTGCGCAACGAGGGCGTGGTCGCCACGCGGCGCGAGGGCAAGCACATCTACTACCGCGTCAGTGACGAGCGGGTGCTGCAGCTGCTGCAGCTGCTCTACGACATGTTCTGCTCGCCCGCCCCCCGCTCCCGGAGACATCGATGACCATTGCCTGGAACGAGTTCACCCCCTGGGCGTCGCTGGCCGGCGGCGTGCTGATCGGCCTGGCTGCGGCGCTGCTCGTGCTGTTCAACGGCCGCATCGCCGGCATCTCCGGCATCCTCGGCGGCCTGCTGCGCCCGCGCGCCGGCGACGTCGGCTGGCGCGCGGCCTTCGTGCTGGGCCTGGTCGCCGCGCCGGTGCTGTGGCAGCTGTTCGCCGAGCTGCCGCCGCTGCGCATCGAGGCCGGCACCGGGCTGCTGGCGGCCGCCGGCCTGCTGGTGGGCGTCGGCACGCGCTGCGGCTCGGGCTGCACCAGCGGCCACGGCGTGTGCGGGCTGTCGCGGCTGTCGCCGCGTTCGCTGGTCGCCACGCTCGCCTTCATGGCCACGGGCTTCGCCACGGTGTACGTGATGCGCCACCTGGTCGCGGGCTGAAGGAGAGACCCCCGTGCTGCACGTCCTTGCCTTCCTGTCCGGCCTGGTGTTCGGCCTCGGGCTGCTGGTGGCCGGCATGGCCGACCCGGCCAAGGTGCTGGGCTTCCTCGACCTGGCCGGGGCCTGGGACCCGTCGCTGGCCTTCGTGATGGGCGGCGCGATCGCGGTGGGGCTGGTGGCCTTTGCCGTGGCGGGGCGCCGGCGTCGCTCGCTGCTCGGCGCGCCGATGCAGCTGCCCTCGACCCGGGGCATCGACCGGCGCCTGGTCGTCGGCGCGCTGCTGTTCGGCATCGGCTGGGGCCTGGCGGGCATCTGCCCCGGCCCGGGCGTGGTGCTGCTGGGCACCGGCGCCGTCGAGGGGCTGGTGTTCGTGCTGGCGATGCTCGCCGGCATGTGGGCGTACGACCGCTGGGCCGCGCACCGCAGCGAGGAATGAGCGCGCCGCCCGCGCGCCTTCAGCGGCAGTTGAGCGGCAGGTAGCGCTCCGGCACGTCGGTGCGGTTGCGCCCGTGCACGGTCATGCGCTGCGGCACCGGCGCGTGGCCGCACACCCAGGCCACCGGCACCACCGGCGCGTCCTCGACCACCGCCGGGCGCAGCGTCAGGGTCCTGCCGCGCAGCGCCCCGTTGGCCTGGTTGCCGAAGGTCACGTGCACCGCGCCATCCTCGACGCGCACGCTGCTGACATGATTGCCGACGATGCGATCGGGCGGTGGCAGCCCCGCCGCGGCGTTGTCCTGCGGCAGCTCGCGGGCCGTGCTCCACATCGACGCGACCGGGCGGCGGGCCAGGTCGACCAGCGGCATGGCCTCGACGATCTGCTCGCGCACCAGCCGCGCCTGCATCGAAGGCACCGCCATCAGCGCCAGGATGGCGATGATCGCGAGCACGACCACCATCTCGATCAGCGTGAACCCCGCCTGCCTTGCCCTCACGTCCAGCCCTCCAGCGTGCGAGCCGACATTGTGAGGCCGGCCACGCGGCGGCGCGCGCCGCGTCCCGCCGGGCGTCAGCGTCGCGGCCTGCGCAGGGCTTCGCGCACCGCGGCGACGTGGGCACCGACGCGGCCGACCGCGTCGTGCAGCTCGGCCTCGCTGCAGCCGAGCTCGCGACACCAGTACTGCACCTCGAGCGGGTCCAGCAGGTGGATGCGGCCGCGGTCCAGCGGCTCGAAGTCCTGCCGCGTGTCGTCCTCGCCGGAAGGCTGCGCCAGGCAGCCGTCCCCGCGCAGGCCGGAGGCGGGGTCGATGCCGTCCGGGCGACAGGCACCGGACTGCAGCGTCGTGTCGATGCCTGCGCCCGGGTCCTCCTCGCCGGCCACCGATTCGGCGCCGATGTCCACCGGCGCCGGCCGGTGGCCCGGCGCCGGCGCGTGCGATCCATGCTTGCGTTCCATCGCGACTCCTCCTGGGGGATCCGTCGGGCCGGACCGATGCGGCAAGTGGCGTTCCCGTGCCGGCTGCGGGCATACTGCAGCCACCATGACCCTGCTGAACGAGGCGCTGCGCGCCGCCCACGCCCCTGCCCCCCGGCCCGCCGCTGCGGCCCGTACCGTGCTCGTCGTCGGCGCCGGCGGCGCGCTCGGCTCAGCGGTGCTGGAGCAGGCTCTGGGTGGCGGCGGATTCCGGCAGGTGCAGGCGCTGGTCGCCGCGCCGGTGGCGCCGGCGCTGGCCACGTTCCATCCGCTGCCCGAGGCGCAGCTGGCACGACGCGGGACACAGGCCGACACCGCCTTCGTCGTCTTCGACCGCGAGCGCCACGTCAACGGCCGCGACGAGGCCTTCGTGCGGCCGCAACCCGAACAGCTGCCCGGCATCGCACGGCGCCTGCACGCAGCCGGCGTGCGCCACCTGCTGGTGGTGCTGCCGCATGCCCCGGGCGCGCTGCCGCAGGCCCTGCAGCAGGGACTGGCTTCGCTGGACGAGCAGGCGGTGGCGGCGCTGGACTTCCGGCACGTCCTGTTCGTGCGTTCGCCGCAGGCGCCGGCAGGTGCCACCGCGCGCGGGCTGCAGCGCCTGGCCCACTGGATGCTGGGCCAGCTGCAGATGATGCTGCCGCAACAGCACCAGCCGGTGCGCGCGACCCGGCTGGCCGCCTTCGCGGTGCACCTGGCACGGCGACTGCCCGACGCCGCCCCCGGCACGCGCGTGGTGCCGCCGGAGGTGTCGTGGCTGGCCTCGCAGGTCGACGAGGCCGAAGTGGCGCGGGCGTGGCTGGCGGGCGAGCCGCTGCCCACGGTGGCTGGCCGGCGGCCGCGCTACTGACGACGCCCCTGGCGCCGCAGGCGCTCCTTCAGCACCGCCTCCAGCGTGTCCACCGCCCGCGCCAGGCGGCCCAGGTGGAGTGCGCGCACCAGCGAGACCGTCATGCGCAGGCGCAGCCCCGGGACACTGACGCGCCGCAGCTTCATCCGGCTCCACGCCTCGGCCCGGCGCCGCGGCATCACGCCCACGCCCAGCCCGCGTTGCACCAGGCCGGCCTGCAAGGCCGCATCCTGCACCTCGGCCGCGACGTGCAGGGCGACGCCGCTGCGCTCCACCGCCGCGCGCAAGGCGCCGCGCGATCCGCAGACCGTGTCCGGCGTCAGCACCCAGCCGATGCGGTTGAGCGCCTCCAGGCGCGGGCGCGCGGGCAACGGCAGCTGCGGCGAGACGAGGAACACCAGGTCGTCCTCCGCGAGCACCTGCCCGCGCGGCGGCGGCATCGCGTCGGCGGCACCGGCCAGGTGGATCACCGCCGCGTCCAGCTCGCCGCGGTCGACGCGCGCCAGCAACTCGCTGCTCCAGCCGCTTGCCAGTTGCAGGCGCACCGCCGGGTGGCGCCGGCCCAGCTCGTGCAGGCCGTCCGCGAGGGCCGGCTCGCACAGCGCGTGAGCCAGTCCCAGGCGCAGCACGCCCTTGGGCTCGGCGCTCTGCGAGGCCACCTGCTTCAGCTCCTCGACCGCCGCGAGCACCTTGCGCGCCTCGGCCAGCACCGCGACGCCGGTAGGCGTCAGGCGTGCAGGCTTGCTGCGCCGGTCCAGCAGCTGCGCGTCCAGCAGGGCTTCGAGCCGCTGCAGCTGGCGCGTCACCGCCGGCTGCGTCAACGGCAGGCGGCGCGCGACTTCCTGGGCCGAGCCCAGCTCGGCAAGCAGCACGAAGGTCCTGAGTTCGCTGAGCATGACTTGCGCCTCATGCATGAAGATGATCCACATTATGAATTTGCATGCGGATCCGCGGCACGCCAGAATCGGCGCCAGAGCTGAACGAAGCGAAGAAAGGACCTGTCCGATGAGCACCTTGTGCCTTGCGATCCACCACCACGGGTTCGACGGCCTGCAGCCGGTGCGCCGCACCCTGCCGGAACCCGGTCCGCGCGAAGTGCGCCTGCGCATGCGCGCGATGAGCGTCAACTACCGCGACCTGCAGGTCGTGCTCGGCACCTACCACACGCGCTTCGAGCTGCCGCTGGTGCCCCTGTCCGACGGCGTCGGCGAGGTCGAGGTGGTGGGCGAGGCGGTCACGCGCGTCAAGCCGGGCCAGCGCGTGATGCTGGCCTTCTGGGAACGCTGGGTCGACGGCCGCTTCCAGCCGGGCGAGGCCGGCAGCTCGCTGGGCGGCCCGCGCGACGGCGTGCTCGCCGAGCAGATCATCGCGTCGGAGGATCGCCTGGTGCCCGTGCCCGACGAGCTGACCGACGTGCAGGCCGCCACCCTGCCCTGCGCCGGCGCGACGGCCTGGAACGCCCTGGTGGCCTCGGGCGGGCTGCGCCCCGGCGAGGTGGTGGTGGTGCAGGGCACCGGCGGCGTCTCGCTGTTTGCGCTGCAGTTCGCCGTGATGGCCGGCGCACGCGCCATCGTGACCTCCAGCAGCGACGAGAAGCTGGCGCGTGCCCGCGAGCTGGGCGCCTGGGGCACGATCAACTACCGGCGCACGCCGCAGTGGGCCGCCGAGGTCCTGGCGCTGACCGGCGGGCGTGGCGCCGACCACGTGATCGAGGTGGGCGGGCCCAACACCTTCTCGCAATCGCTGCAGGCGCTGCGCCCGGGCGGCCAGGTCAACATCATCGGCTACCTGGGCGGCACCGAGGGAATGATCAACCCGCTGGAGATCTTCCGTCGCCCGGCCGTGGTGCGCGGCATCGCGGTCGGCTCGCGCGTGATGCTGGAACAGGTGGCCGCGGCCTATGCCGCCAGCACGCTGCGCCCGGTGATCGACCGCAGCTGGCCGTGGACCGAGGCTGCCGAGGCCCTGCGCCACCTGCAGTCGGGCGCGCACTTCGGCAAGCTGGTGCTGACGGTCTGACCCTCCCGCGCGAGCGTGGCAGCGCACCGCGCCGGCTTGTGGTCACGGGACGACAGCCCTGTCGGTGCGCCGCTGACGCGGTCGCGACGGCACCTGTGGCGCAATGGGGCCATGGAAGACCACGGTTGACGAAGGAGGCCCCCATGCACTACCTGATCGACAAGGACGAGTTCCTGCGCGCCTCGCAGGAGCTGGACGAGGAACTGACGATCGAGATCGACAGCGAGGTCGTCAGCCACGCATGGCGCTGCGCGGGCTGCGGCCACGAACACGTCACGTTCGAGATGACGCCTGCGCCGCTGATGTGCCATTGCGGGGAAACGGGCCTGCTGCCGGTGTGGCCGACCCTGCACTGAGATGAAGCGCCACGACACCCCGTTGCTGGACCCTCGCGACGAGGCCAGCATGCGCCACTGGGCGGAAAAGCTCGCCGTCACGCCGGGCCTGCTGCGCGAAGCCGTGGCGCAGGTCGGCGCCGACCCGCAGCGCGTGGGCGCCTGGCTGCTGCGCCGGCGCAGCGACGACCATGCGGTGCGCCGCCGCAGGTGAGCTTCAGTTGCCCGCCGCCTGCGCGTCCGCGATGCGCAGCTCTTCGACGGTGTAGCCTTCCTGCAGCAACGCGCGGCGCAGCCATTCCGGCTGCGAGCCCGAGCCGTCCCAGGTGTCGCCCGTGACCGGGTGGCGGTAGCGCGGCGGGCGGGGCCCGTCGTCCGGCGCGGCTGAGGTCCCGTCACAGGGCGGCGCAGCACGCGCGATGTCTTCCGGCTTGATCTGCCAGAACTCCATCAGGAAGCGAATACGGCGGCGCGCCGCTTCCCTTTCGGCTTCGAACTCCGGGTCGGCTGGCCGTTGATTCATGACTGGCGCTGGGTGGGACCGAAGGGTTGTCGTCAGGCCCTCAAGCATAGACAAATTGCCCCGAGCCGCCGCCTTGCCCCGGAAGACCCCCACGGAACGTCCTGGTTCCGCGACGCTCCGTTCACAGCGACATGCCGCCGCTGGCCTCGAGCGCCACGCCGTTGACGTAGCTGGCTTCGTCGCTGGCCAGGAAGGCATAGATGTTGGCGATTTCCTCCGGCTGCCCGAGGCGGTGCAGCCAGCAGGACTCGCGCATGCGTTCCAGCACCTTCTCGGGGATGGTCGAGAGGATGTCGGTGGCGATGAAGCCCGGGCACACCGCGTTGACGCGGATGCCCTTGGGGCCCAGCTCGCGTGCCCAGGTGCGGGTGAAGCCGATCACGCCGGCCTTGGTGGCCGCGTAGTTGGTCTGGCCGAAGTTGCCGTACAGGCCCACCACGCTCGAGGCATTGAGGATCACGCCGCTGCCGCGCTCGAGCATCGGGCCCACCACCGCCTGCGTGCAGTGGAACACCCCTTTGAGGTTGACGTCGATGACCTGGTCGAACTGCTCCTCGGTCATCTTCTGCAGCCGCGCATCGCGCGTGATGCCGGCGTTGTTGACCAGCACGTCGATGCGCCCGTGGCGCGCCAGCACGGCCTGCACCATCGCGTCGACCTCGGCGCGTTTCGTCACGTCGACCCGGTGCGCACTCGACTGCGGCGAGCGCGGCAGCAGGCCGGCCAGCGCGCGGTCCAGCGCCTCCTGCTGCACGTCGCACAGCACCAGGATCGCGCCTTCGTCGGCGAACTTGCGGGCCGTGGCCAGTCCAATGCCGTTGGCCGCCCCGGTGATGACGGCGACCCTGTCCTTCAAACGCATGGGAGCTCCTTGAATGATCTGGCCAGCTGATTCTCTGCGATGTGAAGCATCCGCCGCGCCCCGGACCCCTGCGCCGGGGCCGGCACCGTGCCGCATTTCGGCTCGGGATTTTCCCTAGGGCACCGTCCGGGCGTTTGCCCCCGGCCATGACGCAGCCCGCATGGTTGCTGGCTTCGCGGCCCGCCGTGCGCATTTCGCGCGGCGGAATAAGTTTCGCGTAAGCCTCGCTCAAGTCTCGCGTAAGCATTCGCGGCAATGGTTGCGCCGTGCTGACCGGCGCCGCGGGTGCCGGCAGCGCCGCAGCACGCCGCCAGGGCGCGGGCTGACCCACCCTCTGACGGCATCCATCAAGCACAACAGAAGGAATGTGGAGATGAGCGCAAACAAGGAGCGCAGCAGCGCCTACTGGAGGGCGACCCTGCGTCTGCTGACCGCCATATTGATCGTCTGGGCGGTCGTCTCGTACGGCTTCGGGATCATCTGGAAGCCGGCCCTGGACAGCATCAAGCTCGGCGGCTACCCGCTCGGCTTCTGGATCGCCCACCAAGGCGCGATCTACCTCTACGTGGTGCTGATCTTCTTCTACGCCTGGCGCATGAAGAAGATCGACCGCGAACACGACGTCGACGAGGACTGAGGGGCAGGACATGAGCCAACAAGCCACCATCTACCTGATCGTCGGCCTGACGTTCGCGCTGTACATCGGCATCGCCTTCTGGTCCCGTGCCGGCAGCACCAAGGAGTACTACGTCGCCGGCGGCGGCGTGAACCCGATCGCCAACGGCATGGCCACCGCGGCCGACTGGATGTCGGCGGCGTCGTTCATCTCCATGGCCGGCCTGATCTCCAACATGGGCTACGGCGGCACCGTCTTCCTGATGGGCTGGACGGGCGGCTACGTGCTGCTGGCCATGCTGCTGGCGCCGTACCTGCGCAAGTTCGGCAAGTTCACGGTGCCCGAGTTCATCGGCGACCGCTTCTACAGCCGCACCGCGCGCACCGTGGCCGTGCTGTGCCTGCTGATGGCCTCGGTCACCTACGTGATCGGCCAGATGACCGGCGTGGGCGTCGCCTTCTCGCGCTTCCTGAACGTGTCGGCCGACGCGGGCATCTACATCGGCATGGCCATCGTGTTCGTCTACGCGGTGTTCGGCGGCATGAAGGGCATCACCTACACGCAGATCGCCCAGTACGTGGTGCTGATCTTCGCGTACACGGTGCCGGCCATCTTCATCTCGCTGCACCTGACCGGCAACCCGGTGCCGCAGCTCGGCCTGGGCAGCACGCTCACGGGCACCGACATGCCGATCCTGGAGCGCCTGGACCAGGTGGTCACCGACCTCGGCTTCGCGCAGTACACCACGGCCTACGCCGACAGCGTGCTCAACACGGTGTTCTTCACCCTGTCGCTGATGATCGGCACCGCGGGCCTGCCGCACGTGATCGTGCGCTTCTTCACCGTGCCCAAGGTCAAGGACGCGCGTTCCTCGGCCGGCTGGGCGCTGGTGTTCATCGCCCTCCTGTACACGACGGCCCCGGCCGTCGGCGCGATGGCGCGCTTCAACCTGATCGGCACCATCAACGCCGAGGTGACCCAGGGTGGCGACCTGTACGCCCCCGAGGCCAGCCTGCGCTACGAGGACCGTCCGGACTGGATGAAGCGCTGGGAAGCCACCGGCCTGCTGAAGTTCGAGGACAAGAACGGTGACGGCCGCATCCAGTACTACAACGACAAGACCCAGAACGCCGACGTGCTGGCCAAGGCCGAAGCCGCCGGCTGGAAGGGCAACGAGCTGAACGTCAACCCGGACATCATGGTGATGGCCAACCCCGAGATCGCGCAGCTGCCCGACTGGGTGATCGCGCTGGTCGCCGCCGGTGGCCTGGCCGCCGCGCTGTCGACCGCCGCGGGCCTGCTGATGGCGATCTCCTCGGCGATCTCGCGCGACCTGATCAAGGGCGTGTTCAAGCCGGACATCAGCGAGAAGGGCGAACTGCTGGCGGGCAAGATCGCGATGGCCGGCGCCATCGTGCTGGCCGGCTGGCTGGGCCTGAATCCGCCGGGCTTCGCGGCCGGCACGGTGGCCCTGGCCTTCGGGATCGCCGCCAGCTCGCTGTTCCCGGCCATCATGATGGGCATCTTCTCGAAGCGCGTGAACCGCCAGGGTGCCGTCGCCGGCATGCTCGCTGGCCTGTTCATCACGCTGTTCTACGTGTTCGCGCACAAGGGCCTGTTCTTCGTGAAGGGCACCGAGTACCTGCACCTGGTGGGTGGCGCCAACGGCTTCTTCGGCATCTCGCCGGAGGGCTTCGGCACCGTCGGCGCGATCGTGAACTTCGTGGTCGCCTACGCGGTGAGCATGGTCACCGCCGCCCCGCCGGTCCACGTGCAGGAGATGGTGGACAACATGCGCACCCCGCGTGGTGCCGGCGTGGCCCACGCTCACTGAGCACGGCCCTCGCTCCCCTGAAAAGCTCCCGCTGCGGCGGGAGCTTTTTTCTGGTGGAATCCGCTGATCCGGTCAACCTGCCCTTGCGGCTTTCAGGCCCTCCATGCAACTACACCCTACCGTCCTGCTCGCCTGGCTCCTGCTGCTGTTGGGCATCGCCCTGGCGGCGCTGTGCCTCAAGCGCGCCTGGACCATCATCGTGCGGCGCAACTTCGCCGAGGTGGCGGTGCGCCGCGGCCAGCCGCCGCGCGACCCGGAGCGCTGGGCGCCCTACGCAGCCGGCATCCATCTGGTCTGCGGCGCGCTGATGACCGGCGCGGTGCTGGCCGCGCTGCTGGGGCTGGCGCCCTACGCCACCTGGACCGGCACCATCGGCCTGACGCTGTGGGGCTACCTGCTCGCGCTGCACCTGCTGGCGCGCGCGGCGCATCGCAGCGCCTAGCGCACGTAGTCCAGCTCCACGCGCTGCTGCAGGCGGCGCGCCACGCGGAAGCATTCCTTGAGCATGCGGCGGTCGATGTCGTTCAGCGCATCGAGCCGCACCAGGTTGGGATTGCCGGCGCCGGGCGGCGCCAGGCCGTCGAGCTGCGCGCGCAGGCGCAGCATCTGCAGGAACTCGAACGCCGTCACCCAGGCCTCGGCCTGGTGGGCATCGACGTGCTGGGCCCGCGCGATGGCCTCCAGCCGGCGGCGGGTGTTGACCTCCGGCAGCCCGAGCATCAGGCACAGCAGGCGGGCCACGTCGACGAAGATCGCCGTGCCCAGCAGCTTGAGGTCCACCGCCGGCACGCCGTCGACCAGGCGTGCGTCGATGCCGCCCAGCCAGGTCAGCGGCACGCGGCGGCGCAGCAGGTCCTCGGCCAGCAGGTGGCCGAAGCGTGTCGCGCCGCGCGCGTGCTCGACGATGAACTCGCGCAGCGGCGTGGCCAGCGCCAGGTTGCCGGCCAGCGGGCGCAGGTCGAAGTAGATGTTGGCCGCCAGCAGGTCCTCGGGCGAGCCCTGGGCGATCCAGCGCCCGAACCGCCGGCGCCATTCGTCCGGCGTCAGGCAACATTCGGGATTGCTGGCCATCACGTTGCCGCGGCACAGCGGGTAACCGCAGGCATCCAGCCCCTCGTTGACCTCGCGGGCGAACGCCAGCCACGCCGGACGGTCCGCATCCGGGTCATCGCTCTCGAAGATCAGGCCGTTGTCCTGGTCGGTCGCGATGGTCTGCTCCGAGCGTCCTTCGGAGCCGAAGGCCAGCCAGCAGGCGCGCGTCATGTCGCGACCGTGGCGCGCCGCGACCAGGGTCACCAGCCGCTCGGTCAGCACGTCGTTGAGGTGGCTGACCAGCTCGGTCAGCTGCTTGGCCTGCACGCCCTGGCCGAGCAGGTTGCGCGCGAACTGGCGCAGGTCCTGCGCGAGCGACTGCAGGGTCGGCAGGTCGGGGGCGCGGCGCAGCTCGGTGCTCAGCTGGTTCAGCGACAGGCGCTGCAGCGCGAACAGGTCGCGCTCGGACACCAGCCCGACCAGCCGGCCGCCGCGCGTGACCGGCACGTGGCGCGCGCCGTGGCGCGCCATCAGCAGCGCCGCGTCCTGCGCGGTGTGCTCGTCGCTCAGGCTGTGCAGCGGCGCGCTCATCACGCGCTCGATCGGCGTCGACAGCGGCACCTGCGCCAGCGTCACGCGGTCGAGCAGGTCGTGCCGCGTGAAGATGCCGACCGGGGCCTGCGCCTCGTCGGTCACCACGATGGAGCCGATGCCGCGCCGGCTCATGCGCGCCAGGGCGTCGGCCAGCGGCGTGGACGGCAGGCAGGCCTCCGGTGCGCCGCGGCACAGGTCGCCCAGCCGGGTCTCGAGCGACTGGGCCGACAGCGTACGCGACACCAGCGCTGCCTGCATCGCCTGCCGCGAGGCATCCGCAAAGCGCGGCAGCCGGCGCAGCAGCACGTCGGCGAACGGCGCGCTGACGGCCGCCAGCGCCTGCGCCGGCTCGCGCCCGATCACCAGGCAGCGCGTGGCCACCTGCGCGGTGTAGGTGGCCGCGACGGGCCGTCGCTCGCGCAGCGCCGCCACCGGGAACATGTCGCCGCGCTCGTACTGGAAGCCGCCGTCGTTCCCGTCGGCGGGGCCGAGCACGCCGGAGATCGCGCCGTCGAGCACCAGGTAGAGGCACTCCACCACGCCGTCGGCCGGACCGAGCACATGCTGGCCGGCGGCGAACGCCCGGGGCCGCGCGTGCTGCAGGAAGAGATCGACATGCGCCGGCTCCATCTGCGAGAACGGCAGATGGCGGCGCAGGTCGTCCCGCAGGGCCACGTCGGTGTCTGGCGGACTGGGGTTGCTCATCGCTCGATGCTCCTCGGCACGCCGGACACCGGCGTTGGCAAGGCCCGATCTTGCCGCGCCGGCCTGCTGCCGGGGAAGGGGCACGACCCGCTTGCCGTTGCGGGCGCGGCACGCTAGGCGAGGCCCTTGAGCTCGCGCAACTTGCGGTACAGGGTGTTGCGGCTGATGCCCAGGCGCCGGGCCGCTTCCGACAGGTTGCCGTGCGCGGCCTGCACCGCCTGCTGCACGGCGCGCGCGGCCTGCTGGCGCAGGTCGGTGTCGGCGTCGTGCAGCTCGCGGCCGGCCGCGGGCCGGTTCAGCTCCTCGGCGATGTCGTCGGGCAGCTGGGCCCAGCCGATCGCCGGATCGCCGTCCTCGGCCAGCGCGCAGGCGGTGCGCAGCACGTTGGCGAGCTGGCGCAGGTTGCCCGGCCAGCGGTAGCGACCGAACGCGGCCGCCACCTCGGGCGCCAGCTGCATGTCCTGCCCGGGCGCGACCTCCTGCAGCAGCGCGTCCACCAGCGCCGGCAGGTCGGTGCGCTCGCGCAGCGGCGGCAGCTGCAGGGTCAGGCCGTTGATGCGGTAGTACAGGTCCTCGCGGAACCGCCCGGCCGCCACCTCGTCGCGCAGCCGGCGGTGCGTCGCGCAGACCAGCTGGAAGTCCACCGCCACCGGCTGGCCACCGCCCAGCGGCACCACCTGGCGTTCCTGCAGCACGCGCAGCAGGCGCGCCTGCAGGGCCAGCGGCATGTCGCCGATCTCGTCGAGGAACAGCGTGCCGCCGTCGGCCTCGCGGATGCGCCCTGGCGAGCCTTCGCGCCCGGCACCGGTGTAGGCCCCCGGCCGGTAGCCGAACAGCTCGGCCTCGATCAGCGTCTCGGGCAACGCGGCACAGTTCACCGCGACGAAGGGGCGCGCCTGGCGCGGTCCGCTCGCATGGCAGGCACGCGCGAACACCTCCTTGCCGACGCCCGACTCGCCCTGCAGCAGCAACGCGATCGGCTTGTCCACCACGCGGCGCGCACGCGCGACCACGGCCTGCATGGTGCCGTCGCCGCGGTCCAGCGCGGCCAGTGCGTCGGCGGCCGGGGCGGGCGCCGCCACCGGCCGCACCGACACCGCGAGCGCGCTGCCACGTCCCGTGTCGAGCCGCACCCACAAGGCGCCGCCGTCCTCGCGCGGCAGCGAGCGCAGCAGGCGAGGCGTCCTGCCGCTGGCCGCCAGCAGGCCGGCCAGGTCGATGCCGAGCACGCGCTCCGCCGTCACCGCACCGATCATGCCGCGCGGCAGGCCCAGCATCGCCAGCGCCGCCGCATTGGCACCGACGAGCCAGCCGTCTTCGCTGACGGCCAGCAACCCTTCGGTGACGCTGCCGATGCCTTCGGGCCGCGTGTGCAGGCGCAGCTGCAGGCCACCGCCATAGCGCGCCTCGAACAGCTGGTGCTCGATCATGCGCGCCCCCGAGCGCACCAGCCCCAGCGTGTGGCAATGGTGGCTGCGCCGGCCGCCGCTGATGTCGAGCACGCCGATCGTCTGGCCCGCCGGGTCGACGATGGGCGAGGCCGCGCAGGTCAGGAAGCTGTTGCGCTCCAGGTAATGCTCGGCGCCGTGCACGACGACCGCGGCCTCCTCGACCAGCGCGGTGCCGATGGCGTTGGTGCCGCGCCATTGCTCGTGCCAGATCGCCCCCGGCCGCAACGCGACGCGTGCGGCCCTCTCGGCAAAGCCGTCGTCGCCCAGCGCGCACAGCAGCATGCCCTGCGAATCGGCCAGGAACACGATGCTGTCGGTGCCGCGGATCTGCTCGCTCAGGAACTCCATCACCGGCCGCGCCTGCGAGACCAGCGCATGGCGGTGCTCCAGCGCCCGCGCCAGCTGTGCCGCCGATGCATGCGGCATGCCCGGCATGCGTCCCCGCGGCGCCAGCCCGAAGGCGCGGCTGCGTTGCCAGCTGGCCTGCAGCGCGGGGTCGATCAGCCCGGCGGTGACGGCGCCGGTGTCGAGCAGCTGGTGGCGCGCCTCGCGCAACTGCTGCGCGGACGGTCGAGGGGCAAGGGCCGGTGCCGGGCTCATCGCAAGTCCTGTCTCCTGGGGGGCCCCGGGGCGTGCGGCCGGCAGACCGTGCAGGGCAAGTGGGTCCTGCGCGCACCGTAGCAGCACTTCGCGCGCCGCCAAGCGGTTCAGCGCGTTCGGGGGCAACGACTGTTCAGTTTCGTGACACCTGCCGCAGGTCGACGCACCGGGCCGCACCGCCGCCCCGCCCGCGCACGGCGTTTCCACGCGAAACGGGCCCGTCCTGCGCGAACCGCCGCGTGGCACGCAGCGTGCGTTGGCGGGCCCTGCGTCCTGCCCGTGCCGCGTTCGCCGCGGCGCCGCCGGGCAGGCGCTGCACCCACCCGCCGCCACCGCACGCACAGACAGAGGAGACCCGCATGCGCTACGCCCCTCCGCACACCCCCGGGGCCAAGGTCGAGTACAGGCACCGGTACGACAACTTCATCCACGGGCGCTTCGTCGCGCCGCTCAAGGGCGAATACTTCGACGTGGTCACGCCGATCGACGGCACGGTCTACACCCGTGCCGCGCGCTCCGGCGCCGAGGACATCGAGCTCGCGCTCGATGCCGCGCATGCCGCGGCCGCGAAATGGGCCGCCACCGCGCCGGCCGAACGCGCCAACGTGCTGCTGAAGATCGCCGACCGCATCGAACGGAACCTCGAGCTGCTCGCCTATGCCGAGACGGTGGACAACGGCAAGCCCATCCGCGAGACGCTCAACGCCGACATCCCGCTCGCCGTCGACCACTTCCGCTACTTCGCCGGCTGCGTGCGCGCGCAGGAAGGCACGATCAGCGAGATCGACGGCCGCACCATCGCCTACCACTTCCACGAACCGCTCGGCGTGGTCGGCCAGATCATCCCGTGGAACTTCCCGATCCTGATGGCCGCGTGGAAGCTGGCGCCGGCGCTCGCCGCGGGCAACTGCGTGGTCCTCAAGCCCGCCGAATCCACGCCGGTCAGCATCCTGGTGCTGGCCGAACTGATCGCCGACCTGCTGCCGCCGGGCGTGCTCAACATCGTCAACGGCTACGGCCGCGAGGCCGGCATGCCGCTGGCCACCAGCAAGCGCATCGCCAAGATCGCCTTCACCGGCTCCACCGCCACCGGCCGCGTGATCGCGCAGGCCGCGGCACAGAACCTCATCCCGGCCACGCTGGAGCTGGGCGGCAAGAGCCCCAACATCTTCTTCGACGACGTGATGGCGGCCGACGACGCCTTCCTCGACAAGGCCATCGAAGGCCTGGTGCTGTTCGCGTTCAACCAGGGCGAGGTCTGCACCTGCCCGTCGCGCGCGCTGATCCAGGCATCGATCTACGACCGCTTCATCGAACGCGCGATCGAGCGCGTCGCCGCGATCCGGCAGGGCGACCCGCTCGACACCGGGACGATGATGGGCGCGCAGGCTTCGGCCCAGCAGATGGACAAGATCCTCTCCTACCTCGCGCTCGGCAAGGCCGAAGGCGCCAAGGTGCTGATCGGCGGCGAGCGCGCGCAGCTGGACGACAACCTGCGCGGCGGCTATTACATCCAGCCCACGCTGTTCAAGGGCCACAACAAGATGCGCATCTTCCGCGAGGAGATCTTCGGCCCGGTGCTGGCCGTCACCACCTTCAAGGACGAAGCCGAGGCGCTGGAGATCGCCAACGACACCCCCTACGGCCTGGGTGCCGGCGTGTGGACCCGCGACGGCAGCCGCGCCTACCGCATGGGCCGCGCCATCCAGGCCGGCCGGGTGTGGACCAACTGCTACCACGCCTACCCGGCGCACGCTGCGTTCGGCGGCTACAAGGAGTCCGGCATCGGCCGCGAGACCCACAAGGCCATGCTCGACCACTACCAGCAGACCAAGAACCTGCTGGTGAGCTACTCGCCCTCGGCGATGGGCTTCTTCTGAGCCATGCGCGGCGCCGTGGCAAGGCCAGGCCCGCCGACCCGCGTCGCCCCCGGGGTGCACGGCCCCGGCACGGGCGGCAAATCTCCCGGATCTGTGCGGGGATTTGCTCGTCCGTAAGCTGGCGGCCGTTTCGAGACCCGAACCACGTGTCAAACGCCATCCTCGAGTCCCATGAAACTGCCTGAACTGGCCGCCGCGGCGCAACGCCTGAGAACGCCGCCCCGGCCCTCCAACCTCCGGACCACGGCCTGCCTGGCCACCTACCCCTGGCTGCTCGCCACCGCCCGCGACCTCGGCTCCGACCCCTGGGCCTGGTTCTGCCGGGTGGCCGTCATGACCTACGGCTGGATGCCTCGCGTGCTGCGCCTGGACCTGCAGCACGCCCGGGCCGCCGCGCAGGCGCTGCACGCGGCGCGCGAGGCCACGCCCGCGACGATGCGCCAGCTCGACATCGCGCCGATCGCCTCCTCGGTGCGCTCGGTGGTCGGCGCCTCGAAGATGCTGCACTTCGTCAACCCGCAGGTGTACCCGATCTGGGACAGCCGCATCGAGGCCATGCGCCTGGGCGGCGCGGCCGACATGGCCCACATGGGCATCGCGGACCACTACTGGCGCTACTGCGACGACGTGCATCGCCTGCGCGGGGAGGCCGGGTTCCGCGACTTCCACGCGCAGATGCAGGCCGCGCTCGACGCGCGGCTGCGGCGCGAAGGGCTGCCCGCCTATGCGATCACCGAGGTGAGGGCGATCGAGCTGGCAGCCTCCGAGCTGTCGGCCGACCACGACGAGGGCTGAACGGCCGGCGAAGATGTAACGACGCGCCGCGTGCCGTCGAAGTTCCGGGCTGCCGTTCGTCGTGCCAGTACATCCCCGCATCACCGGCCACGACGAAGGAGCCCGCCATGCCCGACCTCGCCCCCAAGATCACGCCCTGCATCTGGTTCGACCAGAACAACGCCGAGGAGGCCGTGGCCTTCTACGACTCGGTGTTCGGCAACGTCCGCCTCGTCAGCGTCATCCGCAACGGCACCCACGGCCCGGGCCCGAAGGGCTCGGTGCTGGCCGGCGCTTTCGAGATCGCGGGACAGCGCATCGAGTTCATCAACGGCGGTCCGGCGTTCAGGCTGAGCGAGGCGTTCTCGCTCGCGGTGCGCTGCGACAGCCAGGCCGAGATCGACCGGCTGTGGGACGCGCTGGTGGCCGACGGCGGCGAGCACGCGCCGTGCGGCTGGCTCAAGGACCGCTTCGGCGTGTCGTGGCAGATCGTGCCGCGGGTGCTCTACGAGATGCACGAGGACCCCGACCCCGCACGCGCGGACCGCGTGATGCAGGCCATGCTGCAGATGCGCAAGCTCGACATCGCCGCACTGGAGCGTGCCTACGCCGGCGGCTGAACCGCGCCTTGCCCTTGTCCGTTCGCCTGTCCATCCGGGAGGAGCCTTCCATGACCGCCACCACGACGTCCCCTGCGCTCGCCTGCCTGGTCCAGCCCTACGTCTTCTTCCAGGGCCGCTGCGAGGAAGCGATCGGGTTCTACGCCGCCGCGATCGGCGCGCAGGTCGAGCAGCTGATGCGCTTCGACGAGTCGCCCGACCCGGCGCCCGAAGGGCTGCTGCAGCCGGGCCACGAGCACAAGGTGATGCACGCCGCCGTGCGCATCGGCCACAGCGTCGTGCTGATGTCCGACGGCTGCGGCACCGAGCCGCCCGCCGCCGGCTTCTCGCTGGCGCTGCAGGTACCGACCAAGGAAGCCGCCGAGCGCGCCTTCCACGCGCTGGCCGAGGGCGGCACGGTCGTCATGCCGCTCGGCCCGACCTTCTGGTCGCCGTGCTACGGGATGCTGACCGACCGGTTCGGCATCGGCTGGATGGTCAACACGCTGGAGCCCTTCCCCGCGGGCTAGTCCGCCTCGCCCAGCGCGCCGGGGAACGCCTCGCGGAACGCCTCGGCAAAGCGCGCCGAGGCCGCCAGCGTCAGCGCGACGCTGTGCCAGCCGCCGTCCTCGACCTGCACCTGCAGGTCGTCGTCCCAGTCCATGCCCTCGTCGAGCGGGCCGTGCGTGTCGGGAAAGCGCGCGCGGGCCCACTCGAGGATGCGGCGCACCTCGGCCATCACGGCCGCGTGCTGGGCCGCCGGGGTCGAGGCCAGCGCCTCGATGGTCAGCGTGCCGGCGTCGTCCTCGCTCAGGTCGAAGGTCAGGTAGTGCACGGCGGGGGTCGCGACAACTCAGGGGGCCAGCGCCACGCGTCCCGGCCGCGACGCCGGGGCAGGCGCCATCCTGGGAAACAGCGCGATGAAGTCAAGCAGCTTCTCGCCGAGCAGGTTGACGTGGTCGCGCATCGCAGCCGCCGCCCCCTCCTCGTCCCCGGCGACGATGCAGCGCAGCACCTGCGCGTGCTCGTCCAGCGTCCCGGCGCGCCGGCTGGAGCGGTGCGTGACCAGGCGGCGGTAGGCGCCGACGCGGTTGCGCAGCGCGCGCGTCTGCTCGGCCAGGAACTCGTTCTGCGCGGCCTCGTAGATCAGCTCGTGGAAGCGCCGGTTGACCTCGTAGAAGTCGTCCACGCGGTCGGTGTCGGCCAGCGCGACCAGCGCCTGGTGCAACGCGTTGAGCGCGGCGATCTGCGCCGGGGTGATGCGGCGCGCGGCCAGGCGCGCGCACAGCCCTTCGAGCTCGGCCATCACCTGGAACATCTCGACCAGCTTGTGCGCCGGCAGCTCGACCACCTGCGCGGGCTGGCGGCTGCGCACCTGCACCAGCCCGGCCGACGCCAGGTGCCGCAGCGCCTCGCGCACCGGCGTGCGCGACACCTGGAAGCGCGCGGCCAGCTCGACCTCGTCGAGCCGCGCGCCGGGCGGCAGCGCGCCGGAAAAGATCTCGGCCTCCAGCACCTGCTGGATGCGCTGGGAGTGGCTGAGGCGCGACGCGGACGGCGCAGGCTTGGACGTCATTTCGAGGGGCGAGGCCGCCGGCAGGAAGCGGCGGCGGCGCGGCTGATTATAAGGCGCCCGGCCCGCCTTCCGGCGCCTCATGTATGCACCAACACATCACATGCATGCATTCCTGCATGCACCGTGTTGGGCCCGTGACCCTTCGATTGAAGCCATGATCGGCCTGGATGACTTGGTACAGGCCTTGCTAACCCCCCGGCACAGCAAGCCGGCGCCCCTTGCCTGCACTTCACGCATGCATTTGGCGGTCTATTGCATACATTGAACGAAGGATCACGCCGCATGAATCCAGGTCTCGAAGGCGGGCCGGCACGGGCGACGGGCACCGCCCCGGGCCAAGGCCCCGCGCACCGGCCCGCCGCACGCCGCGCCCCGCACGCGCCCGTCCCGGAGCCCGCATGATGCTGCAGCCCATGCGACGCCCTGCGGCGGCACCGGCGCTGCGCGCCGGCGACCTGGATGCCCCGGCCGAAGCGCCCCCCGCTGCGGAAGCACCCCGCCGCGCGCCGCTGCTGGTGCTGTCGGGCGTGTCCAAGACCTTCGGCGCGGTGCGCGCGCTCGACGGGCTGGGCGTGTCGATCGCGCCGGGCGAGTTCGTCACCGTGGTCGGCCCGAGCGGCTGCGGCAAGAGCACGCTGTTCAACATCGTCTCGGGCCTGGAAGAGCCCGACGAGGGCGGCGCCATCGAGTTCCTCGGCAAGCGCTGCCGCGCACGCGACCTGCTGGGCAAGGTGTCGTTCATGCCGCAGCGCGACCTGCTGCTGCCCTGGCGCACCGTGATCGACAACGCGATCCTGGCCATGGAGATCGAGGGCGCGCGCCGCGGCGACGCACGCCGCATCGCGCTGGACATGCTGGGCGAGTTCGGCCTGGCCGGGTTCGAGCACCAGTACCCGCACCAGCTCTCCGGCGGCATGCGCCAGCGCGTCGCGCTGATGCGCACCTTCCTGTTCAAGCGCGACCTGATGCTGCTGGACGAGCCGTTCGGCGCGCTCGACGCGCTGACGCGCACGCTGATGCAGCGCTGGCTGCTGGACGTGTGGCAGAAGCACCGCCGCACCATCCTGTTCATCACGCACGACGTTGACGAGGCGCTGTTCCTCGGCGATCGCGTGCTGGTGATGACTGCGCGGCCGGGCCGGGTCAAGCTGGAGCAGCCGGTGAGCCTGCCGCGCCCGCGCCGCCCGGACATCGTCACGACGCCGGAGTTCATCGCGCTCAAGCGCACGCTGCTCGACGCGATCGAGGAGGAAAGCCTCAAGACCTTCACGCTCGCGAAGAAGGAGGACGCGGCATGAACGCCCCGGCGCCCACCCTCGGCACCCTGGCCGCGGATCACGCCTGGCAGGACGGGGTGGCCCGCCACGGCGAGGCCGAGTGGCGCGCGCGCGTGGACCTGGCCGCCTGCTACCGGCTGGTCGCCCGCCTGGGGCTGGACGACCTGATCTACAACCACATCTCGCTGCGCGTGCCAGGCACCGAGGGACAGTTCCTCATCAACCCCTACGGCCTGCTGTTCGAGGAGATCACCGCCTCGAGCCTGGTGCGCATCGACGTGCACGGCCGCAAGCTGTGCGACTCGCCCCACGAGGTGAACGTCGCCGGCTTCGTGATCCACAGCGCGATCCACCAGGGACGCGCGGACGCGGCCTGCGTGCTGCACACGCACTCGGATGCCAGCATCGCGGTGTCCGCGCAGGAGCAGGGGCTGCTGCCGCTGTCGCAGTTCGCGATGCGCTTCTACCGCCGCCAGGCCTTCCACGCCTATGAAGGCGTGGTGCTGGACTTGGACGAGCAGCAGCGGCTGGTCGCCCACCTGGGCCAGCACCCGGTGATGCTGCTGCGCCATCACGGCCTGCTGACCGTGGGCCGCACGCCCGGCGAGGCCTTCATGCTGCTGTACTACTTCGAGCGGGCCGCGCGCGTCCAGCTCGCGATGCAGGCCGCGGCCGCCGGGGCCCCCGGCCCGCTGCTCATCCCGCCGCACGACGTCTGCGAAAAAGCCGCGCGCCAGTTCTGGCAGAACGAGGGCGACATCCTCATTCCCGGCGAACGGGAGTGGCCCGCCTTCATCCGCCAGCTGGACCGCGTGGACCCTTCCTACCGGAGCTGACCCCCATGTCCACCGCCCTCGCCACCCCCGCCCCGTCCCTCGCGCTCAAGACGCGCCCCCTGCATCCCGGCTTCGGCATCGAGGTGCTCGACCTCGACCTGTCCGATCCCGCCAGCGATGCGGCGGTGGACGCGCTGGTCGAGGCGCTCGACGTGCACTCGGTGATCCTGGTGCGCGGGCAGCAGCTGAGCAACCGGCGCCACGTCGAGATCAGCAGCCGCTTCGGCACGCTGATGGTCCACGTGCTCAAGCAGTTCCTGACCACCGGCCTGCCCGAGATCTACGTGCTGTCCAACGTCACCGAGAACGGCAAGCCGATCGGCAACCACAAGGAAGGCTGGAACTGGCATTCGGACCTCTCCTACGTGGCCGAGCCGAGCATGGGCTCGCTGCTCTACGCGGTGGAGGTGCCGCCCGAAGGTGCCGACACGCTGTTCGCCAGCATGCACCTGGCCTGGGAAGGGCTGTCGCCCGGGATGCAGGCGCGCATCCGCCACCTGAAGGCGACCCACTCCTACGCCGGCTACTACGCCAAGGCCTTCGCCGACCGCGCCCCGCTGACCGAGGAGCAGAAGGCGCGCACGCCCGACGTGGTGCACCCGGTGGTGCGCACGCACCCGGTCACCGGGCGGCTGTCGCTCTACGTCGGCGAGGACATCGTCAAGTGCATCGAGAGCCTGCCGCCCGAGGAAAGCGACGCGCTGCTGGCCGAGCTGAACGCCCACGCGGTGCGCGACGAGTTCGTCTACCGCCACCGCTGGTGCCAGGGCGACCTGCTGATCTGGGACAACCGCTGCACGATGCATTGCGCCACGCCGTACGACGACGCCCGCTACCGCCGGATCATGCACCGCACGACGTTCGCCGGCACCCGGCCGTTCTGAACGGTCCCGCCCCTTCCCGCCACCCCGTCAAGGAAACCGAGATGAACACCCGTCGCTTCCTCACCCTGCTGGCCTCGGCCGCCGTCGTCGCCCTGGCCCATGTCGCGCCGGCCGTCCAGGCCAAGGAGCTGGTGCCTGCCACGCTGCGCCTGAAGTGGCTGCCGCAGACGCAGTTCGCCAGCTTCTACTATGCGGTCGCCAAGGGCTACTACAAGGACGAGGGCATCGACCTGAAGATCAACCCGGGCGGCCCCAACCTGCTGCCGGAGAACCTGGTCGCCACCGGCGCGGACACCTTCGCGCTGTCGGGCGGCACCGACAGCGTGATGGCCGCGCTCGACAAGGGCCTGCCCATCGTCTGCGTCGGCGTGTCGCACCAGGTCACGCCGTTCGCGTTCGTCACGCGCAAGGACGGCCCGGTCAAGTCGCTGAAGGACCTGGAAGGCCGCAAGGCCACCGCGTGGTTCACCGGCGCGCAGTACGTGCTGTTCGGCATGCTCGCCAACCAGGGCGTGGACCGCGCCAAGGTCGACATCCAGCCGCAGCAGGTGAGCGTCACGCCCTTCGTCAACGGCGAGGTCGATGTGGTCACCGCCACCTGGTACAACGAGCTCTACACCATCCGGCAGCGCATGGGCGCGGACAACCTGCGCATGTTCGTCGCCGAGGACTACGGCGTCACCTTCCCGCGCGACACCCTGGTCGTCGCGAAGAAGACCGCGCAGGAGAACCCCAAGCTCGTCACCGGCTTCCTGCGCGCCTCGATCCGCGGCTGGCACGACGCGATGGCCAACCCGAAGGAAGCGGTCGACATCCTGATGAAGGTCGCGCCGACGCTGGTCCGCGCGCACCAGGAGTTCATGCTGACCGAGGCCTACCGGCTGATGACCTCCGGCAAGGCCAAGGAGCAGGGCCTGTTCTGGATCGACGCGGGCGCGATGAAGGCCACGCACGACTTCCTGCTGAACAACAAGGTCATCAGCAAGCCGCTGGACCTGGCCGCCGGCTTTGACCCGTCCTTCCTGAAGGCCATCCCGGTCGAGGAGCGCCGTCCGTGAACGCCGCGCTGCGCCCCGCTGCCATGAGCGCCCTGCGGGGCGCGGCGGCCCTGCTTGCCGCGGGCGCCCTGTGGGAGGCGCTGGTCGTGCTGGCCGGCATCCGGCCCGACTACCTGCCGCGGCTGAGCGACATCCTGGCGCTGATCGCCACGGTGCCCGAGCCGTACGTCGAAGGCTTCCTGCGCACGGCCAGCGAGACCGTGCTCGGCTTCGCGCTGGGCGCCGTGGTCGGCGTGGTCAACGGCGTGCTGTTCAAGCAGTCGCGCCTGCTGCGCGAGCTGGTGTTCCCGCTGTTCGTGATCTCGCAGACCATCCCGGTGATCGCGTTCGGCGCGGTCGTCGTGCTGTGGTTCGGCAACACCGTGTTCGCGAAGGCGCTGATCGCCTTCTACCTGACCTTCTTCCCCGTCACCGTCAACACGGTGCACGGGCTGGAGTCGGTGGACCGGCTGCAGGTGAACCTGCTGCGCAGCTTCGGCGCCTCGCGGCTGCAGCTGCTGCTGCGCCTGGAGCTGCCCGCGGCGCTGCCGCAGATCTTCGTCGCGCTGCGGCTGGCCTGCACGCTGAGCCTGCTGGGCGCGATCGCCGGCGAAGGGTTCGGCGACACCGTCGGGCTGGGCGTGCTGCTGCTGCAGGCCATGTACAACGAGCAGGTGCCGGCGCTGTGGGCCGCCATCCTGGTGTGCGGCCTGCTCGGCACGAGCTTCTACGGCCTGGTCGCGCTGGTCGAGCGCCGCGCCGTGTTCTGGAGGACCGAGCTGTGAAGCCCCCCACCCTGCTGTCGCGCCCGGCGCGCCGCGCGCTGGCCGGCATCGCCACCTTCGCGCTGCTGTGGGAACTGGCCGCGCGCGGCCTGGACTTGCCCGCCTACGTGCTGCCCAGCGTCAGCAGCATCCTCGAAGCCGTCGTCGCGCAGCGCAGCCTGCTCGGCCAGGCGGCATGGACCACGATCATGGAAGCGGTATGCGGCTTCGCGCTCGGCTCGGCCGGCGGCATCGTGCTGGCGATCCTGCTGACGATGCTGCCACCGGCGCGGCGCGTGCTGCTGCCGGCCGCCACCGCGCTCAACTCGGTGCCGGTGGTGGCCTATGCACCGCTGGTGCTGCTGTGGCTGGGGATGGGCCCGGCCTCCAAGGTCGCGATGGTGTCGCTGGCGGTGGGCTTCACCGTGTTCCTGCACGCGCTGGCCGGGCTGGACCGCGTCGACCGTCGCGCCGTGGACCTGATGCGCAGCTTCGGCGCCGGCCCGGCCACGATCCTGTGGCGCCTGCGCATCCCGGCGGCCGTGCCGCTGACGGCCGCAGGCATGCGCGTCTCGACGGCGCGCAGCATGATCGTCGCGATCGTCACCGAGATGCTCGGCGCGCAAAGCGGCCTGGGCTGGACCATCTACCAGGCCGTGCTGCAGATCGACTTCGTGCAGGTGTGGTCGGCGATCTTCGTCGCCTCGGCCGCGAGCCTGGCGTTCTTCGGCCTCGTCAACCTGGTCGAGAAGCGCTATGTGTTCTGGAAGTGACGCGCCGGACGCCGCGCCGCCCATGTCCGCGCTCGGCGTGCGGCGGGCGCGGCACGCGAGCACCGATGCGCAACGCCGCGGCCGGTTCTTCAACTCGGCCAATGCCTTCAACGTGAAGCTGCCACCGGTGCCGGCCGGCATCCACGCCGAGCCGGCACGACAGGCCCTGGCCGCGGACGCGCCCACGGGCTACGTGCCGTGCGACCAGTCCGCGGCGCTGGCCTGCCCCTGGCCGGCGACCACGCCGTTCATGCTGGCACGCTATGCCCGCGTGCGGCCGGGCGAACGCCTCGAGGCCGACTTCGTGGCCAGCGGCTCGCTGTGGTACGTGATCGCCGGCACCGGGCAGGCGCGCTGCGGCGACGAGACGCTGGCCTGGAGTGCCGGCGACATCTTCCACCTGCCCGCCGGGCCGGCCGAGCTGCTGGCCAGCGGCACCACGCCCGCCGTGCTGTGGCTGGTCACCGACGAGCCGCTGCTGGCGCACCTCGGCCTGGGCACGCGCCCGGCCCGCGCCGGGGCCGTGCATTTCACGGCGGCCGACATCGCCGACGAGATCGACGCGCTCCACCGCACCGTGCCCGATGCCGGCACCTCCGGCATGGCCGTGGTGTTTTCCAGCGCGGCCCTGGAACACACGCGCAACCTGATGCCGGGGCTGACGCTGTCGCTCAACACCCTGCCGCCGCACCGCCACCAGCCGGCGCACCGCCACAACTCCGCCGCGCTCACGCTGGTGATCGCCGGGGAGGACTGCCACTCGCGGGTCGACGGCGTGCGCTGCCCCTGGTCGCCCTGGGCCACGCTGGTCACGCCGCCGACCGCGGTGCACTCGCACCACAACGACGGCAGCCGGCGCGCCGAGTTCCTGATCGTGCAGGACGGCGGCCTGTACTACCAGGCGCGCACGATGGGCTTCCAGTTCATGGAGTGACGACGGCGGCAGGACGCCGCCCCGCGGCGCCCACCGGCACGGAAGCACGCAAGGGCCAGGCGCAGGCATGCCGCCTGCCGCGATCCCGACGGGGCGCATCGCGCCGGTGGCGGTCCTGACCGGCGGCGCCTGCCCGCTTCCACCGGAGCGGGGCTCCCGCTCATCCCGCGAGGCGGCACCGCTGCCCCGCCCGCCGGCAGGCCGCCTTCCGGGCGCATCAGGACCGGCCCGCCTGCCTCACCCCCATCAGGAGACATCCATGCAGATGAACCAGGTCAAGGAACGCCTCGGGCGCGTCGAGCAATGCGCGAGCGACGCGATGCAGGCGTGCCAGTCCGCCGGCGGCGTGCCGCAGGAATTGCAGCAGTGCGTCACCGAACTGGACCGCCGCTCGCACGAGGCGATGCAGATGATGCAGGGCACCCAGGACGAGCAGCGCATCGTCCAGTGCGTCGACGACCTCGAGCAGCTCGGCGACCGCGCGATGGCCGCCTGCCGGCGTGCGGACAGCGTCGATCCGCAGCTGAAGACGGCGGTGCAGCAGGCGCACGCCGAACTGTCCAGCCTGAAACACCAGCTGCACTGAACGCCCCACGGGGCGGCCGCGGGCTCCCCCGCGGTCGTGCCCCGGCACGGCAAGGGGCGGTGCAGGCGGCCTCAGCGAGAGCCCGGGTTCAGCGGGCCATGGCCACCCGACCGCCCTGAGGAGGGCGCATCCGCCCCGGATCGGGCAGCGCCGGCGCGTCCGCACCGGCGGGCTGCTGCTTGACCGCCATCGCCCGGGCGGTCTCGCTGCGCAGCGTCAGGCGCGTCAGCGCGTACAGGGGGTCAGCATCCTCGCGGCACAGCTCAAACGTTTCCATCGCCGCCAAGGTCGCGCCCTGGTAGCGCATCAGGCAGGCGCTGATCGCGGATTCGGCCGTGAGTTCGTAGCGCCGCAGGTGCTGCGTCATGCGCGGGCGCACCCGGGTGATCTCCAGCGAGGCCCAGCTCCACTCGGGCACGCCGACGATGCGCGGCGCCGGCCGCTCCTGGCCGAACAGGCCGAAGATCGTCGCCTTGATGGCCAGCACCGCGAGGCTGTCGCAGCCTTGCGCGTAGCGCGCGGGCAGCACGGTGGTGGTCGAGGTGCCGATGGTGGGGCTGCGCAACTGCACTTCGAGCTTGCCGCTGGCGTCGCCCAACGGGCCGATCTGCAGGCGGTACTGATCCACCTCCTGGCTCTGCCCATAGCGGACGCCCAGTTCGACGATCAGCGATTCATTTCGATCGGATGCGAATTCCACAAATCCTCCCCGAGCCGGTCGGCCCACGCGCTCTTACCGTTTCCCAACCGCAGGCAGCACGGAAAAACCACCAACGGTTGAAAAGATTGCAGCAATTTGGCAACCGGCTTGCGCCTCGTTGCCGCCGTTTCACTGCGCGCCGGACCACGTCACGCCTGTCATCGACCGCCGCATGACGGCAACGGCGATGGCCTCCGCGGGGCCCGGAGACACCACGGAAACAGCAAGCGCCATGCCGACAATTTCACGGTTTGCGGCACGGGGGTGCGCACGGCGTGCGGCGCAGCGCGCGATCGCCGGACGGATAAAGAAGGGGAAGATGCGGAAAGCGCAGCCCGCGCGGGCCGATGGGCACCGACCTGCCGCGAGGCTGTCGCTGATGCCGGCGGCGCCTTGCAGGCGGCCGGACCGGTCATGGAAAAGAGGGGAAAAGAACGAAAAGAAGGTTTACTTCTTCTTCTGCACGGCGGCCTTCAGCGAGGCGCCGGCGCTGAACTTGACGCCCTGGCTGGCCTCGATCGTGATTTCCTCGCCGGTGCGGGGATTGCGGCCGGTGCGGGCCTGCCGCTCGGTGACCGAGAAGCTGCCGAAGCCGATCAGCGAGACCGTGTCGCCGGAAGCCAGCGCCTTGGTCACGTTGTTGATGAACGAGTCGAGGGCGCGCTGCGCAGCGGCCTTGGACAGGTCGGCATCGGCGGCAATGGCATCAACGAGTTCTGCTTTGTTCATGGTCCTGACTGGGTAAGAACTGAGGAAAAAACGCGCGTCGTTGCCGCGCGCGGGAACCCCGCAGTCTAGCGGCTTCTGGAACCGAGGGGGCCACGGGCCCGTTAGCAAGGGCTGCGGGTGTAAGCGAATCACCTGCCGTGGGCAGGCCTCAATGCGCCATCAGCACCGGCACGGTCATGCCCGAGAGGATGGTGCGTGTCACCCCCCCGAGCACGAATTCGGCCACTCGGGAGTGGCCATAAGCGCCCATCACGAGCAGGTCGGCGCTGACGTCCGCAGCGCGCGACAGCACCGCTTCGCCGATGCCGATCTCGGTGGTCTCGCGCGCGACGCTGGCGTCGACGCCGTGGCGCGCGAACCATTGGCGCAGGTATTCGAGCTGCCAGCCGTGCACCCCTTCGGGGCGGCCCTTGCGGTCGAACACCGCGGCATGGACGTGGCTGGCGCGCGCCAGCAGCGGCAGCGAGGCCCCGAGCGCACGCGCGGCCTCGCGGCTGCCGTCCCAGGCCACCAGCACGCGCCGGCCGACGGTGTCGAAGCGACCGGCATAGGGCACGACCAGCACCGGCACGCCCGCCCCCAGCACGACCCGCTGCGGGAAGTCCGGTGGCACCGAGGCCGCGGCCTCGTCCTCGGTCTGGCCCACCACCACCAGGTCGCTGACGCGCGCCATGCGGATGATGCCGCCCACCGGGTCGCCCTCGTGCACCCGGCTTTCGTACGACAGCCCCGCGTGCTGCGCCGCCAGGCGCCCGGTGAACGAGGCCGAGACGCGCTGGGCGCGCTGCAGCAGGTGCTCGAACGACAGCTGGACGTAGTTGGTGCCGCCGACCGCGTGCCCGATGCCGGCAGGCATCTCGACCCAGCCGGTCGGCGCGAAGCCGATCAGGTGGCCGCCCTGGTGGGCCGCGATGTCGGCCGCGAGGTCGATGCGGGCCGCGCAGCGCGCGCTGTCGTCGAGATGGACGAGGATGGTGCGGTAACTCATGTCTGCCTCCTGTGGCAACGCAAGCTTGCGGACCGGCCCGGGCGCCCGGCTCACCCGGCCCGCTGCAGGTCGAGCGACAGGCGCACCGCCTTGCGATCGGCGTCCGCCTCGATCGTGAATCCCAGGCACCGCGCCAGCGCGGCCATCGCGTCGTTCTCGCGCAGGCACACGCCGACCAGCCGGCCGGTGCCGCGCTGCGCCAGGTAGCCGATCATCCGCTCGAGCAGCAGCCGGCCCAGGCCCCGGCCCTGCCAGTCGCGGCGCACCTGGATCGCGAACTCGGCCTCGCGGTTGTCCGGATCGCAGGCCGCGCGCACCTCGCCGACCAGGCCCCCGTGTCCGTCGATCGCGACGAAGGTCATCTCACGGTCATAGTCGATCTGGCTGTAGCGCGCCAGTTCGGAACGCGGCACCTCGCGGCGCGACGAGAAGAAGCGCAGCCGCAGGTCCTGCGGGTCGGCCTCGGCGTAGAAGTCGCGCAGGCGCGCCTCGTCCTCGGGGCGGATCGGGCGCAGCATCAGGGGCGTGTCGGCCACCTCGATCCAGCTCTCCAGCTCGGTCGGGTAGGGCCGGATCGCCAGCCGCGCCGCGGCCTCGCCGCCGGCCAGCTGCACGCGCACGCGCGCATCGAGCGCAATCACGCCCTGGTCGTCGGCCAGCAGCGGGTTGATGTCCAGCTCCACCACCTGCGGCAGGTCGCACACCAGCTGCGACATCTGCACCAGCGCGCGGTACAGCGCGGCATGGTCGACCGGCAGGCGGTCGCGGTAGCCGGCCAGCAGGCGCGAGACCTGCGTGCGCGAGACCAGGTCGGCCGCCAGCGTCGCGTTCAGCGGCGGCAGCGCCACCGCCCGGTCGCGGATCACCTCCACCGCCGTGCCGCCGCGGCCGAACAGCAGCACCGGGCCGAACACCGGATCACTCGCCACGCCGGCGATCAGCTCGTGTGCGCGCGGGCGCAGCACCATCTGCTGCACCGTGAAGCCGTCCAGGTGCGCGTCCGGGCGCAGCTCCCGCACGCGGCGCTGCATCGTGCGCACCGCCAGGCGCACCTCGTGCTCGTCCTTGAGGTCCAGCGCGACGCCGCCGACGTCGGACTTGTGCGAGATCTCGCGCGAGAGGATCTTCACGACCACCGGGTAGCCGACCTCGGCCGCGGCGGCCACCACCGCATCGGGGTCGCGCGCGATCTTGGTCGCCACCACCGGGATGCCGTAGGCCGCCAGCAGCGCCTTGGCCTCCGGCTCGGTCAGCATCTCGCGCCCGTCGGCCAGCACCGCCTCGACGATGGCCAGCGCCGCCTCGCGGTCGGCGCGGAAGTGTTCGGCGGCCGCCGGCGGGGCCTGGGTCAACACCTCCTGGTTGCGCTGGTAGTTGACCAGGTGCATGAAGGCGGTCACCGCGCGCTCGGGCGTGTCGTAGGTCGGCAGCCCGGCCGCCTCGCAGGCGCGGCGCGCGGGATCGCTGCGGTCGGCCCCCAGCCAGCAGCTCAGCACGGGCCGCGGGAACTCGCGCAGCAGCGGCACCACCGCCTGCGCGACGTCGCTGCGCGGCACCACCGCGGTGGGCGCGTGCATGAACAGCAGCGCGTCGATCTCCGGCGCATCGCGCAGCACGGCCAGCGCTTCCACGTAGCGCTGCGCCGGCGCGTCGCCGATGATGTCCACCGGGTTGCCGTGCGACCAGGTCGGCGGCAGGCAGGCGTCGAGCCGCTGCCGGGTCGTGTCCTCGAGCGTGGCCAGCGTGCCATGTGCGAGCGACAGCGCGTCGGCGGCCAGCACGCCGGCGCCGCCGCCGTTGGTGACCATGCCGAGGCGATGCCCGCGCAGCGGCCGCGCGCGCGCCAGCGTCTCGGCCGCGTCGAACAGGTCCTCCAGCGTGTCCACGCGCAGCATGCCGGCACGGCGGATCGCCGCGTCGATCACCGCGTCGGAAGCGGCCAGCGCCCCGGTGTGCGAGGCGGCGGCCTTGGCCCCTTCGGGGGCGCGGCCGGCCTTCACGACGATCACCGGCTTGTTGCGCGCGGCCGCGCGCGCGGCGGACATGAACTTGCGCGCCGCGCTGATCGACTCGATGTACATCAGGATCGCGCGCGTGCCCGGGTCGCTGCCCAGGTAGTCCAGCACGTCGCCGAAATCGACGTCCGCGCTGTCGCCCATCGAGATGAAGTGCGAGAAGCCGATGCCGCGCGCGTTGGCCCAGTCCAGCATCGCGGTGGCCAGCGCCCCGGACTGCGACACGAAGGCCAGCGGCCCGGGCCGCGCACTGGCCTGCGCGAAGCTCGCGTTGAGCCCGATGCCGGGCACCAGCAGGCCGACGCAATTGGGCCCCAGGATGCGCAGCAGGTGCGGCCGAGCGGCCGCGAGCATGGCCTGCTCCAGCGTGCCGCCGCCCTCGGCCGGCGCCTTCAGGCCGGCCGTCAGCACCACCGCCGCGCGCGTGCCGCGCGCACCGAGCTGCGCCACGATGCCGGGCACCGTGGGCACCGGGGTGCACACCACCGCCAGCTCGGGCGCCTCGGGCAGCGCGGCGACGTCCGGCCAGGCCTGCTGCCCGGCGATCGTCGCGTGCCTGGGGTTGACCGGCCACACCGGCCCGGAGAAGCCGCCTTCGCGCAGGTTGCGCATCACCAGCGCACCGATGCTGCGTTCGCGGTCCGACGCGCCGACGACAGCCACGGAAGCAGGCCGGAACAGGTGCTCGAGATGACGGATGCTCACGCGGCGCTCCTTGAACCAGTGGTGACACCGTACCAGCGGCCTTCCCCGGGGGGATTGACGTGCCGCAACCGCCAGGACGCCGCGCGGACGGCTCGCCCTGGGCCTGCGGCGTACTGTTGCTGCCCGGCCGCCGGGCGTCAAGCACCGCGACGACGCCTCAGCCGGCGCACTCGGGGGCGGCCTCGTCCAGCGGCAGCGACAGGCGGGCCTCGCCGCGCTGCACGTCGAGCCGGATCGCCGGCGCGTGCGCCGCGAGCAGGTCCCAGAAGGCGCGCTCGCTGTCGAAGGCCTGCCCGTTGACCGCGACGATCACGTCGCCCAGCCGCAGGCCGCAGTGGTAGGCCAGGCCGACCACGTAGGTCGCCTGCACGGCATAGGCCTGCTGCAGCGCGCCCCGCTGCGCCTCGTCGAGCGGCGCCACGCGCAGCCCGTAGGGCGGGGGCACGATGCGGCGCGGGGGTGGAGGGTCGGCCGGCTGCGCGGGCGCCGGCAGCCCCGTCGCGAGGACCAGCGCGCCGGCCAGCGCCAGGCCGGCACATCGCAAAGCGGAAAGATGCTTCATCGTCGCAGCTCCTTGCGGCCATGCGGCCGGCCCGCTGCCGTGCGGACCGGCGTGCGACAGGGATGCTCGCCCGGCGGCGCTGCCCCTGGCCTGAGCCGGGTCAATCCGGCCGCGACGGATGGGCCGCGCCGCTGGCCAGCGCCATGATGTTGACCACGCGCCGCACCGTCGCCGAGGGGGTCAGCACGTGCGCGGGGGCCGACGCGCCGAGCAGGATGGGGCCCACCGTGATGCCGTGGCCGCCGGTCATCTTCAGCACGTTGAACAGGATGTTCGCGGCGTCGATGTTGGGCAGCACCAGCACGTTGGCCGTGCCGCTCAAGGTGCTGTCGGGCAGGAAGCGCCGGCGCACGTCCTCGTCCAGCGCGGCGTCGCCCTGCATCTCGCCGTCGGCCTCGATGTCCGGATGGCGCTGGCGGAACAGGTCGCGCGCCGCGCGCATCTTGCGTGCCGAGGGCCGCGTGCTGGAGCCGAACATCGAGTGCGACAGGAAGGCCACGCGCGGCGTCAGGCCGAACTGGTGCACCGTCTCGCAGGCCATCGCCGCGATCTCGGCGAGCTGTTCGGCGTCCGGGTCCTCGTTGACGAAGGTGTCGGCGATGAACAGCGTGTACTGGTCCAGCATCAGCGCGTTGAGCGCGGCCAGCGTGCGCACGTCGCGGCGCTGGCCGATCACCTCGCGCACGTGTTCCAGGTGGTGGTCGTAGCGCCCCACCAGCCCGCAGACCAGGCCGTCGGCATCGCCCAGGTGCACCATCAGCGAGCCGATCAGCGTGTTGGAGCGCCGCACCGCGGCCTTGGCCGCCTCGGGCGTGATGCCGTCGCGCCCCTTGAGGCGGTGGTAGGCCTCCCAGTACTGGCGGAAGCGCGGGTCGTCCTCCGGGTTGGTCAGCTCGAAGTCCACGCCGGGCTTCAGGCGCAGGCCGGCGCGCGCGATGCGCTGCTCGACCACCGGCGGGCGGCCGATCAGGATGGGCCGCACGATGCCCTCCTCCAGCCCGATCTGCACCGCCCGCAGCACGCGCTCGTCCTCGCCCTCGGCGAACACGATGCGCCGCGGCGCGCTGCGTGCGGCCATGAACACCGGGCGCATGAACATGCTGGTGTGCGTGACGAACTTCTGCAGCGAGTCGCGGTAGGCGTCCAGGTCGGCGATCGGCCGCGTCGCCACGCCCGACTCGGCCGCGGCCTTGGCCACCGCCGGCGCGATGCGCAGGATCAGGCGCGAATCGAAGGGCTTGGGAATCAGGTACTCGGGCCCGAAGCTCATCTCCTCGCCCGGGTAGGCCGCGGCCACCTCGCCGCTGATCTCGGCCTTGGCGAGGTTGGCGATCTCGTGCACGCAGGCGACCTTCATCTCCTCGGTGATGCGCGTCGCGCCGCTGTCGAGCGCACCGCGGAAGATGTACGGGAAGCACAGCACGTTGTTGACCTGGTTCGGGTAGTCCGAACGGCCGGTGGCGATGATGCAGTCCGGCCGCGCGGCCTTGGCCAGTTCCGGGCGGATCTCCGGCTCGGGGTTGGCCAGCGCCAGGATCAGCGGGCGCTCGGCCATGGTCCTGACCATCTCGGGCGTCAGCACGCCGGCCGCGGAGCAGCCGAGGAACACGTCGGCGCCGGCCACCACGTCGGCCAGCGTGCGCGCGCTGGTGTGCTGCACGTAGCGGCGCTTGGTCTCGTCGAGCTGGTCGGCGCGCTCGTGGTGCAGCACGCCCTTGGAATCGCACATGTAGACGTGGGCCGGGTTGACGCCCAGGCGCACCATCAGGTCCACGCAGGCGATCGCCGCCGCACCCGCGCCCGAGACGGCCACCTTCACCTGGTCGATCTGCTTGCCGGTGAGCTCCAGCCCGTTGAGCAGCGCGGCCGCCGAGATGATCGCCGTGCCGTGCTGGTCGTCGTGGAACACCGGGATGTTCAGGCGCTCCTTGAGCTTGCGCTCGATGTAGAAGCACTCGGGTGCCTTGATGTCCTCGAGGTTGATGCCGCCCAGCGTCGGCTCCAGCGCCGCGATGATCTCGACCAGCTTGTCCGGGTCCTTCTCGTTGAGCTCGATGTCGAACACGTCGATGCCGGCGAACTTGCGGAACAGGCACCCCTTGCCCTCCATCACCGGCTTGCCCGCCAGCGGCCCGATGTCGCCCAGGCCGAGCACCGCGGTGCCGTTGGTCACCACGCCGACCAGGTTGCCGCGCGAGGTGTACTCGGCGGCCAGCGCCGGGTCGTCCTCGATCGCCAGGCACGCATAGGCCACCCCGGGGGAATAGGCCAGCGACAGGTCCCGCTGGTTCGACAGCGGCTTGGTCGGCATCACGGCGATCTTGCCGCGCGTGGGCGTGCGGTGGTACTCGAGCGCGGCGTCCCGCAGCGCCTGCTCGGCCGGTGAATGTTCCTTGTGACCCATGTAACCCTCCGGAAAGGCGCGCTGCGCCCCAGGAGCCGGCGCAGTGCAACAAGGTCGTGCAGTCTATACGCGCTGCAACAAGGGGAGCCCAAAGCCGGCTCGCACGCAGTGGGAAGCCCGGCCGGGCCAGCGGGGAACCCGGAAACGGCACGGCCGCCTTGCGGCGGCCGTCGATGCGGGGCCATGGCGGCAGCGGCGCCGGACGCGCCAGCCGCTTCAGGCCGGGCGCGCGATCCAGGCGAACGGTCCCAACCAGCGCCGGCCCAGGCGCGCCAGCGGCAGCGGGGCCTCGGAGTCGTCGTGCGAGGCGGAGGGGTCGGAGCGGCCGCTGCCGTCGGCCACCGGCATCGTGCTCGCCTCGTGCTCGACGCGCCAGTGCAGCGGCACCAGGCCCTTGAAGCGCACCTTCCACACCGCGCCCGCGTCGAAGCCGGCGCGGTAGGTCAGCGCGAAGCGGTCGGAGCAGCTCTCGCCGTTCATCTCCAGCGTGAGGACGCTGAAGTCCTCCGGCCCGGCGAGCCTGTGGTAGGTGTTGCGGATGTAACCCTCGGCCTCGGTGGCGAGGTAGCGGCGCGCGTCCTGGTCCATGCGCTCGATCAGCACCAGCGTCGCGAGCGCCACTTCGCACACCAGGATGGACGGCGGATGGTCGCCGTGCGAGGCCTGCAGGCACAGCCGGGCATTCGGCCCCAGCTGCGGCGCCGGACCGATCCAGGCCATCGCCTCGGCATCCCAGCCCAGGTCGAGCTGCCGGTAGGTGAAGCGCCCGTTCACGTGGTCAAAGTGCATCGCGGTAGGAGTATCCATCGACAGGTCCCGTGAGCATGTGCGCCCCTGCGCAACCATGCACTTCATCCTAGTGGGGCGTGCAGGCGGGCGCATCCCTCCGAGGGGTGTCACCCTCCAATGGGGGAAGCACGCTGCCGCGCCGGGGCGGGGACCGGCCGTGCGGGCGGCCGTCGCTACTTGCGCAGGCCGCGGAAGATGCTGGCGCCGGCCACCAGGGCGATCACGCACAGCACCAGGAACACGAAGAACAGCACCTTGGCGATGCCGGCCGCGCCGGCGGCGATGCCGGTGAAGCCGAGCGCGCCGGACACCAGCGCGATCACGGCGAAGATCAGGGCCCACTTCAACATGTGCGTCTCCTCGGGTGGATAAAAGGCGCCGCAGGCAAGGTGGGCGACGCCATGGCGGCATCTTCCGGCGCGCCGGCTGCAGCACGCTGTCGGCCCGGCGCGCGGGCGCGGGTCAGCCGGCGCCTACAAAGACTTGCGCATGGATCGCCCACGTAACGCACAATGGGGGTCTCCACGCGGAAGCTGCACGATGGCCCCCACCCCCATCCACGTCCCCCCGCTGCCGGACGAGCATTTCCGCCTGCTCGTCGACGCGGTGCAGGACTACGCCATCTTCATGCTGGACCCGCAGGGCCACGTCGTCAGCTGGAACCAGGGGGCCCAGAAGATCAAGGGCTACGCGGCCGACGAGGTCATCGGCCGGCATTTCTCGCTGTTCTACCCGCCCGAGGTGGCCGCCGCCGGCTGGCCGCAGGAAGAGCTGCGCCGCGCCACGCGCGACGGCCGCTACGAGGAGGAGAACTGGCGCGTGCGCAAGGACGGCTCGCGCTTCTGGGCGCTGGTGGTGATCACCGCGATGCGCGACGCCGACGGCCGCCTGCGCGGGTTCGCGAAGGTCACGCGCGACCTCAGCGAGCGCCGCCGCCAGGAAGAAGCGCTGCGCCGCAGCGAGGAAAGCTTCCGGCTGCTGGTCGAAGGGGTCAAGGACTACGCGATCTACATGCTCGACGCCCAGGGCTTCGTGCGCAGCTGGAACGCCGCGGCCGCCAGCATCAAGGGCTATGCCGCCAGCGAGGCGCTGGGGCGGCATGCCTCGATGTTCTACACCCGGCAGGACGTCGACGCGCGCGTGCCCGAGGCCGAACTGGCCCGCGCCGTGGCCCAGGGCCGCGCCGAGGTCGAAGGCTGGCGCGTGCGCAAGGACGGCAGCAGCTTCTGGGCCCATGCGATCCTCAACCCCCTGTACGACGAGCACGGCCAGCTGCGCGGCTACGCCAAGGTCACGCGCGACATGACCGAGCGTCGCCGGCTGGAGGAGCTGGAGCGCTCCAGCCGCCGCATGAGCGAGTTCCTCGCCATGCTGGCCCACGAGCTGCGCAACCCGCTCGCGCCGATCCGCAACGCGGTCAGCATCATGCAGCTCGAAGCGCTGGACATGCAGCGGCTGCGCACCTGCCGCGACATCATCGACCGCCAGCTCAGCCACCTGACCCACCTGGTCGACGACCTGCTCGACGTCGGCCGCATCGCCACCGGCAAGATCGCGCTGAAGAAGGCGCCGATGGACCTGATCGAGGCGGTCATGCGCAGCGTCGAGGCGGCCCGGCCGGAGTTCGACGCGCGCCGCCAGCACCTGCAGCTGGAGCTGCCCGACGAGCCGGTGCCGCTGGTCGGCGACACCACCCGCATCTCGCAGGTGGTGCAGAACCTGCTGAACAACGCGGCCAAGTTCACCCCGTCCGAGGGGCAGGTCACGCTGCGCGTGCGCACCGACGGCCGCACCGCGGTGATCGACGTGATCGACACGGGCGCGGGCATCGCCCCCGACCTGGCCGAGCGCATGTTCGACCTGTTCGTGCAGGGGCACGCGGCCGGCACCGGCAGCGAAAGCGGCCTGGGCATCGGCCTGACGCTGGCGCGCTCGCTGGTGGAGATGCACGGCGGCATCATCAGCGTGCACAGCGACGGCCCGGGGCGCGGCAGCCACTTCACCGTGCGCCTGCCGCTCGGGCCCGCAGAGCCCGAAGCAGGCGGCCCGTCGTCCGAGACGCCCGCCGGCCCCGGCGCGCACACCCGGGTGCTGGTGGTGGACGACAACCAGGACTCGGCCGACAGCATGGCCGCCGTGATGGAACTGCTCGGCCAGGAGACCCGCGTCGCCTACAGCGGCCAGCAGGCGCTGGCCATCGCGCGCGAGTGGCACCCCGATGCGGTGCTGCTGGACCTGACCATGCCGCAGTCCGACGGCTTCGAGGTGCTGCAGGCGTTGCGGGCGCTGTCCGGCGGGCACGAGCTGTACGTGGCGGCGATGACCGGCTACGCGCAGGACCACGACCGGCGGCGCACGCTGCAGGCCGGCTTCGACGAACACCTGCCCAAGCCGGTCGACATGGACACGCTACAGCGCGTGCTGCACGACATCGAGCGCCACCGCCGCCAGCGGCAGTCCGGGCACCCGCTGCGCTAGCTACTCCGCCAGCGGCTGCATGGCCGGCCCTCCGCCGCCCGGGAATAGCCGGGCCCGCGTGACGTTGTAGATCTCGGCGCCCAGCTTGGCCATCATCAGCGGCTTGGTCACGAAGCCGTCGGCCCCGGCCGCGAAGCAGGCAGCGCGGTCGGCCGGCGTGTAGTGGGCGCTGGCCACGATGATCGAGAAGTACGGCAGCTCGCCGTCGCCCTGCAGCAGGCGCAGCTGGCGCGTCGTCTCCAACCCGTCCATCACCGGCATCTGCACGTCCATCAGCACCGCGTCGGGGGCCTGGCGCCGGCACGCGGCGATGGCCTGGACGCCGTCTTCGGCGATGCGCACGGCATAGCCCAGGGCCTTCAGCATCCCGGCCGCCACCTGGGCGCTCACCGGATCGTCTTCAACGACTAGGAAGTCCATGGCATGTGGTGGCCCGCCGGGCCGGCTGTCTCCTCTGTTGCCATCCTATGTCCCCGGCGTGACATCCGGATGAAGCCCCCGCACGCAGGCGGGGTGGGAACGTCGGTTGCTCCGATGCGCTTCGCGTGATGTCGATTGCGAGGAGGTCGCCATGCAAAGGGAGCTGGTCAGGGAACGCCTGTCCTTCATCGAGCAGTGCATCGACGATGCGGCCCTCGCCTGCCGCGAGACCGGCTATGCGCCCGAGGAACTCAAGGCCTGGGTGCGCGAGCTGGACCGGCGCTGGGCCGAGGTGGAGGCTGCCGCGGGCCACCCGCTGGACGCGACCTCGCTGCGCGCCTGCCTCGAGACGCTGGAGGAAATCGGCGACCGCGCCGTCGAGGCCTGCCGCGAGCAGCGCCACATCGACCCGCAGCTGCGCATGGCGGTGCACACCGCCCGCCAAGAGATCGCGGCGCTGCGCCGCCAGCTGCACTGAGCCCGCGGCGTCAGTTGCGCCGGAGCTCGCGCGCCCGCTCCAGATGGCGCTGCAGCACTGGCAGTTGCCCGGACGCGAACGCCTTGATCTGCGGGTCGCGTGCGTTGGAGGCGCCGCGCTGGAACAGCGCGATGGTCTGCTCGTGCGCCTTCACGCCCATCTCCTCGACGTACCGCGCGTCGAATGCGGCGCCGTCGAGCGCCCCGAGCGCCTGCAGCTTCGCCTGCTGCGTGGCATCCGGCGCCTGGGGCAGCGCGACGCCGCGCTCGCCGGCCAGCTGCGCCAGCGCCTCGTGCGCACGGGTGTGCTCCTCGACCATCTGCCGCGCATAGGCCTGCACCTGCGCGTCCTCGGCCTTCTGCAAGGCCAGCCGGCTGGCCTCCACCTCGGCCAGGCCGTTGTGCGCGGCCTGGCGCAGGAAGCCGGCGTCGTCCTCGGCGACGCGCTGGGCCGACGCCGGGCCCGCGAGGAGCATGCACAGGAACAACAGGGACTGCAGCAAGCTTTTCATGCCGGTTCCTTCCGGGAGTGGAGGTTGCAGGGATGTCCCGGTGCGGCAATGGCCGTACCTGCGGCACCGGTGTCGGGCAGCGCCTACGCCCCCGGGGGTCGTGCACCGACGGCCAGGCGCCGCCTGGGCACGAAGATGGGATCAGGCACCTCGCCGCAACCTGGAAGGATCACCATGCACACCAACGCATCGTTGCGGGCGGTCCGGTGGATCGCCCTGGCGGGGGCGATCGCCGCCCCGCTTGCCATCGCCCAGGCCTCGCCCGCCACGGCCCCGCCGGCCACCGACGAGCGCGCCGCCTGCGCGCAGCTGGCCGACCCCGCATCGCGCCGCGCCTGCCGGCGCGACATCGCCGCAGCGCGCGCCGAAGCCCGCCGCGAGGGCGCGACGCCCGCGGCGGGAGCGCCCGACTACGAACGCAACGCACTGCAACGCTGCGAGGCGCTGCCGCTGCAGGACCGCCCCGCCTGCGAGAAGCGCGTGCGCGGCGAGGGCTACACCAGCGGCAGTGTCGAAGGCGGGGGCATCTACCGCGAGACGCGCGAGATCGTCCCCGCCGCGCCGGCCTCGCGCTGAGCGCTTCAACGCGCGACGTCGAACACCTGCCGCAGGTAGGCGAGGAAGGTCTCGTCGTCGCACAGGGTCTTGCCCGGGCTGTCCGACAGCTTGGCCACCGGCTGCCCGTTGGCGCGGGTCAGCTTCATCACGATGTTCAGCGGCGCCAGCCCCACGTCGTTGGTGAGGTGGGTGCCGATGCCGAAGCTCGGCTGCGTGCGGTCGCCGAAGTGCCGGTACAGCGCGAAGGCGCGCTCGAAGTCCAGCGCGTCGGAGAACACCAGCCGCTTGGTGTGCGCGTCGATGCGCAGCCGCGCGTAGTGCGCCAGCGCCTTCTCGCCCCAGGCGACCGGGTCGCCCGAGTCGTGGCGCAACCCGTCGAACAGCTTGGCGAAGTACAGGTCGAAGTCCGCCAGGAACGCGTCCATGCCGACCACGTCGGTCAGCGCGATGCCCAGGTCGCCGCGGTACTCCTGCACCCAGTCCTCCAGCGCCGCTTGCTGGAAGTCGCGCAGCCGCACCCCGGTGGCCTGGTAGGTCTGCAGGTACTCGTGCGCCATCGTGCCGATCGGCACCAGGCCCAGCTCCTTGGCGAGCATCACGTTGGAGGTGCCGCTGAACCACGGCGAGGCCTCGCGCTGCAGCGTCTGCAGCACCTCGCGCTGCCACGCCGCCGAGTGGCGCCGCCGCGTGCCGAAGTCGAAGAAGCGGAACGGATGCCGGCGCGGCGGCTCGGCGGTGAAGCCGCGCAGCGCCTCGATCTTGGCCGCCAGCCGCTCGCGGCCCGTGCGCAACGCCTGCGCGGCATCGAAGCAGCGGCAGTACAGCTCGTGGACGATGGCCAGCACGAACACCTCGAAGGCCATCACGTGCACCTGCGGTCCCTGCGCGACGATGCGCAGCGCCTCGCCGTCGGCGCTGGCGGTGATGAACTCGCGCTGGAACCGGAAGATGCGCAGGAAGTCGACGAAGTCCGACTTGATGAAGCGCAGGCTGCCCAGGTAGGCCAGCTCGTCCTTCGTGAAGCTGAGGGCGCACAGCCGGTCGAGCTGCTCGTTCACCTCGGGCAGCAGCTGCGCCAGCGGCAACGCCGGCCGGTTGCGGCACACGAAGGTGTACTCGGCCTGGGTGGCCGGGTGCCGATGCAGCATGGTCTGCCACATCGTGAACTTGTAGAGGTCGGTGTCCAGCAGGCTGCGGATGATGTCAGGCATGGCGTTTCCCGGACGGATCAGGCGCCCACGGTACACCAACGCACGCGAGCTAGCCGCGCGGCGCGACGCGCTCCATCGCGCGGGCCAGTTCCTCCTGGCCGCTGTCGCGCAAAGCGCGCACGACGCCCGCGAAGTCTCCCGGCTCGCGGTTCTGGCTCAGCTTGCGCTTGCCCTCGATGCGCTCGATCTCGACCTCGATGCCCACGATCATCTTCAGCAACGCATCCAGGTACTCGGCCGGCGCGTCGCCCATCTTCCACGGCCGGGGCTCGCGGGCCTCGTGCCGGCGCGTCAGCCGCGCCACGATGCGGCGCACGGACGTCCCGTCGTCGCGGACGCGCAGCCGCCCGTGCACGTGCACCGCCTCGTAGTTCCAGGTCGGCACGTGCCGGTGCGTGAGCGCCTTGCTCGGGTACCAGTTCGGCGACACGTAGCCCTGCGCGCCGCGGAACACCACCAGCACCTGCGCCCCGTCGCCGACGCGCTGCCAGACGTCGTTGGCGCGTGCCACGTGGGCCAGCAGCACGCCGTGCGGCCCGGCGCCGGTGTCCAGCTCGAACGGCAGGTGGTTGGCGTCGAGGCCGTCCGCACCCTGCGTGACCAGCATGCCCAGCGGATGCTCGCGCACGATGCGGTGCAGTTCGTCGAGTTCGGGGACGGCAAAGGCGGCGGGGAGGTACATCGTGCGGCGCTCCTACGGCGTGCAGGCCGTGCCGCCTACTGTACGGCAGCCGCCGCGCTCAGCCGAAGCGGGTCGGCGCGTACGGCGCCGGGTCCACCACGGTCGGGCCGCCCTCGATCAGCTCGGCCATCAGCCGGCCGCTGACCGGCCCCAGCGTGAAGCCCTGGTGTGCATGGCCGAAGTTGAACCACAGACGCGCATGGCGCGGCGCCGGGCCGATCACCGGCAGCATGTCCACCGTGCAGGGCCGCGCGCCCATCCAGGGTTGCGCCTCCACCGGCTCGGGCAGGTCGAACAGGCGCCGCGCCTGCGCGTAGGCCCGGTCCACCTGCACCGGCGTGGGTGGCGCGTCGACGAAGGCGAACTCCGCGCCCGTGGTCAGCCGCACGCCGCGCCGCATCGGCGCGAGGACGTAGCCGCCCGCTTCGTCCAGCAGGGGAATGCGCGGCCCCTCGCCGCCGCGGTAGTGGCGGTGGTAGCCGCGCTTGACGAACAGCGGCAGCCGGTAGCCGAAGCGGCGGGTCAGCGTCTCGGACCACGGGCCGAGCGCCACCACCGCGTGCTCGGCGTCGACCTCGCCGGCCTGCGTGCGCACGGCCCAGCCGCGGGCCGTCGCGCGCAGCGTCGTCGCGTCGCCCTGCGCGATGACGCCGCCCGCGCGCTCCAGCGCCTGCGCATAGCGCTGCACCAGCTCGCCCGGGTCGCTGACCACCCACGGGTCCAGCCAGTGCACCGCACCGGCCAGCGGCATCCGCAAGGCCGGCTCGGCCTGCGCCAGCGCCTGTGCGTCGAGCACCGCGTGGCGCAGCCCGTAGGCCTGCGCGACGGCCCGCGCCTCGTCCGCGCCCTGCTGCAGCGCCCGCGCGTCGCGGTACACCACGCGGTAGCCGACCTGGCGCACCAGGTCCTCGGCGCCGGCTGCGCGGATCAGCGGCTCGTGCTCGCTCAGGGCATGCTCGATCAGGCGGGCGTAGTGGCGGGTGGCGGCCGCATGGCGCTCGGGGTGCGAGTTGCACCAGTAGCGCAACAGCCGCGGCGCCAGCGCCGGCAGCGCGCCCCAGTGGTAGTGCAGCGCCGCGCCCTGCCCCAGCAGCATCTTCGCGAGCACGTCGGGCTCGCGCGGGAAGGCGTAGGGCTGCACCGCCTCGCGCTGGATGATCCCGGCATTGCCATAGGAGGTTTCCTGCCCCGGCCCCTTGCGGTCCACCAGCGTGACGCGATGGCCGCGCAGGGCCAGGTGCAGGGCGGTGCAGGTGCCGACCATGCCGGCGCCGAGCACGAGGACGCTGGTCGTCATGTACGGATCCCGTGTGCGTTGTGTGGATGGCGAGGTTCATCGGCTGCGGCACCGGACGCGATGCGCCGGCCGCCGCATCGAGCGGCATCGTACCGCCCTCACCCCCCGGGCCGGCGCGCCGCGCACGCCAGCCGCACAGCGGCACAGCGGCACGCTGGGCCTTGCGCCACGGCCAGGTCGGCACGCCGCCCGCTGCCTAGAATGCCCCCGGCCTCGCCCGCCCTGCCCGGCCCCGCCGGGTGCGCCCGATCCGGTGCCCGGCATGTCGTCGTCGCCGTGGCGGACCTTCGCGGTTCCGCCGCCCTCGCCCCTGCCCGCTGCCGGCTCCTGCCACCAGGGCCCCCAGACGACATAGGACATCCCGATGAACACTCATGCACTGCCCCGGCTGCCGGGGTGGACCCCGGCCGCGCTGCTGGCCCTGGCCGCCCTGCTGGGCGGCTGTGATGCCCCGGCCACGGACACCGCCGCCGTCGCCCCCCCGCCTCCCGCAGCCGCCCCGCAGGCGGGGCCCGAGGACGACAGCCCCGGCCTCCTTGCCCATGCGGCCACCGAGGCCGCCGACGAAGAGCAGACCGACGAACCCTTCGTCGACCTGGGCGACGAGGGCGAGGCGCCCGCCTCCGCCGCCGGCGAAGACGACGACGGCAGCCGCCCCGCGACGGTCGACGACCTGGTGCGCGGCCTGGCCTCGCTGACCGAGGCCGTCGATGCGGTCCAGCGCGGCGAGGACCGCGCCTCGCAGGGCACCGCGTACGACGGCGAGCGTGAGTACGAGGAGTGGGACGGCGCCGAGCCGCCGCTGTCGGTGGAGTTCCAGGTGCGCCCGCTGACCGCGCACATGCTGTCCTACCGCATCGAGGTGCGCTCGCGCGCCGACCGCCTGGTGATCCACGACGTCACCCTCAACCGCGGCAACTGCGGCATGGCCGAGCCCGGCGAGCTCAACGAAGGCCTGAAGCTGCCCGTCGCGCTGCGCTACGGGCAGAAGAAGATCGTCAACGTGCGCCGCTGCGACAAGGTGCTCGAGGCCACCGTCGACACGCAGTACGGGGCATACACCTTCAACTGGCGGTAACCTTGCCCCGGTGCAGGCCATGTCGTGCCGCCCCGCGGCGCCGCCCGACAATGGCCGCAGCCCGTCCCCCTCGGGCCGGGAAAGGAGGACCCACCGCATGGATCGCTACACCGGCGGCTGCCTGTGCGGCCAGGTGCGCCTGGTGGCCACCGGCCGCCCCTACCGCGTCGGCCTGTGCCACTGCCTCGACTGCCGCAAGCACCACGGCGCGCTGTTCCACGGGTCGGCGGTGTTCCCCGCGGACGCCGTGACCGTCGAAGGCGAGTCCGCCAGCTACCGCGGCCGGCACTTCTGCCCCCGCTGCGGTTCGCCCGTGTTCGGGCGCGGCGGCGACGAAGTCTTCGTCAACCTGGGCGCCCTCGATGCGCCGGACCAGTTCGTGCCCACCTACGAAAGCTGGACCGTCCGGCGCGAATCCTGGCTGCCGCCGTTTCCGCTGCGACACCACTACGAGCGGGACCGCGACACCTCGACCCGGTTCGAGGACTGAGCCCGGCCCGGCGAGCCATGCCGGCGTGAAGTCGGTAAGAGAGGCCCGGGCCTTCAGGCCACCGGGGCCGCCGGAGCCACGTGGGCGGCGAGGAACTGCTGCACCTCGGCGATCACCCACTCGGGCTGCTCCCGGTGCGGGAAATGCCCGCCCGGCGACAGCACGCGCCGCACCACCGGCCCCCGCACGCCGGCGGCGATGCGCTCCTGGTGGGCCAGCGACCCGTACTCGTCCCGGTCGCCGTGGATGCACAGCACCGGGCAGCGCACCTGCGCCAGCCGCTCGTCCAGGGTCCAGGTGCTGAACTCCTCCGACAGCCAGGTGCCCAGCCACGCCTCCAGCACCCAGGCTGCCTTGTCGCCGTGATACTTCTGCAGCCGCTCCAGCTGCCCCGGCTGCGCGAACCGCGCCTGCGCCTCGCGCAGCCCGTCCAGCGTCACCGATTCGACGAACGCCTGCGCCGAGATCGTCACCAGCCCGACGCAGGCCTGCGGATACGCCGCCGCCACGCACACGCCCATGCCGCCGCCCACGCTGTGGCCCAGCACGACGAACTGCTCCAGCCCGAAGTGCCGCACCACCGCCGCGAAGTCGCCATGCGCCTCGTCGCGCACGAAGCTCGTCGGCAGCCGGTCGTGCCGCGCGTCCGACTGGCCGAACCCCAGCCGGTCATAGGCGATCACCTGCCGCCCGGTGGCTTGGGCCAGGCGCTCGGGGAAGTCGCGCCAGAGGGCGACGCTGCCGAGGGAGTCGTGCAGGAGGATGAGCGATGGCGCGCGCTGCGGCACCGGCGGGGTCCAGGACTGGACATGCAGTGAACCGTGGGGAGTCTGGATGCGATGGGTGTCGGGCGAGATCATGCAGGAACGGGCTTCAAGGGATTGCCACGGACCGTAACCCGGATGGTCTCGTCGCACCATCCGCAAGGACCAGGCGGTCAACGCTGTGGCTTGCGCCACGTCCCGAGCAGGCGAGTGCACTTGCGTACTCGCTGTAGATGCACTCAAGTATTTCCCTGTCCGTGCTTAGCCTTGTCTTCTTCATGGTGTCCAGTTCGATGTCGATCGCATTCTGCCGATCGCCCCATGTGCCCCTCTCTACTCTGACTGGGAAGCTGGTGCAGCGCAGGTTCGCGATCAGAGCGACCGGTCGGACAGACGTTGTGGGCGATCGCGTCCGTCCAGGATCAGCCGAAGTCACTCCACCGTCACCGACTTCGCCAGATTCCGCGGCTTGTCCACGTCCGTCCCCCGCGCGCAGGCGGTGTGGTAGGCCAGCAGCTGCAGCGGCACCACGTGCAGGATGGGGGACAGCGGGCCGTAGTGCTCGGGCATGCGGATCACGTGGATGCCGGGCTCGCTTTCGATGCGGGTGTCGGCGTCGGCAAAGACGAACAGCTCGCCGCCGCGCGCGCGCACTTCCTGCATGTTGCTCTTGAGCTTCTCGAGCAGCGCGTCGTTGGGCGCCACCGTCACCACCGGCATCGCGGCGGTCACCAGCGCCAGCGGCCCGTGCTTGAGCTCGCCGGCCGGGTAGGCCTCGGCGTGGATGTAGCTGATTTCCTTGAGCTTGAGCGCGCCTTCCAGCGCGATCGGGTAGTGCAGGCCGCGGCCCAGGAACAGCGCGTTCTCCTTGCGCGCGAACTCCTCGGCCCAGGCGATCACCTGGGGCTCGAGCGCGAGCACGGCCTGCAGCGCCACGGGCAGGTGGCGCAGCGCCTTGATGTGGGTGGCTTCCTGTTCCTCGGTCAGGTGGCCGCGCACCTGCGCGAGCGCCAGCGTCAGCAGGAACAGCGCCGCCAGCTGCGTCGTGAAGGCCTTGGTCGAGGCCACGCCGATTTCGACGCCGGCGCGCGTGATGTAGGCGAGCTTGCACTCGCGCACCATCGCACTGGTGGCGACGTTGCAGATGGTCAGCGTGTGCGCCATGCCCAGCGACCGCGCGTGCTTGAGCGCGGCGATGGTGTCGGCCGTCTCGCCCGACTGCGAGATCGTCACGACCAGCGTCTTCGGGTTGGGCACGCTGTCGCGGTAGCGGTATTCGCTCGCGATCTCGACGCTGGTGGGGATCTTCGCGATCGACTCGAGCCAGTACTTGGCGGTGGAGCCGGCGTAGTAGCTGGTACCGCAGGCCAGGATCAGCACCTGCTCGACGTCCTTGAACACCGCATAGGCACCGTCGCCGAACAGCTCGGGCGTGATGCTCTCGATGTCGGCGATGGTGTCGCCCACCGCGCGCGGCTGCTCGAAGATCTCCTTCTGCATGTAGTGGCGGTAGGGGCCCAGCTCGGCCGCGCCGGTGTGCGCGAGCACGGTGCGCACCGGGCGCTCGACGCGCGCGAAGCGGCCGGGCACCTCGGCGCCGGCGGCCGATTCGATCCAGTACTTGCCCAGCTGCAGGTCGACGACGTCGCCTTCCTCCAGGTAGATGATCTGGTCGGTCACGCCGGCCAGCGCCATCGCGTCGGAGGCGAGGAAGTTCTCGTCCGCGCCCTCGGCCGTGCCCACGCCCAGCACCAGCGGCGAGCCCTCGCGCGCGCCGACCACGCGGTGCGGCTCGTCGCGGCAGAACACCGCGATCGCGTAGGCGCCCTTGAGCTTGAGCGTGGCGCGCTTGACCGCGTCGAACAGGTCGCCGTCGTAGAGCTGGTCGATCAGGTGCGCGATGACCTCGGTGTCGGTCTGGCTGGCGAACACGTAGCCCTTGGCGATCAGCTCCTGGCGCAGCTCGTCGTGGTTCTCGATGATGCCGTTGTGCACCAGCGCGATGCGCCCCGGCCGCGAGGCGTAGGCCTCGGCCCCCGGCCCGTGCGAGAAATGCGGATGGGCGTTGTGCACCGCCGGCGCGCCATGGGTGGCCCAGCGGGTGTGGGCGATGCCGGTGTAGCCCTCGACGCCTTCGGCGGCCACCAGCGCGTCCAGCTCGGCCACGCGCGAGGTGCTGCGCGAGCGGCGCAGCTCGCCGGCCTGGTGCACCGCGACGCCGCAGGAGTCATAGCCGCGGTACTCGAGCCGCTTCAGGCCTTCGATGAGGATGGGGACGATGTTGCGTTGGCTGACCGCGCCGACGATGCCGCACATGGCGAACTCCTGGACAAAAGACAAAGGTGTGGACCGGGTCCGCGCATGGTAGGGAGGGCATCAAGAAATTTTCTTGCAATATATGGTCCCATATGGCGGAATAGGATTGAACGGCTTTCGTACGGCGATTTACTTCACACAGCCACACCACATGCAAGATTCCACCACTCCACCCCCTCATCTGGATGCCCTGGACCTGCGCCTGCTGGAGCAGCTGCAGCGCGACGCGTCGCTGAGCAACCAGGCCCTGGCGGAGCAGGTGCACGTCTCGCCGGCCACCTGCCTGCGGCGGGTCAGGCGGCTGGTGGACGCCGGCATCATCGAGCGGCGCGTCGCACTGCTGTCGATCGACGGCTGGAACGCGGGGCTGACCACCATCATCGAGGTGACGCTGGACCAGCAGTCGGCCGAGAAGCTGGACGCCTTCGAGGCGCGCGCGGTGGCCGAGCCGGCGGTGCAGCAGTGCTACCGCACCAGCGGCGGGCCGGACTTCGTGCTGGTGACGCACGTGCGCGACATGGATGGCTACCACGCGCTGGTCCGGCGCCTGCTGACCAGCGACCTGAACGTGCGCAACGTGAAGGCGTATTTCTCGGTCAAGCGCGCCAAGTTCGAGCCGGCACTGGCGCTGCCGCCGGCACCACCCCGGTAGGGGCCGCTCAGCCGGCCGCTGCCGGCGCGGCGCCCCCGGCGGGGTCGTCCACGGTCTCCTCGCCGTGCATCGCGCAACGGTCGCGGCCCTGGCGCTTCGCGACATACAGCGCCACGTCGGCGCGGCGCAGCAGCTCGTCGACCGCGCGCTCGGGCAGCAGGCGGCCCTGGTGGGCGATGCCGATGCTCACCGTGGCGTGCAGGGGCCCGACCTCGCCGGACGACAGCGCGAAGGGCTGCGCACGGGTGGCCTCGCACAGGCGCTGCGCGACGGACTGCGCCTCGGCGCGCGAGATGCCGGGCAGCACCATCGCGAACTCCTCCCCGCCCAGCCGGCCGAACAGGTCGCTCGGCCGCAGCCTGGCCTGCAGGCGCTCGGCAAAGCCGCGCAGCACGTCGTCGCCCACGGCGTGACCGTGCCGGTCGTTGATCTGCTTGAAGTGGTCGATGTCCAGCATCAGCACGGCCACCGGGAACGCCTCGGGGCGCGCCAGCAGGCGTTCGCTGCGCTCGATGAAGGCCGCGCGCGACAGCACGCCGGTCAGCGCATCGAAGGTGGCCGCGTGCTGCAGCCGGCCCAGCAGTTCGTTGCGCAGCGTCTGGGTACAGGCCACCGCGAGCGGACCGAGCGACAGCAGCGCCAGCGCGACGCGCATCGAGGCCACCTCCTCCATCACCTCGGGGGTGTAGGCCATCATGCCCATCGACAGCGTCACCGATTTCACGGTGCCGACCACCAGGCACAGCACCGTGGTCGTGAACAGGCGGTAGCGCAGCGCGCACCACAGCAGCGCCGGCACGCCGAAGCCCAGCGCGCCCGGCCCGCCCATCAGGTGCGCCAGCAGTTCGGAGGCGACCAGCACGGCCGCCGGCGCCAGGCTCACGCAGGACACCCGCGGCGGCGAGCGCAGCCAGGTCCAGTCCGGCCACCGCGGTGCACACAGCACGGCCGGCAGCATCAGCATGTAGTTCATGAACTCGCTGGTGAACCACATCAGGAAGGTGCGACGCGGCTCGCTGCCGAACAGCACCGGCCCCATCGCGAAGGCCACCAGCGCCGCGGCGAAGGCGGCGACCACGCAGCCGAACAGCAGGTACAGCGGCGACAGCTGGTCGCCGAGCAGCGCCGCGCGGCGCGGCACGCGCTGGAAGTAGAGCCACCCGGCGAGCACCCCGGCCAGGTTGGCCGCCGACAGCCACAGTGCCTTCAGCGGCGCATCGCCCATCAGCAGCGCGGACGTCACGAGCGCCAGCGCCCCCACGCTCCAGGCCACCGCGGAGGATCCCAGGCGCTGCGAACGCACCATCATGCCCAGCATCACCGCGTTGGCAGGCCAGAACGAGGCGAGCATGTTGAGCGGACGCGACAAGGTGCCCAGGACGGCCGCGGTGAAGACCAGCCCGCCGAGCAACAGCAGCGCACGCATGTCCGCCCGTCCGGCGGCATCGCCCGTCGCGTCGGGCAAAGGCCGCGGGGTCGGCGCGGGAGCAGGATTCGACATGTCAGGCCGCAAGGTGCGAGGTGTGGAAAGCGTACATCTTGGTACAAATCGGCCGGGCCGGCGTGCGGCCTCCTGCGAGCGGCCGCGCGCGAGTGAACAAATGCGCACCGGATCGCGCACGCCTCACCCGAATGGGGGAGGCGGCGTTACAACAGGGGGCCGCCATGCCGCCCCGGAGGCGCCGTGCTCACCCGGACGAGGCGGTGCGGCTCCAGGCCTCGACGCAGTGCCGGCAGATGCAGGCGCGGCCGCGCGCCTCGGGCGGGACGCGTGCCAGCAGCTCGGGCGGGAAGCTCAGCGTGGTGCACCAGCACGGGCCGCCGTCGCCGCAGGCCGAGGTGCCGCAGCCGGCCGCGGGCGCCATGCTGCACGCATTGGGGCGGCCGCACAGCGGGCAGGCCGCCGGGTCGGGCGGGGCCGGCGGCGTCGTCATGCCTTCTTGCGCGGGCGCGTCCAGCCCGGCACGGTGACCTGGCGCGCGCGCGCCACGGTCAGCTGGCCGGCGGGCGCGTCCTTGCTGATGGTGCTGCCGCCGCCGATGGTGGCGCCGGCGCCGATCGTGACCGGCGCGATCAGCACGCAGTTCGAGCCCACGTGCACGTCGTCCCCGATCACGGTGCGGTGCTTGTTGGCGCCGTCGTAGTTGGCGGTGATGCTGCCCGCGCCGTAGTTGACGCGCTCGCCCACCGTCGCATCCCCGAGGTAGGCCAGGTGGTTGGCCTTGGCCCCGCGCGCGAGCGTGGAGTTCTTCACCTCGACGAAGTTGCCGATGTGCACCTCGGCGCCGAGCACCGCGCCCGGGCGCAGCCGCGCGAACGGGCCGACCAGCGCGCCTTCGCCGACCTCGACACCCAGCTTCTCGCCGTCGATGTGGGTGTAGGGATGGATCACCGCGCCGGCGGCGATGCGCGCGTTGCGGATCACGCAGTTGGCGCCGATGCGCACGCCGTCGCCCAGCACCACCTGGCCTTCGAAGACGCAGTTGACGTCGATCTCGACATCCATGCCGCATTCCAGCGTGCCGCGCAGGTCGAAGCGCGCCGGGTCGGCCAGTCGCACGCCGGCTTCCATCAGGCGCTCGGCCTGCTGGCGCTGGTAGCGGCGCTCCAGGTCGGCCAGCTGCGAGGGGCTGTTGACGCCCAGCACCTCGGTCTCGCTGCGCGGGTGCGCGGCCACCACCGGCACGCCGTCGGCCACGGCCATCGCGACGATGTCGGTCAGGTAGTACTCGCCCTGGGCGTTGTCGTTGCGCAGGCGGCCGAGCCACTGCTTCAGCCGCGCGGTGGGCACGGCCATCATGCCGGTGTAGATCTCGCGGATGCCGCGCTGCTCGGGCGTGGCGTCCTTGTGCTCGACGATGCCCAGCACGTCGCCGTCGGGCGCGCCGCCGCGGCGCAGGATGCGGCCGTAGCCGGTCGGGTCGTCGAGCGCGATGGTCAGCAGCGCCAGGCGCTGGCCGCCGCAGGCTTCGACCAGTGCCCGCGCGGTCTCGGGCGCGATCAGCGGCACGTCGCCGTTGAGGATCAGCGTGGTGCCTTCGGGCGACAGCGCCGGTGCGGCCTGCTGCACCGCATGCCCGGTGCCGAGCTGCGGCTCCTGGCGCACGAACTGCAGGCCCGGCGCCTGCACCGCCGCTTCCACCTGCGCCGCGCCGTGGCCGGTGATCACGACGATGCGGTCGGCCGCGAGCGCGGTGGCGGTCTGCACCACGTGCTGCAGCAGCGCACGGCCACCCAGCGTGTGCAGGACCTTGGGGCGGTTGGACTTCATGCGGGTGCCCTTGCCCGCGGCCATGATGACGACGTCGAGTGCCATGCTGTGTGTTGGGGGAGGGATCTCTGGTGCGTACCGCGGGATTATCGGCGCGCGGCCGCGCCCTGCCTTCCCCCTGCTTGCGGTGCCTGCAGCGCGCCGGATGCCAGATCCGTCACGCCACGGCGCGCGTCATGGCGCCGGTGCACTGGCGCCCGAGGCGGGCGCCGCGGCGTTGCCCGCATCGCGCGGGATCTCGATGCGCACGCGCCGCGGGTTGACGGCGGGCAGCGGGAAGTCCTTCATCGCCGCCTCGAACAGCGCGGCGCGGATCGGGTCGTCGGCCCAGCGCCCGTCGTGGCGGGCATGGCTTTCGTAGAGGACCTGCTGGGTCTTCGCGTCGCGGATCAGCACCGCGGCGTCGAACACGTAGTACGGCGAGGGCATGCTCCACGACAGCCCCATGCCCCAGCCGGGCCGCAAGCCCCGCCCGTAGTACAGGCCGCCCCAGGGGTGCCAGGGGTAGGGGTCGTCCCAGGGCGCGCGGTCGTAGTAGGTCTGGCCCAGGCCGACCTGGATGGTCACCTCGCCGCGCCCCTGCTCGGCCAGGCGGAAGCCCGCCTTCTCCAGCGCGGGCAGCGCCAGGCGTTCGATCTTCGCCTGCGCCTCGGCGTTGGCCTGCTGCGAGGGCAGGCGCTCGAAGGTGAAGGTGCCGGGCTGGCGCGAGGCCGGCCATTGCGTGTAGCTGCGCACGTCGCTCTCGACCAGCCGCACGGTCGAACAGCCGGCCAGCAGGGCGAGCAGCAGGGTCGCGGTCAGCGCTTTCCAGAACGGCATCTCACACCTCCAGGGGCAGGCTCATTCGTCGAGCTTCAGCTGCACGACCGCCGTGGCCGGCGGCGTCATGCAGTCCTCGTCGTCGTCGAAGGCCTTGTCGCCTCCAGCATCCGGCGTGCCGGTCGGTTGGAGGCTGGTGAAGGGATACAGGTTCCGGTCCATCAGGTGCGAGGGCACCACGTTCTGCAGCGCGGTGAACATGTTCTTGATGCGCCCGGGGTACTTGCGGTCCCACTCGCGCAGCATGGCCTTGATCTGCTTGCGCTGCAGGTTCTCCTGGCTGCCGCACAGGCTGCACGGGATGATCGGGAACTGGCGGAATTCGGCCCAGCGCTCCAGGTCGACCTCGTTGACGTAGGCCAGCGGCCGGATCACCACGTGCCTGCCGTCGTCGCTCACCAGCTTCGGCGGCATGCCCTTGAGCTTGCCGCCGAAGAACATGTTGAGGAAGAAGGTCTGCAGCATGTCGTCGCGGTGGTGGCCCAGCGCGATCTTGGTCGCGCCCAGCTCGCTGGCGACGCGGTACAGCACGCCGCGGCGCAAGCGCGAGCACAGGCTGCACATGGTCTTGCCCTCGGGCACCACGCGCTTGACGATCGAGTAGGTGTCCTGCTCCTCGATGTGGAACGGCACGCCGCGGCTCTTCAGGTACTCGGGCAGCACGTGCTCCGGGAAGCCGGGCTGCTTCTGGTCCAGGTTGACCGCGACGATGTCGAAGTGCAGCGGCGCGCGCTTCTGCAGGTTCAGCAGGATGTCCAGCAGCGAGTAGGAATCCTTGCCGCCGGACAGGCACACCATCACCTTGTCGCCCGGCTCGATCATGTTGTAGTCGGCGATCGCCTGCCCGACCAGGCGGTGCAGGCGCTTGCCGAGCTTGTGGTTCTCGAACGCGAGCTTCGCGGCCTTGGCGGCCTCGTCGGCCGTGGCCTGCGGATCGTTGCCGGGGGGCTGCAGCACGGCGCTCATGGCTGCGTCTCCGTCTTGACGTGGAACACCTCGACACCCACGGCGTCGCAGTCGGGATAGACGTCGGGCTTCTGCGTCGCGACCCGCACGGCCTTGACCTGCGGGTGCGCCAGCATCATGCGCGCGATGTCGTCGCACAGCGTCTCCTGCAGGTGGATGTGCCCCTGCTTGACGCGCTCGGCGATGCTGCGGCGCATGAAGTCGTAGTCCACCACTTCCTCGAGCCGGTCGGCCTTGGGCGTGGACGACGCCAGCGGGATGTAGAGGTCGACGTCGATCAGGACGCGCTGTTCGCCGCGCTTCTCGAAATCGTGCACGCCGATGTTGATCCACACCTCGTAGTTGGACAGGAACAGCCGCCTGCAGTGGATCAGGCTCGGATGGTTCAGCAGGCTATGCATTTCAGTTTTCCTTGGTTCCGGCCTCGGCCAGGAACATCACGTCGCGCGGCTGCGCGGCCAGGTGCTGGCCACCGTCGACCAGCAGGGTGGTGCCGGTGATGGCCGGCGATTCGATCAGGAAGCGCACCGCGCGCGCCACGTCGGCCGGCGTGGACGAACGCTGCAGCGGCGTCAGGCGGTGGGCCGCCCGGAACTGCGCCTCGCTCATCGGCCCGGAGACCAGCGTCACGCCAGGCGCCACGCCCGCGACCCGCACCGCCGGGGCCAGCGCCTGGGCGAGCAGCGTCGTCGCCGCTTCCAGCGCGGCCTTGGACAGCGTGTACGAGAAGTAGTCCGGGTTGGGGTTCCACAGCTTCTGGTCCAGCAGGTTGACCACGCAACCGGTGGCCCCGCGGGCGCTCACGTGCGCATGCAGCGCCTGCGCCAGCAGCACCGGCGCGGCGGTGTTGGCGCGCCAGTGGCGCTCCATCGCGGCATGGGAGAAGCTGCCGGCGTCGTCGAACTCGAACAGCGAGGCGTTGTTGACCACCGCATCGACCCGCCCGAAGCACGCCGCCACCGCCGGCAGCAGCGCCCGGCAGGCGGCCTCGTCGGCCAGGTCGGCGGCGAACATCTCCGCCCGCACGCCCTGCCCCCGCAGCGCCTCGACGCACCCGGCGGCCTCGGCCTCGGAGTGCCGGTAGTGCACGGCCACGTCATGGCCGCCGCGCGCCAGCTCGAGCGCGATCTCGCGCCCCAGCCGCCGGGCGGCGCCGGTCACGAGCACGACGGGACGGGAGGGGGATGGCATGCTTTCTACAATGCAGCGATGCAGCACGAAGAACCCGTCAGTGTACCGGCCGGCCCGCAGACCGGGTTGCGCGGGCAGATTTGCCAGGCGATCGCCGAGGCGGGCGGCTGGCTGCCCTTCGACCGTTACATGGCGCTGGCCCTGTACGCCCCGGGACTGGGCTACTACGCCAACGACAGCCGCAAGTTCGGCGCCCTGCCCGGCTCGGGCAGCGACTTCGTCACCGCCCCGGAGCTGACCCCGCTGTTCGGCCAGGCGCTGTCGCGCCAGCTGCGCCAGGCCATGGTCGCCACCGGCACCTCGCAGGTGTGGGAGTTCGGCGCCGGCTCCGGCGCGCTGGCGGCGCAGCTGCTCAACGCGCTGGGCAGCGCGTGCAGCAGCTACCACATCGTCGACCTGTCGGGCACGCTGCGCGAGCGCCAGCGCGAGACCATCGCCCGGCTCGCGCCCGAGGCCGTCGACCGCGTGCACTGGCACGACCGGCTGCCCGAGGAGATCCGCGGCGTGGTGGTCGGCAACGAGGTGCTGGACGCGATGCCGGTGCAGCTGCTGCACTGGGACGGCACGCAGTGGCTGGAGCGCGGCGTGGTCGTGCAGGGCGAGGCCTTCGCCTGGGAGGACCGACCGACCCCCCTGCGCCCGCCGGTCGAGGGCCCCTTCGTGCCCGGCACCACGACCGAGGTCCACCCGCAGGCCGAGGCCTTCATCCGCACGCTGGCCGAGCGGCTGACGCGCGGCGCGGCCTTCTTCATCGACTACGGCTTCCCCGAGGCCGAGTACTACCACCCGCAGCGCACCGGCGGCACGCTGATGTGCCACCGCGCGCACCGCGCCGACCCGGACCCGCTGGTCGACGTGGGGCTGAAGGACATCACCGCGCACGTCAACTTCACCGGCATCGCGCTCGCGGGCCAGGACGCCGGCCTGCAGGTGATCGGCTACACCTCGCAGGGCCGCTTCCTGATCAACTGCGGGCTGCTCGAGCTGCTGCCGCCGGCCGAGGCGCAGGACGCGGCGCGGCTGCGCGACCTGGCCGCGGTGCAGAAGCTGGTGGCCGAGCACGAGATGGGCGAGCTGTTCAAGGTGATCGGCTTCTGCCGCGGCGCCGAACTGGACGACGCACTGGGCTTCGCCGCAGGCGACCGCACCCACACGCTCTGAGGACACGATGCTGCGCTGGCTGGTCGTCATCGTGCTGGTGCTGGTGCTGTTCAGCGGCCTGCGCGCCTGGCTGGAGAAGCTCGGGCTGGGGCGGCTGCCGGGCGACTTCCGCTTCCGCATCGGCGGGCGCGAGTGGCACCTGCCGATCGCCAGCACCATCGTGCTGAGCCTGCTGGCGGCACTGATCGCGAAGTTCGTCTGAGGGAGCGCCTAGAGCTCGATCTGCCAGTCGTGCTGGCAGGCGCGGCAGTGCACGCGCAGGCGCCCGGCGGGGTCGTCCTCGTCGAGCAACGTCCAGCGCGCATAGGCCTGGCAGCTCGGGCAGACCGCCTGGTGCGCGGCGTTTTCCGCACGCATCAGCAGGAACAGGTAGCGGCGCAGCGCCCACACCCCGATGGCCGCGCTGGCGGCCGCGCAGGCCACCGCGAGCAGGCGGCCCCCCGCCACCTCCTGGAATCCGTAGACCTCCAGGCTGCCCAGCAGCCCGACGGCCGCCAGGATCAGCAGCACCAGGTGGAGGTGGCTCTGGATCAGTTCGCGCTCGTACCACTTGCGAAAGCCGAGCCGCCGGATGGTCTGTGCTGCCTTCATGCTGCCCCCATGGGCCATGACGGACCCTGGCCGGCGCCACGGCCGGCCGATGCCGGGCATCATCGCACCGCGCCGCCGGCCCTGCCAAGCGCAGGGTGTCGGGGCGCGGCGGGCACCAGGAAGCCGGGCAGCGCCCCGGCTCGCGACGGGGAACGTCGTACGGCCGTTCCGCTCAGCGCAGCGCCGACCGGCCGATCGGCAGCGGCTGGCCGTTGAGCAGCAGCCGGCCGGCCTCGTAGCGCACGCTGGCGGTGACGTGCTCGCCCCGGCGCACCAGGTAGCCCTGGTCGGCGAACTGGTCGAGCAGCACCTCGAGCATCTCCGGCTCGGGCGCCGCGCCCGAGGCGCGCAGCTGCGGCTGGTCGAGCAGCCGGGCGATCCAGGCCACCGGCAGGCTCACGTCGGCGCGCGCGCGGGCGCGGGTGGCCAGCAGCTGCAACGGGGGCAGGTCCTTGTCGGCCTCGGTGACGCCCTGCACGCCGAAGGCGTACGAGACCTCGCCGCGCTGTCCGCCCGATTCGACGGCGAGCTTCTCGACCGCGTACTCGGGGTCGTACCGCAGCAGCTGCATCAGGTCGGACTGCAGGGCGGCGAGCTGTGCCAGGGGATCGGCCTCCTCGTCTTCCTCGCAGCTGAAGGATTGCTGCATCAGCGTCTCGACCAGGTGCTGGTAGCTCGGCGCGTGCACGCGCTTGACCGAGGCGACCAGCTCGATGCGGTCGAGCCGGACGCCGTCGAGGCTGCCGCTGCCGTGCAGGCGGCTGGTGGTGTGCAGCAGGTCCTGCTCGGCCGCGCCCTCCGCCTCCAGCGTCAGGTCGGTCAGCGCGAAGAGGAAGGGCCGCACGTCGCCGCCGCCGGGCATCGGCAGCGGCAGGTTCATCTCGACCAGCCCGAGCCGGCCTTCGGTCCTGCCGCTGGCCATCAGCCACGCCGAATCGCCCAGCAGCCGGCCGTCGTTCTTCCAGTGCAGCTCGCTGAGCACCATGCGCACGCCCTGGTCGCTGTCGGACATCTCCAGCCCCGGCATGCTGATCTCCTGGTGGATCGCGCCGTCGTCACCCCCGCCCGTGAAGCGGCCCTGCAGGCCCTGCCACACCACCTGCTGGCCGGGCTTGCCCTCGAGGCGGGCGCGCGGGCTGACCACGCGGGCGTCGTACCGGCGGTCGAACCCGATCGTCGTGCGGATCGACAGCGGGGGCTGCCCGTTGAAGGTCTGGTCCACGAACGACTGCAGCGCCGGCGGCAGCACCAGCTCGGTCTGCACCGAGGCCGCCCCCCAGGTGCCGCCTTCGAGCAGCGGGCCGTGGCAGATGCGGTCGCGCAGCGTGAACTCCAGCGCCCCCGGCGGCCGGCCGGGCAGGTGGGCGGCCCCGGCACGGTCGCAGCCGAGCTGCACGCTCACGGTGCGGGTCGACGCGAACAGGCCCCGTTCGTAGCCTTGCTCGGTGACCTTGATGAACGGCATCTGGGTCGTCAGCCGGTCGGTCTGCGCGCGCAGGTGCTGCTGCACCTGACGACCCACGAAATGGCTGCTGCCGACGTAGGCAGCGCCCAGGGCAACCACCACGGCGGTGGCTGCAAGCAGCGTCTTCTTCATGACCCTCGTCCCTCGTCGCGCCGCGGGCGGCGCGCCTCCTCATGCACGAAAAAATCGGCCGGGCCTCTCCGGCCTCGGCCGTACAGCGCCCGCGGAGTGTAACAACGGGGTCGTGCCCGGCGCTTCCCCTGGATGGGTGTCAGGCAGGCGCCTCGAGGCGGGCGGCCACCGCCGCCACGCGCGCCTGGTGGATCGCCTGCGCGATCTGTGGCCCCTGCTGCCCGCGCTGCTGCGCCTGGCGCGCCACCTCGGCGGTGGACACCGACTGCGCGGCCTGCAGCGCCGCGAGCAGCCGCTCGCGCTGCGGGTAGGGACGGTCTTCCAGGCCCTGGCGGCCGCGCGCGTCGCATTCGCAGGCCAGCAGCAGCTCCGCGAAGCGCTGCGGGCGACGGAAGGCGTCGCAGCGCTCCAGCAGCCGCACCAGGGCCGCCGCGCCGCATTCGCCGCTGCGGTGCACGTTGCCGTGCTCGCGCGCCACCACTTCGGCCAGCTCGCGGCATTCGGTGGGCACGCGCAGGCGCTCGCTCACCGCGCGCAGCAGCTCGACGCTGCGCTGCTCGTGCCCGTGATGGCGCGGCAGCAGGTGGTCCGGCGTGGTGCCCTTGCCCAGGTCGTGGGTCAGGCAGGCGTAGCGCACCGGCAGGCTGGCCTGCAGCTGCGCGCACATGTCCAGCACCAGCAGCAGGTGCGCGCCGGTGTCGACCTCGGGGTGGTACTCGGGACGTTGCGGCACGCCCCACAGGCGATCGACCTCCGGCAGGATGCGCGCCAGCGCGCCGCAGCCGCGCAGCACCTCGAACATGCGCGAGGGCCTGGCCTCCATCAGGCCGCGCGACAGCTCCTGCCACACGCGCTCGGGCACCAGCGCGTCGACCTCGCCGGCCTCGACCATGCGGCGCATCAGCGCCTGCGTCTCGTCGGCCACGCGGAAGTCGGCAAAGCGCGCCGCGAAGCGCGCCAGCCGCAGGACGCGCACCGGGTCCTCGACGAAGGCCTCGGAGACATGGCGCAGCACGCGCGCGCGCAGGTCGGCCAGCCCGCCGTAGGGGTCGATCAGTTCGCCGTCCTCGGTCTGCGCCATCGCGTTGATGGTGAGGTCGCGGCGCTGCAGGTCCTGCTCGAGCGTGACGTCGGGCGAGGTGTGGAACTCGAAGCCGTGGTAGCCGCGCGCGGTCTTGCGCTCGGTGCGCGCCAGCGCGTATTCCTCGTGCGTCCGGGGATGGAGGAAGACCGGGAAGTCCTTGCCCACCGGCACGTACCCGGCAGCGACCATCGCTTCGGGCGTGGCGCCGACCACGACCCAGTCGCGGTCCTGCATCGGCAACCCGAGCAGGCGATCGCGGACGGCCCCGCCGACCATGTAGACCTTCATGCGGCAAGTGTATCGGCCCGCCTGCACCGCACGGGCGTTACGTCCGCGCGCGCCGCGCAGCCGCCGTGCCTGGCCGGCCCCCGGGGCCACGGGGTGCCGGCGCCGGCACGCGCCCGCTACAACCACATCGCGGGCCGCCTCGCACCGGACCTTCCCGGCGGGGGCGGACTGCGGGGCTGTTCTTGTCCACCATCACCAACCAGGGAGTCTCCATGCAACTCAAGGCATCGTTGGCGGCGCTCGCGCTGTCGGCCATGGCCGGCAGCGCCGTCGCGGTCGATTACGACATCGGCAACCTGTCGACCCTCACCTCGTTCTCGGACGGATCCACCACCTTTGCCGCAGGCGAGGCGATCTCCGACAACTGGTTCTTCTCGATCGGCCCGCTGCCGGCGGATTTCTCCGGCCTGGTCAGCTCGGTCTACACCCAGGCCACCGGCCTGATCGAGGACTTCGCGGTCACGCTGGCCGGGCCGGAAGGCTACCTGGCCAGCTGGACGCCGTTCACCTCCGGCGGCGTGAGCGGCTTCCAGTGGGCCGCCGGCGTCGACACGCTGTGGGCCGGCGACTACACGCTGACGGTCACCGGCACCGCACGGGGCGTCACGACCTATTCGGTGGACTTCACCGCGGCGCCGATCCCCGAGCCGGAGACCTATGCGCTGATGCTCGCCGGACTGGGCGTGGTCGGCTACATCGCGCGCCGCCGGCGCAACGGCTGACGCGCCCCGGCAGCGCCATGCCGACGGCAAGGCGAGCCCACGGGCTCGCCTTGCCTTCGTCCGATGGCAGGCGTTCAGCCACGCGACGTGCGGTACGGTTCGTCGAAGTCGAGGAAATCCTGCTCGGCCAGCGCATCGCGCACCCAGGCCTGCATCGCGGGCAGGTCGAGCACGCGCGCCATGTACGCCCCGACCGCCTCGGGCACGGGCACGCCATAGGTGCGAAAGCGCGTGACCACCGGCGCGAAGAAGGCGTCGGCGACGCCGAACGCGCCGAACAGGAAGGGCCCGCCGTGTTCGCGCAGCAGCCCGCTCCACATGCCGGTGAGGCGCTCGACGTCGCGCCCCACCTCCGGCCGGGTGCGCAGCACCTCGGCGCCCACCTCGGGCAACGACGCCTCGATGTTCATCGGGAAGTGCGTGCGCAGCGCGCCGAAGCCCGACTGCATCTCGGCACACACGCTGCGCGCGCGGGCCCGCGCCTGCGCATCGGCCGGCCACAGGCCAAGCGCGGGGAACTTCTCGGCCAGGTACTCGGCGATCGCGAGCGACTCCCACACCGCAAAGCCGTCGTCGACCAGCACCGGCACCTTGCCGGCCGGCGTGACGGCCTGGAGGCGTTCCTTGAACTCGGAGCCCTCGGCGAGGCTCAGCCGCAGCCGCACCTCCTCGAACGGGATGCCCGCCTGGGTCATCAGCACCCAGGGGCGCAGCGACCAGGACGAGTAGTTCTTGTTGCCGATGTACAGCTGCATCGCGGAGCTCCTGCGCGTGGGGGAACGGTGCCCCGCATGCTACCGGGCCGCGCGCGCGGCCGCGTTGCGCTTTTTGCATCGCATTGATGCGGTGCGCGCAAGCGCGGCGCGCCGGTCGCGGTCAGCCGCGGCGCGCGGCCATGCGCCAGAGGTTGCGGCGGTGGTGCGCGCCCCCCTGCCCCAGGTAGAGCGGCGCGATCGCCTCCAGCGCGGCCGGCTCGATGCCCAGCGCACGCAGGTCCGGCAGGCGCCCGCTGGCGACGTTGTCGACGCGCATCGAATCCAGGTTGTCGCGGCTCATCAGCGGCTCGCCCGGCAGCAGCTCCAGCAGCCCGGCCTGCAGCCGGCCGAGCCACGCCGGCAGCGGCACGACGGGGCGTGGCACGCCGGCCCAGCGTCCGGCCAACCGCACCAGATCGGCCAGCGTGTAGACGCGCGGGCCGACGCATTCGTAGACCTGGCCGATGCTGTCGCGGCGCTCCAGGCAGGCGACGACGGCGCGCGCGACATCCTCCACCCACACCGGCTGGAATCTCGCCTGGGCGCCGGCCAGCGGCATGAGCGGGAAGCGCCGCTGCAGCGACGCGAACAGGTTGAGGAAGCGGTCGCGCTCGCCGAAGATCACCGACGGCCGCAGGATGGTCCAGCCCAGGCCGTGGGCGGCGCGCACCGCGTCCTCGCCGCCGGCCTTGGAACGCTGGTAGTGCGACGGCCCGTCGGCGGCCGCGCCCAGCGCGCTGACATGCACCAGCCGGCGCACGCCTGCTTCCTGGCAGGCACGCACCAGCCGGCGCGGCAGCTCCACGTGCACCTTCTGGAAGTCGGCCTCGCGGCCGTGCAGGATCGCCACCAGGTTGACCACCGCATCGGCCTGGCCCAGCGCGTGCCGCAGCTGGGTGTCGTCGTGCACGTCGACCTGGTCGATCACGCAACCCGGCAGCGGCTGCAGGTGCCGCGCATGCCCGAGCCGGCGCGTCAGCACCCGCAACGACCCCGCACCCCCGCCATGCTCGACCAGCTTCTCGCAGACGTGGGTGCCGACGAAGCCACTGCCACCCAGGACCACCACACGACCGATGGCCATGCCCTCACCTCCTGAACGTCTTGGTCGTTCCGGTTGACTCAGGGAAGATCGGCCACCATCGGCGCCTCCTCGGCCGGACGCGGCCCGATGGTGTGCCCCAGCCGCCCGCGCAGCGAGGGCATCTCCCCGCCGTTGAGGCGGGCGGCATAGTAGGTCGCGTTCGCCAGCACGCGCTTGACGTACTCGCGCGTCTCGCTGAACGGGATGTTCTCGACCCAGATGGCCGCGTCGAGCTCCGGCCCCTCGCGCCAGCGGCGCGGCCGCGCCGGCCCGGCGTTGTAGGCCGCCGCCCCCAGCGCCTGCGAGCCCCCCTGGTCGTCCAGCACCAGCTTCAGGTAGCTGGTGCCGAGCATGATGTTGGTGTCACGGTCCGTCAGGCGTGCGGGCGTGTACTGCAGCCCGATCTTGCGCGCGGTCCAGCGCGCGGTGGCCGGCATCAGCTGCATCAGCCCGGACGCGCCCACGTGCGAGCGCGCATCCATGACGAAGCGCGATTCCTGCCGGATCAGCCCGTACACGTAGGCCGGGTCGAGCCCGATCTCGCGCGCGCGCGCCACCACCTCGCGGCGGAACGGCATCGGGTAGCGCTGCTCCAGGTGGAACACCGAGCGGGTGCGCTCGCTGGTGTTGATGCAGCGGTCCCACACCTCGTGTTCGCAGGCCAGGTCGGCGGCGGCCAGCAGCTCGCGCTCGCCGAGGCGGCCGCGGCTGGTGAAGCTGAGCGTCCAGTTCCACTCCCGCACGCCTTCGCTGCGCAGCCCCATCTCGATCAGCTGCAGCGCGCGCACCAGCCCCGGGATGCGGCGCACCGCGCGCTTCTCCTCCCCGGTCAGCGGCACCGGCGGCGTCGGCAACACCAGCGGCTGGCCGAGGTCCTCGGCGGCCAGCAAGCCGTAGTAGTGATGCTGGCCGGCGATCGATTCGAGCATCCGGCGGGCCTCGGCGCGCAGCGGCTCGCCGTCCTGCGCATCGCCCGCGATCGCCTGCAGCGCACGCGCCTTCCAGTAGACCCAGGCGGGGTCGGCCTGCTCGGCCGGGTCCATCGCGTCGATGGCCTGCACCACCTGCTGCCAGCGGCCGGCACGCAGCGCTGCCCGCGCACGCCAGGCCAGCATGTCGGCACTCCAGCGGGTTTCGTCGGCCCCCAGCGAGGCGCGCTGGAAATAGTCCGGCGCCTGCGGCAGCAGCCGCAGCGCGGCCTGCCGGCCTGCGCTGGCCCAGGCCCACGAGGCCAGGTCGGCCGGCAGGCGGGACGACCAGGACTCCAGCTGCGCCGCGGCGACCAGCGGATCGGAGGCGGCAAGCCGCATCAGCGCCAGCGTGGCCAGCTCCGCCTCGGCTCGGCTGCCGGTGCCGGCCTTGCGCGCCAGGAAGCGCGCCGGGTTGTCGTACATCTCGTCGAAGCGCTGCGCCCACTCGGGGCCGACGATGGCCACCGCCTGGCGCGCCTGCGCGCGGCGGTTGACGTCGGCCATCAGCCGCGCCTTGTACCAGAGGTCGGCTTCGGCCAGCCGGCCGGCGCGGTACAGCAACGCCGCCATGAAGCCGCAGCCCTGGTCGGTCGCCGAGGTCTGCGCCAGCCACGCCTGCCGCGCCGCCTCGCTCACGTCGTTGCCGCGCAGGTGGCGCACCACCTGCGCGTAGCAGGCGACCTCGCGGTCGTCCTGCATGCGAAAGCGCGGGAACTCGGCAGCGAAGTTGGACCAGTCCTGGCGGCGGCCGAGCTCGAGCAGCCAGTCGTTGCGCAGCCGGTCCTCGACGTAGGTGTCGGGCCAGCGCGCGTAGAAGGCGTCGAGTTCTTCCTGCGTGGCCGTCGGCAGGCGCAGGTTCAGCTCCCAGTAGTCGGCCCACATGGCCAGGGGATGCTTGCGCGCCATCGCGTTCGCCTTCGCGGCGGCGAGTCGCTGCGCGTCCTTGCGCTGCCAGGCATCGCGCGCTTCGAGGATGGGATCGGCCTGGGATTGCGCGGTGGCGGCCAGTGCCGCCAGTCCCAGCCCGATGGCGGCGGCAAAGGCCGCCAGGGTGCGTCGATATACTGAGGAATTCAAGTCGTTCTCTTGTCGATGATCCTGCATGGCCTGGACCCCGCCCGCCGAGGGGCTTGACCGAGCCGCGATGCGCCGGCACCTGTTGTCCGAGCGGGAGCGCTGGGCCACGGCCGCCCACGCCAACGGCACGTGGCAGGCGGCGCACGACGCGCTCGCCGCCCATCTGCACCAGGTGCTCGCCCAGCTCGAACCGCAGCTGCTGGGCGCGTACTGGCCGATTCGATCTGAATTTAACCCACGGGTTGCATGGCAAGGCGACAAGACCCCGGTCCGCGTGCCGATAGCCTTGCCCTGGGCGCGCAAATCCCCTCGCGAAATGGAATACCGCCGCTGGGACGGACGCGAGCCCGCGACCCATGACGAATGCGGCATCCCGAGCGTCGAAGGCGCCGCGGTCGTGCCCGACGTGGTGCTGGTGCCCTGCGTCGGGTACTCGCCCCAGGGCTTCCGGCTCGGCTACGGCGGCGGCTACTTCGACCGCTGGCTGGAGCGCCATCCGCACGTCACGCCGGTGGGCGTCGCCTGGGCCGACAGCGAGGTCGCCTTCGCGCCCGAGCCGCACGACCTGCCGCTGATGGTGATCGTCACCGAGCGCGGCATCGTCACGCCCGACTGACGCGCCTTCTGCTCAGTCCCGTTCGCCCAGCGTGTCCTCGACGGGGTCGACCTCGCCGATCGCCTCGCGCGTCTGCTGCGCCTGCTGCAGCACCCAGCGACAGAACTGCGCCACCTCGTCGCGCTGGCGCGCGGCACGCGCCGGCACCAGCCAGTAGGCGTACTGGCTCGGCACCCGGTAGGCCGCCGGATCGAAGGGCTCCACCAGCTCCCCCGAGCGCAGCAGCTCGGCGACCAGGGGCAGCCGCGCCAGCGCCACGCCCTGCCCGGCCAGCGCCGCCTGCACCTGCTGGTAGGTGTAGTTGAAGTACAGCCAGCGTTGCGGCTCGAATTCCTTGAGCCCGTGCAGCGACAGCCATTCGCGCCAGCCGATCACGCCCTGGGTCAGGTGCACCGCGTCCTCCTCGAACAAGGTGTGGTGCGTCAGGTCCTCCGGCCGGCGCAGCGGCCGGCCCTCGCCGCGGTCGCCGCGCTCGACCAGCCACCGGCAGGCCACCGGCGTGTGCACCTCGCCGAACAGCCGCACCGCGCCCTCCGACACCGCCGAGGGCGGGCAGAAGCGCAGCGCGAGGTCGACCTCGCCGCCATCCACGTCGACCATCGCGTCGCTTGCACTGACGCGGATGTCCAGGTCCGGGAACTGGCGCTGGAAGGCTTCCAGGCGCGGGATCAGCCACATCGACGCGAAGGACGCGAAGGTCGTCACGCTGACGGTGCGCCGCCCGCGCGCCTGGCGGATCTGCCGCACGGTGGCGTCGAGCCGGTCCAGCAGCGGCGCCACCGCGCGCAGCAGCGCCGCGCCGGCGTTGGTCAGCTCGACATGCCGCGTGCCGCGCAGGAACAGCGGCGCACCGATCTCGTCCTCCAGCCCCTGGATCTGCCGGCTGATCGCCGACTGGGTCAGGTGCAGCTCCTCGGCCGCCAGCCGGAAGTTCAGGTGGCGCGCCACGGCCTCGAAGGCACGCAGCGGCCCCACGCCCAGGGGCCGCTGCCGGATGTTGCGATTCATGCGTCCTCCTCATCAATCCCGCGCAAACGTCTCATTGGACCACGCTTTGTGCGGCGCCTAGCATTCAATGCACAGAGACCTCCACACCGAGCGAAGGAAGCAACATGGAACGCGCCCGCCCCCAGGAACTGATGCCTCAATCGCAACAATCCCGTGCGCATGACCACCTGCGCCCGGGCACGGCGGTGACGCTGCGGGCGCGCACGGCGGCGCAGCTGAAGGTGCACAGCGGCCGGCTGTGGGTGACGCCCAGCAGCACCGCCCGGCAGCCCTCGGCCGACCTGGTGCTGCACGCCGGCGAGACGCTGATGCTTGCCGCCGGACAGGAAGCGGTGCTGGAAGGCTGGCCCGAGGCGCGCTACGAACTGGTGCCCGCGGCAGCCGCGCGCAAGGCCCGGCTGCCGGGACGCGTGGGCGCCTTGCTGCGCGCGCTCAGTGCTTCGCGCCGCGCGGGCGCGCCCGCCCCTGCGCCGCAGTGCTGCTCTTCCTGAGCGCCGGCTTCGCCGCCCGGGCCCGCAGCGCCGCCTCCAGCGCCAGCCGGGCCCAGGGCCGCATCAGCGCGGGCGACTCCATCGCCTCGTCGGGCGGCGTGTAGTAGCTCGTCGCGACCAGCCGCCCGCGGGCGGTGAAGACGAACGGCTCGCCGCCTGCCGCCTCCCACTGCGGCCGCGTCTGCGCGTCGACCTTGAGGTACAGGCGCTCGCCGGCGATCAGGCCGAACATCAGCCCGTCGAGGTAGATCCCGTGGCCGCCGAACATGCGCAGCACCTGGCAAGGGCCGAGCGAACCCAGCAGCTCCAGGCAGTGTTCGGTGTATTCGTCGTGAAGGGAAGACGTCCCGGCGAGCGTGGCCATGGACGCCAGTGTAGGCACGGGCACGCCGCGGCGCACCGGCTCACTCGGTGAAGCGGCCCTCGTCGTACGGCCCGGCGTCGCCGGCCGTGGCGGCCGCGCGGCGGCGCCCCTTGTCGGGGGCGCGGGCCAGCTTGGGCTCGACCGCCTCGATGCCGTATTCGCGCATGTAGTCGTTCATCTCGCGCCAGCCGGCGAAGATCGCCGCCTTGTCCGCGCGCGGATTCAGCGTGTAGCAGTCCTCGATGGCGCGGCCGGCGTGCCGGCAGGCCGCCCCCAGCGCCCGGCCCTCGGCCTCGCGGCGCTGCGCGACGGTCTCGGCCGACTCGATGCCGAGCGCGTCGCACCCCAGGAGTGCGGCACCCACGAGCAGGCTGGCGAGGAAGGCGGACGGATGACGCATGGCAGGCAGGAAGTTCGTTCCCAGGTCTTCGGCCGTCCGCGCGCAAACTTGAGCCCGAAAAGCAGGACGCCCGGCGGCGGGCCGGGCGTCGTCGTGCCGGGCTCCGGTCAGCGTGCCATCGCGCCGCGGGCCATCGCCATCAGGCGGGCGATGCGCTCCTCGGTGCTCGGGTGGGTGCTGAACAGCCCGCTCAGGCCGCCGCCGGACAGCGGGTTCATGATCATCATCTGCGCGGTCTCGGGGTGGCGCTCGGCCGCCTCCAGCGGGATGCCGCGCGCGTAGCGCTGGATCTTGTCCAGCGCCGAAGCGAGCGCCTGCGGGTCGCCGCAGATCTCCGCGCCGCCGCGGTCGGCCTCGAACTCGCGCGCCCGGCTGATCGCCATCTGGATCAGGCTCGCGGCCAGCGGCGCCAGGATCATCACCAGGATGCTGACCACCGGGTTGACCGGACGGCCCTCGCTGTCGCGGCCGCCGAAGAACATCGCGAAGTTGGCCAGCATCGAGATCGCACCGGCCATGGTCGCGCTGATCGTGCTGATCAGGATGTCGCGGTGCTTCACGTGGGCCAGCTCGTGCGCCATCACGCCGCGCAGCTCGCGCTCGGTGAGGATGCGCATCAGGCCGGTGGTGGCGGCCACCGCCGCGTTCTGCGGGTTGCGGCCGGTGGCAAAGGCGTTGGGCGCGTCCTCGTTGATGAGGTAGACGCGCGGCATCGGCAGGTTCGCGCGCTGCGCCAGCTCGCGCACCATCCGGTAGAACTGCGGCGCGGTGGTCTCGTCGACCTCGCGCGCGTTGTACATCTTCAGCACCAGCTTGTCGCTGAACCAGTAGCTGAAGAAGTTCATGCCGAGCGCGATCACCAGCGCGATCACCATGCCCTGCTGGCCCCCCAGCAACGAACCGATGGCCATGAACAGGCCGGTGATGGCCGCCATCAGCACGGCGGTCTTCAGCATGTTGAACATCTATCGGACCTCGCTATCGATGAGTCTTTTCTGAGGATCTGCAGCCGCCCAGTTGCGGCTTCGGGACCGGAATTCAAGCCACGCGGCGTTCCAGCACCATGCCGGGTTCGACCGCATGGCCGCGCAGGAATTCCCGCGCCGGCAGCCGCTTGCCGCCCGGCTTCTGCAGCTGCGTGAGGCGCAACGCCCCCTCGCCGCAGGCGACCACCGGGCCGCGCTCGTCGACCGCGAGCACCGTGCCCGGCGCCCCGGCCCCGTCGGCCAGCTCGGCCGCCCAGCACTTGAGCGGCACGTCGCCAAGGTGAGTCACCACTCCGGGGAACGGGTCGAAGGCACGGATGCGGCGCTCGATCACCGCCGCGGGCAACGTCCAGTCGGCCTCGGCCTCGGCCTTGTCGATCTTGTGGGCGTAGGTCACGCCTTCGGCCGGCTGCGGGACGGGCCGCAGTCCGCCGCAGGCGGCCAGCTCCAGCGCCTCGACGACCAGCCGGCCGCCCAGCGCCGCCAGGCGGTCGTGCAGGCTGGCGGTGGTGTCACCCGGGGCGATGGGCACGCGCTCGACCAGCAGCATGTCGCCGGTGTCCAGGCCCGCGTCCATCTGCATGATGGTGATGCCGGTCTCGGCATCGCCCGCCTCGATCGCGCGGTGGATCGGCGCCGCGCCGCGCCAGCGCGGCAGCAGCGAGGCGTGGATGTTCAGGCAGCCCAGGCGCGGCAGCGTGAGCACCCACCCCGGCAGGATCAGCCCGTAGGCCGCCACCACCATCACGTCCGGCGCGGCCGCCTGCAGCGCCGCCTGCGCGGCGCGGGCGTCGTCCGGGTACTTGCCGTCCAGCCGCAGGCTGCGCGGCTGGGCCACCGGGATGCCGTGCGCGACGGCGAACTGCTTGACCGGGCTGGCCTGCAGCTTCATCCCGCGGCCGGCCGGGCGGTCGGGCTGGGTCAGCACCAGCGGGATCACGAAGCCGGCCGCATGCAGCTGCTCGAGGGCGACCTGCGCGAACTCCGGCGTGCCGGCGAACGCCACCTTCATCGGTCGCGCCTCAGGCACGCTCTTCCTCGCGGGCGCGCTTGAGCATCTTGGTCTTGATCCGGTTGCGCTTGAGCGGCGAGAGGTACTCGACGAACACCTTGCCCATCAGGTGGTCCATCTCGTGCTGCACGCACACGGCCAGCAGGCCGTCGGCGTCGAAGCTGTATTCCTTGCCGTCGCGGTCGAGCGCGCGCACGGTCACGCGGGCGTGACGCTGCACCTTGTCGTAGATGGCCGGCACCGACAGGCAGCCCTCTTCCCAGACGATCATCTCGTCGCTGGTGGCCACCAGCTCGGGGTTGATCAGCACCCGCGGGTCGTTGCGCTCCTCGGAGGTGTCGATGACGATGACCCGCTCGTGCACGTCGACCTGCGTCGCCGCCAGACCGACGCCGTTGGCGTCGTACATGGTCTCGAGCATGTCGTCGACCAGCTGGCGGATGCGGTCGTCGACCTGCGCCACCGGCTTGGCCACGGTGTGCAGGCGAGGGTCGGGATAGCGCAGGATGTTCAGTTTGGCCATGATCAAGCGGGGTGCCGGCCGGGCTGTCTGGGCCCGGCAACGCACGAACTGTGACGCAATGCCGCTGCCGGCGCCGCGAGCGCGGTAACCACGGGCAAATTTCGTTGCGGCATCAAGGGTTTATGGGCAGAATCTGTGAAACTATGTGAGGAATTCTCGCCGAACTGATGCTGCCCGGCGAGCCAACAACTCATTAACCATATAGCGTCATGGCCGGCCGTTTCCAGGCCATGTCCGGCGAGCGAGCGGAGACCCTGCATGACAAGAAGCGCGATGTGGCGAGCCCGTCCCAAGGCAACCCTGGCCGTTCTCGGCTCGCAAGCCCTGCTCGGGGCGGCCCTTCTCGCGTTCGGCACCACGGCCTCTGCCGTCAATTATCCGATCACCCCCGAATGGCGGGCCACCGCGGAACAGGTGGCGCAGGCCGGCGTGCCGCTGTCCGAGCTGGCCCCGAACGCCCCGGACTCCTACGTCGTCAAGCGCGGCGACACGCTGTGGGCCATCTCCGGCATGTTCCTGCTGCGCCCCTGGCGCTGGCCCGAGCTGTGGGGCATGAACTATGACCAGATCCGCAACCCGCACCTGATCTACCCGGGCCAGATCCTCTACCTGGAGCGGCTCGGCGACCGGGCGCGGCTGCGCGTCGGCCAGCCGGTCGGCAACGGCACGATCAAGCTGTCGCCGCGCGTGCGCAGCGAGGCGCTGGACGACGGCGCGATCACCTCGATCCCGGTGCACCTGATCGAGCCGTTCCTCAACGAGGCGGTGATCTTCAACACCAACGAGCTCGAGCCGGCGCCGCGCATCGTCGCCACCCAGGAGGGCCGGGTGCTGCTGTCGCGCGGCGAGACCGCCTACGTGCGCGGCGAGCTGGGCGACCTGCGCGACTGGCGCCTGTTCCGCAATCCCAAGCCGCTGAAGGATCCGGCCACCAACGAGGTGCTGGGCTACGAGGCCACCTACCTGGGCACGGCCGAGTACGTGCGCCCGGGCGGCACGGGCCCGAAGGGCGAGATCGTCCCGGCGAGCTTCCGCATCGTCTCCAACCGGCTGGAGGTCGGCGTGGGCGATCGCCTGGCGCCGGTGCCGCCGCGCGAGTTCATCAACTACGTGCCGCACGCGCCGCAGAACCCGATCGAAGGCCAGATCGCCTCGATCTACGGCGAGGGCCTGACCGCCGGCCAGAACCAGATCGTCGCGCTGAACAAGGGCGCCCAGGACGGCATCGAGCGCGGCCACGTGCTGGCGCTGTGGCGCAAGGGCCGCGAGGCGGTCGACACCACCTACGGCGGGCGCGAGAAGATCCTGCTGCCCGATGAGCGCCACGGCCTGCTGTTCGTGTTCCGCGTGTTCGACCGCATGTCCTACGCGCTGATCCTCAACGTGCAGGAGCCGGTCCAGATCGGCGACCGCTTCACCCAGCCCTGAACGGCGAGGCCGGCATGTCCGTGCCGGATCGCGACGAGCTGGCCGCCTGGCTGCGGCTGGTCGAGACCCCGGGCATCGGGCGGGACAGCGCCCGCAAGCTGCTGGCAGCCTTCGGGCCGCCGCAGGCCGTCTTCGAACATCCCCCCGACGCCTGGCGCGAGGTCGTGCCGCCGGCCCAGGCCACAGCCCTGGCGCGCCCGCGCGAGGACTTGGCTGCCCTGGTCGAGTCCACCCGGCAGTGGCTGGCGGCCGACGCGCACCGCCACGTCCTCACGCTGGGGGACCCCGCCTACCCGCGCCTGCTGCTGGAAACCGCCGACCCGCCGCTGCTGCTGTACGCCGCCGGCCGGCTGGAGCTGCTGCAGGCCCCGTCGATCGCGGTGGTCGGCAGCCGCCATGCCACCGCGCAGGGACTGGAAAACGCACGCGCCTTCGCCGCGCACCTGAGCCGCGGCGGCCTGACCGTCGTCTCGGGGCTGGCCGCCGGCATCGACGGCGCGGCCCACGAGGGCGCCCTGGAAGGCGCGGGCAGCACGATCGCGGTGGTCGGCACGGGCCTGGACCGGGTCTACCCGAAACGCCACGCGCCGCTGGCGGCCCGCATCGCCGCCGAGGGCCTGCTGCTGAGCGAATACCCGCTCGGCATGCCACCGCTGGCGGGGAACTTTCCGCGCCGCAACCGCATCATCTCGGGGCTCGCGCTGGGCACGCTGGTGGTCGAGGCGGCCCTGCAGTCGGGCTCGCTGATCACCGCCCGGCTGGCGCTGGAACAGGGCCGCGAGGTGTTCGCGATCCCCGGGTCGATCCACGCCCCGCAGTCGCGCGGCTGCCACGCCCTGATCAAGCAGGGCGCCAAGCTGGTCGAAAGCGCCCAGGACATCCTGGAGGAGCTGCACCTGCCGGCCGCGTCCGCCAGCCCGCCCCCGGACGCCGCACCCGAGCCGCCTGCGGCCGAGGCCGACGACCCGGTGCTCGCGGCCCTGGGCCACGATCCGGCCACGCTGGACGCGCTGGTGGCGCGCACCGGCTGGCCGGCCGCGCAGCTGAACGCCCGCCTGCTGGAACTGGAGCTCGAAGGCCGGGTCGCGCGGCTGCCCGGACAGCTGTTCCAGCGCGTCGACCGGGGCTGACCGGCAGGCGCACCCCGTGCGCGTTTTTCATCACCGTGGGGTTTCCCCGCTCGGGTATAGTCGGATCATGTTCGATGTGCTCGTCTACCTGTACGAAAACTACTGGCGGCCGGACGCCTGCCCGGACCACGCCCAGCTGACGCGCAAGCTTTCGGCCGTCGGCTTCGAGAATGACGAGATCGAAGAAGCCCTCACCTGGCTGGAAGGCCTCAGCCATGCGGTCAAGTCCCATGCCGGGACGCAGTCGCCCGGCAGCATGCGGGTCTACACCCAGGCCGAGCAGGACCAGCTCGGCGAGGAATGCATCGGCTTCATCAGCTTCCTGGAAAGCGCCGGCGTGCTGCCGGCCCCGATGCGCGAAATCGTCATCGACCGGGCGATGGCCAGCAGCGCCGGCGGGCCCGTGCGCCTCGAGGACCTGAAGATCATCGTGCTGATGGTGTTCTGGAGCCTGGGCGAGGAGCCCGATGCGCTGATCCTCGACGAGCTGTTCGTCGACGCGGCCGACCGCCTGATCCACTGACCGGGACACGTGCCCGTGGCAGCACGCGGGAGCGCGTGCTGCCCTCCCCTCTCCCCTGCCTTCGCTTTCAGTTCAGCAGCCGGCTAGGGTCGGCGTCGAGCTTGGCCAGCGCGCTGCGCGTGGCGCGCACGGTCAGCGCCTCTTCCTCGGCCGGCACCATCAGCCCGGCCTGCAGGAAGGCGGCCAGGCGGTGCTGCTGGAACAGGATGCAGCGGCCGGTCGGCGAGACGAACAGGCTGAGCTGCTTGCGCAGGCCCTGCCAGGCCAGCTGCACCGCCTCGCTGCGGCCACGGTAGTCCAGCTTGAACCAGCTGCCGACCTGGATGCCGCGCGCCCAGGCGACCATCGCGGGGCTGGGCATCGAGCCGCCCTCGGTGACGACTTCCAGCCCGGTGGTCTCGTGGCCGGACAGGTCCACCACCATCGACTCGTCGATCTCGACCTCGGTGTCGGGCAGCAGCTCTTCCAGCGTCTCCAGCCGCATCATCAGCTCGTCCAGGCGTTCGGACGGGATCGCCGCCGCCTTGGCGGTGAAGGCCGCGGCCAGCGAGTTGTTCAGCGCCTGGATGTGTTCCTCCTGCTTGTCCGGCGGCACCCCGGCGCTGGCCATGCCGTCGCGCAGCGTCTTGAGCAGCGGTGGCAGGCGCCGGATCACCTCGGCGCGCTCCTCGCGCGAGACCTTGGCGCTGGCCGACCAGATCAGGTCGGCCGCGGCGCGCTTCATCGCCTTGGTCTGCTCGCTCTGCTGGCCGGTCTTGACCGCGGTCATCGCCAGCACGTCGGCCCAGATCTGGAACAGGAACTCGCGCACCCCGTCCTGCACCGGCACCTCGTTGAGCATCTTGCGCAGCTCGATCGTGTACTGGATCGTGAGGATCTCGCGCTGCTCGACCTGCTGGGCCAGCGAGACGCCCTTGCGCGAGGACTCGTTTTCCTTGGTGAAGTAGTGCTCGAGGAACTTCTCGAACTCGACCAGCACGGTCTGGAACACGCGGCGGCCGGTGTCGGGGTAGGCCTCGACCACCTGCACGACGCGCTTGATCTCCTTCTCCAGCGCATCGCCCATCGCCCCGGCGGTGGAGGCGTCGAAGCCCATCACGCAGGCGCCCATGCGGTCGATCAGCTTGCGCGCCGGATGGTCGATGGTGGCAAAGAAGTCGGGCTCGGCGATCGCCACGCGCAGCACCGGCATCTGCAGCCGGGCGAACCAGACGCGCACCGAAGCGGGCAGGCGCTCCTCGGTCAGGATGCTCTGGAACAGCAGCGCGACGATCTCGATCGTGGCGCGCTCGATCGGCGACGAGGTGGTGCGCTTGAGCGCCTGCTTCTTCTCGTTGAGCTCGTCCAGCAGCACCGGGGTGCTGGGAATGACCAGGTCGGGCCGCGTGCTGCCGGTGCGCTGGCGCACCTCGCGCTCGACGTCGGCGATGGCCGCCATCAGCTGCGGCGAGGCATGGTGCGTGGTGGTCGCCTCGAAATCCGGCACCTGGCGCCCGACCAGGCGGTTGAGCCGCCCGAGCACCGCCTGCGCCTGCTCGGAGGCGCGCAGCAGCGCCGAGGCGCGCGTCATCAGCCGGGTCTCGTCGTTGACATGGCGCAGGCTGCCCGGACCGGAATGCACGTGGACGGAGGCCGCCCCGCCGGCGAGCGACTGCGCCGCCGAGCTGACGCCGGGGGCCGGGTTGCCGGTGTCGCGGGTGCGCCGGATCAGCGGCCGCAGGTCGATCTCCGGCAGCACGCCGTGCGCGATCAGCCACTTGTTGGTCTCGTGGTAGCCCAGCACCACCAGGTGGCCGAATTCGTCGTGCAGCACCGGCTGCAGTGCCCGCCAGGCCTCGATGCTCAGGCCGCAGGCCAGCCAGGCGTCGAGCACCTCGCGCGCGACGGTGTGCGGGCGCAGCACGTCGGTGGAGGACAGCTCGTCGCGGCGCTCCATCGCGGTCATGCGCGAGCGCAGGTCGGTGAACTCGGTGGCCGCCTGGTCCATCACGGCCAGGGCCAGGCGGGAGCTGAGGATCTCGTGCTCGATGGTGGCGTCGTCCACCAGGGACAGCTCGGCCCCGCGCCGGGCGAGCCCGGCCGGCTTGCTGGAGCCGCCGCTGTCGGCGAGCTCGCCGGCCATGCGGCGCTGCAGGCGCTCGGACAGCTCCTGCTGCCACTTGCCGCGCAGCCGCTGCACGTCCGACCAGGCGTCGCGGCGCCGCAGCAGCAGGTCCGGCGGCGCGGCCTGGGTGGCCAGGGTCCGCGCGCCCTCCTCGACGGCCGCCAGCGCATTGGGTGCCCCGTAAAGGAGCACGTTCAGAAAGGTCTTGCGCGCCTGTGCAGCGAGCGCCTTCGGATCGGCGGAGATCGCCATGGTCGGGAAATGGCCTGCGTGCAGTGCGGAATTTCCGGCACTCTACACCACTGCCCCCGCATTCGGGTCGTTCGGGTCGGTTTCCTTGCGCGAGGGCTTGACCAGGTCTTCACGCTTGACGCCCAGCCACATCGCCACTGCCGCGGCGACGAACACCGACGAGTAGATGCCGAAGCAGATGCCGATGGTCAGGGCCAGCGAGAAGTAGTGCAGCGTCGGGCCGCCGAACAGCAGCATCGACAGCACCATGACCTGGGTCGAGCCGTGGGTGATGACCGTGCGGCTGATCGTGCTGGTGATGGCGTGGTCGATAACCTGCGGGGTGGTCATCTTGCGGTACTTGCGGAACGCCTCGCGGATGCGGTCGAAGATCACCACCGACTCGTTGACCGAATAGCCCAGCACCGCGAGCACCGCGGCCAGCACCGACAGCGAGAACTCCCACTGGAAGAACGCGAAGAAGCCGAGGATGATCACCACGTCGTGCAGGTTGGCGATGATGCCGGCCACGGCGAACTTCCACTCGAAGCGGAACGCCAGGTAGATCATGATGCCGGCGATGGTCGCGGCCAGCGCCAGCGCGCCGTCGCGGGCCAGCTCGGAGCCGACCTGCGGGCCGACGAACTCGCTGCGCTGCAGCTTCAGCGGCTCCTCGCTGCCGGCCGTGCAGACCTCGCGGCTGACCGCCTCGCCCTGCGCGGTGACGGATTCCTGCCGCCCGACCGTGCCGCCCTCGGCCGCGCACAGGCGGCCGAACACCTGGCCGACCAGCTCGCTCTGCTTGGCCTCGCCGCGCAGCGGGATGCGGATCAGCACGTCGCGCGAGGTGCCGAAGTTCTGCACCTGCACGTCGCCCAGCTGCAGCGACTCCACGGTCTGGCGCACCTTGGGCAGGTCGGCCGCTTCGACGTACTGCACCTCCAGCACCGTGCCGCCGGTGAACTCGATCGACAGGTGCAGGCCGCGCGTGGCGAGGAAGAACACGGCCGCCAGGAAGGTGATGAACGACACCGCGTTCAGCACCAGCGCGTGCCGCATGAAGGGGATGTCGCGCTTGATTCGGAAGAATTCCATCGCTTGGGTCTCTGCGTGAGTCTTGGACGATCCGAAGCGCGATCAGCCTTCGGCCTTGGCGGCGTTCCCGCCGTCGGGGCGCCAGACCTGCCCGATCGACACCGACTTGAGCTTCTTCTGCCGGCCGTACCAGAGGTTCACCAGGCCGCGGGCGAAGAACACGGCCGAGAACATCGAGGTCAGGATGCCCAGGCAGTGCACCACCGCGAAGCCGCGCACCGGGCCGGACCCGAAGGCCAGCAGCGCGACGCCGGCCACCAGCGTCGTGACGTTGGAGTCCAGGATGGTCGCCCAGGCGCGCTCGAAGCCGAGGTGGATGGCCGTCTGCGGCGCCGCGCCGTTGCGCAGCTCCTCGCGCACCCGCTCGTTGATCAGCACGTTGGCGTCGATCGCCATGCCCAGCGTCAGCGCGATGGCCGCGATGCCCGGCAGCGTCAGCGTGGCCTGCAGCATCGACAGCACGGCCACCAGCAGCAGCAGGTTGACCGACAGCGCGATCGCGGAGAACACGCCGAACATCAGGTAGTAGGCGATCATGAACACCACGATCGCGACGAAACCCCACATCACGCTGTCGAAGCCCTTGGCGATGTTGTCGGCGCCCAGCGTCGGGCCGATGGTGCGTTCCTCGATGATCTCCATCGGCGCGGCCAGCGAGCCGGCGCGCAGCAGCAGCGCGACGTCGTTGGCCTCCTGCGTGGTCATGCGGCCGGAGATCTGCACCCGGCCGCCACCGATCTCGGTGCGGATGACCGGGGCGGTGACGACTTCGCCCTTGCCCTTCTCGAACAGCAGGATGGCCATGCGCTTGCCGACGTTCTCGCGCGTGACGTCGCGGAAGATGCGCGCGCCCTTGGCGTCCAGCGTCAGGTGCACCGCCGGCTGCTGCTGCTCGTCGAAGCCGGCCTGGGCGTCGGTGAGGTTCTCGCCGGTCAGGATGACCTGGCGCTTGACGATCAGCGGGCCGCCGCCGCGCTCGACGTAGCGCTCGGTGCCGAACGGCACCGGGCCGGTGCCGGCCGCCGCGGCCAGCGCCTCGGCGCTGTCGTCGACCAGGCGCACCTCCAGCGTGGCGGTGCGGCCGATGATGTCCTTGGCCCGGGCGGTGTCCTGCACGCCGGGCAGCTGCACCACCACCCGGTCCAGGCCCTGCTGCTGGATCACCGGTTCGCTGGTGCCGAGTTCGTTGACGCGGTTGTGCAGCGTCGTGATGTTCTGCTTGAGTGCCTGCTCCTGCACGCGGCGCGCCGCCTCGGGCCTGAGCGAGGCGACCAGCTTGACCGCATCGCCGTCGGCGACCTGGGTCCACTGGAAGTCGGGCTGCTGGTTCGCGAGCAGGTCCAGCGCCCTGGCGGCCACCGCCGGGTCGCGGAAGCGCACCTCGACGTCGTCGCCGACGCGGTTGACGCCCGCGTGGCGCAGGTCACGCTCGCGCAGCAGGCTGCGCACGTCGTTGGTCAGGCCCTCGGCGCGCTTGGTCAGCACGGCCTGCATGTCGACCTGCATCAGGAAGTGCACGCCGCCGCGCAGGTCCAGGCCCAGGTACATGGGCAGCGCGTTGATCGAGGCGAGCCACTGCGGCGAGCGCGACAGCAGGTTGAGCGCGACGATGTAGCCGGGATCGTTGCGGTCGGGGTTCAGCCCGCGCTCCAGCACGTCGCGCGCACGGATCTGGGTGTCGGTGTCGGCGAAGCGTGCGCGCACCGAATTGCCGTCCAGCTGCACGAAGTCGGCCTGGATCGAGGCCTGTTGCAGCAGCTGCTCGACCCGCACGACGACCGATGCGTCCACCCGTACCGTGGCCTTGCCGCTGGACACCTGCACGGCCGGCGCCTCGCCGAAGAAGTTGGGCAGGGTGTAGAGGACCCCTACCACCAGCGCGATCAGCATGATCGCGTATTTCCACCACGGATATCGGTTCATGAACGCTCTCGTGCCACGGACGACGACGGGCGCGACGGTGGCGCGCCCGGACGAAGACGGCAGTGGATCAGACGGACAAGGATTACTTGATCGTGCCCTTGGGCAGCACCTGCACCACGGCGTTGCGCTGGATCTGCAGCTCCACGCCGTTGGACACCTCGATGTGCAGGTAGGTGTCGCCCAGCTTGGAGACCTTGCCCAGCAGGCCGCCGGCGGTCACGACCTCGTCCCCCTTGGCGAGCGCCTCGATCATCGCCTTGTGCTCCTTCTGGCGCTTCATCTGGGGCCGGATCATGATGAAGTACAGCACCACGAACATCAGCACCAGGGGCAACAGGCTCACGAGGGTCGACTCGGCGCCGCCCGGTGCGGCCGCGGCTTGTGCATAGGCTTCGGAAATAAACACGGAACTCTCTCCTGACGTTCGACGGATAAACGGTTGATTGTATGCGCCGGCGGCCCCGCCGCCGGGCGGCCGCCGCCGTCAGGAAGGGGGTTGTCCCGCGCCCCGCTCAGGGCTGCGGCAGCGCGCAGGCCACCGGGTCGTCGCTGGCGGCGATCTGGCGCTGGTTCTTGGCCTCGGCCACGTCCATGTCGCGCGGCAGCGGCACGCCGTTCTTGACCGCCAGGATCTCGGCCATCACGCTGACCGCGATCTCCGGCGGGGTCTTGCTGCCGATGTAGATGCCGATGGGCCCGCGCAGGCGGGCCAGCGACGCCTCGGTCTGGCCGAAGTGCTCGATCATGCGCCGGCGCCGCGCGTCGTTGTTGCGCCGGCTGCCGATCGCGCCGACGTAGAAGGCCTCGGTGCCGAGCGCCTCCAGCAGCGCCAGGTCGTCCAGCTTGGGGTCGTGGGTGAGCGCGACCACGCAGCTGCGCCGGTCGGGGCGGAAGGCACGCACCACGTCGTCGGGCATGTCGCTGACCAGGGTCGCGCCGGGCACGTGGAAGCCGCCGCGGTATTCCTCGCGCGGGTCGCACACGGTGACCGCGAAGCCGCTGAACAGCGCCATCGTCGCCAGGTACTCGGCCAGCTGGCCGGCCCCGATCAGCAGCATGCGGTACTCGGGGCCGAAGGTGTTGGCCATGCGGGCCTCGTCCAGCGCCAGCTCCGAGGGGGTCAGCGCGGTCTCCAGCGTCACCTGCCCGTCGGCCAGCCGCACGGTGCGCCGCACCAGCTCGCCGGCCTCCAGGCGGCGCACCAGCTCGGCCAGCGCGGCCGGGTCCGGGTCGTATTCGAGCAGCAGCTCCAGCGTGCCGCCGCAGGGCAGCCCGAAGCGGTGCGCCTCGTCGGCGGTGACGCCGTACTTGACGAACTCGGGCGGACCGGACGGGATGGCCTTCGCCTCGCCCTGGCCGGCGTAGGCCCGGGTGTAGCGGTAGATCAGGTCGTCCTCGATACAGCCGCCCGAGACCGAGCCGACCACCGCCCCGTCCTCGGCCAGCGCCATGATCGAGCCGACCGGCCGCGGCGACGACCCCCAGGTGCGCACCACGGTGGCCAGCAGCGCACGGCGGCCGGCCTGCCGCCAGTCGCGCAGCGTGCGCAGCACCAACACGTCCAGGTTCTCCATCACGGTCCTCCTTGGGTCCTTCGTTCACGCGGTCGCCGGCTGCACAGGGTGCCGCAGCCGCCGATCCCGCGTCGCCAGCGGGGGTGATGGCCGGCCGCGCCGGCGGCTCAGCCGAGCAGCCACCAGCCGGCCGCGACCACGGCCACCGCGATCGCGATCCACAGCCAGGTCCGGTCGCCGCCGCCGGCCGCGGCCGGCTGTGCCGCAGGTGCAGGCGCGGATGCCGGCGCGGCCCCGGCCTCGGGGGCGGCCTCGCGCGGGTGGCGGCGGCGCATCTCCTCGTCGAAGCGCTTGAAGAAGTCCTCGGCCATCGAGCGCGCCACACCGTCGATCAGGCGCTGGCCGACCTGGGCAATGCGCCCGCCCACGTGGGCCTGCACCTGGTAGCTCAGCTCGCAGTCCTCGCCCGCCGGCGCGAGCGAGACGTGCGCCGTGCCCTTGCCGAAGCCGGCCGCACCGCCCTGCCCCTCGAAGGCCAGGGTGTAGCGCTCGGGCGGCTGCAGGTCCGACAGCGCGATCTTCCCATTGAACTTCGCTCCCACCGGGCCGACCTTGACCGCCATCACGACGTCGTAACGATCCTCGCCGTTGCGTTCCACCTTCTCGCAGCCCGGGATGCACGCGCGCAGCACCTCGGGGTCGTTGAGCGCGTCCCAGGCCTGCTGCTGCGTCACCGGCAGGGTGCGGCTGCCTTGCATTTCCATCGTCGGACTCCCTCTAGGTTCTACAGGTACGCAGGACGGCCGCCAGCGCCGCGGCCAGGTCCTGCAGCTTGCTCAGGTTGTGCACCGCGAGCATGCCGTCGGCCTTGCGGTACAGCGCCGCCGCGCCGCGCGCGAGCGGCTGGTAGCCCTCGAAGCGCAGCAGCGGGTTGAGCCAGAGCAGCCGGCGGCAGTGCCGGCGCAGCCAGTCCAGCTCGTGCTCCAGCGCTTCGGGCTCGCCGGTGTCCAGCCCGTCGGTGACCAGCAGCACCAGCGTGCGCCCGCCCACCAGGCGCCGGGCATGGTCGCGGCGCAGCGCGGCCAGCGAGGCGCCCAGGCGCGTGCCGCCGGCGAAGTCGTCGATCGCCTGGTTGGCCGCGGCCAGCATCGCGTCGGTGTCCGCGAGGCGAAACGCCGGCGTCAGGTCGGTCAGGTGCGTGCCGAAGGCGAACACGTCGCGCCGGCGCCCGCGGGTGGCCGCATGCAGGAAGGCCAGCAGCAGGCGCGCGTAGCGCTCCATCGAGCCGGACACGTCCACCAGCACCAGCAGCGGCAGCGGTTGCGCACGGCGCCGGCGGCGCAGCAGGCGCAGCAGCTCGCCGCCGTTGCGGCCGGCCTCGCGCAGCGTGCGCGACCAGTGCAGCGCGGGCCCGCGGGTGCCGGCCTGGGTGCGGCGGCTCGCGACCTCGGGCAGCGGCAGCGCGACCTCGCGCGCCAGCCGCTCGACCAGGCGGTACTCGTCGGCCGACAGGGCGTTGAAGTCGGCATGGCGCAGGCGCTGCTGCTCGCTCGCGGTCATCGCCGCGTCCAGCTCGACCTGGCGCTCGGACGAGGACTCGCCGCCGCGCTCGGGGGCCTGCGGCGACAGCGCCTCGCGCACGCGCGGGCGGCGCGCCGGCTCGGCATGCCCCGGCGTGCGCGGCAGCATCTGCGCCAGCAGGTGCGCGGCGACCTTGGGATCGCGGAAGTAGGCGTCGAACAGCTCGGCGAACACGGTGCGGTCCTGCTCGCGGCTGACCAGCGTGGCTTCCAGCGCCGCGGCCAGGTCGGCGCGCGACTCGACCCCCACCAGCGCGGCCGCCTCGCCCGCCAGCGCCAGGCGCGCGCTGTCCACCGGCACGCCGGCGCGCCGCAGGGCGCGGCCGAAGGCGACCAGGTTGTCGGCGAGCTTGCCACTGCGGGCGTCGCCGAGCGGGGCGGCGCGCGTGATCATGCGTCCTGCGGGGCCAGCAGCTCGGCGGCCAGGTCGGGCGTGAGCGCGGCCACGTCCTCGCGCTGCTTGAACAGGATGCCGGCGGTGTCGCTCACCACCTCGGGGTCCAGCGTCAGCGTGTCCAGCGCCGCGAGCGCGCGCGCCCATTCGACGGTCTCGGCGATGCCCGGCAGGCGCTGGAAGGCATCCGCGCAGGGCTGGCTGCGCAGGCGCGCGATGAAGTCGGCCACCTGCTTCGCGAGCTGCTCGCGCAGCTGCGGCACGCGGGCGCGCACGATCGCGAGCTCGCGCTCCCGGTCGGGGTAGTCGAGCCAGTGGTACAGGCAGCGGCGCTTGACCGCGTCGTGCAGCTCGCGCGTGCGGTTGCTGGTGAGGATGGTCACCGGCGGCACCAGCGCGCGCACCACGCCCAGCTCGGGGATGCTGACCTGGTACTCGCCGAGGTATTCCAGCAGGAAGGCCTCGAAGGGCTCGTCGGCGCGGTCCACCTCGTCGACCAGCAGCAGCGCGCCGGGCGGCGGCGACTGCAGCGCCTGCAGCAGGGGCCGCTTGATCAGGTAGCGCGGCTGGTAGACCTCGCGCTCGATCTCCTCGGCCGTCTCGGTGCCTTCGACCGCCCGCATGCGCAGCAGCTGCGCGGGGTAGTTCCACTCGTAGAGCGCGTCGCGGTGCTCGAGGCCGTCGTAGCACTGCAGGCGCAGCAGCTCGCGACCCAGCACCTGCGCCAGCGCCTTGGCCAGCTCGGTCTTGCCCACGCCCGGCTCGCCTTCCAGCAGCAGCGGCCGCTGCAGCTTCAGCGCGAGGAACGCCGCGGTGGCCAGGCGCCGGTCGGCGAAGTAGCCGACGCCCTGCAGCCGCTGCAGCAGGTCGTCGATGGAATCGATCACGTGCGGTCCGTCCTGTCTGGAATGAGTGAGGAAGTTGGCGGAGGCCCGCCGGCGCGGTGCCGGCCCGAAGCATGCTACTACCGCAGCAGGACCGCGGCCGCCCGGCCCGCCGCAGGAGACGGGCCGGGCCCCGGGACCGGCCAGCCGGCCCCGGGTGCAGCCGGCCGCGGGGCGCCTCAGCCGAGCGCCTTGGCGACGGCGCGCTGCGTCATCACGCTGATGAGGTTGGCGCGGTAGGCGGCGCTGGCATGGATGTCGCTGCTGAGGTCGTCGGCCGAGATGCTCACCCCGGCCGCGGCCTGCGGCGTGAAGTTCGCCGACAGCGCCTGCTCCAGCCCCTGGTGCCGGAACACCCCGTTGCCGCCACCGGTCACCGCCACCCGCACGCCCGCGTCGGTCTGCGCGACGAACACGCCGATCAGCGCGAAGCGCGAGGCCGGCTGGCGGAACTTGCAGTACGCCGCGCGACGCGGGATCGGGAACGACACCGAGGTGATCAGCTCGCCCTCTTCCAGTGCAGTGGAGAACAGCCCGGTGAAGAACTGGTCCGCCGGGATCGAGCGCTTGGTGGTGTTCACCGTCGCGCCCAGGCCCAGCACCGCGGCCGGGTAGCAGGCCGAGGGATCGTTGTTGGCCAGCGAGCCGCCGAGCGTGCCGAGGTTGCGCACCTGCCGGTCGCCGATGCCGCCGGCCAGGTCGGCCAGCGCCGGGATCGCGGCCTTGACCTCGGCGCTGCCGGCCACCTCGGCATGGCGCGTCATCGCGCCGATCACGACGGCATTGCCGTCGCGGCGGATGCCGGCCAGCTCGCCGATGGCGCTGAGGTCGACCACCTGCTCGGCACTGACCAGGCGCAGCTTCATCGACGCCAGCAGCGTCTGGCCGCCGGCCAGCGGCCGCGCGCCGGCTGCCGCAAGGCGCGCGGCTTCGGCGGTGGAGGTGGGACGTTCAAGCTGGAATGCGTACATGGCGTCCTCCTGTCATTGAGCGCGGGCCTGCTGGATGGCTTCCCACACGCGCGCGGGCGTGGCGGGCATGTCGAAGTCCTTCACGCCCAGGTCGCGCAGCGCGTCGAGCACCGCGTTGATCACCGCCGGCGGCGCACCGATCGCGCCGGCCTCGCCGCAGCCCTTGGTGCCCAGCGCGTTGTGCGTGCAGGGCGTGCAGACCGTGCCGAGCTGGAAGTCCGGCAAGTCGTCGGCGCGCGGCATCGCGTAGTCCATGAACGAGCCGGTCAGCAGCTGGCCGGTCTCCTTGTCGTAGACGCAGTTCTCCAGCAGCGCCTGGCCGATGCCCTGCGCGATGCCGCCGTGCACCTGGCCCTCGACGATCATCGGGTTGATGATCACGCCGAAGTCGTCGACCGCGGTGAAGCGGTCCACGCGCACCTGGCCGGTGGCCGGGTCGACCTCGACCTCGCAGATGTAGGTGCCTGCCGGGAAGGTGAAGTTGGTCGGGTCGTAGAACGCGGTCTCGTTCAGCCCGGGCTCCAGCTGGTCCAGCGGATAGTTGTGCGGCACGTAGGCGGTGAGCGCCACCTGGGCGAACGGCACCTTCTTGTCGGTGCCCTTGACACGGAACTCGCCGTTGGTGAACTCGATGTCGGCCTCGCTCGCTTCCATCAGGTGCGCGGCGATCTTCCTGGCCTTGGCCTCGATCTTGTCCAGCGCCTTCATGATGGCCGCGCCGCCGACGCTGATCGAGCGCGAGCCGTAGGTGCCCATGCCGAACGGGATGCGGCCGGTGTCGCCGTGCACCACGTCGACGTTCTCGACGGGGATGCCCAGGCGCGCCGCCACCACCTGCGCGAAGGTGGTCTCGTGTCCCTGCCCGTGGCTGTGCGCGCCGGTGAACACCGTCACGCTGCCGGTCGGGTGCACGCGCACCTCGCCGCACTCGAACAGGCCCGCGCGCGCGCCGAGCGCGCCGGCGATGTTGGACGGCGCCAGGCCGCAGGCCTCGATGTAGCTGCTGAAGCCGATGCCGCGCTTGAGGCCCTTGGCCTCGCTCGCCTGGCGGCGCGCCTCGAAGCCCGCCACGTCGGCCAGCTGCATCGCCTTGTCGAGGCAGGCGACATAGTCGCCGGTGTCGTACTGCAGCGCCACCGGCGTCTGGTACGGGAACTGGGTGATCAGGTTGCGGCGCCGGATCTCGTCCTGCGACAGCCCCATCTCCCAGCCGCAGCGCGTGACCAGGCGCTCGAGCAGATAGGTCGCCTCGGGCCGGCCGGCACCGCGGTAGGCGTCCACCGGCGCGGTGTTGGTGAACCAGGCATCGACCTCGACGTAGATCTGCGGCGTGGTGTACTGCCCGGCCAGCAGCGTCGCATAGAGGATGGTCGGCACCGCGGTCGAGAAGGTGGACAGGTAGGCACCCAGGTTCGCATCGGTGTGCACACGCATCGCGAGGAACCTGCCGTCCTTGTCCATCGCCATCTCGGCGTGCGTGACGTGGTCGCGGCCGTGCGCGTCGGTCAGGAACGACTCGCTGCGCTCGGCGGTCCACTTGACCGCGCAGTTGAGCTGCCTGGCGGCCCAGGTGACGGCCACGTCCTCGGCGTACAGGAAGATCTTCGAGCCGAAGCCGCCGCCCACGTCCGGCGCGATCACGCGCACCTTGTGCTCGGGCAGGCCCAGCACGAAGGCCGTCATCAGCAGGCGCTCGACGTGCGGGTTCTGGTTGGCGACGTACAGCGTGTACTCGTCGCTGCCGCGGTTGTAGACGCCGATCGCCGAGCGCGGCTCGATCGCGTTGGGTACCAGCCGGTTATTGACCAGGTCGATCCTGGTGACATGCGCGGCCTTCGCGAACGCCGCGTCGACCTGCGCCTTGTCGCCGATGGCCCACTTGTAGCAATGGTTGTCCGGCGCCTCGTCGTGCAGCGCCGGCGCGTTGCGGGCGTCGCGCACGTCCACGCAGGCGCCCAGCACCTCGTAGTCGACCATCACCGCCTCGGCCGCGTTCTTGGCCTGTTCCACCGAATCGGCCACCACCATCGCGACCGGGTCGCCGACGTAGCGCACCTTGCCGATGGCCAGCACCGGGTGCGGCGGCTCCTTCATCGGCGTGCCGTCGGTGCTGGTGATCAGCCAGCCGCAGGGCAGGCCGTTGACCTTGCCGGCCAGGTCGGCGCCGGTGAACACCGCGCGCACCCCGGGCATGGACTTGGCCTGCGAGGTGTCGATCGAGCTGATCCTGGCGTGCGCGTGGGGCGAACGCACGAACACCGCGTAGCGCTGGTTGGCCAGCACGATGTCGTCGGTGTACTGGCCCGCGCCGGTCAGGAAGCGCGCGTCTTCCTTGCGCCGCAGCGCTTCGCCGATGTAGGGGAGCTTGGCGAAATCGGATGCACCCATGGTGTCGCCTCCTCCTTCAGGCCGTCGTGGTGGTGCCGGCCGCGGCAGGCGCCGAGGCCATCGCGGTCATGCCCTGGCGGACCGCCTTGACGATGTTGTGGTAGCCGGTGCAACGGCACAGGTTGCCGTCCATGTGCTCGCGGATCTGCGCCTCGGTGGCCTGCGGGTGCTGGCGCGCCAGATCCAGCGCGCTCATCACCATGCCCGGCGTGCAGAAGCCGCATTGCAGCCCGTGGCAGTCCTTGAACGCCGCCTGCATCGGGTGCAGCGTGCCGTCCGGCTGGGCCAGGCCCTCGATGGTGGTGATCTCGGCGCCCTGGTGCTGCGCCGCCAGCGTGTTGCACGACTTGACCGCGCGGCCGTTGACCAGCACAGTGCAGGCGCCGCACTGCGCGGTGTCGCAGCCGACGTGCGTGCCCGTCAGACGCAGGTGCTCGCGCAACGCGGTGACCAGCAGCGTGTGGGGAGGAATGTCGAGCGTCTCCTCACGCCCGTTGACCCTGAACTGGACCTGCATGCCTGTCTCCTTCCATGCGTTGTTGTGGGGCGCGTCCATTGTTCAAACTGCCCCCGCTCCCCCTTGACTAGGCGAAACCCTAGGTGGCGGCGCAGCAGGGATGGAAATTCTCAAAATGGAACAACAATGCAGGCGGGCCTTCGCCACCGGCCCGCGTTCCCTTGGGGGATCCACCGATGAGTGCATCGTCCGCCGTCGCCGACCGTCGCCTCCAGCAGATCGAGCTGGCCCGCCGCGCCGTGCTGTTCGAAGGACGAGGAGCCCCCGACGCCCTGGCCGGGCTGGGCGAGCGCGACTGGATCGAGCGCTCCTGGCGGCGCTGCCTGGCCTGGGGCATGCGGCCCGAGCAGCCGGTCGCCTTCGACCTGGTCCCGGCCCAGGCCGCGCGCCGGGCGCTGGACGCCAGCCACGGCCTGCTGCAGGCCGCGCGCCCCACGCTGCAGCGGCTGGCGCGCGCGATCGCGCACAGCCGCTACTTCGCGATCCTCACCGACGCGCAGGGCGTGGTGATCGGCGTGGACGGCCCGATCGACCGCAGCGACCGGCGTGCGCACCTGATCACCCGCATCGGCGTGGACCTGTCCGAACGCGCCGTGGGCACCACGGCGATCGGCGCGGCGCTGACCGAGCTGCACCCGGTGTGGCTGCACCGCGGCGAGCACTTCTTCCTCGACACCAGCGTCTACAGTTGCGCCGGCGCGCCGGTGTTCGGCCCCGACGGCCACTGCGCCGGCATGCTGGACCTGACCGGCATCGAGGCGCCCGAGCGCCCCGAGCTCAAGCACCTGGCTGCGCAGTCGGCGCGCGCGATCGAGAACGCGCTGGCGCTGGCCGTGCCGCACGCGCTGCTGCTGCGCCTGGCCTGGCCGAGCTGCGACTTCAGCGAGGACACCGACGGGCTGCTGTGCCTGGACGCGGAGGGCGGGGTCGTCAGCGCCAACCGCGCCGCGCGCGAGATGCTGGCGCTGCCGCCCGGTGCCCTGCCGCACTGCAGCGAGCTGTTCGCGCTCACCTGGACCCTCCTCTACGACGTCGCGCGCCACGAGGCGCCGCTGGAGGTGCCGCTGTGGTCCGGCCTGCGCCTGCAGGTGCTGGCGATGGCGCAGGCCGCCGCGCGCGCGAGCGGCCCCGGGCTGCTGCCGCGCCCGGCCGCCGTGCGCGACGTGCGCCTGCCGCTGAAGGACCTGGAAGTCGAATTGATCCGCCGCGCCGTGCGCGAGGCCCGCGGCAACGTGGCCGCCGCCGCACGGGCGCTGGGGGTGAGCCGGGCGACGGTGTACCGGAAGCTGGGAAGGAAGGCGCGCTAGCGCGCCTTCCTGTCCGAGGCCCAGCCCGCCGCCGCGGCAGGCCCCGGCGATCGCCCAAAAGAAAACGCCCAGCCTGTACAGGCTGGGCGTCCGGATCTGGTGGCCTAGGGCGGAATCGAACCACCGACACGCGGATTTTCAATCCGCTGCTCTACCAACTGAGCTACCAGGCCAACGAAGACCGAAATTATATATCAGTTTCCGCCGTTGCGCTTGTTTCGCGTGAGATCGACGCCGAGCTGCTTGAGCTTGCGGTACAGGTGGGTGCGCTCCAGCCCCGTCTTCTCGGCCACGCGGGTCATGCTGCCGTTCTCCTTGGCGAGGTGGAATTCGAAGTAGGCCTTCTCGAACGCGTCGCGCGCCTCGCGCAGCGGGCGGTCGAGCAGGAACACCTGCTCGGGTTGGGGCGCCAGGGCCGCGAGCGGCGCGGCCGACAGCGGGGCGCCGGCGGGCGCGGCGTGGTGGGACTCGACGCCGTACTCGCGCGCCGGCACGTGCAGCGGCGCGTGCGGGTGCGCCGCGGGCGCCGGCGCCGGGCGCGGGGCCTGGCGGGCCAGCCCCTGCTCCACCGCGCGCAGCAGCTTCTGCAGCGTGATGGGCTTTTCGAGGAAGGCCATGGCACCGAACTTGGTGGCCTCGACGGCGGTGTCGATGGTGCCGTGGCCGGACATCATGATGACCGGCATCGTGAGCTGGCCATTGGCTCCCCATTCCTTGAGCAGCGTGATCCCGTCGACGTCGGGCATCCAGATGTCGAGCAGGACGAGGTCGGGCCGCTGCTTCTCGCGGTAGGCCCGGGCCTGCGCGGCGTTCTCGGCAAGATCGACCTGGTGCCCCTCGTCGCTCAGGATCTCCGACAGCAACGCGCGGATACCGAGTTCGTCATCAACAACAAGAATGGTGGCCATGCAGTCTCAACTCCCTGGGCCCGCGGCGACGGGCGCGGCGCCGTCAACGGAGGCAGGGCTGGGTGGGGCAATCTTCGAAAATGATATCGAAACTTGCGCGCCCTTCACGGCAGCGCCCGAGGCGGCCGCCGCCTGGACGCCGACGTTGCGGATGCGGATGCGCGCGCCGTGCTCGTCGACGATCTTCTTCACCACCGCCAGGCCCAGCCCGGTGCCCTTGGACTTGGTGGTGACGTAGGGCTCGAACGCGCGGTTGAGCACCTTCTCCGGGAAACCTGGTCCGTTGTCGGCCACGACCAGGTGCACCGCGCGCCAGCCGCCGTCCTCGGCGCGCTGCGCCTCGGTGTAGACCTTGACCCGCCCGTCGGGCTGCTCGGCGATCGCGTCCAGCCCGTTCTGCAGCAGGTTGTGCACCACCTGGCGCAGCTGGCTGGCATCGCCCAGGATGGGCGGCAGCCCCGGCGCGAGCTCGGCCTGCAGGTGGCCGGCCTCGATGGCCGAGCCGTACAGGCCGATCACCTCGGCCACCAGTGCGTTGAGGTCCAGCGGCTTGAGGTTGGCCGAAGGCAGGCGCGCATAGTCGCGGAACTCGTTGACCAGCTGCTGCATCGCGCCGACCTGGTTGACGATGGTGGCCACCGCCTTGGCGAGCATCTGCCGGTCCGGGCCTTCGAGCTTGGGTTCGAGCTTGTGCTGCAGGCGCTCGGCCGACAGCTGGATCGGCGTCAGCGGGTTCTTGATCTCGTGCGCCAGCCGGCGCGCCACCTCGCCCCAGGCGATCGAGCGCTGCGCCGAGACCACCTCGGTGATGTCGTCGAACACCAGCAGCCGGGCCTGCTGCGGCAGCCACGCCCCGCGCACCAGCAACGTGATGGGGCCGCGCTCGGGCAGCGCGTCGGGCGCCGGCTGCAGCTCGAAGGACTGCTGCCAGTGGTCGCGCTCGCCCGCCTCGTTGCCGGCGATGTGCAGCTCGAACAGGCGCGCCACCTCGGCGGCGAAGTCCTGCAGGTTGGGCACGTCGGCCAGCGGCCGGCCGCGGTAGGCCGCCACCGGCAGGCGCAGGATGCGCGTCGCGCCGGGGTTGACGGTCTCGATGGTGTCGTTCGCGTCGAGCACGATCACGCCGGCGGTCATGTTGTCCAGGATGGTCTGCAGGTGGGTCTTGGCGGACTCCAGCTCCATCAGGCTGCGCTGCACCAGCGAGCGCGCGTCGGACAGCTGCTGCGTCATGTCGGCGAACGAGCGCGTCAGCCCGCCCAGCTCGTCGCGCGAGGCGAACACCTGCTTGGGCGTGAGGTCGCCCTGCGCCACCTGGCGCATGCCTTCGGCCAGCAGCAGCAGCGGGCGCGCCAGCTGGTTGCCCAGCGTCACCGCGAGCAGCACGGCGCCGAACACGGCGAGGAACAGCGACAGCGTCAGCGTGCCGACGTACATGCGGCGCAGGCCCTCGCGCGCCAGCGCGCGCTGCTGGTAGTCGCGGTAGGCGGCCTGCACCGCCTGGGCGTTGGCCGCCAGCGTCTCGGGGATCAGCTGCGTGACCAGCAGGTAGCGGTCGCCCTCGGCCAGGCTGAAGCTGCTCGACGGCACGTGCGCCAGCGCGCGCACGCGCGGCGGGCCGGCATCCTCGTCCAGGCCCTCGATCTGCGCGACCACCCGCTCGCTGCGCGCCTGGCGCAGCTGGGCCGCGGTGAAGCGGTCGGGCGCCAGTGCCAGCGTCTCGCGCCGGATGCCGACGCTGACGATGGGCTGCCCGTTGGGGCCGAGCAGCGCCGCGTCCTGCGCCGAGAGCTGGTCGCGGATGCGCTCGATGGCCAGCGCCAGCGCGGCATCGCGGCCCTCGCTGGCCAGGCGCTCGGCCGAGGCGCGCGTCTTGTTCGCCAGGTCCGCGACCAGCGTGTCCAGCGTGACGCGGCCGAGGTTGAGGCCCGCATCCAGCGCGGCTTCGACCTCCACGTCAAACCAGCTCTCGATGCTGCGCGTGACGAACTGGTAGGACACGGTGTAGATCACCAGCCCGGGGATGACGCCGACCAGCGCGAAGATGCCCGCCAGCTTGGCGAGCAGCCGGCTGCCGAACTTGCGCCGCCGCAGCCGCAGCAGCAGGCGGGCGCCGGCGATCACGATCACCAGTGCGAGCACGGTCGCGACCGCGACGTTGACCCACAGCAGCCACTCGAAGTGCTGCTCGTACAGGCGCCGGTTGTTGGTCGACAGCGCCAGCAGGAAGACGAGCACCAGCCCGCCGCCCGAGATGGCGACGAGCGAGATGATCCAGGCCCAGCGGGTCGCTTTGGTCACGGCGTCGTGTTGCGGGAAAAGTCAGGCATCTTGCCACCGGCCCCTCCGGGCGGGCCCCGGCGGTCGACGCCGGACCCTGCCGGCAGGGTGGGCGTGCGCTCGGTCGTCACGTCGGATCGTCCATCACCACGGTGCTTTCGGCCGAGAGGTCCCACTCGGCCTGCCCGCCGATGCCGATCTGGAACGGGCGGGGCAGCTGCGAGGTGTCGAGCCGGAAGCTGAGTTCGATGTAGTGCCGCTGGCCGGGTTCGAAGCTCGCCAGGTCGGCGATGCGCCAGCGCGCGGTGCGCTGGATCGCGAACAGGGCCTCGCCCAGCGTGTCGTAGTGGTGGTTGAGGCTGCCGAAGCTGACCCGGTAGCGCCGCGTCAGCGGCTGGTAGGCCAGGCGCCAGGTGCGGGTCGCCTCGGCGATGACCTGGTCGCGCCAGTACCAGCGCGAGCGCAGCACGCGCGCCTCGGCCTCGAAGTGCAGCGGCACGCCCTTGAGCAGCGCGTCCTCGACGCTGCGCGGCAGCTCGAACTCGGCCGTGAAGCTGAGCACCAGCCCGTCGTCGGTGCGGCCCAGCTCGACCTCGCGCAGGTCGATGCCGGCCGCCCGCGCACACAGCGCGCACCACCAGCCCAGCAGCAACAGCACGGCCGCGCGCCACCACCGCCCGCGGGGGCCGGGGCGGCAGGTGTGACGAAGGGGCAGGTCTGCGCTGTGCACGATGTCGGGTAGCTGTTTTCTAGTCCGGGCGTTTCCGGAGCAGGGCGTAATAGAAGCCGTCGTGGGCGGCCGTCCCCTGCCCCGGCGCCGTCGCCGCTGCCCCATTGTCGGGCAAGGGCAGCGCATGACCGGGCGACGGCAGGAGCCGGGCCTCGGGCGTGCGTTGCAAAAACGCGTCGATCTGTTGCTGGCCTTCGGCGCGGAACACCGAGCAGGTGCAGTACAGCAGCCGCCCGCCGGGCCTGAGCAGGGGCCACAGCGCGTGCAGGATGTCACGCTGGACGGCCGCCAGCTGCTCGATGTCGCTGTCGCGGCGCAGCCAGCGCACGTCCGGGTGGCGACGCACCACGCCCGAGGCACTGCAGGGCGCATCCAACAGGATCGCGTCGAACGGCCGGCCGTCCCAGAAGGCGTCCGGCTGGCGGGCATCGGCCGCCTTCAGCTCGGCGTGCAGCCCGATGCGGCCGAGGGTCTGGCCGACCTGCGCCAACCGCGCCGGGTCGCTGTCCAGCGCCAGCACGTCCAGGTCGGCCAGCTCCAGCAGGTGCGCGGTCTTGCCGCCCGGCGCGGCGCAGGCGTCCAGCACCCGTGCGCCGGCCGGCAGCGCGTCGTCGCCCGCGCCGACCAGCAGCGGCGCGGCCCATTGCGCGGCCAGGTCCTGCACCGAGACGTCGCCCGCCTCGAAGCCGGGCAGGCGCTGCACCGGCACCGGCTCGTCCAGCTGCACCGCGTAGGGGCCGACGACGCGTCCGGCCAGGCCCGCCGCGCGCAGCCGTTCGAGGTAGGCCTCGGGCGTGCCGCGGCGCGCGTGCACGCGCAGCGTCATCGGCGGGTGCTCGCCCGCCGCCTCGCACAGCGCCTGCCAGTGCTGCGGCCAGTCGCGCCGCAGGCGGCGCAGCCACCAGGACGGGTGGTTCCAGCGCGCCACCGGATCGGCGTCGGTGCGCTGCACCAGTGCCTCGCGCTCGCGCAGGAAGCGCCGCAGCACCGCATTGACGAAGGCGACGTGCGCGCGCTCGCGCTGCTTGGCCGCCTCCACCGCCTGGTCGACCAGGGTGTGCTCGGCGTACGGCGCCGCCTGCGCGTCCCACACCAGGGCCAGCGCGGACAGCAGCAGCGCGTCGACCCAGGGTGGCGGGTCGCGCCGGGCCAGCTGCTGGCGCAGCGCGCGGGCCCGGCCGAGCGAGCGCATCACCTGGAAACTGAGCGCCTGGGTGCCGGCGCGCGCCTCGGCCGGGCAGGCAGCCAGCGCATCGGTCAGCGACTGGCCGGCGCGCACGGCACGCACCGCATCGGCGGTGTGGGCCAGCAGGCGCGACAACGGCAGGGAGGCGGAGGAAGGAGGCGGGGAAGTCGGATTCACAGGCCGGCTAGTCTAGGCGACTCCGCGGACGTCCCTTTTCGCGATGCGCAAGCGCGGTGCGGGCGTTCGCCCAAAGAAAAAGGCCGCTGTCGGCAGACAGCGGCCCGGGTGGCCTGCAACGAGGCGCGTCGCATCAGCCGAGGGCGTCGGACCAGATGTTCTGCGCCCAGTTCCAGGCGTAGATGCCTTCCAGCTCGGTCGGGCCGGGCGAGACGCCGCCGGAGCCCGCGACGGTCTTGAAGGTCTTCTCGGCCGCCACGTACTCGTGCACGCTGGCCACGTGGATGACCTTCTTGTCGTCGACGAAGCTGTAGCAGGTGTTGTTCACCATCGGTGCGGGGTTGATCTCCCAGCCGTTCAGCTCGGCGACGATGGCCGCGGCCGCGACCTTGGCATGCGAGTTGGCCATGTGGCCCGACTTCGGCATGCCCGGGGCGAGCTGGATCGAGTCGCCCAGCACGTGGATGTCCTTGGCCGCAGTCGACTCGAAGTTCAGGAAGTTGACATGGCACCAGCGGCCGTTGGCGTTGGCCAGTCCGGTGTCGACCGCGATGCGGCCGGCGCGCATGGTCGGCAGCACGTTCAGCACGTCGGCCTTCACGTCGTCGCCCACCTCGAACTTGACGGTGTTGGTCTTGTGGTCGACCGCCACCGCCTTGTGCTGCGGACGGTACTCGATGATGCCCTTGTACTGCTCGGCCCAGACCTTCTTGAACAGCGGCCCCTTGGAGGTGACGTCGGGGTTGGCGTCCAGCAGCAGCACCTTGGAGCGCGGCTTGGCGGCCTTGAAATAGGCCGCGACCTGGCAGACGCGCTCGTACGGGCCGGGCGGGCAGCGGTACGGGGCCTCGGGCACGGTCAGCGCGTAGACGCCGCCGTCGGGTATGGCCTCGAGCTGCTTGCGCAGCGCCACGGTCTCGGGACCGGCCTTCCAGGCCTGCAGGATGCGGCCCGCGTCGTGGGCCTCCTGGAGGCCCTCGATGCTGTCGAACATCAGGTCGATGCCGGGCGACAGCACCAGCTTGTCGTAGCCGATCGTCGCGCCCGAAGCCAGCACCGCGACCTTCTTCGCCGGGTCGACGCGCGCGACGCTGTCGCGCACCACGGTCACGCCGTGGCGCTTGTGCAGGTTGTCGTACGGGACGGTGATGTCGGCGATGGTCTTGCTGCCGCCCAGCACCAGGTTGGAGATCGGGCAGGAGACGAAGGCGCTTTGCGGCTCGACCAGCACCACGTCGATCTGGTAGTCAGACAGCAGGCGCACGTACTTGGCCGCGGTCGCGCCGCCGTAGCCGCCGCCGACCACCAGCACCTTGGCCTTGGACGGGGCGGACGTGGTCGCGCAGGCCCCCAGGCCCAGTACGCCCAGCGCCGCAGCGCCTTGCAGGAAGGAACGTCGTTGCATCTGGGGCCTCCTCACTTCTTCTGCGCCGCAAAGTAGGCGGCCATGCGTTCGATCTGTTCGTCGCTGTAGCCCTTGGCGATCTGATGCATGATCGTCGCCTGCCGGGTCCCGGACTTGAAGGCCTTCATCTGCTCGAGGAAGTAGGGCTGCGGCATGCCGGCCAGCGAGGGGACGGCAGAACCCTCCACCGTGCGGCCGGCCGTGCCATGGCAGTTGGCGCAGGTGGCCGCAAGGCTGCGCGTGTACAGCGCCTGCGCGTCGGACGCCTGGGCGGCGCCGCCGACGAGCATCGCCGCGACGGCGATGGCGGGTAGAGCTTTCATCGTGCGTTCTCCATTGTTGTTCGATCTCCTGCAAGCGTGGCCCGCGGGGAGACGGGTCACGATGCGCCCACTTCGACCTCAATGTAGCGGTCGGCCACCGCCCTGGGGCTAGGGATGTCCAGCAAGAGCGCGACCAGCCGGAAGGCATCGGCCGCCGCCTCGCTGAGCCGTCCGCCGGGCGCCAGCTGCTGTGCCGCCTCGACCCAGGTGCGCAGCAGCACCGGCCGTTGCATGGCCGACAGTGCCGCCACCCCGTCCAGGGCAGCCACCAGCGCATCGGCATCGGGGGCACGCCATGCGGGCGCCGGCCGGTCGGCAAACAGCGCACGCATCACGGCCCGGTACCACAGCGGCGCCTGGTCCGCCCGAGGCCCTTCGGTCGACGCGGGATCGATGATTCTCGCGAGGAACGCCGTCAGCGCAGCAACTTCTTGAGACAAATGAGCTATATCGTTCTTCCCTGTAGCAATAGGTTGCTCGACCGGCCGGCCGCTGAGCAGGTGCCGCATCGCCAGCCACAGCAGGCGATCGAGCGGGCTGGCGTGCCCGTCGGCCCCCATCATGCGGCGCGCTGCCTCGAGCAGCGCGCGCCGCTCGGCCACCGGGCGCTGCGCGGTGCGGCGCAGCATCAGCTCCAGCACCGGCAGGCGCGCGGCATGGGTCAGCGCGGCGATGTCGGCCCGCACCGCGGCCGCCACCGGGATGTCGGCGGTCTCCACCTCCCAGGCCTTCTGCTCGCGCTCGTTGCCGGGGCTCATCAGCAGCGTCAGCACCGCGGCCTTGCGCTCGCCGGGCCCCTGCCAGCGGCGGATGCGCGCCAGCGCCTCGCGCTCGCGCGCCAGCGGACCGTCCTCGGCCGGGACGGGGGCCGCCGCGCCGGCAGCGGCGGCGGCCGGCGGCGCGGACGCCGCCCGGGCGTCGCCCGCCGGCACCGCGGCAAACGCCAGCGCGGGCAGCATGGGCTGGGTGTCGGGCGCGGCGTCGTCCTCGGCCGGCAGCACGCGCGCGGGCAGCGGCCCGGCGGGATAGCCGTAGATGCGCCGGATGCGCTCGGCCAGCGGCGGGTGGGTGGCGAACCAGGCCCAGCGCAGCCGCGAGACGAAGAACAGGTGCGACAGGCTCTCGGCATGGGCGTTGTGCCAGCCGTCCTGGCGCCGCCAGGCCTGGTCGGCGATCTTGCGCAGCGCGCCGCCGATGCCGGTGCTGCTGCGGGTGTACTTGACCGCCGAGGCGTCGGCGAGGAATTCACGCTGGCGCGACACCGCGGCCTTCAGCAGCCGCCCGGCGATCCAGCCGAGCGAGCCGACGGCCATCAGCCCGAGGCCGAACAGCAGGCCCGGGCTGCGCCGGCCCACCTCGTCGGGCTCGACCAGCGAGTGGCCGAAGTTGTAGACCATCTGCAGGCCCCAGACGAGGCCGACCAGGCGCATGTTGAGCCGCGTGTCGCCGTGCACGAGGTGGCTGAACTCGTGCGCCACCACGCCCTGCAGCTCGTCACGCGTGAGCCGCTCCAGCGCCCCGCGCGTGACCGCGATCACCGCGTCGTCGAGGTCCCAGCCGGCGGCGAACGCGTTGATCGCGTCCTCGCGCGGCAGCACGAATACCTGCGGCGGCTTGACATTGCAGGCGATCGCGACCTCGTCGACCACGTTGAGCAGCCGCTTCTCGTACAGGTCCTGCGGCTGGCCGTGAGGCTCGCGCAGGCCGCGCCCGCCGGCCAGCTGCGCGACGTGCACGCCGCCCGCACGCAGGCGCAGCATCTCGAACCAGCAGCCGCCGAGCACGAACAGCAGCACCAGCGCGGTGTTGGTCTCGAAGAAGAAGCGCGGGTACCCCGGGATCCAGGGGAAGGTGAAGCGGTAGATCAGCGCCAGCACGCCGTTGACGGCCAGCACCAGCAGCACCAGCACGCCCGCGAACAGCAGCAGCAGGCGCCGCGTCGTGGTCTGCGCGGCCTCCTGATGCTCGCGAAAGCGCATCGCCATCGGCGTTCACCCGGCCGGCCGCGGCACGCGGCTCAGAACTGCACGCGCACCGGCTGGCGCTCGACGTCCTGCGTGGTGGACTGCAGCATGCCGGCTTCCTTGAAGCCGAACAGCCCGGCGATCAGGGTGGTCGGGAACTGCTGCGCCGCGTTGTTGTAGTCGAGCGCGGCGTCGTTGAAGGCCTGGCGCGCGAAGGCGACGCGGTTCTCGGTGCTGGTGAGTTCCTCGGAGAGCTCGCGCAGCGTCTGGTCGGCCTTCAGCTCGGGGTAGTTCTCGACCACCGCCATCAACCGCCCGAGCGTGCCGCCCAGCGTCTGCTCGGCCACCACCAGCGCACCGATCGCGCCGGCATCGGTGGGCTTCGCGCGGGCATGGTCGGCCGCGTTGCGCGCCTGGTTGCGCGCGGCGATCACGGCCTCCAGCGTCTCGCGCTCGTGCGTGACGTACTTCTTCGCCGTCTCGACCAGGTTCGGGATCAGGTCGTAGCGGCGCTTGAGCTGCACGTCGATCTGCGCGAAGGCGTTGGCAATCGCGTTGCGCAGGCGCACCAGCCGGTTGTAGGCCCCCACGCCCCAGAACAGCAGGACCGCGATGACGGCCAGGGTGACGATCTGCGTGGTGTCCATGAGCCCTCCTTCTCGTGCACGCGACGGGTCGTGACCGCGACTCTACGACAGGCGGCGCGCGGTCCACACGCCGCGGGGGCGCAAAAATTCCGCAAATCAGCGGGAGAGATAGGCCTCGTGGCCGCGCCGGCGCAGCTCGCAGGCCGGGCACCGGCCGCAGCCGTAGCCCCACGCGTGGCGCTGGCTGCGCTCGCCAAGGTAGCAGGTGTGGGTGTGCTCGGCCACCAGATCGACCAGTGCCTGGCCGCCCAGCTGCTCGGCGAGCGTCCAGGTCTGCGCCTTGTCCAGCCACATCAGCGGCGTCTCGATCACCAGCGGCTGGTCCATGCCGAGGCTGAGCGCGACCTGCAGCGCCTTGAGCGTGTTGTCGCGGCAGTCCGGGTAGCCGGAATAGTCGGTCTCGCACATGCCGCCGACCAGCACCTGCGCGCCGCGCCGGTACGCCACGGTGGCGGCCAGCGTCAGGAACAGCAGGTTGCGCCCGGGCACGAAGGTGTTGGGCAGGCCGCTGTCGGCCATCTCGATCGCGCGCTCGGAGGTCAGCGCCGTGTCGGAGATCTGCCCCAGCAGCCCGACGTCGAGCAGGTGGTCGTCGCCGAGCTTGCGGTCCCACGCCGGGTCAAGCCGGCGCATCGCCTGCAGCACGCGCGGGCGGCACTCCAGCTCGACGCGGTGGCGCTGGCCGTAGTCGAAGCCGATGGTCTCGACGCGCGCGTATCGCTGCAGCGCCCAGGCCAGGCACACGGTGGAGTCCTGCCCGCCCGAGAACAGGACGAGCGCGGCGCGCGGGTCTTCGGAAGCAACCATCCCGATGCGTCCTGGCGCGGGGTCAGCGGCGCACTTCGCCCTGGCCCAGCACGACGAACTTCAGCGAGGTCAGGCCTTCCAGGCCCACCGGCCCGCGTGCGTGGAACTTGTCGGTCGAGATGCCGATCTCGGCGCCCAGGCCGTACTCGAAGCCGTCGGCAAAGCGCGTCGAGGCGTTCACCATGACGCTGGACGAATCCACCTCGCGCAGGAAGCGCATCGCGTTCGGGTGGTTGGTGGTCAGGATCGCGTCGGTGTGGTGCGAGCCGTAACGGTTGATGTGGGCGATGGCTTCGTCCAGGCTGTCGACCAGCTTGATGCTGATGACGGGCGCGAGGTATTCCTCGTACCAGTCCTGCTCGGTGGCATCGGCGAGCTTCGCACCGGCCACGCCCTGCAGCAGCGCCTTGGCGCCGGCATCGCAGCGCATCTCCACGCCCTTGGCCGCGAACACCGCGCCGATGCGCGGCAGGAAGGCGGGCGCGACCGCACGGTGCACCAGCAGCGACTCGGCCGCGTTGCAGGGGCTGTACTTCTGCGTCTTGGCATTGTCGGTGACGGTGACCGCCAGCTCCAGGTCGACCTCGGCGTCGACATAGACGTGGCAGTTGCCGTCCAGGTGCTTGATCACCGGCACCGTGGCCTCGCGGCTGATGCGCTCGATCAGCGACTTGCCGCCGCGCGGGATGATGACGTCCACGTACTCGGGCATCGCGATCAGCCGGCCCACCGCCTCGCGGTCGGTGGTCTCGACCAGCTGCACGCCCTCGGCCGGCAGGCCGGCGGCCGCCAGGGCCTGCTGCACCAGGCGCGCCAGCGCGAGGTTGGAATGGATGGCCTCGGAGCCGCCGCGCAGCACGCAGGCGTTGCCGCTCTTGATGCCCAGCGCCGAGGCCTCGATGGTCACGTTCGGGCGGCTCTCGTAGATCATCCCGAACACGCCCAGCGGCACGCGCATCTGGCCGACCGTGATGCCGGTCGGGCGGCGGCGCAGGTTGGTCATCTCGCCGACCGGGTCCGGCAGCGCGGCGACCTGTTCGCAGTTCTGCGCCATCTGCTCGACCACCTTGGGCGTGATGCGCAGGCGGTCGACCATCGGCGCGGCCAGGCCGTTGCGCTCGGCGGCGGCGATGTCCTTGGCGTTCTCGTCCTGCAGCGCCTGCGCGTGGTCGCGGATCAGCGCCGCCAGGCGCAGCAGGGCGTCGTTCTTCGCAGCAGTGGAGGCCGCGGCCATGCGGGTCGCCGCGGCACGCGCCGCAGCACCCACCTGGGCCATGTAGGCCTGGATGTCGGTGGCAGTCATGCGGCGGATTGTCGCAAAGTGCGCGCGCCACCGCCGGCGCGGGGTCACCGCGGAGGCGGGATGTCGACGCGCCCTGCCACCCCCCTCCATGACGGGCCGACGCGCCGGTCGTCGCGTCGGCATCAAGGTGTTGGAACGGGCGCCGGGGCGACGGCCCGCCGTGGTGGCCATACTGACACACCACGCTCCTGCGCTCCGCCAGGGCACGCGGCGTCCGGGGCGAGGCAGGAATGTCTATAATAAGAATCGTTCTCATTTATCCATCCCGCCAACCCTGATATGCCAGCAAGCCTGACGTCCCCGCCGCCGCCCGGTGCCGGAGGCCCTTCGCGCCGGCGAGACGCGTCGACCGGCAGCGAACTGCCCCCGGCAGCGCGGGCCGCGGCGGCCGGCGTGATCGTCGCCGCCCACATCGCCGCCGGATGGGCCCTGCTGCAGCTGGCACCCGTGCGCCAGGCCATCGGGGCCTCGATCCCCCTGTTCGTCGACCTCATCGAGCCGGCGCCGGTCCCGCCGCCGCCGGCTCCCGTGCCGCCGCCACCCGCCCCGGCGCCCCGGAAGGAGACCCCGAAGAAGCCCGCGCCGGTGGTGGCCGCACCGCCGCCGCCCGAGCCGGCTCCGGCCCCGTTCGAAGTGGAAGCGCCGCCACCCGAGCCACCCGCCCCGGTCGAAGCGACCGAACCGATGGTCGCGGCCCCCGCGGCAGAGCCCGCCCCGCCGCCCCCGCCTGCGCCGCCCAAGACCGTGCTGGCCAGCGAGGTGCAGTACCAGAAGGCGCCGGCCATCGTCTACCCGCTGGCGTCGCGCCGGCTGCGCGAGGAAGGGATGGTGACGCTGCGCGTGCTGATCGACCCGCAGGGCCGACCCGCCCGGATCGAAATCCACAAGTCGTCCGGCTTCCAGCGCCTGGACGACGCCGCGGTGTCGGCCATGCGCTCGGCCCGCTTCAAGCCCTACATGGAAGACGGCCAGCCGCTGGCCGTGTGGGTGCAGACCCCCATCCGATTTGCCCTGGAGAACTGAACGTGAACCCGAACGAAACGATGGGCTTCGCCCACTTCATCGCGCAGTCCGACGTCGTCGGCAAGGCGCTGCTCGTCATCCTGGTGCTGATGTCGGCCATCTCGTGGTACCTGATCGTGATGAAGGGCATCACCCAATACGTGCGCAAGAAGCGCAGCGAGCAGTTCCTGTCGTTCTTCTGGAACGCCAGCTCGCTCGACGCCGTGCGCAACGAGATCGCCACGCACGGCGTGCGCGACCCCTTCTCGCACCTGACCGCGCACGCGATGCACGCACGCGACCACCACGCCAAGTACGGCGCGGCCAAGCTGGAGGAAGCCGGCAGCATGCAGGACTTCCTGACCCGCACCATCAAGAAGGTGCTGGACGAGGAAACGACCCGCCTGGAAAACGGCCTGACGGTGCTGGCGACGATCGGCGCCACCGCGCCGTTCGTCGGCCTGTTCGGCACGGTCTGGGGCGTCTACCACGCGCTGGTGGCGATCGGCATGAGCGGCGCCGGCACGCTGGACAAGGTGGCCGGCCCCGTGGGTGAAGCGCTGATCATGACCGGCATCGGCCTGGCGGTGGCGATCCCCGCGGTGATGGGCTACAACTGGCTGACCCGCAGCAACCGCGTGCTGACCGCCAAGCTCGACGCCTTCGCGTTCGAGCTGTTCACCTTCCTGTCGCTCGGCCAGTCGCTGCAAGGGGGCGAGAACGTGCGTCCGCTGAACACGACCGGCAAGGCCGCCCCGCGCGGCAACGACCAGCCGGCCGCCGCCTGACGAGGACCCGCCACCATGGCTTTCGCAAGCTTCGACAACAAGTCGTCCGGCGCGCCGATGGCGGAGATCAACATGGTCCCGCTGATCGACGTGATGCTGGTCCTGCTGGTGATCTTCATCGTCACCGCGCCGCTGCTGACCCATGCGGTCAAGCTCGAGCTGCCCAAGGCCACCACGCAGGTGAACCCGCCGCAGCCTGAGAAGGTGGAGTTCGCGATCGACGCGGCCGGCATCCGCTACTGGAACGGCGAACCCGTCACCCGCGAGGAGGCCGTGCGCCGCTTCGCGGCCGAGGGCGCCAAGCCGGTGCAGCCCGAGGTGCACCTCAAGGCCGACCAGGACGTGGCCTACCGCTTCGTCGCCGAGACGCTGGCCGACGCCTCCAAGGCCGGGCTGACCAGGATCGGCTTCCTGACCGAGCCAGAACCGCAACGCTGATCCCGCGCCGCCAGGCGCTCCCCCCGACCTGGGCCACCGGCCGCGGGTGCACCTTTCCACGCGCATCCGTGGTCCGGGGCCCGATGCCTTGTCCATGACCACCGCATCTCCCGTGCTGCACTGGCGCTGGCTGCCGTTCGAGGCGCTGTCGGTGCACGAGCTGCATGCCATGCTGAAGCTGCGACAGGACGTCTTCGTGCTGGAGCAGACCTGCCTGTACGCCGACATCGACGGCATCGACCCGCACTGCCGCCACGGCCTGGGGCTGGCCCCCGACGGCACGCTGGCCGCCTGCGCGCGCCTCGTGCCGCCCGGGCTCAAGTTCGAGGAACCGGCCATCGGCCGCGTGATCGTCGCGCCCGCCTGGCGCGGACGGGCGCTCGGCCACGAGCTGATGCGCGAGGCGATCGCCGCCACCCGCGCGACCTGGCCCGGCCGCGCGATCCGCCTCTCGGCGCAGGCGCACCTGCAGCGCTTCTACGGCGCGCTGGGCTTCGCGACCGTCAGCGACGAGTACGACGAGGACGGCATCCCGCACGTCGACATGCTGCTAGCCGCCTGAGGCCACCCAGCCCGCGGGCAGCAGCTGCAGCAGCAACAGCCACAGCGGCGCCGTGACGACGAAGGCAAGCATCGACAGCACCAGCGTGCTGGTCACCTCGGCCTCGCGCGTCGCGTAGCGCTGCGCGAACATCATCGAGTTGGTGCCTGCCGGCAGCGCCGCGCACATCACGATCGCCGCCAGCGGCAGGCCGCGCAGGCCGAAGGCGAGCCCCACCGCCAGCACCAGCGCCGGCTGCACGACCAGCTTGAGCAGCGACAGCACCGACGCCGCACCGAGCGAACCGCGCAGCCCGTAGTGGGCCAGCGACATGCCGGAGGCGATCAGGCACACCGGCACGACCGCCTGGCCGAGCGTCACGAGGATCTCGTCGACGGCCGGCGGGATCGGGCCGTCCAGCAGGTTCCACAGCAGGCCCAGCAGCACCGGCATCACGACGGGGTGGATCAGCGTGTTGCGCGCGGTGGTGGCCAGCGTCGCGCCCAGGCTGCGCCGCGCATGGCCCTCGGCGGCGCGGCTCAAGTCCAGTTCGGCCAGCACGGTGACCACCGACAGCAGCGTCAGCGCGTGCAGGCTGACCACCGCCAGGTGCACCGACAGCCCCGCCTCGCCGAACAGCGCCGCGGCCACCGGGATGCCCAGCTGCACGGTGTTGCTGAAGGTCGCCGTGATCGCGCGCACGCTGGGCGCGGCCGGCGCGGCCGGCGCGGCCGCAGCCCGGCGGCGCTGCTGCGCGTAGACGAGCAGCATCAGCCCGACCACCGGGATGAAGTACGCCAGCACGATGGACCAGGGCAGCTGCTCGAAGTCGATGCGCGCCGTGGTGCGGAACAGCAGCGCCGGCGCGAACAGGTAGAAGGCCGCGTTGGACAGCGCGCGCGCCGCCTCGCCGCCGCCCAGGAAGCGTGTCCGTCCGGCCCCCCAGCCGATCGCGACGACGATGAAGATGGCAACGAGCTTGAGATAGATGGGGCCGACCATGGGCGCGGAGTATGCATGAGCCGCCCGCCGTCCGTGGTCCCCGCCCGTCGCCGGCCGTCAGCGACCGTAGGTCGCGGTGAAGCTGGCGCTGCCCAGGCGGTTTGCGTGCAACATGAACCCCACCATGGCCGCCGAGGCGTCCGCCGGCAGATCGAGCCTGTCGACCTTCAGCGCGTGCACGGTGAAGACATAGCGGTGCGGGGTGTCGCCCTCGGGCGGGCAGGCCCCGCCGAAGCCGGCGGTGCCGAAGTCGGTGCGGCCCTGCACCGCCCCGGCGGGCAGACGCGCGCCGCCCGGTGCGCCCGCGCCGGCGGGCAACGCAGTCACGTCAGCCGGGATGTTGTAGACCACCCAGTGCCACCAGCCGGAGCCGGTCGGGGCGTCCGGGTCGTACACCGTGACGGCATAGCTCTTCGTGCCCTCCGGGGCACCGCTCCAGCGCAGTGCCGGCGACTCGTTGCGCCCGCGGCAGCCGAAGCCGTCGTACACCTGTGCCTCGGGCAGGCGTGCGCCCGCGGCGATGCCCGGGCTGCTCAGGGTGAACTCGCCTGCGTGGGCGAGCCAAGGGGCCAGGGCCAGTGCGCCGATGGCCATGCGTCGGTGAAGGGTGTGGTCGTGCATCGAGGTCGCTCCCGTGTCATCAGGAACCCCGATCTTCGACGCGGACATGCCGCGCCGGTTAGCCCGCAGGCGCCAGATCCTGTGCGCCGCTGCCCATCGCGCGCACCGTCGACGCGGCGGCAGGCCGCAGGTACGAAGGCGGGAAGCCGTACCGCTGGCGGAACGCGGCGGTGAAGCGGCTGTGCGACTCGTAGCCGCAGCGCAGTGCGATCTCGCCGACGCCGAGTTCGGTCGTCTGCAGCAGCCCGAGTGCGGCTTCCATCCGTGCCTCGCGCAGCAGTTCGCCCAGCGTCACGCCCCGCTCGGCGAGCCGGCGCCGCAAGGTGCTGGGGCTGGTGTGGAAAGCGGCAGCCACCTCGTGGAGCGTCCAGCGCGCGTGCAGGCGGTGGCCGACCAGCCGGCGCACGCGGTCGTCCCAGCCTTCGTCGGCGAGCGCAAAGCACCAGCCCCGTTCAGCCAGCAACAGCAGCACCTCGCACGAGCGGTGCAGCTGCAAGGCGCGGGATGCGCCCGCATCGCCCAGCGAACGGGCCGCGCGCTCGATCGCCTCGGCCAGCTCGGCATCGATGCGCAACCCGCGTTGACCCTGCACCAGCGCCACGCCCGGTGGCAGAGGATGGCGCTCGAGGAACCATCGGAGCAGGTCGTTGGGCACGAACAGCAGCTGCGCGACGTAGCGCCCTTGCGGGCCGGGCGCGTTGACCACGTCCCACTGCGTGCCCTGCGCCGCAAGGAACACGTCGCCGGGACCGTAGCGGTGCTCCGCGTCCGGGCCGCCGAGCACCTTGGTGCCGGCCTGGACCCAACCGATCAGGTGGTCGCGCATCGTCACCGTCGCGACCCGGTGATGGACCGACGTGGACACCCGCGCGGCCGCGCCGGGCGTGAAGCCGGTCCTGTCGTTCACCGGGGCACCTCAGGACCTGGCCGCGACCTTCTTTGCCGGCGCCTTCTTCGCGGGGGCCTTGGCCGCGCGCGGCTCGAACTCGAAGCCGACCTTGCCTTCCTTCTCGTCCCAGACCAGGAAGGCCTTGAACTTGCGGCGCGTCTTGTTGGAGACGAAGTTCTCCAGCAGGTCGGTGCGGCCGGTGGCGAGCAGCTTGCCCATCTGCTCGCGCGAGACGGGCTGCTGCAGGATGATCTTGCCGCTCTTGAAGTCGCAGGTCGCGTGCGGGCCCACGGTCTTCTCGCAGACGTAGCTGGTGCCGTGCTCGTAGACGCGGCCCTTGCACTTCGGGCAATGGCCCAGCGGCTCCTGCGCGCTGAAGTCGACCTCGCCTTCCTCGGCCTCCTTGCGGGCCTCCTCGCCGAAGTCGAACTCGAGCTTGTAGTTGCCGATCTCCTCGTCGCGCACCAGCTTCAGCTCGGCGGTGAACGGCCAGCCGGCCTTGGAGCGGAAGCCGTCGAGCGGGCCGATGTGCTTGTCGCGCAGGAACTGTTCGACCTCGTGCAGCTCGAAGCTGCGCCCGCCCGGGATCTTGCTGATCGAGAAGCCGCAGCCCTCGTCGTTGCCGCCCTGGCCGGTGCAGGTGAAGCGGCGGTAGTTTTCCTTGACGACGCCGCCGCAGTTCGGGCACGGCGTGGTCAACGTCGCATAGTCGCCCGGGATGGTGTCGCGGTCGTACTCCTTGGCCTTCTGCACGATGCGCTCGGTCATGCGCGCGATCTCCTGCATGAAGGCCTCGCGGCTGAGCCGTCCGCGCTCCATCTGCGCGAGCTGGTACTCCCAGTTGCCGGTCAGCTCGGGCTTGGTGAGGTCCTCCACACCCAGGCCACGCAGCAGCGTCATCAGCTGGAAGGCCTTGGCGGTGGGGATCAGCTCGCGGCCGTCGCGCACCAGGTACTTCTCGGCGATCAGGCCTTCGATGATGGCCGCGCGGGTGGCCGGCGTGCCCAGGCCCTTCTCCTGCATCGCCTCGCGCAGCTCGTCGTCCTCGACCAGCTTGCCCGCGCCTTCCATCGCCGACAGCAGCGTCGCTTCGGTGTAGCGCGCCGGCGGCCGGGTCTTGAGCGCCTTGACTTCGACTTCGGCGTTGCGCACCGTCTCGCCGGGCTGCACCGGCACCAGCGTCGCGTCGTCTTCCTGCACCTCCTTGCCGTAGACCGCCAGCCAGCCCGGCTTGACCAGCACCTTGCCGTTGGTCTGGAAGCTGTAGGACTGCCCCTGGTGTTCCACGGTCGTGATGCGCGTGGTGACCTGGTACTCGGCCGCCGGGAAGAACACCGCGAGGAACCGCTTGACGACCATGTCGTAGAGCTTCTGCTCGGCGTCGGTGAGGTTCTTCGGCGCCTGCAGGGTCGGGATGATCGCGAAGTGGTCCGACACCTTGGCGTTGTCGAACACGCGCTTGTTGGGCTTCACGTAGCCCTCGCGCAGCGCCTTCTCGGCATGCGGCGCGTAGGCGCGCGTGGCGTCCTCGCCGGAGAGCATCTCCATCGTCTTCTTCACGACGCCGATGTAGTCCTCGGGCAGCGCGCGCGAGTCCGTCCGCGGGTAGGTCAGCACCTTGTGCTTTTCGTACAGGGCCTGTGCCAGCGCCAGCGTGGTCTTGGCCGAGAAGCCGAAGCGCGAGTTGGCCTCGCGCTGCAGCGAGGTCAGGTCGTACAGCAGCGGGCTGAGCTGCGAGCTGGGCTTGGACTCCTCGGTGACCGTGCCGCTGCGGCCGCGCACCGCCTCGGCGATCGCCTCGGCGGTCTTCGCGTCCCACAGGCGGTCGGCGCGCAGCTCGGGGTCGTTCTCGGCCTTCTTCCACCTGGGGTCGAACCACTTGCCCTCGTAGCTGCCGGCCTGGGCGTCGAAGGTGGCGCGCACTTCCCAGTAGTCGCGCGGCACGAACTTGCGGATCTTCTCCTCGCGCTCGACCACGATGGACAGCGTCGGCGTCTGCACGCGGCCGACGGTGGTGAGGAAGAAGCCGCCGTCGCGCGAGTTGAACGCGGTCATCGCGCGCGTGCCGTTGATGCCCACCAGCCAGTCGGCCTCGCTGCGGCAGCGCGCCGCCTCGGCCAGCGGCTGCATCTGCTCGTCGCTGCGCAGCTGCTCGAAGCCCTCGCGGATGGCCTGCGGCGTCATCGACTGCAGCCACAGCCGCTTGATGTCCTTGTTCAGGCCGCCGCGCGCCGGCGTCGCGTACTGCACGATGAGACGGAAGATCAGCTCGCCCTCGCGCCCCGCGTCGCAGGCGTTGATCAGTTCGGTGACGTCCTTGCGCTTGATCAGCTTGACCAGGGTGTTGAGCCGGCCCTTGTTCTTGTCGATCGGGCTGAGCTCGAAGCGGGGCGGGATCACCGGCAGGTTGGCGAAGCTCCACTTGCCGCGCTTGACGTCGTATTCCTCCGGCGCCTTGATCTCGACCAGGTGGCCGACGGCGGAGCTCACGATGTACTTCTCGTTCTCGAAGTAATCGTCGTGCTTCTCGAATTTGCCGACCACCGGCGTCAGCGCCCGGACGATGTCCTGCGCGACGGAAGGCTTCTCGGCGATCACCAGTGTCTTGCCCATGTTTCTCTATGAATTGGCTCGAAGCCCGCGACGACGGTCCCGGCTTCGGCGACCACGATCCTGCCACCCGGCCCGCTCGGGCGATGCGGGCAGCAACCTTCCGCGGCCCCGGCAAGGCGGATGCCAGGCCGGGCGTGCAACGCGGCTGATGGTAGCGGCTCGGCCGGCCGGACTCCGTGCGTCAAGGCTTGATTCCCGCACGCGACAGCCGCCTACAATGCCGGCTCCACGCGCGCGTACGCGCACGCACACACGTGTGCGCGCTCAGTTTCAATGTACCCAAAGTCCTCCATGACGCAAGCACGGTCGCCCTCCACCCGCAACCGCCGCACCCGTGCGGCCACCGCCCCGGCCCGGCCGGCGTCGCGACCGGCGCGTGCCGGGCGACGCATCCAGGTGCGGCGCTCCGGCGTGCATGGCAAGGGCGTGTTCGCGGTCGCGCCGATCGCCGCCGGCGAGACCATCATCGAGTACAAGGGCGAGGTCATCACCTGGGACGAGGCGCTGCGCCGCCACCCGCACGACCCCGACGACCCGCACCACACCTTCTACTTCCACATCGACGACCAGCACGTCATCGACGCGAAGTACGGCGGCAACGCGGCGCGCTGGATCAACCACGCCTGCGACCCGAACTGCGAGGCCGACGAGGTGGACGGACGGGTGTTCATCAAGGCGCTGCGCGACATCCAGCCGGGCGAGGAGCTGTTCTACGACTACGGGCTGATCATCGACGAGCGCTACACGCCCAAGCTGAAGAAGCAGTACGCCTGCCGCTGCGGCAGCCCGAAGTGCCGCGGCACCATGCTCGCGCCCAAGCGCTGAGCACGCCGCGAGCCCCGCCATGACCCGCCTGCACTGGCCCGCCGAGCAGCTGTGGGAGCAGCTGTCCCCGCTCGCGCCCGCGCTCAGCGTCGAGGTGGTCGCGCAGGCCGGCTCGACCAACACCGAGCTGCTCGAGCGCGCGCGCCGCGGCGACACCGCCCCCTGCCTGCTGGTGGCCGAACACCAGAGCGCCGGGCGCGGCCGGCAGGGACGCAGCTGGCAGTCGCTGCCGGGCGATTCGCTGACCTTCTCGCTCGGCCTGCCCTACGCGCCGGCCTCGTGGTCGGGCCTGTCGCTGGCGGTCGGTGTCGCGGTGGCCGAGGCGCTGCACGAGCAGGTCAAGCTCAAGTGGCCCAACGACCTGTGGCTGCTCGACGACCACGGCCACGGCCGCAAGCTGGGCGGCATCCTGATCGAGACCGTGCCGCTGCCAGGCGGCGGGCGCTTCGCGGTGATCGGCATCGGCCTGAACGTGGCCCGCGCCCCCGAGACCGCCGACGCACGCAACGCGGTGGCGGCACTGCGCGAGCTGGACGGCCAGCTGAGCGCCCCGGCGGCGCTGGGGCGCATCGCGCTGCCGCTGTGGCAGGCGCTGCAGGCCTTCGAGCGCGAGGGGTTCAGGCCGTTCGCGGCGCGCTACGCGGCACGCGACCTGCTGCGCGGCCGGGCGGTGCACACCACCCAGCCCGATGCGCCGGAAGGCACGGCCGCCGGGGTCGACGAGGAAGGCGCGCTGCTCGTGCATACTCCGGCCGGGACGCGCAGGATAGAGAGCGGGGAAGTGAGCGTGAGGCCATGCTGAGGCTGCTGGTTCTGGTGCTGCTGTTGGCCAACATCGGCTACTACGCGTGGTCGCAAGGCCACCTCGCCGGCATCGTCTCGGTGCCGCCGCACGAACGCGAGCCCGAGCGCCTGCAGCAGCAGGTGCGCCCGGACGCGATCCGCCTGGGGCCACCGGCCAGCCCGTCCGCCATCGTCCCGGCCACGCCCTGACCGGCGCGGGCCGGCCTGCACGCCAGGCGCCTTCAGGCCGGCTGCCGGCGCCGCGGACGCGCCCCCGCGGTCGCGATGACCACCAGGCCCAGGGCCGCCAGCCAGCCACAGCCGAGCGCGCCGCCGCCCCCGCCACCGTCGTCCTCGTCGCCCGAGCCGCCGTCGTGGCGGGTCAGTTCGCGGCAGGCCGCCGTGTCGGCGTTGTCCACCCGCACCACCTGGCGCGACGGCGGCGTGTAGCTGCCCGGATCGAGGGCGTAGCGCACCGCCTGCTCCGCATCCAGGATGCCGGCACCGCAGGTGCCGGTGGTGCACTGGCAGCGGCCGACGTTGGTGGACGAGCAGGTGCCGAGGTCGTCGGATCGCACGTGCGGACGTGCCGAGCGCTTCAAGCCTTCGACGATCTGGTCGGGGCTGAGGTCGGCCGACGCCGCGGACTGCATCAGCGAGATCACCCCGGCGACCACGGGCGCCGCGAAGCTGGTGCCGGCGACTTCGTCGTAGACATGGGCGCCCGGTGCGCCGGTGCCGGCATTGGCGGTGGTCAGCAGCCCCGGGTCGCCCAGCAGGCGGCCGCAGGCGCCCAGGCCGGTCGGGTCGCCGCCCACGGTCGAGATCGTGATCTCCGGACCGAAGTTGGAATAGGTGGCCTTGAAGCCGTTGCGGTTCAGCGCACCGACCCCGACCACGCCCTTGCAGTTGGCCGGCCGGCTGACCTGGCCGCCCTCGTTGCCGGCAGCGGCCACCAGCACCGCGCCCTTGGCGCGGATCGCGTCGATCGCATCCTGGTAGGACGCCGAACAGGGGCCGGGACCGCCGAAGCTCAGGTTGATCACCTTGGCCGGGTTCGGGTTGGGCGGCACCCCTGCGACCTCGATGCCGGCGGCCCACAGGATGCCGTCGACGATGTCCTGGACGAGCGCCCCGCACTTGCCGGCCACGCGCACCGGCAGGATGCGTACGCGCCCGTTCACGCCGGCGATGCCGACACCGTTGCCGGTGCGCGCCGCGATCTGGCCGGCGATCTTGGTGCCGTGCCAGGAGCTGTCCTCGATCGGGCAGTCGGCGAACGCGCCGGGGTTGGCGTTGCGGTCAGTGCGCGTGACGGCATCGCCCGGGTCGGAGGCATCGGCGTCGCGACCGTCGCCGTCGCCCGAGAAGATGGGTTGGGTCACGAAGTCGTAGCCCGGCTGGATCCATGTCCCGACCAGGTCGGGATGGTCGAACAGCGCACCGGTGTCGAGCACGGCGACGACGACCGGGCGGGCGCTGCCGGGCTGTGCCCAGGCGGTTTCCACGCCCGGCACGCCATGGCGGCCGGAGGCGACCGGATGCAGCCACCATTGGCCGGGGTATTCGGGATCGTTGGGCACGTCGAGCCGGCGCTCGCGCACGTTGTAGTCGACCCACTCGACGTCCTCGTGCGCGGCCAGCGCGCGGGCCGCCTGCTCGGCCTGCTCGGGGGCAAGCGGCTGGTCCCACTGCACCAGGTGGGCGCGCCCCACCGGCCGGGCGATACGCGCGCCGGCCGGCGCGATGCGTGCCAGCGCCGCCGCCTGCGTCTGCAGCACGCGGTTCAGGCGCTCGCGTTGCGCGCCGGCCTCATCTGCCGCAGGCGCGGCGATCCCGACGGCCTTGGCCCGTTCACGGCCTTGCGGCGTGCGCAGCTTGACGATGAGCCCGTAGGCAGGCCCCTGGGGCGGGGCCGCATGCAGCGGCAAAGACAGCAGGGAGGCGAAGGCGAACGCGGCGGCAGCCGCCAGGCGACGTGAGAGGACCAGCATGGATCGCATTATCGGGACCGTGCGCGTCCGACCCGTCGCCTCGTTGCGCACGGATACCAACGCGACGCCTGCGGGAGCCTCGGCCGGCCCCGCTGCGCATGGTGCAGCAAACGGCAGGCCCTGTGCGCGCCGGGCCGCACAAGAACCGCCCGGGCGTGGCCTGGTTTGCAGGCCGCCTGGGCCGCACGGGCCTCGAACAAAAAAAAGCGCCGCTGGCAGCAGCGGCGCCTTGCATGCCGGAAGCACGCTGGAGTTACTTGCTCATCACGACGCGGGCCATCTCCAGGCACTTGTTGGAGTAGCCCCACTCGTTGTCGTACCAGCTGACGACCTTCACGAAGGTCGGGTCGAGCTGGATGCCGGCGTCGGCGTCGAAGATCGAGGTGCGCGCATCGCCGCGGAAGTCGGTGGCGACCACCTTGTCCTCGGTGTAGCCCAGCACGCCCTTGAGCGCGCCTTCGCTCTGGGCCTTCATCTCGGCCTTGATTTCCTCGTAGGTGGCGGGCTTCTCCAGCTCGCAGGTCAGGTCGACGACCGACACGTCGGAGGTCGGCACGCGGAAGCTCATGCCGGTCAGCTTCTTGTTCAGCGCCGGGATCACCACGCCCACGGCCTTGGCCGCGCCGGTGGAGGACGGGATGATGTTCTCGAGGATGCCGCGGCCGCCGCGCCAGTCCTTCTTGCTCGGGCCGTCGACGGTCTTCTGCGTCGCGGTGGCGGCGTGCACGGTGGTCATCAGGCCGCGCTTGATGCCCCACTTGTCATGCAGCACCTTGGCGATCGGCGCCAGGCAGTTGGTCGTGCACGAGGCGTTGGAGATGATGGCCTGGCCGGCGTAGGTGTCGTGGTTGACGCCGAACACGAACATCGGGGTGTCGTCCTTCGAGGGGGCCGACATGATCACCTTCTTCGCGCCGGCGGCCAGGTGCTTGCCCGCGCTTTCCTTGTCCAGGAACAGGCCGGTCGATTCGATCACGACGTCGGCGCCGACCTCGTCCCACTTCAGGCCCGCGGGATCCTTCTCCTGGGTCAGGCGGATCTTCTTGCCGTTGACGATCAGCGTGTTGCCGTCGACCTGGACGGTGCCGTCGAAGCGGCCGTGCACGCTGTCATAGGTCAGCATGTAGGCCAGGTAGTCGGGGTCCAGCAGGTCGTTGATGCCGACGATCTCGATGTCGGGAAAGTTCTTGAAGGCACTGCGCAGCACGTTGCGGCCGATGCGGCCGAACCCGTTGATACCGACTTTGATGGTCATGACCAGTCACTCCTGTAGATGAGAAACGATGAAACCGCTTGCGATCACTTGCCGAGCACGACGCGCACGGTGTCGGCCACGTTCTCCGCAGTGAACCCGAAATGCTTGAACAGCACGCCCGCCGGCGCCGACTCGCCGTACCGGTCGATGCCGACCACGGCCTCGACGCGGTACTTCCACCAGAAGTCGGTGACGCCTGCCTCCACCGCGATGCGCGGCAGGCCTTCGGGCAGCACCGAGCGCTTGTACTCGACGCTCTGGCGGTCGAACACGGTGGTCGAGGGCATCGAGACGACGCGCACCGCGATGCCGTCCTGCGCCAGCTGCGCCTGGGCGTGCAGCGCCAGCTGCACTTCCGAGCCGGTGGCGATGATCACCGCCTGGGCCTTCTTCTTCAGGCCCACCTCGCTCGGCTCGGCCAGCACGTAGGCGCCCTTGGCGATGTCGTCCAGCCCGGCCTTGGGCGCATAGGGCAGGTTCTGGCGGCTCAGCAGCAGCGCGGTCGGACGCTCGCGGCTTTCGATCGCGCAGGCCCAGGCGACCGCGGTCTCGGCGGTGTCGGCCGGACGCCAGACGTCCAGGTTGGGGATCAGGCGCAGCGAGGCGGCGTGCTCGATCGACTGGTGCGTCGGGCCGTCCTCGCCCAGGCCGATCGAGTCGTGCGTGAACACGTGGATCACGCGCTGCTTCATCAGCGCGGCCATGCGAATGGCGTTGCGCGAGTAGTCGCTGAAGGTCAGGAACGTGCCGCCGTAGGGGATGAAGCCGCCGTGCAGCGCGATGCCGTTCATGATCGCGGCCATGCCGAACTCGCGCACGCCGTAGTTGATGTGGCGCCCGCCGTTGGGCTGGCCGGCCTCGTCGAAGCGCAGCGCCGGGGTCGACGAGGTGTTGGTCAGGTTGGAGCCGGTCAGGTCGGCCGAGCCGCCCAGCAGTTCCGGCAGCGCCGCGGTGTAGGCCTCCAGCGCCAGCTGGCTGGCCTTGCGGCTGGCCACCGTCTCGGCCTTGGCGTGCGCGGCGGCCACGGCGTCGGCCGCCACCTGCGCGAAGCCGGCCGGCAGCTCGCCCTTCATGCGGCGCTCGAATTCGGCGGCCAGCTCGGGGTGCTCGGCACGGTAGCCTTCGAACAGCGTCGCCCAAGCCTGTTCCTGCGCGGCACCGCGCGCCTTGGCGTCCCAGGCCTCGTACACCTCCTGCGGCACGACGAAGGGCTCGTGCGGCCAGCCCAGCGCCTCGCGGGTCAGCCGGATCTCTTCCTCGCCCAGCGGCTCGCCGTGCGCCTTCGCGGTGTTGGCACGGTTCGGGCTGCCCTTGCCGATGCTGGTCTTGCAGACGATCAGCGTCGGGCGGTCGGTGCTCAGCTTGGCCCTGGCGATCGCGTCGTCGACCGCCTGCACGTCATGGCCGTCGACGGGGCCGATCACGTTCCAGCCGTAGGCCTCGAAGCGCTTGGGCGTGTCGTCGACGAACCAGGGCGTGACCTGGCCATCGATGGAGATGCCGTTGTCGTCGTACAGCGCGATCAGCTTGTTGAGCTTCCAGGCACCGGCCAGCGCGCAGGCCTCGTGGCTGATGCCTTCCATCAGGCAGCCGTCGCCCAGGAACACGTAGGTGTGGTGGTTGACGATCTCGTAGCCGGGGCGGTTGTACTGCTGCGCCAGCAGCTTCTCGGCCAGCGCCATGCCCACCGCGTTGGTGATGCCCTGGCCCAGCGGCCCGGTGGTGGTCTCCACGCCCGGGGTGATGCCGACCTCGGGATGGCCCGGGGTCTTGCTGTGCAGCTGGCGGAAGGCCTTGAGCTCCTCGATCGGCAGGTCGTAGCCGGTCAGGTGCAGCAGGGCGTAGATCAGCATGGAGCCGTGCCCGTTGGACAGCACGAAGCGGTCGCGGTCCATCCAGTGCGGGTTGGCGGGGTTGTGGCGCAGGTGGCGGCTCCACAGCGCCACTGCCATCTCGGCCATGCCCATCGGCGCGCCCGGATGGCCGGACTTGGCTTGTTGAACTGCATCCATCGCCAACGCACGGATTGCGTTGGCCATCAGGGTCGTGTCGGCCATGCGAAACCTGTCTGGCACCCCCAAAAAATGTCTCGTTCGAGCCGGTTGAACGGGGGTGTATAGGGGTTGAGAGGAAACCCGGATTGTAAAGGCGCGCCGATAATCGGCCGCGGGGGTTGGGCAACCGCCCGGCCCCGACAGGAACCCGCAACCACCACGCTCCATGGCGAACAACCTCAAGGCCATCGTCCTGGCCGCCGGTCGCGGCGAACGCATGCGCCCGCTGACCGACCGGACGCCCAAGCCGCTGCTGCCGGTAGGCGGCAAGCCGCTGATCGTCTGGCACCTGGAGGCGCTGGCGCGCGACGGCGTGCGCGAGGTGGTCGTCAACACCGCCTGGCTGGAGGAGCAGATCCCGGCCGCGCTGGGCGACGGCTCGCGCTGGGGACTGAAGCTGCACTACTCGATGGAAGGCCGCGACCACGGCCGGGCGCTGGAGACCGCCGGCGGCATCGCCAAGGCCCTGCCCTGGCTGGGCGAGTGCTTCTGGGTGGTCTCGGGCGACATCCACGCGCCCGAGTTCCGCTTCGATGCGCAGATCGCGCGGCGCTTTGCCGCCGGCGACGAGCTGGCGCGGCTGTGGCTGGTGCCCAACCCGCCCTTCCACCCGGCGGGCGATTTCGGCATCGACGCCGACGGCTTCGGCCTGGCCGACGGCCCCGGCCCGGACGGCCGGCGCTGGACCTACAGCAACCTCGCGCTGATGCGCGCCGACCTGTGCGCCGGCATCGCGCCCGGCACCCGCGCCCCGCTCGGCCCGCTGCTGCGCGACGCGATGCGCGCGCGCCGCATCCGCGTCGAACGCCATGAGGGACGCTGGGAAAATGTCGGCACGCCGGCCCAGCTGGACGCCCTGAACGCGGCCCTGGCCGCGCGTGCTCCCGAGCCTCTCCCCCCGGAGGAAACCCGATGAGCCTGCTTGCCCTGCTTGCCTGCATCGCTGCCGCCGTGCTGCTCGAGCAGCTGGTGGTGCGCATCGTCCGGGCCGTGCTGCTGGCGGCCGCGCCGCTGTCCGGCGAACACATCGACTCCTTCGTCTACGAGCGTGCGCTGTGGACGCCCGGCGAGCGCCAGCTGATCCCGGTGTGGCTGGCCCTGCTGGCCGCCGGTGCCTGCGCCTGCGCCGCCGCGGCCTTCGGGCCGGGCTGGCTGTGGCTGCCGGCCGTGCTGGCGTGGGCAGCCGCGCTGGGCTGGGACCTGTGGACCTGGGAGCGGGTCGCCGCCAGCGTGAAGTTCGTCACCTGGCGGCGCGGCTGGCGCCGCTCGGCGCGGCGCGTGCCGATCTCGCGGCTGAGCGAGGTGCACGTGACCGAAAAGCCGCTCTTCGGCCCCTGCGGCGTCTGCTACCTGACCCTGCAGCTGGACGACGGCAGCGCCGTGCGGCTGCCGCGCACCGCGGTGCCGGGCAGCCTGGGCAAGGTCGAGAACGTGGCCAACTTCATCCGGCTGCAGATGCAGCAGGTCCAGGACCTGCGCCAGCGCGTGGCCAACGAGCGCAAGCGCGCCCGCAAGGCCGCGCCGCCGCTGGACCCGACCGAGAAGGAGCTGCGCAAGCGCCTGCTGGAACTGCGCCAGCAGCGCGCGCAGACCGCCGACGGCCACTGACGCCGCCCGGCCCACCGACCGCCCGGAGCCGCCGGGCTTTTTCATGCCCGGCCGGGACGGTGCCCCGGGACGGGCGATGCGCCCACGGTTCGCCTGCCCTTGCGGCGCTGCAAGGCCGACTTCCAGGCGTGCCGCTAGACTGCGGGCAAGACGGGACTCCGACATTCATGGACCGAACGATCTACCTGACGCGTCGCCTGCGCGTGGCCGAGGCGATGCGCGAGCAAGGTGGCGGCATCGCCCTGGTACCGACCGCGCCGGAACGCGTGCGCAACCGCGACACCCACCACCCGTACCGCCACGACAGCTACTTCTTCTACCTGAGCGGTTTCGGCGAGCCCGAGAGCTGGCTGGTGATCGACGAGGGCGGGCGCAGCACCCTGTTCTGCCGGCCCAAGGACCTGGAGCGCGAGACCTGGGACGGCCTGCGCCTCGGGCCCGAGGCCGCCCCCGGCGCGCTGGGCGTCGACGAGGCCTTTCCGCTGGAGCTGCTCGACGAGTACCTGCCGCAGCTCATGGCCAACCGGCGCGCGGTGTGGTTCCCCTTCGGCGTGCACGAGGGACTGGAGCAGCGCGTCGAAGGCTGGCTGGCCGCGGTGCGGGCACGCGAGCGCCAGGGGCAGGAGGCGCCGCGCGCGATGCGCGACCTGTGCGCCGTGCTCGACGAGATGCGCGTGGTCAAGGACGAACACGAGCTGGCGACGATGCGGCGCGCCGCCGAGATCTCGGCCGCCGCCCACGTGCGCGCGATGCGTGCCAGCGCGCGATGGCTGCGCGGCATGGACGCGGGTCCCTGGTACGAGTACCACCTCGAGGCCGAACTGCTGCACGAGTTCCGCCGCCACGGCGCACAGGCGCCGGCCTACCCGAGCATCGTCGCCGCGGGCGCCAACGCCTGCATCCTGCATTACCCGGCCGGCAACGCCGAACTGCGCCCCGGCCAGCTGTGCCTGATCGATGCCGGCTGCGAGCTGGACGGCTACGCGAGCGACATCACGCGCACCTTCCCGCTCGACGGGCGCTACACCGGCCCGCAGCGCGAGCTGTACGACCTGGTGCTGGCCGCGCAGGATGCCGCGGTCGCCGCCACCCGGCCCGGGGCGCGCCAGCGCGACGCGCACCACGCGGCGGTGCGCGTGCTGGCGCAGGGCATGCTGGACACCGGCCTGCTCGACCGCGACCGCCACGGCAGCGTCGACGACGTGATCGAGACGGCCGCCTACCGGCGCTTCTACATGCACGGTACCGGCCACTGGCTGGGCATGGACGTGCACGACGTCGGCAGCTACCAGCAGGACGACGAGCCTCCCGTCGAGCAGCCCGACGGCCTGGGCGGGCGCGTCGTGAAGAAGCCCTCGCGCATCCTGCAGCCGGGCATGGTGGTGACCATCGAGCCGGGCATCTACGTGCGAGCGGCCGAGGACGTGCCCGAGCGCTACTGGAACATCGGCATCCGCATCGAGGACGATGCGGTGGTCACGCCCGGCGGCTGCGAGCTGATCACGCGCGGCGTGCCGGTGCGCGCCGAAGAAATCGAAGCGCTGATGCGGGAGGCGTGAATTGACGGATTCCACCGCCCTCGTCGGCACGGCGCAGGAGTACGCCGACATGTTCGACCTCGCGCCGGTGTCGCTCTGGCTCGAGGACTACAGCGAGCTCAAGCGCCTGTTCGCGCGCTGGCGTGCCGACGGCATCACCGACCTGCGCGCATGGCTGCGCGAGCACCCGGAGCGGGTCGCCGAATGCTCGCGCTGCCTGCGCGTGCTGAAAGTCAACCGCCGCACGCTGGAGCTGTACCGCGCCCACAGCCTGGAGCACCTGGTCGCGAACCTGGACCGGGTGTTCCGCGACGACATGTTCGACCGCCACGTCGAGGAGCTGGTCGCGCTGTGGGAGGGCCGGGCCGGCTTTCGCAGCGAGACGGTCAACTACACGCTGGACGGCCGCCGGCTCGACCTGCTGATCAACGCGACCATCCTGCCCGGCCATGAAGAGGACTGGAGCCGGCTGCTGCTGTCCATCGAGGACATCACCGCGCGCCGGCAGGCCGAGCGCGAGGCCATGCACGCCGAGCAGTACGCGCGCGGCCTGTTCGAGCATTCGCCGGTGTCGCTGTGGGTCGAGGACTTCAGCGCGGTGCGCGAGCTGCTCGAGGAAGTGCGGCAGCAGGGCATCATGGACTTCCGCACCTTCATCGACGTGCATCCGGAGTTCGTGCTGCGCTGCATGCAGGAGATCCGCGTCATCGACGTCAACCAGCAGACCCTGACGCTGTTCGGCGCGCCCGACAAGCACACGCTGCTCAGGCGCCTGGACGACGTGCTGCGCGAGGAGATGCAGGCCCATTTCGCCGAGCAGCTGGTCGAGCTGTGGAACCACAAGCTGTTCCAGCAGCGCGAGACCGTCAATTACCGCCTCGACGGCCAGCCGGTGCACGTGCTGCTGCAGTTCTCGGTGCTGCCCGGGCACGAGGCGACCTGGGACCTGGTGCTGATCTCGCTGACCGACATCACCGCGCGCAAGCAGGCCGAGGCCTACCTGGAGTTCCTCGGCAAGCACGACGCGCTGACCAAGCTGCGCAACCGCTCGTACTACACCGACGAGCTGACGCGCCTGCAGCGCAAGGGGCCGTTCCCGGTGGCCGTGGTGGTGCTGGACCTCAACGGGCTCAAGCCGGTCAACGACCAGCTCGGCCATGCCGCCGGCGACGCGCTGCTGCGGCGTGCCGGCGAGGTGCTGAACAAGGCGGTGGACCGCCACGCCTGCGCGGCACGCATCGGCGGCGACGAGTTCGCGCTGCTGCTGCCCGGCACCGACGAGGCCGGCGGCCAGGCCGTGATCGAGGACGTGCTGCGCCTGGTGGAGATCAACAACCAGTTCTATCCCGGGGCGCCGCTGAGCTTCTCGATCGGCATGGCGGTGTGCCGCAGCGGCGACCTGCTGGAGGCCACCGTGATCGAGGCCGACTCGCGCATGTACGACGCCAAGCGGGCCTACTACACCACCGCCCGCCGGGACCGCCGCAAGCAGCGCTGACCGCTATCCTTGCTTCCGTCATGACCCGAACCGATCCGACCCCTTCCGCGCTGCGCCTGGCCGTCGTCGGTGCCGGTCCGGCCGGCCTCGCGCTGGCCCTGCTGGCCAGCCGGCAGCTGCCCGGCGCCCATGTCGCCGTGTTCGACGCCCGCCCGGTCGATGCCGACATCGGCCGGGACCCGCGCACGCTCGCGCTGTCCCTGGGCAGCGTGCAGCTGCTGCAGCGCCTGGGCTGCTGGCCGGCCGCCAGCGCCCGCCCGATCCGCCGCGTGCACGTCTCGCAGCAGCAGCCCACCCTGCTGCTGCCGCGCGAGCCCGAGGTGCTGATCGACGCCGCCGACGAGGGCGTGCCGCTGCTCGGCGCGGTGCTCAGCTACGGCAGCCTGATCGCGCCGCTGCAGCAGGCCTGGCTGGAGACCGCGGCACGGGAGCCGCAGCGGCTGGCCACGCACTTCGGGCAACGCGTTGCGGCGCTCAAGCCGCTCGAGCAGGGGGTGGAGATCGACGCCGGCATCGTCGAGCGCTACGACCTGGCGGTGGTCGCCGAAGGCGGCGTGTTCGCCGAGCAGGCGCGCAAGTCGCTCGCGCATGACTACCGCCAGACCGCCTGGGTCGGGCAGGTGGATGTCGAGGGCCTGCCCGCCGACACGGCCTTCGAGCGCTTCACCTCGCACGGGCCGGCCGCGCTGCTGCCGCTGCCCGACGGCCCGCAGGGGCCGCGCGCGGCGCTGGTGTGGTGCGTGCCGAGCGACGACGACCCGGTGCGCGAGCTCGACGACCGCCAGCGCATCGCGGTGCTCAACCACGTGTTCCACCCGAGCATCGGCCGCATCACCGGCATCTCGCCGCTGAAGGCCTTCGCGCTCGGGCTCAACGCCGAGGCCACGCTGGTGCGCGGCCGCACGGTGCGCATCGGCAACGCGGCGCAGACGCTGCACCCGGTGGCCGGCCAGGGCCTGAACCTCGGCCTGCGCGATGCCTTCGAGCTGGTGCGGCTGCTGGCGCAAGGCAGCGGCATCGACGCGGCGCTGCGCCGCATGGAACGCCGGCGCGCGCCGGACCGCTGGGCCACCATCGCGACCACCGATTTCCTCGCGCGCAGCTTCACCTGGCAGCTGCCCGGGCTGGCCGCGGCGCGCGGGCTGGGGCTGGCGGCGCTGCAGGCGCTCGGACCGGCCAAGTCGATGCTGGCGCGGCAGATGATGTTCGGCCGGCGCTGAGGCGCGCTCAGGCAGGATCGTCGACCGCCTCGCCCTCGTCGTCGCCCACGTCGTGCAGTGGCAGCTCCACGAGCAGTTCGGTGCCGCCCTGCGGCGCGGTGCGCAGGTCGAAGCGGCCGTGGAAGGCATCGACGCGGTGCTTCATGCCGCGCAGGCCGTGGCTCTTGAGCCGGCTGCGCTCGGAGCGCGTGCTGCTGCCGATGCCCACGCCGTCGTCGCGCACGCGCAAGCGCAGCACCTCGCCGCCGAGCGCCACGTCCAGCTCGACCCGCGTGGCCTGCGCATGCTTCTGCACGTTGGTCAGCGCCTCCTGCACGATGCGGTAGGCCGCGATGCTGCGCTCGTCGTCGAGCGGCAGCTCTTCGGGGATGCGGCGTTCGATCACCAGGCCGCTGCTGGCCTCGACCTCCTCGGCCAGCACCTCGAGCGCCGCGGCCAGCCCCAGGTTGCGCAGCGTCGTCGGCACCAGCCCCTCGATCACGCGGCGTTTGACCTGCACGCCGCGCTCGAGCATCTCCTGCAGCCGTTGCAGCGTCGCGAGCGCCGTCTCGCGCGGCTCCAGCCCGCGGCGCAGCAGCATCCCGACGTCCATCTTGCTGGCCGTCAGGATCGCGCCCAGCTCGTCGTGCAGCTCGCGCGCCAGGCGGCTCTTCTCCGCCTCGGCCAGGTGCTGCAGGTGCGTGGCCAGATCGGACAGCTCGCGCGTGCGCTGCCGCACCGCGCGTTCCAGCCGGTCACGCTCCTGCTGCAGGCGCTGCGCCATGCGCTGCTCCGCGTCCAGCTCGGTGCGGTAGGTCTGGAACAGCAGGATCAGCAGCAGCACCGCCGCCGCGATCGCGATCAGCGACCACCAGCGCTGCCGCTGCACCTCGACCGCGGCCGCCAGCTCGGCGCGCTCGAGGCGTTCGCGCTCGCGTCCGACCAGCCGGCCCAGCGCCTCGCGCAGCGCCCCGTCGGAGACCGGGTTCGGCTGCATCAGGCGATCGACCTCCTCGGTCGGGACACCGCCCGGCAGGGCGTCGAGCCGCCGCAGCGTGGCGTCCTCGGCATCGATGTAGCGCCACACCACCGCCATCTCGCCGGGCGCGCCGGCGCCGTCGGCCATCGCGGCGGCCAGCCGGCTGCGCGCTGCCACCACCTCGCGCAAGGTGGCGCGATGGCGGTGCAGGCTCTCGGGCGTGTGGCCAAGCAGGTATTCGGCCCGGGTGGCGTCGACGCGCGCGGCCACGAAGGACAGGTTGTTGAGCTCCTCCGTGAAGGTGCGCGCCTGCCGGACGTCGGCGTAGACGCGCTCCAGGCGCTGGTAGCCCTGCTCGCTGAACCACAGCAGCGCACCGCCCAGCAGCAGGGTGATCGGCACGGCCAGCCGCAGCACCGCGAAGCGGCGCAGCAGCGTCGCCGGCACCTGGCCCGAGCGGGCAGCGGCGACCTCGACCTCGCGACGCGCGGCCTTCAGGCGCGCGACCAGGGCCTGCCAGCGGGACGTCGGGGAAGACGAAGCGGAATCCATGGCCATGCCCTCAGGTGTAAGCGGCGTCTGACGCCAGGGCACCGAGCAAGCCTACAGCGCGCAGGGTCTTGCCCGCCTAGCATGGTTCATACGGACACACCCACCTCGTTCCATCACTGATCGGGCGGCCGCCACGGCAGCTGCCCCGGAGGAGACCCACCATGCTTTACTACGCTGCCGTGTTCTTCGTCATCGCCCTGGTGGCGGCCCTGTTCGGCTTCGGCGGCATCGCCGCCGGCGCCGCCGGCATCGCGAAGATCCTGTTCTTCGTCTTCGTCGCATTGACGGTGATCTCGTTCCTGCTGGGACTGATCAACCGGCGCTGACCGCTTCCGGTTCCCCTCGCGGCCGGGCACGACGTTTGCCCCGGGAGGGTCGGCCCGGCCAATTTTTCAATCCACCCATAAAAGGAGCAGCGCCGTGATGAAGCCCCGTTGGATCCCCCTGTTGTCGGCGGCCCTGGCCGCGATGTTCGCGCTGGGCGCCTGCAACACCATCGAAGGTGTCGGCAAGGATGTCGAGCGCGGCGGGGAAAAACTGCAGGACGCCTCGCAGGACACCAAGAAGAAGATGTAAGCGCGCGTGAGCGCCACCCGGAGGAAGGCCCCGCATCGCGCGGCCTTCCTTTTCGTCGTGGGCTGCGGGCACGCGTCCTGCCCGGCGAGGCAGTGGCCGGGCTTTGACGCCACGCCGGTCGCCGTGCCAGACTGGCCCGGTGTCTTCCTGAGTGCCTCGTGATGGACCGCAAACGCATCCTGCTGGCCGACGATCACCAGATCGTGCGCGCCGGACTCAAGCAACTGATCGACGCGGAACCCGACCTGTGCGTGGCCGGCGAGGCCGCCACCAGCGCCGAAGCCCTCGCGCTGCTGCGCGAAGGCCGCTGGGACCTGGTGCTGCTGGACATCTCGCTGCCCGACCGCACCGGGGTGGACACGCTGCGCCTGATCCGCAACCACCTGGGCGACATCCCGGTGCTGATCGTCAGCGCCTTCCCCGAGGAGCAGTACGCGATCAACCTGCTGCGCGCGGGCGCCAACGGTTACCTCAAGAAGGACTCGGACGTCGACGAGATCCTGCGCGCGATCCGCGTGGTGCTGCAGGGGCGCCGCTACCTGAGCGCCACCGCGGCCGACCTGGTCGCCAGCCGGCTCGACCAGCCCGGCGCCGGCCCCGCGCACCAGGACCTGTCCGAGCGCGAGTTCCAGGTGCTGTGCAAGCTGGCCAGCGGCATGTCGGTGACGCAGATCGCCGACGAGCTGTTCATCAGCGTCAAGACCGTGAGCACCTACCGCAGCCGCCTGCTGGACAAGCTCAAGCTCGGCAGCAACGCCGAACTGACCTACTACGCCGTGAAGAACGGCCTGATCCAGTGAATCCCCCGGCCCTCGTCGGGGTTCGGCTGACAGACAAGACCCTGTCGCGGTCATAGTCTGGGCACAGCAGCCGGGCGAAGGCCTTGCCGGAACGCCCGTCCCGCGTGGGACACCGCACGACGGCGGCTGCCTTGCTTCACGAGTCAGCCCCGCGATGCCTGCGCCCCTCCTCACCTCCGATGCACCGCTGCCGCTGCAGGACGCCCCAGGGCAGCCCGCGGCGCCGCTGCGCGTGCTGCTGGTCGAGGATTCGGCCCTGATCCGCGAGCGCCTGCTGGACCTGGTCGCCTCCTGCGAGGGCTTCGCGGTCACGGCCGAGGTCGAGAGCGAGCCGCAGGCGCTCGCCGCGCTCGCGCAGCAGCGTTTCGATGCCGTGGTGGTGGACCTGCAACTGCGCGAAGGCACCGGCTTCGGCGTGCTGCGCGCGTTGCTGCACGCGCCGCAGCGGCCCCTGACCATGGTGCTGACCAACACCAGCACGCGGCCGGTGCGCGAGCGTTGCCTGGCCCTGGGGGCCCATCATTTCTTCGACAAGTCCAATGAGTTCGACCAGGTCGCCCAGGCGCTCGATGCCCTGCGTGCCACGCTGCACCGCGGCCGTCATCCTTGACGGCGGGCATGGTGCATGCCCGGGTGCGGCGGTATCCTGACCCTGCTGCGTCCCATTCCATCCCTGCGACACGAGGAGCCTGCCATGCCCACCGACACCCAGAAAGAAGCCTCCCAGCCGCTGCAGACCGAAGGCACGGTGCGCCGCCCCCCGCGCCGCTATCCCCGCCCGCCGGCCGACGACACCGCGGCGCTGCTGCAGCGCGAATGGGCCGACCTGGAAGCCGACGTCAGCGAGCTGGTGTCCAGTCCTGCGGTGGCCCAGGTGCCGGAGCTGCGCGTCCTGAAGGACCGCCTGCAGGCCTCGCTGCACCGCGCCGGCGAAGCGGTCGCGGAAGCCAGCCATGGCATCACCCGGCGCGTGCGCTACACCGCCAGCGCCACCAACGACTACGTGCACGAGGAGCCGTGGAAGGTGGCGGGCCTGGCCGCGCTGGCCGGCTTCGCGATCGGCTACCTGCTGGGCCGCCGCTGACGGCGCACGGGCGCGATCACGCCCCGAGGCGCCGGTGCGCCAGCGCCGGCAGCGTGCGGCGCACCGTCGCCAGGCGCTGCGCGTCCAGCTCGGCGCAGACCACGCCCTCGCCTTCGGGCAGCACCTGCAGCACCTCGCCCCACGGGTCGACGATCATCGTGTGGCCCCAGGTGCGGCGGCCGTTCTCGTGCACGCCGCCCTGCGCCGGGGCCATCACGTAGCACTGGTTCTCGACCGCGCGGGCGCGCAGCAGCAGCTCCCAGTGCGCGCGGCCGGTGGTGTAGGTGAACGCCGACGGCACCGCGATCAGGTCGCAGGGCGGCTGCATCAGCGCCCGGTACAGCTCGGGGAAGCGCAGGTCGTAGCAGATGCTCAGGCCGACGCGCCAGCCCGGCGTCTCGGGCGGCGTGTCCTCGTCGCGCACGTGGAAGGCCGCCGGCTGCGCGCCCGCGCACAGCACCACGCCCTCGTCGTAGCTGCGTGACGTGCCGTCGGGCAGGGCCTCGTCGTAGCGGAACAGGTGGATCTTGTCGTAGCGCGCGATGCGCTCGCCGCGCGGGCCGTAGACCAGCGTGGTGTTGCCCACGCGCTGCGGGTCGTCGGTGGCCAGCGGGATCGAGCCGCCGATCAGCCAGATGCGGTGCCGGCGCGCCGCGCCGCTGAGCATGCCCTGGATCGGTCCCTGGTCCAGCGGCTCGGCCAGGGCCAGCTTGTCATGGTCGGCGCGCCCCATGAAGGCGAAGTTCTCCGGCAACGCGACCAGCCGCGCCCCGGCGGCCGCGGCCTCGGCGATCAGCGATTCGGCGCGCTCCAGGTTGCCCTGCACCGAGCACGACGTGACCATCTGTACGGCAGCGATCTTCATCAGTGCACCTCCTGTGGCTGGGCCGGCGGCGCGCTCCCGTCCCCGGCGTCGGCCTCGGCCGCGCTCACCCGCCCGGGTGCGTGCGGCACCTGCTCCACCTTGGGATCGTCCCAGCGGCCGGTGACGTGGAACTCGCGCGTGCCGGCCTCCATCAGCGGCTTGCGCAGGAACCATTGTGCGAGGAAGGTGCCCAGCCCCACCGCCGGGTTGATCGCGGCATAGGCCAGCGAGGCGGTGCCGGCGTTGATCTCGGGCACCACGACGACGCGCAGGTCCTGCGTCTCGCGCGCGATGTCGGCGCGGCCTTCCATCAGCACCGCGGCGGTCAGGCCGCGCAGGCGCAGGTTGTTGGTGTAGGCCACGCCGTTCTGGATCTTCACGTCGCCCGTGAAGGCGTCGAAGGCAAAGCCCTCCTGGAACACGTCGCGGAAGTCCAGCGTCAGCCGCCGCGGCAGCGCCTGCAGGCTGAGCACGCCGGCCAGCTTGGCGATGCCGGGGTCGGCCTTGAGGAACTGGCCCTGGTGGATGTCGACGTTGAGGTTGCCTTCCAGGGTCGGCAGGTCCAGCGCCAGCGGCGAGCCCAGCCAGCTGACCTGACCTTGCAGCCGGCCCTTGCCGCCGCGCGTCACCTCGCCGAACTGCAGGCGCTGCAGCAGCCGGCCACTGTCGGCCACGGCCAGCTCGAAGTCCATCACCGCGCGGCGCCGTCCGGTGCCGCCGGCCACGCCGCGCCAGTGGCCGGTGGCCTCCAGCCGCGCATCGGCGTTGGTCAGGTGGAACTTGTCCAGCCGCCATTCGCGGATCTCGCCGGTGCGCCAGTTGCTCGCCTCGACCTCCACGCGGCCGAGGTGCATGTCGTGCAGGCGGAAGTCGTCGACCACGATGTCCAGCGCCGGCACCGTCTCGGGGTCCTGGTCGAGCAGCGTCTCGAGGTCCTCGGCGGCGCTTTCCGGCAGCGACAGGCGCGACAGCCGCGCATAGACGCGCCCGCCGGCCCCGCCGCGCGAGCCGCGCGGCGGCCGGTACTCGAGGTAGCCGCTGAGCTGCTCGGCATCGAGCGTCAGCCGCCACAGCCCGTCGACCTGCGACAGCCCGGCCACCACCCGGTCGATGCGCCGGTGGTCGACCTGCACCTCGTCGGCCTGCAACGCGATCATCGCGGGCAGGTAGCCGCCGCCCGACGCACCCGCCGCCGCGGCGTCGTCCAGGCTGCCCTCGAAGGAGGCGGCCACCGCGCGCCAGGCGTCCACGTCCAGCCGCGGCACGCGCACGCGCGCGATCCCGCCGGGCGCGGGCTCCGGCGCCGGGGTGCCGACCCCGACCGCGCCGGCCACGACGCGCCAGCCGTCGTCCTGGCGCAGGCGCTCGTAGCGCAGCTCCAGCACGTCGGACAGCAGCACCGCGATGCTGTCGCGCGCCGGCTGGCCGGGGACGGCAGGCCGCAGCATCGTGCGCACCGCCAGCGGCCAGGCGGCCTCGGCGGGCTTGGCCAGTGGCGCGGGCAGCGCCATGGCCAGGCCCACCAGGTCGCTGTGGATCGTCAGCTCGGGCAGCCCGCGCACGATGTCCAGGCCGACACGGTAGCCGGCCTGCCCCTGCAGGTGCTCGCCCAGGTAGGGCACCACGCCCAGCTCGCGCGCCTGGCGCAAGCCTTCGGCGGTGGCGACGCCGCGGCCGCTGAAGCGCAGGGTCCCGTCCTTCTGCGTGCCGCCCTCGAAGCTCGCCATGCCGCCCAGCACGCGCGCGGCGCCGCCCTGGATCGAGAACCCGCGATCGGAAAAGCGCACCACGCCGCGTGCCTGCGCCATGCGCGGGGTGTCGGGCGTGATCTGCACCTCGTTGCCCTGCAGCGTCACCTCGCCGTCGACGCGCGCGGCGTCCATGTGGTCCAGCGGGATGCGCACGCCGAGCTTCAGGTGCGCCGCGCCGCTGCCGCTGGCCTGGGCGAGCGCGTGCTGGGTCCAGCCGTCGATCGGCGTCTCGCGCACGAAGCGCAGCGCGTCCGCCAGCGGCCCCTGGCCCTGCCCGTCGAGCACCAGCTGCGGATCGTGCGACAGGTCGGCGATGCCGCCGTGCACCTGCTGCAGCTGGAAGCCGTACAGCCGCGCACGCGCGTCGCGGATGTGCATGGCCGTGCCCTCGAACACCAGCAGCCCGTGCACGTCGGTGAACGCCGGCCAGCCGGCCGGCTCGCCGTCGTCCGGCGGTGCGTAGGCGAAGCGCGCGTCCTCGACCCGCGAGGCGATGCGAAACGTGCCCTGCCGCGGATCGGCGAAGGGGAACTGGCGCAGGTCGCCCTGCACCGCGAACTCGACGTCGCGCGAGCGGCCCTCGATCACCGCGCGGCGCACGTAGTCGCGCACGTCGGCCGGGATCGAGGCGGGCAGGTAGCGCCAGGTGCGCGTCGCGTCGGCGCGCGTCAGGCGTCCCTGGAGGTCCAGCACGCCGGGCAGGTGCCCGTCCGGCGCGGGGCCGGTGCGCCAACGGGCTTGCAGCCGACCTTCCGCGTCGGCATTGGCAAAGCGCGCCTCGCGCACGTGCAGCTCGACCGCCGGCAGCGCGCCGTCACCGGCGGCGGCGGGGCGGATGGCCCAGTCCAGCCGCGCCTCGAGGTGCTCGAGCGGGATCGCCGCCTCGTCGAACACGCCGGGAAACGCCAACGCCCCGGCCTCGATGCGCAGCGCCGCCTGGCCGCCGGTGTCGCTGGCGCTGAACTCGATGGCCGCCCCGTCCAGGCCCGGCCGGCCGATCCAGCCCTCCCCGGCGTCGTCCGGACGCGGCTGTGCGGCCAGATGCAGGCCCTCGACCCGCCCCTGGGCCCGGTAGCCGGTGGGCGCCTCGGGTGGACCGTCCCAGCGCAGCTGCACCCCTTGCACCCGGCCCCGAGGCTGCAGTTCGGCCAGCCGCGCGCGCAGCGCGTCGCCCAGCGGCAGGCGCTCCGCCAGCTGGGCCAGCACCGCGAGGTCCAGCTGCGTGGCGCGGAACTCGCCGCCGGCCACGCCGGCATCGCCGGCGCGCCATTGCAGGCTCCAGTCGCCGGCCGGCCAGTCCAGCCCCTCGCCGGTGCGGAAGGCGAGCCCCTGCGCCTCGACCCGGTGGTCGGCGCCGTCGCGCCGCGCCTGCACCCGGCCCTGCAGCTGCTCCAGCGCCAGCGGCGGCAGCTGCGGGGCCAGCCGCACATGCACGGCGCGCAGCGCGAGGTCGGCGGTGGCGGAACGCCACTGGCCGTCGCGCAGGTCCAGCCACAGGCGCAGCGCGCCGTCGCCCGCGCCCAGCTCGAACGGCAGGTCGACGTAGCGGCGCAGGGTCTGCAGGTCGGCGCGCGGCAGGTCGGCGTGGGTGGTCCCGCTCCAGTGCCGCCAGTCGCCCGGCCGGCCCAGCAGCGCATGGGTGTAGCGGCCGCGCAGCGAGAAGCGCTCCCCCCAGCCGGGCGGCGGCGTCGCGTCGAGCCGGATCTCGTGCCGGCGCGTGCCGATCGACGAACCGTTGCGCAGCACCAAGTCGACGTCGTGCAGGGCCAGCGGCGGGGCCTGGCGCTGCTCGTCGACCCAGCGCAGCGTGCCGTCCAGCACCGCCAGCTCGTCCTGGCGGAACAGCCAGTCCGCGAGCGCGCCGTCGCCGCCGCCGTCATCGCGCAGCTCCAGCCCGGCGACGTGCAGCCGACCCTGCGCGTCGCGCCGCACCTCCAGCGTCGGCGCTTCCAGCAGCAGCTGGCGCAGGCGCAGCTCGAAGTGCAGCACCGAGGCAGCCGACAGCGCCGCGTGCACGCGCGCCAGCCGCAACGCCTCGCGGCCGGCCGCGTCCTCGACGACCACGTCGCGCAGTTCCAGGGTCGGGATCCAGCCGTGCGACCGGACATGGATCTGCCCGATGCGCACCGACTGCCCTATTGCCTGCGAGGCCGATCTTTCGATCTGCGGACGCCATTGGTCGATTCGCGGCAGAATCAGCCAGTGGAGCGTCAACCACGCCGCCAGGATGAGCATCCACGCGAACAGCACCACGCCGGCAGCCGCCTTGAGCACGGTGCGCAGCACGCGCCAGGCGGGCGCCAGGGGACTCGGGGAGGGAAACGCAGACATGAAGACTCGGCAACGGCCAGGGGGTTGCCCGACGCACGCCCCGGCCAGGACGCGGGCAATCTAGCATAGACCCCGAGCAGCACCATGGGTTTCACCGAACGACCGCCCGCCGAGGGCTCCGCCGTCCTGCCGGCCGCCGCCGAGCACTCCCGTTTCGTCCAGCGCATCCGGCGCCGCTACGGGGCCGAGCTGCCGCTGCTGCCCCCCGGGCTCCCGGACCGTGACCGCCTCTCGGCCCTGATCGACACCCTGCTCGAGCGCGGCCACCCGCTGCCCTCGGCGCTGCGCGTGGCGCGCCAGCTGGCGCTGGAGCGCCTGGCGGTGCTGGACATCGAGCAGGCCTGCCCGATGAGCGACGTCGCGCGCGCGATGACCGAGCTGGCCGAGGTCACGCTGGACCGCGCGCTCGCTGCCGCCTGCGCCGAGCAGGACGCGCGCTTCGGGCCGCCGCTCAACGAAGCGGGCGAGCGCATCGACTTCTGGGTGGTCGGCATGGGCAAGCTCGGCGGGCGCGAGCTCAACGTGTCTTCCGACATCGACCTGGTCTACGTCTACGAGGAAGACGGCCAGACCGGGGGCCGGCCCGACGGCACCGGGCGCGTCAGCGCGCACGAGTACTTCTCGCAGGTCGCGCGCAGCCTCTACGCGCTGATCGGCGACACCACCGAGGACGGCTTCGTGTTCCGCGTCGACCTGGCGCTGCGTCCCAACGGAAACTCCGGCCCGCCGGTGGTGAGCCTGGCGATGCTGGAGGAATATTTCCTCGTGCAGGGCCGCGAATGGGAGCGCTTTGCCTGGCTCAAGAGCCGCGTGGTCGCGCCGCGCGCCTCGGTGCTGTCCGGCCGCGCCAACCAGCTGCGCGACGTGGTGGTGCCCTTCGTGTTCCGCCGCTACCTCGACTACGGCGTGTTCGAGGGCCTGCGCAGCCTGCACCGCAAGATCCGCGACGAGGCGCAGCGCCGCGCCGCCGGCCGCCCCGAGCGCGCCAACGACGTCAAGCTCTCGCGCGGCGGCATCCGCGAGATCGAGTTCATCGTGCAGCTGCTGCAGGTGGTGCGCGGCGGCCAGTACCCCGAGATCCGCACCCGCTCGACGCTCAGGGCGCTGGAGCGCCTGACCGCGGTCGGGGTGATCCAGGCCGAGACCGCGCAGAAGCTGGCCGAGGCCTACATCTTCCTGCGCCGCATCGAGCACCGCATCCAGTACCTCGACGACCAGCAGACCCACCAGCTGCCCACCGGCGACGGCGACCTGGCCTGGATCGCGCGCAGCATGGGCTTCGTCTGCAACGCCGAGGCCTGCGAGCTGCTGGACCGGCTGTGCCAGGTCCGCGAGTTCGTCGCCACCGAGTTCGACGCGCTGCTGCACGACGGCCGCCCGTCCGGCAACGGCTGCTGCAAGGGCTCGTGCGGCACCCCGCCCGCGCCGCTGGACAGCGAGATCTTCCTGGAACGGCTGCCGGCCGAGCTGGCGCAGCGCGTGCGGCCATGGATCGACCACCCGCGCGTGCAGGCCCTGCGCGAGGAGACCAAGCAGCGCCTGGGCAAGCTGATCCTGCGCTCGGCGCAGGCGGTGCAGCAGGGCGACTGTCCGATGGAGGCCGCGATGCGCTTCGTCGACTGGGCCGAGCCGCTGCTGCGCCGCGAGAGCTACATCGCGCTGCTGGTCGAACGCCAGGAAGTGCACCAGCGGCTGCTGCGGCTGCTGGGGCTGGCGCGCTGGCCGATGCGCTACCTGATGCGCCACCCGGGCGTGATCGACGAGCTGGCCGACCCGCGGCTGATCTACACCCGCTTCGAGCCGGACGAGTTCGTGCGTGACCTGGAGCAGCGCCACGAGGCCTGGGCGCGCTCCGGCCAGGCCGACGAGGAGTCCCTGCTGGACACGCTGCGCCGCGCCTACCACGCCGAGGTGTTCCGCACCCTGGTGCGCGACGTCGAGGGCCACATCACCGTCGAGCAGGTGGCCGACGACCTGTCGCTGCTGGTCGACGCGACCATCGAGTGCTCGATGCGCTGGGCCTGGCAGCACCTCAAGCAGCGCCACCGCGAGCAGCCGCGCTTCGCGGTGATCGCCTACGGCAAGCTGGGCGGCAAGGAGCTGGGCTACGGCAGCGACCTGGACGTGGTGTTCCTGTTCGACGACGACGACGAACGCGCCCCCGAGGTCTACGCCGCCTTCGCGCGCAAGCTGATCACCTGGCTGACGCTGCGCACCAGCGCCGGCGAGCTGTTCGAGATCGACACCGCGCTGCGCCCGAACGGCAACTCCGGGCTGCTGGTCACCTCGCTGCAGGCCTTCGAGGCCTACCAGGCCGGCCGCGGCAGCAACACCGCCTGGACCTGGGAGCACCAGGCCATCACGCGGGCGCGCTTCTGCGCCGGCGCACCCGACATCGCGCCGCGCTTCGAGGCGGTGCGGCGCATGGTGATCGCCAGCCCGCGCGACCCCGAGGCGCTGAAGACCGAGATCCGCGCGATGCGCGAGAAGGTGCGCGACGCCCACCCGGTGCGCGACGGACGCTTCGACGTCAAGCACAGCCCGGGCGGCATGATGGACGTGGAGTTCGCGGTGCAGTACCTGGTGCTGGCGCACGGCCCCACCCACCCCGAGCTGCACGACAACGTGGGCAACATCGCGCTGCTGCAGCGCGCCCAGGCCGCCGGCCTGCTGCCCGACCGGGTCGGCGATGCCGCCGCCGACGCCTACCGCGAGCTGCGCCGCGCGCAGCACAAGGCCCGGCTGGACGAACAGAGCACCGTGTTCGACCCGGACGCGATGGCCGCGCAGCGCGCCGCCGTGCTGGCGCTGTGGCGCTGCGTGTTCGGAGCGTGAAGCCCGGCCTCGCCTGGACCGGGCTGGCCGCCGCACTGGGCCTGCTGGCGCTGGCCGGCCTGGCCCTGCCGCCGGAGTCACTCGCCTGGCGCGCCGACGCGCCGTGGGCCGTGTGGCGCTGGTTCAGCGCCGCCGGCGTGCACCGCACCCCGCTGCACCTGGGCGCCAACCTGGCCGGCCTGGCGCTGCTGGCCGCGCTGGGCCGGGCCGTCCGCCTGCCCGGCGCCGCCGCGCTGGCGTGGCTGGTCGCCTGGCCGCTCACCCATGCCCCGCTGATGTACGTGGCGCCGCTGCACAGCTACGGCGGGCTCTCCGGCGTGCTGCACGCCGGCGCGGCGATCGCCGGCCTGTACATGCTCTGCCGGCCCGCCACGGCCCGCCACCGCTGGGTGGGCCTGGCGCTGCTGGCGGGCGTGGCGCTCAAGCTGCTGCTCGAGACCCCCTGGCAGACGCCGTTGCGCACCGACGCGGGCTGGGGCTTCCCGGTGGCCGTGGTCGCGCATGCGACCGGCGCGCTGGCCGGGTGGCTCGCCGGCGCGGTCGCGCTGGGCGTGCGCCGTGCGGGCCTCAGCTGACCAGCTTGAGCCCGATGATGCCGACCACGACCAGCCCCAGGCAGGCCAGCCGCGCCGGGGTGGCCGCATCGCCGAACAGCAGGATGCCGCAGATCGCGGTGCCGACCGCGCCGATGCCGGTCCACACGGCATAGGCCGTGCCCACCGGCAGGTGCCGCACGGCCAGGCCCAGCAGCACCACGCTGGCGACCATCGCCACCACCGTGAGGACCGTGGGCAGCGGGCGGCTGAACCCTTCGGTGTACTTGAGGCCGACCGCCCAGGTGATTTCCAGCAAGCCGGCGAGGAAAAGGATGATCCAGGGCATCTGCGAGGTCCGAAGTGACGCGAAGGCGCCAGTGTAGGAAGGCGCCTGCGTCCGTGCGGCCGTGGCGCGGCAACCACCCATGCGCTGCAAGGTCACCGCCCGGACACGAAAAAGGCGCCGCGTGCGGCGCCTTGGACAGGAGGTGGACGGGCGAAGACCCGGTCAGCCGGCCTGCGGCACGGGCTGCTGCGCAGCCAGCTGCGCCGCCAGCTCCTTGCGGAAGCGGTTGAGCTCCTGCACGGTCTTGAAGCTGCGCTCCATCAGCAGGCTCAGGTTGTGCAGGATGCGCTCGACCACCTTGGTCTCCCAGCTGGCGTCGAACTGGATCTGCTTGTCCAGCCAGCGCTCCAGCCATTCGGGGTCGGGCAGGCGGCTCTGCACGGTGTCGCGCGGGAACAGCTTCTCGTTGACGTGCAGGTTGGTCGGGTGCAGCGCCTGCGCGGTGCGGCGCGCGCTGGCCATCAGCACGCCGACCTTGGCGAAGGCGGCGCGCGCCTCGTCGCCGAAGCGGTTGATCGCGCGCTTCATGTAGCGCAGGTAGGCGCCGCCGTGGCGGGCCTCGTCGCGCGCCAGCGTCTCGTAGATCGCCTTGATGACCGGCTCGGTGTGCCACTGCGCGGCACGACGGTACCAGTGGTTCAGGCGCACCTCGCCGCAGAAGTGCAGCATCAGCGTCTCCAGCGCCGGCGCCGGGTCGAACTCGAAGCGCACCTCGTGCAGCTCCTGTTCGGTGGGCACCAGCTCGGGGCGGAAGCGGCGCAGGTACTCCATCAGCACCAGCGAGTGCTTCTGTTCCTCGAAGAACCAGACGCTGATGAAGGCCGAGAAGTCGCTGTCGTCGCGGTTGTCGCGCAGGAACATCTCGGTGGCCGGCAGCGCCGCCCACTCGGTGATGGCGTTCATCTTGACGGTCTGCGCCTGCTCCTCGCTGAGCTTGCTGCCGTCGAACTGGTCCCATGGAATGTCGCGTTCCATGTTCCAGCGCACGGCTTCGAGTTGTTTGAAGAGCTCGGGGTACAGCATCAATGTTTCTGTCGACGTGAAAGCGGGAGAAGGCGGGTGCGGCCGCCCGCAGCCGGCCGCACCCAACCCGACATTGTCCCGGATCCTGGCCGCGCGCGCCCAATGGCCAAGCGGACGCCAGGGTCGGGCCGGGGCTGCCGGGCCGGCGCAGAACCATGTAACCTTGTGCAGCGCAGGGTCTTGTGTCGGTCACAATTGGCGCCCGATGTGGCCCTGGCGCCCGCCCATCACCCCGATCTGTTCCACATTTCGCACAGACTTGATGGCCAGCAAGGATCGCTCCCTCCCGCAAACGCCGCGAGCGCGCGACAATTTCCACCGTTGCTTCACATCGAAAGTATTTCGGGGAACTTTCCGCCGCGGCCCCTTTCCAACGCTGCACCAGTCAGGGTGGGAGCCACTGCGGCGCCAAGGCGGCGGCCGACGTCCCCGGTGGACGGCGCCAAGGACGGTCGACACAGGTTTTGAGCTGCGGAGCCTTCCGGTCCATCCGGTTGCAATCCCAGGGCGTTTTTCCTCCTCCTCCCTCCCTCCCTCGTTCGCTCTGGGACGCTCCGCGGCGTTTTTCTCTACCGGCGGCACGGTGCAGACCGTGCCGCCTTTCGTTTGCCTGCACGGCGGCGGCACCGGCTGAGTCGACCGCATGCAGCGCATCGCCGTCATCGGATCGGGCATTGCCGGACTGGCCGCGGCCTACCACCTGCAGCCGCATGCCCGGGTCACGCTGTACGAAGCGGCCGATCACTTCGGGGGCCACGTCCACACGGTCGACGTGACCCTGCCGGGGCCCCGCGGCCCGGTCACGCACGGGGTGGACACCGGCTTCCTGGTCTTCAACCACCGCACCTACCCTCAGCTGGTCGCGCTGTTCGACGAGCTGGGCGTGCACACGACGCCGTCGGACATGTCGTTCTCGGTGCAGGTGCCCACGCTGCAGCTGGAATGGAGCGGCAGCAACCTCGCGACCGTGTTCGCGCAGCCGGTGAACCTGGTGCGCCCGCGCTTCTGGCGGATGCTGGCCGACCTGCTGCGCTTCAACCGCCTGGCGCAGGGCATCGCGCTGCGCCACGCCGAAGCCGAGCTGCACGAGCCGCTGGGCGACTTCCTGCGCCGGCACCGCTTCAGCGCCGCGTTCTGCGACTGGTACCTGCTGCCCATGCTCGGCTGCATCTGGTCCTGCCCGACCGAGCAGATGCTGCGCTTCCCGGTCGCGACCCTGATCCGCTTCTGCCACAACCACGGCCTGATCCAGATCGCCAACCGGCCCCAGTGGTACACCGTGACCGGGGGCGCGCGCACCTACGTCGAACGCATGCTGCAGCGCCTGCCCGACGCGCGGCGCGCCACGCCGGTGCGCCGCGTCGAGCGCGACGCCGCCCCGGGCGGCGGCGTACAGGTGCTGACCGACCAGGGCGCGGAGCGCTACGACCAGGTGGTGTTCGCCTGCCACGCCGACCAGGCGCTGGCGCTGCTCGCCCAGCCGACCGAGGCCGAGCGCGCGGTGCTCGGGCGCATCGCCTGCCGCAGCAACCGCGCCGTGCTGCACACCGACACCGCGCTGCTGCCGCGCCACCGCCGCGCCTGGGCGGCATGGAACTACGAGCGCGCCGCCGATGCCGGCCAGGAGCGCGCCGGGGTCTGCCTGCATTACCTGATCAACCGCCTGCAGCCGCTGCCGTTCACGCAGCCGGTGATCGTCACGCTCAACCCGGCGCGCGAGCCGCGGCCGGAATGCGTGCTGGCCGAGTTCGAGTACCGTCACTCGGTGTTCGACCTCGCGGCGATCCGCGCCCAGCAGGAGGTGCCGGCGCTGCAGGGCGTGCGGCACAGCTGGTACTGCGGCGCCTGGACCGGCTACGGCTTCCACGAGGACGGGCTGAAGTCGGGCCTGGAGGTCGCACGGCGGTTGCGCGAGCGCCTCGGCACCGCCGGGACGACCACCCGGGAGGCCGCATGAGCGCGCGCGCGCTGATCGCCTTCGGGCAGGTGCGCCACACCCGGCTGCGCCCGGTGCGGCACGCCTTCGCGCACCCGACCAGCTTCCTCATGTTGCCGATGCGCGCGCTGCGCGAGGCGCCCGACCCGGTGCTGGCGCGCAACCGGTTCGCGCTGCTGTCGTTCCACGACCGCGACCACGGCGCAGGCGGCGAGGACGCGCTGGCCTGGATGGAGGCGCTGCTCGCCGCCGAAGGCATCGCGGCCGACGGCGAGATCTGGCTGCAGACCTACCCGCGCATCCTCGGCTACGCGTTCAAGCCGGTCAGCTTCTGGTACGCACACCGGGCCGACGGGCGGCTCGCCGCCATCGTCGCCGAGGTCAACAACACCTTCGGCGAGCGCCACTGCTACCTGCTCGACGGCCCGCAGCTGGCCTGGGGCGCCGAGCTGCGCGCGCGCAAGGTGTTCCATGTCTCGCCGTTCTGCCGCGTCGAGGGGCGCTACCGGTTCCGCTTCCTGCGCACCACGGCCGACGCCCCGCGGCACGCCGGGCGCTGCGTGGTGCGCGTGGACCTGGACGACCACGACGGGCCGCTGCTGCAGACCAGCTGGAGCGGCACGCTCGAGCCGCTGTCGGCCGCGGCGATCCGCCGCGCCGCCTGGGGCGCGCCCGCGGTCGGCTTCGGCGTGATCGCCCGCATCCACTGGCACGCGCTGAAGCTGTGGCTCAAGCGCGTGCCGTTCTTCACCAAACCCGCCGCTCCCGACCGCTTCGTCTCGCGATGACCCAGGGCCACGTCCTCACGATCCCCGCCGCCGCCTCCCTGCCCGCCAATGCCCCGCGCAGCGCGCGCGCCGCGCTGCGGCTGCTGCAACGCCTGCGCCACGGCACGCTCGAGGTGCAGCTGCCCGCCGGCGCCGGCACGCTGCGCTTCGGCAGCGGCGCGACGCCCCACGCGAGCCTGCAGCTGCACGACTGGTCGGTGTGCGCGCGCACGCTGCGCGCCGGCGACATCGGCTTTGCCGAAAGCCACATGGACGGCGCCTGGTCCTCGCCCGACCTCGCCGCGCTGCTCGAGCTGTTCCTGCTCAACCGCAACGAGCTGGAGGCGATGATCTACGGCAGCCGCTGGGCCGGCCTGCTGTACCGGCTGCGCCACCTGCTGCGGCGCAACTCGCGCCGCCAGGCGCGGAAGAACATCCACGCCCACTACGACCTGGGCAACGACTTCTACCGCCTGTGGCTGGACGCGACGATGTCGTACTCCAGCGCCTGGTTCGAGGGCGACCTCGCCCGCCCGCTGGATGCCGCGCAGCGCGCCAAGATGCGCCGCGCGCTCGTGCAGTGCGGCATCGGCCCCGGCCAGCGCCTGCTCGAGATCGGCTGCGGCTGGGGCAGCCTCGCCGCGATGGCGGCGCAGGACTTCGGGGCGCGCGTCACCGGCCTGACGCTGTCGCAGGAACAGCTCTCCTGGGGCCGCGAGGCCATGCAGCGCGCCGGGCTGGGCGCCTCGGTCGAGCTGCGCCTGCAGGACTGGCGCGAGCTGGACGGCGGCCCGTTCGACGCGATCTGCTCGGTCGAGATGTTCGAGGCCGTCGGGCGCGAGTACTGGGACGCCTACTTCCGCGCGCTGCACCGGCTGCTCAGGCCGCAGGGCCGCGCCTGCATCCAGACCATCGTGATCCGCGACGACCTGTTCGCGCGCTACCTGCACTCGACCGACTTCATCCAGCAGTACATCTTCCCGGGCGGGCTGCTGCCCTCGCCGTCGGCGTTCCGCGAACGCGCCCGGGCCGCCGGCCTGGAGATCGTCGACGAGCTGGACTTCGGCCCCGACTACGCCGAGACGCTGCGTCGCTGGCGCGAGCGCTTCACCGCCGCGGAGCCGCAGGTGCGCGCGCTGGGATTCGACGCGCGCTTCCTGCGCATGTGGACCTTCTACCTCGCCTACTGCGAGGCCGCGTTTGCCCGGCGCAACACCAGCGTCGTCCAGTTCACGCTGCGCCGGCCCTGAGATGTAACAGCCGCGGCGGCAACGGGGTAAGCTCCCGGGCATGTCCGTCACTGAAACGCTCGTGGGCGAGCCCCGCATCGCCCGGCTGGTGCAGTACTTCGAAAGCCTCAGTCCCGCCGCGCTGGAGCGGCTGGGCGAGATCTACGCCGCCGACTGCCGCTTCAAGGACCCGTTCAACGAGGTGCGCGGCCTCGACGCGGTGCGCCGCATCTACGCCCACATGTACGCGACGCTGGACGAGCCGCGCTTTTGCATCACCCGCGCGGTCGTGCAGGGCAGCCACTGCGTGCTGACCTGGACCTTCCAGTTCCGCTTCCGCCGCCGCGGGGAAGAGCAGTCGGTGCGCGGCTCCTCGCATTTGGTGCTCGACGCCGAGGGGCGCATCACCGACCACGAGGACTACTGGGACGCGGCCGGCCAGTTCTACGAGAAGCTGCCCCTGGTCGGCAACCTGATGCGCTGGCTGCGCCGCAAGGTCCAGCCCGCATGAGCGCCGCCCGCATCGCCGTCGTCGGCGCCGGGCTGGCCGGGCTGGCCTGCGCCGGCGCGCTGCAGGAGGCCGGCCACGACGTGACCGTGCTGGAGCGCGAGCGCATCCCCGGCGGGCGCTGCGCCAGCCTGCCCACCCCGATCGGCCCGTGCGACCACGGCCTGCCGGAGCTCGCCGCCGCCACGCCGGGGTTTGCCGCGCCGCTGCAGGCCTGGGCCGGCGCCGGAATGCTCGCGCCCGCGCCGTCGAGCCCGGGGCGGTGGCTGGGCGTGCCGTCGATGCAGGCCTTCGCGGCCCGGCTGGCCGCAGGCTTGAAGGTCGTCCCCGGGCTGGAGGTCGCCGCGCTCGAGCGCGACGGCGCGCAGTGGTGGCTGCGCACCCACCAGGCGCCGCCGCGCGGGCTCGAGCTGCACTACGACGCGGTCGCGGTGGCGATGCCGCCCGAGCAGGCGCTGCCGCTGCTGGGCGTGGCGCCGGCGCTGGCCGAGCCGCTGCGCGCGGTGCGCAGCGAGCCGTGCTGGAGCGTCGTCGCCGCCTGGCCGATGCCGTTGCCGCTGCGCGGCGATGCGCTGGCCGGCAACGGTGCCGAGGACGTGCTGGGCAGCGCCCGGCGCGACGCGCGCACCCGCCAGGGCTCGCGCTGGGTGCTGCACGCCAGCGCCTACTGGAGCGCCAACAACCTGGACGTGCGGCCGATCGACGTGGTGCAGCGCCTGCTCGATGCGTTCGGGCGCGCCATCGGCGTGCGGCTGGCGCGCCCCTCGCATGCCCAGGCCCACCTGTGGCGCCAGGCCCGCGTCGCGCAGCCGCTGGCCGAGCCCTGCGGCTGGGACGCCGGGCTGCGCCTGGGCGCCTGCGGCGATGCCTGGTGCGGGACGCACGGGGCCGACGGCGCCGAGCGCGCCTGGACCAGCGGCCGGGCGCTGGCGTGCCACATCGCGGAATCGCTTACTTGAGCCAGCCCTTGCGGCGGAAGTACCAGAACGGCGCGATCACCGAGGCGGCCATCAGCGCGATCGAGAACGGGTAGCCGTAGCGCCAGCTCAGCTCCGGCATGTGCTGGAAGTTCATGCCGTAGATGCTGGCGATCAGCGTCGGCGGCAGCAGCGCGACGCTGGCCACCGAGAAGATGCGGATGATCTTGTTCTGGTTGATGTTGATGAAGCCGACGGTGGCGTCCATCAGGAAGTTGATCTTGTCGAACAGGAAGGCCGTGTGCGAGTCGAGCGAGTCGATGTCGCGCACGATCTGGCGCGCGTCCTCGAACTGTTCGGCATTGAGCATGCGGCTGCGCATCAGGAAGCTGACCGCGCGGCGCGTTTCCATCACGTTGCGGCGGATGCGGCCGTTCAAGTCTTCCGCCCGGGCGATCGCGGCCAGCACCTCGCCGGCCTCGGTGTCGCTCACGTCGCCCTTGAGCACGCGCGAGCTGACCACTTCCAGGTCGTCGTAGATGCCCTCGAGCGAGTCGGCCGAGTACTCGGCGTCCATGTCGTAGAGCTTGAGCAGCACGTCCTTGGCGCCCTCGATCAGTCCCGGCATGCGGCGGCCGCGCAGGCGCAGCAGGCGGAACACCGGCAGGTCCTCGTTGTGGATCGAGAACAGCACGTTGTCGCGCAGGATGAAGGCGGTGCGCACGTTGCGCGCGCCGTCGTCGTCCTCGATCAGGAAGTCGGAGCGGATGTGCAGCTCGCCGTTGTCTTCCTCGTAGAAGCGCGCCGACTCTTCCAGGTCCTCGCTGATCGCGTCGCTGGGGATCTCCAGGCCGAAGCGCTCGCCGACCCACTGGATCTCCTCGGGGGTCGGCGACTCGAGGTCGACCCACACCGGCTGCACGCGAGACAGCGTGTCCGGGCGGTCGATCTCTTCCTGGTAGAGCCGTCCGTTCGACAGCGTGAAGACATTGAGCATGCAATCTCCAACCGAGGCCGGCCGCGCATCAGCGGCCGGAACAACGAGCAAGCGGGTACGTGGGGAGGTACTGAACCGTCTCGCCCCGACCGCTGCTGTGGCGTCGGCTGGAGCGGACGGTCACCGAGGGTGACAACTGTCCAAGGCAAGTCTCCGTGATGGGAACGATCCACGATTATGGCACTGCGCCTCGGGCCGCAGCAATTGGCGCACCCTCCGCGCAACAGGGGCCGGAAGCGGGTAGGCTGGGGGCCTCGTCACCCGGTGCCGCATCCTTGTCACGATGAACACGCCCGATTCCCGCCTGCCTGCCGTCCGCGAGCGCCTGGGCGCGCTGCGCGCCGCGATGCAACGCCACCGCCTGGCCGCCTGGCTGGTGCCCTCGGCCGACCCGCACCTGTCCGAATACCTGCCCGAGCGCTGGAAGAGCCGCGAGTGGCTGAGCGGCTTCACCGGCTCGATGGGCACGCTGGTCGTCACGCCGACGGACGCCCGCCTGTTCGCCGACAGCCGCTACTGGGTGCAGGCCGAGGCACAGCTGTCCGGCACCGGCATCGCGCTGGAGAAGATCCCCTCCGGGCAGAGCCTGGCGCACATCGACTGGCTGGCGCAGCACGTGCCGGCCGGCGAGGTGGTCGGCGTCGACGGCCAGGTGCTGGCGCTGGCCGCGGCGCGCGCGCTGCGCGAGGCCCTGCAGGCACGGGGCGTGCAGCTGCGCTCCGACCTCGACCTGATGGACGAGGTCTGGCCCGACCGCCCCGGCCTGCCCGACGCGCCGGTGACCGAACACCGGCCGCCCGAGGCGACCCGCCCGCGCGCCGACAAGCTCGCCGGGCTGCGCGCGACGATGCGCGAGCGCGGCGCGCAGTGGCACTGGATCTCGACGCTGGACGACATCGCCTGGCTGTTCAACCTGCGCGGCGCGGACGTGCCGTACAACCCGGTGTTCGTCGCCCACGCGCTCATCGGGCTGGATTCGGCCACGCTGTTCCTCCCCGAGGCCAAGGTGCCGGCCGCGCTGCGCGAGGCGCTGGCGCGCGACGGGGTGGACATCGCTCCCTACGAGCAGGCGCGCGTGCGGCTGCTGCAGCTGCGCGGCAGCCTCCTGCTCGACCCGCGCCGCGTCACGCTGGGCCTGCGCGAGGCGCTGCCGGGCGACGTGCAGGTGATCGAGGCGGTGAACCCGACCACGCTGGCCAAGGCACGCAAGAGCGCGGCCGAGGCGGCGCACATCCGCACGACGATGGCCAACGACGGCGCGGCGCTGGCCGAGTTCTTCGCCGCCTTCGAGCAGGCGCTGCAGCGCGGCGCGCGCCTCACCGAGCTGGACGTCGACGAGCAGATCACCGCCGCCCGCGCGCGCCGCCCGGGATTCGTGTGCCCCAGCTTCGCGACGATCGCCGGCTTCAACGCCAACGGCGCGATGCCGCATTACCGCGCCACCCCCGAGTCGCACGCGGTGATCGAGGGCCACGGCCTGCTGCTCATCGACTCGGGCGGGCAGTACCTCGGCGGCACCACCGACATCACCCGCGTGGTGCCCATCGGCACCCCAAGCGCCGAGCAGCGGCGCGACTTCACGCTGGTGCTCAAGGCCATGATGGCGTTGTCGCGGGCGCGCTTCCCGCGCGGCATCCGCTCGCCGCTGCTCGACGCGATCGCGCGCGCGCCGCTGTGGGAGCACGGGCTCGACTACGGGCACGGCACCGGCCACGGCGTCGGCTATTTCCTCAACGTGCACGAAGGCCCGCAGGTGATCTCGTACCATGCGGCCCCCGAACCGCACACCGCGATGGAGCCCGGCATGGTCACCTCGATCGAGCCGGGGCTGTACCGGCCGGGGCAGTGGGGCGTGCGCATCGAGAACCTCGCGATGAACGTGCCCGCGGGCGAGACCGGATTCGGCGAGTACCTCGCCTTCGAGACGCTCACGCTGTGCCCGATCGACACGCGCTGCATCGAGCTGAGGCTGCTGCGCGACGACGAGCTGGCATGGCTCAACGCCTACCACGCCACGGTGCGCGAGCGTGTCGCGCCGCTGGTGCAGGGCGACGCGCTCGCCTGGCTCGAGGCGCGCACGCAGCCGCTGGGACGCTGAAGCCTGCCGCGGCGGCGGACGGCCCGCTCGCCGGGGTGCCAGCGGCCGGTGTCCCAATCCGGCCGTCAAGGTGTCGGAAAATGCCTGACATTCACTCTAGACCCCGGCTACTGTGGAATTCGAGAAGCAATGACTACATTTGACGACGTGCCCGAGACGGTGCCAGGAGACATCGGAGCCCAGCCGCTCGACCTTGCCGCCAACCCGTTCGCGTTGATGACCCATCCGCAAGCCGTGTTGCAAGCCGTGCAGCTGTCCGACCGCCTCGCCAGTCTGCAAAGCCGCGTCTACCGCCCGCTGGACCAGACGCCGGCCCGTCACCCGGGCGACCTCGCCGCCGATCCCACGATCGCGTGATTTCCGGCCCTGCCCGGGCCGCTGCCAGAACCCGACAGCCGAGCATCGCGCCGATGGCGCGAGGGGCGAGGCTTTGCCTGGAGCCGACAGCCATGACGGACGACGCCACCCTCACCACCCGACGCCAGGACCTGGACCGGCTGCTGCGCCAGCACCGGCCGATGGTGCGCCGGATGGCGCAGCGGCTGGTGTCCCGGCTGCCGGCCAACGTGGAGTTCGACGACCTGCTGCAGGCCGGCATGATCGGCCTGGCCGAGGTGCTGTCGCGCAGCGAGCTCACCGAAGGTCCGCAGTTCGAGGCCTACGCCACGCCGCGCATCCACGGCGCGATGCTGGACGAGCTGCGCGCGGCCGACTGGGCCAGCCGCGACGTGCGCCGCCGCCAGCGCGACGCCGGCGCCGCGGTGCAGCGCCTGGAGCAGCGCCTGGGCCGCGCGCCGCAGCCTTCCGAGATCGCGCGCGAGCTGGAGATCACGCTGGACGAGTACGAGACCCTGCGCACCAGCGTGCACGAATCGCAGTTCGTCTCGCTCGACGAGGTGACGGGTGACGACGACGAGGGAAGCACGCTGGAGCGGCACGTCGCCGATGCGCAGGCCGACCCCGTGCACCACGTGGGCGAACGGCGGCGCCGCCAGGCCCTGGTGCGCGCGATCGAGGCGCTGCCCGAGCGCGAGCGCCAGGCGCTCAGCCTCTACCACGAGCAGGACCTGAGCCTGCGCGAGATCGGCGAGGTGCTGGGCGTGAGCGAGTCCCGCGTCTGCCACCTGCATGCGCAGGCAGTGCGCCGGCTGCGCATCAAGCTGCGGGACTGGTGAGGACGCGGCCGCGGTGCGGCCGGGCCGCGCGGGCACGCCTCAAGACGGGCGGGGAAAGGGAGGGGAGAGGCGCGCGCGCAGCGACGGCGCGCGCCGCCGGGCCGCTCATTCGCCGAGGGCGGCGGCCAGTTCCTTGCAGGAGGGCTTGCAGACCATTTCGGTCTTGCCGAGCAGTTTCTTGGACTGCAGCTGGTCAGGCGTCCGGTGCTTCCCGCACTTGAAGCAGGAACGGGTGTTGGCCTTGCTCGCGAACGGCGACCCGACCGTCTTGGACCGGTAGCGCAGGCCATCCTCGTGGATGCGGGTGACGACGGTTTTGGACATGAATGAGATGCCTCCAGGCAGACCTTCGGAAAGGGAAACGAAACCGCGATTTTCCCGCCTCGCGGCGATCCCGCCAAGCCGACCGCCCTCCGGGGGCTTTTGCGGCAGGGTTACACGCGGGCGCGCGATCCGTGCTTCAGGCGTCGCCGAGCCCCGGACGCCGCCGCTCGAGGGCATGCCAGACCAGCAGGCAGGCGGCGGCCCAGCCCGCCCCGAGCGCCCAGCCGGCCAGCACGTCGCTCGGCCAGTGCACGCCCAGGTAGACCCGGCTGAACCCCACGCCCACCGTCAGCAGCACCGCCACCGCGAGCAGGTAGCCACCGGCGGCGCGGCCGGGTTGCAGGCGCGCCAGCAGGGCGGCCAGCGTGAGGTAGACCACCGCCGACATGGTCGCGTGGCCGCTCGGGAAGCTGAGCGTGAGCACCGGCACCCCGTGCGGCACCAGGTCCGGGCGCGGGCGCTCGATCAGCCATTTCAGCGCGTGGCTCGCCCCCAGCCCGCCCAGCACCGAGCACGCCACCATCACCGCCATGCCGAAGCGCCGGACGATCAGCAGGTAGCCCACCGCCCCCAGCGCGACCACCGTCAGCACCGTGGTACTGCCCAGGGCCGTGAGGTCGCGCATCAGCACCTCCACCCACCACGGCCCCCAGGGGTCGGAGGGGTCGTCGGGGTGGCGCAGCGCCAGCAGCAGGCGCCGGTCGAGGTCGTGGATCTCGCCTTCGATGACCTCGTCCGCGAGCTCGATGAAGGCCCAGGTCGCCAGCGCGACGAAGGCGACCAGCAGCAGCGGCGCGAGCAGCGCCCGCTGCCGCAGGCCCCGGCGCAGGCGGGCCAGCGGCCCGGCCGGCAGGACATCGTTCGGTTCGGGCAGGCGGGGGGTCGAGGGCATGGCGGCGGCGGATCGGCTCGGGGCAGGCCCCGATCCTAGGGCCTGCGCGCTCGCCCGGCCATGCCGGTTCAATACAGGATGCGACAGCGGATCGTGCCCTCGATCGCGCACAGCTCGTGCAGCGCCACCTGGCTGGCGGCGGCGTCGATGTCCACCACCACGTAGCCGACCCGGGCGTTGGTCTGCAGGTACTGCGCCGCGACGTTGATGCCGGCGGCCGAGAAGCGTTCGTTGACCCGCGCCATCACGCCCGGCACGTTGTGGTGGACGTGCAGCAGCCGGCAGGCGCCCGCGTGCAGCTCCGGCAGGGAGACCTCGGGGAAGTTGACCGCCGAGACCGTCGAGCCGTTGTTGCTGTAGCGGATCAGCTTGGCCGCCACCTCGCGCCCGATGCTTTCCTGCGCCTCCAGCGTCGAGCCGCCGATGTGCGGCGTCAGGATCACGTTGTCGAAGCGCGTCAGCGGGGACTCGAACGCCGCGTCGTTGCCCTGCGGCTCGACGGGAAACACGTCGATCGCCGCGCCGAGCAGGTGCCCGCCATCGAGCGCGGCGACCAGTGCGTCGAGGTCGACCACCGTGCCGCGCGAGGCGTTGATCAGGCAGCTGCCGGGCTTCATGCGCGCCAGCTGCGGCGCGCCGATCAGGTTCAGCGTGGCCGGCGTCTCGGGCACGTGCAGGCTGACCACGTCGGCCGCCTCCAGCACCTCGTCCAGCGACCCCAGCTGGCGCGCGTTGCCCAGCGGCAGCTTGGCCTCGATGTCGTGGAACACCACGCGCATGCCCAGGTGCTCGGCCAGCACGCCGACCTGGGTGCCGATGTGGCCGTAGCCGACGATGCCCAGCGTCTTGCCGCGCACCTCGTACGCGTGCGTCGCGCTCTTGGCCCAGCCGCCGCGGTGCAGCAGCGCGTTCTTCTGCGGGATGCCGCGCATCAGCATCACGATCTCGGCGACCACCAGCTCGGCCACGCTGCGGGTGTTGGAGAACGGCGCGTTGAACACCGGGATGCCGCGCCGGGCCGCGGCCTCCAGGTCGATCTGGTTGGTGCCGATGCAGAAGGCGCCGATGGCCACCAGCTTCGGCGCCTGCGCCAGCACCGCCTCGGTGAGCCGGGTGCGCGAGCGGATGCCGACGAAATGCGCATCGCCGATCGCCTCGGCCAGCGCCTCGCCGGACAGCGCCTTGGGATGCGTGACCACCTGGGTGTAGCCGTCGCGGTGCAACGCCTCCACCGCCGAGGGGTGGATGCCCTCGAGCAGCACGAACCTGAGCCTGTCCTTGTCGACCGAAAGACGCATGGCCTGCCGTCCTGGAGGAAGTGATCGTGCCCCCAGTGTGCCCGCCGGCGGCGCGGCCGTCCGCTCCGGTGCCACACGGCCCTGCCGGCAACAGGTTCAAACCGCCACGGTGCCGGCCCGCGCCGTGGCGCGTCACCGAATGCCCGCACAATCCGGCCTCATGCGCACCGCCTTCTCCGCCCTGCCCCGCCTGCTGCCGCTGCGCGCCGTGGCCTTCCTCGGCCAGGTGCTGCTGGCCGCCGCGGCCGGGGTGCGCGGGCGCTGGCGCTTCCCGCTGCGCGAGCTGGCGCGGGTCACCGCCGACTGCAGCGCGCGGGCACTGCCCATCGTCACGGTGGTCAACGTCCTGGTCGGCGCGATCCTGGCCTTCGTCGGCGCGGTGCAGCTGGTCAAGTTCGGCGCCGGCATCTACGTCGCCGACCTGGTCGGCATCGCCGTCGCGCGCGAGATGGCCGCAGTGATCACCGCCGTCGTGATGGCCGGCCGCACGGGTGCGGCATTTGCTGCCGAACTGGCCACGATGCAGGCCAACGAGGAAATCGACGCGCTGGAGGTGGTGGGGCTGCCCGCGGTGGACTACCTGGTCGTGCCGCGCGTGCTTGCCCTGCTGCTGATGATGCCGCTGCTGTACGTCTACGGCTGCGCCACCGGGCTGGTGGGCGGCATGCTGGTCGGCGTGGGCATGCTCGACCTCGCCCCGGCGGCCTACTTCGAGCGCACCTTCCAGGCGCTGTCCTGGGCGCACGTCAACCTCGGGCTGGTCAAGTCCTTCGTGTTCGGCGCGCTGGTCGCGATGACCGGCTGCTACTTCGGCCTGCACGCGCAGCGCAACGCCGCGGGCGTCGGCCTGGCGACCACCCGTTCGGTGGTGTTCAGCATCGTCGGCATCATCGCGCTGGACGCGGTGTTCGCGGTGTGCGCGAACGCCCTGGGGGTATAGCCATGCGACTGTGCGTGCGTGACCTCGAGATGCGCTTCGGCGACCGGCTGATCCAGCGCGACATCGCCTTCGACGTGCAGCCGGGCACCATCTTCGCGGTGATGGGCGGCAGCGGCTGCGGCAAGAGCACGCTGCTCAAGCACCTGGTCGGGCTGCTGCGACCGGCCGCCGGCCGGGTCGAGTACGACGGCACCGACTACTGGAGCGCCGACGAGGCCACGCGCGCGACCATCCGCCGGCGCTTCGGCATGCTGTTCCAGAGCGGCGCGCTGTGGTCCTCGATGACCCTGCTGGAAAACGTCTGCCTGCCGCTGGAACAGCACACCCGGCTCGACGCGAAGCAGCGCGAGGCCCGCGCGCGCGAGGTGCTGGCCTGGGTCGGGCTGGAGCGCTTCGCCGGCTACTACCCGTCCGACATCAGCGGCGGCATGAAGAAGCGCGCCGGCCTGGCGCGCGCGCTGGCCGCCGAGCCGCAGCTGCTGTTCCTCGACGAACCCTCGGCCGGGCTGGACCCGATCAGCTCGAAGCGCCTGGACGACCTGATCCTCGAGGTGCGCGAGCGCACCGGCGCCGCGATCGTGATGGTCAGCCACGAACTGCCCAGCCTGTTCGCGGTGGCCGACGACGGCATCTTCCTCGACGCCGACAGCCGCCATCCGATCGCGCACGGCAGCCCGCGCGCCCTGCGCGAACAAGCCACCCACCCGACGGTGCGCGCCTTCCTCCGCCGCGAGGAACCGGCCGCCCCGCCGCAGCCTGCAACCACCCCATGAAACGTCACGCCCTGCTCGTCGGCAGCTTCGTCATCGGCGCCCTGGTGCTGCTGGTGATCGGCATCATCTGGTTGAGCGGCAACGCGCTGTTCCACCAGGAACTGCGTGCCGCGGTCTACTTCAAGGGCAGCGTCAACGGCCTGTACGTCGGCGCGCCCGTCACCTTCCGCGGCGTGCCGGTCGGGCGCGTCGAATCGATCGGCATCGAGGTCGACGACGCCACGCTGAACGCCCGCATCCCGGTCTACGTCTCGCTGCGCCCCGACGCCGTGCAGTACTCGGGCGGCGGCAAGGACGCCGAGCTGGACCTGCCCGCGCTGGTGCAACGGGGGCTGCGCGCACGGTTGCTGGCGCAGAGCTTCGTGACCGGCCAGAAGTACATCGAACTCGACTTCGCGCCCGACACCCCGGCGGTGCTGGCCGGCGGGGGCGGCGTGCCGGAGATCCCCGCGCTCGGCGACCGCTTCGACGCCCTGATCGACCAGGTGGCCGAGCTGCCGCTGCGCGAGACGGTGCAGGACCTGCGCGACACGCTGCGCACGCTGCAGCAGACGCTCGCGGCCACGCAGGGCAGCCTGGACACCACCGCCGGCGCGATCGCGCAGACCGTGGACGAGGCGCGCTCGACGCTGCGCACCGCCTCGGCCGCGCTGGTCGCCGTGCAGGCCGACACCCAGGCCACGCTGCGCGCGATGACCCGCCTCGCGCAGGACTCGGGCCAGACCGTGCAGCAGCTGCAGACCGAGCTGGCTGCCACGCTGCAGGCCGCCCGGCGTGCGGCCGAATCCGCTCAGACCGCGATCGACCGCGTCAGCGAGATGGCCGCCCCGGGCGCGCCGCTGCGCGCCGACCTGGACGGCGCGGTGCGCGACCTCGCGCAGGCCGCGCGCAGCCTGCGCACCTGGAGCGAAGTGCTCGAGGAGCGGCCCAACGCCGTGATCTTTGGCAACGACACACCATGACCCACGCCTCTGCCACGCCCCTGCCCGCCCCGCGGCGGCGCCCGCTGCGCCTCGCGGCCTGCGCCGCCCTGCTCGCGCTGCTGGGCGCCTGCGCCGGTCCGCGACCGGCCGCCACGCTGCTGACGCTGCCGCCCACCCCGCCGGCGGCCGCCACGCCGACCATGGCCCCTGGGCCGGTCGTGGTGGTGCGCCGCATCGCGCTGCCCGAATACCTGCAGTCGCGCCGCGTGCGCTACCGCAGCGGCAGCAGCACGCTGGAGGAATGGCCGCATGTGGCCTGGGCCGAGCGCATCGACGTCGGCGCGAGCCGCCATCTGGTCGCCGGCCTGCGCGCCGCGCTGCCGGGCTGGGTGGTGTGCGAATCGGACTGCCCGTCGGGCCCCGACGAGCGCCTGCTGAAGGTGGAGCTGGCGTCGTTCGACTACGACCGCGCGGCCCGCACCGTGCACGGGGAGGCGCGCATCTCGATCGCCGCGCCCGCCGCCCCGCAGCGCCTGCTGCGCACCGCGGTGCACCGCGAGGCCCTGGCGGTCGGCGCGGACACGCCCGAAGGGCAGGCGCAGGCCATGGCGCAGCTGCTGCAGCAGGTCGCGCGCGCCGCCGCCGCCGAGCTGGAAGCCTCGCGCGGCACCCCGCGCTGACCCCGCGCCGAAGCACGCATCGGGCTGGCGGCGCCCCGGGGCGCAGAAAGGGAAAGTATGCGCCGCAGCAGCCGGGTCAAACGCAGATGATGCCCCGAATCGGGGCGCTTTGTTGATCAGGGACAAGCCCGCCCCGGGGAATCCCCTTGCCGGCTTGCCACCCCCTCCCCGCAGGGGCACACTGGCCTTGCGACGTCGCTTCCTCAACCCTTCGGAAAGGAGGACTTATGAATCTGACGATCAGCGGCCACCACCTGGAGGTCACGCCCGCCCTGCGAGAGTATGTGCTCACCAAGCTGGACCGGGTGACCCGGCACTTCGACCAGGTGGTGGACATCAACGTGATGTTGAGCGTTGAGAAGCTGAAGGAGAAGGAACGTCGGCAGAAGGCCGAAGTCAACGTCCGCGTGAAGGGAAAGGACATTTACTGCGAATCCGCCCACGAGGATCTCTACGCCGCGATCGACCAGCTGATGGACAAGCTCGATCGCCAGGTCATCAAGCACAAGGCGCGGCTGCAGGAGCATCACCATGAGTCGCCCAAGCGCCTGAACGGCGCGGTCACGGAGGCCCCCCAGTAAGCAAGCAGCTGATTCCCCATTCCAGCGACAAGGCGGCCCGGGAGGCCGCCTTGTCATTTGTGACAGTTGCCATACAGGCCGCTTGCTGCAACGCAACAAGGGGAGCACAATCGTCCGGACTGGCACGCGGCACCCGCCGGAAGGTCCGGCAGGCCCGCAATGCTGCTTTCCTATAATGCAACGCCTTGTAACTGGAGCCGTACCGGCCAGCCTCCGAACCGGTGCCGTGATCCGATGAACCGCCTCGCTCCCATCCTGCCGCCCAGCAACGTGCTGGTGAATGTGGACGCCACGAGCAAGAAGCGCGCTTTCGAGCACGCGGGCTTGCTGTTCGAGAACACCCTCTCCATCGCCCGGGCGACGGTCACCGACAACCTGTTTGCGCGCGAGCGCCTGGGCTCCACCGGGCTGGGACACGGGGTGGCGATTCCGCACGGCCGCATCAAGGGGCTGAAGAACCCGCATGCCGCGGTGCTGCGCGTGCAGCAGCCCATCCCCTTCGATGCCCCTGACGACGAACCGGTCAGCCTGCTGTTCTTCCTGCTGGTGCCGGAAGCGGCGACGCAGCGCCATCTCGAGATCCTGTCCGAGATCGCGGAACTGCTGTCCGATCGGGAGCTGCGCGAGCGCCTGAAGACCGAGCCCGACGCAGCGAAGGTCCACGAACTGATTGCATCCTGGGAGCCGATGAAGCAGGCCGTGGCCTGAGCGCCCTGCTTCACGACTGCCCGCCCCGCGCCGCTTGAAACCGACCGTCATCAGCGCCGAGGCCCTGTTCGAAGCCCAGCGGTCCACGCTGAAGTGGCACTGGATCGCCGGCCACGCGCACCCCGAGCGCCGCTTCGACGAGGTGGCCGTGCGCGACGCCCAGTCCGCCGCCGACCTGGTCGGCTACCTGAACTACATCCACCCCTACCGGGTACAGATCGTCGGCCACCGCGAGGTGCGCTACCTGAGCGCGGACTCGCCGGAAGACCAGGCGCGGCGCATCGCCCGCATCGTCACGCTGGAGCCGCCGGTCGTGGTGGTGGCCGACGGCCAGACGCCGCCGGACCAGCTGGTCGCGATGTGCGACCGCGCCGAGATCCCCCTGTTCGTCACGCAGGAGTCGGCCGGCTTCGTGATCGACGTGCTGCGCAGCTACCTGGCGATGCACTTCGCCGAGCGCACCACGCGGCACGGGGTGTTCATGGACATCCTCGGGCTGGGCGTGCTGCTGACCGGCGAATCGGGGCTGGGCAAGAGCGAGCTGGGGCTGGAGCTGATCTCGCGCGGCAACGGCCTGGTGGCCGACGACGCGGTCGACTTCTACCGCGTCTCGCAGACCGCGATCGAGGGCCGCTGCCCCGAGCTGCTGATGAACCTGCTCGAGGTGCGCGGCATCGGCCTGCTCGACATCAAGGCCATCTTCGGCGAAACCGCGGTGCGGCGGAAGATGCGCCTGAAGCTGATCGTGCACCTGGTGCGCAAGGACACGCTCGAGCGCGACTTCGAGCGCCTGCCGCACGAGCCGCTGTACGAGGAGATCCTGGGCGTGCCGATCCGCAAGGTGGTGATCGCGGTGGACGCCGGGCGCAACCTGGCCGTGCTGGTCGAGGCCGCGGTGCGCAACACCATCCTGCAGCTGCGCGGCATCGACACCTACAAGGAGTTCATCGAGCGCCACCAGCGCGCGATGCTGCGCGGCGAGTAGCCGCCGGCGGGCCGGCCGGGGTCAGCGCTCGCCGTGGTGATGGTGCAGCGCGTTGCCGCCCTTGCCCTTGCAGTCGCTGCACACCACGTACAGCGACAGCGAATGGTCCTGCAGCTCGTAGCCGCGTTCCTTGGCGATTTCCTGCTGGCGACGCTCGATCTCGGCGTCGTAGAACTCCTCGACGCGCCCGCAGGACACGCACACCAGGTGGTCGTGGTGCTTGCCTTCGTTGAGCTCGAAGACCGCCTTGCCGGGTTCGAAGTGGTTGCGCGACAGCAGGCCCGCCTGCTCGAACTGCATCAGCACGCGGTAGACGGTGGCCAGGCCGATGTCCGACCCGTCGGACAGCAGGGCCTTGTAGACGTCTTCCGCCGTCATGTGGCGTTGCTTGCTGGTCTGGAAGACCTCGAGAATCTTCAGGCGGGGCAAGGTGGCCTTCAGGCCGCTGCTCTTGAGTTCGTCGACGTTGGTCATGGGCGGCTCCGTCCGCATCCGGCCCGCTGGCTGCCGGTGCAGCAGCCCGCCGGTAGAATCCGCGCATCATATCGAGGTTGCGGGCTTTGCCTTACCTCAAGCTCCCATATCCCTACAGTATGTCCCTCATCCTCAGTTGGGCCTGCCGGGCCGGTCTGGCCGTCACCCTGGGCAGCCTCGCGGCCTGCAGCTCGCTGCAGTCCACCGAAGACAACTTCCTGGGCGTCATCACCCCCTACCGCGTCGAGGTGGTGCAGGGCAACGTGGTCACGCGGGAGATGGCCGCCGCGATCCGGCCGGGCATGAGCCGCACCCAGGTGCGCGACATCCTCGGCTCGCCGCTGCTGACCGACATCTTCCACGCCGACCGCTGGGACTACCTGTTCACGATCCGGCGCCAGGGCGCGCAGCCGCAGCGGCGCCGGGTCACCGCCTGGTTCGACGGCGAGCAGCTCACCCGCCTGGAGGCCGACGACCTGCCGAGCGAGAAGGAGTTCGTCGACTCGATCGACACCTTCAAGCGCTCGCGCAAGGTGCCGCAGCTGGCGCTGACCGAGGAACAGCTCAAGGCCCTGCCGGCGCCCGCGCCGCGCCCGGCCGAGGAGACGCCCCCGCCGGCGCCGCTGCGCAGCTACCCGCCGCTGGAACCCTCCGGCGGCTGAGCCGCCTCCCTTCCCTGACCCGTCCTACGCGAGCGTCTCCACCATGACCCACCGTATCGCCATTGCCGGAAGCTCCGGCCGCATGGGCCGCATGCTGATCGAGGCCGTGCTGGCCGCCGACGACTGCCAGCTCGTGGCCGCCCTCGACCGCCCCGACAGCCCCGCCCTGGGGCAGGACGCCGGCGCCTTCCTGGGCCAGGCCACCGGGGTGGCCATCAGCGCGGACATCCCCGCCGCGCTGGCGCAGGCCGACTACCTGATCGACTTCACCCGCCCCGAGGGCACGATGGCCCACCTGCGCGCCTGCCGCGCCGCCGGCGTGAAGGCGGTGATCGGCACCACCGGCTTCTCCGACGAGCAGAAGGCCGAGATCGCCGCGATCGCGCGCGACGTGGCGGTCGTGATGGCGCCCAACATGAGCGTGGGCGTCAACGTGGTGCTCAAGCTGCTGGACGTGGCCGCCCGCGCGCTGAAGGAGGGCTACGACATCGAGATCATCGAGGCCCACCACCGCCACAAGGTCGACGCGCCGAGCGGCACCGCGCTGAAGATGGGCGAGGTGGTGGCCGCGGCGCTGGGCCGCGACCTCAAGCAGTGCGCGGTCTACGGCCGCGAGGGCGTGACCGGCGAGCGCGACCCGTCGACGATCGGCTTCGCGACGGTGCGCGGCGGCGACATCGTCGGCGACCACACCGTGCTGTTCGCCGGCACCGGCGAGCGCATCGAGATCACCCACAAGTCGTCCAGCCGCGCCACCTACGCCCAGGGCAGCCTGCGCGCGGTGCGCTTCCTGGCCGGCAAGGCCTGCGGCCTGTACGGCATGGACCACGTGCTGGGCATGGCCTGACGACCGGCCCCCGCCCGGCGCCCGCCGGGTGCCGCCCCCTGCCGCGGCCGCCGGCGCCCGGCCCGCGGCGCAGGCCCGGTTCCTATAATCGGCCACCCCCTTTTTCCTTGCACGAAGCAGGACCTGCGCCCGCCTCACGCCGGGCGCCACGCCCCATGAACACCCGACAACTCCCCGTTTACGACCACCGCCAGGTGGAAGCCGACGCCCAGGCCGACTGGCAGGCCCGTGACGCCTACCGCGTCACCGAAGACACGAACAAGAAGAAGTTCTACGCCTGTTCGATGCTGCCCTACCCCTCGGGCAAGCTGCACATGGGCCACGTGCGCAACTACACGATCAACGACATGTTGACGCGCTACCTGCGCATGAACGGCTACAACGTGCTGATGCCGATGGGCTGGGATGCCTTCGGCCTGCCGGCGGAGAACGCGGCGCTGAAGAACGGCGTGCCGCCGGCCAAGTGGACCTACGACAACATCGCCTACATGAAGAAGCAGATGCAGGCGATGGGTCTGGCGATCGACTGGTCGCGCGAGATCGCCACCTGCGATCCCAGCTACTACAAGTGGAACCAGTGGCTGTTCCTGAAGATGCTCGAGAAGGGCATCGCCTACCGCAAGACCCAGGTCGTCAACTGGGACCCGGTGGACCAGACCGTGCTGGCCAACGAGCAGGTCATCGACGGGCGCGGCTGGCGTACCGGCGCGCTGGTCGAGAAGCGCGAGATCCCGGGCTACTACCTGAAGATCACCGACTACGCCGAGGAGCTGCTCGACTTCGTCGTCAACAAGCTGCCCGGCTGGCCCGAGCGCGTGCGGCTGATGCAGGAGAACTGGATCGGCAAGAGCGAGGGCGTGCGCTTCGCCTTCACGCACGAGATCCGTGACGCGAGCGGCCACCTGATCCAGGACGGCAGGCTCTACGTCTTCACGACGCGCGCCGACACCATCATGGGCGTGACCTTCTGCGCGGTCGCGCCCGAGCACCCGCTGGCCCGGCACGCCGCGGCCGCGAACCCCAGGCTGGCCGCCTTCATCGAGGAGTGCAAGAAGGGCGGCACCACCGAAGCCGAGGTGGCGCTCAAGGAAAAGGAAGGCCTGCCCACGGGCCTGACCGTCACCCACCCGCTGACCGGCGAGCAGGTCGAGGTGTGGGTCGGCAACTACGTGCTGATGAGCTACGGCGACGGCGCCGTGATGGGCGTGCCCGCGCATGACGAGCGCGACTTCGCGTTCGCGAAGAAGTACGGCCTGCCGATCAAGCAGGTGGTCGCGGTCGAGGGCGAGACCTTCTCGGCCGACGCCTGGGCCGAGTGGTACGCCGACAAGCAGCGCGGCCGCTGCGTCAACTCCGGCGTGCTCGACGGGCTGGACCACAAGGCCGCGGTCGACAAGGTCGCCGAGCTGCTGGCCGCCAAGGGCCTGGGCGAGAAGAAGACCACCTGGCGCCTGCGCGACTGGGGCATCAGCCGCCAGCGCTACTGGGGCACGCCGATCCCCATCATCCACTGCGACGACTGCGGGCCGGTGCCTGTGCCCGAGAAGGACCTGCCGGTCGTGCTGCCGCAGGACTGCGTGCCCGACGGCAGCGGCAACCCGCTGAACAAGCGCGCCGACTTCCTGAACGTCGCCTGCCCGAAGTGCGGCAAGCCGGCACGGCGCGAGACCGACACGATGGATACCTTCGTGGATTCGTCGTGGTACTTCATGCGCTACTGCGACCCGACCAAGGACGACGCGATGGTCGGCGAAGGCGCGCAGTACTGGATGCCGATGGACCAGTACATCGGCGGCATCGAGCACGCCATCCTGCACCTGCTGTACGCGCGCTTCTGGACCAAGGTGATGCGCGACCTGGGACTGGTCAAGGTGGACGAGCCCTTCGTGAAGCTGCTCACCCAGGGCATGGTGCTCAACCACATCTACTCGCGCCGCAACGAGAAGGGCGGCATCGAGTACTTCTGGCCGCACGAGGTCGAGAACGTCTACGACGAGCAGGGCAAGATCGTCGGCGCCAAGCTCAAGAGCGACGGCTCGGCGGTGACCTACGAGGGCGTGGGCACGATGTCCAAGTCGAAGAACAACGGCGTCGACCCGCAGGATCTGATCGACCGCTACGGCGCCGACACCGCGCGCCTGTTCGTGATGTTCGCCTCGCCGCCCGAACAGACGCTGGAGTGGAACGACGCCGGCGTCGAGGGCGCGCACCGCTTCCTCAAGCGCCTGTGGAACCATGCCCAGTCGCGCAGCGAGCAGGTCGCGGGCGTGGCCGCCGGCGCGCAGCTGTCCGGGGCGGTGCCCGCCGAGGTCAAGAAGCTGCGCCTGGAGCTGCACCGCCTGCTGCAGCAGGCCACCTACGACTACGAGCGCATGCAGTACAACACCGTGGTGTCGGCCTGCATGAAGATGCTCAACACGCTGGAGGACTTCAAGGCCGAGGGCCCCGACGCCGCCTGGGCGGTGCAGGAAGGCCTGGGCATCCTGCTGCGCGTGCTGTACCCGGCCTGCCCGCACATCACCCATGCGCTGTGGCAGCAGCTGGGCTATGCCGCCCGCCTCGGCGACCTGCTGGACGCCCCGTGGCCGGCGGTCGACGAAGGCGCGCTCAAGCAGGACGAGATCCAGCTGGTGCTGCAGGTCAACGGCAAGCACCGCGGCGCGGTGACCGTGCCGGCCGGGGCCGACAAGGCCGCCATCGAGGCCGCTGCGCTGGCCAGCCCCGAGTTCCAGAAGTTCTCGGAAGGCAAGCCGGCGAAGAAGGTCATCGTCGTGCCCGGCCGCCTGGTCAACGTGGTGGTGTGAGCCCCATGCCGACGCGCCGCACGCTGCTGCTGGGCACCCTGCCGGCCCTGCTGCTGGCCGGCTGCGGGTTCCGGCTGCGCGGAGACTACCGCTTCGCGTTCCAGACCATCAAGCTGGGCTTCGCGCAGCGCTCGGAGATCGGCGACGAGCTGCGCCGGCAGCTGGCAGCCGCGCCGGACGTCCGGGTGGTCGAATCAGCCAAGGACGCCCAGGTGGTGCTGGAGGTGCTGGAAGACCGCGTCAGCCGCAGCGCCAGCGCCAGCACCGCGGCCGGCCAGGTGCGCGAGATCACGCTGCGCACCCGGCTGCGCTTCCGGCTGCTGACCGCCGCCGGGCGCGAGCTCATCCCCGAGACCGAGCTGGTGCTCTCGCAGCTGCTCAGCTACAACGAGACCGACGCGCTCGGCAAGGAAAGCGAGGAAGCCGAGCTGGTGCGCGACATGCGGCGCGACATCGTCGCCCAGGTCATGCGGCGCCTGGCCGCGGTGGAGCTCTGATGCAGGTGCGGCTGGACCAGCTCGACGCCCACCTGCAGCGCGGGCTGCGCCCGCTCTACACCATCCACGGCGACGAGCCCCTGCTGGCCCAGGAGGCCTGCGACGCGATCCGCGCCGCCGCGCGCGCGGCCGGCCACACCGAGCGCACCGTGCACACCGTGGTCGGCGCCCATTTCGACTGGGGCGGGCTGCTCGGCGCCGCGCAGGCGCTGAGCCTGTTCGCCGACCGGCGCCTGATCGAGATCCGCATCCCGGGCGGCAAGCCGGGCAAGGAGGGGTCCGAGGCGCTGCAGCGCTACTGCGAGGCGCTGTCCCAGGACGTGGTCACGCTGGTGGTGCTGCCGCGCCTGGACAAGGCCGCGCTCAAGAGCGCCTGGTTCACCGCGCTGGACGGCGCGGGGCTGACCGTGCGCGTCGACCCGGTCGAGCGCAAGGTGCTGCCGCAATGGATCGCGCAGCGCCTGGCGGCCCAGGGCCAGCGCGTGCAGCCGGGCGAGGCCGGCCAGCGCACGCTGGCCTTCTTCGCCGACCGGGTCGAGGGCAACCTGCTTGCCGCGCACCAGGAGATCCAGAAGCTGGGGTTGCTCTACCCCGCCGGCGAACTGAGCTTCGAGCAGATCGAGGCGGCGGTGCTGAACGTGGCGCGCTACAACGTCGCGAAGCTGTCCGAGGCGGTGCTGGCCGGGCAGACCGGTCGCGTGCTGCGCATCCTCGACGGCCTGGAGGCCGAGGGCGAGGCGCCGGTGCTGGTGCACTGGACGCTGGCCGAGGACATCCGCGCGCTCAAGCGGGTCAAGGACGCGCTGGCCGCCGGCCGGCCGCTGCCGGTGGCGCTGCGCGACCAGCGCGTCTGGGGCGTCAAGGAAAAGCTGTTCGAACGCGCCGTGCCGCGCCTGAGCGACACCGGCGTGCTGGCGCTGCTGGACGCGGCGGCGATCTGCGACGGCCTGGTCAAGGGCCTGAAGCACCCCGACTGGCCGCTCGAGCCCTGGGCGGCGCTGCGCCGGCTGGCGCTGATGGCCACCGAGGCCGTGGCCGGCCCGACGCTGCGCGGGCGGCTCGCGCTGCTGCCCTGAGCCGGCGTTCCCTTCAATACCCCCGCGCGCGGTCGACCAGGTGCGCCAGCGGCGCGCCGCACCGCAGCGCCCGCACGTTGTCGGCCACCACCTGGCAGGCGCTGCGCGGGTCGGTCTGCGCCGCCGCATGCGGCAGCACCACCACGCGCGGGTGCTGCCAGTACGGATGCCCGGGCGGCAGCGGCTCGACGTGGAACACGTCCAGCACCGCGCGGTGCAGGTGGCTGGCATCGAGCGCCGCCAGCAGCGCCTCGTCCACCACGTGCTGGCCGCGCGCCAGGTTGACCAGGCTCGCGCCCGCTCGCATGCGCGCGAAGGTGGCGGCATCGAACAGCCCGCGCGTGGCCGGCGTGAGCGGCAGCAGGTTCACGACGATGTGCGCCTCGCCGAGCAGCTGCTGCAGGCCGGCGTCGCCGTGCAGCGCGGTGATGCCGGGCAGCTGCGCGCCGCTGCGGCTCCAGCCGAGCACGCGGTAGCCGTTGGCCGCCAGCCGCGCGGCCACCGTGCGGCCCATCTGGCCCAGCCCCAGCACGCCCACGCACACCTCGTCGGCGCGCGGCTGCGGCGGCACGCGCCATTGCCCGCGGCGCTGCTGCTCCAGGCAGTCGAACCAGCCGCGCTGCAGCGACAGCACGGCCCACAGCGCGGTCTCGGCCATCGCGACGTTCATGGCCGGGTCGACCATGCGCGCCAGCGGCACGTCGGCCGGCAGCGAGGCGTCGGCCAGCAGCCGGTCCACGCCGGCCCACAGCGACTGGATCAGGCGCAGCCGCGGCAGCCCCTGCAGGCAGCCCGGCGGCGGGTTGCCGATCACGGCGATGTCGATGTGCTCGCGCTCGGCCTCGGGCAGGTCGGGCGACCACAGGACGATGCGCTCGTCGGGCAGCAGGCGCTGCAGTTCGTGGAGGTAAGGCGCCAGGGTCTCCTGGCGGCCGGCAAGCAGGAGGCTCATGACGCCGTACTGTACGGCGCGCCCGCTCAGCGCTGGCTGACCAGCGACAGCAGCCGCACCAGCGCGTGCTTGACGGTGGCCGCGCGCACCTGGCCGCGGTCGCCCGGGAACAGCATCACCTCGGTCTGCACGAAGTCCTGCCCGATCGCGAAGCCGAACCACACCGTGCCGATCGGCTTGGCGGGCGTGCCGCCACCCGGGCCGGCGATGCCGGTGACCGCCACCGCGACCTGCGCGCGCGAGTGCTGCAGGGCGCCGAGCGCCATCGCCATCGCGACCTCGCGGCTGACCGCGCCGTGGCGCTCGATCACCTCGGCCGGCACGCCCAGCTGCTCGGTCTTGGCCTCGTTGGAGTAGGTCACATGGCCACGCTCGAACCAGTCGCTCGAGCCGGCGATCGAGGTGCAGGCGCCGGCGATCAGCCCGCCGGTGCAGGACTCGGCGGTCACCAGCTTCAGGCCGCGCGCGGTCAGCGCCAGCCCCAGCTGCGTCAGCAGCGTGTCCAGCGCCTGCACCTCCACCAGCCGTTCCAGTCCCAGACTGCCCATGCGTGTCCCTCCTGCCCGAGCGCCCGACTCACCACCAGACGCGCCACAGCGCGAACACCAGCAGCGTGCAGCCGGCGGCGACGAGATCGTCGAACAGGATACCGAATCCGCCGCGCCAGCCGCCGCCCTTGCAGCGCGCGTCGGCCCAGGCCACCGGGCCCGGCTTGACGGCATCGAAGAAGCGGAACCAGGCGAACGCGCACAGCTGGGTCCACGCCGCCGACCAGGTCTGTGCGCCGCCTGGCGGCGTGACCATCCACAGCACCAGCCAGAAGCACAGGATCTCGTCCCAGACGATGGCGCCCGGGTCGGCCTGGCGCAGGTGGCGCGCCGTCACGGTGCAGGCCCACCAGCCGATGGCGAAGCCGGCGGGCAGCACCACGGCCCATTGCGGGTCGGTCAGCCACAGGTCCAGCACGACGAAGCTGACCCAGCCCCACAGCGTGCCCACCGTGCCCGGCGCGACCGGGCTCAGGCCGCTGCCGAAGCCGAGCGCGATCCAGTGCGCCGGATGGCGCCACATGAAGCGCGCGCTGGCGCGCACGGGCGCCGCCGCGGCGGACGCGGGATCGGAGACGTCGACGGGGTTCATGGGCGGAAATGGTCGAAAGCCGAAAGCGCCAGCGGGACCGGCCGCCCCTGGGCATCGACGGCGCGCAGGCCCGGCTCGGCCTCGATGGTGCCGATGCGCGTGACCGGCACGCCCGTCGCCGCCGCGGCGGCCTGCACCGCCTCGCGCTGCGCCGGTGCGGCGGTGAACAGCAGCTCGTAGTCGTCGCCGCCGGCCAGCGTGCACAGGCGCTGCACCTCGGGCGGCTGCGCCGCCAGCCAGGCGCTGCGCGGCAGCGCGTCGGCCTGCAGCGTCGCGCCCGCGCCGCTGCGGCGCAGCACGTGGCCGAGGTCGCCGACCAGGCCGTCGGACAGGTCGATCGCGCTGCTGGCGATGCCGCGCAGCGCCACGCCCAGCGCGACGCGCGGCTGCGGCTGCTCCATCGCCACGCGCGTGGCCTCGAAGGCCTCGCCGGACAGCGCGACGCGGCCGCGCCAGGCTTCCAGCGCCAGCCGGGCATCGCCCAGCGTGCCGCTGACATAGAGGTCGTCGCCGGGACGCGCACCGCTGCGCAGCAGCGCCTGGCCCGCGGGCACCTCGCCGAACACGGTGACGTGGATCGCCAGCGGCCCGCGCGTGGTGTCGCCGCCGACCAGCTCGCAGCCGTGCGCATCGGCCAGCGCGAACAGCCCGCGCGCGAAGCGCTCCAGCCAGTCCGGCTCGGCCGCGGGCAGCGCCAGGCTCAGCAGGAAGCCCAGTGGCTCGGCGCCGCAGGCGGCCAGGTCCGAGAGGTTGACCGCCAGCGCCTTGTGGCCCAGCCGCTCGGGCGCGACGGTGGACAGGAAATGCCGGCCCTCGAGCAGCAGGTCGGCCGAGGTGGCCAGCTGCATGCCCGGGCGCGGCTGCAGCAGCGCGCAGTCGTCGCCGACGCCCAGCGCGGCACGGCGCGCGGGACGCATGAAGTAGCGCTCGATCAGTTCGAATTCGCCGAGGGACATGTCGCGATTGTCACCGCATCCCGCCTGCGCCGGCGGGCCGCGGGCGGCGTGCTACAGCTTGACGTCGCGCAGCAGGTTGGCCAGCTCGACGGCGGACTTGACGTCCATCTTCTCGAACACCCGCGCGCGGTGCACCTCGACCGTGCGCACGCTGATGTCCAGCTCGTCGGCGATCAGCTTGTTCGGCCGGCCGGCGATCACCAGCCGCATCACGTCGCGCTCGCGGTCGGTCAGCTCGGCCAGCTTGCGTTCGACGTCCTGCATCTCGCGCCGCTGCGCGATCACCTCGGCGCTGCGCGCCAGCGCCTGCTCGACGCGGTCGACCAGCGCGTTGTCCGAGAACGGCTTCTCGACGAAGTCGAACGCGCCGCGCTTGACCGCCGCGACCGCGGTCGGCACGTCGGCGTGCCCGGTCAGGAAGATCACCGGCATCACCTCGATCAGCCCGCGCTCGATCAGGCGCTCGAACAGCGCCAGCCCGCTCATGCCGGGCATGCGCACGTCCAGCAGCAGGCAGCACGGATCCTGCGGCAGGTAGGGGCCCTGGGCGCTGCGCTGGTCCAGCATGGCCTCGAACGCCTCGGCCGAGGCATAGCCCTCGGACAGCAGGCGGCGCGAGCGCAGCAGCCACGCGAGCGCATCACGCAGCACATCCTCGTCGTCGACGAGGTAGACCGTGGGAATGGCTGAGGAGGGTGTCGGGCTCATGGGCTGGTGGACGGCTCGGCCGGCTGGCCGGCTGCCGCGTCACGGCTGGCCGCGCTGTTGACGTCGGCCGCTAGGGTAAACCGAAATTGCGTGCCGCTGCCTTCGGCGGCCGGCAGGGGCTCGAAGGTCAGCACGCCGCCGTGCTGCTCGACCACCGTGCGGCACAGGCTCAGGCCCAGGCCCATGCCCTCGCGCTTGGTGGTGAAGAACGGGGTGAACAGGCGCTCGGCCACCTCGGGCGGGATGCCCACGCCATGGTCGATGACGGTGAACTCGACCCAGCGCGGATGCAGCTGGCGCGCCTTGAAGCGCAGCACGCGGCGCTCCGGCGGCACCTGGTCCATCGCCTGGATGCCGTTGCGCGCCAGGTTCAGCAGCACCTGCTCGACCATCGTGCGGTCGCACACCACGCGCGGCACCGGCGCCGGTGCCTTGGGCACGTCGATCTCGACCCGGGTGCCGGTCTTGCGCGCATGCAGGTTCACCAGCGGCATCACCGCCTCGATCAGGCGGTCGGCACGGATGCTCTCGTGCAGGTGCTCGCGCCGCCGCACGAAGTCGTGCACGCTCTTGATCACGCGCCCGGCGCGCTCGGCCTGCTCGGCGATGCGCGCGATGGCCTGCATGATCATGCCCAGCGTCTGCGGGTCGGTCTCGCCCTGCTGCATCAGGTTCAGCGAGCCGGTGGCGTAGCTGGAGATCGCCGCCAGCGGCTGGTTCAGCTCGTGGCTGAGCAGCGAGGCCATCTCGCCCATCGTCGCCAGGCGCGCCGCGGCCTGCAGCTTCTCGTGCTGCTGGCGCGACAGCTCCTCGACGCGCCGCTGCGCGCTGATGTCGACCATCGCGCCCATCCAGCCGGCGTGCTTGCCGTTGCCGTCGACCAGCGGCGCCTCGAACACCATCACCGGGAAGCGCTCGCCGTTGCGGCGCATGAACATCGTCTCGTAGCCCTCGCGCGGCGGCGCCTCGCCGGCGATGCGGCCTTTCTGGCGGCGCGTGTACTCGGCGATCATCTCCGGCGGCCAGTACGGCGGCGGGTCCTCGGCGGTCATCTTGCCGATCAGCTCCTCGGCCGAGAAGCCGACCATTTCGCAGAACGCCGGGTTCACGTAGGTGATGCGCCCGTCCAGGTCGCGTGCGCGCAGGCCGGTGACCAGCGAGTCCTCCATCGCCTTGCGGAACGCCAGCGCCTCGGCCAGCCCGCGCTCGGCCTCGGCGCGCTTGCGCACGTCGCGCACCAGCAGCACCACCACCGCCCCGAGCGCCAGCGACAGGCCCAGCACCAGCGCGGTGGACAGGTTGGGGATCAGGTCCGGCTTGCCGGTGGCGCTGTCCAGGCGCAGCTGCAGCGAGATGCCCGGCAGGTCGATGATGCGCTGCGCGACGAACACGCCACGCCCGCGCTCCAGGCTGCCCAGCCGGGCCAGCCGGGTGCCGTCGCCCTCGACGAAGGCCAGCTCGTAGCCCTTGCGGCTGTCGCGCGCGGTGGTCTCGAGCAGCCCCTGCAGCGAGTACGAGGCGATCAGGTAGCCGCTCAGCTGCGAATGCGACAGCACCGGCAGGCACACGTCCATCAGCTCGATGCCCAGGCCGCCGGGCAGGGGCACGAAGTAGCTGCGCGAATAGGCCGGGCCGGACAGCCGCCGTGCGTTGGCGCACGCGACCTCGGCGTCGATCAGGATGTCCTCGCGCGCCAGCTGGGAGAACACCGGCGCGCGGTACGGCGACTCGACCGCCGCCTCCAGCCCGAAGTCCAGCCCGCGGCGCTCGATGCGCACCAGCTCCCGCCGCGCGCGCAGCAGCGCGGTCGTGTCGGAACGCCACTGCGGCAGCGGCGGGTCGTTCCACAGCAGCGCCTGCAGGCTCTGCAGGTCGCGGGCGAGGTTCTGCTTGACCTCGTTGGCGACCTCCGCGGCGGCGGTCTCGACGCTTTCCTGGGCCTGCGAGGACTCGTAGTCCAGCGTCAGCCACACCAGGGCGGTCTGCGCGACCACGAGCAGCCCCACCAGCGCGATCCAGGGGAAGGCGCGGCGCAGGCTGCGGATCGTGGGCGGCGGCAGCGGTTCGGCGGGCATCATGACATTGTCGCGCGGGCGGCCGTGGGTGCGCCGCGCGTCAGACCGCACTATGACCACGCGGCGGCCGGTCGCCCGTACGCACTTTTGCGCATGCCGGGACGAGGCGCGTTTGCCACACTCACGCGGCCTCGCACGGCCGCCCGCTCGGGCGTTTGTCGCAACGTACACAAGGGCTTCTACAATCGTCCCCCCTGCCTCGCGACGCAGGTGCTCCAGGCTTTCAAACGGCTTTCAGCGACCTGCCGCGCGCGGCACCTGCAGTCCGTATCGACCCCGGAGGATCCTCCATGCCCACCCCCGAAGAGAAACGTGCCCAGCTGCGTCGCGCCGCGCTGGAATACCACGAGATCCCCACGCCCGGAAAGATCGCCATCGCGCCGACCAAGTCGCTGGTCAACCAGCGCGACCTGGCGCTGGCCTATTCGCCCGGGGTGGCCGCGGCATGCGAGGAGATCGTCAGCGACCCGGTCAACGCGTTCCGCTACACCTCGCGCGGCAACCTGGTGGCGGTGGTGACCAACGGCACCGCGGTGCTGGGCCTGGGCGACATCGGCCCGCTGGCGGCCAAGCCGGTGATGGAAGGCAAGGGCGTGCTGTTCAAGAAGTTCGCCGGCATCGACGTGTTCGACATCGAGCTCAACGAGAAGGACCCGGACAAGCTGGTCGAGATCATCGCCGCGCTCGAGCCCACCTTCGGCGGCATCAACCTGGAAGACATCAAGGCGCCCGACTGCTTCTACATCGAGCGCAAGCTGCGCGAGCGCATGAAGATCCCGGTGTTCCACGACGACCAGCACGGCACCGCGATCGTCGTGGGTGCCGCGCTGCTCAACGGCCTGAAGCTGGTCGGCAAGGACATCCGCCAGGTCAAGCTGGTGACCTCCGGCGCCGGGGCGGCGGCGCTGGCCTGCCTGAACCTGCTGGTCAAGCTGGGCGTGCCGCGCGAGAACATCTGGGTGGCCGACATCGCCGGCGTGGTCTACGAAGGCCGCACCGAGCTGATGGACCCGGACAAGGCCATGTTCGCGCAGAAGACCGACGCCCGCACGCTGGCCGAGATCATCGAGGGCGCCGACGTGTTCCTGGGCCTGTCCGCCGGCGGCGTGCTCAAGCCCGAGATGGTGGCGAAGATGGCGCGCCAGCCCATCATCTTCGCGCTGGCCAACCCCACGCCCGAGATCCTGCCCGAGGAAGTCAGGAAGGTGCGCGACGACGCCATCATGGCCACCGGCCGCACCGACTACCCGAACCAGGTTAACAACGTCCTGTGCTTCCCGTACATCTTCCGCGGTGCGCTGGACTCGGGGGCGACCACCATCACCGACGAGATGGAGATCGCCGCGGTGCACGCCATCGCGGACCTGGCCCAGGCCGAGCAGAGCGAGGTGGTCGCCGCCGCCTACGCGGGCGCGACGCTCAGCTTCGGCCCCGAGTACCTGATTCCCAAGCCCTTCGACCCGCGCCTGATGATGCGCATCGCCCCGGCGGTGGCCAAGGCCGCGGCCGACTCGGGCGTGGCGCGCCGCCCGATCCAGGACTACGACGCCTACCGCGAGAAGCTGCAGAGCTTCGTCTACGCCTCGGGCACGACGATGAAGCCGATCTTCTCGCTGGCCAAGAAGGCCGAGCGCAAGCGCGTCGTCTACTGCGAGGGCGAGGAAGAGCGCGTGCTGCGCGCGGTGCAGGTGGTGGTCGACGAAGGGCTGGCGCGCCCGACGCTGATCGGCCGCCCGGCGATCATCCAGCAGCGCATCGAGCGCTTCGGCCTGCGCCTGCAGGAGGGCCGCGACTACGACGTGGTCAACACCGAGTTCGACCATCGCTACCGCGACTACTGGCAGACCTACCACCGCATGACCGAGCGCAAGGGCGTCACGGCGCAGCTGGCCAAGATCGAGATGCGCCGGCGCCTGACGCTGATCGGCTCGATGCTGCTGCACAAGGGCGAGGTCGACGGCATGCTGTGCGGCACCTGGGGCAACACCCACATGCACCTGCAGTACATCGACCAGGTCATCGGCCGCCGCCCCGGGGTCAACGTCTACGCCTGCATGAACATGCTGATCCTGCCGTCGCGGCAGGTGATGCTGGTCGACACCCACGTCAACTACGACCCGACCGCCGAGCAGCTGGCCGAGATCACCATCCTGGCCGCCGAGGAGATGATGCGCTTCGGCCTGCATCCCAAGGCGGCGCTGCTGTCGCACTCCAGCTTCGGCTCGAGCAACCAGCCCTCGGCGGTGAAGATGCGCCAGGCGCTCGAGCTGATCCGCGCGCAGGCGCCCTGGCTGGAGATCGACGGCGAGATGCACGGCGACCTGGCGCTGGACGTCGAGCAGCGCCAGGAGCTGATGCCGCGCAGCACGCTGACCGGCGAGGCCAACCTGCTGGTGCTGCCCAACATCGACGCGGCCAACATCAGCTACAACCTGCTCAAGACCGCCGCCGGCGGCGGCATCGCGATCGGCCCGATCCTGCTGGGCGCGGCCAAGCCGGTGCACGTGCTGACCCCCTCGGCGACCGTGCGCCGCATCGTCAACATGACCGCGCTGACGGTCGCGGACGCCAACGCCGCCCGCTGACGCACCAGGCCGGTGCCGGACGCCCCTGCGCCGCGTCCGGCACCGCAGCCGTGCTGCAAAAAAGCGCACGCCACCGTGCAGGATCGCATGGTTTGGCGGTAGTGTGCGCTCACAAAATTTCCCTGCCGGGCACTCGGGGACTGCTGCAAATTGAGGCACGACCTTGCCCCTGAAGGCCTAAACGGATACCATCTTGCCTTCAGTTTTCAGGGAAAACCCGTGGCATCCGCTGCTCGGTCAGTCCGGAAGCAGTCGCTCCAGCAGGTCAAAGTCGCTGTCGTCGCAGCAGTCCTGGCGGCCTTGAGTCCGAGCCTCGCTCCTGCCAAGGGCGTAGTACCGGAAGCAGCAGCCAGTCTCCCCACCGTCGCGTTGACGGAGCTGCCCAGGCAGGCGCAGGAAACCCACCGACTCATCCGCAAGGGAGGCCCCTTCCCTTACGAGAAGGACGGGACGGTCTTCTTCAACCGCGAGCGGCTGCTGCCTGCCTCTCCGCGCGGTTACTACCGCGAGTACACCGTGAAGACGCCTGGCGTGCGCCATCGCGGCGCCCGGCGCATCGTCTGCGGCGGCAGGATCCCGACCACCCCTGACAACTGCTACTACACCGACGACCACTACGCGAGCTTTCGCCGGATCGTCGACTGAATCGTGACTCAAAAGGGGATCGTGATGCTTTTGCAGACCGTCCGTCCGAACATCGTCCAGGCCATACGCGCATTCCGCGTCGAGGACCTGATGCAGACCGCGCAAGACACCGGTCAGCATTTCCTGTACGCCAACCTGGGCAACGCCCAGACCAAGCAGGACGTGCTGGAAACCATCGCGGAGTCGTTCCTGTTCCCGCCGCACTTCGGCAAGAACTTCGACGCGCTGTACGACTGCATGACCGACCTGGTGCACAAGGCCGGCCCGCAGCCGGGCTTCATCGTCGTGCTGGAGCAGATTCCCGACAACCCGCGCTTCGACCGCGAGGCGCGCGAGCAGCTGCTGGACGTGTTCCGCGACGCGGCCGATTTCTGGGCCGAACGGAAGATCCCCTTCAGGTGCTTCTATTCTTTTCTGTAGCCCGCTCCCAGGAAATCGGGTCATGGGAGCGGGCGAATGAAGTGGCCCAGAACAGCGAGATCAACGCCGGCAAGTCGGGGTCCTCGGCCCGCGCCAAGCACAGCGCGCCGACCTTCGCACCCTACATGCCGCTGATGAGCAGCGCGTTCGACACCGCCTGCTGGCTGGCCGCCGCGTAAGCCGCGGCCCCGTCGCAAGCATCCAGAAAACGAGGCGGCCCACGTGGCCGCCTCGTCGTTTGGGGCCCCGGGCCTGGCCGGCCGGGCGCTCAGGCCGCGGCAGGCACCTGCTGCGCCAGCGCGACGTATTCCGCCACCGGCACCTCCTCGGCGCGCCGCTGCACGTCGAAGTCGCCGGCAAAGCCGCGCGCCTCGAGCCAGCGGCCGAGCGTGTGGCGCAGCAGCTTGCGGCGCTGCGAGAACGCCACCTGCACCAGTTCCTCGAGCAGGGCCGCGTCCAGCTGCGGCGGCTCGGGCAGCGGCACCATGCGCACCACCGCGGAATCGACGCGCGGCGGCGGGTCGAAGGCCTCGGGCGGCACCTCGAACAGCGACTCGATGTCGTAGCGCCATTGCAGCATCACGCTCAGGCGCCCGTAGTCGGCGTCGCCGGGGCCGGCGGCCATGCGGTCGACCACCTCCTTCTGCAGCATGAAGTGCTGGTCCTCGACCACGTCGACCTGGGCCAGCAGGTGGAAGGCGATCGGCGAGGAGATGTTGTACGGCAGGTTGCCGACCACGCGCAGCTTGCGCCCGGCCTGCGCGGCCAGCGCACGGAAGTCCACCTTCAGCACGTCGGCCTCGACGACCGTCAGCTCGGGCCGCGCGCGCAGCCGCCTGGCAAGATCGCGGTCCAGCTCGATGACGGTCAGCCGCTCGCAGCGTTGCACGAGCGGGTCGGTGAGCGCCCCGAGGCCGGGGCCGATCTCGACCAGCGCCTGCCCCGGTTGCGGGTCGATGGCGCGCACGATGGCGTCGAGCACCGCCGAGTCGGCCAGGAAGTGCTGGCCGAAGCGCTTGCGCGGGATGTGCTTCACTGGGGCGGTTCCCGCATCTCGACGTAGGCCTGGGCGCGGATCTCGCGCGCCCATTCCTGGTAGGCCTGCTCGTACTTGCGCTCGCGCAGCGCGTTGGTGGCCAGCTCGCGCTGCTGGCGCGCATCCAGCTCGGACTGGCGCCGGTCGGTGACCTGCACCAGGTGCGCACCGAAGCGCGACAGGAAGGGATCTGAGATCTGGCCCACCGCGAGCCGGTTCATCACCTGCTCGAACTCGGGCACGAACTGGCCGGGGTTGGCCCAGCCGAGGTCGCCGCCATAAGGCGCGCTGCCGTCTTCGGAGACCTCGCGCGCGATCTGCGCGAAGCCCGCCTCGCCCTGCTCGATGCGCCGCTTGTACTCGGCCAGGCGCCGCAGCGCGGTCTGCTGGGTCAGCTGCGGCGAGATGCGCAGCAGGATGTGGCGGGCGCGCGTCTGCGTGATCGCCAGGCCTTGGCGGTCCTTGCGGTCGGCCAGCTTGAGGATGTGGAAGCCGGCGCCGGAGCGCACCAGCTGCGGCGCCACCTCGCCGGCCTGCAGGCCGGCCACCGACTGCACGAACAGGTCGGGCAGGCGTTCGACCGGACGCAGGCCCAGGCGCCCGCCCTGGTCGCGGTTGGGGCCCTGGGAGTGGGAGCGCACCAGCTCCTCGAACGGCGTGCCGGCCCGCGCCTGCTCCAGCACCTGCTGCGCGCGCTGCTGCAGCTCGGCCTCCTGCTCGGGCGTCGCCCCTTCGGGCACCGCGATCAGGATCTGCGCGATGTCGTACTCGGTGGCTCCCCCCGACTGGGCGCGCAGCTGGCGCAGGTAGTCCTCGATCTCGGCATCGCTGATCTTGATGCGGCGCTGCACCTCGCGCTCGCGCAGGCGCACCAGCAGCAGCTCGTCGCGGATGTTGTTGCGGAAGCGCGCGAAGTCCATGCCCTGCTCGCGCAGGCGTTCGCGCAGCTGCGGCAGGGTCAGCTGGTTCTGGGCGGCGACGTTGTTGACCGCGCGGTCGATCTCCGCCTCGTCGATGCGCAGGCCTACCAGCTTGGCGTAGGACAGCTGCGCCCGCTCGTTGATCAGCGCCTCGACCACCTGGGCGCGCAGCTCGTCGCGCGGCGGCAGGCGCGCGCCGTTGCGCTCGGCCTCCTGCTCGATGCGCTGCAGGCGCTGCTGCACCTCGCTGTTGGTGACCAGCTCCTGGTCGACGACGGCGACGATGTAGTCCACGGTGCGCGGCGCGGCCGCAGCCGGCTGCGCCTGCACGGCGGGCGACAGCAGGACGGACCAGGCGGCGAGCAGCGCGCCGGTCCAGCGGACGGCGTGGCGCCGGAAGGAAGGAAGACGGGTCATGGATGCAGTCTCGGGAAGGTGCCAGGGCCTTCTCATCAGGGCTGCGCGCGATCCTCGCGCAACAGCTGGTAGCCGGGGATATTGTCCTTCAAGGCCCGCAGCGGGCTGGAACCCAGCCGCGACAGGCCCACGAACTCCAGCTGGAACATCAGCCGGGTGGCGGCGTCGCTGCGGCTGATCGAGCGCCGCTCGATCACCAGGCGGCCGATCCAGCAGCCCGCGTCGTACTCGAAGCCGAACAGCGTGTCGGTCAGGCGCTCGTCGCGCATGCTGTAGTTGACGCGCCCGACGCTGTAGAGCGAGCCGACGCAGGCGCCGGAGCCGGCGGCCGAGCGGTCCGCCTCGTACACCGGCCACTGCCATCCGATGTCGAGCTGCTCGCTGGAGTTCCGCACCAGGCTGTAGCTGCCGCCGATGGTGCGGAACGGCCCGGGCGAGTAGCGCGCCGACAGGGTCGAGCGCACCGTGCGCTCGCGGTCGGGGTTGTACTGGGCGAAGCCGGACAGCGTCCAGTCCGGGATCAGGTTGGTCGAGCCCAGCAGCAGCACGTCGCTGAAGCGCTCGTCCGAGGGCGTGCCCTCGGCGGTGATGCGCTGCTCGCGGAACAGGTAGCGCTGCGCCAGCCCCAGGCGCAGCGCCTCGGCGCCGGTGGCCTCGTCGAAGAAGCGGGTGTAGGCGCCGGCGGTGATCTCGTGCGCGTCGGCCACGCGGTCCACGCCCGAGAACGGGTTCTGCGTGAACAGGCTGGTGAAGTTCAGGTCCTTCGGCGCGGTGTCGAAGGTCGGGATGTCGTCCTGCCGGCGGTACGGCGTGTTCACGTACAGCAGGCGCGGTTCCAGGGTCTGCACGTAGCGGCGGCCGAACCATGTGCTCGGCCGCTCGAACACCCAGCCGGTGTCGACGCTGAAGGTGGGGATCACGCGCGAGACGTTGCGCCGGCCGTCGTCGCGGTCGATGCGGTAGCTGGCGGCGTTGAAGCTCACGCTCGGGGTGAGGAACCAGCCCGGGGTGTCGACCACCGACCAGCTCAGGCTGCCCAGCATGTGGGCACGGGTGGCGTCGGGGCGCTGCGACAGGACGCCCTGGTCGTGCTGCGCGAAGCGGTTGACCTCGGCCTCGACCGAGGCGCGCAGGCCCCCGCCGAACTCGTGGCGGTGCCGCACGCCCAGCTGCGGCTCGCGCGAATAGGGCGAGTCGATCGGCGCGTCCAGGTCCTGCAGCACCTGCCAGCGCTGCACCCGCGCATAGAGCTCGGTGTTGCCGTGCCACCACTGGGCGCGCGCGTTGCCGGCCAGCAGCCGCTCGGTCAGCCCGTCGATGTGGCGGTCCAGGTCCTTCCAGTAGTCGTCGTCGGAGACGCGCTGCGCGTCGATCTCGTACAGGCCGTCGCCCGGCAGCCGGCCGCGGTGCAGGAAGTGCGCCGACCAGCGCGTGCCGCCGTGGACGCGGTCGTCGGGCAGCACATGGGTGGACAGCTCCCCCGAGAAACCCGGCTGCAGGTAGCGGAACTCGGTGCCCAGCGCCGCGCCGCGCTTGGTGATCAGCGTGGGCGTGAGCGTGAGGTCGTAGTTCGGCGCGATGTTCCAGTAGTACGGCACCGCCAGCTCGAAGCCGCTCTTGCTGTCCAGGCCGAAGGTCGGCGGCAGCCAGCCGGACTTGCGCTGCTCGCTGACCGGAAAGCTCAGGTACGGCACCGCCAGCAGCGGCACGCCGTAGAAGCGCAGCACCGCGCCTTCGGCGGTGCCCTCGTTGTTCTCGAAGTCCACCGTCACGCGCGAGGCGGTCAGCAGCCAGGCATAGCCGCCGTCATCGTCGGGCGTGCAGCTCGAATAGCTGGCGTTGCTGGCGGCCAGCCGGTCGCGGCCGAGGAACTCGATGCGCTCGGCCTGCCCCCCGGCCTGGGTGGCGGAGAAGAAATAGGTCGGCTCGACGAAGTGGCCCTCGTAGCGGTCGAGCTGGATCTGCACCTCGGGACCGGTGAAGACGTTGCCCTCGCGGCTGATGCGCACGTTGCCGGTGGCGCGCGCGATGCCGTCGGCCTGGCGGTACTCGAGCCGGTCGGCGCGGATGCTGGTGGCGCCGCGCGACAGCTCCACCTGCCCTTCGGCCACCGTCGAGTGGTCGGGGCGGCCCGTCAGCTCATTGGCCTCGATGCGGATCGGCAGCTGGTCCTCGCCGCGGCCCTGCGCCTGCACCGCGCACGCGGCCGCCAGCAGCCCTGCCGCCGCGACGGCGGCAGGACGACGAAGGAACGAGTCTGCGGACAGCAGGCGGACCAAGGTGCGGTGGCAACGGGAGGGAGGACAACGGAACCGCCTGCAAGGCGGGTTTGTAGAATCGCCGATTATTCCACGAGCCTCACCCGGCGCCGACCGCAGGCGCCCGCGCAACGGGGTTGCGCGATGTGAGTCCCCCTTCCCGCCATCGCCTTCTCGAGATGACGTCCACGATCACCTGGGCCGACGACCGCCGCCGGGCCGCCTTCGAACACTGGATCGCCCGCCTGGGCCGCCACGGCATCGACCCGCAATCGGTGCGCAGCGCCAGCGCCGACGCGAGCTTTCGCCGCTATTTCCGCGTCGACGGCGGCACGCGCAGCTACATCGTGATGGACGCGCCGCCCGCGCACGAGGACTGCCGCCCCTTCGTGAAGGTGGCCGGCCTGCTGCGCGGCGCGGGGCTGAACGCGCCGCAGGTGCTCGAGTGGGACGAGGCCGCGGGCTTCATGCTGCTGTCGGACCTGGGCTCGACGACCTACCTGGCGCAGCTCGACGCCGGCAGCGCCCCGGGCCTGTACGACGACGCCACCAGCGCGCTGGTGCGCATGCAGCAGATCGACGCGGAGCACGAGGTGCCGCCCTACGACGAGGCCCTGCTCACGCGCGAGCTGCAGCTGTTTCCCGATTGGTACATCGACCGCCACAGCGGCCTGCAGCTGAGCGCCCGGGAGCAGGAGCAGCTGCAGCGCAGCTTCGCGCTGATCCTGCGCGTGTGCCTGGCGCAGCCGCGCGTGCTGGTGCACCGCGACTACCACTCGCGCAACCTGATGGTCAGCGGCCCGGTCGGCTCGCCGGAGAACCCCGGCATCCTCGACTTCCAGGACGCGGTGTGGGGCCCGATCACCTACGACCTGGTCTCGCTGCTGCGCGACGCCTACATCGAGTGGGAGGAAGAGCAGCAGATCGACTGGGCGGTGCGCTACTGGGAGAAGGCGCGCAAGGCCGGCCTGCCGGTGGCGGCCGACTTCGGCGAGTTCTGGCGCGACTTCGAATGGATGGGGCTGCAGCGCCACCTCAAGGTGCTGGGCATCTTCTGCCGCCTCAACTACCGCGACGGCAAGGACGGCTACCTCAAGGACCTGCCGCTGGTGTGGCGCTACGCCCACCGGGTGGCGACCCGCTACAGCGTGCTGACGCCGCTGGCGCGCCTGCTCGAGCGCCTGGTCGGGCAGGAGCCGCAGGTCGGCTACACCTTCTGAGCCGGCGCCTCAGGCCGCCGCCCGGCCCGGCGCCGACGCGGCGCCCGGGGCGGGCAGCGCGGTCTCGCAGCCGGCCGCAGCCAGCCAGGGGTCGTGCTCGCTGGTGCCGAAGGCCTGCACCAGGAAATCCATGAAGGCCCGCGTGCGCGCCGGCACGTACTTGCGGCTGGGCATCGCGGCATAGATGGTCAGCGTCACGATGCGCCAGTCGGGCAGGATGCGCTCCAGCGCCCCCTCGCGCAGCGCGTCGTCCACCATGAACGAGGGCAGCGCGACGATGCCCAGCCCCGCGAACGCGGCCGCGCGCAGCGTGTCCACGTGCGAGGCGGTCAGCGTCGCGCGCGGCTCGATCTCCACCGTCTCGGGCGAGGCCTGGCCCTCGGCGCCGCGCTGGAAGCGCCACAGGCGCGGGGTGTTCGGCAGGTCCGGCACCAGGCATTCGTGGCGCACCAGCTCCTCGGGCCGCTGCGGGCGGCCGTAGCGCTTCAGGTACTCCGGCGCGGCGCAGGTCACCGCCTCGCTGACCGCCAGGCGCCGCGCGACGAAGTCGCCGCTCAGCGGGCGCGGGCCGACGATGAGGATGGACACGTCGTAGGCCTCGTCGGCCGTGTCGATCATGCCCGCCGCCGCGATGTCCAGCGTCACCCGCGGGTACTGCTCGCGGAACGCCGGCAGGTGCTTGGCCAGCTGGTGCACCGCGAACGAGGCCGGCACCAGCACGCGCAGGTGGCCCTTGGGGTCGTTGACCGAGGCACTGGCCAGCGCCTCGGCCTCGTCGATGTCCGACAGGATCTGCCGCACCCGCTCCAGGTAGGTCTCGCCGACCGCCGTCAGCGCCAGCCGGCGCGTGGTGCGCTGGATCAGCCGCACCCCGAGGTGGGCCTCCAGGTCGGCCACCAGCCGCGTCACGACCGCCGCGGACAGGTCCAGCGCCCGCGCGGCCCCGGCAAAGCTGCCTTCCTCGATCACCTTCGCGAAGACGCGCATCGAATGCAGTCGATCCATCGCTCCCCCTGAGGTTTGTTGCTGAAACTGCAATTATCCGTTGACCGGAACGCGATTTTTCCAATCAGGGTAAACCCCTACAGTGGAGCCATCGATGAGCCCGACGAACCGAAGCGCGTGACTCACCGACGCGGATGGCGGCCTCGCCACCGTCCGGATCGTCCACTCGAAGTTCTGGAGCAACAAATGAACATCAAGAAGACCCTCACCGTCGCTGCCCTGTCCGCCTTCGCCGTGGCCGGTGCCTATGCACAGGAAGCCACCAAGGACGACGTCTCGATCGCCGACAGCATCGTCTCGACCAAGACCCGCGAGCAGGTCAAGGCCGAACTGGCCGAAGCGCTGAAGCAGGGTGGCCGCCAGGCCGTGTTCGCCGGCGAAGCGACCTACTTCCCGGCCGACCGCAGCGCCCAGCCCGGCCGCACCCGCGCCGAAGTGCGCGAGGAAGCGATCAAGGCCATGCAGGAGCGTCGCCGCTCGAACGTCGTCGACGAATACAACATCGGCGGCTGATCCCGCACGATGCCGCGGCCGGTACGCCGGCCGCAAGCCCCCTGGAAGACAACCCGCCTGCGGCGGGTTGTTTCGTTCATGGGCACCGCGCCGGTTCAGGCGCCGCCGTCGGTCAGCTCGAAGTCGAGCGCCCCCAGCACCCGGCCGTTGACCAGCACCTCGGCGCGGTGCGCCCGGGGTACAGCCGGCGCGTGCTGCGCACGACGAAGTCGCGCGCGAACGCGAACCGCTGCACCGCGCCGCCCGGCAGCTCGCGCACCGTGCCCTTGAACACCTTGCGGCGCGGCCGGCCGTTGCCGCTCGCATAGCCGATCGCATAGTCCACGCAGGCCCGCCCGCCGCGCCCCGGCGCGCAGCGCAGGGCAAAGCACAGCACCAGCCGTCCGCCGATCGGCACCTCGCGGCGGTCCAGCTCGAACTCCTCCAGCACGAAGGGCGCATCGACCGCGTAGCCGAGCAGCGCCAGCGCCTCGGGGCGGCCCTGCTTGACCAGCGTGCGCAGCGCCCGCTGCAGGGTGCGCCCGCCGTCGGGCAGTGCACGGGCCTGCCAGCGGCGCGCCACCTCGAGCGCCAGCGCGGCATCGAGGCGGCTGAGGTCGTTCAGGTGGTTGGCGGCCGAGCGGCGCACCACCTCGTCCGGGTCGCCGGCCAGCGCGTCGATCAGCGGCACGGTCAGCGCCGGCTGCGCGATCAGCTGCGCCACGCGCCGCCCCCAGGGCAGCAGCGGGCGCGCGCCTTCGCTCGCCAGGCGCCGCACCCGCGCGTCGGGATGGGCGCACCAGCGCTGCATGCGCGCCAGCGTGCGCTCCAGGTGGTGCTGCAGGAAAGGGCGGATCGCGAACTCGCCGGTGAAGTGGCGCGTCATCCATTCCAGCGCGTCGAGCGCTGCCTCCGGTTCGCCCAGGCCCGCCTCGGCGACGAACTGCAGGTACGGCGCGTGGCGGAACACGGTGATGCCCTCGGGCGCGCGGCGCGACGGCCCGGGCTCGCCCATCGCCTGCCGCAGCACCGCGACCGCCGGCCCGAACGGCAGCGCAAGGTGCGCGTGCAACGCCTGCGCGACGCGGTGCACCCGCGCCATCAGGCTCAGGGCCGCGAACCCGTCCAGGCAGTGCGCCGTGAAGCGGTCGGCCGCGAAGCCGGGATGCGCCGCCGCGACCGCCTCGGCGATCGCGCGCACGGTGGCGGCGTCGAAACCGTCCTTCAGCAGCGGCGCGGCAGGGGCCTCCTTCATGGCCCGCATCGTGGCACAGCCTGCTGACAACGCGTGTCAGCAGCGCGCGGACGGCGCAGCGTTCAGGCACACTGCGCGCCATGTCGAACCGCACCGCGCCCCGCCTGTACGTCCCCGCCCCGCTGGCCGCCGGCCTCACCCTCACGCTGCCGCCCGGCCCGAGCCGCCATGCCCAGGTGCTGCGCCTGCAGCCGGGCGACGCGGTGACGCTGTTCAACGGCGACGGCGGCGAATGGGCCGCACGCATCGTGCGCATGGGCCGCAGCGACGTGGACGCGCAGGTGCTGCAGCACGACCCGGCGGACCGGGAGTTGCCGGTGGCGGTGACGCTGGCGGTCGGCATGCCGGCCAACGACCGCATGGACTGGCTGGTCGAGAAGGCCACCGAGCTGGGCGTCGCCACCATCCAGCCGCTGGTGTGCGAGCGCTCGGTGCTGCGCCTGGCGGGCGAGCGCGCCGGGAAGAAGGTGGCGCACTGGAGCGGCGTGGCGATCAGCGCGAGCGAGCAGTGCGGGCGCACCCGCGTGCCGGTGATCGCGCCGGTGCAGCCGCTGCGCGCCTGGTGCGAGGCGTTGCCCGCGGCAGCGGACGACGAACTGCGCGCGGTGCTGAGCCTGCAGGACGCGCAGCCGCTCGCCGCGCTGCCGGTGGGCGCGCGCGCGGTGTTCCTCAGCGGCCCGGAGGGCGGGCTGGCCCCGGCGGAAGAGGCGCTGGCGCGCACGGCCGGCTTCCGGGCCGCAAGCCTCGGCCCGCGCGTGCTGCGCGCCGAGACCGCGCCGCTGGCGGCGCTAGCGCTGCTGGGCCTGCGCTGACGCGCCCGCTCAGGGCTGGGCGGCGATCACCGCCGCGACCGCGGCGGTCAGGCGCTTGCCATAGGGCACGTGCAGGAACTCGTTGGGGCCGTGCGCGTTGCTCTTGGGCCCCAGCACACCGCAGACCATCATCTGCGCCTTCGGGAAGCCCTCCTGCAGCATGCTCATCAGCGGGATGGTCCCGCCCTGCCCGATGAAGCCGAGCGGCGCCCCGTAGAAGGCCTTCGAGGCCTCGTCCAGCGCGCGGTGCAGCGCCGGCGTCAGCTCGGGCGCGTTCCATCCGGTGGCGGCATGGTCGGGCTCGAAGGTGACCCGGGCCTGGTAGGGCGGATCGACCTCCAGCAGGCGCTTGAGCTCCTGCGTGGCCTGCGCGCCGTCGACCAGCGGAGGCAGGCGCAGCGAGAGCTTGAACGCGGTGTAGGGGCGCAGCACGTTGCCCGCGCTGTCCAGCGCCGGCAATCCCTCGGCGCCGGTGACGCTCAGCGTCGGGTGCCAGGTGCGGCGCAGCAGCGCCTCGGCCGGGTCGGTGGTGGTCGGCAGCGTGAACGCGCCGTCGGCGCCGCAGGCCCAGGGGTAGCGCTTCCAGACCTCGTCGCCCAGGATCTGCGCCGCCGCTCGGGCCTGCTCGATGCGCGTGGCCGGGATCTCGCAGTGGAAGCTCTCGGGCAGCAGGCGGCCGGTGCGGCTGTCCTCCAGGCGGTCGAGCAGCTGGCGCAGGATGCGGAAGCTCGACGGCACCAGCCCGCTCGCATCGCCCGAGTGCACGCCCTCGGTCAGCACCTCGACCTTGAGCACGCCGCTGACCATGCCGCGCAGCGAGGTGGTCAGCCACAGCTGGTCGTAGTTGCCGGCGCCCGAGTCGAGGCAGACCACCAGGCCGACGTCGCCCAGCCGGGGCCTGAGCGCGTCGATGTAGGCCGGCAGGTCGTACGAGCCGCTTTCCTCGCAGGTCTCGATCAGGCCCACCACGCGCGGGCGCGGCAGGCCCTGGCGCTCCAGGGCCAGCAGCGCGGTGATCGAGGCGTAGATCGCGTAGCCGTCGTCGGCGCCGCCGCGGCCGTAGAGCTTGCCGTCCTCGTACTTGGGCGTCCAGGGGCCGAGGTCGCTGCGCCAGCCGCTGAACTCGGGCTGCTTGTCGAGGTGCCCGTACATCAGCACGGTCTGGGTGCTGTCGGTGCGCGCGGCCGGCAGCTCGAAGAAGATCACCGGGGTGCGCGGCCGGCCCTGGGCGTCGGCCAGGCGCACCACCTCCAGCTTCAGCCCGGGCAGCTTCTTGCTCTCCACCCAGGCCGCGGCGTTGCGCACCACGGTCTCGATGTGGTCGTGCCGCACCCAGTCGGCGTCGAAGGCCGGCGACTTGGCCGGGATGCGGATGTAGTCGGTCAGCGCGGGGACGATCTCGCGGTCCCAGACCTCGTCGACGAAGGTCTGCAGGGCGGCGGGATCTTGCAGCGGATCCAGCGGCAGGCGTTCGGGGGCGTTCACGACAGGCTCCTCGGGAATCGGCAGGCAACCCGACCAGTGTAGGCCGCGCGGCGCGCGCGTGCGCAGCGCGGCGGCGAAGGCCGCGACGTCAGTGGGCCCCGGGCGCACCGAAGCGCGCGTCCAGCCAGCGCTGCAGGCAGGCGAACACGGCGTCGTTGTCCGGCTCGTTGAAGATCTCGTGGCGCATCGCCTCGAAGCAGCGCGCCTCGACGACGCCGGCCGGCGCCCGGGCGGCGAATGCCGCGCTGCCCGCCGGCGCGACCAGGCGGTCCGCCCCGGCCCACATCAGCAGCGTCGGCACGCGCCACTGCGCAGCCTGTGCGCGGACCTGGCGGCCGCCGTCGACGATGAAGCGCACCAGCCTGGCGGTGACCCTGGCGTGCACCAGCGGGTCGTCCATGTAGGCCTGCACCACCGCGTCGTCGTGCGAGATGTCGCGCACGCGCAGCCCGTTGGGCACCGGCAGGTCCGGCGCCAGCGCGTGCATCAGCGCAAGCAGCGCGCGCTGCGGCCCGGACAGCCCCGGGTCCAGCGCCGGCGAGGACAGCACCAGCCCCTCCACCGGCCGCAAGGCGCCGGCGACGAAGCGCGCCGCCACCAGCCCGCCCATGCTGTGGCCGAGCAGGACCAGCGGCGCCGGGGCCTGTGCGCGCACCTGGTCGAGCACCGCGGCGAGGTCCTCGAGCAGGTCGTCCGGCCGGCGCAGGCCGCCGCGCGGGCCTTGCGAGCAGCCATGGCCGCGATGGTCGTAGGCCACCACCTGGAAGCCCTGCCCGCGCAGCCACTGCGCGACATGCTCGTAGCGGCCGCTGTGCTCGCCCAGGCCGTGGACCAGCAGCACCGTGCCGCGCGCGGGCGCAGCCGGCGCCGGCCAGTGGCGCAGTGCCAGGCGGGTGCCGTCGGCCAGGGCAAGTTCGGACAGCGTGGACGCGGGCGTGACGGCAAGCGGGTTCATCGCGCGCCAGTGTGCCGGCGGCCGGCCCCGCGACGCATCGGGGGCGTCCCGCACCGCCGGTGACGGCGCACCGGCCGGTCGGGGTCATGGGCACGCCCGTTGCTTGGAGTACGGCGACGGTTGATGGTGCCCCGAGTCAACACCGGTTCGCTCCTCCCTCTCCGACCCTCCCTCACCTAGCTTGGGCGTATCGGTTCGGGGCGCCTTTTGTATCCAGGCGGCTTCCGGTCCCGCCACCCGCCGCTGCGGCGACCGGAAGCCGCGACCCTTCCCCCGGCTGCACACGCTCCTGGCGGGTACGGCTTCGGCTTGCCATCCGGCAAGAACTGCTGAACCGACCGGCAATTCGTACGGGCGCGCCCGGTGCCGGCAGTGTCGCGACCGCTTCGGTAGGATCGGGGAAACCGACATCCGCAAGGTCCCCGATGAACGCCTCTTCCACCCCGACGCTGTACTGGGAAGACTTCGAGCCGGGCTCGGTCACCGAGTTCGGCCACAAGCTCGTCGATCGCGACGAGGTGATCCAGTTCGCCAGCCAGTTCGATCCCCAGCCGTTCCATCTCGACGACGCGGCCGCACAGCAGTCGCTGTTCGGCCGCCTGGCGGCCAGCGGCTGGCACACCTGCGCGATGGTCATGCGCATGATGTGCGACGGCTACCTGCTCCAGGCCGCCAGCCTGGGCTCGCCCGGCGTGGACAACCTGCGCTGGCTCAAGCCCGTCTACCCGGGCGACGTGCTGCGCGTGCGCATGACCATCAAGGCCAAGCGGCCGATGAACAGCCGCCCGCACGTGGGCCTGGTGCACAGCCAGTGGGAAGCGATCGCGCGCCGGCCCGACGGCACCGAGGACGTGGTGCTGACGATGGAAGGCTGGGGCATGTTCCAGCGCCGCGAGGTGGCACCGCCCCAGCCCGCCGCCTGAGGCACCGCGCCCGGCCGGCGGGCACGGCAGGGCGGTTCAGGCGGCGCGGGCCACGCCCGGCGTCGTGCGGCGTCCTGGCGCGAGCGCCAGGTACAGCAGCGGCCCGACCGAGCCCCCCACCAGCGTCAGCACCAGGTAGGGCCAGACGGTGCGGCCCTGGCGGCCGGCGTCGTGGGCCATCCACCCCATCGCCAGCAGCCCGAACAGGACGATGTCGAAGGCGACCTGCCAGCCGGCCGCCCCCTCGAACAGGTGCAGCCAGATGGCGAGGTAGCCGACCTCCCAGACGACCCAGGCCGAGAAGGCCCCGAACACCAGCAGCGCGATCCATGCAGCAGTACGTTCCATGATGTGCTCCTTGGGTGAAACCGAGCACACTGTGCGCTGGCGCCGGGAAGGCGGGCAATTACGCACCAGGTAGTTGGCGCACCGCGCCGCCCGGCATGAAATGCCCGGCACGGGACTCAAGCGAGCAAGGCACGATGGACGCACGGCAGCACTCCTCCTCATCCCACGTCGGCGAGCACATGAAGCAGGCCCGCCAGGCGCGCCGGCTCAGCCAGATGGAGCTGTCGCTGCGCGTCGGCGTCTCGCAGCGACACCTGAGCTTCATCGAGACCGGGCGCGCGCGTCCCAGCCGCGAGATGCTGCTGGCGCTGCTGGATGCACTGGAGCTGCCGCTGGCGCAGCGCAACGAGCTGCTGATGAAGGCCGGCTACGCGCCGCACTACCCGGCCACCTCGCTCGACAGCCCGGACATGCAGCCGGTGCGCGAGGCGCTGCTGCAGCTGCTGTCGGCGCACGACCCGAGCCCGGCGATGGTGCTGGACCGGCAGTGGAACCTGGTGCTGGTCAACCGCGGGATGCTGGCGCTGTGGCGCACGCTCAGCGGCAGCGACGCGCTGGGGCTGGCCTATGAATCGGGCACCCCGCTGAACCTGCTGGACCTGATGCTGGACCCCGACGGCCTGCAGCGGCTGCTGGTCAACCGCGAGGAACTGCTGGAACACCTGCACCAGCGCGTCTGGCGCGAGGTGCCGCACGAGCCGGCCCTGCAGCCGCGGCTGGAGGCCTTCGAGTCGCGCGGCCATGGCGCGCGGCACCGGCGCGGCACCGCCCAGGCGACGATGGCACCGCCTTCGCCGGTGCTGACCGCGCACTTCCAGGTGCCCTGCAGCGACCGGCAGCTGGCCTTCTTCTCGATGTTCACCACCTTCGGCACGCCGCACGACATCACGATCGCGTCGCTCAAGGTGGAGCACCTGTTCCCGGCCGACGAGGCCACGCGCGACTTCGTGCGCGGCTGGCTCGGTGCCGCGGGCGGCTAGCCCGGCTCAGAAGCCGAGCGAGGCCAGCAGGTCGTCGACCTCGTCCTGCTTGAGCGCCTTGTCGGGCACCTGCGGCCCGGCCAGCTCCGACGCCGGCGCCGGGGACGGGGCGGGGGCCGCAGCCGGCTGCTGCTCCGGCGCGCTGTCGACCAGCAGGTCCAGCAGCTGGTGCTCGGTGCGGGTGATGATGTCGATGACCTTCTTGATCACCTGCCCGGAAAGATCCTGGAAGGACTGCGACAGCATGATGTCGCCGAGCACGCCGTGCTGCGCCTGCGCGAACGAGGCGGCGCGGTCCGCGTAGCCGGCGCACAGCTTCATCATCGCGCGGGCGCGCTCGACCGACATGTCCGGCGCCTCGGCGAGCCGGCGCAGGCTGTCGGCCAGCTCGCGCCCCTGCGAGGCGACCGTCTCGCATTCGGGGCGGGCCACGTCGACCAGGTTCAGCACCTTGTTGGCCGCATCCTCGGTCATCCGGCCGACGTAGGCCAGGCGCTCGCGCGCGTCGGGGATCTCGCTGACCACGGTCTGCAGCTCCGACCCGGCGCCGAGCGCGATCAGCGCCTCGTGCAGCTGCCGCGTGATCGCCCCCAGGCGGGCAAAGGCTTCCTCGGGAGAAATCGTCGGCTTCATGCCAGCCCCCTCTTCTTGAGGATGTTCTGGATCTTCTCGTTGAGCACCGCGGCGGTGAACGGCTTGACGATGTAGCCGTCGGCACCCGCCTTGGCCGCCTCGATGATGTTTTCCTTGCGCGCTTCGGCGGTGATCATCAGGAAGGGCAGGTCCTTCAGGGTCTCGCTGGCACGCACCTGCTGCAGCAGCTCGAGCCCGGTCATGTTGGGCATGTTCCAGTCGCTGATGACGAACTGGATGTTGCCGTGCTCGAGCTTGCGCAGGGCATCGACGCCGTCCTCGGCCTCGACCGTGCGCTGGCAGCCCAGTTCCTTCACCAGGTTCGTCACGATGCGGCGCATCGTGCTGAAGTCATCGACCACCAGGATGGTCAGGTGAGCTAGGGACATGGTCGTTCGGGAGTGGAGGGGTGCGAAAGCGACGCGCCATGGGTCGGCCGCACCGGAACAGGTGACGAATTGTTGCCGATGGCACGCCGTCGCCGGCCCCTGCGGTCCCGCCCGGCCGTGGCGTTGTTCACGCTGCACGCCGCAGGACGACGGCGGCCGCGCCCGCCGGCCGCAGTTCGCACAAGCCCCCCGGGCTGCGGTGGCATAAAGTGCGCCGCGCGAGACGTCCGCGCGGCGCACTTGCATCATTGCCCCATGCCCGTCGACCACACCCTGCGATCGCTGAACATCGACCTGCCCGCCCAGCCGGCCGTGCTGGTGCAGCTGTCGCTGCTGCTGGCCGAGGAGGAGGTGGACTTCAAGGCCATGGGCAGCCTGATCGAAGGCGACATGACCCTGGCCGCGGCGGTGCTCAAGGCGCTCAACTCGCCGATCTACGGGCTGCGCCGGCAGGTGCGCACGGTGCAGCAGGCCCTCCTGTACCTGGGCAGCAACGAGGTGGCCGCGATCACCTACGAGATGGGGCTGCGCTCGGTGTTCCCGTCGGCGCCCGAGCTGGACGCGCTGTGGCTGCGCGCCAACCGGCGCGGCATGCTGATGGCGCTGATGGCGCGCCGCCTCGGCCTGGACACCTTCGTCGCGCACTCGGCCGGCCTGTTCGAGGAATGCGGCAAGGCGGTGATGTTCCGGCACGCGCCCGAGCGCTACGGGCCGATGCTGCGCGACGCGCCGGCCGACGACCTGCTGGTGCTGCAGGAGATGCAGGCCTTCGGCGTCAGCCACGACGCGCTGGGCGCGGCGCTGTGCCAGACCTGGACGCTGCACCCGGCCGCCGTGACCTGCGTGCGCTACCACGTGGTCGTGCAAAGCGGCGGCACCTGGCCCGACAAGCCCGAGGCGCGGCCGCTGTGCGCGCTGTCGGCGGTGGCGCACTACCTGATGCGCGCCCCCGACGCCCTCGAGGCCGCGGTGCGCGCCGCCGCCACCCTGGGCGGTCTGGACGAGGTGCGCTTCCTCGAGGCGGCGCAGGATGCCTACGCGGTGCTGCGCGCGGCCGAGGCCTGACCCGCGCTCAGCCCAGCAGCAGCTGCTGCAGCGGCGCCGACAGGCCCTGCCAGCGCACCGCGGACGCCGCCACGGCGGCCGGCGCGGCACGCAACGCCTGGCGCGCCCCGGCCTCGACGCTGTCGATCAGCGGCACCGGCACGTCCCCGGCCAGCCGGGCGGCCAGGCCGGCCAGCCCCGCGCCGCCGACGATCACGCTGCGCACGCCCTCGCCCTGCGCCGCCGCCAGGCAGGCCGGCCGCAACGCGGCCCGCGCGGCGTCCAGGTCGGACGACAGCTGCAGGCCGCTGGCCGCCACGGTGTGCACGCCGGCCAGCGCCTCGTGCAGCCCGAGGCCGTACGCCAGGCGCCGCAGCATCGGCGCCCAGGCCGCACCGCCCGTGACGATCGCGAAGCGCCCGAGCGCCGCGGCCTCGCGCATCGCCGCCTCGGCCAGCCCGGTCACCGGGTGCGGGCACAGCTCGCGCAGCGCGAACACGCCCGGGTCGCCGAAGCAGCCGACCAGCACCGCGTCCGGGCGGCCGTCGATGGCGACCGCCGCGGCATAGGCGTCCAGCGTCGCGTGGGCGGCGACGGCATAGCTCGCCTCGCTGCTGATGTACTCGGCACCGAAGCGCGCGGTGCACGCCTGCACCGTCACGTCCTCGTCGCGCAGCGCCGCCTGCACGTGCTGCGCCAGCCGCGCCGTGACCGGCGCCGAGGTGTTGGGGTTGACGAGCAGCAGGCGTCGCGGCATGGGGTCCTCAGTCGGCATCGGCCGCGGCGCGACCGAACAGTTGCAGCAGGTCGGCCGGCCCGCGTTCGGGCCGGGTGAAGTCCAGCAGCGCCTCGAGGTGCGCGAGGTGGCGCACCGCGACCTCCTGCGCGGCGCGCACGTCGCCCAGGCGCAGCGCCTGCAGCAGCGCGCGGTGCTCGTGGCAGCGGCAGCCGTCCAGCGGCGTGCCGGCGATGGCCTCGGGCGTGCCGTAGGTCATCAGCACCAGCGAGGTCCGCGACACCAGCTCGCGCAGCAGGCGCCCCAGCGTGCGGTGGCGCGCGCCCTGCGCGATCAGCAGGTGGAACTCGCCGGACAGCCGGATCGCGCGGTGCCGGTCGCCCAGGGTGCGCGCGGCTTCCTCGGCCTCGATGCAGGCCGCCAGGCGCGCGTGCGCCTCGTCGCCGGCATGCCGCAGGTACAGCGCCACCAGCTCCGGCTCGATCAGCCGGCGCACGCCGAACACCTCGCGCGCCTCCTCGGCGCTCGGCTGCACCACGGTCGCGCCGCGGTGGCGCGACAGCGTCACCAGCTGCTCGTTGGCCAGGCGGATCAGCACGTGGCGGATGCGGGTGCGCGAGACGCCGAAGGCCTTGCCCAGCCGGTCCTCGACCAGCTTGGTGCCGGGCTGCAGCCGGTGATCCAGGATGGCCTCGACGATGCGCTGGTACATCTGCTCGTCGCTCGGGCGCGCGTCCTCCGGCGCGGCCTCGACCACCAGGGCCAGGGCGGTCGACGGTCCTGCCACGGGCAGCCCCTCCCCGGCCTCGTTCAGGGCAGGCGCCGGCTGCGGCGCAGCCAGGCCAGCGCCAGCAGGGTCAGCCCGATGTCGAGCAGCGACACCACCGTGGTGAGCGTGCCCAGCGCGTAGATCGCCGGCGTGGTCACCGTGGTGGTCAGGCCCTGCAGCTCCAGCGGCAGGGTGTTGAGGTCGCCGATGGCCTGCGACGAGCGCGCGATCTCGTCCCAGGACAGCGTGAAGCCGAACAGCCCGACGCCGACCACCGAGGGGCCGATCAGCGGCAGCACCACGTGGCGGAACGCCTGCCAGGGCGTGGCGCCCAGGTCGCGCGCGGCCTCCTCGTAGGCCGGGTTGAAGCGGTTGAACACCGCGAACATGATCAGCAGCCCGAACGGCAACGTCCAGGTCAGGTGCGCGCCCAGCGCCGAGGTGCCCAGCCCCATCGTGGTCGTGAAGTGCTCCAGCGCCCACTCCCACTCCAGCGCCTCGAGCAGCCGCTGTACGCCGGTGTCGATCAGCCGGAACTGCAGGCCGATGCCCAGCGACACGATGATCGAGGGCATGATGAGGCTGGCAATGGTCAGGTAGAACAGCGCGTCGCCGCCGCGCAGCTTCTTGCGGAAGGCCAGCCCCGCGAGCACCGAGACCAGGATGGTCAGGCCCATCACCGCCAGCCCGAGCTTGAGCGAGCGCCGCAGCGCGGCCCACACGTCGATCACGCCCAGCCCCTCGGCCAGCCGCGCGAACCAGTGCAGCGACCAGCCGCGCATCGGGAAGGTCAGGCCGCCCTGCGGCCCCTGGAAGCTCAGCACGAAGATGGTCAGCGTCGGCCCGTAGAGGAACACCAGGAACAGGCCGAAGAAGATCGCCAGCAGCCAGAAGCTCGCCGGCCGGGGTTCGCGCTCGCGGTGCAGGGCCATCGCGTCACAGCTCCTTGCGGATGTCGACCAGTCGCGTCAGCGCGTAGATGATCAGCACCACCACCGCGAGCAGGATCACCGCGTTGGCGGCGGCGATCGGGAACTGCAGGTAGGAGGTCTGCACCTGGATCACCTTGCCGACCGAGGCGATCTGCTGCCCGCCCATCACGCCCACCGTGACGAAGTCGCCCATCACGATGGTGATGATGAAGATCGAGCCGATCAGGATGCCGGTGCGCGACAGCGGGATCACCACGTGCCACAGCGTCTGCCAGCCGCTGGCGCCGCTGTCGCGCGCGGCCTCGATCAGCGAGCGGTCGATGCGCATCATCGAGTTGAAGATCGGCACGATCATGAACATCGTGTACAGGTGCACGAAGGCCAGCACCACCGAGAAGTCGCTGAACAGCAGCCACTCGATCGGCGCCTCGATCAGCCCGAGCGACTGCAGCGCCTGGTTGATCAGCCCGTTGCGTCCCAGCAGCGGCACCCACGAGATCATGCGGATCACGTTGGAGGTCCAGAACGGGATGGTGCACAGCAGGAACAGCACCGTCTGCATCACCGGCGTGCGCACGTGGAAGGCGAGGAAGTACGCGATCGTGAAGCCGAGCACCAGCGTGACCGCCCACACGATCACGCAGAACTTCAGCGTCGACGCATAGGTGCGCAGCGTCACGCACCAGTCGGCGGTGTTGCTGCAGCCGCTGAAGATGTCCTGGTAGTTGCGCAGCGTGAAGGCCGGGATCAGCTCGTACTCGTTGTAGTCCCACAGGCTGACCATCGCGATCAGCGCCAGCGGGATCACGAAGAAGAACGCGAAGGTCAGCGCCAGCGGGGCGGCCTGCAGCCAGGCGGGGGGTGCGCGGTGGGACATCAGCGCATGCCTCCTGCATGGGGCGGCCTGGCAGGCGGGCCGCGATGCACGCCCGGCGGCGCGGGGGCTGGCTTCCGCTTGCCCGGAAGCAGGTCGCCAAACAAGGGAGCACCCCTTCGCTCAGCGCAGGGGCCCCGTCGGGCACGCCTCCCGGCGCGGCCCGCAGGGCCGAAGGCGGCAGCCCACCCCTGACCCAGCGGCCCCACCCCCTCCTCCTTGTCCTCAGCGCGCCACACGTCCATCACGCCGCCACGAACTCATTCCACTTCTGCACCATGTAGTTGTTCTCGTCCATCACCGCGTTCCAGCAGGCGATCGCGCCCATGCGCTCCTCGTAGGAGCCGCCGTCGCGCACCGAGCCGGCCTTCTCGATGATGGTGCCGTCCGGGGCCTTGATGTCCTTCTCGGCCGGCTTGCCTTCCATCCAGTAGGCCCACTCGTACGGCTCCATGTAGGCCTTGGCGGTCTCGAGCACCGCGCTGTAGTAGCCCTGGCGGTTCAGGTGCGCGCCGGCCCAGCCGTCGAGGAACCAGTTGATGAACTCGTAGGCCGCGTCGAGCTTGCGGCCCGACAGCGTCGAGGGCACGCCGAAGCCGGAAGCCCAGGCGCGGTAGCCTTCCTTGAGCGGCTGGTACACGCAGGCGATGCCCTGCGAGCGCACCTTGGTCACCGCCGGCGACCACATCGACTGGATCACCACCTCGCCGGAGGCCATCAGGTTGACGCTCTCGTTGAAGTCCTTCCACAGGCTGCGGAACTGGCCGGCGCGCTTGGCCTCGATCAGCGTCTTGATCGTCAGGTCGATCTCCTGGCGCGTCATGTTGCCCTTGTCGGGGTACCTGTACAGGCCCATCGCCTCGATGACCATCGCCGCGTCCATGATCCCGATCGACGGGATGTTCAGGATCGCGGCCCGGCCCTTGAACTCCGGGCTCAGCAGGTCGGCCCAGGACGTGACCGGGCGCTTGATGAGGTCGGGGCGGATGCCCAGCGTGTCGGCGTTGTAGGTGGTCGGGATCAGCGTGATGTAGCCGGTGTTGGTGGTGGCGAACTTCTTCGATTTCTCGCCTTCGAGGAACATCACCTTCTTCGGCGCGGTGCCCTGGTCGCCGACCTTCTTGCCGCTGACCTCGCCCTTGGTGAACAGCGGCGTGATCTTGTCGGCATGCTTGATGCGGCGTGCGTCGATGCCCTTGAGGTTGCCGGTGGGCACGATCTTCTTCAGCGAGAAGTACTCGGTGTCGAGCAGGTCGAAGGAGTTGGGCGCGGTCACGGCGCGCTTGGTGACGTCGTCGGTCGTGACCGGGATGTACTGGATCTCGATGCCGGTGTCTGCCTTGAACTTGTCCGCGATCGCCTTGTCCTGGTTGACGGCGGTACCGAGGTAGCGCAGCACGATCCTGTCCCGCGCGTGGATTGCCGGGAAGGTGCCGGCAGCCAGGATGCCGGCCGTGCCCTTGAGCAGGCTGCGGCGGCTGATGCCCACGGCGGTGTCGGTCGCGGACGGGACGGAATGCAGGTCGAGGTCTTGGTCGGACATGGTGTGGCCTTTCTCTCTGGGCTGGCGGTCAGGAAGGAAGAAGCGGCATCGGCAATCCCGCCCGGGCGTCGTCTCAGGCAGCCAGGCGGGTTTCCTGCAGCGCATGGGCGTCGTCCCACGACACCCATGCGGTCTCACCGGGTTGCCAGGGGCGGGCGTAGAACTCGGCCTCGGGCAGCATCGCGGTGATCTCGTCCGGCATGGCGTGCCCCCCGGCGCCCCCGTCGAGGCGCTCGCGCAGGAGCGTCACCAGCACGTAGGTTCCCTGGTACTCGACGGCGCGCACCTGCGCGCGCAGGCAGGTGCGCCCGGGCGTGCTGCGCCACAGGCGGGTCTTGTCCGTCCGCACTGCGACCACCGCACCGCCGACCTCCAGCACGTTGTGGCTGCCGAGGAAACGCGCGACGAACTCGGTGCGCGGCGCATTGAACACGTCGTGGGGCGGGCCTTCCTGCTCGATGCGTCCGCCGTTCATCAGCACCACCTTGTCCGCCAGCGCCATCGCCTCCTCCTGCGAGTGGGTGACGTGCACGAAGGTGAAGCCCAGCTCCTTCTGCCAGCGCTTGAGCTCGGCGCGCATCTTCACGCGCAGGAAAGGATCGAGCGCCGACAGCGGCTCGTCCAGCAGCAGCACGCGTGGCTCGGTGGCAAGCGCCCGCGCCAGCGCGACGCGCTGCTGCTGCCCGCCGGACAGCTCCGCCGGCTTGCGCTGTGCATAGGCTTCCATCGCGACCAGCGCCAGCAGCTCCATCGCGCGCGCATGGCGCTGCGCCTTGGGCATGCCGCGCATCCGGAGGCTGAAGGCGACGTTGTCGAGCGCGTTCAGGTGCGGGAACAGCGCGTAGCTCTGGAACATCATCGCGGTGCCGCGCTCGGCCGCGCTCAGGTGCGTGATGTTGCGGCCGCCCAGCAGGATGTCGCCGTCGCTGGCGCGCTCGTGGCCGGCGATCATGCGCAGCGTCGAGGTCTTGCCGCAGCCCGAGGGCCCGAGCAGGCAGCAGTAGCTGCCCCCCGGCACGCGCAGGTCGATCGCGTCGACGGCGGTCGTGGTGCCGTATCGCTTGCTCAGGTGCACCAGTTCGAGATCGGCAGTCTCGCTCACGCGGCCCCTCCTTGTGGTCGGGGCCGCTTCTGCAAGGGCTGTGCCAAAAATCCCACGGGCCGTGGGCGCGAGGGCCGGTTGCACGCAATTTCCCTCTGGAACTGCATGCAATCGCCGTCCTGCCGGGCCGCACCGGAGCGCGCCGGGACGGGCACCCGCGTGGTGCGACGCACCGCAAGCGGTCGCCGGGCCTGCACCCGGATGGACCAGGTCCGCCCGGGCCGTCGCGCCTGCGCCGTGCCCGGGCGGCGGATTCAGTCCGTCCCGACGTGCACGTCCTGCAGCCTCAGGGAGCCCAGCCCCAGCGTGACGTCCGGCCGGGGCCCGAGGCCCAGCCCGCCGACGCGCAGGCTGAGGTCGGCCGACACCGGCCCGCTGCGCACGGGCAGGCCCTGCCAGGCGGTGCAGGCACGCTCGGCGGCCAGCTCGGGCAGGCGCAGCACCAGCTTGTGGCTCAGCACCGCGGCCGAGACGATGGCGCGGTTGCGGCCCTGCGCCTGTCCGGCCAGCACCAGGTGGTGGTCCTGGGTGCCGAGCCGGCCGTCGCCCAGCACCAGCTCGCCGGTCAGGCGCGTGCGGTCCAGCGTGGCTTCCAGCTGGCGGTTGGCCATGCGGCCCGGCAGCGCGAAGGGCTGGTGCGACAGCAGGCCCTCGACGAAGGCACGCAGGTCCAGCCGGCCGCGGTCGGTCACGCCGCGCGAGCGGCCGGCGCCGCGCGTCTCGAACTGCGCGCCGGGGATCTCGCGCGCGGTGAACAGGTACAGGTACTTGCGCCCCAGACGCGGCGCGTCGACATGGATGCCGCCGCGGCTGATGCCCATGTGCGAGTCCGGCCCCAGGTGCGCGACGGTGGTGCGGTTGAAATCGATGCAGCCGCGCTCGATCGCCAGCCGCACTTCCACGTCCAGCACCCAGATCGCGTCGGAGATGAAGGCATGCAACGCCCCTCGCGTGCCGGCCAGCGTCTCCAGCCGCCACGGGCCGAGGGCGGCCGGGTCGACGCGCGGCGCGCCGGTCAGCCGCGCTTCCACGCCGAGCAGCTGCATGGCGCCGACATCGGCCTGCACGAGCTGCGGCGCGGTCCCGTCCGCGGGCGACCGCAGCGTGGCCGACAGCCGCTCGAACTGCGCGCGGGCCACGTGCACCTCCAGCCCGGGGTGCTCGAAGCGCAGCGCCCGCAGCTCCAGGCGTTCGGCCTCGACGCGCCAGGCGCCGTCGCCGGCGGCCGCAAGCTGCAGCCCGGCGCCGTCGGACGCGCCGGTGCGGCCGGTCTCGCGCAGGATGTGCATGGCGCCCACTGTGCCACCACCTCTCGCGCTGCGGGTATCGGGGCGTCACGCGGAGCGCGCCCGACCGCGGCCGGCGCCTTCCGGCGCCGAAACCCTGCGCGCCACATTCCGCACTGGCGCGAAGCCGCGCCGCGCCGGAAAATGACGGCCATGTCCTGGCTCCTGCGCCGCCTGATCACGGCCCTGCTGCCCGCCCTCGCCGGGGTGGGCGCCATGCTGCCGCCACCGGTCGCGGCCGAGTCGCTGCGCTGCAACGGGCAGTCGGCACAGGAAGGCGATTCGCGGCTGTCGGTGCTGTACAAGTGCGGCGAGCCGCTGCTCAAGGACGCCTATTGCGCACCGGTCTACCACGCCCCGTCGCTCCAGCAGGTTCCGCCGCCGCTGGTGGGCATCGCGGTGCCGTGCGAGACCGTGGAGGAATGGCTGTACGACCGCGGCCCGGGCCACCTGACGGCCACGGTGCGCTTCCGCTCCGGCGTGGTGCACTCGATCCACTACGGCCGGCAGCCCCGATGACCACGCTGCCGCCGCTGATCGGCCACGGGAACGGCCGCCCGCTGTCGGGGGTGCTGCTGGACATCGCCGGCGACCCGTCGCGCGAGCGCATCTCGGTCGGCGACCTGCTCGCCGCGCTGAGCGACCGGGCCCTGGCGGCGCTGATCTTCCTGTTCTCGTTCCCGAACGCGCTGCCGATGCCGCCCGGCACCTCGGCCATCCTGGGCGCCCCGCTGCTGTTCCTGACCGCGCAGCTCGCGCTGGGCCTGAAACCCTGGCTGCCGCAGTTCATCGCGCGGCGCTCGATCGCCCGCGCCGACTTCGCGCGCATGGTGCAGCACATGGTGCCGTGGCTGCGCCGGGCCGAGAAGCTGCTCAAGCCGCGCCTGAGCGTGCTGGCACGCCCGCCGTTCGAGCACCTGGTCGGCGTGATCGGCCTCGTGCTGGCGGTGATCCTGGTGCTGCCGATCCCGCTCGGCAACATGCTGCCCGCGTTCGCGCTGGCCGTGCTCTCGCTCGGCATCCTGGAGCGCGACGGGTTGTGGGTGATCGCCGGGACCGTGCTGGCGATCGCCGGCGTCGTGCTGGTGTGGGGGGTGCTGGTGGCGCTCGTGATGAGCGCCGTCTACCTGATGTCGACGCTGCTCGGCTGAGGGCCGCGACCCGCGGCCCCGCCGAGTGCGAGGGACTTACTCGTCGCGGCCGCCGAAGATGCCCAGCAGGGCCAGCAGCGACTGGAACACGTTGTACAGGCTCAGGTACACGCCCAGCGTGGCCGAGATGTAGTTGGTCTCGTAGCCGTCGCGCACGCGCTTGAGGTCATGCAGGATGAAGGCCGAGAAGATGCCGATGGCCAGCACCATCAGCGTCAGCATCAGCGCGCTGGACTGCAGGAAGAAGTTGGCGATGCCCGCCACCATCAGCATGACCGCGCCGATGAACAGGAACTTGCCCATCGAGGACAGGTCGCGCTTGATGATGCTCGACAGGCTGGCCATGCCGAAGAAGATCAGGCCCGTGCCGGCGAAGGCGGTCATGATCAGCTCGGCGCCGTTGCCCAGGCCCAGCACCGCGCCGACCAGGCGCGACAGCATCACGCCCATGAAGAAGGTGAAGGCCAGCAGCACCGGCACGCCGGCGGCCGAGTTCTTGGTGCGCTCGATCGCGAACATGAAGCCGAACGCGCCGGCGAAGAAGACGATCATGCTGACGCCGGGCGTCATCGCGCGGGCCAGGCCGGTGGCCACGCCCAGCCAGGCGCCCAGCACGGTGGGCACCATGGACAGCGCCAGCAGCCAGTAGGTGTTGCGCAGCACGCGGTTGCGTTCGGCGGCCGCCGGCAGGGCGGCCTCGCGGGTCAGGTACGGGTACGGATTCGGGTTCATGGACGACCTTGTCTATGGAAAAAACACGGGAAAACGATCGGGACGCCCGGTCGCACCCGTGCACGGGCACACCGGACGGACGGCGCCCGGGCCGGCGTGGATGCCGGCTCAGGCCAAGCGGGAAACGGAGGGGGGACGCAGCAGCGCGTCGACGTGGGCCGAGGCGATGTCGCTCATGCCCAGGCGCTGCGGCGGGGCCGCGGCCAGCGGCGCCATCTGTACGACGAAGGCGTCGGGCAGCACGGCCTGTTCGCCGATGTCGGCCGGCGAGGACAGGGAAGCGGTACCGCCTTCCTCGACCGCCAGCGTGGCGGCCTCGGCGGCGGCGTGCAGGTCGGCCGCCGCCACGACGTCCTGGAGCGTGCAGGACGCCACGGGCGCGGCCGGCGCCGCGGACGAGGCATGCGGCAGCAGCCCCGCCCCGAGCAGGACGCACGCGAACAGGAAGGCAACGAGCCGCAGCGGCATGCCGGCCATTGTAGTGGCGGGGACGCGGGCCGGGCGCACGGGTGTCGCGCGGATGCCGCCGGCTGCGTCCCCCGGGGTGGCGGCCGGCCTCAGGCCGAGGCCACCGGCTGCTGGTCCAGCGTGGGGTAGTCGGTGTACCCCTTGGCGCCGCCACCGTACAGCGTGGAGGGGTCCAGCGCGTTGAGCGGGGCGTTCTCGCGCCAGCGCCGGCCCAGGTCGGGGTTGGCGATGAACGCCCGGCCCACCGACACCAGGTCGGCCGCGCCGCTGGCCACCGCGTCCAGCGCCATCTGCCGGTCATAGCCGTTGTTGACCATCCACGGGCCCGGGAAGCGCTGGCGCAGCTGCGCGTAGTCGAACGGCCGGCCCTGCTCGGTCAGGTCGCGCGCCCCGCCGGTCTGGCCCTCGACGACGTGCAGGTAGGCCAGCCCCATCGGCGCCAGCTGCTCGACCACGTAGTTGAACAGCGGCTGCGGGTTGCTGTCGTAGGCGTCGTTGGACGGCGTGACCGGCGACAGGCGCACCCCGGTGCGGCCGGCGCCGATCTCGGCGGTGACCGCGCGCATCACCTCCAGCAGCAGGCGCGCCCGGTTCTCGATCGGGCCGCCGTAGGCGTCGGTGCGGTGGTTGCTGCCGTCGCGCAGGAACTGGTCCAGCAGGTAACCGTTGGCAGCGTGCACCTCGACGCCGTCGAAGCCGGCCTCCATCGCCAGCCGCGCGGCGCGCCGGTAGTCCTCGACGATGCCGGGCAGCTCGTCCAGGCGCAGCTCGCGCGGCATCGAGGTCGGCTGGAACCCCTCGCGGGTGTAGGTCTTGGTGTTGGCCTGGATGGCCGAAGGCGCCACCGGCGACTGGCCGTCGGGCAGCAGCGAGACATGCGAGACGCGCCCGACATGCCACAGCTGGATCACGATGCGCCCGCCGCGCGCGTGCACGGCCTCGGTGATGCGCTTCCAGCCGGCGACCTGCTCGGCGTTGTGGATGCCGGGGGTGTCGAGGTAGCCCTGGCCCATCGGGCTGACCTGCGAGGCCTCGGTGATGATCAGGCCGGCGCCGGTGGCCGGGTTGGCGCGCTGCGCGTAGTACTCGGCCGCCAGCGGGGCCGGCACCTGCCCCGGGGCCGCGCGATTGCGGGTCAGCGGGGCCATCACGAGCCGGGTAGCGAGTTCGATGTCACCAATGCGGATGGGATCAAACAACGTGGGCATGGACACTCCTTCTGGACGTACGTGATGCGGCACGCAGCCCGGCCGCACAAAGCGCGAAGTTACGCACACATCGCCGCCGGGGGTGGCGCTGGATCAAAAGAATCCGCCGCCGCCGTGAGGGTGCACGGGGGCCGGCGGCAGAATCCGCACGACTGTGCTATTGCGCACGGTCTGCCGCCCGGCCTGAGGGTTTGCCGGGGCGCCCCGGTGCAGGCCCGCTTCCTAGAATCGCCGCCGTAGCGCGACTCCATGCCCTGCAGGCCCCGCTGCAGCGGCGCCTGCCGTGACCCGTCTACAGCCGACCGCCCTGACGCCCCCGAGCACCGCACGCCCCGCCGTCGTGCGCGGCGGCCACGTCGCCGGAGCGCTGCTGGGCCTGGCGGCGGCCGCGCTGGCGCTGTTCATGGAGCCCTCGGCGCTGCAGCGCGGCCTGGTCGCCGGCGCCGGGCTGGGTGCGGCCGCGCTGTTCGCCGCCACCGGCTGGCTGCACCGGCGCCACCTGCGCGCCGCCGCCGAACACGAACGCCGCTTCGAGGGGCTGCTCGGCATCGCCGCCGACTGGTACTGGGAAACCGACGCGCAGTTCCGCTTCACCTACGTGTCCTTCCTCGTCTCCGACCCGCTGGCGGCCGAGCAGCTGATCGGCAGGCGGCGCTGGGAGATCCCCGAGCACGAGGCCTCGCCGCAGGACTGGGCCGCGCACCGCGCGACGCTGGAGGCGCACCGGCCGTTCCGCGAGTTCCTGATAGGCAAGCGCATGCCCGACGGCCGCCTGGTGCACCTGTCGGTCAGCGGCGAGCCGGTGTTCGACGAGCAGGGCCGCTTCAAGGGCTACTGGGGCATCGGCCGCAACATCACCGCGCAGCGCGCCGCCTCGCTGGCGCTGGCCTCCAGCGAGCGGCGCTACCGCAACCTGTTCGCGCGTTCGCCGCTGGCGCTGCTGATCCACCGCGCCGGGCGCATCATCTCGGCCAACGAGGCGGCGGCCCGGCTGTTCGGCTACCCGGCCGCCGACGACCTGCTGGGGCTGGAACTGCTGTCGCTGTACGACCCGGCCTCGCGCGAGGCGGTGCTGCGGCGCCTGGCCCAGCTCGACGCCGCGCCGATCGGCGAGAGCCTGCCGCCCACCGATGCGGTCGCGCTGCGCCGCGACGGCCAGCCGGTGGACGTCACCGTCTCGAGCTCGCACGTGGACCTGCCCGACGGGCCGGCGATCGAGTCGATCTACCTGGACGTCACCGAGCGCCGCCAGGCCGAATCGGCGCTGCTGCACTCGGAGGCGATGCTGTCGCGGCTGTTCCACTCCAGCCCCGACGTGATCACCGTCTCGGAGCCCGACACCGGCCGCTACGTGATGGTCAACCCGGGCTTCCTGCGCATCACCGGCTACGAGGCGCACGAGGTGATCGGCCGCACGCCGGTGGAGCTGGGCCTGCTGCGCAGCGCCGACGAGCGCGAGCGCTTCCTGTCCGAGATCCGCCAGCACGGCTCGGTGCAGGACCTGCTGATGCACTACCGCACCCGCCACGGCCACACGGTGCTGGTGCAGCTGTCGGGCGCGATCTTCGAGGTCTCCGGCGTGCGCTACCTGCTGATGCTGGCGCGCGACGTCACCGAGCGCGAGCGCGAGCGCGCCGAGCACAAGGCCATCCTGGACAACGCATCGGTGGGCATCACGCTGATCCAGCACGGCCGCTTCCAGCAGGCCAACCGGCGCTTCGAGGAGATGCTCGGCTGGGCCCCGGGCGAGCTGATCGGCCAGCCGGTGCGCGCGATCTGGCCCGACCCGGCGCAGTTCGAGCGCGTCAAGCGCATCACCCGCGAAGGACTGTCGCGCCAGGCCCCGCTGGACTTCGAATGGGAGATGTTCCGCCGCGACGGCAGCCGCTTCTGGGCGCGCAGCCGCGCCAGCCGCGTCGAGGACGGCGGCAGCGACCGCAGCGCGACGATCTGGATCGTCGAGGACATCACCGAGGAACGGCGCGCTGCCGCCGACCTGGCCGCCGCCAAGGAACAGGCCGAGGCCGCCAGCCGCGCCAAGAGCGCCTTCCTCGCCAACATGAGCCACGAGATCCGCACCCCGCTGCACGGCGTGCTGGGCATGGCGCAGCTCGCGCTCGGCAGCGGCAGCGACGCGCAGCGGCGCGAGGAATACCTGCGCCGCATCGTCGACAGCGCCCAGACGCTGTCGGCCATCATCTCCGACATCCTGGACCTGTCCAAGATCGAGGCCGGCCGCCTGCAGCTCGACGCGGTCCCGTTCAGCCCGCGCGCGGTGCTGCAGGCGGTGCAGCGCAGCTACGCCGAGCAGGCCGCGCAGAAGGGGCTGGAGCTGGCGCTGCACGTCGACGACGGCGTGCCGTCGCAGGTCGTCGGCGATCCGGTGCGCACGCAGCAGATCCTCGGCAACTTCCTCGGCAACGCGCTCAAGTTCACCGAACGCGGCCGGGTCGTGCTCACCGCGCACCCGGCCGGCGAGGGGCGCCTGCGCTTCGAGGTGCGCGACACCGGCCCGGGCATCGAACCCGACGTCCAGCAGCGCCTGTTCGAGCCCTTCACCCAGGCCGACGAATCGATCTCGCGCCGCTACGGCGGCACCGGGCTGGGCCTGTCGATCTGCCGGCAACTGGCGCGCCTGATGGGCGGCGAGGTGGGCGTGCACAGCACGCCGGGCCAGGGCAGCACCTTCTGGGTCGAGCTGCCGCTGCCGGAGACCGAGCAGGTGGGCCCCCGCCCGGACGACGCCGCGCCGCAGGACGGCCAGCTGCGCGGCAGGCGCGTGCTGGTGGTGGAGGACAACCCGGTCAACATGATGATCGCGGTCGCCACGCTGGAGCAGTGGGGCGTGCAGGTGGTGCAGGCCCACACCGGGCAGGAGGCCCTGGCCCTGGTGGACGCCGAGCACGGCCGCTTCGACGCGGTGCTGATGGACGTGCACATGCCGGGCATGAGCGGCTACGACGTCACCCAGGTGCTGCGGCAGCGCTACGACGCCCGGACCCTGCCCATCATCGCGCTGACCGCGGCGGCGCTGGTCTCCGAGCAGGAACGGGCGCTCGCGGCCGGCATGAACGACTTCATCCCCAAGCCGATCGACATGAACCGGCTGCATGCGGCGCTGGTGCGCTGGGTGCGCCGCGCCGAGGACCCCGCGCCCACCGCCTGAGCGCAGGCTTTGGGTCTACAGTCGCGTGCCATGAACATCCATGCGCGCGCGCTCAAGTACTTCGACACCATCCGCCGCTGCGGCTCGATCCGCGAGGCCGCGCGGCGCCTGCACGTGGCCTCGTCGGCGGTCAACCGCCAGCTGCTGCAGCTCGAGGAGGAGATCGGCGCGCCGCTGTTCGAACGCATGCCCGGTGGCCTGAAGCTCACCGCCGCAGGCGAGGCGTTCTCGCGCCACGTGATCAGCGTGCTGCAGGACGAGCAGCGGCTGCTCGCCGAGCTGGACGCGCTCAAGGGCATCCGCCGCGGCGAGATCAAGGTGATCTCGGTCGAGGGGCTGAACGCCAACCTGCTGCCCGCGGTGCTGGAGCGCATGCTCACGCGCTACCCGACCATCAAGATCACCGTGCGCTCGGCCGGCTCGGCGCAGACCGCGCAGGCGGTGATCGACGGCGACGCGGACGTGGCGATCGGCTTTTCGCTCGAGCGCAGCGAGGCACTGCGCCAGTGCGCGGTGGGGCGCTTCGCGCTCGGCGCCATCGTGCCGCCGGCGCACCCGCTTGCGCAGTCGCCGCAGGTGAGCTTCGCCGAGTGCGCACGCTATCCGCTGATCCTGGCCGGCCCGGAACTGTCGATCCACCACGCGATGAGGCCGCTGATCCGCAACCACAAGCGGCCGATCACGGTGCTGCTGGAAAGCGCCTCGATCGAGCTGGCCAAGACGCTGGCGATCCGCGGCGTCGGCGTGGCGTTCCAGACCCGCATCGGCATCGAGCGCGAGGTCGCCGACGGGCTGCTGGTGCACCTGCCGCTCAAGGCCCCGGGCCGGCTGCTCACCGAGCTGGGCGTCTACGTGCGCGCGGGCCGCACGCTGCCGCCGGCGCTGGACGCCTTCATCCGCTTCGTCGAGGACGAACTGGAGCAGCGCGCCGCGCAGGAAGCCGCCGCCTGAAGGCGTGCGATCTGCCGCGCGCATGCACCGCCCAGGCGCATGCACGGGCGTGCCTGCGCACATCCCGGCACCAGGCCGGCACACCCTGCACAAGCCTGGTGAAGTGATGCCGTTTCGGCATCACCCCGCGCAAAATTCTCTGCTATCGCGATCACGCACGGCTCCTTAGAGTGAAGCATCGACGCCCCTCGTTGATGCTTCACACGATGACGAACTTCGCCTCTGCCTCGCTGCCGGTGATCGACTTTGCCGGGTGGTACAGCGACCGCCCCGACGCGCGCCGCGCCGTGGCTGCCGCGCTGCGCGCCGCCTGCGAACACCACGGCTTCTTCTACCTGCGCCACCACGGCATCCCGGCCGACCTGCTGGCCGAGGCCTTCGCCCAGTCGCAGGCCTTCTTCGACCAGCCGATGCAGGCCAAGCTGCGCGTGGACAAGTCGCGCTCGCCCTGCAACCGCGGCTACGAGCCGCTGCGCGCGCAGGTGCTGGAGGCCGGCGCGCCGCCGGACCTGAAGGAAAGCTTCTACATCGGCCGCGAGGTGCCGCCCGACGACCCGCGCGTGCGGGCCGGCCGCTTCAACACCGGCCCCAACCTCTGGCCCGAGGGCCTGCCCGGCTTCCGCGCCGTGATGACGGCCTACTTCGACGCCGCCTACGCGCTGGCCGCCGACGTGGTGCGCGCGCTGGGCGCCTCGCTGGAGCTGCCCGAGGGCTACTTCGACGACTACCTGGCCGACGGCGCCGCGACGCTGCGCCTGCTGCACTACCCGCCGCAGCCGCCCAACCCCGCGCCCGGCGAGAAGGGCTGCGGCGCGCACACCGACTTCGGCGGCATCACGCTGCTGGCGCAGGACGACTGCGGCGGCCTGCAGGTGTGGGACGCGCGCGCCGGCCGCTGGATCGACGCGCCGCCGTTGCCGGGCTGCTACGTGGTCAACATCGGCGACCTGTTCGGACGCTGGACCAACGACCGCTACCGCTCGACGCTGCACCGCGTGATCAACACCTCGGGGCGCGAGCGGCACTCCATCCCGTTCTTCTTCACCGGCAACCTGGCGCATGTCGTGTCCTGCCTGCCCGGCTGCCTGAAGGAAGGCGAATCGCCCAAGTACCCGCCAGTGACGGTGGAGCAGCACCAGCGCGACTGCTACCGGCGCACCTATGGCTGAACGCAACGCCCTCGCCATGCCCTCCCGCATCGATCCGACGGCCGCGAAGCACCTCGTGCTGATCCACGGCGCCTGGCAAGGCAGCTGGGCCTTCGACGCCTGGCGGCCGTACCTGGAGGCCGACGGCTGGACCGTGCACGCGGTCGACCTGCCGGGCAGCGCACATTCGCCCCAACAGGAGGCATCGCCCGGCCTGCGCACCTATGTGGCGCACGTGTGCGAGGTGATACGCCCGCTCGCAGGCCCCATCGTGGTGCTCGGCCACAGCGGCGGCGGCATCACCGCGACCCAGGTCGCCGAGGAACTGGCCGAGCGCCTGAGCGGCGTGGTCTACCTCGCCGGGATGATGCTGCCCTCCCGCTGGACCTACCGCGACGTGCTGCGCGCCTGCGAGGGCGAACAGCCCGGGCGCGACTTCTCGGGCATCGCGCCGCACCTGGTCTGGAACGAGGCGCGCAGCGCCAGCCGCGTGCCCCCCGAGGCGGCGCTGGAGATCTTCCTGCACGACTGCGAGGCGCAGGCCGCGCAGCGCGCTGCGTCGTTGTTGTGCGCGCAGCCCGAAAGCGGGCGTGCGATGCACCCGGTGTGGACTCCGCAACGCGCCGGAAAGGTGCGACGTGCGTACGTCGAGTGCACGCAGGACCGCTCGGTGGCATTGACCTTGCAGAGAAAGATGCAGGCGCTCACGCCAGGCGCCGTGCGCATCACGCTGGACTGCGGCCACGTGCCCCAGCTCGCCGCGCCGGCTGAGCTCTCCGCGCGGCTGCTGCCGCTGCTGGACGGGTGGGTCGCGGCCGATGCCGCGCTCGCCCGTGATGCCGCCTGACGCACGGCGCCCTGCTGACTGAACCCCTCGACTGAACCCCTCGGATTCGACCTGCTGACCCGCCCCCCTCTTAGTCTCGATTGAAGGAAAGTTCGATGAAAGCTCCCGCTCGCACCCTCGTTGCCCTGCTGCTGTCGGCTGCGGCCTGGACGGCCCACGCTGCCGACAAGGTCACGGTGCAGCTCGACTGGCTGCCCGGCGGCGACAAGTCGTTCGTCTATGCCGGCGTGAAGGAAGGCTTCTTCGCTGCCGAAGGCCTGGAGGTCACCATCGTGCCGGGCCGCGGCTCGGCCGATGCGGTCACCAAGATCGCCTCCGGCTCGGCCGACGTCGGCTTCGGCGGCATCTCCGCGCTGATGATGGCCGCAGCCGAAGGCGGCGTGCCGGTCAAGGCCGTGATGTCGATCTACGCCAAGCAGCCCGACGCGATCTTCACGACCAAGGGCAGCAGCATCAAGAGCCTGAAGGACGTGGTCGGCAAGACCGTCGCGACCTCGACCTTCTCGTCGAGCAACACGCTGTGGCCGGTGATCCTGGAGGCCAACGGCATCGACGCGTCCAAGGTCAAGCTGCTCAAGGTCGACCCGGCCACGCTCGCGCCCATGCTCGCGCAGGGCCGCGTGGATGCGACGATCAACTGGGTCACCGTCGGCCCGGCCGCCGAGAGCGTGCTCAAGCAGGCCGGCAAGGAACTGAACGTGCTGCCGTGGTCGGCCGCGGGCCTGGACGGCTACGGCTGGTCGGCCTTTGCCAGCGACAGGATGATCAAGGAGCGCCCCGAGGTGCTCAAGCGCTACCTGCGTGCGCTGCAGAAGTCGCTGCAGTTCGCGATCGCCAACCCCGAGAAGGCGGCCGAGGACCACAAGGCGCTGGTGCCCGAATCCGATCCGGCCGTGATCGCGGCCGAGTTCCGTTCCTCGATCCCGCTGATCGACAACGAGATCTCCAAGCGCGACGGCCTGGGCACCTTCGAGCCCAAGCTGCTGGCCGCGACCTGGACCTGGGTGGCCAAGTCCATGAACTACCCGCAGGACAAGGTCGACCCCGAGACCCTCGTCGACCGCCGCTTCCTGAGCAAGTAAGCCGTTCCCGCTTCGCCCGTTTCGTTTTCCCTGGATTGGATGGTTCATGCTGGCCCCTGTTTCCGTGAAGCCCCTTGACCTGGACCTGCCCGCGCAGCACGCGCCCGCCGCCCCGGCGCCCGAGGCGCGCGTGATCGAGCTGCAGGACGTCGGCATGGCCTTCCATTCCAGCGACGGCAGCCGCGTGCAGGCGCTGCAGGGCGTCAACCTCGCGCTGCGCCGCCACGAGTTCGTCTCGCTGATCGGCCCGTCGGGCTGCGGCAAGTCGACCATCCTGCGCCTGATCTCGGGGCTGCTGCGCCCCACCGAGGGCCGGGTGTCGATCTTCGGCCTGGAAGTCACCGAGCCGCGCGACGAGCTGGGCATGGTGTTCCAGAAGCCGACGCTGCTGCCGTGGCTCAGCGTGCTGGACAACATCACCTTCCCGATGCGGCACAAGTACGGCCGCGTCGACGCCCGCGACCAGGCCCGCGCGCAGGAGCTGCTGCAGATGATCGGGCTCAAGGACTTCGGCCACAAGCGGCCGACCGAGCTGTCCGGCGGCATGCAGCAGCGCGTCGCGATCGCGCGCTCGCTGCTGCACGACCCGGACATCCTGCTGATGGACGAGCCGTTCTCGGCGCTGGATGCGCTCACGCGCGACGAGATGAGCTTCGAGCTGCTGCGCATCTGGGGCGAACGCCCCAAGACCGTGGTGTTCGTCACGCACTCGATCCAGGAAGCGCTGCTGCTGTCGGACCGCATCGTCGTGATGAGCGCGCGCCCGGGGCGCGTGGCCGAGATCATCGACGTGCCGCTGCCGCGCCCGCGCAGCCTCGCGACCCTCAACGACCCCGTGTTCAACGAGCTGGCCAACGAGATCCGCCTCAAGGTCTTCACCCGCAAGCCGGCCTGACCCCGCACGCCCTTCGCCTGATCCACCATGCGCGCCTTCCTGTCCCGATACGCCTCGCTGTGGGCCTTCGTCCTCGTGCTGCTGCTGTGGGAGATCGCCGCCCGCGCGTTCCAGCTGCCCGTCTACGTGCTGCCCGCGCCCAGCGCCATCGCCAGCGCAGCGCGCGAGCTGGGCGTGGAGCGCTGGCTCGAACACCTGCTCGCCACGCTGGAGGTGGCCATCTCCGGCTACCTGGTGGCCATCGCCATCGCCCTGCCGCTGGCGGTGGGCATCACCAAGTCGCCGCTGCTGTCGCGCACGCTGCTGCCGTGGCTGGTGGTGATCCAGTCCACCCCCATCGTCGCGATCGCGCCGATCATCGTCGTCACGCTGGGCGCGGGCACGCTGCCGCGCGTGGTCATCACGACGCTGATCGCCTTCTTCCCCATCGTGATCTCCACCGCCACCGGCCTGGCCTCGGTGCCCGCGGAGCTGATCGAGCTGTCGCGCACGCTGCGCGCGCCGCGCATCCGCGAATACACGCAGATCCGCGTGCCCTACGCGGTGCCTTACATCTTCTCGTCGCTGAAGGTGGCGATCACGCTGTCGGTGATCGGCGCGGTGGTGGCCGAGTTCGTCGCCGCCGAGAAGGGCCTGGGCTACCTGATCCTGTTCGCCACCTCGTCGTTCAAGGTGCCCGTGGCGTTCGCGTCGCTGGCCATCCTCGTGAGCTGCAGCCTCGCGCTCTACGGCCTGATCGTCGGCGTGCACAAGCGCTTCTTCTCCTGGAGCGCCTGACCCCGACTGACTGATTCCACCGCCATGACCCAGACCCTCACCGCCGCCGCCCGCACCGCGCCGACGCGCGAGCAGATCGTCAGGCACCTGCGGCGCGCCAACGAAGTCGCCCAGCGTGCCGTCGCGCTCGGCCACCATCCGTTCGGCGCGATCCTGGTCGGCCCCGACCACGAGACCGTGCTGCTCGAGCAGTGCAACATCGACACGGTCAACCACGCCGAATCGACGCTGGCGCGCATCGCCGCGACCAACTACACGCCCGAGTTCCTCTGGACCTGCACGCTCTACACCTCGGTCGAGCCCTGCTGCATGTGCTCGGGCACCGCGTACTGGGCCAACATCGGCCGCGTGGTGTACGGCATGACCGAGGCCATGCTGCTGGAAGCCACCGGCGACCACGCGGAGAACCCGACGATGAGCGTGTCCTCGCGCTACGTCTTCGACCACTGCCAGAAGCCGGTGGAGCTGATCGGCCCGGTGCCCGAGGTGGTGCCCGAGATCGTCAGCCTGCAGCGCGCCTTCTGGGCACGGCGCTGAGACGGAGGCCGCCGTGTCCGTGTCGACTCCCGCCGTGAAGGTGCCGCCCACCGCCGCGCTGGCGGTGGCCTGGCGGCAGGCGCCTTCTGCAGTGCCCGTCGCCTATGTCGGCGGCGGCACCGCCTTGCAGCTGGCCTGGGGCGTGGAGCAGCCGCCCCCCGCGATGACGCTGATCGATGTCACGCAGGGCGCGGTGCCCGCGGGTGTCGCGCTGCATGACGGCATGCTGCACCTGGGTGCGGCGACGCGCCTGGAGGCGCTGCGCACCGATGCGCGGGTGCGCGCGCACGCGCCGCTGCTCGCGCAGGCGCTGGATGCGCTCGGCGCGCTGTCGGTGCGGCACCTGGCCACGCTGGGCGGCAACATCGGCTGGCGCTGGGGTGACACCCTGGCCGCGCTGCTGGCGCTGGACGCCGAAGCCGAGGTCGACACCGACCCCGTGCCGCGGCCGCTCGCCGAGGTGCTGCGCCGCCCCGTGCTGCCGCTGGTGCGCGCGGTGCGCGTGCCGCTGCCGGCCGCCGCGCCGGTCGCCGTCTACGAGAAGGTCGGCGCCCGCGCGGCCTTCAGCCCGTCGCGGCTGGCGCTCGCGATTCGCGCGCAGCTGGCGCACGGCCGGCTGCACGGGCTGCGACTGGCGGCCACGGCCGCGGCGTTGCCTGCACGGCGCCTGGCAAGGGCGGAGGCGGTGCTGGATGGCGCCGACCGCCGCGCCCTGCCCACGCGGGCCGGGGACCTGCGCGCCGCGCTGCAGCAGGACCTGCACGACGACACCGACCCGCAGCGCGTGCGCCTGGCCGCGCGCCTGCTGCTGGGGCACCTGAACCGACGCCTGCCGCATTCCGCATGACGCCGCACCGACTCCTCGACCATGCGGCGCTGGTCGCCGCCCGCGAGCCGCGCCCCGACGCCGCGGCCAAGCTCACCGGCCATCCCGGCTACCTGACCGACCGCATCGCGCCGGGCCAGCTGCACGGCGCCATCCTCGGCAGCCCGCTGCCCCATGCGCGCATCGTGACGCTGGACGTCTCGGCCGCGTGCGCGCTGCCCGGCGTGCACGCGGTCGTCACCGCGGCCGACATCCCCGGCGACACGCACTACGGCCTGCGCCACGTGGACCGCCCCGTGCTGTGTGCCGACAAGGTGCGTTGCATCGCCGACCCCATCGCCGCGGTCGCGGCCGAGACCCCCGAGATCGCCCGCGCGGCGCTGGCCGCGATCCGCCTCGAACTCGAACCGCTGCCCGTGGTCGGCGACCCCGAGGCCGCGCTCGCTCCCGAGGCACCGAAGCTGCACGAGGCCCGCGCCAGCGGCAACCTGCTGCACGCCGCGCGCCTGCAGCGCGGCGACCTGGCTGCGGCGCAGGCCGCCTGCGTGCATGTCGTCGAGGCCGTCTACGAAAGCCCGCGCCAGATGCACGTGACGCTGGAAACCGAAGGGGGCGTGGCCGAGCCGGACGGGCAAGGCGGCCTGACCCTGTACTTCGGCTGCCAGAACCCCGAGCGCGACCGGCAGGTGATCGCCGCGATGCTGCGCCTGCCGCCCGACAAGGTGCGCGCGGTCGGCATGCCGGTGGGCGGCTCCTACGGCGCCAAGGACGAGCTGACCATCCAGCCCATCGCCGCGCTGCTGGCGTGGAAGAGCGGCCGCGCGGTGCGCCTGCACCTGAGCCGCCCGGCCTCCACCGACCTTGGCGTCAAGCGCCACCCGATGCGCATGCGCATGCGCACCGGCTGCGATGCCGAAGGGCGGCTGCGCTTCCAGCAGGTCGACATCCTCGCCGACACCGGCGCCTACGCGACGCACGGCCCCGAGGTGCTGGACGCGGCCATCGAACACGCGGTGGGCCCCTATGCCTACGACGCGGTCGAGGTGCAGGGGCGGCTGGCCTACACCAACAACGGCATCGCCGGCGCCTTCCGCGGCTTCGGTGCGGTGCAGGTGCAGTTCGCGCTCGAGCAGCAGATCGACCGGCTCGCGCGCGCCAGCGGCCTGGGGCCGGTCGAGTTCCGCCGCCGCAACCTCGCCGCCCCCGACGCGCCGGGCCCGATGGGCCAGGTGGTCGCGCCCTTCGACGGGCCGCACCGCGCGCTGGACGTGATCGCGCAGCACCCGCTGTGGCGCGAGGCGGCGCAACGCGCGGCCGACCCCGCCGCCGACGCACGCTTCCGCCGGGGAGTGGGCCTGGCCCTGGTGCACCGCAGCGACGGCTTCGGCCGCGGTGGCCCCAACGGCGCGCGCCTGGCGCTGGCCCTCGGTGCCGACGGGCGCATCGAGCTGCGCGCCAGCCTCACCGAGATGGGGCAGAACCTGCTGGGCGCCACGCGCGCCATCGTCGCGCGGCAGCTCGGCTGCAGCGAGGACGACGTGCGCCCGGTGCTGGGCGACTCGGCGCAGGCCCCCGACACCGGTCCGGCCTCGGCCTCGCGCTCGACCACGCTGGTGCACCGCGCGCTGCACCGCCACGGCCCGGACTGGGCCGCGCGCCTGACCGCGCTGGCAGCCGACGTGCTGGGCGTGCCGGCGCAGACGCTGCGCTGGGGCCCTGGCGGCTGGCATGCGGGCCAAGCCTGCGTGCTGCGCTACGCCGAGCTGGCACAGCGCCTTGCCGCCGCCGGCACGCCACTGCCGCACCTGGAGATCGAGCTGCCCGGCGAGGAAACGCCCAGCGCGATCGAGGCCGCGCACTACGTGTTCGGCGCCTGCGCCGCCGCCGCGCAGGTCTGCGTGGACACCTGGACCGGCGCGGTGCGCGTCGAGCACCTCGCGATCGCCGCTGCGCTCGGCCCGGTCGCCTCGCGCATGGGTTTCCTCGGCCAGATGGAAGGCGGTGCGCTGATGGGCCAGGGACTGGCGACGACCGAGGACCTGCCGACGCGCGAGGGCCGCTACCTGGCGCGCAACCTCGACGGCTACCTCGTGCCCACGCTGGCCGACGCCCCGCGCTACGACGTCACCGCGATCGAGAACCTCATGGAGGGCGACGAGATCGGCCCGCGCGGCGCCGGCGAGATCAGCGTCAACATCGCCGCGCCGGCGGTCGCCAACGCCGTGACCGCCGCGATCGGCATGCCGGTGGACCGCCTGCCCATCAGGCCCGACACCGTGCTGGATTACCTGGAGCAAAACCCATGACCACCGCGACGCTCACCGAGCCCGCATCGCAAGCCCCCGGTACCGCCACGGCAGGCGAGTCCGACACCCCGGCCGAGGTCGAGGTGTCCTTCGAACTGAACGGGCAGGCAGTGCACGTTCGCTGCGCGCCGACGCGCCGGCTGCTGTCGCTGCTGCGCGAGGACTTCGGCCTCACCGGCGCCAAGCCCGGCTGCGAGGTCGGTCGCTGCGGCGCCTGCATGGTGTGGCTGGACGACGTGCCGGCCAACGCCTGCCTCGTGATGGCCTGGCAGCTGGCGGGCCGGCGCGTGACGACCATCGAGGCGGTCGCGCAGCGCCCCGAAAGCGCGCCGGTGCGCGAGGCGCTGGCCACCTGTGGCGGCCTGCAATGCGGCTACTGCACCGGCGGCTTCGTGATGACGCTGACCCACCTGCACCAGCAGCAACCGCGGCCCAGCGCCAGCGAGGCCAGCGAGCTGCTGTGCGGCCACCTGTGCCGCTGCACGGGGTACGGCGGGATCCGGCGCGCCGTGGACCAGCTATTCTGAACCGACGTCCACGGCCTGCGGGACCGGCGACGGCACGGCGCGCTGCCGGCCTCGCCCGGTCCACCGGGTCACGACCTGGTCACTGCTGCTGTTGGCGCACCTTCGCCACTTCGGCGAGGAACTCGTCGACCAGCGCGGCGCCGATCTGCTGCTTGTGCTGCGCGATCACCGGCGCGACCGCCTGCGCCATGCGCGCGCGCTCCCGCGGAGTGATGTCGGTGTAGATGGTGCCGTGCTGCTTTGCCTTCTCGATGGCCTTGGCCTCCATCTCGCGCGAGACCTTGCGCTGGTCGGCGCGCACTTCCTCTGCCGCCTCGCGCAGCAGCTTCTGCTCGTCCGGCGTCAGCTTGTTCCAGCTCGCCTGCGAGACCAGCACGATCAGCGGGTTGTAGACGTGGCGGGTGCTGGACAGGTGCTTCTGCACCTCGTAGAACTTGTTGGTCTCGAAGGCAACGATGGGATTGTCCTGCCCGTCCACCGCATTGGTCTCCATCGCCGTGAACAGCTCGGTGAATGGCAGCGGCACCGCGTTGGCACCCAGCGCCTTGAAGGTGTCGAGCATCAGCGGGGCCTGCAGCACGCGCAGCTTCAGGCCCTGGATGTCCTCCAGCTTCGCGATCGGGCGCTTGTTGTTCGACAGGTTGCGGAAGCCGTGGTCCCAGTAGGCCAGGCCGACCAGGCCACGCGGCAGGCGCTCCATCATCTTCTTGCCCAGCGGGCCATCCAGCACCGCGTCGGCCTCGCGGAAGTCCTGGAACAGGAAGGGGATGTCGAACACGCCGTATTCGGCCGACAGGCCCACCATCAGCCCGGGCGGCATGGTTGTCATGTCGATCGTGCCCCCCTGCAGCGCAGACAGGGTCTGGATGTCGCCGCCCAGCGTGCCGTTGTGGAAGATGCGGATGTTGATCTTGCCGTCGCTCTTCTCGCGCACGCGCTTGGCGAACTGCTCCACGCCATAGCCCATGTGACTTTCCTTGGGCTGCACGTGCGAGAAGCGCAGCGTGCGGTTCTTGATGTCCGCGGCATGGACCTGGCTCGCAGCCATGAACGCCGGCAGGAGCATGCCCAGGGCCAGGGTCTTCAACAACTTCTTCATGCAAGTCTCCTTCATGGTTTGGAATGTGGAGGAAGGATCAACCCGCGAACCAGCGCGCCGGCACGGTGACCAGTCCAGGGAAGAACACGAGCAGGTACAGCACGGCGACCTCGACGATCAGGAAAGGCCAGACACCCTTGACGATCTCCTCCATGTCGAGGCGCGAGACGCTGCGCACCACGTTGAGCACCGATCCGACCGGCGGGGTGATGAGGCCGATCGAACAGGCCACGATGAAGACCACGCCAAAGTAGACCGGGTCGATGCCGGCCTGCTTCACCACCGGCAGCAGTACCGGCGTCAGGATGAGGATCATCGGGATCATGTCCATCGCCATGCCGACGACCAGCAGCAGCGTGACGATGGCCAGCATCAGCAGCCGCGGCGAGCCGATCAGCGGTGCGAGCAGCTCCACCACGATGTCCGGCAGCTCGGCCACCGTGATCATCCACGCCGCCACCATCGCCGCGGCGATCAGGAACATCACCGTTGCGCTCATCCTGGCCGTGGCGAGCATCGCGTGGACCAGCGCCTTCATGTCCATCTCGCGGTATACCAGCACCGAGACCAGGAGCGCGTACACGGCCGCGACCACCGCCGCCTCGGTCGGCGTGAACACGCCGAAGCGCAGGCCCACGACGATGATCACCGGCAGCAGCAGGGCCCAGAACCCGCTGATCACCGCCTTCACGACGGACGCCCAAGGCTGGCGCGGCATCGGACTCAGGGCGGTGCCGCGGGTCTGCCAGTACCAAGCGGCGGCCAGCGCGATGCCGATCACGAGGCCCGGGACGATACCGGCGAGGAACAGCCGGGTGATGGAAACCCCGCCGGTCACGCCGAAGATGATGAAGCCGATCGACGGCGGGATGATCGGCCCGATGATGCTGGTGGCGGCGATCAGGCCGCCGGTGGAGGCCTTGTCGTAGCCGGCGCGCATCATCATCGGCAGCATCAGGGCCGACAGCGCCGCCGCATCGGCCACCGCCGAGCCCGACAACGCGGACAGCATGCAGCCGGCCACGATGATCACGTAGCCCATCCCACCGCGGATGTGACCCACCAGGGCCATCGCGACGTCGACGATGCGGCGCGACAGGCCGCCCACGTTCATGATCTCGCCGGCCAGCAGGAAGAAGGGCACCGCCATCAGCGGGAAGCTGTCCGCCCCGTTGATGAGGTTCTGCGCGACGATCTGCGCATCGAACATGTCCTGGTGCCACATCAGCGTCGCGCCGCTGATCAGCAGGGCATACGCGATGGGCATGCCCAGCGCGATGGGCACCAGCAGGGACCCGAGGAACATCGCCAGCACCATCATGACAGGGCCTCCTGCTTGACCACCCCTCCGCCGGCCTTGGCCGCCGAGGCCTGTGCGAGGGCGTCCATGTCGCCGTCCTCGCTGGCCTGCACGATCACCGCCTCGTCCTCGGCAAGGTGACCGGTCAGCGCCCGGTACAGGTCATGCAGCAGCATCAACCCGACGGAGATGCCGAACACGACGCCGGTGCCGTAGAAGATCGCCATCGAGACGCCGGTCACCGGCATCGTCGTGTCGAGGTTGATCACCATCTGCTGCCAGCTGCCCACCAGCAGCAGGCCGGTGCAGCCCAGCATGCCCAGCTGGCTCAGCACCAGGCATGCGATGCGCCCGCGGTGGCCCAGCCGGCGCACCAGGCTGTCCACGCCCAGGTGCAGGCGTTCGCGCATCGCGACGATGGCGCCAAGGAAGGTGCTGATCAGGAACAGGAGCCGCGACAGCTCCTCGGAGACTTCCAGTCCGGAATTGAAGGCGTAGCGCAACACAACGTTGCCGAACACCAGGACCACCATGGCGCCCAGGCAGGCCACGAGGGTGATGTTCAGGAGGCGGAACCAGCCCCTGACGATGGTTTGCATAGCGTCTCCTTGCAGGCCGGCCACTCGGGCCGGCCGCCCCGGCGCAATCGAGGTTGCGCCTTGTTGTTATGGGAAAACCGCGTCGTGGCCGTCACTCGAACATGTCAGGCTGGGTGGCCGCGAGGTGCTCGTAGATCGGCTGGAAGTGCAGCCAGCCGATGTACTCGCTGCCGACGTGCTCGCGGCTGTAGCGCGAGCGCTCGGGCGACACCAGCACCGGCTGCTGGCCCGTGGCCTCGATCATCAGCTGCTGCTTGCAGCAACGCTCCAGCGCGATGAACCAGAACGCGGCCGAGTCGATGCTGTGGCGACTCACCGTGAACAGGCCGTGGTTCTGGTGGATGGCCGCCTTCACGCCGCGGAACTTGTCGCACACCGAGCTGCCGGCCTGCGTCTCCACGGCCACCTGGCCGGCTTCCTCGCGGATCACGACATGGTCCTCGAAGAAGGCGGCAGCGTCCTGCGACAGCGGCGCGAGTGGCTTGCCCAGCGCGGCGAACGCCGTGCCGTACTCCGTGTGCGCATGGCACATCGCGACGATGTCCGGGTTGGCGGCATGCACCGCGGCGTGGAGCACGAAGCCGGCACGGTTGACCGCATAGCCGCCTTCGAGCACCTTGCCCTTGTGGTCGACCAGGATCAAGTTGCTCACCTTGACCTGCGCAAAGTGCACCGCCATCGGGTTGGTCCAGTACAGCTCCGGGAACTCCGGATCGCGCACTGTCAGGTGGCCGGCAAAGCCGTAGTCCAGACCGTGCTGCGCGAACGCCCGGCAGGCCGCCACGAGGCGTTCCTTGAGGTACTGGCGCTGCTGTGCCTTGGTCTCGAAGGTCGGGATGCTCGGGAACTTCAACCCCGGCTGCTCGGGTTGATAGATCGATTCACGGCCAGCGAGCTTTACGGCGGTCACGGGCGCGCGGGCAAGGTTCTCGGTCATCGTCGTGCTCCTGCTTTGTTGTTGATGGATGTCAGGTGCAGACGATAGGTACGACCTTGACATGGACCAATACGGCGGCACCGATAACATTTATGCGCAGCCAGAATGGATGGCTGCGTCCGCGCCAGGGACGCGGGGGAGCGACGTCAGGTCGACGCCACCTCGACAACCGCCCGCGACATCGCGGCTCCGGCGGCTGCCGGCGGAGGCGTGTCGCGCAGCCACGGGGGGTTCGCGAAGTACTCGACGCAGTGGTTCACGAAGGCGCGCACGCGCGGCGCGTTGCGGTTGCCGTGCAGGTAGACGGCATGGATGGCCGAGGAATCGTCGCGCACGTTGTAGTCGGCCAGGATCTCCACCAGCTCGCCACGCCGCAATGCCGGCAGGGCCAGGTGCTCGGCCAAGCGCATGATGCCCATGCCGGCCACGCACATCTGGTACAGCGTGCTGCCGTTGTCGGTGTGGAAGTTGCCGCGCGCCTCGAAGTGCTCGATGCGCCCGTTGATGCGCAGCGGCCAGCGGTTCAGGTGCTTGTGCATGCCGTCCCACAGCAGGCAGTTGTGCTGGCCGCTCTCCAGGCTGGCCGGCGTCACGGGCGTGCCGTGGCGCGCGAGGTAGGCAGGTGAGGCCACGATGATGCGGTGCAGGTGGCACAGCTTGCGGCTGACCAGCGTCCCGTCGTGGATGCGCCCCATGCGGATCGCCACATCCACGTGGCTGCCGATCAGGTTCACGACCGCGTCGGTCAGCGACACGTGTACCGACAGCCGGGGGTAGGCCTGCAGGAAGCCCGGCAGGCAGGGCACGACTTGGTCCAGCCCGAACGCCAGGGGCGCGCTGACGTGCAGCGTGCCCACCGGATCGTCGGCGCGCATCTCGGCTTCGGCCTGCTCCAGCATGTCGAGCACGCGGGTGCACAGCGCCAGGTAGCGCTCGCCTTCCTGCGTCAGGCGCTGGATGCGGGTGGACCGGTGCAGCAGCTTGCAGCCCAGGCGCGCCTCGAGCGAGGCGATGGCCCTGCTCACCACCGGCTGGCTCACCCCCAGCCGCACGGCCGCCGCCGTGAAGCCGCCCGTCTCCGCCACACCCTTGAAGATGCGCATCTCCACCAGGCGATCGTCCTTCATGTCTTGTCTCCTCTGGCCGCCACCATACGGCAAGCCGCGCGGCCTTGCTGGGAAGGCCGCGTGCGGAAACCGCGCAGGAAGAAAACAGTGCCCGGCATGTGGCGAGCGCACGGCGCACGCTCAGGCCGCGACCAGGTGGACTGCGCTTACCTGGGCCACGGCATGCAGCCGAGGAAAGCGGGGAACAGGCAGGCCCCCCGGGGCCTCGGGGGATCAGGCCGCCAATGCCAGCCGGACGCCGACTCGGAGGCGACTCGGGACAGTGGATCGCCGGAAAGTCTTGCCGTGGTGCATCCGACCGCAGGCCGCCTCAGCGAGGCGGCCGCAACCGTGAGACGGCGTCGCACCTCACGCCGCGCCGAGCAGCACGGCGCCAGCCGCCACGTAGGGCAGCAGCAACTTCACGGCTTCGATGACGACGTCGGGCGCTTGCCAGTGCTTGATCACCAGCAGCGGGGTACGGATGGATTCACGGAACGACATGATCTGCATCTCCTGGAGTTGAGGTTGCGTTTCGGGTGCTTCAAGGCGAACGCAGGCGACCGGCTCGACATGGCGAAGCCGGAGACCAGGTGGCCGGGAAGCGGTTGCGTGGCGCAGCGGCGCGACGACGCCCACCGCGCGCGGTGCAGGACCGAAGGAACCTAACGGTCGGGGATGCTGAAGGCCGAGCGGCGGACGATGCGGCGCTCGATGCATGCCAGGCGCATGCAGTTGGCGTCGTTGCGACGCTTGAGGGCGTAGACACGAGGCAGGAGTCGCCTTGCGTCACGCCCGCCAATGCTGGCGGGTGTCAACATGGGGTCTCTCCTTCTGCGGTGCAAGACGGCACCGCAGCCTCCACTCTAGCGCAGCGGGCAGGTTTTTGCCTGCCCGCCCGGCGAAGACCTTGAGCCAGCGCAGGGACAAGGTTCGCCGCGTCGGCAGTGGACGCTCACTTCGAGCGGTTCAGCAGGGCGTAGAGGATGATGGCGCCGAAGGTCGCGGTGCCGATGCCGCCCAGCGCGAATTCACCCAGGCGCAGCGTGTAGTCGCCGGTGCCCAGGATCAGCGTGATCGCGGCGACGATCAGGTTGGTGTTGTTGCTGAAGTCGACCTGGTTGTCGACCCAGATCTTGGCGCCGGCCACGGCGATCAGGCCGAACACGACGATGGACACGCCGCCCATCACCGCCACCGGCACGGTCTGGATCAGCGCGCCGAACTTGGGGCTGAAGCCCAGCACGATGGCGATCAGCGCGGCGACCACGAAGATGGCCGTCGAGTAGATCTTGGTGGCGGCCATCACGCCGATGTTCTCGGCGTAGGTGGTCACGCCGGTACCACCCGAGGCACCCGAGACGATGGTGGCGATGCCGTCACCGACGAAGGCGCGGCCCATGTACGGGTTCATGTCGCGCCCGGTCATGGCGCTGACGGCCTTGATGTGGCCCAGGTTCTCCGCCACCAGGATCACCGCCACCGGCGCGATCAGCAGCATCGCGTTGGCGTCGAACACCGGCGAGGCGAAGCCCGGCATGCCGAACCACGGGGCGTTGGCCACCTTGGAGAAGTCGATCGGCTGGCCCAGGCCCAGGCCGTTGGTGAGCACCGCGTAGATGACGGTGGCGACGATCAGGCCCACCAGGATCAGCAGGCGCTGCACCATGCCGCGGGTGAACACCGCGACCGCACCGACGCTGACGAAGGTCACCGCCTGCATCCACGCGTCGAACGGCGTGGGCGCCATGTTCTTGATCGGCACGGCCGCCAGGTTCAGCCCGATCACCGCCACCACCGCGCCGGTGACCACCGGGGGCATGAAGCGCTCGATCCAGCCCGTTCCCACCGCCATCACGACCAGGCCGATCAGCGTGTAGAGCACGCCGCAGGCGATGATGCCGCCCAGCGCGACGCCCAGGTTGGGGTTGGCCCCCTGCCCGGCGTAGCCGGTGGCGGCGATCACCACGCCGATGAAGGCGAAACTGGAGCCGAGGTAGCTCGGCACCTTGCCGCCGACGATGAAGAAGAAGATCAGCGTGCCGATGCCGCTCATCAGGATCGCGACGTTGGGGTCGAACCCCATCAGCAGCGGCGCCAGCACCGTCGCGCCGAACATCGCGACGACGTGCTGCACGCCCATCGCCAGCGTCTGGGGCCAGGGCAGCCGTTCGTCCGGCGCGACGATCCCCTCGGTTTTCTCGCGCCATTGCGGGAACAGACTCATGAAGGAAACTCCTGTCGTTGTGGAACAGCTGCCGCACCGCGCGTGGGCAGCGCGCCCGGCAGTGTAGGAGTTTCGGGCGGGATCGGAACCGCGGAAAGCACGGGGAGCGCACGCATTCGCATGCGTGCGCCCCGCCCATGGTGCCGGCGGCCCGATGGGTGCCGCCCGGCGTCTCGACGGCACAGCAGGCGCTGCAGCCGCCGATCGCGTCCGCCGCCGGGCAGTGGCTCCCGGTACGGCGGCGCTCCCTCAGCGAAGACGGAGGGCCGGGGCTCTCGCTCTCACCTGCCCCGACCGCCGCCCTCTCCCTCGACGTCCCAGAACTTGTTGCAGATTTCCTGGGGACTGCTCGTTCGTTGCCTGCTTCGCAGGTTCAGCGCATCCGCAGCGCCAGCGTGCGTTGCGCGGGCTCGACGCGGGATTGCAGCACCTGGTACTGACGCAGGCCTGTCGTCGTCCCGGACGGCAGCGTCGCGGGGCGCTGCTGCCGTTGCTGCTGGGCGGCCACGTGCTGGGCCAGGACGGTGGAGGCACTCGCAGAAGCGGCAAACTGTTTCATGGCTGGAACCACTGGCTGGGTGCGAAATCGGTGCACAGGAAGGCCGGCGTGCGGCTCGGCGTCCTGAACAGCTTGGACAGCGTCGGCCAGCGGCTGCGCTGTCCCTCCTCGACCTGCGCCGGCGTCAGGCGCAGCAGCGACGAACGCCCGCCGCGGCCATGCATCGCGACCGCGGCCGACAGTTGCGAGCGGCTGCGGCGCGCCACCAGGCCGACCATCGACAGGGAGCCCGGACGGCGTTTGGAAGACTGGTGTGGCATAGGGCTTGCGTTTTCCGGATAACGGCCCTTGCAGCGCAGCTTTCGTGCCAGCGCGCCGATCCGTAACGAAAATCCCCGTTCCCGCGGCGTTCTCCCAGGGAGGCCCACCCGCACGCCAATACATTTGGTTGCATTTATGGCGGGATTCGTCAGACGCAAAACGGCACCGCACGCCCCCGGCTCCCGTCTTGTGTCAAGCCCCGCGCGGCGATCCGAGAAGGATTTCACGGGTGGCGCGGCAGGGGGCATCATCGGTGCATCGCCGTCGCCCCGAAGAGCCTGCCCATGACCGAACTCGGCCTCATCGCCCCGCCCACCGTCTGGTGGATCGTCGCCATCGGCCTGATGGGCCTGGGCGTGCTCGGCACCGTGCTGCCCGTGCTGCCCGGCACCATCCTCGTGCTGGCCGGCATCGTGATCGGGGCCTGGATCGACGGCTTCGTGCGCGTCTCGGGCTGGACGGTCGGCGTCATCACCGTGCTGGCGCTGCTCGCCTGGGTGGCGGACTACGTCGCCGCGGTGCTGGGCGCGCGCAAGGCCGGCGCCAGCCCGCTGGCCCTGGCCGGGGCGGCGCTCGGCACGGTGCTGGGCATCTTCACCGGGCTGGTCGGCCTGCTGTTCATGCCGCTGGCCGGCGCGATGGCCGGTGAATACTGGGCCCGGCGCGACGCGCAGCGCGCCACCCGGGTCGGGCTGGCGACCTGGATCGGCCTGCTGGTCGCCACGGTGGTCAAGGTGGTGCTGGCCTTCCTGATGATCGGGCTCTTCTTCGCCGCCTGGCTGTGGTGGTAGTTCAGGCGGCGACGAACGCCGCCACCCGCCGCACCACCTCGGGGTCCTTGAGCGGGCGCCGGTGGCCCAGCCCTTCGGTCAGCATCAACTCGGCCTGGGGCACCAGGGCCTGCAGCTTGAGCGACTCCACCACCGGCACCACGGTGTCGCCGCGGTCGTGCACCAGCAGCGCCGGCTGCCTCAGGCGGTCCGCGCCATGGCGCGCGGCCAGCTGCTCGAACACCATCGCCTCGCGCGCCTCCAGGTGGCGCACCATGGCCTCGCGCGTGGCTTCGCGCAGCCCGAACGCCGCGGCGTAGTCGCGCGTGACCTGCACCGGGTCGGTCGGCGCGGCGATCGCCACCCAGCGCTCGGCCGCCAGGCCGCGTGCCAGCGCCGCCGTCACCGCCGCGCCGCCGGCCGAGTGGCCGACCACCGCCCGCAGCGGCCCGAGCCGGCCGCCCAGGTAGCCCAGGGCGCGTGTGAACTGGGCCAGGTTGCTCCGCCAGCCGGCGCTGCGCCCGTGGGCGGGCTGGTCCACCGCGACGACGGCCAGCCCGCGCGCGGCGAGCGCTTCGGCGAGCGCCGACATCTGCAGGGCCCAGCCGCCCCAGCCATGGGTCATCAGCACCACCGGCGCCTGCGGCGCGGCGAACCAGCGGTACAGCGTCAGCGAGGCGTCCTCGAAGGGCAGCGACTCGACCGCGACGCCGGCGGGCGGAGGCAGGTGCCGGGTCGCGAGCTTGGTCGGCACCGGGGTGCAGAACACGCGCGCGGCGACCCGCGCCGCCACGGACACCGGCGCGAGCGTCTCCGCGGTGCGCAGTCCGGCGCGCAGCATCGGGTACAGGCGGTGGGCGGTGAAGCTGCGGGCGGCGGGCGCAGCCAGGGCGGTGGCGTCGGTCATGGGGGTTCCTTTGCGAAAGGGCAGCAGGCGCCGGCTCACAGCGGCGCGAAATCCTCGTTGCGGCGCGGCACCGACTCGACGATGGCGGCCACCATGACACCCACGCGCAGCGCGGTGACGGCCACGACCAGGACCAGGGCGATCAACATGGCAATCTCCTATTTCGCACGGTCGTGCGAAGTTGAGGACGACAACGGACCGACGGCGTGCGGCGGGAAACGCATGGGGTCAGTCCCGGGGCAAGGCGGCGTCGGCCGGGGTGGCCAGGCAGCCGCGGATCAGGCGCTCGTAGGCTTTCCAGGCGCGCTCGGCGGCGCGCGGGTCGCGCAGGAAGCGGGCGTCGCGCATCAGCGCGATGAACAGGCCGTCGATCTCGAACACCAGCTGGTCGACGTCGGTCTCGGGCCGCAGGTGTCCCTGCTCGACCGCCTGCAGCACGGTGCGGCGCAGCGTCGCGCGCCAGCGCATCACGCCGTCGAGCAGCAGGTCGCGCAGCGGCCCGTCGCGGTCGTCGAACTCGAAGGCGCCGGCGCAGTAGATGCAGCCCAGGCGCGATTCGACGGCGTCGACGCGCCTGAGCCACAGCCGCACGATCGCGTTCAGGCGCGGCAGGCCGCGCGGCTCGCGCATCGCCGGCACGAACACGTCCTGCAGGAAGCGCCGGTCGTATTCCTCGATCACCGCCGCCTGCAGCGCCTCGCGCGAGCCCACGCGCGAGAACACGCCGCTCTTGGACATGCCCAGCCGCTTGGCGACTTCGCCGATCGTGAGGCTTTCCAGCCCCTCGGCGGCGGCCATCAGCAAGGCGGTATCGATGATCGCCGCGCGGGTGAGCTCGCTGCGGCCGGTCTTGGCTTCCATGCGGATCAATTTAGCACGGTCGTGCGAAGTTGCAAGCCAAGCCGACGAGCGGCGCCACACCGCCAGCAGGGACAATGGGGCCCATGTCGTCGAACACCCCCCTGCTTTCCCTGGCCCTGACCGCCGTCGAAGCCTGCGGCACGCTGGCCTTTGCCCTGTCGGGCCTGCTCGAGGCGGCGCGCAAGCGCCTGGACGCCGTGGGCGTCTGCCTGGTGGCCGGGCTGGCGGCCTTCGGCGGCGGCACGCTGCGCGACGTGCTGCTGGACCGACGTCCGTTCGTGTGGGTGTCGCACAGCGAATGGCTGTGGGTGCTGCTGGTGCTGTGCACCGCCGCGATGGTATTCCTGCGCACGCGGCACTTCGAGCCGACCGAGCGGGCCATGCAGTGGCCCGACGCGCTGGGGCTGGGCCTGTTCAGCGCCACCGGCACCCAGCTTGCGCTGGCGCAGGACCTGCCCGGCATCGTCGCGGTGCTGATGGGCGTGATCACCGCCACCTTCGGCGGCGTGCTGCGCGACATCGTCTGCAACGAGATCCCGACCGCGCTGCGCGACCACCGGCCGTACGCGGTGTGCGCCTTCGCCGGCGGCTGGGTGCTGTGGGCGGCGCAGCACTGGGGCCTGGGCCACGAGGCCAGCCTGCTGCTGGGCGCCTTCACCGCGGCGGCGCTGCGCGTGGCAGCGCTGCTGACCGGCTACACGCTGCCCGGCTGGTCCTCCGGCGCCGACCGCTCGTGACGCGCCCGCGCGCGGTCCGCACTAAGATCGGCCCGATCCGCGAAAGGTTGACGACCATGGAAACTCCGACGCCCACCCCCTCCATCGATCCCCGCACCTCGTTCCTCGAGGAAAAGGCCTTCAAGGCGCGCACCGTCCTGCTGTTCGGCCCGATCACGGACAGCGTCGCGCAGGACATCGTGCGGCGCCTGATCGCGCTGTCGGCGGAGTCGGACGCCCCGATCGACATGCTGGTGTCCTCGCCCGGCGGCCACCTCGAGTCGGGCGACAGCATCCACGACGTGGTGCGCTTCATCTCCGCGCCGGTCAACATGATCGGCACCGGCTGGGTCGGCAGCGCCGCGACGCACGTGTACCTGTCGGTGCCGCGCGAGCGCCGCTTCTGCCTGCCCAACACCCGCTTCCTGATCCACCAGCCGAGCGGCGGCGCCGGCGGCCAGGCCACCGACATCGCGATCCAGGCCAAGGAGATCATCAAGGCGCGCGAACGCGTGGCCCGCACGATTGCGCGCGAGACCGGCCAGCCCTTCGAGCGCGTGATGGCCGACATCGAGCGCGACCGCTGGATGTCGCCCGAGGAGGCGCTGGACTATGGCCTGGTCGGCCGCATCATCGAGAAGCAGTCGGACCTGCGCTGACCGCGCCTGCCGCGGCGGGGCGCGCGACGCCCCGCCCGCTTGCGGCTCAGTAGGTCTTGTACGGCAGGAACTTGCCGCTCATCACGATGCGCACGCGGTCGCCCTTGGGGTCTTCCTCGCGCGCGAGGTCCATCTTGAAGTCGATGGCGCTCATGATGCCGTCGCCGAACTCCTCGTGGATCAGCTCCTTGAAGGTGGTCCCGTAGACGTTGACCAGCTCGTAGAAGCGGTAGATCAGCGGGTCGGTCGGGATGGCGGTGGGCAGCGAGCCCTTGTAAGGCACCACCTGCAGCCACTTACAGTCTTCCTCGCTGAGGTCGAACAGCTCGCCGACGACCCGGGCCTGCTCGGCCGTCATCGTCATCTGCCCCAGGCACGCGGCGGTCGTCCACTCCTTGCTCATGCCCACGCGGGCGGCCACGTCGGCCCACTTCAGGCCCTTGGCCACCTTGGCGGCCACGATCTTCTCGGTCACTTCCAGTCTGCTCATGTTGCTCGGCTCCTGTTGAAAATGCGGCCTCACCTGCGCGGCCAGAGAAACTTGCGTTCGGAGACGTCGATCGGCTGGTCGTTGACGCTCGCCTCGCGGTAGCGCATCAGCCCGCGCTCGTCGAACTCCCACTGCTCGTTGCCGTGCGAGCGGAACCAGCGCCCGGCGGCGTCGTGCCACTCGGACTCGAAGCGCACCGAGATGCGGCAGCCGGTGAAGCTCCACAGCTCCTTGCGCAGCCGGCAGTCCAGCTCGCGCGCCCATTGCCGGCGCAGGAACTCGCGGATCGCGTCGCGCCCGCGGCCGCAGGCGGTGCGGTCGCGCCACACCGCGTCCTCGGCGTAGGCCAGCGCGACGCGCTCCGGGTCGCGGCTGTTCCAGGCGTCCTCGGCCAGCTGCACCTTGAGCGCGGCCGTCTCGGGCGTGAAGGGCGGCAGGGGCGGTCGGGCAGGTTCCATCGCGCGGCCCTCAGGCGATGCGCTGCAGCGGCGCCCGTGCGCCCTCGCCGGCCTGCGGCGCTGCCGGCGCGGCGCCGGGCCGCACCACCCGCGGGAGCTCGGGCGCCTTGCCGTGCGCCAGCCCCGCGGCGCGCAGCACCAGGAAGTCGACCAGGTGGTTGCGCAGCGGGTAGTAGTCCAGGTGGTAGTGCAGGTCGGCGCGGTGCCGCGGACGCGGCAGCGGGTTCTCGACGATCTCGGCGATGCGCGCGCGCGGGCCGTTGCTCATCAGCAGGATCTTGTCGGCCAGCAGGATCGCCTCGTCGACGTCGTGCGTGATCATGAACACGGTCTGGCGCGTCTCGGCGCAGATGCGCAGCAGCTCGTCCTGGATGGTGCCGCGCGTGAGCGCATCCAGCGCGCCGAACGGCTCGTCCAGCAGCAGCATCTTGGGCTGGATCGAGAAAGCGCGTGCGATGCCGACGCGCTGCTTCATGCCGCCGGACAGCTGCGCCGGCTTCTTGTCGATCGCGTGGCCAAGGCCCACCAGCGCGACGTACTTCTCGACCTCGGCGTCGATCTCGGCGCGCGAGGCGTGCGGGCGACGCGAGCGCACCGCGAAGGCGATGTTGCGCCGCACGCTCAGCCACGGCAGCAGCGCATGGCCCTGGAACACGACGCCGCGGTCCAGGCTCGGGCCGACCACCTCGCGTCCGTCCATGAAGACATGGCCCTCGCTGGCCGACTCCAGCCCGGCCAGCACGTTGAGGATGGTGGTCTTGCCGCAGCCGGAGTGCCCGATGATGCAGACGAACTCGCCGCGCTCGACCGTGAAGTTGACGCCCTCGAAGACGGGTTCGCCGGCGCCGGGGTAGCGCTTGGCCAGGCCCTCGACCTGCAGGAAGGGACGGGATTCACTCGACATACGACACCGCCTTCTGCAGCCGCGCGAACATCAGGTCCAGCAGCATGCCGACCACGCCGATGACCAGGATCGCGAAGATCACGTTGGTCAGCGACAGGTTGTTCCACTCGTTCCAGACGAAGTAGCCGATGCCGGTGCCGCCGACCAGCATCTCGGCCGCGACGATCACCAGCCAGGCGATGCCCATCGAGATGCGCATGCCCGTGAGGATGGTCGGCGCGGCCGCGGGCAGGATCACCTCGAAGGCGCGGCGCAGCGGCTTCACCTCCAGGGTCCGGGCCACGTTGAGCCAGTCGCGCCGCACGGTGGACACGCCGAAGGCGGTGTTGATCAGCATCGGCCAGACCGAGCAGATGAAGATCACGAAGATGCCCGAGACCGACGAGTCCTTGATCGTGTACAGCGCCAGCGGCATCCAGGCCAGCGGCGAGATCGGCTTGAGCACCTGGATGAACGGGTCCAGCGCGCGGTAGACCAGCGGCGACATGCCGATCACGAAGCCGAGCGGGATCGCCACGCAGGCAGCGATCAGGTAGCCCAGCCCGACTCGGCCGAGCGAGTACAGCAGCTGCAGGCCGATGCCCTTGTCGTTCGGCCCGTTGTCGTAGAACGGCTGCGACAGGTGCTGCACGATGGTGCGGCCCATCTCGGCCGGGGTCGGAAAGCCCGAGCGGGCACCGCCCCCGTCGCCCGGCGCCTTGCCCATCAGCTCCAGGTACTCGAGCTGCTCGGGCGTGAGGGGGGCGGCCGCCCCGCCCGAGGGCAGCGTGGCCAGGTGCCAGACGCCGACCAGCACCGCCAGCAGCAGGGCCGGCGCCAGCGCCGAAGACACGGCAAGACGCTTCATGCGGCAGGTTCCTTCAGCTGCGCCGGATCGCGAAGCCCTGCAGGTAGGCCTCGGGCTGCGTCGGGTCGAACTCGCGGCCCATGATGCGGAACTTCGGATAGGCGCCGTCCGGCACCTTCTGGTCCAGTTCCTTCATGTGCTTCTTCGCGTCGGTGAGCAGGAACACGCGCTCGGCCAGCTGGCGGTAGTCCACGTCGCCCTTGATGTAGCCCCAGCGCTTCATCTGCGTGAGCATCCACACCGCCATCGACTGCCACGGGATGGGGTCGAAGTCGGCACGGTCGGGCACGTTGCGGATGTTGCCCAGGCCGTCGGCGAAGCGGCCGGTGAGCACCTGGCGCAGCACCACCTCGGGCTGGTTCAGGTAGGCCTGGGGCGCGATCACCTTGGCGATCAGCTCGCGGTTGCGCGCCTCGCGCGCCATCGCGGCGGAGGTCAGCACGGCGCGGAACAGCGCGGCGAAGCTGTTGGGGTACTGCTGGATGAACTCGGCCGAGGTGCCGAACGCGCAGCAGGGGTGGCCGTTCCACAGGTCGCGGCTCAGCACGTGGATGAAGCCGACCTCCTCGTACACCGCGCGCTGGTTGAACGGGTCCGGGCCCAGGTAACCGTCGATGTTGCCGGCGCGCAGGTTGGCCACCATCTCGGGCGGCGGCACGACGCGGATCTGCACGTCGCGGTCCGGGTCCAGGCCGGCCTCGGCGAGGTAGTAGCGCAGCAGGAAGTTGTGCATCGAATACTCGAAGGGCACCGCGAACTTGAAGCCCTTCCAGTCCTTCGGGTCGCGCCGCTCCTTGTGCTTGACGTGCAGCGTGATGGCCTGGCCGTTGGTGTTCTGGATCGTCGCCACGCGCATCGGCACCGCGTTCGAGCCCGCGCCCAGCGACATCGCCAGCGGCATCGGCGACAGGAAGTGCGTCGCGTCGTATTCCTTGTTGAGCATCTTGTCGCGGATCAGCGCCCAGCCGGCGGTCTTGACGACCTCGACGTTGAGCCCTTCCTTGGCGTAGAAGCCCAGCGGGTGCGCCATGATCAGCGGCGTCGCGCAGGTGATCGGGATGAAGCCGACCTTGAGGTCCTTCTTCTCCAGCGGGCCGCGCTCCTGCGCCATGGCCTGCAGGCTGGTGATCGGCACGACGCTCGCGATCGCTCCCATCGCGGCGGACTTGCCCACCGCGCGCAGGAAGCGGCGCCGCACCGCGTCGCGCGGGAACAGTGCCTTGACGACCGTGGCTTCGATGTAGTCGTTGGCGTACTGCTGGAAGTCCATCTCCGCCGCGCGGCGCTTGAGCGCGGAGGCGGCCTGCTCGGCGGTGTGCTCCTCGGGCGTGCGGTGGCGGCCGCAGCTGCAGCGCATCACCAGCGGGCGATCGGCGTCGTAGGGGTCGAAGTAGCGAGACATCTGGGGTTCCTTTCCGACCAGGGGCGTCAGGGGAACTCTAGGAACGCGGCACGTTCCGCGGCATCGCGCCCGCCACGATCCCGCTGTGGGGCTGGCGGGGACAGCGTGTAGTACCAGCCCTACACGGCGCGCGGCTCAGACCGGCATCAGGTCCTGCTGGACCGCGTAGAGCGCGATCTCGACGTCGTTGCGCGTGCCGGTCTTCTCGAGGATGCGTGCGCGGTAGGTGCTCACGGTGTTGGGCGACAGGTGCAGCTGCTCGGCGATCTGGCTCACGCTGCAGCCCTGCGCGATCAGGCGGAACACCTGGTACTCGCGGTGCGAGAGGATCTCGTGCACCTGCTTGCCGGCGGTGTCGCTGAGCGAGGTCGCCAGCGCCTCGGCGATCGAGGGCGTCACGTAGACGCCACCCGAGGCCGCCTTGCGGATCGCCGCGAGCAGCGCCTCCGGGTCGGCGCTCTTGTTGAGGTAGCCCGCCGCGCCCAGCTTGAGGCAGCGCACCGCGTAATGGCGCTCGGGGTAGGTGCTGAGCATCAGCACCGGCAGGCGCGGGTGCTCGCCCTTGAGCTGGCGCAGCACGTCCAGCCCGTCGCGCCCGGGCATCGCGATGTCGAGCAGCACCACGTCGACGCCGCCCTCGCGCACGCGCGCCACGCACGAGGGGCCGTCGGGCACCTCGCCGGCCACGCGCATGTCCGGCGCGTCTTCCAGCGTCTGCTTGAGGCCCTGGCGGACGATCCAGTGGTCGTCGCAGATGAGCACGTCGATCATGACAGGCGGGCGAAGTCGGACAGGGTGGTGCCGGGCAGCGGCAGCACGAGCTCGACGCGCGTGCCCTGCCCCGGGGTGCTGTCGATGCGCAGGCGCCCGCCGTGGTGGCCGGCGCGCTCGCGCATGCCGAGCACGCCATAGGCCTGCGCGCTCTCGAACGCCTCGACCGGCGCGCCGCGCCCGTTGTCGGCCACTTCCAGGCGCAGGCAGCCGCCGCGCGCCTCGATGCGGATGCGCACGGCGCTGGCCTGCGCGTGGCGCGCGACGTTGCTGAGCAGTTCCTGGAAGATGCGGAACACCGCGTTGGCCAGCTGCTGCGGCAGCGGCGGCAGCCCGGGCTCGACGTCGATGCGCCAGTCGCACTGCAGCTCGCAGTTCTGCGCGAACTCCTGCGCCTGCCACTCGAGCGCGGCCCACAGGCCCTGGTGGTCGAGGATGGACGGGCGCAGGTCGGTGATGATGCGCCCCACGTTCTCGACCGCCGTCTCGATCAGGTAGGACATCGCGCCGCACTTGGCGTGCAGCGGCGGGCGGTCCTCGACGCGGCGTGCCAGCCAGGCGACGTCCATCTTGAGCGCCACCAGCAGGCTGCCCAGCTCGTCATGGATCTCGCGGGCGATGCGGGTGCGCTCGTCCTCGCGCACGCGCTCCAGGTAGGCCGACAGCTTGCGCAGCTGCGCCAGCGCGTCGCTCAGCTCGCGCGTGCGCTCGGCCACGCGGCGCTCCAGCTCGTCGTTGGTCTGGCGCAGCAGCTCGGCCGCGCGACGGCGTTCGGTGATGTCGACGAAGGTGACCACGGCGCCCTGCACCTGGCCGCCCTCGAAGATGGGATAGGAGGAATACTCGACATAGAAACAGCTGCCGTCCCGCCGCCACAGCACCTCGTCGTCGACGCGGCACGGCACGCCGCGGCGGAACGCGTTGTAGATCGGGCAGTCCTCGCTGGGGTAGTGCGTGCCGTCGCCGTGCGTGTGATGCACCAGCTGGTGCATGTCGCGGTCGAGCACCTCGTGCGGCTCGTAGCCCAGCATGCGGGCCCCCGCGCGGTTGATGAACATGCAGCGGCCGGTCACGTCCACGCCGTAGATGCCTTCGCCGGTGGACTCGAGCAGCAGGCGCAGCCGGTCCTCCCAGAGACGGCCCGGGGCAGGAACGGCACGCGCGGCGGACGGGGTCGCTGCACCAGCTTCGTGCATGACAGCCTCCGTGGCAAGCAGGACGGGCCATCGCTGCAAGCGCCATGCCAATGCACGGCGCACGCCTAGTCCGCGCGTGCGCTCCCGCGCCGTCCCGCGCGTCCCGGGATCGCTGCCAGCAACCGGCGCGTGTAGTCCTCGCGCGGCGCCGACAGCACCGCCTCGACGGGCCCCTGCTCCACCACGCGCCCGTCCTTCATCACCAGCACCTCGTCGGCCATGAAGCGCACCACCGCGAGGTCGTGGCTGATGAAGACGTAGGCCAGCCCGAGCTCGTCCTGCAGGTCCTTGAGCAGGTTCAGCACCTGCGCCTGCACCGAGACGTCCAGCGCCGAGACGGCCTCGTCGAGCACCAGCACCTCGGGCTCGAGCGCCAGGCAGCGCGCGATCGCGATGCGCTGGCGCTGGCCGCCGGAGAACTCGTGCGGGTACTTGTGCATCGCCGCCGCGTCGAGCCCCACCTTCTCGAGCAGCCGCCGCGCGCGCGCCTCGCGCTCGGCGCGCGTGGCGCCGATGCGGTGGATCTGCATCGGCTCGACCAGCGTCTGCCCCACGGTGAAGCGCGGGTTCAGCGAGGCGTAGGGGTTCTGGAACACGATCTGCACGCGCCGGCGCATCGGCAGCCACTGCGCCTCGCCCAGCTGCAGCAGGTCCACCGCGCCGTCCGGCCCGTGCAGGCGTGCGCTGCCCGACACCGGCCCGCTCGCCGGCCCGTGCAGGCGCAGCAGCGCCAGCCCCATCGTGGTCTTGCCCGAACCGGATTCGCCGACCACGCCGAGCGTGTGCCCGCGCCGCAGCCGGAAGCTCACGCCCTGCACCGCCTGGAACTCGCGGCGACCCCACAGCCCCTGCCGGAACCGGAAGCCCTTGCACAGCGCCTGCACCTCCAGCACCACCGGCGCGTGCGGATCCTTGGGACGGGCCCGGGTCTCGTGGACACGCCGTGCGACGTGGTCGTCGACGACGGCCAGGCGCGCCGGCGGCGCCTCGATCGACGGCCGGCAGGCCAGCAGCGCCTGCGTGTACGCGTCCTGCGGCGCGGCGAAGATGCGCTGCACCGGTCCGCGCTCGCGCACCTGGCCGTGCCGCATCACGACCACCTCGTCGGCGATCTCGCCGACCACGCCCAGGTCGTGGCTGATGAACAGCATGCTCATGCGGTGCCGTTCCTTGAGCCTGGCGAGCAGCTCGAGGATCTGGCGCTGCACGGTGACATCCAGCGCGGTGGTCGGCTCGTCGGCGATCAGCAGCCGCGGCTCGCAGGCCAGTGCCATCGCGATCATCACGCGCTGCTGCTGCCCGCCGGACAGTTCATGCGGGTAGGCGTGCAGCCGCCGCCTCGGCTCGGGCAGGCCGACCTCCTCGAGCAGGTGCTCGGCTCGCGCCAGCGCCTCGCGCCGCGACAGGCCCAGGTGCCGCACCAGCGGCTCGGCGATCTGGCGCCCGACCGGGAACACCGGGTTGAGCGAGGTCATCGGCTCCTGGAACACGCAGGCGATCGCGCGGCCGCGCAGGGCGCGCAGCTCGCGCGGGGCGGCCTGCAGCAGGTCGCGGCCCTCGAACAGCACCCGCCCGCGCCGCTGCGCGTTGTCCGGCAGCAGGTTGAGGATGGACATCGCGGTCACGCTCTTGCCCGAGCCGGACTCGCCCACCAGCGCCACCGTGCGGTCGGCCGGGACCTGCAGGCTGACGCCGCGCACCGCATGCACCAGCGCGCCGCGCTCCATGCGGAAGGACACGTGCAGGTCGTCGATCTCGAGCAGCATCACTCCAGCCCCCGCAGCCTCGGGTCCAGCGCGTCGCGCAGCGCATCGGTGAGCAGCGAGAAGGCGGTGACGAACACCGCCATGAAGGCAGTCGCCGCCGCCAGCTGCCACCAGTGGCCGAGCAGCATCTCGTTCTGCGCCTCGCCCAGCATCGTGCCCCAGGACACCTGGTCGACCGGCACGCCCAGTCCCAGGTAGGACAGGATCACCTCGGCCTTGATGAAGCCCACCACCAGCAGCGACAGCTGCACCAGCACCACGTGGCTGACGTTGGGCAGGATGTGGCGGAACATGCGCGACCAGCGCCCGGCACCGATGGCCTGCGCGGCACGCACGTACTCGCGCACCGCATGCTTGATGAACTCGGCGCGCATCTGGCGATACACGCCGGTCCAGCCGGTCAGCCCCAGGATCCACACCACGGTGTCGACGCCGCGGCCCAGCACCGCCGCGAAGGCGAAGATCAGCAGGATGCCGGGGATGGAGGTGAAGACGTTGTAGACCCACTCGAGGAAGTCGCCCACCTTGCCGCCGAAGTAGCCGCCCAGCGCCCCCAGCAGCGTGCCGATCGCGGTGGCCACGACCGCGGCCAGCACGCCGACGAGGATCGAGACCTGCGCCCCCTTGATTGCCTTGGCCAGCACGTCGCGCCCGAGGCGGTCGCCGCCCAGCGGCAGCGTGCGCGCGCGTGGCGGCTCATGGCTGGCGACCTGCGCGGTGCGCTCGGCCCATTCGGCATAGCGCGGCGCCAGCGGGTCGACGTCGGACAGGTCCACCGGCGGCCCCTGCGGCACCGGCAGCGCCTGCGCCGGCGCTTGGGCAGGCGGCGCCCCGAGCCAGGACGGCGGCGCGTAGGGCTCGCCCACCTCGGCCTGCCAGTCGCCGGCGATCCAGCCCAACGCCGCCAGCGCGATCATCACGAAGAAGGCCAGCACCACGACCAGCGAGACCATGCCCACACGGTCGGCGCGGAAACGCCGCCAGGCCAGCTGCCAGACGCCCGGCGAGCGCGCGGGCGGCATGGAAACGGGCATGTCGGCCGCCGTGCTCACTTGAGCACCACCCGGGGGTCGACCCACTTGTAGAGCAGGTCGGTGGCGAGGTTGATGACCATGGTCAGCACCGCGAGGTAGATGGTCACCGCCTGGATCACCGGGTAGTCGCTGCGGTTGACCGCCAGCAGCACCTCCCGCCCCAGCCCGGGGATCGAGAAGAACACCTCGATCAGGAAGGAGCCGACGAACACGCCCGGCAGCCCGGCGCCGATGTTGGTGAGGATGGGGATCAGTGCGTTGCGCATCACGTGGCGCAGCAGGATCGCCGGCTCGCTGAGCCCCTTGGCGCGGGCGGTGCGCACGTAGTCCTGGCCGATCTCGTCGAGGAAGAAGCTGCGGTACAGCCGCGTCTGCGGCGCCAGCGACACCGCCACCGCGAGCAGCACCGGCAGCGGCGCGTAGGTGACGAGGTTGGTCCACGGCGAGTCCGACCAGCCCTGCACCGGGAACCATCCCAGCTTGAAGGCGAACAGCCACTGGCCGACGATGATGTAGACGAGGAAGGAGATCGACATCGCCACCGTCGTGACGATCACGATGGCGCGGTCGGTCAGGCTGCCGCGCACCGCGGCCACGGCCAGCGCGAGGGGAATGGCCAGCGTCACTTCCAGCACCAGCAGCGGCAGCATGATGGTCAGCGTCGCCGGCAGCCGGCTGGCGAACAACGACGCCACCGGTTCGTTGGTGGCCCAGCTGCGGCCCCAGTCGAAGGTGAGGATCTGCCTGACGAAGATCCACAGCTGCTCCGGCAGCGGCCGGTCCAGCCCCAGCTGCTGGCGGATCGCGGCGATCTGCTCGGGCGTGGCCGCCAGGCCGGCAAGGATCTCCGCCGGGTCGCCGCCGAAGCCCTTGAACAGGAAGAACACCAGCAGGATCACGCCCGCCAGGGTCGGGATCATCTGCCAGAGGCGTCGCAGCAGGTAGGCAGCCATGGGCGGCGCAGGTCCTTCGTGCACATGCAAGACGGTGTGCCGGGCAGTCTAACCGCGCCCGGCGCGGCGGCATCGCCGTATGCTAGGCGGCGCGCAATCGCGAAGGAGACCCGGATGCTGCGACGATGGTTCCAAGGGCTGCTGCTGGCCGCCGCGCTGGCGGCGGTCCCGCTCGCGCATGCCCAGGTGGCCGCCGCGCCGAAAGTGCTGCGCTACGCGCTGCCGGTGGCCGAGACCGGCTTCGACCCCGCGCAGATTTCCGATCTGTACTCGCGCATCGTCGCCGCCCACATCTTCGAGGCCCCGCTGACCTACGACTACCTGGCCCGGCCGGCCAGGCTGGTGCCGCAGACCGCGGCCGCGATGCCGGAGATCTCGGACGACTTCACCACCTTCACGTTCCGCATCCGCCCCGGCATCTACTTCGCCGACGACCCGGCCTTCCAGGGCCGGCGCCGCGAGCTGACCGCGCACGACTACGTCTACTCGATCAAGCGCCACTACGACCCGCGCTGGAAGAGCCCGAGCCTGTACGCGCTCGAGAACGCGAAGATCCTGGGCCTGTCCGAGCTGCGCGCCAAGGTGCTGGAAGAGGGCCGGCCCTTCCCCTACGACACCGAGGTCGAGGGCCTGCGCGCGCTGGATCGCTACACCTTCCGGATCCGGCTGGCCGAGCCCGGCCCGCGCTTCCACTTCCTGCTGTCCGACCCCAGCGTCATGGGCGCGGTGGCGCGCGAGGTGGTCGAGGCCTACGGCGACGCGATCATGGAGCACCCGGTGGGCACCGGGCCGTTCCGGCTGGTGCAGTGGCGCCGCTCGTCGATGATGGTGCTGGAGCGCAACCCCGACTACCGCGAGGAGGTGTTCAGCGCCCAGCCGGCGCCGGACGACCCCGTCGGGCAGGAGATCGCGCGCCGCCTGCAGGGCAAGCGCCTGCCGCTGGTGGACCGGGTCGAGATCTCCATCATCGAGCAGTCGCAGCCACGCTGGCTGGCCTTCCTCAACGGCGAGATCGACCTGGTCGGCGTGCCGCTGGAGTTCGCCACCCTCGCGGTGCCCAACGGCGAGCTGGCCCCGCACCTGGCGCGCCGCGGCATCCGCATGGACCGCTCGCTGTCGCCCGACATCACGCTGACCTACTTCCAGATGGAGCACCCGGTGGTCGGCGGCTACACGCCCGAGAAGGTGGCGCTGCGCCGCGCGATCGCGCTGGCCGTCGACGTCGACCAGGAGATCCGCCTGGCGCGCCGCCACCAGGCCATCCCGGCGCAGTCCAGCATCCCGCCGATGACCTACGGCTACGACCCGGACTTCCGCAGCGAGATGGGCGAGTTCAACCGCGCCAAGGCGCGCGCGCTGCTGGACCTGTACGGCTACGTGGACCGCGACGGCGACGGCTGGCGCGACCTGCCCGACGGCTCGCCGCTGGTGCTGGAGCTGGCCTCCGGCCCGGACTCCCTGGCGCGCGAGTTCAACGAGCTGTGGAAGAAGAACATGGACGCGATCAACGTGCGCATCGGGTTCCGCTACGCCAAGTGGCCCGAGCAGCTCAAGCTCTCTCGTGCCGGCAAGCTGATGATGTGGGGGGTGGGTTACAGCGCCACCGTGCCCGACGGCGACGACTTCCTCGCGCTGGCCTACGGCCCCAACAAGGGCTCGGGCAACCACGCGCGCTTCGACCTGCCCGAGTTCAACCGGATCTACGAGCGCCAGCAGCGCCTGCCCGACGGCCCGGAGCGCTTCGAGCTGATGACCCGGGCCAAGAAGCTGCTGGTCGCGTACATGCCCTACAAGATCCACACGCACCGCATCACGACGACGCTGGTGCATCCGTGGGTGATCGGCTACCGCAGCCACCCGTTCGCGCGCGACTTCTGGCGCTACGTCGACATCGACCGCTCGCTGGCGCCGGCCGCGGGCGGGGACTGAGCGGGCGCCGCCTCAGCGCAGCGTGGTGCCGCGCGCGCCGGCGTCGTCCGCCTGCAGCGGCAGGGTGCCGGGCTTGGCGCCGGCCCACAGCTTGCGCAGGCGCTCCAGTTCCTGGTCGAACAGGTCGTTGATGCGGCGCAGCTCGGCTTCCTGGTTGGCGATCAGCGTCTTGTGCGCCTCCACCGCCACGTCGACGAACTCGAGCGACTGCTTGAGCTTCGGGGGCAGCGGCTTGCCCTTGTAGAACTCGGCCTCGTCCAGCAGCGGCTTGCGCTCCTTCTCGAGCTCGGCGATGCGCTGGTGCGAGTTCTCGATGGCCTTGCGCACGTCGTCCAGCGCCGCCTCGCGGGCGCGCTGGTGGTCCGCCTCGGTGGGGTAGCGCGTCAGCAGCATGCGGTCGCGGCGGACCGCGTCCTGTTGCGCCAGGCGCTCCTGGGCGCGGCGGCGTTCCTTGGCCTCGAGCTCGGCGCGCTCCTCGGCCGTGAGGCTGGGCGGCAGCACGCTGCGCGTGGAGCCGTCCTTGTTCATCACCCGTTGTTCACGGTCGAGGCATTCGATGATGGGGCGATCCGAAGTGAGCTTGCGCCCCCGCGCATCGGTGCAGGTGTAGATGCCCTGGGCCGCCACGGGCCAGCTCGCAGCGACGGCGCCCATGGCAGCGGCCAGCGTCAAGAGTCTTCTCGTCAACCCGGCCTGGTTCATTGGCGTGTCTGGTCGTTGTGGGGTCGCGCCGCCTCACACTCCATAGCGGTCGCGGTAGGCGGCCACGCTAGCGAAATGCGTGCCCAGCTGCGGATCGGCGGTGGACTGCAGATACTGCAACAAGTCCGAGAGGGTGGCAATCGCGCAGACGCGCAGGCCGAGCTGCCGTTCGACCCACTGGACTGCCGAATATGGCGCATCGTTGCCGTTTTCCGTCGCCTTTTCCTGTCGGTCCAGCGCGATCGCCACGCCGCAGGGGGTGGCGCCGGCCGCCTGGATCATCGCGATCGACTCGCGCACCGAGGTGCCGGCCGAGATCACGTCGTCGATGATCAGCACCCGGCCCTGCACCGGCGCGCCGACCAGCACCCCGCCCTCGCCGTGGTCCTTGGCTTCCTTGCGGTTGTAGGCGAACGGCACGTTGCGCCCCCGCCGGGCCAGCTCCACGGCCACCGCCGCCGCCAGCGTGATGCCCTTGTAGGCCGGGCCGAACAGCATGTCGAACTCCAGCCCCGAGGCGATCAGCCGCTGCGCATAGAACTCGGCCAGCCGGCCCAGCCGGGCACCGTCGTTGAACAGGCCGGCGTTGAAGAAATAGGGGCTCAGGCGCCCCGCCTTGGTCTTGAACTCGCCAAAGCGCAGCACGCCCGCTTCGACGGCGAAGCGGACGAAGTCCTGCGACAGGGTGTCGGTCGAGGAGGTGGTGGAGGCAGTCATCGGTATGTTCCCGACCCGGCGCGGGCCCGGCGCCGTGGTGGGCAGGCACTTACGTAGAATCGTGCGATTCTAGGTCAGGCCCTGCCAGCAGGCCGGGCGGGGCGACGGCGACCCGACCCGTTACGCCCCGTTTCCCGCCAAGAGGAGACGTCGTGCGGTATCCGACACATGCCCTGGCGCATGTCGCCCGTACAATTTCATCCCGGCTTGGCCCGGTGCCGGCTACGTGCTCCGGGCCGCTGAGGTCGTCCTCCGCGGGCGACGGTTTCCACCCGGCGTCGCGGCCCTTGCGGGCTGGTTCTCTGGTTTCATGCGCATGGCGCCGGTAGTACATCATTCACATGCATCTGGTTCATCCGTCGGCCGCGGCATCCCGCACGGCATTGCCGCACGCCCGCCCGGAGGGCCACACGCCTCGGGAGGCTGGCTGTGAGTGAGCGCTCGCCGCGCGTCAAACGCAGCCCGTGGCAGATCCAGCAGGCCGTCCTCTTCGCCCTGTTCCTGCGCGAGCTGAAGACCCGCTTAGGCGGACGGTGGCTGGGGGTGTTCTGGGTGCTGCTGGAACCCGTGGCGCACATCGCGGTGATGACCACGCTGTTCAGCCTGGCGCACCGCGCCGCCATGCCCAGCATCGAATACCCGGTGTTCCTGATCACCGGGCTGATTCCGTTCTTCATGTTCCGCGGACTGGTGACCCGGCTGATGGAGGCCATCGACTCGAACCGGGGCCTGTTCGCCTACCGGCAGGTCAAGCCGATCGACACCATCATCGCGCGGGCGATGCTGGAGATCGCCCTGCAAAGCGTCGTCTACCTGCTCGCCCTGGGCACGCTGGGCTGGCTGGGGTTCCACTTCCTGCCGGTGCATTCGCTGGAACTGATCGGCGTCAGCGTGGTCCTGATCGCGCTGGGCGCCTCGCTCGGGCTGTTTTTTGCGGTGGTCACCGACGAAGTGCCGCAGGCGCGCGCCATCGTGCGCATTGCGCTGCTGCCGCTGTACTTCATCTCGGGCGTGATCTTCCCGATCCACACCATCCCGCCGCAGTACCTGCCGCTGCTGCAGCTCAATCCCGTGCTGCACCTGATCGAGCTGTCGCGCGCCTGCTTCTTCCCGCAGTACCGCGTGCTGCAGGGGATCAACCTCGCCTACCCGGCCGGGTTCGCCCTCGCCAGCCTGTTCCTGGCGCTGATGTTGTACCGGCTGCGCCGCCATCAGCTGGCCTCGGTGGTGTAGCGATGATCGAGCTGCGCAACCTCACCAAGTGGTACCCGACGCCCCATGGGCGCCGCTACGTGTTCCGCAACCTCAACTTCCGCTTCCCGGACGACGTCAGCATCGGCCTGATCGGGCGCAACGGCGCCGGCAAGTCCACGCTGATGCGCCTGCTGGGCGGCATCGAGGCGCCCAACGAAGGCGAGGTGGTCACCGACGTCAGCATCTCCTGGCCGGTGGGGCTGTCCGGCGGGTTCCAGGGGTCGCTGACCGCGCGGGAGAATGTCAAGTTCGTCTGCCGGATCTACGGCACCTCGCATGAAGACATGCTCAGGAAGGTGCGCTTCGTGGAGGAATTCGCCGAGATCGGAGAGCACTTCGACCTGCCGATGAAGACCTACTCCTCCGGCATGCGCTCGCGGGTGGCCTTCGGGCTCAGCATGGCGTTCGATTTCGACTACTACCTGATCGACGAAGCCATGGCCGTGGGCGATGCCCAGTTCCGGGCCAAGAGCAGGGCCGTCTTCGACAGCCGGGTCGGCCAGGCCAACATGATCCTCGTCTCCCACAACATGAACGACATCAAGGAATATTGCGACGTCGTCGTGCTCGTCGACCAAGGCCAGGCGACGCTGTACGAAGACGTCGAGGCCGGTATCGCGGCTTATCAAGGCAGTCTCAAGAAGGCGGCGGCAAAACCATGATGAAGCTCGTTTCCCGTCTCACCGCAAAGCGGTTGCAGTGGGCGCTGGTGTACCTGCCCATGCTGGTGGCGACGGTGTATTTCCTGGTCTTTTCCGCCGACCGCTATGTCAGCGAATCCGTCATCACCGTCCGGCAGACCAGTTCCAACGCGCCGACCGGGGGCATGTCCGGCGCGGCCCTGTTGCTGGCCGGCCTGACGCCCGCCTCGCGGGAGGACACCCTGTACCTGCAGACCTACATCCACTCGATGGGCCTGCTGCAAAAGCTCGACCAGCAGCTCAAGCTGCGCGAGCACTTCGGCACCCCCTTGCGCGACCCGCTGTTCCGCCTGTGGGGCGGCACCAGCCAGGAGTGGTTCCTCGAGTACTACCGCAGCCGCGTCGAAGTGCTGATGGACGACATCTCCGGCCTGCTGACGGTGCGGGTACAGGGCTTCGAGCCCGAGTTCGCCCAGGCGCTCAACCGCGCCATCCTCGAGGAGAGCGAGCGCTTCGTGAACGAGCTGTCGCACCGCATGGCGCGCGAGCAGGGTCAGTTCGCCGAGGCCGAGCTCGAGCGCGCCACCGCCCGCCTGCAGGAAGCCAAGCGCCAGCTGATCGCCTTCCAGGCCAAGCACAAGCTGCTCGACCCGCTGGCCCAGGCCCAGGCCACCGGCACGCTGACCGCGGAGCTGCAGGCCGCGCTCACCCGGCAGGAGGCCGAACTGCGCAACGCGCTGACCTACCTGAACGAGGACTCCTACCAGGTCAAGGCACTGCGCAGCCAGATCAACGCCCTGCGCCAGCAGATCGACGAGGAACGCCTGCGCGCCACGGCCGGCAAGAACGGCGACCGGATCAACGCGGTAGCGGCCGAGTTCCACGACCTGCAACTGCAGGTCGGCTTTGCGGAGGACGCGTACAAGCTGGCACTGGCGGCCGTGGAGAGCGCGCGCATCGAGGCCACCCGCAAGCTCAAGAGCCTGGTGGTGGTGGAGCCCCCGGTGCTGCCCGAGATCGCGGAATACCCCCGCCGCTGGTACAACCTCGCGACCCTGCTGGTCGTGTGCTGCCTTATTTATGGAGTGGTCAGCCTCGTCGTGGCGACCATCCGTGATCACCAGGATTGAAGCCCATGCGTGCACGCCTTTCCCTGCTCCGCCGCCTGCTCGCCGTCCTGCGCGAGCCCGCCCTCGCCGTCCTGTGCTGCGGGGCGCTGCTCTCGTCCCACGTGCAGGCCCAGGCCTTCAACGACCCGATCAGCACCAGCCCGCGTGGCCTCACGGACGCGCCCAGCGCCCAGGAGCGCGCCGCCGAGCCGAAGAACGGCAACGCCCCGGCCGGCCTGGCACCGTCCGTCACCGGCAACGCGGCCAATGCCACCGCCCCTGCACAACCGGCGCTGCAGGCGCCGCTGCCCCCCAACCCGGCCACGGCCGACCAGCCGGTGGTGTTCGGCTCGCAGATCTTCACCGGGCGCTTCGGGGCGGTGCCGTTCACCGGCTTCAACCCCGACTACCAGATCGCCGTCGGCGACCGCATCAACGTGCGGATGTGGGGCGCGTTCAACTTCGAGGCTGCCCAACCGGTGGACGCCCAGGGCAACATCTTCATCCCCAATGTCGGGCCGGTGCGCGTGCTCGGCGTGCGCAACGCCGACCTGAACGCCCAGGTCGAGGCGCAGATCAAGCGCGTGTTCCGCTCCAACGTCGGCGTCTACGCCACGCTGGCCGCGGCACAGCCGGTCAAGGTCTACGTGACGGGCTTCGTGAAGGCGCCGGGCCTGTACGGCGGGCTGTCGTCGGATTCGATCCTCTACTACCTGGACCAGGCCGGCGGCATCGACCCCGACCGCGGCAGCTACCTGGAAGTGGACGTGCTGCGCGGCGGGCAGGTGCGCGCGAAGTTCAACCTGTACCGCTTCCTGCTGGACGGCCAGATCGAGCACATCCAGCTGCAGGACGGCGACACCATCGTCGCCTACCCGCGCAAGTACACCGTGCAGGTCTCGGGCGAGGTGCTCAACCCCTACGTCTTCGAGTTCGGCGAACAGCAGGTGCCGGCGAGCACCGTGCTGGCCGTGGCGCGGCCCAAGCCCGGCGCCACCCACATCAGCATCGTGCGCAAGGTCGGCCCGGAGCGCCGCAGCGAGTACCACCCGCTGTCGGCCGCCGATGACGTGATGATCCAGAACGGTGACGAGGTCACGATCACCGCGGACAAGTACCCCGGCACCATCCTGATCCGCATCGAGGGCGCTCACCTGGGCCCGCGCAGCGTGGTGCTGCCTTACGGCGCGCGCCTGAAGGACGTGATCCAGCGCCTGCAGCCCGCCCCGCAGGCCAACGTCGCGGCCCTGCAGCTGTTCCGCAAGTCGGTGGCGCAACGGCAGCGGGAGATGCTCGAGGCCTCGCTGCGCAGCCTCGAAACCTACGCGCTGACGGCGCGCAGCGCCACCAGCGAGGAAGCGGCGCTGCGCACCCGGGAAGCCGAGCAGATCCTGAAGTTCGTCGACCGCGCCCGCGCCGTGCAACCGCGCGGCCAGGTGGTGCTGCCCGAGCAGGGCGATGCCGGCGAGACCCTGCTGGAGGATGGCGACGTCGTCTTCGTGCCCGAGACCAGCAACCTGGTGCTCGTGAGCGGCGAGGTGCTGTTCCCCAACGCGCTGGTCTACCACCCCCAGGCGACCCCGGACGACTACATCGCCCAGGCCGGCGGCTACAACCAGGGCGCCGACAAGGCGCGGCTGATCGTCGTGCGTCAGAACGGGCTGGTGGTCCCGGCGACCGACGGCACCCGCCTGAACCCCGGGGACGAGATCATGGTGCTGCCCAAGATCGAGACCAAGAACGTCGAGATCACCCGCGGTATCACCCAGATCCTGTACCAGATTGCTGTGTCGGCCAAGGTGCTGCTCGGCCTTTGACACGAACACGGATTCAGGACTATGAACGTACTCTTTTGGCTGCCGCCTTGGGCTGCGCATGGCGACCCTATTTTCTTTCGTAACTGCCTTAGAAAACACCTCGCACCACAAGCAAATCTGCTGCTGAATGCGGGCTGGTCGGTTGATTTCGTTCTTCCTGAGTTTCTCAGTTCCGAGAGAAGTCTGCTAGATAACAATATCAGAGTCATTGAGTTCAGTATCGAAAGGCAGATAGCGGCGTTCGGTGATCTTTCAGATCCGTCGGTGACGCTTTACGCCGCACCGACCGAGACACAGCTTTTCAAGATTAGAGCCAATCTCGCGCCAATCTTGCGGGAAGACTACGACTTTGTGCTGCTTTGGGAGACGCCTGTTCCGTTCCTTGAGGAAATGTATCCCGATGCACTTATCGTTCATCAGATGCCTGGAGCATTCAGCCGGCCGCCATACCCTCACACTGTCACATTCGACCCGGTCGGTCTCTACAAGAAAGGTGCGCTGTACAACTTCGCTGAAGCTATACAACAGGGAGTAGGCGTTGAACGCGACGATTTCTCGCTCGCCCGGGATTTCGTAGCAAAGGTTCGGGATTCAATTACAGCTATACAACCGTTCGATCGCAAGTCTCTCGACCCAAAGCAAAGGTTCTCGTCACTGGCTCTCTTGCCTCTTCAGGTAAGCGCCCATTACTCCTTTCAGGCGGACACCCCTTACGCCAATCAAATGGAGTTCCTGCTTGATGTTCTGCGTAACACTGATCCGACGGTTGGTGTCGTCGTCACGCAATATGTCACGCCAAGGGTGGCCGATACGGTACTGAACAAGGAGGTTCTGCCGGCTCTTCAGAAAGCCTACCCGAATCTGATCTATCGGGAGGAGTTTGATCGTGTAAGCAGCGTCTCGCAGTACCTTTTGCCTTTGGTTGATCAGGTTATCACGTGCTCCTCATCGCTCGGGCTACAAGCGCTCGCTTGGGTGCGGCAAGTTCGTGTGCCTCAAGCTACCTTCCTCGCACCGTTCTCTACTCCAGAAAAGCTTGCGGACGGAATGGATGAGTCGGAGCGAGCTCTCAATACGCTCTCGTTCATTCTCGGCAAACACCAACCGTTAGCCTCAGCGGTCGTTTCGGATCAAGGTTTTCTCACGGGGCTTCTCAGCGAAATGCTGCGACGGAAGCGAGCAGGAGCAAAGGGCCTTGATTTGTTCCCATCCTTTGACCGAGTTGATCCGACCTACCGTCAGAGGTTATTGGCGGCGTTCACCACGGAGCGAGCGGAGCGCGACCTCTCTCGTTCGGGGGAGCGTTGGGCCGCAAGACAGTCGGAGCTCGCCAAGTTCCGTCAGGCAGTTGCCGACCCAGATGTCGAAGCCATTACATTTGATGTGTTCGATACGCTGATCAAGCGGCCTACTGAGGTTCCTGCCGACGCATACAAGTATCTGGAGAAGAAAGCGCTCGAGATTACTCAGGGTGTTGCAGAGGATTTCGCGCGTGTCAGGCTTAACGCAGAGGTGTCGACTCGCGAAGCGACTGATAAGGGGGAGATTAGTCTTGAGGAGATCTACTGCACTATTCGCCAACATTACGGCCTTGGCGAGCAAGAGATCGAGCGTTTGATAGAGGCTGAGATCGATCTGGAGATAGCGCTCGTGCAACCGCGTGCCTTCGGTCAGCGCTGCTGGAGCATTGCGCAGTCGAGCAGAAAACCGATTTATCTCATATCTGACATGTATCTCTCAAGAGATGTGATTGAGCGCATGCTTGAAAAGACTGGCTACCGTGATTACAAGAGGCTATTCCTTTCAAGCGAGCATGGAGTGAGAAAGAAGGAAGGGGGGCTTTTTGATCTGGTGCTGGACTCCATCCAACTAAAGGGGCAGAGGGTGCTGCACGTCGGTGACAACAAGGTTGCCGATATCGAGCAGGCACAAGCCCGAGGAATGAAGACCTTCCGCCTGCTTCGGGCGGTTGATCGAATGCGCGGGAACGACTTCTACAAGGTCATCTATCCCCCCAAATCCGGTGTCGGTGAGCGGGCGCGCAGTGCGATCGCAGGCTTGACGGCACATGCACTTTTCGATTCGCCATCCGGAGAGAACGAGAAGACCACCCACTTCCAGGGCAATGCGCATCACCTTGGCTATGCGGGACTGGGTCCTTTGGTTACGGGCTTCATGCTTTGGCTTGGGCGCCAGAGTCGACGAGATGCGATAACGCGGCTTTACTTTCTGTCGCGCGAAGGATGGCTGCTGAAGCAGGTCTATGACGCACTTCATGGTGATGATCCGGATGCACCGCCATCCGCCTACCTGTACGCATCACGCCGGGCGACGCGCGTAGCGAGTCTGCGGGGCGTCGGCGATGTGCTGGCCCTGGCGGGGCATCCGTATCAAGCCGGCGTCGCAGTGGGAGAGCTGATTGAGAACCGATTCGGGCTGTCGGCGACAGAGGTCACGGCCGATGCATGGAGCGATGCCGGATATGCCGGCGCTGGCGATTTGCTTGATACCACCGCCACTGAGAGGATGAAGTTCTCGCGGCTGTGTAGTCTCAACGCGGATGCCATTCTGCAGGCAGCCCGTGACGAGAGAGCCGCGTATCTGGACTATCTAGACCGTGCTGGCCTTGCTGCCGAATCAAACCCAGGTGTGGTTGACATTGGCTGGAAGGGGAACATGCAGGGCGCTTTGGGTAGCCTGCTCGGGCGCCCGCTTAACGGCTACTACTACGCCACGCTTCAGGGGGCTGAACTCTGGAAACAGAAGGGGCACCGGCTGTGGGCTTTCATGGGTGATTTCCTTGCCGCTGGACACCCAAGCACGGCGGTGAATCACCGCCAGCTGTTCGAATACCTCACATGTCATGTCGAGGGCAGCCTCATCAGGATTGAGCGCCAAGGCGCTAGCTTGGTGCCCGTTTTCCGGGTTGATGAGAATCACGGGGTCAGGCGTCAGTTCATCGAGGAGGTTCACCAAGGCTGCATTCAGTTTGCGCGTGATTTCGCAGGCGAATACGGCCGCGTGAAAGAACAGATCTGGATTGACCCCTTCTTGGGTGAGCGAGCGCTCGCCTCGTACTTTGAGTCTCCGAGCGCGGTCGATGCCCAGCTACTTGTTGGACACTACTTCGAGGATGCCCTGGGCGGTATTTCAAAGAAGTACATCATTCACCCTTCTGGAAAACGGGCTCTCTCGGACTCGGTTTGGAAGCAGGGCGCGATGGCTGTATTTGCTCAGGAGAAGGGTAATTCAAACACCACCTGCGATGCTACGTCACGTCGCTTTTTAGAAGATATTCTCATTCGAACAGTGGCGAGCAAGAGAAAGTACGAGAAATACAAGAGGGATCGCAAGGCCTTCTTCGAAGATTCAAATAACCGCGTAGTCAAGTATTGGTATCGAGTTGTTGGATAGTTGCGAAGGAAAGCTGAAAGTGAAGCAAGTCGCGCTGCTTGAGCCCGGCCGAGAGAGCTTGGTTTTTATCCAGGAAACTGGTCTGCAGTTATCCAGTTCGATTCATCAAATTGGAGGAAAACTCTTTTACGAGAGCCCCGCACGCTTGAACAATGCAAGCCTGATCGGAAACTGTCGCCTGGGCGCTTTCACCTATATTGGCGCAGGATCGGAGATTCGCAATGCAGAGATCGGACGCTTTTGCTCGATTGCAGCGAACGTAGCAATCGGGCCAGCCGAGCATCCTTTAGGTTGGCTAAGTTCGCACCCCTTCCAGTTCGATGGAGTGCGCTATTTTGATGGTAGCCCTGAGTGGAAGAAATTCGCCCGCAATGATCTTCGCTTTCGGGGAAACTCCGCCTCGACTGTGGTGGGCAACGACGTTTGGATTGGACGGAATGCGATCATTAAGCAGGGCGTTCGAATCGGAGATGGCGCGGTTGTTGCTGGGGCAGCTTTCGTCAATCAGAATGTCCCACCTTATGCAATCGTAGGTGGCGTCCCCGCGAAGGTGTTGCGCTTTCGGTTTAATACGGAAATCATTCAGCGACTTGAAAGGGTTCAGTGGTGGCGTTATGAACTGAACTCGGAGCTGTCGAGTATCAATTTTGAGGATGTCGACTCTACGTTGACTGCACTGGAGGATGGGATCGAGAGAGGTTCTCTTAAATCTTTCAGGCCCTCAGTTTTCTTGGCTGAACGTAAAGGCCGAGATCTGACCTTAAGCATTATAGAGGAGTAATGTGGGGCGCTTGGACTAATGAGGGATTCCTTAGGGAAGCTCTGCTCTATTCAGAGCCGGTAAAATACTGAGGTCATAACCCGCGCTGCCACCATGAAGCAAACGACCTTCGCCTCGCTGGCTTTCGAACGGAAGAAGAAACAGACTCGCCGGGAGCGCTTCCTGGCCGAGATGGAGAAGGTCGTGCCTTGGGCAGCGCTGCTGGCAGTAATCGAGCCGCACTACCCGACGACGGGCCGGCGCGGGCGCCCGCCGATGCCGCTCTCGACGATGCTGAGCCACGGCTGTCGTCGCGCACAATCCCGCCAGATCTTCTTGTTCACCCTGCCAAGACTTTGACCTCTGCACCCCCCCTGGCCCGCTGCTTGGCCGTCCTCACGCCAGGCCTGCAGCGGGTGGACACCTTGTCGGCGTTGCTCGGCGATGTCGAGCTGCGCATGAGCCGCCGGCCTGCTGTCGAAGGCCTGGACGCGGTCCTCGCCTGGGGCCGCAAACCGAGCGCGCGCGTGGCCGAGGCGTTCGCTTCCCGCCACGGGCTGCCCGTGTGGCGTGCCGAAGACGGTTTCTTGCGGTCGGTGGGGCTCGGGAACCAGGACCCGCCCTTGTCCATCGTGCTCGACGACCTGGGCATCTACTACGACGCTTCCTCTCCCTCGCGAATCGAGGCGTTGATCGCGCGGCCCCACGGGCAAGACGAGTGCTTGCGGGCGGCCGCGCTGCGCGCCTCGTGGTGCGAAGGGCGCCTGTCCAAGTACAACCATGCGCGCGAGGCGCCGCCTCCCTTGGAGGGGCCCTTCGCGCTGGTGGTGGATCAGACCTACGGCGATGCGTCCATCGCCTACGGCCTGGCGAATGCGGGGAGCTTCGCGCGCATGCTCGAGGCGGCGCTCGACGAACATCCTCACCTGCCCGTGCTGCTCAAGGTGCACCCGGACGTGATCGCCGGGCGCAAGCGTGGGCATTTCGACGCCTTGACGCCCGGGCAGGCGGCGCGGGTGCGCGTGCTCGCCAGCGACGCCCACCCTTGCGCATTGCTCGAAGCGGCCCACATGGTCTACACCGTGACTTCGCAGATGGGCTTCGAGGCGCTGCTGTGGGGTCGGCCGGTGCGCTGCTTTGGCATGCCGTTCTATGCCGGCTGGGGGCTGACGGGCGACGAGCTGCCCCCGCCCGATCGCCGCCGTCCGGTGGGGCTGGACGACCTCGTGCACGCGGCGTTGATCGAGTACCCGCGCTACCTGGACCCTGAAACCGGCCAGCGCTGCGAGCCGGAGCGGCTGATGGCATGGATGGCCCTGCAGCGACGGATGCGCGGGCGCTTTCCGGCGCGGGTGCACGCGCTCGCTTTCTCGCGCTGGAAGAAGCCGATCGTGCGGTCATTCTTCTCCGGGAGCGAGGTGCGTTTCGTGCGCGAGGCGGCGCAAGTGCCCCCCGGAGCAACGTTGGCCGTGTGGGGGCGCAAAGAGGCAGGTGCGTTCGCGTCAGCGGCGGCGGCAGGTCCGGGGGGCGACACGCCCGCGGCGGGTGGACCATCGGCCCCGGGGGCAAGCTCCGAGACGGTCGCGCTCGTGCGCCTGGAAGACGGCTTCTTGCGTTCCGTCGGCCTGGGGGCGGATCTGGTGCGGCCGCTTTCATGGGTCATGGACCGCACCGGCATGTACTACGACGCGACGCGTCCGTCGGACTTGGAAACGCTGCTGCAGACCGCGGCCTTCGATGACGCACTGTTGACCCGCGCACGTGCGCTGCGCGAGCGCATCGTCGCGGCGGGGGTGACGAAGTACAACGTGGGTGCGGGAGGCTGGCGGCGGCCGCCAGGAGCGCGCCGCGTGGTGCTGGTGCCCGGCCAGGTGGAGTCGGATGCGTCCATCGCCTACGGGGCCCCCGGGGTGCGCACGAACATCGACCTGCTGCGCGCGGCTCGGCAGGCTGCGCCGGATGCCTACCTCGTCTACAAGCCGCACCCCGACGTGGTGGCCGGCCTGCGCAAGCAGGGGCAGGGCGAGTCGGAGGCGATGCGCTTGTGCGACGAGTTGGTGGTGGACGCCCCGATGCACGAGCTCCTGGAGCAAGTCGACGAGGTGCATGTGCTCACCTCGCTTGCAGGCTTCGAGGCCCTGCTGAGGGGCAAGCCGGTGCGCTGCGAGGGGTTGCCGTTCTACGCTGGGTGGGGGCTGACCACCGACGCCCACCGGTGCGAACGCCGGACCCGCCGGCTGACGCTGGACGAGCTGGTGGCGGGGGCACTGATCCTGTATCCCACGTACGTCAGCCGCACCACCGGGGCGTTCACGACGCCGGAGCGCGCACTGGACGAGCTGCTGGCCTGGCGCGAGCAGGGTCCGAGCACGATGCCGCTGTGGCGCAAGCTGCTGCGGGCGGTATTGAGCCTGCGCAAACGCTGAGCAGTGGTGCACCGGAGCACCGCGTGCCAGGAGAGATGGCCTGATCCGACGGCCCTGCGGAATGCCCAACGCTCGCCGGGCTCCCGCAAGGCAGGCAGTTGCTAGACTGATGCCGCCCGCCTGCGCATGCATGCGCATCCGGTCGACCGATGCCAGACAAGCCTCGTCGTCACAGGAAACGGCACAGGAGCAACGGTCACGGACATGAATGCGCGGCGCAAGACCATGGGCTTTACCGAATGAAGAAGATTGCCGTCGCCGGCACAGGCTACGTGGGCCTGTCCAATGCCGTCCTGCTGTCGCAGCATCACCCCGTGGTGGCGCTGGACATCGATGCCGCGAAGGTCGAGACGATCAACGCGCGTCGCTCGCCGATCGCGGACCCCGAGATCGAGGCCTACCTCGCGCGCGGTTCGCTGCAGCTGCGTGCCACGCTCGACAAGCGCGAGGCCTACGAGGGCGCCGACTTCGTCATCATCGCCACGCCCACCGACTACGACCCCGAGACCAACTACTTCAACACCCGTTCGGTCGAGGCGGTGGTGCGCGACGTGCTGGCGATCAACCCGCGCGCGGTGATGATCATCAAGTCGACCGTGCCGGTGGGCTTCACGGAGCGGCTCAAGCAGCAGCTGGGCTGCGACAACCTGATCTTCTCGCCGGAATTCCTGCGCGAGGGCAAGGCGCTGTACGACAACCTGCACCCGTCGCGCATCGTGGTGGGCGAGCGTTCGGAGCGCGGGCAGGCCTTCGCCGACCTGCTGCGCGAAGGCGCGCTGCGCAAGGACGTGCCCGTCCTGCTGACGGACAACACCGAGGCCGAGGCGATCAAGCTGTTCGCGAACACCTACCTCGCGATGCGGGTGGCCTACTTCAACGAGCTGGACACCTACGCCGCCATCCACGGGCTAGACTCGCGCCAGATCATCGAGGGCGTCTGCCTGGACCCGCGCATCGGCGGCCACTACAACAACCCCTCGTTCGGCTACGGCGGCTACTGCCTGCCCAAGGACACCAAGCAGCTGCTGGCCAACTACAAGGACGTCCCGCAGAACCTGATCCGGGCCATCGTGGAGTCCAACACCACGCGCATGGACTTCGTGGCCGAGGACGTGCTGCGCCGGCAACCGAAGGTCGTGGGCATCTACCGCCTGATCATGAAGGCAGGCAGCGACAACTTCCGCGCCAGCAGCATCCAGGGCGTGATGAAGCGGCTGAAGGCCCGGGGCGTGGAACTGGTCGTTTACGAACCGGTCTTGAAGGATGACGCCTTCGACGGCTCACGGCTCATCCGCGACCTGGCCGAGTTCAAGCAGCTCGCCGACGTGATCGTGGCGAACCGGCGCACGCCCGAGCTGGACGACGTGGCCGACAAGGTCTACACCCGGGACCTGTTCGGCAGGGACGCCTGAATCGTCCCGAAGGCAGTTCCTTCTTGCGAGCGAAAGTCGGCACATGCACCGTGCCGGCCCCGCCGGCTCGCCGGCCTGTTTCGGCGTATCGCCAGCCAATGGCGCCGCAGGAAATGTTTGCAACCACTCACTTTCAGCTTCAACCTGAACGGATTTGTCGGGGATGGGATTCACGGCTACGGCAACCGCCTCCACCCGCACGCCCGACTCAGGTAGCACCTGGTTTTGTGGCAGCGAGCACACAATTGCGGATTCGCTGCACTCTGGCATATGAAGTGCGGCTGTCGGTCTGCGTCACAATAGCGGGCTTGGCACCCAGCCCTGTGCACCGCTTCGGGTCAGACGACCCCCGGGCGCCCGCAGCCAGGTGCCGTTGATTTTTTTGATGCCTCATCCTGCTTCACTCCTGTCGCTGCTACGTCACCGTCGCCCCGTGCTGCTTCAGGGGCCGATGGGGCCGTTCTTTGCGCGGCTTGCCGCCTTCCTGGAAGCGCACGGTCAGGAGGTCCACAAGGTCAACTTCAACGGTGGCGACGAGCTCTACTACCGTCGTCGCCGCGCGGTGGCCTACACCGGCCGCCCGGAAGACTGGCCGCGCTGGCTGGAAGCCCACCTGAGCGCCTGCCGGGCCGATGCCGTGGTGCTGTTCGGGCAGACCCGCCCGATGCACATCGCCGCGCGCAAGGTGGCCGCCGGGATGGGCCTGCCGGTGTACGTGTTCGAGGAAGGCTACCTGCGCCCCGACTATGTCACGCTGGAGATCGGCGGCGTGAACGGCGACTCGGCCATCCCCAAGGACCCGGCGTTCTATCGCTCGCTGCCGTTGAAACGCCTGCCCGGCCCGACGCCGACCCGGCAGCGTTTCTCGTCGATGATGCTGCACGCCATGGCCTACGGACTGGCGGCCAACCTGATGCGCTGGCGGTACCCGCACCAGCAGTACCACCGCTCGCTCAACCCGCTGACCGAGGGGTTCAAGTGGGCCCGCGGCGGCATCCGCAAGGTGCTGCATGCCTGGACCGAGCGCCAGGTGCTGGACATCCTGTCGGCACCGGGTCGCTCGAAGCAGTGGTTCCTGCTGCCGCTGCAGGTGCACAACGACAGCCAGATCGTCCACCACTCGCCCTACCCGAGCGTCGAGGCGCTGATCGAGGAAGTGATGTCCTCGTTCGCGCGCCACGCCGACCCGCGCGACTGGCTGGTCATCAAGCACCACCCGATGGACCGGGCCTACCGCGACTACACCCGCTTCATCCAGGAACGGGCCATGGCCCATGGCCTGGGCAAGCGGGTGATGTACATCCACGACGTGCACCTGCCGACGCTGCTCAAGCACGCGCGCGGCGTGGTCACGGTCAACAGCACCACCGGGCTGCAGGCGCTGTTCCATGGCACCCCGGTGCTGACGCTGGGCGACTGCTTCTACGCCATCCCGGGGCTGGTGAGCCAGAAACCGCTGAAGAGCTTCTGGCGCGGCCCGTCGGGCGTCGACATGGCGCTGTTCCAGCGCTTCCGCTACTACCTGATCACCCAGAACCAGATCAACGCCAGCTTCTACGCGGACGCGCCTGCATTGAAGGTGCCGGCAAGGGTGACCGCCGGGCAGGACGACGTCTCCGCCCTGGTCAGCCAGCCGGGCCTGCTGGTCGATGCGACCCAGGCGCGGCGCGCGCTGTCGCCGGTGCAGGGCCAGCTGCTCGAGCCGCTGGAACCACCGGCCGCCGCGAGCGGCGAGATCTGGAGCCAGACCCAGCCGATGCGCATGCCCTGAGGCGGGCCGGTGCCGGCGGTGCGCACTACACTCGCACCCCATGACCCGCATCATCACCGTCAACCTCAACGGCATCCGGTCCGCCGTCAACAAGGGGTTCCTCCCCTGGCTCGAGAAGCAGACCGCCGACTTCGTCTGCGTGCAGGAAATCAAGGCCCACGAAGGCGACATCACCCCGGCGATGCGCACCGTGGACGGCTTCAAGTCCCATTTCCATTGCGCGCAGAAGAAGGGCTATTCCGGCGTCGGCCTGTACCTGAAGAGCGAGCCGAGCGACCTGGTCGTCGGCTTCGACGGCGGCGAGTTCGACAGCGAAGGCCGCTACCTGGAAGCACGCTACGACCGGCCGGGCCGCAAGCTGTCGGTGATCAGCTGCTACTTCCCGAGCGGCTCCAGCGGCGAGGAGCGCCAGCAGGCCAAGTACCGCTTCCTCGACGCGTTCTTCCCGCACCTGCAGCGGCTCAAGGCCGAGCGGGAGTTCGTCCTGTGCGGCGACCTGAACATCGCCCACCAGGAAATCGACCTCAAGAACTGGAAGAGCAACCAGAAGAACAGCGGCTTCCTGCCCGAGGAACGCGCCTGGTTCACGCGCATGCTCGACGAGATCGGGCTGGTGGACGTGTACCGTCGCCTGCACCCGGACCACACCGGCGAGGCCTACACGTGGTGGAGCAACCGCGGCCAGGCCTGGGCCAAGAACGTGGGGTGGCGCATCGACTACCACATCGCCACGCCCGCGCTGGCCGAGACGGCCCGCTCGGCGGCCGTCTACAAGGACGAGCGCTTCTCCGACCACGCGCCGCTGACCGTCGACTACGGCTTTTCGGTCTGAACCGGCACGGCCGAGGTGCAGAAGATGGCGAGCGCCTCGCCGTCGTGCCGCACCGTGTCGATCTGCTGCCAGCCCTCGCGCTGCAGCAGGCGCACGGCCGTGGCGGTGCCGCAGTAGACCCGCGGAAACCCCAGCGTCCCGGCCAGCCGCACCAACTCCCGCAGCAAGGCAGCGCCGATGCCCCGCCCGCGCCGTGACGGCACCACGTAGCCCGCCGCCGCCCAGGGCGTCAGGTGCGGATGGGTCGGCAGGCCTTCGGCCTTGAGGGCCGCCAGCCCCACCGGGACCCCGCGCTCGAACGCGATCACCCCGACCGGCAGCCGGGTCCGCGATGCGGCATACGCCGCCGCATCCGCGTCGGCGTCGCCCGGCCCTCCCGGCCCGTACCACCGCGGCCATTCGTTGCGGAACCACTGCGCCACCACCGGGCACAACCCGGCATGGTCGGCCAGCGGCTCGACGATGAGGTGGGGCGTCATGGGATGCCTCCGTTCAACTGGGCCCGGCCCCGGGGGGGCGGCCACGCGGTTATACCCCGGCGCCCGCGGCTGCGCGCGGTGCACCCCTGGTAGGACAGGGCCGACACGCATGAGGCTCCCCGTCCGGCAGGAAGCGACGTGCGCTCCCCGTAGGCTGTACCCAGCAGCACAGGCCTCGCGCCTGCAGGACTGCCAAGGCGGGCCGGCCATGCCGGCCGCTCACTCACCCAACGCAAAGGAGCACGTCATGAACTGGGACCGCATCGAGGGCAACTGGCGCCAATTCAAGGGCAAGGCGATCGAACAGTGGGGCAAGCTCACCGACGACGATTTCGACCGCATGGAAGGCAAGCGCGAACAGCTGGTCGGCCGCATCCAGGAGGCCTACGGCATCACCCGCGACGAGGCGGACCGGCAGGTGCGCGACTGGTCGGACCGGTTGATGTGATGCACCGCAGGGGCGTTTCGCCCCACTCGTCCTGACTCGCGGCCGCCACCAGGGCGGCCGCGCGCTATCATGGTTCGTTTCGCTTTCCTGAGCGGACGAACCATGATCTTCGTGACCGGGGGCGCCGGCTTCATCGGCAGCAACTTCGTGCTGCACTGGCTGGCCGAGCATGGCGAGCCCGTCGTCAACCTCGACGCGCTCACCTACGCCAGCGGCCCGCACAACCTCGCGGCGATCCGCGACGACCGGCGCCACGTCTTCGTCCACGGCGACATCCTCGACCGCGCCCTCGTCGACCGGCTGCTGGCGCAGCACCGCCCGCGCGCCATCGTGCACTTCGCGGCCGAAAGCCACGTCGACCGCTCCATCCACGGGCCCGAGGCCTTCCTGCGCACCAATGTGGAAGGCACCTTCACGCTGCTCGAAGCCACGCGCGCCTGGTGGCAGCGGCTGCCGGACACGGAGCGGCGCGCCTTCCGCTTCCTGCACGTCTCGACCGACGAGGTGTACGGATCGCTGGAGCCCGACGCCGCGCCGTTCACCGAGGCGTCGCCCTGCCGCCCCAACAGCCCCTACGCCGCCAGCAAGGCGGCGAGCGATCACCTGGTGCGCGCCTGGCACCGCACCTACGGGCTGCCGGTGCTGACCGTGCATTGCTCGAACAACTACGGGCCGTTCCAGTACCCCGAGAAGCTGATCCCGCTGGTGCTGGTCAACGCGCTGGCCGGCGAACCGCTGCCGGTCTACGGCGACGGCCGCCATGTGCGCGACTGGCTGTACGTCGAGGATCATTGCCGCGCGCTGTGCGCCGTGCTGGCATCCGGGCAGCCGGGCGCCACCTACAACGTCGGCGGAGGCAACGAGCTCGGCAACCTCGAGCTGGTACAGCGGCTCTGTGCGCTGCTCGACGAGCTGCGGCCCGATGCGGCCGGCCCGCATGCGCGGCTGATCCGCTTCGTGGCCGACCGTCCGGGCCATGACCGGCGCTATGCGGTCGATGCAGGCAAGCTGCGCCGCGAGCTCGGCTGGCAGCCCCGGGAAACGCTGGACACCGGCCTGCGCAAGACCGTGCAGTGGTACCTGGACCATCCGGACTGGATCACCCGGGCCAAGGACGAGGCCTGGCAGGCCTGGATTGCTCGCCACTACGCCCCGGGGACGGCATGAGGCTGCTGCTGCTGGGCCCCCATGGCCAGCTCGGCTGGGAGCTGCGACGCGCGCTCGCGCCCCTGGGCGAGGTGATCGCGCTGGACCGCCGCGGCGATCCGGTGCGCGGGTGGTGCGGCGACCTGACGCAGCCCGTCGCGCTGGCCCGCACCGTGGAGGCGCTGCGCCCGGACGCGATCGTCAACGCCGCGGCCTATACCGACGTCGACCGCGCCGAACGCGAGCCCGGGCTCGCGATGCGCTGCAATGCAGAGGCGCCTGCGGCGCTGGCGCGTGCCGCGGCGCAGCTCGGCGCCTGGCTGCTGCACTACAGCACGGACTACGTCTTCGACGGCTCGGGCGAGCACCCGTTCGACGAGACCGCCCCCCCGGCGCCGCTGAACACCTACGGACGCAGCAAGCTCGAAGGCGAGGAACGCATCCGCGCCAGCGGCTGCCGGCACCTGATCCTGCGCACCGGCTGGCTGCACGCGGCGCGCGGCGAGAATTTCGTCTCGGCCATGCTGCGGCTGGGTGCCGAGCGCGAGCGGCTGCAGGTGGTGGCCGACCAGGTCGGGGCGCCCACCGGCGCGGACCTCGTCGCGGACCTGAGCGCCCATGCGCTGCGCGCGGCGATGCAGCAACCGGCGCTGGCCGGCACCTACCACGCGGCCGCGAGCGGCTGGACCAGCTGGCACGGCTATGCGCTGCGGGTGTTCGACGGCGCACGGCGCCGCGGGTTCGCGCTGCGCGTGACGCCGGACGCGGTGGAGCCCATCCCGAGCAGCGCCTGGCCGGCCGCCGCGCGGCGGCCGCTCAACGGGCGGCTGGACACGACGCGCTTTCGCGCTGCGTTCGGCCTGCACCTGCCGCCCTGGGAGGCGGGCGTGGAGCGGCTGCTGGACGAACGGCTCGGCCCGGCGCAGGATGCCGGGCACTGACGAAGGAAGACGACCGTGCACACACGCAAGGGCATCATCCTCGCCGGTGGCACCGGCTCCCGCCTGTACCCGGCGACGCTTGCCGTCAGCAAGCAGCTGCTGCCGGTGTACGACAAGCCGATGATCTATTACCCGCTGGGCGTGCTGATGCTCGCGGGCATCCGCGACATCCTGGTGATCTCGACGCCGCAGGATGCGCCGCGCTTCGAGCAGCTGCTGGGCGACGGCAGCGCCTGGGGCCTGTCGCTGCGCTATGCGGTGCAGCCCGAACCGGGCGGGCTGGCGCAGGCCTTTCTCGTCGGCGCGGACTACCTGGACGGCGCGCCCAGCGCCCTGGTGCTGGGCGACAACCTCTTCTACGGGCACGACCTGTCGCGCCGGCTGGCGGCGGCCAACGCCAGGACGCGGGGTGCGACCATCTTCGCCTATGCGGTGCAGGACCCGCAGCGCTACGGCGTGGTCGAGCTCGACGCCCAGGGCCGCGTGCGGTCGCTGGAGGAAAAGCCGGCGCAACCGAAGAGCCGCTACGCGGTGACCGGCCTCTACTTCTACGACGAGCGCGCCGTCGCCTTCGCGCGCACGCTGCGCCCCAGCGAGCGCGGCGAGCTGGAGATCACCGACCTCAACCGCCTGTACCTGGACGCCGGCGAGCTGGACGTGCAGCTGCTCGGCCGCGGCGATGCGTGGCTGGACACGGGCACCTGCGAATCGCTGCTGGAAGCGGGCCAGTTCATCCACACCCTGGAGAAGCGCCAGGGCTTGAAGATCTGCTGCCCGGAAGAGATCGCGTGGCGCCAGGGCTGGATCGACGACGCGCAGCTGCTCGCACTCGCGCAGTCGCTGGACAAAAGCAGCTACGGGCACTACCTGCAGCGCCTGCTCAAGGAAAGACTGTTCTGATGAACGTCATCCCGACCGACATCCCCGGGGTGCTGATCCTGGAACCGCACGTGTTCGAGGACACCCGCGGCTTCTTCATGGAGAGCTTCAACCAGCGAATCTTCGACGACGCCGTGGGGCAGCACCACGAGTTCGTGCAGGACAACCACTCGCGTTCCCGCAAGGGCGTGGTGCGCGGCCTGCACTACCAGCTGGCTCCTCATGCCCAGGGCAAGCTGGTGCGCGTAACCCGCGGCCGGGTCTTCGACGTGGCCGTCGACGTCCGCCGCAGCAGCCCGACCTTCGGCCGGTGGGTCGGCGCGGAGCTGAGCGAGGCCAACCGCCGCCAGCTGTGGGTCCCACCCGGCTTTGCCCACGGTTTCATGGTGCTGAGCGAGCACGCGGACGTCCTCTACAAGGCCACGGCATACTACGTGCCGCAATCGGACCGCTGCATCCGCTGGGACGATCCCGACATCGGCATTGCCTGGCCACCGATCGACGTCGAACCGCAGCTGTCGGCCAAGGATCTGGCTGGATCGAGGCTGGTCGAAGCCGAACTGTTTGCCTGAGTCATACATGTACAAGATTGCCGTCGCCGGCACAGGCTACGTGGGCCTGTCCAATGCCGTCCTGCTGTCGCAGCATCACGCCGTGGTGGCGCTGGACATCGATGCCGCGAAGGTCGAGACGATCAACGCGCGTCGCTCGCCGATCGCGGACCCCGAGATCGAGGCCTACCTCGCGCGCGGTTCGCTGCAGCTGCGTGCCACGCTCGACAAGCGCGAGGCCTACGAGGGCGCCGACTTCGTCATCATCGCCACGCCCACCGACTACGACCCCGAGACCAACTACTTCAACACCCGTTCGGTCGAGGCGGTGGTGCGCGACGTGCTGGCGATCAACCCGCGCGCGGTGATGATCATCAAGTCGACCGTGCCGGTGGGCTTCACGGAGCGGCTCAAGCAGCAGCTGGGCTGCGACAACCTGATCTTCTCGCCGGAATTCCTGCGCGAGGGCAAGGCGCTGTACGACAACCTGCACCCGTCGCGCATCGTGGTGGGCGAGCGTTCGGAGCGCGGGCAGGCCTTCGCCGACCTGCTGCGCGAAGGCGCGCTGCGCAAGGACGTGCCCGTCCTGCTGACGGACAACACCGAGGCCGAGGCGATCAAGCTGTTCGCGAACACCTACCTCGCGATGCGGGTGGCCTACTTCAACGAGCTGGACACCTACGCCGCCATCCACGGGCTAGACTCGCGCCAGATCATCGAGGGCGTCTGCCTGGACCCGCGCATCGGCGGCCACTACAACAACCCCTCGTTCGGCTACGGCGGCTACTGCCTGCCCAAGGACACCAAGCAGCTGCTGGCCAACTACAAGGACGTCCCGCAGAACCTGATCCGGGCCATCGTGGAGTCCAACACCACGCGCATGGACTTCGTGGCCGAGGACGTGCTGCGCCGGCAACCGAAGGTCGTGGGCATCTACCGCCTGATCATGAAGGCAGGCAGCGACAACTTCCGCGCCAGCAGCATCCAGGGCGTGATGAAGCGGCTGAAGGCCCGGGGCGTGGAACTGGTCGTTTACGAACCGGTCTTGAAGGAAGACGCCTTCGACGGCTCACGGGTCATCCGCGACCTGGCCGAGTTCAAGCAGCTCGCCGACGTGATCGTGGCGAACCGGCGCACGCCCGAGCTGGACGACGTGGCGAACAAGGTCTACACCCGGGACCTGTTCGGCAGGGACAGCTGAACCCTCCGGTCGCCGCTGCGCTGCAGGCCGGCGCGGGTTTTCGACGGCGATGACGGCCGGTTCCCAGCAGGCTCAGCCCTTCGCCAGCCGCCGCTCGACGAAGTCCAGCCGGTCCTGGCCCCAGAACAGCTCGCCTTCGATGACGTAGGTCGGCGCGCCGAAGACGCCGGCCTCGATCGCCAGTTCGGTGTCGAGTTCGTAGCGCTCGTGCGCGGCCTGGCTGTGCGCGTCCTCGATGCGCGAGGCGGGCAGCCCGGTCTCGGCCAGCAGCGCGACCAGCACCGCCTCGTCGGCGATGTTGCGTTCCTCGACCCACACGGCGCGCATGACGGCACCGGCGATCTTCATCGCGGCTTCGGTGCCGTCCTTCATGTCCACCGCGATGATGAGCTTGGCCGCGTCGTCGCCGTTGACCGGGAAGAAGCGCGGCTCGACGTTGATCGGCAGGCCGAGATATTCGCCGAAGCGGCGCAGCTCGAGCAGCCGGTAGGCCTGGCGCTGCGGCGCGCGCTTGTTCAGCGGCACGCCGCCGGAGACCGGAAACACCTTGCCCCCGAGGTCCACCGGACGCACGCGCAGCGTCGCGCCGTACTTGCGGACCAGGTTCCAGAAGCGCTCGTGGCCCAGGTAGGCATACGGCGACTGCGGCGCAAAGTAGTAATCGACTGCAAGGCTCACAGGCAGGCTCCCTTCTTGCTGCGGCGCAGTCTAGCCCCGTTGCGCGCGCCTTGCCGGCGCGGCCGGATTGCCCGGCCCCCCGGGAAAACCGGCTTGCCCGGGACGGGCAGCTCACTCCTGCAGCAGCGGGCGCAGGTAGCGGCCGGTGTAGCTGCGCTCGCAGGCGGCGACCTCTTCCGGCGTGCCGGTGACCACCACCGTGCCGCCGCCCGCGCCGCCCTCGGGGCCCATGTCGACGATCCAGTCGGCGGTCTTGATGACGTCCAGGTTGTGCTCGATCACGACGATGGTGTTGCCGTGGTCGCGCAGCTGGTGCAGCACGCGCAGCAGCAGCTCGATGTCGTGGAAATGCAGGCCGGTGGTGGGCTCGTCGAGGATGTACAGCGTGCGGCCGGTGTCGCGCTTGGACAGCTCCAGCGCCAGCTTCACCCGCTGCGCCTCGCCGCCCGAGAGCGTGGTCGCGCTCTGGCCCAGGCGGATGTAGCCCAGGCCCACGTCGATCAGCGTCTGCAGCTTGCGCGCGATCGCCGGCACGGCACTGAAGAACTCGCGCGCGTCCTCGACCGTCATGTCGAGCACTTCGCTGATGTTCTTGCCCTTGTACAGCACCTCCAGCGTCTCGCGGTTGTAGCGCTTGCCGTGGCAGACGTCGCAGGGCACGTAGACGTCGGGCAGGAAGTGCATCTCGACCTTGAGCACGCCGTCGCCCTGGCAGGCCTCGCAGCGGCCGCCCGCGACGTTGAAGCTGAAGCGCCCGGCGCCGTAGCCGCGCTCGCGCGCGGTGGGCACCTCGGCGAACAGCTCGCGGATCGGCGTGAACAGCCCCGTGTAGGTGGCCGGGTTGGAGCGCGGCGTGCGGCCGATGGGTGACTGGTCGACGTTGATGACCTTGTCGAAGGCGTCCAGTCCCTCGATGTCGTCGTGCGGCGCGGGCTCGAGGTGGCTCTGGTAGAGCTTGCGCGCCACCGCCGCGTAGAGCGTGTCGTTGACCAGCGTGGACTTGCCCGAGCCCGAGACACCCGTCACGCAGGTGAACAGGCCGACGGGGATCTCGACCGTGACGCCCTTGAGGTTGTTGCCGCGCGCGTTGACGATCTTCAGCGTGCGCGGGTCGGTGGTGTCCTGCAGGCGGTGCCGCTTCCCGGGCACGGCGATCTTCAGCGTGCGCGCGAGGTAGCGGCCCGTGAGCGACGCCTCGTTGCGCGCGATCTCGTCCGGCGTGCCCTGCGCGACCACCTGGCCGCCGTGCGCGCCGGCGCCCGGGCCCATGTCGATCACGTGGTCGGCGGCGCGGATCATGTCCTCGTCGTGCTCGACCACCAGCACCGAGTTGCCCAGGTTGCGCAGGTGCTTGAGCGTGCCGATCAGGCGGTCGTTGTCGCGCTGGTGCAGGCCGATGCTGGGTTCGTCCAGCACGTACATCACGCCGGTCAGGCCCGAGCCGATCTGGCTGGCCAGCCGGATGCGCTGCGCCTCGCCGCCCGAGAGCGTGTCGGCGCTGCGGTCCAGGCTCAGGTAGTCGAGCCCGACGTTGTTCAGGAAGCTCAGCCGCGCGCGGATCTCGCGCACCACCTTGTCGGCGATCTCGGCCTTGGCGCCCCGGAGCTGCAGCTGCTCGAAGTAGCGCTGCGCCTCGCGCAGGGTCGCGCGCGAGATCTCGTAGATCGGCGTGCCCTGCTGGGTGTCGCCGTCGACCAGCTTCACGAAGCGGGCCTCGCGGCGCAGCCGCGTGCCCTGGCATTCCGGGCAGGGGCGCGCGGCCTGGTAGCGCGCCAGCTCCTCGCGCACCGCGACCGAGTCGGTCTCGCGGAAGCGCCGCTCGAAGTTGGGGATGATGCCCTCGAAGGGGTGCCAACGCTTGACGGTGCGCTTGCGCCCGCCGGTGCCCTCGGCCTGGTAGACGAACTCGATCTCCTCGCTGCCGGAGCCGTACAGCAGCACCTGCCGGGCCTGCTCGGGCAGTTCCTCGAACGGCAGGTCGATGTCGAAGCCGTAGTGGCGCGCGACGCTCTCGAGCATCGAGAAGGTGTAGGCGTTGCGGCGGTCCCAGCCCTTGACCGCGCCGCTGGCCAGGCTCAGCGACGGGAAGGCGACCACGCGCTCGGGCTCGAACACCGTCACCTCGCCCAGGCCGTCGCAGGCCGGGCAGGCGCCCACCGGCGAGTTGAACGAGAACAGGCGCGGCTCCAGCTCGGCCAGCGAGTAGGTGCACGCCGGACAGGCGAACTTGCTGGAGAACAGGTGCTCGCGCCCGCTGTCCATCTCCAGCGCGATCGCGCGCCCGTCGGCGATGCGCAGCGCCGCCTCGAAGCTCTCGGCCAGGCGCTGCTGCATGTCCGGGCGCACCTTGAGGCGGTCGACCACCACGTCGATGTCGTGCTTCTCGGTCTTCTTCAGCGCAGGCACGTCGGCCGCCTCGTAGACCGTGCCGTCGATGCGGAAGCGCACGTAGCCCTTGGCCTGCATGTCGTGGAACAGCTCGACGTGCTCGCCCTTGCGGTCGCGCACCACGGGCGCGAGGATCATCAGCCGCGTCTCGGCCGGCAGGGCCAGCACCGCGTCGACCATCTGGCTGACGCTCTGCGCCTCCAGCGGCAGGTCGTGCTCGGGGCAGAACGGGGTGCCGGCGCGCGCGTACAGCAGGCGCAGGTAGTCGTGGATCTCGGTGACCGTGCCGACGGTGGAGCGCGGGTTGTGGCTGGTGGCCTTCTGCTCGATCGAGATCGCCGGGCTCAGGCCCTCGATGACGTCCACGTCCGGCTTGTCCATCAGCTCGAGGAACTGCCGCGCGTAGGCCGACAGGCTCTCGACGTAGCGCCTCTGCCCCTCGGCATAGAGCGTGTCGAAGGCCAGCGACGACTTGCCCGAGCCGGACAGCCCGGTGATCACCACCAGCTGGTGGCGCGGGATGTCGATGTCGATGTTCTTCAGGTTGTGGGTGCGCGCGCCGCGCACGCGGATCTGCGGGCTCTCGGGCTGCACGGGCTGCGAGGCGGCGAGGGACGGCAGGTCGGGGGTAGGTCGCGCGGACATGCGGGAACGGCCTGGGATCGAACGGGAAAACCCACCATCATAGTGATGATGGCCGGCGCGCATCCAGCGCGGCAGAACCGCGTAGCATCGCGGGCATGCGCACCGACCGCCGTTTCCCTGCAAGTCGCATGCACGCCGCGGCCCTGGCCGCCGCCCTCGTCCTCGCCGGCTGCGGCGGGGGCGTCTACTGGAGCATCGGCGGCGACGACGAGCCCGACGTCGAGCTCGCCGCGCAGCCCGAGGTGGTGCGCTCCGGCGAGACGCTGGAACTGCAGGCCGGCGCCAGCGGCGGCGTCGGCAGCGTGGTCGAGGTGCGCTTCTACCGGGTCGACGACAACGGCGCGCGCGTGCTGCTTGGCTCGGACCTCGACCGGCCGTTTCGCCTGACCGTGCGCGCGCCGACCGTGACCGAGCCCACCGCGGTGCGGTACCAGGCCCGCGCCTGGGACGAATGGGGCAACCGCGGCCAGAGCCCGACGGTCACCGTGACGGTGCAGCCGTAAGCCGGCACCGCCCCGCGCGGGTGCGCCCGCCGGCACCCGCCCCGCCGTGATTCGCCCCCAGGCCTCGCGGCCGCCCCCTGTCGGCCGCGTACAACACCTGCACGGGAATGTTCATTTCTTCCTCGCGGCCAGTGCGGTGGACTCTGTAAAGCTCTGACACATTTTGTTTCGTTATTCACAAACTCGTCCTGCCTTTCGGAGCCCTCCATGCCCGTCCGCACTGTCCTGTCCCCGGCCCTGGCGGCCGCCGCCCTGGCGTTCAGCACGGCCTCCCATGCCGGTGAGGTGTACGGCAACATCGGCCTGCCCGGCCTGATGATCGGCTATGCCCACGCGGTCAACGACCGCCTGACGCTGCGTGCCGACGTGGCCAGCATCGGCTCGATCAGCGCCGACGGACGCGAGGAAGGCATCGAGTACGACGGCAAGGCGCGCCTGAACCGCGCCGGCCTGTTCGCCGACTGGTTCGTGTTCGGCTCGGGCGGCTTCCGCCTGACCGGCGGCATCACCATCAACGACATGCGCATCAACCTGCGCGCCCAGGGCAGCGGCCAGACCGTGCACATCGGCGACACCGACTACGTGCTGTCGGCCGACGACCGCCTGAACGTGCGCGTCAAGTTTCCGACCGTCACGCCGTACATCGGCATCGGCTGGGGCCACCAGCCGCAAGGCACCGGCTGGGGCTTCGTGGCCGACCTGGGCGCCTCGATCGGCAAGGCCAAGGTGCGCGGCAAGGCCACCGGCCCGACGCTGGACAACCCCGCGGCGCAGGAAGACTTCCGCAAGGAACTGGACGAGCTGCGCGACGGGGTCGGCAAGGTCCGCTTCGTGCCGCAGCTGAGCATCGGCGTCAGCTACCGCTTCTGATCTCCCGCGCAGCGCCCGCGCGCGCCTGCACGGGGCCGGGTTCACGCCACCCGGGCCCGGTGTCGTTCCGGCCGGCGGCCAGGGCCCCGGGCGCGCCAGGGCCATGCCGGGCGTGGACAATCCGTCGCATGTGGAACGACCTCCCGCCCCCGCTGGCCGCCGCGATCGAGGAAGTGCGTGCCCTCGCGCAGCAGCGCGCCTGGCAGCTGCCCGACGCGGCCACGCTCGCCGAGGCCCGGCGGCTGCTCGCGCTGGTCGGTGCCGGCTGGCCGCCGCCGCAGGTGCAGGTGGAACCCGACGGACAGGTGTCGCTGACCTGGGAGGCCGGCCCGCGCGGCTGGCTCACGTTCACCGTCGCCGGCCGCGGCACGCTCACGCACAGCGCGGTGATCGCGGGCGACGACTACGGCCAGGAGGAACCGTTCGGCGACTCGCTGCCGGCCTGGGCGGCCGAGGTGCTGCGCCGGCTGTGGGACCGGCCCCTGCAGTGAACCCGCGGCTCAGCGGCCGGCCAGCACGCGCAGGATCTCCTGCCCGTAGGCTTCCAGCTTCTTCGCGCCGACGCCGCTGATCCCGGCCAGCTCGCCCAGCGTGCCGGGGTGCACGCGCGCCATCTCGGCCAGCGTCGCGTCGTTGAACACCAGGTAGGCGGGCAGGTTGTGCTCGTGCGCGACCTCGGAGCGCCAGGCGCGCAGCGCCTCGAAGCGCGCCAGCGCGTCGGCATCCAGGTCGGCCGGCACGGCGCGGGCGCGCCCGCCGTCGGCGCCGCGCGAGCGGGCCGTCCGGCCGCGCCGCGCGGGTTCGCTCGCCTCGCGCAGCTGCAGCCGCACCTCGCCGCGCAGCACGGTGCGCGCGCTTTCGGTCAGGCGCAGCGTGTTGTACTCGCCTTCGGCGACCACGTGGCCCAGCGCGACCAGCTGGCGCAGCACCGAGCGCCACTGCGCCTCGGACAGGTCGGCGCCGATGCCGAAGGTGCTGAGCGCCTCGTGCTGGTACTGCGCGACCTTCTCGGTGCGCTTGCCACGCAGCACGTCGATCAGGTGCCCGGCGCCGAAGGCGCGCGGCCCGACGTGCGCACCGTGCTGCTGGAAGCGGTAGATGCACGACAGCAGCTTGCGCGCGGCCTCGGTGGCATCCCAGGTGGCCGGCGGGTGCAGGCAGTTGTCGCAGTTGCCGCAGGGCTGGCTGGCCTCGCCGAAGTAGCCGAGCAGCCGCACCCGGCGGCACTCGTGGGTTTCCGCCAGCGCCAGCAGCGCGTCGAGCTTGCCGCGCTGCACGCGCTTGAACTCGTCGCTGGCCGGGCTCTCGTCGATCATGCGGCGCTGGTTGACCACGTCGGCCAGGCCGTAGGCCATCCAGGCCTCGGCGGGCAGGCCGTCGCGGCCGGCGCGGCCGGTTTCCTGGTAGTAGCTCTCGATGTTCTTGGGCAGGTCCAGGTGCGCGACGAAGCGCACGTCGGGCTTGTCGATGCCCATGCCGAACGCGATCGTGGCCACCATCACCAGCCCGTCCTCGCGCAGGAAGCGATCCTGGTGGCGCTGGCGCACCTCGGCGTCCAGCCCGGCGTGGTAGGGCAGCGCCGGGATGCCCTCGGCGGTCAGCCAGGCGGCGGTCTCCTCGACCTTGCGGCGCGACTGGCAGTAGACGATGCCGGCCTCGTCCTCGTGCTCGTCGCGGATGAAGCGCAGCAGCTGGGCGCGCGGGTTGTCCTTCTCGACGATGGTGTAGCGGATGTTGGGCCGGTCGAAGCTGCTGATGAAGACGCGTGCGTCCTGCAGCTGCAGCCGCTCGATGATGTCGGCGCGGGTGTGCTCGTCGGCGGTGGCGGTCAGCGCGATGCGCGGCACGTCGGCGTAGCGCTCGTGCAGCACGTTGAGCGCCAGGTACTCGGCGCGGAAATCGTGCCCCCACTGCGAGACGCAGTGCGCCTCGTCGATCGCGAACAGGCTCAGCAGCCCGCGCTGGTGCAGCGAATCGAGCTGGGCGAGGAAGCGCGGCGTGGTCACGCGCTCGGGCGCGGCATACAGCAGGGTCAAGCGCCCGCCCATCATCTCGCGCTCGACGCGCTGGGCCTCCTCCAGCGACAGCGTGGAGTTGAGGAAGGCCGCGTGCACGCCGACCTCCTCCAGCGCGCCGACCTGGTCGTGCATCAGCGCGATCAGCGGCGAGACCACCACCGTGACGCCGCGCCCGCCGCGGTGGCGCGCGATTGCCGGGATCTGGTAGCACAGCGACTTGCCGCCGCCGGTGGGCATCAGCACCAGCGCGTCGCCGCCGGCGGTGACGTGCTCGACGATCGCCGCCTGCTGGCCGCGGAAGCTGTCGTAGCCGAACACCTCGCGCAGGATGTCGAGCGGGTGCCGGCTGGGAGCGGCGGGGCGGGGCGGCGTGGCGGTGTCTGCGGGCATGGCGAGGCACGGATGGTAGCCGTTTCGCGATGCCACCCCCGCCGGGCGGGGTGCCCTGCCCGGCCCGGCACGCGATCGTGCAACCGGCGACAATAGCGGTTTTCCCCGATCGAACGTGAGCGATTCTTCCGTGTCCCTGCGCATGACCGCCGCCGAGCGCCGCGCAAGCCTCTGGCTGGCGGGCGTGTTCGGTCTGCGCATGCTCGGGCTGTTCCTGATCCTGCCGGTGTTCGCGCTGCACGCCCGCGGCATGCCCGGCGGCGAGCAGACCGGGCTGGTGGGCCTGGCCATCGGCATCTACGGGCTGACCCAGGCGGTGCTGCAGATCCCCTTCGGCGCGGCGTCCGACCGGCTGGGCCGGCGGCCGGTGATCGTCGCCGGGCTGCTGGTGTTCGCGCTCGGTTCCTTCGTCGCGGCGCTGGCCGACCACCTGTGGCTGGTCGTGGCCGGCCGCGCGCTGCAGGGCGCCGGGGCGATCTCGGCGGCCGTGACCGCGCTGATCGCCGACCACACCCGCGACGAGGTGCGCACCCGCGCGATGGCGATGGTGGGCGGCTCGATCGGGCTGTCGTTCGCGCTGTCGCTGGCGCTCGCGCCCTGGCTGTACACGCACATCGGCATGGGCGGGCTGTTCACGCTGACCGGGCTGCTGGCGCTGGGCGCGATCGCGGTGGTCACGCGCGGGCTGCCGCCGGTGCCCGCCGCCGCGCAGCCGCAACCGGGCGCGCGCCCGCCGTGGTCGCGCGTGCTGGCCGACACCGAGCTGCAACGCCTGTGCGGCGGCATCTTCGTGCTGCACATGGCGCAGATGGCGATGTTCGTGGTCGTGCCGGTGGCGCTGGCCGAGCACGTCGGCCTGCCGGTGCAGCAGCACGGCTGGGTGTACCTGGCGGTGGTGCTGGTGTCCTTCGTGCTGATGGTGCCGGTGATGCTGTGGAGCGAGCGGCGCGGCCGCGTGCGCGCGGTGTTCCTCGGCGCGATCGCGCTGCTGGCCCTGACCGAGGCCGCGCTGGGCTACGGCTGGACCCGGCCCGCCTGGCTGATCGGCGCGCTGCTGGCCTTCTTCGTCGGCTACAACCTGCTGGAAGCAACCCTGCCCTCGCTGGTCTCGCGCGTCACTTCGCCCGCCACCAAGGGGCTGGCACTGGGGGTGTTCAACACCTGCCAGTCGCTGGGCCTGTTCGCCGGCGGCGCGCTGGGCGGCCAGATCGCCGCGCACTGGGGGCCGGCCGCGGTGTTCCAGGCCTGCGCGGTGATGATGCTGGCCTGGCTGGTGCTGGCCTGGCCGATGCGCCCGCCGGCGCGGCGCACCGCCACCGCCCCGAGCGCCTGACCCGGCCCCCGGTCCCTCCGGGTATCCCCCTGCAAACCTCCTGTGCGGCAACGCGGCGCCGCCGCAAGCGCCGTGAGCAGCGCGCGCACCCCGGTGCCGCGCCGTGGGCGGGCTGGCGCCGTGGCATGGAACTTGTATGAAGTTTTTCGAAAACTTCATCACAATGCGGCAGCCCGCCTGCCGCCCAGCCCGACGGAGACCCGCGATGAGACGCCTGCCCCTGCCCCTGGCCCTGCTGCTGTGCGCGGCCCCGGCCTGGGCCCACGACGCCTGGATCGAGCTGCAAGGCCCGCCGCACGCCGTGGTGTTCGGCCACGACGGCCAGGGCGAACCCTATGACGTGAGCAAGGTGCGCCAGGTGCGCGCATGGAACGCCGCCGGCCAGGCGCTGGCGGTGCGCACCCGCGCCGGCGCGCAGGGCGTGCAGGTCGAGGCCGAGGGCGGCCCCGCCGCGCTGTGGGCGGTGGAGTTCGACAACGGCTTCTGGGTGCGCCAGGACGGCAAGTCGCGCAACGTGCCGCGCACCGCGGTGCAGGGGCCGGTCGAGTCCTCGTCGCGGGCGCTGAAGTTCGGCAAGACGGTGCTGGCCTGGGGCGAGCAGGTCGCGAAACCCGTCGGCCAGCGGCTGGAGATCGTGCCGCTGGCGACCCGCGCCCCGGCGGCCGGGCAGGCGCTGCCGGTGCAGGTGCTGTTCGAGGGCCGGCCGCTGCCGGGCGCCAAGGTGGTCGTCGAAGGCGACCGCCCCCACGATGGCCCGGCGGCGACCACCGACGCGCAGGGCCGTGCCACGGTGACGCTGCGGCGCGGCGTGCAGCTGGTGACGGTGGGCCACAGCGTGCCCTACCCCGGCCCCGAGGCCGAGCGCGACAACCTGGCCGCGAACCTGCGCCTGAGCACCCCGTGATCCCCGCGCTGGCCCGGACCCTGCTGCCGCTGCTGGCCGCCGCGCTGCTGCCGGCCACCGCCTGGGCGCACGCGCTGCGCCTGACCGCGACCGCCGCGGACGGCCGCATCCACGGCCACCTGTTCTATTCCGACGAGACGCCCGCCACCGGCGAGTGGGTCGAGCTGCAGACGCGCGAGGGCACCACGGTGCAGCGGGTGCGCAGCGACGCCACCGGCCGCTTCGTGTTTGCCGGGGTGGGCGCCGGCGACTGGCGGCTGGTCGCCGAAGGCGAGGAAGGCCACCGCGTCGAGTCGGCACTCGCGGTCGCCGCGGCCACCGCCCCCGCGGCGGCCCCGCCCGAACTCGCCGCCTTGCGCGAGGAGCTGCGCGCGCTGCGCGAGGAGGTGCAGCGCTACGAGCAGCGCGTGCGCCTGGGCGAGGTGCTGGGTGGCCTGGGCCTGATCGCCGGGCTGGCCGGCGTGGCCGCCTGGTGGCGCGCGCAGGCGGCGCGCCGCGACGGACGCGAAGGAGCCTGAGATGCATCTGGCCGAAGGTGTGCTGACCCTGCCCGTGCTCGGCGGCGGCGCGCTGCTGGCGGCCGCGGGCGTGGCCGTGGGCCTGCGCCGGCTGCCCGACGAGCGCATCCCGCTGGCGGGCCTGCTGTGCGCGATGTTCTTCGTGGCCTCGCTGATCCACCTGCCGGTGGGCGCGGGCAGCGTGCACCTGGTGCTCAACGGCCTGTGCGGCGTGCTGCTGGGCTGGGCGGCGGTGCCGGTGATCCTGGTCGCGCTGCTGATGCAGTCGCTGTTCTTCGGCTACGGCGGGCTCACGACGCTGGGCGTCAACACCGTCGTGATGGCCGCCCCGGCGCTGGCCTGCGCGCTGCTGTACCGGCTCGGCGGCGAGCCGGCCGGCGTGCGCGCGGCGGCCTGGCGCGGCGCGCTGTGCGGCGCGCTGGCGATCGCGCTGGGCACGGCCCTGATGGCGCTGGCGCTGTGGCTGGCCGGCGGCCGCGCGTTCCTGCCGCTGATCGGCACCGTGATCGTCGCGCACCTGCCGGTGATGGCGGTGGAAGCCGCGGTGACCGCGGCCATCGTCTCGTCGCTGGCGCGCTCGCGGCCGGCGCTGCTGCGCGCGGGCCTGGCCGGATGAGCAGGGCCGCCGCCTTCCTGCACCGCCTGGACCCGCGCGTGCGGCTGCTGGCGCTGCTCGCCGCGAGCCTGTGGACCGCGCGTGCGCCCGGCGTGCCGGCGCTGGCCGGGGCCTGCGCGCTCGCCGCGCTGCTGGCGCTGGCGGCGCCGCTGGAGCGGCGCCGGCTGCGGCGCGCCGCGCTGGCGCTCAACGGCTTCCTGCTGGTGGCTGCCGTCACGCTGCCGTTCAGCGTGGCCGGCGCGCCGCTGTGGCAGCTCGGCGGCTGGAGCGCCAGCGCCGAGGGCGTGCAGCGCGCCGCCGTCGTGGTGCTGACCGGCAACACCCTGATGCTGCTGTTCGCCGCGCTGGTCGCGCCGGTCGAGCCGGCCACGCTCGCGCACGCGCTGCTGCACCTGAAGGTGCCGGACAAGCTGGTGCGCCTGCTGATGTTCGCGCTGCGCTACGTCGGCGTGCTGCACGAGACGCGCCTGCGCCTGGCGCGCGCGATGCGCGCGCGCGGCCACCGGCCCCGGCTGGACCGCCACACGCTGCGCAGCGCGGGCTACCTGGTCGCCGCGCTGGTGGGCCACAGCGTCGAGCGCGCGCGGCGCATCGAGATGGCGATGCGCTGCCGCGGCTGGCAGGGGAAGTTCCCGGTGCTGCACCACTTCCGCGCCGGCTGGCGCGATGCCGCGTTCGCGGCCGGCTTCGCCGCGGCGCTCGCGCTGCTGGAGTGGGGCGCGCCATGAACGCCGCAGCCGCGCCGGTGCTGCTGCGCGTCGAGGCGCTGCGCTTTCGCCACGCGCCGCGGCGCCCGCTGCTCGAGGACGTGACGCTGGCGCTGCACGCCGGCGAGCGCCTGGGCCTGGCCGGTGCCAACGGCAGCGGCAAGTCCACGCTGCTGCAGGTGCTGATGGGCCTGCTGCCCGCGCAGGGCGGCACGATCGAGCTGCTGGGCACGCGCTGCCGCGACGAGCGCGACTTCGCGCCGCTGCGCGGGCGCGTCGGGCTGCTGTTCCAGGACAGCGACGACCAGCTGTTCTGCCCCACCGTCGAGGAGGACGTGGCGTTCGGTCCGCTCAACCAGGGGCTGCCGGCCGCGCAGGTGCGCGAGGTGGTCGCGCGCACGCTGGCGCGCCTGGGGCTGGAACACCTGCGCGAGCGCCCGATCCCGCACCTGTCGGGTGGCGAGAAGCGCCTGGTCGCGCTGGCCGGTCTGCTCGCGATGGAACCCGAGGTCCTGCTGCTCGACGAGCCGACCACCGGGCTGGACGAGCGCGCCCAGGAGCACCTCGCGGCGCTGCTGCAGGCGCTGCCGCAGGCCATGCTGGTGGTCTCGCACGATGCGGCCTTCCTGCAGGCCGTGACCCACCGGCGGCTGGCACTGCGCGACGGCAGGCTGCAGCCGGCGCCGGCTCCCGCCGCGCGCTATTCTTGGACGCCGTGACCCGCAAGACCCCGCCTTCGCTGTCGCTGCCCGACCTGCCCCTGCCCGCCTCCGGCGAGGGCATGGACGAGGCCGCCTGGCTGGAAGTCATCCAGAAGATGGATGAGGTGTACTCCCAGCTGATCCAGGACGAGATCGAGCTGGAGCGCAAGAACGCCGAGCTGGAGCAGTCGCACCAGTTCATCTTCAGCGTGCTGGGCGCGATGTCGGACCTGGTGGTGGCCTGCTCCGAGGCCGGCGAGATCCAGGAGACCAACGAGGCGCTGCGCACGCTGTGCGGCAAGCGCGAGGAGGAGCTGATCGGCCGCCCGGTGCAGGAGCTGCTGGCGCATCCCGAGGCGGAAGCCGACCGGGTGCACGAGATGATGGCGCGTGCCGCCGCCCCGGGGCTGCCGTCCGACCGCGAGCCGGTGGAGCTGCACCTGCGCGACGCCAGCGGCCAGGCCGTGCCGGTCGAGGTGCGCTGCTCGCCGCGGCACGACGGCGCCGGCGTGCGGCTCGGCCACGTGTTCGTCGGGCGGCCGGTGGGTGAGCTGCGCCGCGCCTACCAGCAGCTGCAGGAAGCGCACGAGGCGCTCAAGCGCACCCAGCAGCAGCTGCTGCATTCCGAGAAGATGGCCTCGCTCGGCCTGCTGGTGGCCGGCGTCGCGCACGAGCTGAACAACCCGATCAGCTTCGTGCTCGGCAACGTGCATGCGCTCAAGCGCTATTGCGAGCGCATCGCAGCCTACATCGACGCGGTGCATGCCGGGCAGGACGCGCGGCAGCTGCAGGCGCTGCGCCAGCAGCTGCGCATCGACCACATGCTGGCCGACATGCCCTCGCTGATCGACGGCACCATCGAAGGCGCGACGCGCACCGCCGAGATCGTCAACGGCCTGAAGCGCTTCTCGGCGGTGGACCGCGAGGAGTTCCAGCCGGTCGAGCTGGACGCGGTGGTGCAGCGCGCGATCCACTGGGTCGGCAAGGGCGCGGCCGCGGCCAACGGCTTCAACGTGCACTGGCAGGGCGCGCCGGGCGTGTGCGTGCGTGGCTCGGCGGGGCAGCTGCTGCAGGTGTTCATGAACCTGATCCAGAACGCGATGGACGCGGTCACCACCGCGGGCGTGCCCTCGCCCGAGCTGCGCATCGAGGCGCAGTGCAGCGAGGACCGCGTGGTGCTGAGCTTCCGCGACAACGGCCCGGGCATCCCGCCCGACCTGGTGCACCGGATCTTCGACCCGTTCTTCACCACCAAGCCGGTCGGCAAGGGCACCGGGCTCGGGCTGTCGATCAGCTACGGCATCGTCGAGCGCCACGGCGGCCGGCTGACCGCGCACCCCCGCCCCGACGGCGCGGAGTTCCGCGTCGAGCTGCCGCGGCTGCGCTGAGCCGCCGCGCGCCTCAGGTGGTCGGCCGCGCGTGCTGGTGGCCCGGCCCGCCGTGGTGGTCGTGGCCGTGCGGATGCGGCCCGTGCTCGACCTCGATCGGCACCAGGTGCACGTGCCCGTGGCGCACGCCGCGCTCGGCCACCAGCGCGTCGGCGCAGGCGCGCACCGCGGCAGTCGGCCCCTTGAGCATCATCGTCTCCAGGCAGTGCTCGTGGTCGAGGTGCGCGTGCATGGTCGCCACCGCGACGTCGTGGTGCTCGTGCTGCAGGTGCGCCAGCCGCCCGGCCAGGCTGCGCTCGTGGTGGTTGTAGACGTAGCTCACCGTGGCGACGCACCAGGGCGCCTGCGCCTGCGCGAGCCGGTCGGCCTCCAGCTCGCGGCGGATCAGGTCGCGCACCGCCTCGGAGCGGTTGGCATAGCCGCGGCGCGCGATGAGCCGGTCGAATTCGTCGGCCAGTTCGTGGTCCAGGGAGATCGTGAAGCGTTCCATGGGCAGGCGGGATCAGTGGACGGTGCACACCATGCACGGGTCGAACGAGCGCACCACGTGCTGCACCGCGACCGGCGTGTCCTCGCCGGGCTGCACCGGCGTGCCCGCCAGCGCCGCCTCCAGCGGCCCGGGCACGCCAGCGGCGTCGCGCGGCGAGAAGTTCCAGGTGGTGGGGGCGACGATCTGGTAGCGGGTGATGCGGCCGTCGCGCACCGCCAGCGCGTGCAGCAGGCTGCCGCGCGCGGCTTCGTTGGTGCCGAGCGCCTGGCCGTCGCCGGGCAGCGTGGCGGCGCCGGGCGCGTGGAACGGCTCGCCGGGCACGATGGCCTGCAGCCAGGCTTCGATCATCGGCACCACGCGCGCCATCTCGAGCAGGCGGGCGAGCACGCGGGTGTAGACGTTGCCGCCCGTGCGCAGCGCCTCGGCGCGCACGAGCGGATGCCCCGCGACCACCTGGCGCGCCAGCGCGCCGGTCTCGAGCACCTCGCCCCCGTAGCGCGGCGCCTTGGCCCAGCTGTAGGCGCCGGGCTTGTCGATCTGCGGCAGCGTCGCGCCCGCGCTCGGGTGCGCCGGCTCCATCGCCGCATACCAGGCATGGCTGACGTCCTCGCGGATGCGCTGCAGGTCCACCGGCTCGACCGCGCTGCCGTTCCAGTAGCCGCCGGGCAGCGCGTGGCCGCCCTCGGGCTGCGGGTAGGCGCCGTAGCTCAGGTAGCGCCCCGGCCCGGGGCCGAGCCGCTCCAGCCCGAGCGCATCGACGAGGTCGAGGAACAGGCGCAGGTCGCCGCCACCGCGGGCGCGCCAGGCGTCCAGCGCGGCACGGCTGTCCAGCGAGGCCACGTCCTCCAGCGGGCTGGCGAAGGTCTGGGTCTCGAGGAACTGCCGGAACTCGCGCACGCGCGCCAGCAGCCGCAGCCGCTCGGACGCGTCGATCGCGCGCGACGAGCCGCCCGGCAGCACCGACTGCGTGTGCGGCCACTTGCCGCCCAGCGTGCCGACGATCGTGAACCAGCGCTGGCGTGCCACGATCGCCGCGCGCGCGCCCTCGCCCGCCTGCGCCGCGAAGCGCCGCCGCACCGCCTCGTGCCAGGGGGCCTTCGCGTAGACCTCGCGCGCGAAGTCGGGCATGAAGAAGACGTAGAAGTGCGTCAGGTGGTCGGCCACGTTCTCGACCGCGCCGAGGATGTTCAGCGCGTGCAGCCCGTTGGGCGGCGGCACCGTGCCCGCCAGCGCGGCCAGCGCGCGCGCGGCCGCGAGCGACTGCGACACCGAGCAGATGCCGCAGATGCGCGGCACGATCACCAGCGCGTCCATCGGGTGGCGTCCCGGCAGCATCTGCTCGAAGCCGCGGTACATCGGCGCGTTGACCTCGGCGCGGCGCACCACGCCGCCGGCCACGTCCAGGCGCACTTCGAGGTCGCCTTCGACCCGGTTGAACGGGCCGACGACGAGGCGGCGGGCGGGGGTGTCGTTCACTTCAGCGTCGTCTTGCGGATGGCCGGTGCGACCACCTGGTGGTCGGCCACCGCATTCTGGCGCACGCGCGCCGGCGTCGCGGACTTGGACAGCGAGGCGAGCGCGACGAACCAGGCCTTGGGCATGTCGGTCGGCAGCCCGATCGGGATGCCGGCGATCTTGGGCGTCAGGTGGAAGGGGTGGCCCGGCGCCTCGAAGCCGGGCTCGGTGCAGCTGATGCAGGCGTAGCCGCCGCGCGTGCACGAGCCCGTGCCGTTCCACAGCCGCATGTTGCAGTCGCCGTGCGCCTGCGTGCCCTTGCAGCCCATGTGCTCCATCAGGCAGCCCAGGTCCGAGGGCTTCTCGGCGCTGGCCTTGAACTCGTAGAACTCGTTGCGCGCGCAGCCGTGGTGCACCAGGTGGTCGGCGTAGAAGCGCGGCCGGCCGAGCGCGTCCAGCGCCTGCGGCCCCCACAGGCCCGCGGCCAGCGACATCAGGGTCTCGATCACCCAGTCGGGGTGCGTCGGGCAGCCGGCGACGTTGATGACCGGCCAGCCCTCGCGCGAGGTGTAGTCGGCCCCGAGCGCGCCGCCGCGCACCGCGCCTTCGTACTGCAGGCCGCAGGCATCGGTGGGGTTGGGGCCGCCCGCGGTGATGCCGCCGTAGGTGGCGCAGGTGCCCACCGCGACGGTGTGGCGTGCCACGCGCGCCAGGTCCTGCACCCAGTGCAGCATGGGCCGGTCGGTGCCGCCCAGCAGGTGGTAGCGGCCGCTGCCGTGCGGGCCGCGCAGCAGCGAGCCCTCGACGCACAGCGCGTCCAGCCGCACGCGCCCGGCCAGGCAATCGTCCAGCAGCGCGAGCAGCGCGTCGCCGGTGGCCTCGGACAGCGCCGGGTGCCACAGCAGCCGGATGCCGGCATCGCGCAGCAGCGCGTCGAAGTCCGGCGTGTCGGCGCACAGCAGCGACATGCTGCAGCCGCCGCAGCCGCCCGACTGCAGCCACAGCACGTTGAAGGGCTCGGGTGCGGCCATCGTCATTTCTCCTCGAGGCCCAGGCGCACCAGCTTCTGGCGCAGGCCGACGCGCGACAGGCCCAGCTCGCGCGCCGCGTGGGTCTTGTTCCAGCGCAGGCGCAGCAGGGTCTCCTTGAGGATGGCGGCCTCGAGCGCGTCGAGCCGCTCCTGCAGGCTGCCGGTCTCGGGCAGGCGCACCGGCTGCGTGCCGTGGCCGTTGAGCTCGGCGCCCGAGCGCCCGCGCAGCACGCGCGGCGACAGCACGCTGGCACCGATCACCGGCTCGTCGCTGAGCGCGAGCGCGCGGTAGATCTCGTTGCGCAGCTCGCGGATGTTGCCGGGCCAGGGGTAGTCCACCAGGCAGGCGAGTGCCTCGTCGGTGAAGCCCTCGCAGGGCTTGGAGAGGTCCTCGCTCGCCTGCCGCAGCAGGGTCTCGGCGAGCAGCTTCAGGTCCATCGGCCGCTCGCGCAGGGGCGGCAGCGCCAGCGACACCCCGGCCAGGCGGTAGTACAGGTCCTCGCGGAAGCGGCCGGCGCGCACCTCGGCCTCCAGGTCGCGGTGGGTCGCGGCGATCACGCGCACGTCCACCGCCACCGCCTGCGTGGCGCCCACCGGCCGCACCTCGCCTTCCTGCAGCACGCGCAGCAGCTTGACCTGGAAGGTGGGCGAGGTGTCGCCGATCTCGTCGAGGAAGATCGTGCCGCCGTTGGCGCGCTGGAACAGGCCGACGTGGTCCTGGTAGGCGCCGGTGAAGGCGCCGCGCTTGTGGCCGAACAGCTCGGACTCGAGCAGCGTGTCGGGCACCGCGGCGCAGTTCTCCTGCACGAAGGCGGCCGAGGCGCGCGGGCTGCTGTAGTGGATGGCGCGCGCGAGCAGCTCCTTGCCGGTGCCGGACTCGCCCTGGATCAGCACCGGCAGGTCGTGGCGCGCGACCTTCTGCGCCATGCGGCAGACCTCGTCCAGCGGGCTGCCCGGCGCGCGCACCAGGCGCGAGAACTCGTGGTGCAGCACCACCTGCTCCTGCCGTGCGCGCACGCGCTGGCGCAGCACGCCGGTGCCGGCACGCATCTCCAGCTCGATGCGGCGCACGTCGTGCTGCAGGCGGCGTGCCTCGGCGGCGCTGGCGACCACCTCGCGCAGCTGGTCGGGCAGCCAGGGCTTGAGCACGTACTGGTAGATGCCCGCCTCGTTGATGCCGGCGATGATGTCCTCGGCATCGGTGTGCCCGGAGATCACGATGCGGGCGATCTCGGGCCAGAGCTGGCGCACCTGCTTGAGGAACTGGATGCCCGTGGTGCCCGGCATGCGCTGGTCGCACAGGATCACGTCGACGGGCACGTCGCTGCCGGTGGCCGCCTGGCGGTCGTGCAGCACCTGCATCGCCTCGTCGGCGGAGCAGGCGACATGCACTTCGAACTCGTCGTCGAGGGTGCGGCGGATGGCCTCGACGGACAGGCGTTCGTCGTCTACAACGAGGACGCTGTGCATGCTGGTACTGTCTCCTCGGGGCTGCGCATGGGGGTGGGTCGATGATACGCGCCGGGGCGCGCCGGCGCCGCGCGACGGACCGGTGGCGCAGGCGCTGCGCGGTCCGTCCATGGCGGCTTCAGCAGATGCGCGGCAGCGGCTCGCCGGAGAGCCAGTCCACCACGCGGCGCCCGCCCAGGCGCGTGCGCATCTGCACGAAGTGGTGCGGGTCCTCGATCACCTCGCCGATCAGGCTGGCCTCGCGCGCGAGCGGGTGCTCGCGCATCACGGCCAGCAGCTCGAGCGCGTCCTCGCGCGGGCAGATCGCGACCAGCTTGCCTTCGTTGGCGATGTACAGCGGGTCCAGCCCCAGCAGCTCGCAGGCCGCCTCCACCTGGGGCGGCACGGCGATCGCCGCCTCGTCGATCAGCATGCCCACGCCGGACTGCACCGCGATCTCGTTGAGCGTGGTGCCCAGGCCGCCGCGCGTCGGGTCGCGCAGCACGCGCACCCCGGGCACGCGCTGCAGCATGTGCGCGACCAGGCCGTGCAGCGCGGCGGTGTCCGAGACGATCTCGTGCTCGAAGCCGAGCGACTCGCGCTGCGACAGGATGGCCATGCCGTGGCTGCCGATCGGCCCGGACAGCAGCACCGCGTCGCCCGGGCGGGCACGCGCGCCGCCGAGGTCGCGACCGGGCGGCAGCACGCCCACGCCCGTGGTGCTGATGAACACGCCGTCGCCCTTGCCCTGCTCGACCACCTTGGTGTCGCCGGTGACGATGGCCACGCCCGCCTCGCGCGCGGCGTGCGCCATCGACCGCACGATGCGCTTGAGGTCCGCCAGCGGAAAGCCCTCCTCGAGGATGAAGCTCGCGCTCAGGTACAGCGGCACCGCACCCATCATCGCGACGTCGTTGACGGTGCCGTGCACCGCCAGGCACCCGATGTCGCCACCGGGGAAGAACAGCGGCGAGACCACGTGCGCGTCGGTGGCCATCACCAGGCGCCCGCCGGGTGCCGGCAGCACCGCGCCGTCGTCGCCGCGCGCCGTGCGGCCGGCATCGGCCTCGGCGAACGCCGCGATGAACAGCTCCTCGACCAGCTGCGCGGCGGCGCGGCCACCCGCGCCGTGGTTCATGTCGATGCGCCCGTGCTTGAGGTCCAGCGGGCGGACGTAGGACTTTCTCGTCATCTCGTTTTTCCTCAGGCGGCGCGGATCGCGATGTCCTTGAAGCGCCCGTAGGTGTAGTGCGCCGCGCAGGCGCCTTCGCTCGACACCATGCAGGCACCCACCGGGTTCTCGGGCGTGCAGACAGTGCCGAAGATCCTGCAGTCGGTGGGCTTCTTGACGCCGCGCAGGATCGCGCCGCACTCGCAGGCCTTGTTGTCCGGCGCGGCGCGGTAGTCCAGGCCGAAGCGCACCTCGGCATCCAGGTGCGCATAGGCGGGCCGGATGCGCAGCGCGCTCAGCGGCACCTCGCCGAGGCCGCGCCACTCGAAGCTCGGGCGCAGCTCGAAGCACTCGTCCATCAGCTGCTGGGCGATGCGGTTGCCGGTGCGGTCGACCGCGCGCACGAACTCGTTCTCGACCTCGGCCCGGCCCTCGTTGACCTGGCGCACCAGCATCAGCACGGCCTGCATCACGTCCAGCGGTTCGAAGCCGGCGATCACCACCGGCTTGCGGTAGGCCTGCGCAAACGGCTCGTAGGCCGCGGTACCGATGATGATGGACACGTGCGCCGGGCCGACGAAACCGTCCAGCGGCACGGTGCCGTACTGCTTCACCTCGGGCGACTCGAGGATGTGCGTGATCGCCGCGGGCGTGAGCACGTGGCAGCACAGCACGCTGAAGTTCTTCAGGCCCCGCCGGTCGGCCTCGCGCAGCACCAGCGCGGTGGGCGGCGTGGTGGTCTCGAAGCCGATCGCGAAGAACACCACCTCGCGCTGCGGGTGCTGCTCTGCCACCTTCAGGGCGTCGGCGGCGCTGTAGACCATGCGGATGTCCGCGCCGCGCGCCTTGGCCTTCATCAGCGACAGCTGCCCCGAGGCCGGCACGCGCATGGTGTCGCCGTAGGTGCAGACGATCGCCTTGTGCTCCAGCGCGAGCGCGAGCGCCATGTCGATGCGACCGATCGGCAGCACGCACACCGGGCAGCCCGGTCCGTGGACCATGCGCACGTTGGGCGGCAGCAGGTCGGTGACGCCGTAGCGCGAGATCGCGTGCGTGTGGCCGCCGCAGAACTCCATGAAGCTGTAGGAGCGCGCGGGGTCGGCCTCGGCCTCGAGCTGGGCAGCGATGCGGCGCGCCAGCGCGCCGTCGCGGAACTCGTCGACGTACTTCATGCGGTGCTCCCGGCGGACTGCCCGGCAAACAGCGCCAGCGTGCGCTCGGCCTCTTCGGGGTCGATCCGGCCGATCGCGTGGCCGACGTGCACGATGACGTAGTCGCCCGGCGCGACGCCGTCGAGCAGCGCGACGCTGACGCGCTTGCGCACGCCGTCGAGGTCGACCACGGCGTCGGCGCCGTCGGTTTCAACGACCCGGGCAGGTATGGCTAGGCACATGGACAGGCCTCCGTGGTCTTGTCGTCGTTCAGGAAGGAAGCGCCCTGCGCATCGCGCGAGGCGGCCAGGGCATGGCGGGCGACCCAGGCCTGGCCGAGCGCCAGGCCGGCATCGCCGGGACCGCTGTCGCGCGGCCACAGCACCTTCAGGCCCCGCGCCGCGAGGCCCGCCGTGACCTGTTCGCGCAGCAGCACGTTGTAGAAGCAGCCGCCCGACAGCACCGCCAGCCGCACGCCGCAGCGCGTGGCGGCATCGCCGCACCAGTCGACGAGCGCCTCGCCGAGCGTGGCGTGGAACAGCGCCGCGCCGGACTCGGCGGGCTGGCCGGCCTCGTGCGCGGCCCACAGGTGCTGCAGCAGCGGCAGCAGGTCGAGCCGGCCGGCCGCGTCGATGCGCCAGCCGCCATCGAGCGGGCGCGTCGCGCCGTGCGCCGCGAGGTGCCGCTCGGCCGCGCGCTGCAGCGCGACCGCCGCCTCGGCCTCGTCCTGCTGGCGGTCGCACAGGCCCAGCACCGCGGCAGCGGCGTCGAACCAGCGCCCGGCGCTGCTGGTCGGCGGGCAGTGCAGCCCGCGCGCGAGCAGCTGCGCGACCCCGGCCGCGGCGGCCTCGCCGACGCGCGGCGCCAGGCGCGGCACGATCTCGTCGCCGCGTCCGGCCGCATGCAGCACGGCCGCGGCCATGCGCCACGGCTCACGCGCGGCGCGATCGCCGCCGGGCAGCGCCAGCGGACGCAGGTGGCCGAGGCGCCGCTCCCGCCCGGGCCCGACGTACAGCAGCTCGCCGCCCCAGGCCTGGCCGTCATGGCCCAGGCCCACGCCGTCCAGCGCCAGCCCGACCGCCGGCCCGTCCACGCCGTGCTCCGCGAGCGCCACGCCCACGTGCGCGTGGTGGTGCTGCACGCCGATCGCGGGCACGCCCAGGCGCGCGGCCAGCTCCAGCGCGAGGCGGGTGCTGAAGAAGTCCGGATGCAGGTCGTGCGCGACCGCGGCGACCGCCAGCCCCTGCGCGCGCGCTTCGGCCAGCAGCGCCTCGGCGAAGCGCTCCAGCGCCTCGCAGGCCTGCGGCTCGGACAGGTCGCCGTGCAGCGCCGACCAGCGCGCCCGGCGCCCGTCCCACAGGCAGGCGCGGTTCTTCAGCCAGGCGCCGACGCCGAGGCAAGCCGCCAGCACGCTCATCGCCCCGCCGCCTGCGCCGCCTTCAGGCGCGCCAGTTCGGCCTCGGCCGCGGCCAGCCGCTCGCGCAGCGCGGCCACCTCGTCGGCGGGCGCCGCGTGGGCATGGCCGTGGTGATGGTGATGATGGTGGTGATGCGGGCGGCCGGCGGCATGGTCCAGCGCGTGCAGCAGCCAGCCGATCCAGGCGTCCATGCCCTCGCCGGTGGTGGCCGACAGCTGCAGCACCTCGATGCGCGGGTTGACGCGGCGCGCGTGCGCGATGGCCCGCTCCACGTCGAAGCGCAGGTGCGGCAGCAGGTCGGTCTTGTTGAGGATCATCAGCGAGGCCGCGGCGAACATGTCGGGGTACTTGGCCGGCTTGTCCTCGCCTTCGGTGACCGACAGCACCGCGACCTTGGCCGCCTCGCCCAGGTCCCACAGCGCGGGGCACACGAGGTTGCCGACGTTCTCGATGAACAGGATGCCGCTGCCGGCCATCGGCAACCGCCCGAAGGCGTCGCGCACCATCTCGGCGTCGAGGTGGCAGCCCTTGCCGGTGTTGACCTGGATCGCCGGCGCGCCGGTGGCGCGGATGCGCTCGGCGTCGTTCGTGGTCTGCTGGTCCCCCTCGATCACTGCGACGGAGAGCTGCGCGTCGCGCGCGCGCAAGCGCTCGATCGTCGCGCACAGCAGCGTCGTCTTGCCCGAGCCGGGGCTGGAGACCAGGTTGAGCGCCAGCACGCCCTGCTGCGCGAAGCGGTGGCGGTTCTCCCGCGCGATGCGGTCGTTCGCGCCCAGCACGTCCTGCTCGATGCGCAGCGCGCGCTCCTGGCTCATGCCGGGCACCGAGACGCGCGCCGCGCCGGTGCCGTAGTGCAGGTCGCCGTGCGCGTGGTCGTGGTGACGGGGATCGTGATGATGGTGGTGGTGATCGTGGTGGTGGTGATGGTGGTCGTGGCCCTGCCCCGCGGCATGGACGGGATCAGGGGCCGGACCGGCGCCGTTGGCGCAACCGCAGACGACACACATGCTTCACTCCTCGGCAAGGGGAGCCGCCGGCGCGCCGGCCGGCTCGGATGACGGAAGGTCCTCGACGTACATCTCCACCACGCGCAGCTCGGTGCCGGAGGTCGGCTGCAGGCGGGCGCTGCCGCAGGCGGGACAGTCGTCGAGGCGGGACCGGATCGGCACCGTGCGGCTGCAGCCCAGGCACCAGGCCTGGCCCGGCACCTCGCGCAGCTCGACCGCGGCTTGTTCGAGGCAGGTGCCCGAGGCGATCGACTCCAGCGCGAAGCGCAGCGCACGCACGTCCACCGCACTGAGCGCGCCCGCCTCGACGACGAGCCGCCGCACCCGCACCGCGCCTTCGCGGGCCACCGCGTCCTCGGCGATGCGCAGGATGCCGCCGGCCAGGCTCAGTTCATGCATGGTGGATCTCGTCGTGGATGGTGTCGCGTCGCGCAGGACCCGTGCGGGCGGCCACCTCGAACGCCACGCAGGGGTCGAAGGCGGTCGCCAGCGCGCCGGCCAGCCGCGCGATGCCGGCCTCGTCGCCGCGCAGCCGGGCCAGCGCCCGCGCGACGCCCCCTTCGGGGTGGAAGTTCCATTCGGTGGGGGCGACGACATGGTAGCCCGCCACCCGTTGCGCGGCGTCGAGCCGGACCGCGTGCAGCAGCACGCCGCGCGCCATCTCGACCGCCGCCACCGCGGCCTGCCCGCCCAGCGGCTCGGCCCAGGCGCGCAGCAGGTCCTCGCCGGCGGCCAGCCGCGCGACCTCCTCGACGCCGGCCGCGAGCCGCGCGACGACGCTCGCAGGGCGCGGGCGGCCGCTGGCGCGCTGCAGGCGCGGCGCAGCGCCGGTCTGCGCGCAGCGGCCGTCGGGCAGCACCGGGCGGACCATGAAGCCCGGCTCGTCGAGCAGGCGCACGCCCAGGCCCGCGAGCGCACCGGGCAGCCCGAGCACGTCCTCGACGGCCGGCATCGCCGGCACCTCGGGCAGCGGCAGGCGCGCGGCCTCGCGCAGCAGCCACGCCGGCTCCTGGGGGGCGTCGGCGATCCAGGCGTCGAGCCAGCCGGGCTCGGCCTGCAGGCGACCCAGCCAGGCCTCGGGCGCCATGCCGAGCGCGTGCGCGGCGACCCAGGCCGCGGCCCGGGCCGCATGCCCGCTGTCGCCCTGCCACAGCTCGCGCAGCGCGGCCAGCGCCTGCGGTCGCGGCGGCTGCCCGGCCAGCGGCTGCGGCCAGTCCAGCCAGAGGCGGCGCAGGTGCTCGCGCAGCGTCTGCGCCTGCAGCTGCCGGCGCTGGGCTGCGCTCGCGTCGACGCGCGCCTGGCCGGCGGCGGCTTCCAGCGCCAGCCGCGCGGCGAGTTCGTGCGCGCCGCCGCACAGCGCGTACAGGCGCGGCATCAGCGCCGGCACCTGGGCCGCGTCCAGGCCCACGCACACGCGCGCCAGCGCCAGCGCGCGGCCGTTGACGATGCCGTGCGGCGGCTCGCGACCGGGCCGCAGCCGCAGGGTGCCGTCGAGGCGGGGCGCGGTCATGCCGCCGCTCCCGGGCGCGCGCCGCCGAACAGGAAGCGCCGCCGCGCGGGCTGCTCGGGCACGGCGGCCTCGCGCGCCTGCAGCAGCCGCATCACTTCGCCGGCCACGGCGCGCGCCGCGGCCATGTCCTCGAACTCGAACATCGGCGAGAACAGCGAACAGGCCTCGAACCGCCCCATGCCGTCTTCCTGCGCGCCGATGAAACCGTAGTCCGCCTCGCCCAGGCGGTGCGTGCGCTCGCGGCCGGGTGCGGCGACGCAGGCCGGGTCGTCCGGCCGCCAGACCAGGTTCATGCACCAGGGCGTGACCAGCACGCCCAGCCAGCCGGCCTCGCCACCGTCCAGCGTGCGGTGGTGGAAGCCCACCGCCTCGACGCCGAGCCCCGGGTGGCACATCGGCAGCCCGGCCATGCGCGTGCGCGCGATGCGGCCGTAAGCCTGCACCAGCAGGCCCGACGGATCGGCAGCGGGAGCGGCGTGCGCGCTGCGGCTCATTCCAGCACCATGAACTGGTCGGCGTCGCCGTCGCACTGCGGGCAGCGCCAGTGCGGCGGCAGCTCCGCGAACGGGGTGCCGGGCGGGATCTGCCACACCGGGTCGCCCTCGGCCGGGTCATAGACCCACCAGCAGATCTTGCATTCGAGGCGCGCGTCGCGCGACAGCCTGCTGCGGTCGCCCAGGTAGCTGCCCTCGAAGCGGGGTTGGTCGGCGCAGGCCATCACGGTGCTCCGGTCAGCCAGGCCAGCACCTCGTCGAGGCGCTCGGCCGAGTCCTGCAGGTCCTCGGGCGCGGCGCGCACCGCGTCGGGCATCGCGGTGACCTCGATGGTGTCGAGGATCACCGCGTCCTGCGAGTTGTAGTAGACCACCCGCCAGCAGTGCGGCACGCGCGTGCTGGTGACGCGGCAGTTGCCGTAGCCGCGCGACAGCACCACCACGCGCCCCTGCCCCAGGCGTTCGCCGAGGAAGGCCAGGTCCTCGGGCGACAGCGGCAGCAGCGTCAGGTTGACCACGTGCGTGGGCCGCTGCGGGGTCCAGCGCGCCACCTGGTCGGACAGCTCGGTGAGGATCGACGGCGCGTTCATCACGCCCGGCGGCAGGGCCTCGGGCAGGGCCAGGGCACGCACGTCGGTCGCGTCCAGCCGCGCCTGCTCGCCGACCAGCGAGGGCACCGCGGCGACCTCGATGCGGTCCTCGACCGGCTCGCCGTCCCGGAACACCGCGATGCGCCACACGCCGGTGAACACCGACTCCTGGATGCGCACCTCGCGCCCGTCGCCGGTGTCGATGCGCGCGCTGACCTCGCCTTCGCCGAGCACCTGGTTCAGCAGCTGGCGGTCGGCCGGGCCGAGGTGGTCGAGCGACACCGGCGCGGGCGTGCCGCCCTCGAGCACCTGGTGCAGCGCGCGCTGCACCGCATGCAGGGCCTCGTGGGCGGCCGACAGGCCGGCGACCTCCTCGCGCTCGGGCAGCACCGGCGGCCGGTAGGTGGACATGCCCTTGGGCATCTCGAGGTATTGCAGCGCTTCTTCCTCCACCTGCGAGCCAGGGCCGATGGCGCGCACCGGCAGGGGGAAGGGCTTGTACCGGGGGTCGTTGAAATCCATGGTGCAGATCCGGTGGGCAGGGAATCAATGACAGCCGCCGTCGCTCGCGGCCGCGCGCACGGGAATGCCGATGCTGGGCGCGCGCGTGACCGGCGCGGCCAGCACGCGCTGCACCTCGGCGAGGAAGACGTCCCAGTCGAGCATGCCGCCGACCGTGCCGAGATAGCCGCCGTCGCGCAGGAACACCAGCGCCGGCCGGCGCGACGCGCCGTAGCGCCGGTCCACCGCCATCTCGGCCTGCGGCTCGACCACGCCGGTGCGCCAGCCCGGCCCGCCGGCGGCGCGCACGGCCTTGAGCAGCTCGGGCAGCACCACCGCCACGTCCAGGCATTCGGGGAAGCGCACCGGGTCGCCCCACAGGAAGATCACCGCCACGCCGGGCTCGGCGAGGAAGGCATCGAGCGTGGCGTCGTTCACCCAGGCGCCCCCGGGCGCGCTCGCCAGGCGCTCGATCAGCGGCGGGATTGCCAGGGCGGCGGCAGGAGGGGTCAGGCTTTGGGTCGCGGTCATGGTCATGGGTCCCGGGGCTCGCGGGTGGCAGGGGCGGCGGCGCGGGCGCCGCCGGTCAGCTGTTGCAGCAGGTCGGCGCTCATCGCCGAGGGCAGGGCGAAGGCCGCGGGCGCCTGCGCGTCGCCGCCGGCCAGGGCCTGGTCGACCAGGTCCAGCGTGGCCTCGATCTCGGCGGCGCGCGTGGCGTCCAGCCGCTCCACCGCCGAGTCGAGGAACACCAGCACCCAGTCGCCGGGCGCGACCTCGCCGACCAGCGCGGTGCGCACCTGCTGCTCGCCCTTGCGGCCGGTGCAGCGTGCCAGCCCGTCCGCGGCCTCGATCACCTGCATGGGAATGCCGATGCACATCTCAGGCCCCCTCCTGCAGGCCGCGCGGCAGGAAACGCTCGTCGCCGATGCGGCAGGCCTCGGCCTCGCTCGGGCGGCCGGCCTCGTAGCGCTCCAGCGCCAGGTGCGGCGGCGTGACGGCTTCCTCGGGCGCCAGCGGCGTGGTGCGCGGGCGCGGCGGGCAGCCCCAGGCGGCCAGCTCGGCGCAGGCCAGCGCCAGCGCCGGCTCCAGCGCGGCGCGCACCGCCGGGCGCAGGCTGCCGCCGTAGTCGTCCAGCGTCTCGGGCTGGCAGCCCACCAGCAGCACGCGCTGCGGGTAGCGCCCCGCCAGGCGCGCCAGCGCCAGCACCTCCTGGAAGCCGGTCTGGTGCAGGCTCATCTTCTTGGCGCCCAGGTACTGCGGCACCTCGTCGTCGCGCGCGGTCATCAGCGTGCCGGGCGCGAGCCCGTAGTCCACCGCGTCGAAGATCAGCAGGTGCGTGGCGGAACTCACCTGGTCGATCAGGTACAGCCCCTGGGTGCCGCCGTCGACGATGCGCACCGGGCCGTCGAACTCGTAGCGCTGCTGCAGCAGCTCGGCGCAGCGCACGCCGAAGCCTTCGTCGGCCCACAGCAGGTTGCCGATGCCGAGCACCGTGACGGCCCGGCTGTCACCGCCATCGTGACAGGTGGCGGCGGGCGAGGGCAGGGGATCGTGGGTCATGGACATGGCGTGGACGTGAGGAAAGCCCCGTCAGCGTGCGGCGGCACGCAGCCGCTTCCACGCGGCGAAGCCGTCGTGGTCGGCCTGGAGGGCGAGCCAGAACCGGGTGTCGGCGCCGAAGTGCAGCGCGCAGCGCACCGCGGTGTCGGGCGAGATGGCACGACGGCCCTGCACCACCTCGTGCAGGCGCCGCCGCGAGATGCCCAGCCGCCGCGCCGCCTCGGACTGGCTGATGCCCAGCGGCGTCAGGAAGACCTTCTGCAGGAAGCGCCCCGGGTGCACCGGCGTGCGCAGCGGCACGCCGCGCAGCACGCACAGCGGGACGGCAGGCAGGGACGTCGCCGGCGGACGGGCCATGGTGCGCAACCCGGGTCAGTCCTTGAAGGTGCGGTGCCCCGAGACCATCGTGCTGATGATGCTCTGGCGGCCCATGATGTCCTCGCGCACCGCGGCGTAGATGTGCAGCACGACGAAGGTGATCATCACCCACATGCCCAGGCGGTGCAGGTTGTGCACGTCCAGCGACTGGCCGAACAGCGGGATCACCCAGCCGAACAGCGTGTCGGCCCAGGAGCCCGCGCCCAGCCCCTCGCCGTACAGCGCGAAGCCGGTGAACACCATGAACACCGAGCCCAGCAGGAAGACGAGGAACATCATCAGCCGCGCCAGCGGGTTGTGGCCCACGTAGCGGCCCGGGCGCCTGGCGAGGAAGGCGTACCAGCGCAGCATGCGCCCGAGCTCGACCCAGTAGCTGCGGCTCAGCAGCGGCACCGTGAACAGCTCGCGCGCGTGGTGGTTGCCCACCACCGCCCAGTAGGCGCGCACCACCAGGCCGATCGCGAACACGTAGCCGGCGGTGAAGTGCGCGAAGCGGATGTAGCCCATCAGGTAGTTGGCGCTGGCCTCGCCGGGCATGGTCGGCAGCGGCTGGCCGATGAAGTAGCCGGTCAGGCACAGCACCGTGATGGCCAGCGCGTTGATCCAGTGCCACAGGCGCACCGGCGCCTCGTACACGTAGACCGACTTGATGCTCTGGCCCTGCTCGACCTCGCGTTGCTCGTCGGCCGGGGTCGGGACGACATGGCTGGCGCTCATCGCTGGGCTCCTTTCAGCGGACGGTGACGCAGGCCAGTTCCTGGCCGTCGGGGCTCATCACGTGCGTCGCGCAGGCCAGGCACGGGTCGAACGAGTGCAGCGTGCGCAGGATCTCGACCGGCTGCTCGGGGTTGACCATCGGGGTGTTCATCAGGCTGGCCTCGAAGGCGCCGATCTGGCCCTTGTGGTCGCGCGGGCTACCGTTCCAGGTGGTGGGCACCACGCACTGGTAGTTCTCGATCTTGCCGTCGCGGATCTTGATCCAGTGGCCCAGCATGCCGCGCGGCGCGGCCACCGTGCCCACGCCCTTGGCCTCCTTCGGCCAGGTGGACGGGTCCCACTTCTCGACGTTGGCGGTCGCCGTGTCGCCGTTGCGGATGTTGTCGACCAGCTCGTGCCAGTCGTCGCGCAGCATCTCGGCGCAGTACTGGCTCTCCAGCGCGCGCGCCAGCGTGCGGCCGATGGTGGTGGGCAGCAGCTGCTTGGCGCCGTACTGGGTCTCGGGCAGGCCCAGCGCGCGCGGCACGTCGCGGTTGATCATGCGCGCCGAGTACTCGACCTGTTCCTTGACGCGCTGGCAGTACCGGTGGCCCTTGAGCGCATGCGCGTAGGACAGGATGTAGCGCGACAGCGGGCCGACCTCGACCGCGTGGCCGCGCCAGCGCGGCGCCTTGATCCACGAGTACTTGGCGCCCTCGTCGATCTGCTCGATGTGCGTGCGGCTGCCGCGGGTCTTCGGCCCGGGCTCGTAGTGCGGCTCGGTGACGCCGTCCCAGGGGTGCAGCCCCTTGGTTTCGTCGGCGTACTTGTACCAGGAGTGCGCGACGAACTCCTGCACCTGCTCGGGGTCGCGCGGGTCGATCGGGTGGATCTCGTCCCAGTTTCCGTCGAGGATCACGCCGCCGGGCAGCTGCTGCGTGGACTCGTCGTAGGCCACCTTCTCGTAGGTGCCGTAGTCGGCCACGTTCAGCGCCGCCAGCCCGCCGCCGTACAGCCAGCCGGCCTGCTTGTAGATCGTGCCGATGGCCAGCACGTCCGGGATGTAGACGTTGTTGTTGAACTCCAGGATCTCGTCGATGCGGGCCTTGACGAAGTTCAGGCGCTCCATCGTGATGGGCGCGCCCACGGCGCCGTCGCCGTCGAGGTTGATCGCGCAGGGCACGCCACCGACCAGGTAGTTCGGGTGCGGGTTCTTGCCGCCGAAGATGGTGTGGATCTTGACCCACTCCTTCTGCAGGTCCAGCGCCTCCAGGTAGTGGGCCACGGCCATCAGGTTGGCCTCGGGCGGCAGCACGTAGGCCTTGCTGCCCCAGTAGCCGTTCATGAACGGGCCCAGCTGGCCGCTTTCGACGAACTTCTTCAGGCGGTTCTGGATGTCGCGGAAGTAGCCCGGCGAGGACAGCGGGTGCGCCGGCGAGACGAGGTGCTGCAGCTCGGAGGTCTGCTTCGGGTCGGCCTTCAGCGCCGAGACCACGTCGACCCAGTCCAGCGCGTGCAGGTGGTAGAAGTGCACCGCGTGGTCGTGCACCTGCAGCGTCTTGGCCATCATCTCGCGGATGAGGTGCGCGTTCTTCGGGATGCGGATGCCCAGCGCGTCCTCCACCGCGCGCACCGAGGTCAGCGCGTGGCAGCCGGTGCACACCCCGCAGATGCGCTCGACGAAGGCCCACGCGTCGCGCGGGTCGCGCCCGCGCAGGATCACCTCCAGGCCGCGCCACATCGTGCCGGTGGACACGGCGTTGCGGATCACGTTGTTGCTGTCGACGTTGACCTCGCAGCGCAGGTGACCCTCGATGCGGGTCACCGGGTCGACCACGACGCGGCGGCCGCTGTCGTCAAGCTTGAAGCCTTGGGTTTCGTAGGAAGCCATGGTTCGGGGAAAGTGCTCTGTTCGTTCGTCCGTGGAAGGGGGGCGGGCCAGGCCCGCGCCGCGTCAGCGCGAGGTCTCGACCTGGCGCTGCTCCTGCCGCTTGTCCGCCGCGCGCTTGAGCGCGCTGACCGCCGCGTGCGCCGCCACCGCCGCGCCGGCCACGCCGGCCACCGTGCCGCCGATGCGGTCGGCGCTGGCCTCGATGCCGAACTGGTGGATGTTGGTCAGGCGGTCGTAGAACGAACCCTTGTCCCAGAAGCCGTCTTCCGAGCAGCCGATGCAGCCGTGGCCGGCCTGGATCGGGAAGCTCGTGCCCTCGTTCCACCGCACGGTGGAGCAGGCGTTGTAGGTGGTCGGCCCCTTGCAGCCGACCTTGTACAGGCAGTAGCCCTTGCGCGCGGACTCGTCGTCCCAGCTCTCGACGAACTGGCCGGCGTCGAAGTGCGGGCGCCGGTAGCACTTGTCGTGGATGCGCTGCGAATAGAACATCTTCGGCCGGCCCTGGCGGTCCAGCTCGGGGATGCGGTCGAAGGTCAGCATGTAGGTGATCACGCCCGTCATCACCTCGGCGATCGGCGGGCAGCCCGGCACCTTGATGATGGGCTTGTCGGTGATGACCTTGTGCACCGGCACGGCCTGCGTGGGGTTGGGCTTGGCCGCCTGCACGCAGCCCCACGAGGCACAGGAGCCCCAGGAGATGATCGCCTTGCAGTCCTTGGCGACGTGCTTCAGCTGCTCGACGAAGGGCCGGCCGCCGACGATGCAGCTCATGCCGTCCTGGTTCAGCGGCGGGTTGCCTTCCACCGCCAGGATGTAGTTGCCCTTGTACTTGGCCATCACCTCGTCGAGGATGGCCTCGGCCTGGTGGCCGGCGGCGGCCATCAGCGTGTCGTCGTAGTCGAGCGAGAGCATCGACAGCACCACGTCCTTGACGAGCGGATGCGCCGAACGGATGAAGGACTCGGAGCAGCAGGTGCACTCCAGGCCGTGCAGCCACAGCACCGGGGTGCGCGGCTTGTTTTCCATCGCGTGCGCGATCTGGGGAACGAAGGCGGGACCGAGTCCCAGCGACGTGGCCGTCAGCGAGCAGTACTTGAGAAAGCTGCGACGCGAGATGCCCTGGCGACGCATCACCTCGTAGAAGGTTTCCACCGTGGGTCTCCTGTCAGTCGTGTTGTGTGTTTGTTTATTTGTGTAAGGGGCGCCGCCTCCAGCGCAAGAAGCGAGCCAGCTGCGCGCATCGCTGTACGCGCATCGCAAGTGCTTGATTTCAGGCCGGTTACGGCGCGGGGGGCGTGCGGCCCCCTCGGGAGAACCCGAGGAGATGCGCCGGCATCGGACTTGGCAGTCCGTGCATCGAAGCGATCAACCGGTTGCCAGCGCGCACGGCACCGCCGCAGGCACCGACCGGAACGAGGGGAAGGAGGAAGCGCCGCTCAGGCCTTGTCGGCCGGCGCCGGTTGCTGCGCCGCAGCAGCGTCGGCTGCCGCCGGCGGCGAGCCGGCCGGGCGCAGCCGCAGCGCCTGCAGCTCGGCCATGCCGTCGTAGAGCGAGCGGCTCAGCAGGCGCGCCACCAGGCTGGACAGCAGCGAGACCGCCATCAGGCTCAGCACCATCGCGTGGCCGTCGACCATCTCCATCACGATGATGAAGGCGGTGATCGGCGCCTGCGTGACCGCTGCAAGGAAGCCGGCCATGCCCATCGCGATCAGCGCCGCCGCGGCCGGGTGGCCGCTCCAGGCCGCGACGTCGTGGCCCACGCCCGCGCCCAGCGCGAGCGCCGGCGCGAACACGCCGCCGGACACGCCCGTCCAGCTGGAGATCCAGGTCGCCAGGAACTTGAGCAGCACGTACAGCGGCGGCACGTCCGCCTCGCCGGCCAGCATGCGCCGCGTGGTCTCGTCGCCGCCGCCGAAGGTGCTGCCGCCGCCCGCCAGCCCGATCAGCGCCACCGCCAGGCCGCAGCCCGCGGCGAAGCGCAGCGGGTAGCGGCGGCGCCAGGCGGTGAAGCGGTCCGGCAGGCCGGCGGCGCTGGCCACCATCAGGCGCGCCAGCAGCCCGCCCAGCAGCCCGCAGCCGATCACCACCAGCAGGCCCGGCCCCAGCAGGCCCCAGTCCAGTCCGGGCACGTGGATCACGCCGAAGTAGGTGACGTTGCCGAACACCGACACGCCCATCAGGCCGGCCAGCACGATGGCCGAGAGGATCAGGCCGCTGTTGCGCGCATCCAGGCTGCGCGAGAGCTGCTCGACCGCGAACACCACCCCGGCCAGCGGCGCGTTGAACGCCGCCGCGATCCCGGCCGCACCGCCGGCCACCAGCAGCCCGTGGTCGTCCACCCCGGCGCGCGGCGACAGCCAGCGCCGCGCCTGCAGCATCACGCCGGCGGCCACCTGCACCGACGGGCCCTCGCGCCCGACCGACAGCCCGGCGAGCAGGCTGCCGGCGGTCAGCACGACCTTGGCGCAGCTCAGGCGAAACGAGACGAACAGCCCGCGCTGCGCCACCGGCGTGGACGGCTCCAGGGCCACCATCACCTGCGGGATGCCCGAGCCGGCCGCGCCGGGGAAGAAGCGCTGCGTCAGCCACACCAGCCCGACCACCCAGGCCGGCGTCCAGACCAGCGCCAGCCAGGGCTGCCAGCCGTACACCGCCTGGAACCGGTGCTGCGCCCATTCGGCCAGCAGCGTGAAGCCGACCACGAACAGCCCGGCGACCGCGGCCAGGGCCAGCACGACCGCCCGGTCGATCCAGGCGCGCGCATCGGCCAGCTCGCGGCGCAGGTTGCTGAGGAGGTCGGGTTCGGCGGGTTTCATCGCAGGGGCCCGTGCATTATCGGGAAGCACTGCGCCCGTTCCTACACGAAGCGTGCCAGCGGGGCTGCCGCCGTCGACCCACCCGGATCAGGGGCGGGGGTCGGAGCCCCCTCGCCATGCGGCACAATCCGGCTCAATGGACGTCCGCCGCGCCGCGGGCGCATTTCGTAGATCTCAGCAAGGAGCGGGGCCATGGCCTCTGTCAACAAAGTCATCCTGATCGGCAACCTCGGCCGCGACCCCGAGGTCCGCTACACGCCCAGCGGCTCGGCGGTGTGCAACCTGTCGCTGGCCACCACGCGCAACTGGAAGAGCCGCGACACCGGGGAACGGCAGGAAGAGACCGAATGGCACCGGGTGGTGCTGTATGACCGCCTGGCCGAAATCGCCGGCGAATACCTGCGCAAGGGCCGCTCGGTCTACATCGAGGGCCGCCTGAAGACCCGCAAGTGGCAAGGCCAGGACGGCAAGGACAACTACACCACCGAGATCATCGCCGAGCAGATGCAGTTGCTGGGCGGCCGCGAAGGCGGCAGCAGTGGTGGCGGCGACGAAGGCGGCGGCTACAGCCGCGAGCCGTACGAGGGGGGTGGCGGCGGCGGCCGTTCCGCCCCGGCGCCGCGCGCGGCCAGCAAGCCCGCGCCCAAGACGTCGACCGGGTTCGACGACATGGACGACGACATCCCGTTCTGACCGGCCCGTCATTCGCTGCACCAGCCCGGCCCTCCGCGGAGCGCCGGGCTTTTTCTTGGGGCCTGCGCGCAGCACGGCCCGGGCGCACGACCCGCGCCGGCAGCTGCCCGGCATGCAGGTTGATGCCGGCCTGTACCCGGCATCGGGCATGATATGCGCTTCGCCCCTGCAGGGCCCGCGACGGAGGAGGGGCCCGCGCTGCATGCCATCACCATGAACACGCACACCTATCCCCGTCTGGTCGGCGACATCGGAGGGACCAACGCCCGCTTCGCCTGGGTGGCGCAGCCGGGCGAGGCGCCGGCGGACATGGCCGTCTACCCGGTGCGCTCGCTGCCCACGCTGGCCGACGCGATCCGGCGCTACCTGGCCGACCAGGGCAAGCCGCCGCCGCGCTGGTGCGCGATCGGCATCGCCAACCCGATCACCGGCGACCAGGTGCGGATGACCAACCACGACTGGTCGTTCTCGATCTCGGCGCTGCGGCGCGAGCTGGGCCTGGAACGCCTGCTGCTGGTCAACGACTTCACCGCGCTGGCGCTGTCGCTGCCGGCCCTGGCCGGCGAGGACCTGCGCCAGGTCGGCCCCGGCGCGCCGGCGCCCGATGCCGCGCTGGCCGTGATCGGCCCCGGCACGGGCCTGGGCGTCTCCGGCCTGCTGCCGGCCCCCTCGGGGCGGGAATGGGTGCCCCTCAACGGCGAGGGTGGCCACGTCACCCTGCCAGCGCAGGACGCGCGCGAGGCCGCGGTGGTCGCCCGGCTGCACGAGCGCTTCGGCCACGCCTCGGCCGAGCGCGCCGTCTCCGGCCAGGGGCTGGAGAACCTCTACCAGGTGCTGTGCCAGCTCGACGGCGTGCCACCCCGCGCGCTGGATGCACCGGCCATCGCCGACGATGCCAAGGCCGGGCGCGACCCGCAGTGCATGGAGGCGCTGGCGCTGTTCTGCGCCTTCCTCGGCAGCGTGGCCGGCAACCTGGCGCTGACGCTGGGCGCGCGCGGTGGCGTCTACATCGGCGGCGGCATCGTCCCGCGCCTGGGCGAGGCCTTCGACCGCTCGGCCTTCCGCGCGCGCTTCGAGAGCAAGGGGCGCTTCACCGGCTACCTGCGCGCCATCCCGACCTACGTCGTGCAGGCCCGGGCGCCGGCGTTGCTGGGTGCGGCCCGCGCGCTGGACGTGCTGCCCGACCCGCCGTTCGTGCGCTGACCCCCCCGTCTTACAAACCGATACGCGCCCCGCGCCGGCCGCGGCATGCTCGCGGCCGGACCAGAACGAACGACGAGGGTCAGCACCATGCAAGGATCGAAGCGCCGGTCGCCCTGGGTGGCGATGCTGCTGGCGGCCGCCCTGGCCGCATGCGGCGGCGGTGGCAGCCCGGATGACGACGCGGCCGCACCGGGCAGCGGGACCGGCGCGGCCACGGACCACCGGGGTGGCAGCGACGGCCGCACCGACGGGAACGGCGGCGACGACGATGCTTCAGGCGACGGCCCCGGCACGCCGCCCGACGTGGACCTCGGCTGCGGGCTGCCGGACTTCCAGGCCGAGGCACTGCGCCTGATCAACCAGCACCGCGCCGCCGGCGCCAGCTGCGGCAGCGCGGGCAGCTTCGCGCCGGCCGCGCCGGTGGCCTGGGACGCGCGCCTCGCGCAGGCGGCCTACGCACACTCGCGCGACATGGCCGAGGGGGACTTCTTCTCGCACACCGGCAGCGACGGCAGCAGCCTGGGGCAGCGCGTCACGGCAGCGGGCTACCGCTGGTCGGGGGTGGCCGAGAACATCGCGGCGGGCTACCCGACGGTGGCGGCGGTGGTGGCCGGCTGGATGACGAGCCCCGGCCACTGCGCCAACCTGATGCGCCCGGACCACCGCCACGTCGGGCTGGCCTGCGTGGCCCGCGACGGCAGCACCTACCGGACCTACTGGACGCTGGACCTGGCCACGCCGCGCTGAGGCGGCGTGCCGGGCAACGGCCCGGCCGGACGGCCGGGCCGCGCACACGCGGCCTCAGGCCGCGGCAATCGCTTGGGCCAGGTCGGCGCGCAGGTCGTCGATGTGCTCGATGCCGATCGACAGGCGCACCGTGTCTTCCGACACGCCGGCCTTGGCCAGCTCCTCGGCCGACAGCTGGCGGTGCGTGGTCGAGGCCGGGTGCGTGGCCAGCGAGCGCACGTCGCCGATGTTGACGAGGCGGGTGAAGAGCTTGAGCGCGTCGAGGAAGCGCGCGCCGGCCTCGCGGCCGCCGGCCAGGCCGAAGGTCAGGATGCCGGAGGCGCGGCCACCCATGTACTTCTGCGCCAGCGCGTGCTGCGGGTGTTCGGGCAGGCCGGCGTAGCTGACCCACTTGACCTTGTCCTGCTGCTTGAGGAACTGCGCGATGGCCAGCGCGTTGTCGCAGATGCGGTCCATGCGCAGCGCCAGCGTCTCCAGCCCTTGCAGCACCAGCCAGGCGTTGAACGGCGAGATCGCCGCGCCCATGTTGCGCAGCGGCACGACGCGCGCGCGGCCGATGTAGGCGGCCGGGCCCAGCGCCTCGGTATAGACCACGCCGTGGTAGCTGACGTCGGGCTCGTTCAGGCGGCGGAAGCGCGCCTTGTGCTGCGCCCACGGGAACTTGCCGCTGTCGACGATGATGCCGCCGATGCTGTTGCCGTGGCCGCCGATGTACTTGGTCAGCGCGTGCACGACGATGTCCGCGCCGTGCTCGATCGGGCGCAGCAGGTAGGGGCTGGGCACGGTGTTGTCGACGATCAGCGGCACGCCATGGTCATGCGCGACCTGGGCCAGCGCGGCGATGTCGGTGACGTTGCCCAGCGGGTTGCCGATCGACTCGCAGAACACCGCCTTGGTCTTCTCGTCGATCAGCTTCGCGAAGCCCTGCGGATCGCTCGGGTCGGCAAAGCGCACCTCGATGCCCTGCTGCGGGAAGGTGTGGGCGAACAGGTTGTAGGTGCCGCCGTACAGGGTGCTGGACGAGACGATGTTGTCGCCGGTCTCGGCGATGGTCTGGATCGCCGCGGTGATCGCCGCCATGCCCGAGGCCATGGCCAGCGCCGCGACGCCGCCTTCGAGTGCGGCCACGCGCTTTTCCAGGATGTCCTGGGTCGGGTTCATGATGCGCGTGTAGATGTTGCCCTGCACCTTCAGGTCGAACAGGTCGGCCCCGTGCTGCGCGCTGTCGAACGCGTAGGCCACCGTCTGGTACAGCGGCGGCACCACGGCGCGCGTGACCGGATCGGGCGCGTACCCCGCGTGCACGGACAACGTTTCGAACTTCCAGTTCTCCTGGCTCATGGCTTCAGCTCCTTGCTTGTAGTTGATTCGGGGTTCGCCGGATGCGCATCATGCCCGACCCGGCGCGCGGCCCGCGCCGGCGGCTTCGGGGACGGGGCGGATTCATGCGCTGGCGTCGATCACGCCGCCGCCCAGGCAGACCTCGCCGTCGTACAGCACCGCGGACTGCCCCGGCGTGACCGCCCACTGCGCCTCGGGAAAGCGCAGCGAGAAGCGGCCTTCGCCGTCGTTCTCGAGCGTGCAGGCCGCATCCTGCTGGCGGTAGCGGGTCTTGGCGGCATAGGCACCGGCAGGCGGCGGCTCGCCCGCGATCCAGCTCGCGTCGCTGGCGCGCAGGACGTGCGACAGCAGCCAGGGATGGTCGTGCCCCTGCACCACGTACAGCGTGTTGCGTTCCAGGTCCTTGCGCGCGACGAACCACGGCGCATGCTCGCCGCCGCCGCGCGGGGCGCCCTTGTCCTTCAGGCCGCCGATGCCCAGCCCCTTGCGCTGGCCGAGCGTGTAGAAGCTCAGGCCCACGTGCTCGCCGATGGTGCGGCCGCGGTCGTCCTTGATCGGGCCGGGCTGGTTGGCCAGGTAGCGGTTCAGGAACTCGCGGAACGGCCGCTCGCCGATGAAGCAGATGCCGGTGGAGTCCTTCTTCTTCGCGTTGGGCAGGCCGATCTCCTCGGCGATGCGGCGCACCTCGGTCTTGTGCAGCTCGCCCACCGGAAACAGCGTCCTGGCCAGCTGCGCCTGGTTGAGCCGGTGCAGGAAGTAGCTCTGGTCCTTGCCCGGGTCCAGCCCCTTGAGCAGCCGGAAGCGTCCGCCGACCTCGCGCACGCGGGCGTAGTGGCCGGTGGCGATCTTCTCGGCGCCCAGCCGCATGGCATGGTCCAGGAAGGCCTTGAACTTGATCTCCGCGTTGCACAGCACGTCCGGGTTGGGCGTGCGGCCGGCCTGGTACTCGCGCAGGAACTCGGCGAACACGCGGTCCTTGTACTCGGCCGCGAAGTTGACGTGCTCGATCTCGATGCCGATCACGTCGGCCACCGAGGCGGCGTCCAGCCAGTCCTGGCGCGAGGAGCAGTACTCGCTGTCGTCGTCATCCTCCCAGTTCTTCATGAAGATGCCGACCACCTCGTAGCCCTGCTGCTTGAGCAGCCAGGCGGACACGGCGGAATCCACCCCGCCGCTCAGGCCCACGACGACCCGGGTCATGGCGCCTTGATCTCCGGAGCGAACACGGTGTCGTGCGTCATCACCGCATCCAGCGGGAAGCTGCGCCCGGCCAGGTGGTCCTCGATGCAGCGCAGCACCAGCGGGCTGCGGTGGCGGTCGACGCTGGCGCGGATCTCCTCGGGCGTCATCCACAGCGTGCGCACGATGCCGTCGTCCAGCACCCAGCCCGGGGCGGGGTCGCTGGCGGTGCCGGCGTAGGCGATGCGCAGGTAGGTGACGTCCTCGTGGGTGGCCGGCCGATGGAAGCGCGACAGGTAGACGCCGAGCAGGTGCGTCGGCGTGAACACGCAGCCGGTTTCCTCCAGCGCCTCGCGCACGGTCCCCTGCTGCGGCGACTCGCCCGGCTCCAGGTGGCCGGCCGGGTTGTTCAGCCGCAGGCCCTCCGAGGTGTGTTCCTCGATCAACAGGTAGCGCCCGTCGCGCTCGATGATGGCCGCCACGGTGACGCTGATCTTGCTCCGTTCATCCATGGCGGGCAGTGTATCGCCCGCGTTGCCGCCCCGTCGGCCGTGCGGGCAGCGGCGGCCGGGCGCAGCTCGCCCCGCCGGAGGGGGCGTCCACTGCAAACCTTGTACCTAACTTGTTAAAATTTTGCCTTTTTTGGTGCCCACACGAGGCACCGCCACCTTTCCAGGATCCCGCGTCGGCGTGCGCCGTCACGTCCGCAGTTCGGGGCGAGGAAACCAAGGACAAGGGGGTCTTATGCAGGGTTTGCACCTCACCGCTGATCTGTACGGGTGTCAGTGCGAGTCGGCGCTGATGACTGATGCAACCACGCTGGCCGAGCTGTGCCGGCGCGCCGTGCAAGCGTCAGGACTGACGCTGGTTGACGAGAAATACCACACGTTTCCGGAGTGGCAGGGACAGCCGGGCGGCGTCACCGGCGCCGTGCTGCTGGCCGAATCGCACCTGGCCGTGCACACCTGGCCGGAACGCGCCGGCGTGACGCTGGACGTTTACGTCTGCAATTTCTCCACCGACAACTCGTCGAAGGCCGAGCACCTGCTCAACGACCTGATGGCGACGTTCGCACCGCAGCAGTGCATCACCAACCGCATCCTGCGTGGCTCGAAGGATCCGGAAACCCGCTCCGACGAGCTGCTGCTGGAATGGCTCAACGACCACGGCGCCTACGGCTTCAAGGCCACGCAGCGCCTGGAGACGCTGCGCACGCGCTACCAGCAGCTGGAAGTGTTCGAGACGCCCCAGTGGGGCCGGCTGCTGCGCCTGGACGGCCGCTACATGACCTCCGAGCGCGACGAGTTCTTCTACCACGAGCCCATGGTGCACGTGGCCGCGATCGCGATCGAGCAGCCGCGCTCGGTGCTGGTGATCGGCGGTGGCGACGGCGGCTCGGCCGAGGAGCTGTTCAAGCACCCGTCCATCGAGCGCGTCGTGCTGGCCGAACTGGACGCCGACGTGGTCGAGATGTCGCGCAAGTACCTGGGCAGCATCCACAGGGGCTCGCTCGACGACCCGCGCCTGCAGGTACGCATCGGTGACGGCGCCGCCTACGTGGCCGAGCAGGCCGGGCGTGCCGACGGCGAGCGCTTCGACCTGGTGGTGCTGGACCTGACCGACCCGGACACCCCGGCGCACCAGCTCTACACCCGCGAGTTCTTCGCGCAGGTCAAGCAGCTGCTGACGCCGCAGGGCGCGGTCACGCTGCACATCAGCTCGCCGATCTTCACGCCCGAGCGCGTGCGCCAGCTGACCACCTCGCTGCGCAGCGTGTTCTCGATCGTGCGGCCCTACGGTGCCTACGTGCCGCTGTACGGCACCTACTGGGGCATGGCCTGCGCGTCGGACACCGTCGATCCGGTCCAGCTGCCGCCGGCCGAGGTGGAGCGCCGCCTCGCCGAACGCGGCGTCCGCGACCTCAAGTACTACAACGGCGACGTGCACCAGGCGCTGTTCGCGCTGCCGAACTACTACCGCGACCTGGTGCAGGGCTGACCGGCCCGGCGCCGCCTTCCCCGCGGCCCGCACCGCGCCAGGCCCACGGGCCGTGGGCTGCGCGGGCCGCTGTCACCGGGCGCGGCACAGGGCCCGGGACGCGGCGACCGCCGCAGGACGCACGCTGTTGGTGCGCGTTCGCGCCGCTTCGGGTATCCTTGCCGCGCCTTCCGCACACTGGATACCCCGCCGCATGCGGCTCGACCCGTTTCCTTTCCCGACGACAGCCACGGGCACCTCGCCCGTCCTGCCGACCTGCCTGCCCTGCAACGCCAGGGCCACGGGTCGTGCCGGTCGTCCGCCCCGTGCGTGCAGGCCAGAGCCCGGTGCGTGAGACGCGGCGCGGGTCACCCTCCCCCTGCCCGACCCGCATCCACAGACGCAAACGCGACAACGCCGGGCTGATCGGTCGTCAATAATTGACCCACCTCTCCCTGTCAGCCAGGCGGCGCTGACCCAGGCTTTGCCTGATCCCCCATCAGGCGAGCCCCACCCATAACGACGCTTTGGAGGCATTACATGCTCATCGGCATCCCGAGGGAGTCACTCGACGGGGAAACCCGCGTGGCTGTCACGCCGGAGACGGCAAAGAAACTCAAGGCCCAGGGCCACACCGTGCGCGTGGAGTCCGGCGCCGGCGTGGCCGCGTCCGCGCCGGATGAAGCCTACGTGGCCGCCGGCGCGGAAATCACCGACCGCGCCGGCGCCTTCGGCTGCGACCTGGTGCTGAAGGTGCGCGCGCCGCAGCCCGACGAGGTCGGGCTGATGAAGCCGGGCACCGTGCTGGTGGGCATGCTCAACCCCTTCGACGCCGAAGGCCTGCAGCGGCTGGCCGCCGCCGGCATCACCGGCTTCGCGCTGGAAGCCGCCCCGCGCATCACGCGCGCGCAGAGCATGGACGTGCTGTCCTCGCAGGCCAACATCGCCGGCTACAAGGCGGTGATCATCGCGGCCGACAGGTACCAGCGCTTCTTCCCGATGCTGATGACCGCCGCCGGCACCGTGAAGGCCGCGCGCGTGGTCGTGCTGGGCGTGGGCGTGGCAGGCCTGCAGGCGATCGCCACCGCCAAGCGCCTGGGCGCGGTGATCGAGGCCTCGGACGTGCGGCCCTCGGTGAAGGAACAGGTCGAGTCGCTGGGCGCCAAGTTCATCGACGTGCCGTACGAGACCGACGAGGAACGCGAGGCGGCCGAAGGCGTGGGCGGCTACGCGCGGCCGATGCCGCAGAGCTGGCTGGACCGCCAGAAGGTCGAGGTGGCCAAGCGCGTCGCGCAGGCCGACGTGGTGATCACCACCGCGCTGATCCCGGGCCGTCCGGCCCCGCGCCTGGTCAGCGAGGAGATGGTGCGCAGCATGAAGCCGGGGTCGGTGATCGTCGACCTGGCCGCGGCGCAGGGCGGCAACTGCGAGCTCACCGAGCCGGGTGCCACCGTCGTGAAGCACGGCGTGACCATCGTCGGCGAGACCAACCTGCCGGCGCTGGTGGCCGCCGATGCGAGCAGCCTGTACGCGCGCAACGTGCTGGACTTCCTCAAGCTGATCCTGACCAAGGAAGGCACGCTGAAGATCGACCTCGACGACGAGATCGTCGCGGCTTGCCGCGTCACGCAGGACGGACAGGTGACCCGCAAATGAACCGCATGATGCTGCGCGCGAAGCTGCATCGCGCCACGGTCACCGAAGCCGACCTGCACTACGAAGGCTCCTGCGGCATCGACGAGGACCTGCTCGATGCTGCCGACATGCGCGAGTTCGAACAGATCGAGCTCTACAACATCAACAACGGCGAACGCTTTTCGACCTACATCATCAAGGCCCCCCGGGGCTCGGGCGCGATCTCGCTCAACGGAGCGGCGGCCCGCAAGGCGCAAGTCGGTGACCTGCTGATCATCTGCACCTACGCGCCGATGAGCGAGGACCATGCCCGCGACCACAAGCCGCGCGTGGTGCTGCTCGACGAAGGCAACCGCATCAAGGAAATCCGCAAGCTCTGAGGAGGCTCGAACGATGGAATCCATCAGCCCCGTGATCATCAACCTGATCATCTTCGTGCTCGCCATCTACGTGGGCTACCACGTGGTCTGGAACGTCACGCCCGCCCTGCACACGCCGCTGATGGCGGTGACCAACGCCATCTCGGCCATCGTGATCGTCGGCGCCATGCTGGCCGCCGCGCTCACCGAGACCGGCCTGGGCAAGGCCATGGGCACGCTCGCCGTGGCCCTGGCCGCCGTCAACGTCTTCGGCGGCTTCCTCGTCACGAGGCGCATGCTGGAGATGTTCAAGAAGAAAGAGAAGAAGTCCGCCGCGGAGGGCAAGTAAATGGAGCTGAGCCTGAACCTCGTGACGCTGCTGTACCTGGTGGCGTCGGTCTGTTTCATCCAGGCGCTCAAGGGCCTGAGCCACCCCACCACGTCGATCCGCGGCAACATCTTCGGCATGGTCGGCATGGCCATCGCGATCCTGACCACCGCGGCGCTGATCGTCAAACTCAGCGGCCAGGCCGCCCCCGGCATGGGCTACGTGCTTGCGGGCCTGGTGGTCGGCGGCGGCATCGGCGCGGTGATGGCGCAACGCGTCGAGATGACCAAGATGCCCGAGCTGGTCGCCTTCATGCACAGCATGATCGGCCTGTCGGCGGTGTTCATCGCGATCGCGGCCTGCGTCGAGCCCTGGGCCTTCGGCATCACCGCCCCGGGCGAGGCCATCCCCTACGGCAACCGCGTGGAACTGGCGCTGGGCGCGGCGATCGGCGCGATCACGTTCAGCGGCTCGGTGATCGCCTTCGGCAAGCTGTCCGGCAAGTACAAGTTCCGCCTGTTCCAGGGCGCGCCGGTGGTCTTCAAGGGCCAGCACCTGCTGAACCTGGTGCTGGGCCTGGCGACCATATTCTTCATCGTCGGCTACACGATCAGCGAGGCGAAGGTCGACTTCGTCATCCTGCTGGCGCTGTCCTTCGTGCTGGGCGTGCTGATCATCATCCCGATCGGCGGCGCGGACATGCCGGTGGTGGTGTCGATGCTCAACAGCTATTCGGGCTGGGCGGCCGCCGGCATCGGCTTCTCGCTGAACAACTCGATGCTGATCATCGCCGGCTCGCTGGTGGGCTCCTCGGGCGCGATCCTGAGCTACATCATGTGCAAGGCGATGAACCGCTCGTTCTTCAACGTGATCCTGGGCGGCTTCGGCGGTGACGCCGCGGCGGGCGGTGCCGGCGCGCAGCAGCAGCGCAGCGTCAAGAGCGGCAGCGCGGACGATGCGGCCTTCATCCTGTCCAACGCCGAGAGCGTGATCATCGTGCCGGGCTATGGCCTGGCGGTGGCGCGCGCGCAGCACGCGGTCAAGGAACTGGCGCAGAAGCTGACCGAGAAGGGCGTCAACGTGCGCTACGCCATCCACCCGGTGGCCGGCCGCATGCCCGGGCACATGAACGTGCTGCTGGCCGAGGCCGAGGTGCCGTACGACCAGGTGTTCGAGATGGAGGACATCAACGCCGAGTTCGGCCAGACCGACGTGGCCATCATCCTGGGCGCCAACGACGTGGTGAACCCGGCCGCGCAGGTCAAGGGCAGCCCGATCTACGGCATGCCGATCCTGGAGGCCTACAAGGCCCGCACGGTGATCGTGAACAAGCGCTCGATGGCCGCGGGGTACGCGGGCCTGGACAACGAGCTGTTCTACATGGACAAGACCATGATGGTGTTCGGCGACGCGAAGAAGGTCGTCGAGGACATGGTCAAGGCCATCGAGTAAGCCGCGGCGCGTCACCCTGGCGGGTGAGGCCGGCAACGGAAAAGGGGCGTCGCCGCCAGGCGGGACGCCCCTTTCTTCATGGCCGCCGGATCACTTGACCTCGATGGTCTTCGCGCGCGCCGGGCTGCGCTTGGGCAGCGTCAGCGAGAGCACGCCGTTGTCGAAGGTCGCGGTGGCCGCGCCGTCGTCGACGTCGCACGGCAGCGTGAAGCCGCGCGACCAGCTGCCGTAGTACATCTCGCGCAGCAGCGTGCGTTCACCGTCCTTCTTCGTTTCCCGGCTTTCGCTGCGCGACTCGGCGGAGATCGAGACGTAGTTGCCGTCGACCGAGATACGGATGTCCTCGCGCTTGACCCCCGGCAGCTCGGCCTTCACCTGGAAGGCCTTGTCGTCTTCCACGATGTCCAGGCGGATCTCGCCCGGCACGCGTGCGGCCGGCCAGTCGGGCAGGCGCAGGAAGCGACGGAACAGGTCGTTGAAGTTGTCGAAGCGCATCAGGTCGTCGCGCGGATCGAAACGGGTCAGTGCACTCATGGAACGCTCCTTTCGTGAGTCAGTCCAGTCGTCGGGCTGCACCTGAAAATCTAGTGAGCCTGCGGCGCGCGTCCTTGAGGGAACGCAAAGCGCACCGGCGGTGCCGGTCCGGCATGGACCGGACGCTGGCGCGGATCAATCCGCCGGCGGCGGGAGCCCCTCACCGGGTCGGGTTGCCCGCTGCCGTCTCGCCTTCGATCCGGATCGCACCCGCTTTGCGATCGGTCGGCAGGACGCGGGCGCCGGCCGGCGCCCGTGCGCTGCTCGCGCCGAAGGCGGCCACGGCGGTGGCGGCGAGGATCCAGTGGCGCGTCGTCCGGGTCGGGCGATGCACGTCCGTCTCCCGGGTCGGTCGTGTCCATCGGGCGCAGGCAGCGCCTGCGCGCCGCGTTCCTTCTGCAAGGACGGAAGGTCGTGCGCCGCAGGGGCTTTCCGGACGCGAAATCCGTAACGCGGGAGGTGCCGTAACTTGACCGACAATCCTCGGTGGCCCGGCACCTCGCATCGCCCCGTCGCCTGCCGCGACCCGTGGGGCTGCACCTGGTACGCAGGAGGACGCGGCACGGCCCGACAGGCCGGCGCCCCGTCCGGTCACGCATCCGCCGCCCCTGCCGGGGACGGTCCGTGCATGCAGCGCCCGGCCCGCGTGCTGCGCATGGCACCACGCGGTCAACGCTATCGAAACACCTGATGAGGTGGCGTCAGCCATCCGTCAGAATCGCGGCTCTTACGCGGAGAACCACTGGATGAACAAGGTCTGGCTCAAGCATTACCCGGAGGGCGTGCCCCACGAGATCGATCCCGGTCAGTACGGCTCGCTGGTCGAACTGCTCGAAGAAAGCTTCCGCAAGCACGGTGACCGCGTCGCCTACCGGTTCCTGGGCAAGGCCATCACGTTCCGCCAGGTCGACGACCAGTCGCGCGCCTTTGCCGCCTACCTGCAGAGCCTCGGGCTGGAAAAGGGCGACCGCGTCGCGGTGATGATGCCCAACGTGCCGCAGTACCCGATCGCGGTGGCCGGCATCCTGCGCGCCGGCATGGTGCTGGTCAACGTCAACCCGCTGTACACGCCGCGCGAACTGGAGCACCAGCTCAAGGACGCCGGCGCGAAGGCCATCGTCATCATCGAGAACTTCGCCCGCACGCTGCAGGAATGCCAGGCCCACACGCCGACCAAGCACGTCATCGTCACCTCGATGGGCGAGTCGATCGGCCTGAAGGGCATGATCGTCAACTTCGTCGTGCGCCACGTGCGCAAGATGGTGCCGCCGTTCCAGCTGTCCGGCGCGGTGCGCTTCAAGGACGCCCTGGCCGCCGGCCGCAACGCCAGCCTGCGCACGCCCGAGCTGCGGCCCGACGACATCGCGGTGCTGCAGTACACCGGCGGCACCACCGGCGTCAGCAAGGGCGCGGTGCTCCTGCATCGCAACATCATCGCCAACGTGCTGCAGTGCGAGGCGTGGTACCAGCCGGCGCTGCGCAAGATCCCGGCCGGCGAGCAGATCGTCACCGTCTGCGCGCTGCCGCTGTATCACATCTTCGGCTTCACGGTGAACATGATGCTGTCGATGCGCACGGGCGGCAGCAACATCCTGATCCCGAACCCGCGCGACATCCCCTCGGTGCTGAAGGACCTGGCGCGCCAGCGCTTCCACAGCTTCCCGGCGGTCAACACGCTGTTCAACGCGATCGCCCGCCATCCCGACTTCCACACCGTCGACTGGAGCGGGTTGCTGCTGAGCGTGGGCGGCGCCACCGCCGTGCAGCAGGTCACCGCCAGGCTGTGGCTGGAGAAGACCGGCTGCCCGATCGTCGAGGGCTACGGCCTGTCGGAGACCTCGCCGGTCGCCAGCTGCAACCCGACCAACAGCACCGAGTACACCGGCACCATCGGCCTGCCGCTGCCGTCCACCGAGTTCAAGCTGCTCGACGACCAGGGCAACGAGGTGCAGCCCGGCATGCCCGGCGAGATCTGCATCCGCGGGCCGCAGGTGATGGCCGGCTACTGGCAGCGCCCGGACGAGACCGCCAAGGTCATGACGCCGGACGGCTTCCTGCGCACCGGCGACGTCGGCACGGTGGACGAGCGCGGCTACTTCAAGCTGGTGGACCGCAAGAAGGACATGATCGTCGTCTCGGGCTTCAACGTGTACCCGAACGAGGTCGAGGACGTGGTCACGCAGATGCCCGGCGTGCTGGAGTGCGCCGCCATCGGCGTGCCCGACGAGCGCTCCGGCGAGGCGGTCAAGCTGGTCATCGTGCGCAGCAACCCGGCGCTGACCGAAGCCGAGGTGCGCGCCTTCTGCGAGCAGAACCTGACCGGCTACAAGCGCCCGCGCATCATCGAGTTCCGCACCGAGCTGCCCAAGACGCCGGTGGGCAAGGTGCTGCGGCGCGAGCTGCGCAACGGCTGAGCGCGGCCCCCTACCGCGCGGCACGGCCCGATGGCAACATCGGGCCGTTTCCATTGGCAGGCACGAAAAAGGAAAGGAATCCGATGGGTCGCATCGCGATCATGGCGGCCATGCACGAGGAACTGGCCGCGCTGCTGGCGTCGATGCCGGACGAGCAGAAGGACACCGTCGCCGGGCGCGAGTTCTGGGTCGGGCATCTGGAAGGCCGCGAGGTGGTCGCGGTGCTGTCGCGCATCGGCAAGGTCGCCGCCGCGACCACCGCCACGCTGCTGGTCGAGCGCTACGGCGTGGACGCGCTGCTGTTCACCGGCGTGGCCGGCGGCCTGGGCGCGGGCGTACGCGTGGGCGACGTGGTGGTCGCTGATGCCCTGCTGCAGCACGACATGGACGCCTCGCCGATCTTCCCGCGCTGGGAGATGCCGCTGTACGGCCGCTCGCGCTTCGAGGCCGACGCCGCGATGAGCGAGCGGCTGCGCGCGGCCGCCGCCGACGTGCTGGCGCACGCGGACACGCACCTGGGCGCGCAGGCGCTGGCCGGGTTCGGCATCGCGTCGCCCGCGGTGCACCGCGGGCTGATCATCAGCGGCGACCGCTTCGTCAGCACCGCGGCGGAAAGCGGCGCGCTGCGCGCGGCGCTGCCCGATGCGCTGGCGGTGGAGATGGAAGGCGCCGCGGTGGCCCAGGTCTGCCACGACCTCGGCGTGCCCTGCGCGGTGATGCGCACCATCTCGGACCGCGCCGACGACAGCGCTCACCTGGACTTCAACGCCTTCATCCGCGAGATCGCGAGCCGCTACAGCGTGGCCATCGTGCGCCGCTACCTGCGCGGCTGAGCGCTCAGTCGTCGCGCATGCGGCCGGCGACGATGTCGAAGCGGAACAGCCGGCACTCGATCGGCCCGTTCCACAGCGGCACGCGCCGGCTTTCCTTCAGGCGCATGCGCGAGGGCAGCTTCATGTCGGGGCTGAGCACCCAGGCGGTCCAGCCGCCGAAGTGGCGCTTCCAGTGCGCCGCCAGCCGGGGGAAGAAGTCGTCGGCCATGCCGGTCTCGTCGACGCTGCGCGCCACGCTGCCGCGCACCGCGATGCGCTCGCCGTAGGGCGGGTTCATCACCAGCGTGCCGTGCAGGCCCGGCGGCAGCGCGGGCGCCGGCCGCTGCAGCACGTCGCCGCCGTGCAGCTCGATCGCGTGCGCCACGCCCGCGCGCTCGGCGTTGCGGCGCGCGAAGTCGACCATGCGGAACGCCACGTCGCTGGCGTACACCGGCACCGCGGGGGCATGCACGCGCTCGCGCGCCTGCCGCTTCAGCTCGGCCCACTGGGCGCGCACCTGCGGCCCGGCGAACGGCGCCAGCCGCTCGAACGCGAAGGCGCGCCGCAGCCCCGGCGCGATGCCGCAGGCGATCTGCGCCGCCTCGATCGCGATGGTGCCGGAGCCGCAGCAGGGGTCCAGCAGCGCGCCGCCCTGGTCGGGCCGGCCTTTCCAGCCGGCCGCGGCCAGCATCGCGGCGGCCAGCGTCTCCTTCAGCGGCGCCTCGCCCTTGTCCTCGCGCCAGCCGCGCTTGAACAGCGGCTCGCCCGAGGTGTCGGCGTACAGCGTCGCGTGGTCCTCGGTCAGGTGCAGCATCACGCGCAGCAGCGGGCGGCGCGTGTCCACGTCCGGGCGCTCGCCCGCCTCCTCGCGCATCACGTCGCACAGCGCGTCCTTGATGCGCAGCGCCGCGAAGTTCAGGCTGCGCAGCGGCGAGCGCTGCGCGGTCACGTCGACCTTGAAGGTGTCCCGGGGGCTGATCCAGGCCTGCCACGGCACCTGGCGCGCCAGCGCGTAGAGGTCGTCCTCGCTGCGGTAGCGCCCGTGGGCCACCCGCACCAGCACGCGCTGCGCGAGCCGGCTTTCCAGGTTGAGCGCCATCACCGCGCGCGCATCGCCCCGCAGGGCGATGCCACCGCGCTCCAGCGTGCCGCTGGTCCCGGGCCCGAGGATGGCCATCGCCTCGTCGGCGAGCAGCGCCTCGACGCCTCCCGCGCAGGGCAGGAACAAGTCAAAGAGTGGTGCGTGCATGCAGAAGAAACGTCATGTCCTGGCGCCGGTCACCGACTCGCGGGGTCGTTGCCCGTGCGGCACCTGGCGCACATGCCCCCCTGGCTGCCGGGCCGGCGCGCTGGATGCAGGCGGCTTGCGCCGGCCCGGCGGCGACCGAAGGGCCGTACGGGGTGGGCCATCAGATGCTCTTGCGGAGATTGGCCGGCGCGATCTTCAGGGCCTCGCGGTACTTGGCCACCGTGCGGCGCGCCACCTGGATGCCCTGCTCCTCGAGCAGCTGGCTGATCTGGCTGTCCGACAGTGGCTTCTTCGGGTCCTCGGCGCTGACCAGCTGCTTGATCAGCGCGCGCACCGCGGTGCTCGACGCGTTGCCGCCCGCGTCGGTGTTGAGCGACGAGCCGAAGAAGTACTTCAGCTCGAAGGTGCCGAACGGCGTGGCCATGTACTTGGCGGTGGTCACGCGCGAGATGGTCGATTCGTGCAGGCCCAGCTCGTCGGCGATCTCGCGCAGCACCAGCGGCTTCATCGCGATCTCGCCGTGGCTGAAGAAGTTCTTCTGCCGCTCGACGATGGCCTGCGAGACGCGCTGGATGGTCTCGAAGCGCTGCTGGATGTTCTTCATGAACCAGCGCGCCTCCTGCAGCCGCGCGCTCAGGGCCTGGCCGCTGTCGCTGCTGCGCTGCTGCTTGAGCGCCTGCGCGTACAGGTCGTTGATGCGCAGCTTGGGCATCACGTCCGGGTTGAGCACCACCTTCCAGCCGCGCCCGGACTTCTGCACGATCACGTCCGGCACGATCACGTTGGCCTCGGCGCGCGTGAACGGCCGGCCCGGCTTGGGTTCCAGCGAGACGATCAGCGCCTGCGCCTGGCGCAGCAGCTCCTCGTCGGCGCCGGTGGCGGCCATCAGCTTCTTGACGTCGCGCCGCGCCAGCGCCTCGAGGTGGTCCTTGCAGATCATCAGCGCGATGATCTGCGCCTCGCTGCGCTCCATCGCGCGCAGCTGCAGGCACAGGCACTCGGACAGGCTGCGCGCGCCCACGCCGGTGGGCTCCATGTTCTGCAGCCACTTGAGCGCGCAGCGCAGGCGCTCGAGCAGGTCCTCGCGCGCCTCCGGGTCGTCGTTGCCGTCCAGCAGGCGCTCGGCGATCTCCTCCAGCGGGTCGGCGAGGTAGCCGTCCTCGTCGAGGGACTCGATCAGCACCATCACCGCCGCGGCGTCCTCGGGCGCCAGGCGCATGCCGAGCAGCTGCTGGCGCAGGTGGTCCTGCAGCGTGATGCCGGGCGAGGCGCGGTCGATCGGGTCGAGGTCGTCGTCGTCGACCGCCCCGTTGCGCGTGCTGGGCGTCTCGCGGATGCCGTCGAAGTCGTCGCGTTCGGTGCCGTTCTCCCAGTCGTCGCGCTCGGTGGCGCCCAGCTCGACCGTGTCCAGCGTGGGCGCGGCCTCGGCCGCATCGAAGCTGTCGGCGCCGGCCTGTTCGGCGTCGGCCGCGGCGCGCTCCTCGCGCGTCAGCGGACGCTCGGGCGCGGCCAGCGCGGGTTCGGCGGCGTAGTCCTCGTCGGGTTCGAGGAACGGGTTCTGTTCGAGCATCTGCTCGACCTCCTGGTGGAGTTCGAGCGTGGACAGCTGCAGCAGCCGGATCGACTGCTGCAGCTGCGGCGTCAGCGCCAGATGCTGCGAAAGACGGACCTGCAGGGAGGGTTTCATGCCGCTCATCGTGTGTTCATCACGCGGCCTTACATGCGGAAGTGCTCGCCGAGGTAGACCTTGCGCACGTCAGGGTTCTCGACGATGTCCGCCGGCGTGCCTTCGGCCAGCACCTGGCCCTCGCTGATGATGTAGGCGTGGTCGCAGATGCCCAGCGTCTCGCGCACGTTGTGGTCGGTGATCAGCACGCCGATGCCGCGCGCCTTCAGGAAATTGATGATGCGCTGGATCTCGATGACCGCGATCGGGTCGACGCCGGCGAACGGCTCGTCGAGCAGGATGAAGCGCGGCTGGGTCGCCAGCGCCCGCGCGATCTCGACGCGCCGGCGCTCGCCGCCGGACAGCGCCGGGGCGGGCGTGTGGCGCAGCTTCTCGATGCTCAGGTCGTGCAGCAGGCCGTTGAGGCGCTGCTCGATCGCCTCGCGCGACAGCGGCCGGCCGTCGGGGCCGTGCTGCAGCTCCAGCACCGCGCGGATGTTCTCGGCCACCGTCAGCTTGCGGAAGATCGAGGCTTCCTGCGGCAGGTAGCTCAGGCCCAGGCGCGAGCGCTCGTGGATCGGCAGGCGCTCGACGTTGCGCCCGTCCAGCGTGATCTCGCCGGCATCGGCGCGCACCAGGCCGACGATCATGTAGAAGCTGGTGGTCTTGCCCGCGCCGTTGGGACCGAGCAGCCCGACGACCTCGCCGCTGCGCACCGACAGGTGCACGTTCTTGACCACCTTGCGGGCGCCGTAGGTCTTCTGCAGGCCCCGGGCTTCGAGCCGGCTGGGGCCGGACTCGGACACGACGGCGCTCATGGCTGCTCCTGCGCGTCGGAAGCCGCCGGCGCGGGGGTGCCGGCCGAGCCGCGCGGCGACAGCGTGCCGCTGACGCGCCCGCCCCCGTCGGCGCTGCTGCCGCCGGCCACCGAGAACACCTCGGCGACGTTGTCGTAGGTGATGGTCTGCCCCCGGATCTCGTCGCTCAGCGTGGTGCCCACGTAGCGGCGCACCACCGCGGCACCGACCAGCCTGAGCGTGTCGGTGCGGCCGTCGTACTCGATGCGCTCGGCCTCGCCCTCGATGTATTCGTCGACCCGGTCGCGCTTCTGCCGGTAGTGCGCCGGCTTGCCGGCCGCGCCGATCGCCACGGCCCACTGGTGCCCCTCGGGCGTCTGCCGCACCTCGACGCGCGCGGCGCGCATGGTCATCGTGCCCTTGGTGATCTCGACGTTGCCGGTCAGCACGTTGATCTGCCGGGCATCGTCGTAGCGCAGCGCGTCGGCGGAGAAGTTCAGCGGCATGTCGCGATCCGCCCGCTCCGCCAGCGCCTGCGGCACCGCCAGCGCGAGCCCCAGGGCCAGGCCCAGGGCCGCCGCGCGGGGCTGCGGCAGGCAACGGAGGACAGAGGCGCCGGGGCGCTCAAACAGGTGGATCATGAGGCATGAAACTTGCAGTTCGCGTCCCATTCTACCCGGCCGGCCTGCCGGTGGAACGCGAGGAGGAAGGGGATGGGGCCGCGCGGTGCCAACTCCCGCACCGCTGCGCCCCTTTCACTGCTGCTGGCGCGCCAGCCCGATCAGGTGGTCGGCCACCTCGAGCGTGCGCTCGGGCGAGTTGGTCAGGCCGCCCGAGGTCCAGTAGCGGCCGGCCACGCCGATCGCCGGCACGCCGTCGATCCGGTAGCGGAACCACAGTTCGCGGGCATGGCGCGCGCGGGTCTCGACGTCGTCGGAGCGGTAGGCCTCGACGTACTGCTCGCGCTCGATGCCGTGCTCGGCCGCGAAGGCGGCCTGCTCGGCCTCGGTGTTGAGCGGCCGGCGATCGCGGTGGATCGCGTCGAACACCTTGCGGTGCAGGTCGTCTACCCGGCCCAGCGCCTCCAGCGCGTAGTACAGGCGCTGGTGCACGACGTAGGCGTCGCGCAGGGCCACCGGCACGCGGCGGAAGCTGACGTCGTCGGGCAGCTGCCGCTTCCACCGGTCGACCAGCGGCTCGAAGCGGTTGCAGTGCGGGCAGCCGTACCAGAAGAACTCGACCACGTCGATCCGCCCGGCGCCCAGCGTGCGCAGCGGCGGGTTCAGCACCATGTACTCGCGCCCGGGCTGCGGCACCTGCGCCCGCACGGACGGTGCGGCCAGCAGCGCACCCAGGCAGGCTCCGAGACCGGCGGTGAATTCACGACGTTTCATGGACGGTCCTCGCTCAGCAGAAATGTCGCCAGGCGGCACAGTGTGGCACGCGGGGGCTGCGGCGGGCGCTCAGCGCTGCACGCGCACCAGCGCGGCCTCGATGCCGCTGTCGGTCAGCTTCTCGCGCGCGGCGTCGGCCTCGGCCTGGGTGTTGTACGGGCCCAGGCGCACGCGGTAGACCACGCGCCCGCCCTGCTCGCGCTCGGTGATGCGCGCGCCGAACCCCAGCATCGCCAGGCGGGCGCGCTGCTGCTCGGCCTCTTCCATGCGGGCATAGGCGCCGGCCTGCACGAAGAAGGCCAGCGCCGGGTCGGCGCGGCCGGAGAGGATGGCCTCCGGGTCGCGCGTCGAGGAAGGCGCCGTCGCCACGGGCGGCTCGGCCGGACGCACCGAGCGCAGGCCCGGGGGCAGGGCGGCCGAGGCCGCCGGCAGCGCGGGCTGCGCCGGCGGCGTGGCGGCGGGCCGGCTGGCGGCACGGCCCTGCAGGGAGGCGTTCGGATCCCAGTTGCGGTTGCGCTCGGCTTCGGCCGCGTCCTGCTCCGCGGTGCGCGAGGGCACCTTGTTGACGAAAGGCACCGGCACCTTGGTGACGTAAAGCGCAACCCCCAGCGCCAGCGCCAGCCCGACGAGCAGGCCGACGATCATGCCGAGGAAGAAGCCGCCGCGTTGCTGTTTCATCTGCTCTTTCCTGTGAACGAAGCCGCCTCACGGGCCACGGGCCGCATGACACGAGTCGCGATTGTGCTCACATTTTCTCGGGCGCACCGACCCCGAGGATCGCCAGCCCGTTGCGCAGCACCTGCTTGGTGGCCGTCAGCAGCGCCATGCGCGCGCGCGTCAGCTCGGCGTCCTCCACCAGGAAGCGCACTTCCGCGTAGTAGGTGTGGTAGGCGCTGGCGACCTCGCGCAGGTAGAACGCGACGTCGTGCGGCGCCAGGCTGTCGGCAGCGCTCTTGAGCACGGCCGGGAACTCGGCCAGCTTGAGCATCAGCGCCGCCTCGGCCGGCTGCACCAGGTGCGACAGGTCGGCCGAGGCCAGCGTCGCCGGATCGCCGCCGTGGTCGCTCTGCCAGTTGCGGATCACCGAGCAGATGCGCGCGTGCGCGTACTGCACGTAATAGACCGGGTTGGCGTTGTCCTGTTCCAGCGCCAGGTCGACGTCGAACACGAACTCGGTGTCGGCCTTGCGGCTGATCAGGAAGAAGCGCACCGCATCGCGGCTGGTCCACTCGATCAGGTCGCGCAGCGTGACGTAGGAGCCGGCACGCTTGGAGATCTTGACCTCCTGGCCGCCCTTCATCACGGTGACCATCTTGTGCAGCACGTAGTCGGGGTACCCGGCCGGGATGCCGACGCCCGCGGCCTGCAGGCCGGCGCGCACCCGCGCGATCGTGCCGTGGTGGTCGGAGCCCTGGATGTTCACCACCTTGGTGAAGCCGCGTTCCCACTTGTTGATGTGGTAGGCCACGTCCGGCACGAAGTAGGTGTAGGTGCCGTCGGACTTGCGCATCACGCGGTCCTTGTCGTCGCCGTACTCGGTGGTGCGCAGCCACAGCGCGCCGTCCTGCTCGTAGGTCTTGCCGGCGTCGACCAGGCGCTGCACGGTCTGCTCGACCCGGCCGCTGGTGTACAGGCTCGATTCGAGGAAGTAGTTGTCGAACTTCACGCCGAAGGCCTGCAGGTCCAGGTCCTGCTCGTGGCGCAGGTAGGCGACGGCGAACTGGCGGATGCCGTCCAGGTCCTCCGGGTCGCCGGAGGCGGTGAACTCGCGGTCGTCGGCCTTGACGGTCTTCTTCGCGGCGAAGTCGGCGGCGATGTCGGCGATGTACTCGCCGTTGTAGGCCGCCTCGGGCCAGCCGGGGTCGCCGGGCTTGAGACCCTTCAGGCGCGCCTGCACCGACAGCGCCAGGTTGCCGATCTGCACGCCCGCGTCGTTGTAGTAGAACTCGCGGGTGACGTCCCAGCCCTGCGCCTCGAACAGGTTGCAGATCGCATCCCCCAGCGCCGCCTGGCGGCCGTGGCCCACGTGCAGCGGGCCGGTCGGGTTGGCCGAGACGAATTCCACCATCACGCGCCGGCCGTTGGACGGCTGGCGGCCGAAGCCGTCGCCGGCGGCGAGCACCTCGGCGACGACCTGCTGCTTGGCGGCCGGCTTGAGGCGCAGGTTGATGAACCCGGGCCCGGCGATCTCCATGCTCTCGACCCAGCGCTGGAAGGCCTCGCGCTGGCCGAGCCGCTCGACCAGCGTCTGCGCCAGTTCGCGCGGGTTCTTCTTCAGCGGCTTGGCGAGCTGCATGGCCGAGGTGCAGGCCAGGTCGCCGTGGGCGGCCTGCTTGGGATTCTCGAAGGCGGCCACGGGGGCCTGGCCGGGCGCGAGGGCGGCCAGCTCGTCGGCGAGCGCCTGCAGGAGTTCTTGTTTGGCACGAATCATGCGACGATTCTACTTTTCGCGTCCTAGTTGGCTTGCCGACATCCGGCAGGGGTGAAATGATGGGCGCTTCGCCCGCACCCCGTGTTCCTGCATGACTGCCCCCGACGCCTCCGTCGCCCCCTTCACGCACATCGGTGACTACCGGGTGCTGCGCAAGCTGGGCGAAGGCGCCACCAGCGAGGTCTTCCTCTGCCGCGACGAGTTCCGCGCCCGCGACGTCGCGGTCAAGCGCGTGCGCGATGCGGCGGTGCGCGATCCGGTCGACGGGCGCTACTACTCGCGCTTCTTCGCCGCCGAGGCAGCCCTGGTCGGCCGGCTGCAGCACCCGCACGTGGTGCAGATCTTCGACGCCTCCGACAAGCCGGAGGAGCAGTACCTGGTGATGGAATACGTGCCCGGCAGCACGCTGCGCAACTACTGCCGCGCCGACCAGCTGCTGCCGCTGGAGCTGATCGTCGAACTCGGCTTCAAGTGCGCGATGGCGCTGGACTACGTGTTCCGCCAGGGGCTGATCCACCGCGACATCAAGCCGGCCAACCTGCTGACCGTGGAGGTCAACGGCCACGTGACCGATGTCAAGGTCAGCGACTTCGGCAGCGTGCTGAACCTGGGCGCCGACGTGACCCAGGTGCACCGGGTCGGCTCGCTGACCTACATGTCGCCCGAGCAGCTCGACGGCGGCCAACTCAACGCCCAGTCGGACATGTACGCGCTGGGCGCGGTGCTGTACCACCTGATCACCGGCCACCCGCCGGTCGAGGCCGACTCCCAGGCGGCGATGATCCAGCGCATCCTGCACGCGCCGGTGGTGCCGCCCAGCGAGCGCCGCCACAGCATGCACCCGGCGGTGGACGAGGTCATCATGCGCGCGCTCAACAAGCGCCCCGAGCACCGCTACGAGAGCTGGGAGGAGTTCGCCAACGCGCTGGCCTCGCTGGTCACCAACCGCCACGTGCCGCGCGGCAACATGCAGGTGGTGCTCGATTCCGAGCGCTTCAACCTGCTGCGCAAGCTGGACTTCTTCCGCAACTTCGACGACGTCGAGCTGTGGGAGGTGGTGCACCAGGCGCGCTGGCAGCGCTTCCCGGTCGGCCACAAGCTGATGAAGCGCGGCGAGCGCGGGCGCGACTTCCACATCATCGCCCAGGGCGCGATCGAGGTGTACCGCGACGGCAAGAAGGTCGAGACGCTCAAGGCCGGCATGCTGGTCGGGGAAATGGCCTACCTCGCGCCGAGCAAGGACACCCGGCTGCGCACCGCCGACGTGGTCGCGATCGAGCCGATCACGACCATCTCGTTCACCCCGGAGACGCTGGGCCAGCTGAGCCTGGCCTGCCGTGGCCGCTTCAACGAGGCCTTCATCGGGGTGCTGGTGCGCCGGCTGCACGCCGCGCACGAGGCCCTGTCGCACCCGCAGCGCATCCTCTGAGCCGGGCCTGCGGGACCGCTGCCACCCCCCGGTTTCCGGCATGCCGCAGGCGCGGAGGCTGTTGCACAATCGCGCTCAGTCCTGCTGGCCGATGAGCACCGACCCGCCCCGTCTCCCGCAGTCCTTCCCGCCTGCCGAGGCGCAGGGCGGTGCTGCCTTGCAGCAGACCCTGCTGGAGTACCAGGCGATCTTCGACCACGCTCCGGTCGGGGTCGCGGTGACCCGCGGCCGCCGCATCCAGCGCGCCAACCGCCGTTTCGAGCAGATGTTCGGCTGGCCGCGCGGCGCGCTGACCGACCGCACCGGCGAGTCCGTCTGGACCACCCCCGAGGACTACGCCGAGATCGGCCGCCTGGCCGCCCGCACGCTGGCGCGCGGCCAGCCGTTCGAGGTCGAGCGCCCGATGCGCCGCCGCGACGGCAGCACCTTCTGGGCCCGGGTGCGCGCGATGCCGATCGACCCCGCGCACCCCAGGGACGGCCCCACCGTCTGGATCATCGAGGACATCAGCGCCTACCGGCAGGCCCTGGACGCCCTGCAGCGGGCCCAGCGCGAGCTGGAGCAGCGGGTGCAGGAGCGCACCGAGGCGCTGTCGCTGGCCTACGCCCAGCTGCGCCGCGAGATCGAGGAGCGGGAAAGCGCCGAAAGCCAGGTCCGGCACCTGGCCGAGCACGACCCGCTGACCGGGCTGCCCAACCGGCGGCAGCTGGAGCTGCGCCTGGCCGAGGCGCTGCGCGAGGCGGCCGCACGCGGGCGCGGGGTCGCGGTCGTGTTCATGAACCTGGAGCGCTTCAAGACCATCAACGACTCGCTCGGCCACGTCGCCGGCGACCGGCTGCTGCAGCAGGTCGCCCGGCGCATCCGCCAGTGCGTGCCGGCACGCGACACGGTGGCCCGCCTGGGCGGCGACGAGTTCGTCCTGGTGCTGCCGGACATCGCCGGCGCCGAGGACGTCGCGCCGGTGGCCGCGCGGGTGGCCGACGAGGTGGCGCGCCCCTACGAGGTCGACGCGCAGGAGCTGCGCGTGACACCGACGCTGGGCATCAGCCTCTACCCCGACCACGGCGACACCCCCGAGCTGCTGCTCGCCCAGGCCGCCGCAGCGATGTACCAGGCGCGCGCCGAGGGCCGGCGCGGCTACCAGTTCTTCAGCGGTCGCACCGACGCCTCCTCGTCGCAGCGCCTGCGCCTGGAGAACGACCTGCACCGCGCGATCGAGCGCGGCGAGCTCGTGCTGCACTACCAGCCGCGCTACGAGCTGGCCACCGGCGCGCTGTGCGCCTGCGAGGCGCTGCTGCGCTGGCAGCACCCGCAGCGCGGCGAGGTCAGCCCGACCGAGTTCGTGCCGCTGGCCGAGGAAAGCGGGCTGATCGCGCCGATCGGCGCCTGGGTGCTGCGCGAGGCCTGCCGGCAGCTGCAGCGCTGGCAGGCGCAGGGGCTGGACGTGCGGCCGGTGTCGGTCAACCTCTCGGCGCGCCAGTTCCGCCACCAGGAGCTGCTGTCCATGGTCCACGCGGTGCTGGACGAGACCGGCGTGGCCCCGCACCTGCTCGAGCTGGAGATCACCGAGACCACGCTGATGCACAACACCGGCGAGACGCTGTCCATCCTCGGCCAGCTGCACGCGCTGGGCATCCGGATCTCGGTCGACGACTTCGGCACCGGCTACTCGAGCCTGGCCTACCTGAAGCGCTTCCCGGTCGACATGCTCAAGATCGACCGCTCCTTCGTGCACGACCTGTGCACCGACGACGACGACGCGATCATCGTCAGCGCCATCATCGGGCTGGCGCGCAGCCTGCAGCTGCGCGTGGTCGCCGAAGGGGTGGAGACGCCCGAGCAGGTGGACTTCCTCAAGCAGCGCGGCTGCGACGAGGCGCAGGGCTTCCTGTTTGGCGTGCCGCTGCCGGCCGGGCGCTTCGGCGCGCTGCTGGGCCGGCCTGCCTGATCCGTCACGCCGGCGGCCACGCGCATAGACCCGGCTGCCGGCACGCCGATCGCGTCCGCGGAATAATGCGGATCGTGAATCCGCCGCGCCGGGCCAGTGCCCCCAGTTTTTCCTCCCTCGAGTTCCGCCGTGCCCTGGGCATGTTCGCCACCGGCGTCACCATCGTGACCGGGCGCGACGTCGACGGCCGGCTCGTCGGCCTGACCGCCAATTCCTTCAACTCGGTGTCGCTGGAGCCGCCGCTGGTGCTGTGGAGCCTGGCGCGCCGCGCCGGCTCCATGCCTGCCTTCGCGCGCGGCTCGCACTACGCGATCCACGTGCTGGCCGCCGAGCAGATGCCGCTCGCGGAGCGCTTCGCGAGCAAGCACGTCGACCGCTTCGCCGGCGTCGCCTACCGGGAGAACGCCTGCGGCGTGCCGGTCATCGACGGCGCGGCCGCGGTGTTCGAGTGCTTCAACCGCAGCCAGTACGAGGAGGGCGACCACGTCATCTTCGTCGGCGAGGTCGAGCGCTGCTCGCACCGCCCGGACGCGGCGCCGCTGCTGTTCCACGGCGGGCGCTACTTCACCGAGCTGCCGCTGTGAGCTGCGCCTCGACGTAGCGGCGCTCCTGGGTGAGCCCGCCGTAGCCGTAGGCGTCGCCCCGCACCTCGTCGACCAGCACGTAGCTCGCCGGATGCAGCGGGCCGAGCAGCCCCTGCATCGCCTCGTGTACCGCCGCGACGTAGCGCGCCTTCTCGTCCTTGGTGTTGGTGCCTTCGGTGACCGAGATGCGCAGCTGGTAGCTCGCCCGCGCCTGGGCGTCCAGCGCGCGCCGTCCGATGAACCACTGTGCCGGCGGCACCGGCTCCAGATGCACCGCGGTGACCTCGGGCTGCTTGCCGAGCAGGGCAGCCGTCAGCGTGGTGACGCAGTCGGCCAGTTCGTGGGGCGCGACCGACCGTTCGGGGTCGGCGCTGTAGCGCAGGTGGGCGAAGGGCATTGCAGGCTCCCGTGTCGTGGTGATCCCACTGTAGGTTTGCGCGGATGCACGAACAAGGCGAACATCGGCATACCGGGTCTGCAGGAACGCACAATGCCGCCCGCCTCCGCACTGAACTGGGACGACCTGCGCTACGCACTGGCGATCGCCGAGGCCGGCTCGCTGACGGGGGCGGCGCGCCGGCTCGGCGTGCAGCACTCGACCGTGCTGCGCCGCCTCGACGCCCTGGAGCGACGGCTCGGGGCGCGGCTGTTCGACCGCCACCGGCAGGGCTACGCCCCCACCGAGGCCGGCGAACTGCTGGCCGCGCAGGCGCGGCGCATGCAGCCGCAGATCGACGAGATGACCCGGCGCATCGCCGGGCGCGACCTGCAGCTGACCGGCACGGTGCGGCTCAACACCTCGTACATCGCGATGCTCTACCTGCTGCCGGAGCCGCTGGCGGCCTTCGCGCGGGCGCACCCGGGCATCGAGGTCGAGGTGGCCGAGGCGATGGCGCTGGTGGACCTGTCGCGGCGCGATGCCGACGTGGCGCTGCGCATCAGCACGCAGGTGCCGCAGCACCTGGTCGGACGCCAGCTCGGCACGGTGCGCTTCCGCGTCTACGCGCGCCGGGGTGCCCCCGGCCTGCCCCGGCAGCCGCTGCCGCTGGCGGACCTGGTCGACGGGCTGCCGTGGATCGGCTACGAGCGCGACGCCTCGGGCACCTTCTACCAGCGCTGGATGCGCGGCCACGTGCCGCCCGAACGGGTGCGCCTGCGCGTGGACCTGTTCCACTCGATGGCTGCGATGCTGCGCACCGGGCTGGGCGTGGGCGCGCTGCCGACCTTCGTCGGCGCGCAGGAACCCGAGCTGGTGGCGGTCTCGAACGACCTCGCCGGCCTGGCCACGCCGATGTGGCTGCTGACGCATCCCGACCTGCGGCGCACCGCACGCATCCGCGACTTCATGCAGCACGTGGGCGAGGCGGTGGCGCAGCAGCTGTCCGCGCAGGACGACGCGCACTGAACGCGCGGCCCTTGAAACCCGCCACCGGCGCACGCACATGTGCACCAGGCCACGCTGTGCGGGGCCGTGCTGCCAGGAAGGACCGCCGATGCTGATTGCCTGCGCCCGTTGCCACACCGTCAACCGCGTGCCCGATGCGCGCCTGGCGGACGACCCGGTCTGCGGGCGCTGCAAGCAGGCGCTGCTGCCCGACCACCCGGTCGACCTCGACGACGCCAGCTTCGACGCGGTGGTGGGCGCCACCGAGCTGCCGGTGGTGGTCGACGTGTGGGCCCCCTGGTGCGGGCCCTGCCGCATGATGGCGCCCCAGTTCGAGCAGGCCGCGCGCGAGCTGAAGGGCCAGGCCCTGTTCGCCAGGCTCAACAGCGACGACAACCCGCGGACCGCGGTCCGCCATCGCATCCGCAGCATCCCCACCGTGCTGCTGTTGCGCGGCGGCCGGGAAACCGACCGCCGCACCGGTGCGATGTCGGCCCGCGACCTCGTACGCTGGCTCCAGCCAGGGCGCTGACACCTCCTCCTCCCCTGCCGGCGCCCTGCCGGAGCCCGCGCGCGGGTTGCCGTCGTGTTGACCGCTACCCCCCCGGGGGGCCTCACCACCAGGATTCGAACTGCACGCCGATCGACGAGCCGCTCTTGCGGTCGCCATAGACCTGGCTCAGGCGCGAGCTGCCCAGGCCGGTGTCGGCGTTGATCGCGTCCTGCGCCGCGTCGTTCCAGCGCGCGTAGGTGTAGAACAGGCGGATCGTCGGGCGCGAGCTGGGCAGGTTGCCCGCCGAGATCGCCCCGGCCAGCGTCAGCTTGGTCAGGTTGCGGGTCGGGCCGCCTTCGGGCTTGATCACGTCATGGCCCAGCTCGACCAGTGCGCGGAACGGCCCGCTGATGTGGGTGTCGGTGCGCCCGCCCAGCGAATACCACTTCTCGTCCTCGCCGTTGACGCGCTTGAGGCGGTACTCGGCGATCAGGTCCCACCCAGTGCGGATGCCCTCGAGCATGCCGGTCTGCTGCAGCACGGCGCGCCACTGGCGGAAGTCGTCCGCCCGCTCGATCTTCGCGCCGACGAAGGTGCTGCCGCCCAGCGTGCCCTGCGTCACGTGGTACAGGCCCAGGCGGGTGTGGGCGTTCTTCTCGGCCTTGGGCGTGGGCGGGTTGGTCGACTGGTCCTTGCTGGACGTGGTGTTGGCGTAGCCAAAGTACACCGCCAGCTCGCTGTTGGCCAGCGTCGGGATGCCGGTGTAGCGGAACGCGTGCTCGTAGCGGTTCTCCACCGCCGACGGCGCGCGCGGGTTCATCAGGAAAGCGTAGCTGAACTTGCCGATGCCCAGCTCCATGTCCTCGATGCCGGCGCCGTCGCCGTCGTGGTTCTCGAGGAACTGGTCGTTGATGCCCAGCTGCACGCGGTCGTAGAAGCGCCGGCCGGCCCAGACCTTGCCGTTGGACAGCTGCGGGATGCCCAGGCCGTAGGCGTAGGCCTGGCCGAAGCGCGCGGTCAGCTCGCTGGTGCCCGCTTCCTCGTCGCCCCAGGCGCGGTAGACCGAGGGCATGAAGTGCACGTACCAGCGCCCGCCGCCCTCGATCTCCGCCACCTTGGCGGCGAAGCTGGGCTCGATCACGTAGTCGCACTCGTTGCCGAGACGGTACTTGGTGTCGGCCCCGGGCAGCTGGAAGCACACCATGGTGCCGCCGCGCGCGTTGACGCCGGTGGCGGCGCGGGCATAGCCCGAGAACTCGATCGACACGTTGTTCTGCGCGGCGGCTCCGGCAGCGGCCAGGGCCAGCGCAGCGCCTGCGACCAGGCGTCGCTTCGGGGCGCGCATGCGCGCCTGCATCAGGTCAGACAGTCTCACTTTGGTCTCCTCCTACAGAACTGCGCCGCCGGGCAGGCGGCACCCACGAATCCGGCGGTCCGGATGAAAACGTTTACACATCGGGCACAGCCTCGTGCCGGGCGATCGATGCCGCCCTTGCGGTCACTGCCGTGCCGACGGCACTCCCTCCTTGCGTCTTACAGGCGCCGCTGCGTCGCGGCGTCGAACACGGACACCTTGCTCACGTCGATCTCGAAGCCGACCACCTGGTCGGGCCGCACGTCCAGGTCGGCCGCCGACTGCACCGCGATCGACTGGCCACGGGCATCGAGCCAGGTCACCAGGTGCGCGCCCATCGGCTCGACCAGCGCGACCCGCGCGGTGCCGGTCTGCGCACCGTTGACCGGTTTCAGCATCACGTGCTCCGGCCGGATGCCGAGCACGACCTGCGCGCCGTGAGGGGGCGCGGCCTGGAACGGGTAGCTGCCCAGGTCCACCTCCACGCAGGCGGACGTGAAGCGGGCGCGCCCGCCTTCGAAGCCCAGCCGCCCTTCGACGAAGTTCATGCCCGGCGCACCGAGGAAGCCGGCCACGAACATGTTGGCCGGCTGGTGGTAGACGTCGGCCGGCGAGCCGATCTGCTGGATGCGACCATCCTTCATCACCGCGATGCGGCTGGCCAGCGTCATCGCCTCGACCTGGTCGTGGGTGACGTAGATCATGGTCGAGCGCAGCTCCTTGTGCAGCTGCTTGAGCTCGCGGCGCAGCTCGGCGCGCAGCTTGGCATCGAGGTTGGACAGCGGCTCGTCGAACAGGAACACCGCGGCCTCGCGCACCAGTGCCCGGCCGATCGCCACGCGCTGGCGCTGGCCGCCCGACAGCTGCGAAGGCTTGCGGTGCAGCAGGTCGCCCAGGTGCAGCATCTCGGCCGCGCGCTTCACGCGCCGCGCGATCTCGTCCTTGGGCACGCCCGCGATGCGCAGCCCGAACGACATGTTGCGTTCCACGCTCATGGTCGGATAGAGCGCGTACGACTGGAACACCATGCCGATCGAGCGGTCCTTGGGATCGGCCCAGGTGACGTCCTCGCCGGCGATCTCGATGCGCCCGGCGTGCACGTCCAGCAGCCCCGCGATCGAGTGCAGCAGGGTGGACTTGCCGCAGCCCGAGGGCCCGAGCAGCACCAGGAACTCGCCTTCCTCGACCTTGAGGTTCAGGTTCTCGAGGATGGACACGGGGCCCATGCGGACCTGGAGATCTTCGATGCAGACGCTGGCCATGTACGTTTCGTTCCCGACTGCTGGATTCAACCCTTGACCGCCCCGGCCGCGATGCCGCGCACGAACCAGCGCCCGGAGAAGAGGTACACCGCCAGCGGCACCAGCGACGTGAGGATGGTGGCGGCCATGTTCACGTTGTAGAGGCGCTCGCCGGTGGTGGTGTTGATGATGTTGTTCAGCTGCACCGTCATCGGCAGGTTCTCGCGGCCGGCGAACACCAGCCCGAGGATGAAGTCGTTCCAGATGCCGGTGACCTGCATGATCACGGCCACGACGACGATCGGCACCGACATCGGCAGCATCAGCTGGAAGAAGATGCGCCAGAAGCCGCCGCCGTCCACGCGCGCCGCGTGGAACAGCTCCATCGGCAGGCTGGCGTAGTAGTTGCGGAACAGCAGCGTCATCACCGGCATGCCGAAGATCACGTGGATGAGCACGATGCCCGGCAGCGTGCCGTACAGCGACAGCCCGGCGAAGGCGCGCACCAGCGGGTACATCAGCACCTGGTAGGGCACGAAGGCGCCCAGCATCAGCACGCCGAACAGCCACGCGCCGCCGCGCGGGCGCCAGAACGACAGCGCATAGCCGTTGACGGCACCGGCCAGGATCGACAGCACCGTGCTCGGCACGACGATCGCCACCGAGTTCCAGAACCCGGTGCGGATGCCTTCGCACTGCAGCCCGGTGCAGGCCGCCGACCACGCGGTGATCCACGGCTCGACCGTCGGCTGCGTCGGCAACGCGAAGATGTTGCCGAGCCTGATCTCGTCCATCGGCTTGAACGAGGTGACCAGCATCACGTACAGCGGCAGCAGGAAGAACGCCGCCGCCGACAGCAGGAAGACGTACAGCCCGACACGCCCGGCGGTCCAGCGCGTGCGCCGGCGCACCGCCGGCCGCACCGCGGTGCGGGACGCAGGGGCCTCGGTGGCGGGGCGCATGACCGTGGGAGGCGCGGCGCTCATCGGGCCGCCTCCCGCCGCGCCGCGGCGCGGCTGCGCGCATACAGGTAGGGGGCCGCCAGCGCCAGCACGGTCAGCAGCATGACGGTGGAGGCGGCCGAGGCCAGCCCGATGTTGGCCCGGGTGAACAGGTTGTCCATGATGAACTTGGCGGGCACTTCGCTGGCGGTGCCCGGTCCGCCCTGGGTCATCGCGACGACCACGTCGTAGACCTTCACGACCGCCACCGCGAGCAGCACGATGGCGGTGGCGAACGCCGGCCACAGCATCGGCAGCACGATGCTGACGTAGTAGCGCCAGCGCGGGATGCCGTCGATGCGCGCAGCCTTCCACAGGCTCTCGTCGATGCCGCGCAGCCCGGCCAGCAGCAGCGCCATCACCAGGCCCGAGGCCTGCCAGACCGCGGCGATCACGACCGCGTAGATGACCTTGTCCTGGCTGACGATCCAGTCGAAGGTGAAGGCCTCCCAGCCGAAGCCGCGCAGCGTCGCCTGCAGCCCGAGCTCCGGGTTCATGATCCACTGCCAAGCCAGGCCGGTGGCGACGAAGGACATCGCGTACGGATACAGGAACACGGTGCGCAGCACGCCCTCGCCCATGACCTGCTGGTCGATGAACACCGCCAGCAGGAAGCCGAGGACAAGGCAGGCGAGGATGAACAGCACCCCGAAGATGGCGACGTTGTGCAGCGAGATGATCCAGCGCTCGGTGTCGAACAGCCGGACGTACTGCGCCAGGCCGACGAAGGCGCCGGTGGGCAGCGTGCGCGAGCTGGTCAGCGAGATCCACACCGACCAGCCCACCGTGCCGATGTAGGCCAGCAGCACGGTGGCCGCCAGCGGCAGCAGCGCGGTGTAGACCGTCCATCGGCGCAGCAAGGTGGGAAGCCTGGCTCTCATGGCGTCTCCATCGTCGGGACGGCGGCCGGCGCACCGGCCGCCCGGTGCCCGCTCAGCCCTGCAGCGCCGCTGCGAAAGCCCTGGCGGCGTCATCCACCGACTGGTTGGTGTTCCAGTACTTGGTGATGACGTCCTGCAGCGCACCGTTGACGTCGGGCGTCACGAGCATCTCGGCATTGGGCAGGTGGCGCGACGGATCCTTCATGATGCGGATGCCGGCCTGCGCGCAGACGTCCATCGTGCTCGAATCGACGTCGGTGCGAATCGGGATCGACCCCTTCTTGTTGTTGAACGCCACCTGGGTGGCCGGCGAGGTCATCAGCGTCGCCAGGGTCTGCTGCGCCTTCACGACGTTCGGGTCCTTGCTCTTGGGAAACACGAACACGTCGCCGGTGATGATGTAGGGCGACTTCTCGCCCAGGCCCGGGAAGCAGCCGTACTCCTTGCCCGGCGTCAGCCGGGCGCCGGCGAACTCGCCCTTGGCCCAGTCGCCCATGATCTGCACGCCCGCCTTGCCGGAGATCACCATCGCGGTCGCGTCGTTCCAGTTGCGTCCGGCCGAGCCGGCATCGACGTAGTCGCGCATGCGCTTGAACAGCGAAAGCACCCGCTTGAACTCGGGCGAGTTCACCGCCTTGGCGTCGGCGTCGCGGTAGACCTTGAGGAACAGGTCCTTGCCGCCGACGTTGGCCAGCAGCGTGTCGAAGGTGATCTTCTCCTGCCAGGGCTGGCCGCCCAGCGCGAGCGGCACGTAGCCGGCGGCCTTGAGCTTGTCGAGCGCGGCGAAGAACTCGTCGATGTCCTGCGGCTCGCGCTGGATGCCGGCCTTCTGGAACGCCTCCTTGGAGTACCAGAACCAGCCGATCATGTGGATGTTGACCGGCACCGCGTAGTAGTGGCCCTTGACCTTGACGCTGCTGATGATGGGCGCGGGCAGCATGCGGTCCCAGCCTTCCTTGCGGGCCACCTCGTCCAGGTCGCTCAGCAGCCCTTCCTCGATCAGGTCGTGGAACTGCTTGGAGATGTTGAACTGCGCCGCGGTCGAGGGGTTGCCGCCGACGATGCGGTTGACCACCGTGGCGCGTGCGGCCTCGCTGCCGGCGATCGCGTTGTCGATCCAGGTGCCGCCGGCGGCCTTGAAGGCCTCGGCGAACTCGCGCATCGCGGCGGACTCCCCGCCGGAGGTCCACCAGTGGATGACTTCGGCCTTCAGGCCTTGCGCCTGGACGGTGACGGCGGCCGTGACCAGGGCCGCGGCGGCGGCGACTTGTCGGATCGAAAACCTCATGTCTGTCTCCTCGGGCGTGGCGAGCTTACGTGCTCGGTCTTCAGTTGCGAAAGGCGGGTACGACCATGCGGCTCAGGGCTGGCGCGAGGCCAGGAAATCGCGGATCGCCAGCGCGCTGTCCTTCAGCGTGCGGGCCTGGGTCTGGTAGTCGACGTGGACGATCCCGAAGCGGCGCGAATAGCCGAAGGCCCACTCGAAGTTGTCCAGCAACGACCAGATGAAGTAGCCGCGCACGTCCACGCCTTCGCGGATCGCCTCGTCCACCGCGGCCAGGTGGCGGTCGATATAGCTCAGGCGTTCGGGATCGTGCACCCGGCCGTCCTCGACGCGGTCGTCGCAGGCACAGCCGTTCTCGGTGATGTAGATCGGCGGCAGGTTGGGGTAGGCCTGGCGGAAGCCGGTCAGCAGTCGGCGCAGGCTGTCCGGGTGCACCTCCCAGTCCATCTGGGTGCGCTCCAGCCCGTCGACGCGCACCTCGACGAAACCGTTGGCGCCGTCGCTCCGCACGTGGCTGCGGTAGTAGTAGTTGATGCCCAGGTAGTCGATCGGCCGGCCGATGACCTCCATGTCCCCGGGCAGCACCAGCGGCTCGGTGCGCGGCCACAGGCGGAACAGGTCGTCGGGGTAGCGCTGCCGCAACAGCGCATCGAGGATCCAGGCGTTGTGCTGGACCTCGTACAGGTGCGCCGCGTCATGGTCCTCCGGCGTCGGGCGGGCCGGCGCGGCGGCCCCCACGTTCGCGACGATGCCGCGCGGCGCCTGCGGGTCGTTGGCCTGCAGCGCCGGCAGCGCCAGGCCGTGCCCGAGCAGCAGGTGGTGCAGCGCCTGGGTCGCGTAGCGCCGGTCGGTGCGGCCCGGGGCATGGTGCCCGTTGCCGTAGCCCAGGTAGGCCGAGCACCACGGCTCGTTCAGCGTGGCCCAGGCGGTGACGCGGCCGGCCAGCTCGCGGCTGACCAGGTCGGCATAGTCGGCGAAGCGGTAGCTGGTCTCGCGGTTGAGCCAGCCGCCGCGGTCCTCCAGGTGCTGCGGCAGGTCCCAGTGGTACAGCGTCACGTAGGTCTGCACGCCGCGCTCGCGCAGGCGGTCGAGCAGGCGCTTGTAGAAGTCCAGCCCCTTCTCGTTGCGGCTGCCGTCGCGCTGCATGACGCGCGGCCAGGCGATCGACAGGCGATAGGCGTCGACGCCCAGGTCCGCGATCAGGTCCACGTCCTCGGCCCACTTCTCGTAATGGCGGCAGGCCACGTCGCCGGTGTCGCCGTTGAGCACCTTGCCCGGCGTGCGGCAGAACGTGTCCCAGATCGACGGCAGGCGGCCGTCCGCGTCGCTCGCGCCCTCGATCTGGAACGCGGCGGTGGCCACCCCCATCAGGAATCCCTTGCGCCGGACCGGCGAGTCCGGCCGCAGGTGGACCAGCCCGGATGAGCCATCCGAACGTTGCATCGACACTGTGCGTCTCCTCGTGTGCAGTTCAGCCACCGCGGCGCGCCGGCCGCGGAAGAAGGCGGTGCCGGGCTCCCGCCGGCACGCCCCGCCGGCCGTCGGGAGGGCGCCCGGCGCCGTTTGAAATCGTTTTCACAACGGGCGTGATTTGAGCGGGGTGCGGAAAGGCTGTCAACTCATGGTTGACCCTAGGTTGTTTCCCCTCCGTTTCCCTCTGAATGGAGCGCAGCAGGCCCTGGTTACAATGCCGTTCCACCCCATCGTCCGGCCTTGGAGAGAGTGTGAAAACGAAAAGCAAACCCGCCCGCGACGCCGGGGGCTCGGCCACCCTGCTCGAAGTGGCGCGGGCCGCCGGCGTCTCGGCCGCCACGGTCTCGCGCATCCTCAACGGCGGCGCGCGCGTCTCGGAAGCCAAGCGGGCCGCGGTCGAGGCCGCGATCGCCGCGCTCAACTTCAAGCCCAACGCGCTGGCGCAAAGCCTCAAGCGCGGCCGCTCGCTGACCTTCGGCGTGCTGACGCAGAGCGTGGACAGTCCCTTCTTCGCCGAGACGCTGCTGGGCATCGAGGCGGCGCTGGCCGGCACCGGCTATGAACCGCTGATCGCCAGCGGGCACTGGAATCCCCAGGAGGAAGCCGACCGCCTGCGCCGCCTGCTGGCGCGCCAGGTCGACGGCCTGATCGTGCTGTTCGGCAAGCTGTCCAACGACGAACTGCAACGCTTCGCGCTGCACGTGCCGGTGGTGGCCACCGGGCACGAGCTGCGCAGCCCCCGCGCGCTGGCGTTCCGGCTGGACAACGAGCTGGGCGGCTACATGGCCACGCGCCACCTGCTCGACCTCGGCCACCGCGACATCGCCCACATCACCGGCGACCTCGCGCACGCCGACGCGGTCGACCGCCTGGCCGGCTACCGGCGCGCGCTGGCCGAAGCGGGCGTGCCGTACGACGAGCGCCTGGTGGTGCAGGGCAACTTCAAGGAACCCGGCGGCGTGATGGCGGCGAACCGCCTGCTCGACGCGGGGGTGCCGTTCACCGCCATCTTCGCGGCCAACGACCAGACCGCCTATGGCGCGCACCTGGCGCTGTACCGCCGCGGCATCCGCGTGCCCGACGACATCTCGCTGATCGGCTTCGACGACCTGCCCAGCTCGCTCTACACCACGCCGCCGCTGACCACGGTGCGCCAGCCGATGTTCGACGTCGGCCGGCTCGCCGCGCAGGCGCTGCTGAGGATGGTCGAGGGCGAGCCGGCGACGCTGGACGAGCTGCCCGAGCTGTCGCTGGTGGTGCGCGAGACCACGCGGCGGCTGCGCTGACGTCCCGGCACCGAGGGTCGGCCCCGCTGCACGCGCCGCGGCGCGCAGGCAAAATTCATCGGATGACCGACCACCGCCGCCCGCATCTCGATTCCCTCGCCGTCGCGCTGCTCGTCGGCTGCTGCCTGCTCTGGGGCCTGCAGCAGATCGTCGCCAAGGCCACCCTGCCGCTGATGCCGCCCGTGATGCAGGCGGCGCTGCGCTCCGCCGTCGCCGCACTGCTGGTGTGGGCCTGGGCCGCCGCGCGCGGCATCCCGATGTTCCAGCGCGACGGCACGCTGCCCGGCGGCGTCATCGCCGGCGTGCTGTTCGCGCTCGAGTTCATCTGCATCTACGTGGGGCTGGGCTACACCGCCGCCTCGCGCCTGGTGGTGCTGCTGTACCTCTCGCCCTTCGTCGTCGCCGCCGGCATGCCGTTCATCGCGCGCAGCGAGCGGCTCGCCGCGCTGCAGGTGGGCGGGCTGGTGCTCGGCTTCGTCGGCGTGGCGATCGCGTTCAGCGAGGGGCTGTCGGCCAACGGCAGCGACCCGCGGCGCTGGATCGGCGACGCGCTCGCGGTCTCGGCCGCGGTGCTGTGGGGCGCCACCACGCTGGCCATCCGCGCCACGCGCCTGAGCACCGCCGCGCCGGAGAAGACGCTGTTCTACCAGCTGGCCATCTCGGCCCTGGTGCTCGGCCCGGTCTCGCTGCTGTGGGGCGAGAGCTGGCCAGCGCAGTGGACCGCGGGGCTGTGGGGCTCGATGTTCTTCCAGTCGGTGATCGTCGCGTTCATCAGCTACCTGGTGTGGTTCTGGCTGATCCGCCACTACCCGGCCACGCGCCTGGCCTCGTTCACCTTCCTCACCCCGCTGCTCGGGCTGATGATGGGCTGGGTGATCCTCGGCGAGACCATCACCCCGCAGCTGCTGGTCGCGCTGGCCTGCGTGGCCGCCGGCATCTGGCTGGTCAACCGCAAGCAAGGCTGACCCGCCCCCGGGGCGCGGCGCCCCTGGCCATGGGGAACGCACCGCCCGGGGCGGGATCGGGCTGCGCGCGCCGCAGCGCAACCCCGGCCTGCCGGCGCGCTTCCGGGGCGGCGAGACCGTGCGATGCCCGTGACGCCGCGTTGACGCGCGGGCGGCGCTGCGACCGGCGCCGTCCCTAGAATGCGGCGCATGACATCCCGCCCTGCGGCACCGCCGCTTCCCGCGTACCGACGCAAGCTCTTCTGGGTCGCGCTGCTCTATTTCTCCGAAGGCCTGCCGCTCGGCGTCTTTTACGACATCTTCCCGGTCTACTTCCGCCAGCAGGGCGTGAACCTGGCCGACATCGGCCTGCTCAGCCTGCTCGGCCTGGCCTGGACCGTGAAGTTCCTGTGGGCCCCGGCGATCGACTGGGCCCGCCACCACCGCTGGTGGATCGCCGGCGCCAACTTCGGCATGGCCGCGGTGATGGCGCTGTTCGCCGGCTCGCCGGGACTGGGGCCGTGGGTGTGGGTGGCGATCGGCGCGTTCACGATGCTGTCGGCCACCAACGACATCGCCACCGACGGCTACACGATCGAGCTGCTCGACAAGCGCGAGTACGGCATGGCCAACGGCTTCCGCATCGGCTTCTACCGCGTGGGCATGCTGACCGCCGGCGCGGTGCTGATGCTGTCGGGCTGGTTCGGCTGGACGCTGGCCTACCTGCTGGGGGCCGCGGTGTTCCTGCTCAACGGGGGCGTGGTGCTGCTGGCGCCGCGCGAGCAGCCGCGCGCCAGGGTGGCGCCAGGCGGCGCGGCGCGCGAGTTCCGGCTGCTGCGCGACCAGCCGCTGTGGGTCGGGGCGCTCGCGCTGGTGCTGCTCGGGCTGCTGTGGCCGGTGCTGCCTCCGGTCGCGCGCGCGGCCGGCTGGGACGGGCTGAACGCGGTGGCCGGCACCTGGTGGTTCCGCGGCGCGCTGCCGGTGGGGCTGATGTTCGCCGGCGCCGGGCTGATGGTGCAGGCCGCGCGCGGGCCGCGTGCCGAGCTGATGCGCGAAGGCCCGGTGTTCGGCGCCTGGGTCGAGCTGCTGTCGCGCCGCGGCATGCTGTCGGTGCTGCTGTTCATCCTGCTGTTCAAGCTCGGCGACGCGGCGATGGGCTTCATGGTCAAGCCGTTCTGGGTCGACTCGGGCTTCTCCAGCGAGAAGATCGGCCTGGTCAGCGTCAACGTCGGCCTCGCGCTGTCGATCGCCGGCGGCCTGGTGGGCGGCTGGTACGTGGACCGCGCCGGCATCTTCAAGGGGCTGTGGGTGCTGGGCCTGTGGCAGGCGCTGTCCAACCTCGGCTACGCGCTTGCGGCCTGGTACGTGCCGCGCGTGCTGCCCGGCGCCGACGGCATCGTGCACCCGGTCGACGTCGCGCTGCACCACCAGGCCGCGGTCTACGCCGCCAGCGCCCTGGAGAGCTTCACCGGCGGCCTGGGCACCGGCGCGTTCCTGGCCTTCCTGATGGCCATCACGCACCGCGCCAAGGCGACCACCGAGTACGCCATCCTGTCGTCCATCTTCGCGTTCTCGCGCGCCGTGGCCGGCTGGGCCGGCGGCATCGGCGCGCAGGAGATGGGCTATGCCGGCTACTTCTTCCTGACCTTCTGGCTGTCGTTCCCGGCCTACCTGCTGTTGCCTCGGGTGCGCCGCATGCTGGAACATCAGGACCGCAACCCGATCTGAACCTCCATGAGACGCCACGCCTTCCACCACTGTGCCCTGTGCGCGGGACGGGCCGCGCCGGATGACCGCCCGGGCAACGTGACGACGCCACACGCCGGCCGCCGCCTGTTCACCGGCGCGCTGCTGGCCGCCGGCGCCACCGCGGCCCTGCCCGCCTGGGCGCGCGAGGGCATCGATGTCGGCAAGCAGTCCACGTTCGCGAAGCTGGTGCCGGCCGACCAGGTCGAGGCCGCCGCCACCCAGCAGTACGCCCAGCTGCTGCAGCAGGCCAAGGCGCAGAACGCGCTGGCCGGCGCCAACCACCCGCAGGTGATCCGCCTGCGCTACATCGCCAACCGCCTGATCCCGCTCGCGCTGCCGTGGAACCCGCGCGCCAAGGACTGGAAGTGGGAGGTCAACCTGATCGGCTCCAAGCAGCTCAACGCGTTCTGCATGCCGGGCGGCAAGATCGCCTTCTACACCGGCATCCTCGAGCAGCTGAAGCTCGACGACGACGAGGTCGCGCAGATCATGGGCCACGAGATCGCGCACGCGCTGCGCGAGCACGCCCGCGCGCGCATGGGCAAGACGGCCGCGACCCGCATCGGCGCCGGCCTGCTGTCCAGCCTGCTGGGCCTGGGCAGCACCGGCGACACCCTGCTGAACATGGGCAGCCAGCTGCTGACGCTGCGCTTCTCGCGCGAGGACGAGACCGAGAGCGACCTGATCGGCATGGAGCTGGCCGCGCGCGCCGGCTACGACCCTCAGGCCGGCGTGACGCTGTGGCAGAAGATGATGGCGGTCAACAAGAACGCGCCGCCGCAGTTCCTGTCCACCCACCCGGCGGGCGACACCCGCATCCGCGACCTGCAGAAGAACATGCCCAAGGTCATGCCGCTGTACCAGCGGGCGCCCAAGCCCGACCGGCGCTTCGACCGCTGAAGGCCGTGCGCCGCGGCGGCTCAGGTGCCGCCGACGAAGGGGTTGCTGCGGCGCTCCTGCCCGAAGCTGCTCTCCGGACCGTGGCCGGGGATGAACACCACGTCGTCGCCCAGCGGCCACAGGCGCTGCGTGATCGAGTCGACCAGCGTCTGGTAGTCGCCGCCGGGAAAGTCCGTGCGCCCGATCGAGCCGGCGAACAGCACGTCACCGACGAAGGCGCGCTTCGCCTCGGGCGAGTGGAACACCACGTGCCCCGGCGTGTGCCCCGGGCAGTGCCGCACCTGCACGGTGCAGTGGCCGAGGGTGATGGTGTCGCCGTCGTGCAGCCAGCGCGTCGGGGTGAAGGGCTCGGCGGGCGGGAAGCCGAACATGGCGCCCTGCTGCGGCAGCCCCTCGATCCAGAAGCGGTCGCCCTCGTGCGGGCCGATGACCGGCAGCTGCCGTTCGCGCGCCAGCTGTCCCACCGCGCCGGCGTGGTCGATGTGCGCGTGCGTCACCCAGATCTGCTCCAGCCTCACGCCCAGGCGCTGCACCTCGTCGAGCAGGCGCGGCAGCTCGCCGCCCGGGTCGACGATCGCGGCGCACATCGTCTCGTCGCACCAGACGATGGAGCAGTTCTGCTGGAAGGGGGTGACGGGGACGGTGCGGTAGCGCAGCATGGCAGGCAGGGGAGGGAACGACGAGGGAACGGAAACGAAAAAGCCCGGCGGTGACGACCTGCCGGGCTTTCGAGACGGGCCAGACCGATTACTTCAGGTGGCTGCTGATCAGCTTGGTCATCTCGAACATCGACACCTGGGCCTTCTTGAAGATTTCCTTCAGCTTGGCGTCGGCGTTGATCATGCGCTTGTTGACCGCGTCCTGCAGCTTGTTCTTCTTGATGTAGTCCCAGACCCGCTTGGTCACTTCGGTCCGGGGCAGGGGCTTGTCGCCGACCACCGCTGCCAGCACCGGGCTGGGGGTCATCGCCTTCATGAAGGCCGCGTTGGGCGTGCGCTTCACCTTGGGCTTGGCGGCCGCCTTCTTCGCGGGGGCCTTCTTCACTGCCACCTTCTTGGCCGGCGCGGCCTTCTTCGCGGGCGCTGCCTTCTTGGCGGCCGGGGCCTTCTTGGCCGGTGCTGCCTTCTTCGCGGCCGGGGCCTTCTTGGCTGCCGCCTTCTTCGCGGGAGCCTTCTTCGCAGTTGCCATGTCGAATTTCTCCATCAAGTGGTTGGTTGATGTGCCGGGTCGGGGCGAAGGCCGCATGAGCACTCGTTCCTGCCAACACCTGCGAGGCGAATGGTACTGCGAGCGTGTTGCATTGAGAAGCAGTTTCAGAGGGGAAATCAAGCGTTCGGCCCAGTGTTCATGCGGTTTTGTCGCACGTCGGCATCACTTGCGCATGCGGCACCGGTGTCCTGCCGCGGCCACGGACCGGCGCATGGCCTCCCGGCAGCGGGCGAACGCCTGCAGCGCGCCGTGCAGTAGCCCGCTACTACCCGCACTGGCGGCAGGCTTCCCAGAATGCCACCCAGGGGTGCGGCGCCCCGTTGCGGGGCGGCCGTGCACCCCGCACCCGCCTCTCATTCCACTTCGATCCAGGAGACAGACATGGCCAGCAAGATCCTCATGCTCGTCGGCGACTTCGGCGAGGACTACGAGACCATGGTGCCGTTCCAGGCCCTCACGATGGTCGGCCACACGGTGCACGCGGTGTGTCCCGAGAAGAAGGCCGGCGACTGGGTGATGACCGCGATCCACGACTTCGACGGCTACCAGACCTACTCCGAGAAGCCCGGCCACCGCTTCACGCTCAACGCCACCTTCGACGAGGTGCAGCCGCAGGACTACGACGCGCTGGTGGTGCCGGGCGGACGCGCGCCCGAGTACCTGCGCATGAACCCGAAGGTGATCGCCTGCGTGCAGCACTTCGCGCAGGCCGACAAGCCCATCGCCGCGATCTGCCACGGCGCCCAGCTGCTGGCCGCCGCCGGCGTGATCCGCGGCAAGCGCATCTCGGCCTATCCGGCCTGCGCGGCCGAAGTCGAGCTGGCCGGCGCGAGCTATGCGCAGATCGGGGTCGACCAGGCCGTCACCGACGGCAAGCTGGTCACCGCGCCCGCGTGGCCGGCGCACCCGGCGTGGCTCGCGCAGTTCCTGAAGGTGCTGGGCACGCGCATCGAGGCCTGAGCCACCACCGCGGCTTCGGGACAGCGCGCCTTGCGCGGTCGTGCCGAACCGTTATCTTTGCTTCCTGCGGCCGTCGCTTCCCGCCGGAAGCGGCACGCGCCGCAGGGAGGCATCTGCGATGTGCGAGATCTTCATCCGCGCCAACCCGGCGTCCTACGAATCCCGGACGCGCTCCGTGCGGCTGCACGGCGTGGTCACCAGCATCCGGCTCGAGAACCTGTTCTGGGAGATCCTGGAAGAGATCGGCGCGCGCGACGGGATGACCGTCCCGCAGCTGCTGGAGCGGCTCTACGACGAGCTGGTGCAGGCGCGCGGCGAGGTCGGCAACTTCGCCTCCTTCCTGCGCGTGAGCGCGCTGCGCTACATGGCCCTGCAGGCGCACGACCGCATCCCCACCGACCTGTCCGTGCCGATCCGCTCGCTCGACGCCCGGCGCGTGCTCGAGCGCCTGCCCGAGAGCTGGGCCAGCCCCGAGCCGGTCGCGCACTGAAAAGGCTCAGGCGCCGGGCATCTCGCGCACCAGCAGTTCGGGCGTGACCTCGGCCAGCGTCGCGCAGCCGGTCAGCGCCATCGCGATCTCCAGCTCGTCGCGCAGCAGGCGCAGCACGTGCGCCACGCCCAACGCGCCGGCCACCGCCAGCGCGTGGATGTAGGGACGCCCCACCAGCACCGCCCGCGCGCCGAGCGCGATCGCCTTCAGTACGTCGGTGCCGCGGCGGATGCCGCCGTCCACCAGCAGCGGCAGCGCGTCGCCCACCGCCTCGCGGATGCGCGGCAACGCCCAGGCGGTGCTCACCGCGGTGTCCAGCGTGCGTCCGCCGTGGTTGGACACCACCAGCCCCGCGACGCCGAGCGCGGCGGCCTGGCGCGCGTCGTCCGGGTGCAGCACGCCCTTGAGCAGCAGCGGCAGCGCCGTCTGGCTGCGCAGCCAGGCGACGTCGTCCCAGGTCGGCGCGGCATGCAGCAGGCCGTCGAACAACGCGCTGCCGCCCGGCACGGAGGCCACCGCCGCGGGCTGCGGCATCCCCGCCAGGTTGACCGCGCTGATTCCCGGCGGCAGGCGGTAGCCCGCGCGCCGTTCGCGGTCGCGCGCCCCGCTGGTCGGGGCATCGACCGTCAGCACGATGGCCTCGTAGCCGGCCGCCTCGGCGCGCCGCAGCAGCTCCAGCGTGTGGCCGCGGTCGGGTTGCAGGTACAGCTGCAGCCACAACGGGCCGCGCCCGGCTTCCGGCTGCACCGCGCGCGCGACGTCCTCCATCCGGGTGCTGGCCTGCACGCTCAGCACGATGCCGGCCTCCTGCGCCGCGGCGGCGCAGGCGCTGCCGATCTCGCCGTCGGCATGGGCCAGGCGCTGGTAGGCGATCGGCGCGAGCAGCAGCGGATGCGCGAGGGTGAGGCCGAGCAGCTCGACCCGGGTGTGGCCGCCGGCGAGCTGGCGCAACACGCGCGGCTGCAGGCTCCAGGCCTCCCAGGCGGCGCGGTTGCGCCGCAGGGTGAGCTCGTCCGCGGCCCCGCCGCTGAAGTAGGCCCAGGCAGCCGGGTCGAGGCGCTCGCGCGCCAGTGCCTCGTAGTCGGTCGGCGCCACGACGCCGGGCGGGATGCGCGGGTTCGCGGGGGCGGAGGGTCGGCTCATGGTCGGCGCGATGGATCGGGCTGCGAATGCACGGCATCGTACCGGCACGCCGATGCGGCGCGTGCGCCGGCTCGACGGGACGGCCCGCCTGGCGTCAGGTCGACGCCCACATGCGCAGCAGGTTGTGGTAGGTGCCGCTGAAGGCCAGCGCCAGCTCCGACGACTCGCCGTCGCGCTCGCGCAGCTTGAGGATGTTCATGTCCAGGTCGAACAGCAGGCGGCGCTGCTCGTCGCTGCGCACCATGCTCTCGACCCAGAAGAAGCTGGCCAGCCGCTCGCCGCGCGTCACCGGCGCCACCGCGTGCACGCTGGTGCTCGGGTACAGCACCATGTCGCCGGCCGGCAGCTTGATGCGCTGGCTGCCGTAGGTGTCGTCGATCACCAGCTCGCCGCCGTCGTACTCGTCGGGCCCGGACAGGAACAGCGTGCAGCTGACGTCCGAGCGCACCCGCTGGCCGTCGGCACGCGAATGCATCACCGCGCCGTCCACGTGCTTGCCGTAGTAGTTGGTGCCGCCCGTGTAGCGGTTGAACAGCGGGTTGAAGATCTTCTTGGGCAGCGCGGCCGAGAAGAACAGCGCGTGGCGGTTCAGCGCCTGCAGCACCAGCGCCTGCAGCTGGCGCGAGGCCTCGCTGTCCTGCCTGACCTGCTGGTTGTTCTTCGCATGCAGCGCCTGCTGCCCGGCGGTGGCGCGCCCGTCGATCCACGGGGCGGTGGCGAGCAGGGCGCGGGCGGCACGCACTTCTTCAGGGGTGAGGACGTTCTGGAGGTGCAGCAGCATGGCGTCAGGGCAAGGTGGCAGAGGTCCGGACCGGAGCGGTCAGTGTATCGACGCGAGGCCGGCAAGGCATGCGCCGCATCAAGCCGGCCTCGCCAACGAAAACGGCCTGCCGGCCCCGGGGCGGGTGCGGCAGGCCGTCGCGGCGGCGGCCTCGCCCGTCAGAACGTGGCCTTGAGCGAGAGCTGGTAGGTGCGCGGCGCACCCGGGGCGTAGAAGCCGCGGTACAGCGTGTCGGCGTACAGCTCGTCGGTCGCGTTGTTGACGTTGAACTTCAGCGACAGGTTCTCGTTGATCGTGTACTCGGCCATCAGGTCCAGCGTCGTGAACGCGTCGGCGGTCACGTGGCGAGCCCCTTCGGGGTTCTGCTTGCCGCGGTAGTTCAGGCCCGCGCCCAGGCGCAGCTGCGGCATGACGCGGTAGGTCGTCCACAGGCTGGCCATGTGCTTGGGCGTCAGGCCCGGGCGGTCACCCTCGACCTGCGCGCCGGTCTGGCCGGGCTGGGCCTTGCCGTTGGCGTTCTTGTCGATCCTGGCTTCCGGGATCCAGGTGTACGAGAAGAACGCTTCCCACTGCGGCGTGATGCGGCCGGCGATGTCCACGTCGAGGCCCGCGGCGTGCCGCTTGCCCGACAGCAGTACCTCGGCGGTGTCCGGGTCGGTGTTGCGCTCGCGATGCTTCTCCGTGTAGAAGAGCGACGCGCCGACGAACAGGCGGTTGTCGAACAGGTCGAACTTGCCGCCGACCTCGAAGTTGCGGCTTTCCTCCGGCTTGATGTGCTCGTTCGCGGCGCTCAGGGCGTAGGTGTCGCCCGAGGTGTTGAACGAGGTGCCGTACGAGACGTGGTACGACGACCAGTCGTTCGGCTGGTACAGCAGGCCGATGCGGTGGCTCCACAGCGCATCGGTGCGGCCGAAGTCGCCCGGCGAGTTGCCGGTCACGGCCTTGTAGTCGTACTTGAAGTGGTCGTAGCGCAGGCCGGCCAGCAGCTTGACGGTCGGGGTCAGCTCGACGAGGTCCTGGCCGAAGACGCTGATCGTGCGGGCATCGAACTCGTTCATCTCCCTGGAGCCGGTGTTCGGGTAAGTCGCCCCGTCGTTCGGCGTGCCCACGGTGGTCGTCGGCAGCGTGAGCTGCTGGCCCGTGAAGGTGTTGTTGTTGCGCTTGGCATCCTCGTGCAGCCACTCGACGCCGGCGATCACGTTGTGCGTGAGGCCCAGCCACTCGATGCCGTCGCGGCTGTAGACCGAACCCAGGTAGGTCACGTCGGTCTCGCCGATGCGGCCCTTGCGGGTGCGGGTGAGCACCTGGTCGGGATTGCGGTAGTCGTCCAGCGTCAGGTTCTGCCCGTCGCCACGGATCACGCTGGCCAGCAGGTCGCGCTCGTAGTGGCCGTGGCGCAGCGTGGTCTTGAGCTCGCCGCCTTCCTCGAAGCGGAAGATGTGGCTCAGCGTGCCGTAGGTGGCCTTGCCGCGGTTGTGGTCGTTGGCCAGGCCGTAGAAGTTCTTGGCCGGCAGCGTTTCCTTCAGCTTGCCGTTGTCCAGCACCCAGGGGTGGTTGTAGAGCGGCCGGTTGTCGAACTCCATGTGGTACAGGCCGATCGAGAACTCGTTCTGGGTGCCGATGCCGAAGCGGTAGGTCGGCGCGATGCCCTTCTTGTGCTCGCGCGCGCCCCACTTGTCGGCGTCGTGGTACATCGCGTTGATGCGCAGCGCGGCCTCGTCGCCGGTCTTCAGGTTGAAGTCGCCGGTGAGGCGGTACTCCTTGCCCGAGCCGACGGTCGCCTCGACCTCGTGCTGGTCCATCAGGAACGGCTGCTTCGTCACCTGGTTGACGACGCCGCCGGTGGAGCCGCGTCCGAACAGCATGGAGGCCGAGCCCTTCAGCACCTCGATGCGGTCCATGTTGAAGGTGTCGCGCTCCTGCAGCGCGGCATCGCGGATGCCGTCCACGTAGATGTCACCGGCCTGGAACAGCGAGAAGCCGCGCAGGCGCACGTCCTCCTCGCCGGTCTCGCCGGCCTGGAAGGTCACGCCCGAGGTGGTGCGCAGCACGTCGCGGAAGTCGTCCAGGTTGCGGTCGTCCATCAGGCGCTCGGTGTGCACCGTCATCGACTGCGGGATGTCGCGCAGCGCCTGGTTGCCCTTGCCGATGCCGCTGCGGGTGGCACGGTAGGTTTCCTTGGCCTCGGTCTCGGACTGCCCCTTGACCGTGATCACCGGCAGTTCGCCGGCCTGGCGGGGCTCCTCGGCCGGGGCCTGCTGGGCCAGCGCGGCGCCGGCCAGGCTGAAGCCGGCAGCCAGCGCGCCCAGCGGGGCCAGTGCCACGCGGGGCGCAGACGGAACGACCGGACGCGCGCTGCGCGCCTTGGTTTTCTTGCGAGCCATGTCAGAACTCCTGAAAGCGTCTTTTGAGAAATCCGTGCTCCCGCATGGATCCATGGCTGGCAAAAGAGAAGGCGCCGCAAGGCGCCTGCTGGCTGGACTCCGGTGGCGGGACTTGGTAAATGATATCCATTCTTGTTTGCATTCCCAAGCCCCGCCCTGAAAAATGGGCTGTGCCGCGCGCGGCCAGCGCCCCGCCTGTGGCGCGGACGCCGCAAAAGGACCACGGACATCCGGCCGGGCGGAACGGACGGCGGCTCAGGCGCGGGGGCGCGGCGCCACCCGCGGCGCCGTCTTCAGGCTCAGCGCCATCGTGACCGCCAGGATCGCGACGACCACGCCCAGCGAGACCAGCACCGGGACGTGGAACAGGTCCACGAGCAGCATCTTGGTGCCGATGAAGCCCAGGATCACCGCCAGGCCGTAGCTCAGCAGGTGGAACTTCGTGGCCATCGCCGCCAGCAGGAAGTACATCGCGCGCAGCCCCAGGATCGCGAAGACGTTGGAGGTCAGCACGATGAACGGGTCGGTCGTGATCGCGAAGATCGCCGGTATCGAGTCGACCGCGAAGATCACGTCGATCACGCCCACCAGCAGCACCACCAGCAGCAGCGGCGTGGCGACGCGCCGGCCGTGCTCGCGGGTGAAGAACCGCTCGCCGGCAAAGCCCCCTGAGACCGGCACGACGCGGCGCAGCAGCTTCAGCGCCGGGTTGTCGGCCAGGTCCGGCTCCTCGCCGGAGGCGCGCCACATCTTGATCCCGGTGAACAGCAGGAAGGCGCCGAAGACGTACAACAGCCAGTGGAACTCGCTGACCAGCCAGCTGCCCAGCAGGATCATCACCGTGCGCAGCACGATGGCCCCGATGATGCCGATCATCAGCACCCGCTTCTGGAAGCCGGCCGGCACCCCGAAGTAGGTGAAGATCATCAGGAACACGAAGATGTTGTCGACCGCCAGCGACTTCTCGATCAGGTAGCCGGTGAGGAACTCCATCGCGCGGGTGTTGGCCACCGCGGTGCCATGGTCCTGCGCCACCGCCCACCAGAACAGCCCGTTGAACGCGAGGCTGAGCGCCACCCAGACCAGCGACCAGTTGAGCGCTTCCTTGACGGTGACTTCATGGGCCCCCTGCTGGCGCAGGACCACGAAATCGACGAACAGCGCGACGAGTACGGAAACGACGAAGAAAGCCCACAGCCAATCGGGCGCAATGGTGTCCATGAACACTCCAGTGAGTTGACCCAAGCGCCGAAAGGTCTTGCGGGGAAAGCGCCGCCGGTGCGTGCACCGACGTGCCTGTGCGGGACCCGGGCGCCGCCACGTGCGTGGGACGTCCGTATTGACGGGTGGCCGCCTCGGCGGGGAACCGAGTGCTACTCCCCTTTCGACAGGCGCCCATTGTGCAGGGCCCGCACAAGTCCCGTCAAAGTCCGGGGGTATCCCCCCGCTGGTCAGCCCGCCGGGCCCGCGGCAGACTGATGCATGCGTGAGCCGGTCGTCCCGCGGGATGACGGACGCCGAATCGGTCCCGTACGAGTACGAAGAAGAAGATGCAAACAGGAAGGAAGATCGCGGTACTGCTCGACGACGCCGCCCATGCCCAGTCCCGGCTGGCGGCAGGCCTGGACGATACCCGCCACGCGCAGTGGGTGCTGGTCGCCTGCGCGCCGCGCATGACGCACCGCGCCTCCAAGTGGCTGTCGCACGGCGCGCGCGAACACTGGCGGCGCAAGTGGGCGAACCGGCTCTTCGCGCAGATGCAGCCCTGGCTCGCGGCACACGGCATCGCCGCCGAGGTGCGCCTGGCCCGCGGGCCGCTCAAGGACGTGCTGGAGGAGCTGGCCGTCGACGAGCTCATCGACGTGCGCCGGCCCAAGGCGACCGTGCCCGGCGGCGACACGCCCGAGGTGCACTGGGAACTGCCGTCGCTGCTGGCGTTCGGACTCGGCCTGTGGCTGAGCGCGGACGCCTGAACGCCGCATCCCCGCCCGGTGCTATCCTGCCCGCCATGAAGATCCTCGCACGCTGGTTCCTGCTCGCCGCGGCGCTGCTGCTGGTGACGCAGGTCTACCCCCCGGTCCAGATCCACGGCTTCGGCGCCGCGCTCGTGGCGGCGCTGGTGCTGGGCCTGCTCAACGCCGTGGTGCGCCCCGTCCTGGTGGTGCTGACGCTGCCGGTCACGCTGGTCACGCTGGGGCTGTTCCTGTTCGTGATCAACGCGCTGCTGTTCTATTTCGCGGCCAACATCCTGGAGGGCATGAGCGTGCCCGGCTTCACCGCGGCGCTGATCGGCTCGGTGCTGTACAGCCTGTGCGGCGTCGTGATCGAGGCCGCGCTCGATCGCCTGTTCGGCCCTTCGCTCTGAGGCCGCCGCCCTTCAGCGGCGCAGTTCCTCGCGCACGCGCTGCTGCCACTCGGCCTCGACCTGCTTGACGCGCGCCTCGATCACCGAGGCCTCGATGAAGTCGGTCTGCCCCGGCGCGCGCGCCAGCTGTTGCGCCGCGCGCAGCCGGTCCAGCGCCCCCTGCAGGTCGCCGGCCACGTAGCGCGCTTCGGCCTGGGCCCGCACCGCACGCAGCGGCTGGCCCAGCTTCTCCCAGGCCTGGCCCAGCAGCTCCCACGCCTGCACGTCCGCGCCGTGCATCGCCAGCCAGGTCTGCAAGTCTTCCGAGGCGCGCTTGAGGCGCCCGCTGGCCGGCGGCAGCGCCAGGCTGATGCGTGCCGCCAGCAGCTCGCTGGCGCGCGAGCCGTCGCCGCGCCAGGGGTCCAGCGCCGCGTCGGCCGCCTGCGCATCGCCGCGCGCCAGCGCGGACTCGCTGCGCAGGAAGGCCACGGCCCGCTCGGCGCGGCTGTCGCCGCGCGCCAGCTGCGCGGCACGGTCCAGTGCCGCCTCCGCCGCATGCCAGTCGCGCAGGACGGTGGCCGCCTGGGCACTGGTCGCCGCAGCCAGCAGCTGCGCGGCGCGGTCGGCGCCCGTCGCTTCGGAGGTGCGCAGCCATTCGCGCAGCGAGTCCGGCCGCAGGTCCATGCGCACGCGCGCACGCGCCTGCATCACCACGTGCTCCAGCTCGCGGCGCGGCGCGGTGCCGGTGCGCGACTGCGCGCGCGCACGCGCCTCGCCGATGCGCTCGCTGGTCAGCGGGTGGGTGCGCAGGTAGGGGTAGGCGCCGCTGTCGTTCAGGCGCGAGGTCTGCTGCAGGCGCTCGAACATGCTCGCCATGCCGGCCGGCGAGAAACCCGCCTGCTCGAGCACCCCGTAGCCGATGCGGTCGGCCTCGCGCTCCATGTCGCGCGAGAAGTTCAGCTGCCCCTGCAGCGCGGCGGCCTGGCCGCCGACCATCAGCGCGTTGGCCGCCTCGGGGCTGCGGCTCGCGGCGATCATGCCGATGATCATCGACGCCACCGCCAGCATCGACTGCTGCTTGCTCTGCGCGATGCTGCGCGCGATGTGCCGCTGGGTGACGTGCGACAGCTCGTGCGCCAGCACCGAGGCAAACTCGTCGCGCGTCGCGGTGGTCGCCAGCAGCCCCAGGTGCACGCCCACGTAGCCGCCCGGCAGGGCGAACGCGTTGACCGTGCGGTCCTGCACCAGGAAGGCCTGCCAGGCGAAGCGGTCCTCCAGCTCCGGCGACAGCTCGCCGCGCGCGCGTGCCGCGCCGAGCAGCGCCTGCCAGACCGACTGCAGGTAGTCGCCCAGCAGCGGGTCGTCGAGGTACAGCGGGTCGCGACGGATCTGCGCCATGATGCGGTCGCCCAGCTGGCGTTCGGTCGCGACGCTGAACTCGCCGGCCACGCTGTCGCCCAGCGCCGGCAGCTGGCTCTGCGCCGCGGCCTGCGGCACGAAGGCCGGGGCCGCCGGCAGGCCAAGCGCCAGGCTCAAGGCCAGCACGCGCCACACCGGCCGGCGTGCACGCGAGGGCAGGAACGGGAAGGGAAAGGCGTGAACTGTCTTCAAATGTGTCGATCCGTGCCAGGCCGCCAGCCGGCCTGCCGACCCGTTGGAGCCGATTCGGCGCCGGGCGTTCACTGGGGCGTGCGTCCAGCGCCCACCCCGGCAGGGCAGCTCGCTATGATGCCAAAGCCATGAACACCCCTGACCACTTTGCCTCCGCAGGCACCGGCCTCACCCATTTCGACGCCCAGGGCCAGGCGCACATGGTCGACGTCGCCGGCAAGGACGTCACGCACCGCGTCGCCGTCGCGACCGGCCACATCGAGATGCAGCCCGACACGTTGCAGGTGATCCTCTCGGGCACCGCGAAGAAGGGCGACGTGCTGGGCATCGCGCGCATCGCCGCGATCCAGGCCGCCAAGCGCACCGCCGACCTGATCCCGCTGTGCCACCCGCTGCCGCTGACGCGCGTCGCGGTGGAGTTCGAGGCCGATGAAGCGGCCTCGCGCGTGCACTGCCGCGCCCAGGTCGAGACGCTGGGGCGCACCGGCGTCGAGATGGAAGCGCTGACCGCGGTGCAGGTCGGGCTGCTGACCATCTATGACATGTGCAAGGCCATCGACCGCGGCATGACCATGGGCGGCATCCGCCTGCTCGAGAAGCACGGCGGCAAGTCCGGCTCGTTCGTCGCGCGCTGAGGCGCCCTCACCGCTGCGCCAGCGCCTGCCGCACCGCGCGCGGCTCCAGCTCGCGCGGCTCGAAGGCGCGCGGCAGTGCGTCGCACTGGAAGGGCAGCGGCGCGTCCCCCTCCTCGTCGCAGGCCTGGAAGAACGCTTCCCCCAGCGGGTGGCGGAACTCGCGCAGCCGCTGCGCGACGTACACCGCGCGGTCGCGCTCGCCGAGTTCCTCCAGCGCCTTCGCGTAGGCGATCATCAGCCGCGCGTCGACCAGGTGATGCAGCGGCCGCTCGAAGGCGTCGAACACCTGCGACGGGTGCTCGGCGGTGGTCACCGCGGCATAGTCGGCGTGGTGCGCGAAGAAGGTGCTGCGCTGGCCGGTCGCGATGCGCTCCGGCAAGGGCGCCTGGCCGGCCGCGCCGTAGGGCGCGAAGATCTGCACGACGGACTGGTAGTCCCACGCGGCGTAGGCGGCGCCGGCCACCATCAGCGCCCCGACGGTGCGCAAGGGCCAGGCCCCCGGCTCGCGCGCGGGCCGCGCTGCTGCGTCCCCCGCGCGCGACACCCCGCCGATCGCAAGGTACGTGCCGAGCACGAAGGCGGCCGGGAACAGGAAATACGGGTACCACAGCGGGTACTCGAGCAGGCTGTGCCAGCCGAGCAGCGCCAGCATCGCGAGGCAACACGCGGCCAGCGACGCGCGCTGCGCATCGGGATGCCGCAGCCCGCCGCGCGCGCGCCACAGCAGCCACGCGAGCGCCCCCAGCAGCGCCAGCGCCGCGGGCACGCCCAGCTCGACCATCAGCTGCAGCACGAGGTTGTGCGCGTGGTCGAAGAAGGCGACCGGCCGGCCAGGAAAGGCGCTGAAGGTCCATGCGTAGTTGAAGTCCCCCCAGCCCACGCCGGTCCACGGGTGGGCGGCGACCAGCGCCAGGGTGTTGCGCCAGATGCCGAAGCGCGAGCTGCTGATGTCGCTGCCGGTGGACAGGCGCGCCTCGGCGTAGAAGGTCGTGCCGCCCAGGTGCCCCCAGGCCCACAGCAGCGCCCACCAGGCCGCGACGATCGCCACCGAGGCCAGCAGGCTCGCGCGCGCATGGCGCGGCAGGCCGCGGTCGAGCAGCCCCCACAGCACCAGCACCCCCGTGCCCACCATCCCGGTGCGCGAGCTGCTCAGCGCCACGCCCAGCAGCAGCCACGCCACCACCGCCGGCACCACCCAGCGCGGCAGGCGCATCGGCGCGAGCAGCCACACCCCGGCGCACAGCGCCAGCAGCAGCAGCGTGCTGAACAGGTTGGGCTGGCGCAGGTTGCCGAAGGCGCGGCCCGGCACCGTCGGCACCGCGATCCAGCGCCCGTCGGCCAGCGACGGAGCGAAGTACTGCACCAGCGCGATCGCCACGCCCACGCAACCGGCGACCAGCAGCCCGGCCCACACGATGCGGGCCCGCGCCACGCCGGCCGCCCAGGCGCAGGCGGCCGCCGCCGCGAGCACCAGCGCATCGGCCAGCGTGCCGGTGCGCAGCGCCAGCCACGCACACGCGCCGGCGACCAGCGCCGGCATCGCCCAGCGCCGCGGCGCCGCCGCACGGTCGGTGGTCGCGCACGACGCCGACGGCCCGAACGCCAGCAAGGCGCCCCAGGCCGCAAAGGCCAGCAGCGAATTGAGCAGCGTCGTGGCGGGCGTCTGCGAGTACGCCAGGCAGTAGGGCGCGGCGAGCAGGACGGCGAGGAGCGGTGCGGCGGACAACGCGAAAGCTGCGTTCGTACGGGGACGCCTGACTTTACCGGATGGCCAGTGCGCGTCACCTAGGCGCCGGCCAGGGCGCCCCGGCCCAGCCAGTGCACGGCGCTCGCGACGGCCACGCCCACGGCGATCCCGGCCGCGATCTCGACCGGGCGATGCCCCATCCGCTCCCGCAAAGGGCGCTGCGGGTTCGAGCCGGCGCCGGCGGCCAGCCGGTTGAGCGCGGCAGCATGCTTGCCCACTTCGCGGCGCAGGCTCGCCGCATCCAGCACTACGATGAAGGCCAGCGTCACCGCCACGCCGAAAGCCGGATGCCCCAAGCCCTCGCGCCAGGCGATCAGGGCCGCCATGCTGCTGACGATGGCGCTGTGGTTGCTGGGCAGCCCCCCGTAGCCGATCTGCCCGAAGGCCGGCGCTCCGGCGCGCAGGCTGTTGATGAGGAACTTCGTGCCCCCTGCAACCACCCAGGCGAGGAAGGGCGTCAGCGCGTAGCTCAGGTCCATGCTCATCCTTGCGGCCACAGCGCCCAGACGCACGCACCGCTCCACAACGCGACGGTGGTCAGCAGCTGCCAATCGGCCAACAGCACGTCGGTCGGCGACTCCCCGCCTTCGAGCTGCTCGACCACGTACCAGTAGCGGAACAGGCCGAACAGGACCAGCGGCACGGTGATCACCAGCTCGGGGCGCGTCGACATCACGAACATGCTGTAGAAGACCAGCGCACCGGTGGCCGACATCTCCGCGTAGCGGTCCACCAGCGAGACCGAATACTTCCGCAGCACGCGGCGCCCATCGGTGCCGGCGTGCGCGAGTTCCTGGCGACGCTTCACCGCGGCCAGGTACAGGGCCAGGCAGAGGGTGGTGACGAACATCCACGACGAGATCGGCACCGACAGGGCGACGCCGCCCGCGTACACGCGCAGCACGAAGCCGAGCGCCACGACAAAGATGTCGATGACCGGCTGGTGCTTGAGCACGAAGGTGTAGGCCAGGTTCAGCGCCAGGTAGGCCAGCAGGATCAGCACCACCTGGGATTGCAGTAGCAAGGCCGAAGCCAGCAGCCCGCACAGCAGCAACAGCAACCCGAGCGCTTCCGGCACGGTGACGATGCCGGCAGCCAGCGGCCGGGTACGGGACTTTCGAGGATGGCGGCGATCGCTCTCGACATCGTGGATGTCGTTCACAATGTAGACCGCAGACGACGCCAGGCAGAACAACAACATCGCGCACACCACCTGCTGCACGGCATGCGCGTTCATGAATTCACCCGTGAAGACGAGCGGCGCCAGGACGAAGAGGTTCTTGATCCACTGTTTCGGCCTCATCAGGGCGACCAGGCCACGCGCGCGTGCCAGGATCGACCGATCGACGACTTGAACTTCGCTCACCCGTCCGGCTCCTCCGACCTTCCGCTTCCATGAATCTTGTCGTTGCTTATGTCATTTTCGCAGTGATCGCCACCGGGGTGAACATCGGCGTGCAGGAACTCACGGTGCGCGCCTATTCCGGCGCGTTTTCGCTGTCGGCATCGGTGGTCGCGGGCACGCTCGCCGGGATGGTGTGCAAGTACGTGCTCGACAAGCGCTACATCTTCCGCTTCGAGAGCCGTGACCTGGTTCACGACACGCGCACTTTCATGCTCTATGCGGTGATGAGCGTCGTGACCACGATCATCTTCTGGGGCTTCGAGTTCGGGTTCCATTGGGCCTTTCATTCCAAGGAAATGCGCTATCTCGGCGGCATCATCGGCCTGGCCATCGGCTATTTCCTGAAGTACCACCTGGACCGACGCTACGTGTTTGCCAAGGAGCGATGACATGATCACGTCGTGGGGACGCCTGTTCCACGAGCCTCATCGCGTGCTGCCGCTGTGCGATCGCAGGAGCGCGATCGACGTCATCACCTCGCAGCATCCCGGCCTGGCCTACGGGATGGGCCGCAGCTACGGCGACCAGTGCCTGAACCCGCACGGCACGCTGTGGACGACGGCGGGCCTGGACCGCTTCATCGATTTCGACGCCGACACCGGGGTACTGCGCTGCGAGGCAGGCGTGCTGCTGCGCGACATCCAGCAGGTGATGATCCCGCGCGGCTGGGCCCTGCCAGTGACCCCCGGCACGCAGTTCGTGACCGTGGGCGGCGCGATCGCCAACGACGTGCACGGCAAGAACCACCACCGCGTCGGCTCGTTCGGCCACCACGTGCGCCGCCTGCAGCTGGTGCGCACCGACGGCAGCCTCATCGAGTGCGGGCCGCAGCAGCACGCCGACTGGTTCGCCGCCACCGTCGGCGGCATGGGGCTGACCGGCGTGATCCTGACGGCCGAACTGCAGCTGCAGCGCACCCCGGGCCCCTGGCTGGACAACGAAACCGTCCCGTTCGAAGGCCTGGACCAGTTCTTCGCGCTGGCCGACGCGTCGGAATCCGGATGGGAGTACACCGTCTCCTGGATCGACTGCCTCTCGCCCGGCGCGGTGCGCGGCATCTTCCTGCGCGCCAACGCCTCGGCCCAGGAAGGCCCCCGGCGCCACCGCGACGACCGGCGGCCGCTGTCCATGCCCTTCGTGCCGCCGGTGTCGCTGGTCAACCGCCTGACGCTCAGGCCCTTCAACCTCGCCTACTACCACCTCCAGAAGCGCCACGCCGGCCGGCAGCTCGTGCACTACCAGAGCTACTTCTACCCGCTGGACCACATCCTGCACTGGAACCGCATGTACGGCCCGCGCGGCTTCTTCCAGTACCAGAGCGTGATCCCGCGCGACGTGGCGGCCGATGCGGTGGCCGCGATGCTGCGCGAGATCCGAGCGCTGGGCGAAGGCTCGTTCCTCGCCGTGCTCAAGACCTTCGGCCAGCGTGAATCGCTGGGCATGCTGAGCTTCCCCCAGCCCGGCGTGACGCTGGCGCTGGACTTCCCGAACCGGCCGCCGGGCACCCTGCGCCTGTTCGAGCGGCTGGATGCCATCGTCAAGGAAGCGCGCGGGCGCCTCTATCTCGCCAAGGACGCGCGCATGCCACGCGACCTGTTCGAGGCCGGCTACCCGCGGCACGCCGAATTCCTTGCATACCGCGACCCGGGCATCACCTCGGCGATGTCGCGGCGTCTGCTCGGCAGCTGAGCACCCCACGCAAAGACCCACACCCTGCGGCACACACAACAATGAAGATCTTCCGCCACATCGTGATCGTCGGCGCCACCTCCGCCATCGCCCAACATTGCGCGCGCCGCTGGATGCGGCACAGCCCGGCCACCCTGACGCTGGTGGGGCGCGACCCCGAGCGCACCGGACAGGTCGCCGACGACCTGCGCGTGCGCAGCCCGCAGACCGAGGTGCGCGTGGTGCGCGGCGAGTTCCTCGACCCGGCCGGCATCGACGCCACGGTGGCGCAGACGCTGCAAGGCGCCGACGTCGACCTGGTGTTGATCGCCCAAGGCGCACTGCCCGACCAGAAAGCCTGCGAGCAGGACCTGGCCGCCGCCCATGACGCGCTCGCGCTCAACGCCACGTCGCCCGCGCTGTATGCCGAAGCCTATGCCCGGCATTTCGAGCGGCGCGGCGGCGGCACGCTGGCGCTGATCGGCTCGGTGGCCGGCGACCGCGGCCGGCGCAAGAACTATGTCTACGGTGCCGCCAAAGGACTGGTGGCGCGCTATGCGCAAGGCCTGCAGCATCGCTTCGCCGGCACCGCGGTGGACGTGGTGCTGGTCAAGCCCGGGCCGACCGAAACCCCGATGACCGCCCACCTGAAGGCCGCCGGCGCAGCGCTCGCACCGGTCGACCGGGTCGCCGACGACATCGTCGCCGGCATCGCGAAGGGACGCGCGGTGATCTACACCCCGAGCAAGTGGTGGCTCATCATGATGGTGATCCGGCACCTGCCGAAGTTCGTGTTCGGCAGGCTGGACATCTGAGCGCTCTGGCCCGGCCGTCACCGGCACGGACGTTCAGGGCCTTCTGTGCCGGATTTCATGCCGCACCCGCCACAAAGGGTTCTCACGGATCGGGCGAAGCGGACACCACATTAGGATCGGTGCGCGTCTTCTGACAAGGCTGCAGGACGCACTGCAGCGCCAGACAAGCCGGGGGAGGAGGCCATGCGACATGTGCCGGCTCTTGACGGGCTGCGCGCACTCGCTGCCACGGCCGTCGTCCTGTTTCATGCCAACGTTCCCGGATTCCGCGGGGGCTACGTCGGCGTGGACATCTTTTTCGTCCTGTCCGGCTTCCTGATCACGAGCGGCCTGCTGCAGCAGCTGGCGAACGGCGGCATCGGCTACCAGGATTTCTACCGGAACCGACTGCTGCGCCTGTATCCGGCGCTGGCGTTCATGCTGCTGGTCTATGCAGCTGCGGCTCCCGGCCTCGTGCCCACGTCACCCGTCGCAGCCGATGTGGCCATCACGGCGAGCTACCTCACCGGTTACGCGTTGGATCTGTTCGGCCGCTTCCCGCTGTACCTCAGCCATGCCTGGTCCCTGTGCACCGAGCAGCTCTTCTATCTGATCTGGCCACCCACTCTGGCGCTGCTTTACAGGCGTTATCCCGGCGAGCGTCTCCTGGTCGTGCTGATCGCGTTGACGGTCATCGCAGGCGCATGGCGCTGGGCGTGGCTCAACGGCGGCGCCGCGTGGGAAGCGGTCTACCACCGCCCGGACACTCGGGCGTCGGGCCTGCTCTGGGGCGGGGTGCTGGCCGTGGCCCTGCGCCTCGAGCGTCCAAGCCAATGGCTGGATCGCCACCGTGACGCGCTTCATCTGATCCCGCTCGTCGCCCTGCTGGTCGCCACCAGCTACCGCTGGCCGCCAGGCTCGACGCTCAAGACCGGCCTCCTCCTGCCGGAGCTGGGCACGGTCGCGCTGCTCCTGCCCCTGCTGCAACCTGTGACGTGGATCAGCCGCGTCCTGTCCTGGGCTCCCCTCGTATGGCTGGGGCAGATCAGCTACGTGATCTACCTGTGGCACTTCCCGATCGTGCGCTACCTCGTCGATCACGTGTCCTGGAAGACCAACCTGCTGGTCTCGATCCCTCTCACCATCGGGCTGGCCGCGCTGTCGCACTACACGGTCGAACGTGCGGCGCTGAAACACCGCAAGCGCCGCGCGGAGGGTTCCGCACCGCTGGCCACCTGATATCCGGGATGGAGTATCGGTCCGGGTGCCATCGTCGACGGGTCACGATGCCGGCCGGCCCCCCGTCGCCGGACGGCGCTCGGTCACGACACGGGTCGGCTCGACGCGGGCTGTGCCCCTCTCGTCCACGGCCAGCCGCCAGGTGTGATCGCCTCCATAGGGCAGCCCGTAGCAGGAGAAGGGGCCGCGCGTGACCACCGGCACGCCCGGCAGGCCGATGCTCTCGCGCTCGAAACTGCTCTCCGCGACATCGTGATGGCCCAGGTTCAGGCGCAGGATGGCGCCGATCCGGCCGGGGGCCAGCAAGGGGGCGCGCACAGCGAGGTCGACGTCGGCGTAGAGCGCTTTCAGGACGGGGTCTTCGATGCGGTTCTCGCCCGAGACCACCGATTCCAGGAACCCCGGAGGAAAGGCCCGCTCATAGTGGCCGACGCGGGCTCCATGCCTGGCCGGCAGGCGCGCGAGGAACGGCTCCGACAGTGCCAGGGGGTCGACGAAGCGCACCGCGGGGCCTGCGGCGTAGCCGCTCATCCCGATGGTGCAACGGGTGTACCACCCTGGCCGGGATGCCAGTTCCCGCCCTTCGGCGAGCCATGGATGGTCGACCTGACCTCCCCTGAACATCGTCGGCAGCAAGCCCAGATGGCGGTAGTAGAACCCACGCTCATCGGCGATCCCGCTCGCATGGATGACCGGGCGCCGGAAATCGGGAGGCGACAGCAGTGTCAGCTGGAGCGTTCCCAGGTGGGACGACAGCATCAGCGGGATGGCCCACAGCACGCTGGCGCCCAGCCCGGCAAGATACCGGCCCATGACCACGAGGGCGATCAGCACCGCGCCGCTGAAGAAGCGGCCGCCCATGTAGTCGGCCCCCACGCGAACCAGGTACAGCCCCCACAGCAGCAGGCCGAAGCCCAGCCAGCGCACGGACCGGTCGCGGACGAGGAAGGCCATGACGATGCCCATCAGCAGGACCGCGACCGTCACCGGGTCTTCTCGCACCGACCAGCCCAGGTACGCCCAGGCCTGTGCCGCGTGCTGCCATCCACTGGCGCCGGTCTGCACCTTGGCCAGCGCCGTGTTGGGCACGGGCGAGCCGTAATAGAATAGCGAGAACAGCACCCACAGGACCGCCGGTGCCAAGCCCCACAGGGCTTGCGGCCACAGCCTCCGCCACGACTGCCGGTGCGCCATCCACCAGGCAATCCAGGACGGCAGCACGAGGATGATGGCATCCGGCCTGCACAGGAACAGCGCGGCGACCAGCCCGGAAAGCTGCAGCGCCTTCGCGTCGCTGTCCTGGCGGTTCAGGAACACCGCCATGTACAACGCGAGCAAGGCGTGCGTCAGCGGGTTCTCGAGCCCCGAGCTGGAGTAGTCGATGAACGCGCGCGACCACAACAGCATCGCCAGCACGAGCACCGACCGGAGGTTGACGCCCCCGAGCGTCAACACCAGCAACGCCAGGGTGCACAGCGTCAGCAGGTAGCTGAGGGCGAGGCTCGCGTAGTAGGGCTCCACGCCGGCCCACGCCGGCAGCGTCAGCAGCCCGAACCACAGCGGGTGCGTGTAGACCTGGACCCGCTCCCCCGGATTCCAGACCGGCCCCAGTCCGGACAGCAGGTTGTCCACCACGCGGAACGTGATGAACGCATCCTCGCTGACCCAGGCCGTCCGAAGGTAGGCCACCGTGAAAGTGCCCAGCAGCAGGGCCAGCACCAGCACCTTGAGCAGGCGCGGCCCCGGGCCTGTCGAGTCAAGCGAGCCGAAAACCCGACCCTTCTCAACCAGCACGGAGCAACTTCATGAACTGCTCCCGACGCGCTCGCGCATGCGGGCCAGCGCATCAGGGAGATGACAAGGTTCCCTCAGAAGTTGTACAGCGCAATGCTACCGCGACCAGAGACCTGGTCAGTCCCGGGATTCCCTGGACGACAAGACCCCCTGCTCCTGTCCGGAGACGTTCTCGTTCAACTCGGCACAGGTACTCCTCGGCGCATCCGGATGCACGCACAGCTGCCGCAGGAAGTCCTCCACCGTGCCTGCGGGCTGCAGCTTGAACACGCCGCGCAGCCTCGCCTCCTCGAACAATGCCCGCGCCTCGTCGGGGCGACCCAGCCCCCACAACGCAAAGGCTTTGGCAAGAAAAGCCGTCGAGTGGGTGGGCGCGTAGTACAGGACCGCGTCCGCCGCCGCCAACGCCTCGTCGAACTGCCTCAAGCTCAGACGGCTCACCGCCTTCACCAGATAGCTGAAGGCGTAGAAGTGCCCTGAAGCGGCCTTCTCCGTGATCCCCGGTTCGCCGGAGGGCTGCCCCGTTTCGTGCGGCGGGGTCAGCCCGGCAAGGGTCAGATCGATTTCGCGCGCCGCCCCCACGGAATCGCCTTTGCGTTGCAGATAGTAGGCGTACAGCACGCGTTGACGACGCTGGATCGGCTTGGCAACGTCGATCTGCTGCGTGTAGATCCGCTCGAAGAGATCCAGGCGGTTCATGCGCAAGGCCACCGACGCGAGCGCGTACTGGACGGCCGGCGAGTCCGGATGCTTGGCTTCGGCCCAGGACCACAATGCCAGGTCATTCGACCAGAGAGGCAGCGTCACGCGCAGGTTCATCGCACTGAACAGGGCCCAACCCGCAAGCACCAGGGCTCCCAGGCGCTTCCATTGCGGTTTCCAGGCAGGGACGGCCACGGCCAGCGCCGTCACGGCAAAGGCCAGGGGCAAGGCGAGGAAGCGCTCGTGCCCGATGTTGCCGCCGATGGTCAGCGGACGGATGTGCAGCACCGGCAGCAGCGAGATCCCGCCGGCCAGCAGGATCAACGCAACGCGCCTGCGGGACCAGCCCAAGGCCAGCCCGGCCAGCCCGAACCCGGTCAAGGCGATCCAGCCCGCGAGCAGCCAGGGCATCTCGAAAGCATTCTCGGCCAGCGGATGCTGGGGATTCAGGTCCGAAAACGGCCAGAGCGTCATGCGGGCGTAGAACCACATCGTCTGGCCCACCAGCGACAGGTGTTCGCGCCAGTCGATGCGCGACGCCAGTCCTTCATCCTGGTGCACCAGGCCCGGCATGACGCTGCCTCGCAGGGCCAGGTACGCGACGCCCACGAGCAGGACGGCGACGAGGACCTTGAAGTTGTCGCCACGCAGCCAGTCCTTGATCCGGTCTTTCCACGCCAGGTCCGGGCCGCGCGCCGCTTCGCGGATCAGGACCAGCAATGCCGGGAAGGTGGCTGCCATCTCCTTCGAGAGTGCCGCAAGGCCAAAGCACGCCGCGACACTCACGATCCGCACCCACCCGGTGGTCCGCAGGTCGAGGAGCAACCCGGCAAGAACGAAGGTCGTGACCATCAGGTCGAACCGCCCCGCCACCCACGCCACGGGCTCGTTGAGCACCGGGTGCAGGCCGTAGAGCAGCATCGCCGCCAGCGCGGCCCCATGGCGCCGCGCCTGCAGCTCACGGGGCAGCAGGGCCATCGCCAGCGCCCCGACCAGCAGGATGTTGACCAGGAAGATGGCCAGATTGACCGCGTGCGAGACCGCCGGATTCACCTGGGCGAACGCGAACTCGCCGGCAAAGCTGCCGAGCACGAGGGGACGGAAGTAGGTGGTCCCGGGCAGGATCGGCTGGGTCACCGCCGCCCAGAACTCCTGGGCGCTGCGAATGACGCTCAGGGCCGAGCTGTCCAGGAAGAGGGTGCGGTCATCCCACACGTACTCGAAACCCAGGACCGGGGCATAGAGTGCCACCACCGCCCCCAGCAGCAACAACATGGCCACGATCGGTCCGACAGGCCGGATTCGGTTGGAGACGGGATTCATCGTCGATGGAAGCGCCGAAAGAGGCGGCGGGTGGGCTGCATAAGGAAACGGGGCCGCATCTTCTCACATGAGGCCCCGCTGCTCCCCTTCACGCAAGGGGGGATGTGCTACGAATTAGCGGCACTCGGCAGGAACGTACTTCGCTTGGTCGGAGCTCGTCACGGCGCAGACCCAGGTCACGCCACTCTCGGTGGCGCTCGGGGTCAGCGTCAGGCCCACGGTGATGGAGCTGGTGGCAGAAACGTCGACCTTCAGCTGGCCGTCGCCGTCGCAGTCCAGGGTGGTGCGGCCGATCGTGCCTTCGTTCACGCCGGCGCAGGCGTCAGCGGCGTCGGCAGCCAAGTTCTCGGAGACGGTGGCCTTGGCGCCGGAGGCGATCACCAGGCCTTCCGACACGCGGGCGCGGACGGTGTAGTCCTGGTAAGCCGGCAGCGCGATCGCAGCCAGGATACCGATGATCGCCACGACGATCATCAGTTCGATCAGCGTGAAACCTTGTTGCACGCGCTGGATGGGACGAAGTTGCTTCATGCGGGTTCTCCTTCGGGGTTTGAGGAAGCGCTGCCTCTCATGCAGGGGCTGTGCCAGCCCTGGACGCCGCATGGTTCGTGACCGAGTGCACGGAAAACTGACGTGTGTCGACCTTTTCTGCGACCGGACGTGTCATCTGCCCTGCGGGTGTGACAGGAAACGTCAGATCACGAACACCTGGCCCGCCTCGAGGTGCTCGATGCGGTGACCGGAATCGAGCGCGTGCACCTGGGTCACGATGGCGCCCATGCCGCCAGGCTTGGCGTGGGTGACGAAGACCGGCACGTCGCGCGCCAGGCTGCGCAGCTCCTGCGCCAGCGTGCTGGGCGACAGGTGCTTGCTCGCCGCGGCCAGCTCGCGCTCGTCGTCGCCGAAGGCGGTCTCGATCACCAGCATCGCGACGCGCCGGCGTGCCAGCAGCGGCCACAGCGCGGGGTTGGGGCCGGTGTCGCCGGTGTAGGCCCACCAGCCGGTGCGGCCCTCGACCGCATAGCCCACCGCCGGCACGGTGTGCTCGGCCGGCAGCACTTCGATGCGCTTGCCGTCCAGGTCCAGGACCTGGCCGGCGGCCAGCGGCTCCATCTTCAGCACCGGGCGCTCGCGCGAGGGCAGCTGCGTGAAGTCGGGCCAGATCACCCAGTTGAGGATGTGTGCGCGCAGCGCCTCGATCGTCTCGGGCAGCGCATGGACCACGATGGGCCGGGTGCGCCGGTTCATCACGCTGTCGACCAGCAGCGGGATCGAGACGATGTGGTCCAGGTGCGAGTGCGTGATGAGGATGTGGTTGATGCGGGCCAGCTCGTCGAGGGTCAGGTCGCCGACGCCGGTGCCGGCGTCGACGAGCAGGTCGTCATCGAGCAGGAATGAGGTGGTCTTGCACCCCGCCGCGATGGCGCCGGAGCAGCCCAACACCCGGACTTTCATGTGCTGCGCGCTTGTGTTCTGAGTCTGTATGGCGGATCTAGCGGGCCTCGAAGGCACCGTCCCAGCCTGCAGGCGGCGGGTGCTTGCGCAAATGCGCCACGCGATAGGCAAACAGACTGTACAGCCGCTTGTCCGGGTTCATGCGTTGCAAATTCAACAGTTGGACGTCCGCCTGGTCCCAATCCTGCGCGCGGTAGGCTTTCAGTGCCATATGCCACGCCATGAGCTCGCTGGCCAGCGCCTTGTCGCTGTCCGGCGAGGCGGGCAACGGCGTGTAGAGCGCGAGCGGCCGGTCGCGGCCCTTGACGAGCACGCGGTCGACCTCCTGCCACGGCAGGTGGTTTGCGGCGTCGCGCGTGCCTTCGGCGGCCAGCACGTCCAGGCCGTAGCTGCGCGCCAGCGCCTCCACGCGCAGGGCGAGCGTCACGGCCTCGCCCATCGCGGTGTAGTTGCGGCGCAGTTCGGAGCCCATGTCGCCGACCCAGGTCATGCCGGAGGCCAGGCCGATGCCCAGGCTCACTTCCGGCAGCCCGCGCGCCTTCAGCTCGGCGTTGAGCGCCGGCACCTCGCGCACCAGCGCCTGCGCGGCCTGCACGGCCAGCTCGGCGTGGCGCGGCTCGTCCAGCGGTGCCCCCCAGAAGGCGATCACCGCATCGCCGACGTACTTGTCCAGCGTGCCGCGGTGCGCGCGGATCACCTCGGTGATGCGCGCAAGGCACAGGCCCAGCAGCTCGCGCACCTGCGCCGCCTCCAGCGAGGCCGTCAGCGCGGTGAAGTGGCGCAGGTCGCAGCACATCACGGTCAGCGGCCTGCTGGCGGGGGCCATGTCGTAGCGCTGGCCGGGCCGGTCGGCCATCTCGGCGAGCAGCTCCGGGGGCACGTAGCCGCCGAACAGGCGCGTGAGCTGCCGGCGCGAGCGGTTCTCGAAGAAGTAGCCGATCGCCACGTGCACCGCGAGCAGCGCGGCCGCGAGCAGCAGCAGCGAAGCCACCGGCATGACCAGCCGCGCGCCCAGGTACAGCCAGGTGTCCAGCGCCAGGATCAGCAGCAGGGCGCCGGCGGCGGCCAGCACCGCGGCCACCGGCCCCAGCCGCGGCAGCAGCAGGGTCAGGGAGAGGCCCACCAGCAGCAGCATCATGACCTCGTAGCCCAGCGCGTAGTCGGGCCGCACCGGCAGGCGCGCGTCGAGCAGGCCGGCCAGCAGGTTGGCATGGGCCTCGACGCCGGGATAGACCTCGCCGACCGGGGTGGCGCGCAGGTCGTACATGCCCGGCGCCGTGGTGCCCACCAGCACGATGCGCCCGCGCAACTCGCCCGGCGCGAGGCGCCCGCCCAGCACGTCGGCCGCCGACACGTAGCGGAACGAGCCGCCCCCGGGCCCGCCCGGGCCGCGGTAGGGCACCAGCGCGCCGACCTGCGCGTCCACCGGGATCGTCAGCGGGGCCGCCGCCCCGGCCACCGGCAGGCGCAGGCTCTCCAGCCCCTGGTAGCTGCGCGGCAGCCAGCGCTCGGCCGGGAAGCCCGGCTGCACCGGCGGCCAGCCGTGCAGGCCGCGGTACATCGCCAGCGCCAGCGATTCGTAGTAGCGGCCCTGGTAGTCGGCCAGCAGCGGCACCGAGCGCACGATGCCGTCGGCATCGGGCAGCACGTTGAAGAAGCCGGCGTGCGGCGCGGCCTCGGCCAGCACCGGCAGGTTGGCGCCATGGCCGTCCCAGCGCGTGAAGCGCACCGGCCGGCCGGCCAGCGCGCTGCGCTCCATCACCGGCGCGGGCAGGACGCCGCTGGCCAGCCCGCCGCGGTCGCTGGTGAAGTAGTAGCCGAGCACCACCGGCCGGTCGCGCAGCGCGTCGGCGAAGCGTGCGTCGTGGTCCAGCGCCGGGCGCAGCTGCCGCAGCCGCTCGCGGAAGGCGGGCACGTGCTGCAGTTCGCCCTCGGCCAGCTGCTCCAGCCGGGCCAGGCCCGAGCTGCGGTCCGGTTCGGGAAAGACGATGTCGAAGCCGACCAGGCGCACCTGCTGGCGCTCGAACAGCTCGTCGGCCAGCTGCGCGAGCCGGTCACGGCTCCAGGGCCAGCCGCCGATCTCGGCAAGGCTCTTCTCGTCGATGTCGACGATGACGATGCGCTCGTCCAGCGTGCGCGGCATGGCGAGCCGCAGCCGGTGGTCGTAGACGAAATGGTCGAGGCGCTCGACGAATTCCAGCCGCAGCGTGCCGGCAGCATGCAACAGCAGCAGGAGCAGCAGGGCCGCAGTGATCACCCACCGTGGCCAGTGCTGCTTGACGTTCACGCGGTTTCCTCGGGCCGGAAGGACGCTGCCGGCACCCCCGGCGGAACGTTGGCGCAACCCCGGCCGTCACGGCCCCTGCCACGCACACGCCTCCGCCAGCGGCGGCTCAGGACTGGACGAACTGCATCTGCGTGCCGGCCAGCTCGATGACGTCACCGTTCTTCAGGTAGACCGGGTCGCTGCCGACGACGTTGCCGTTGACCGAGGGCTTCATCGCGCCTTCGACATGGGCGAAGACGTAGCCGCCCGGGCGCTTGGTGATCGAGGCGACCTGAACGCCGGGCTTGCCGACCGTGGTGACCACCTTGGTCAGGCTGACCTCGCGGCCGGCCGCCGCGCCGTTGAGCACCCGGATCGAGGCCGCCGGGACCGGCGAGGTGCCCAGGCCGCCGAAGCCGGAAGGCGTGCTCAGCGGCGACGGCGACGGCGCGTACCCGCCCGCGGCCGCACCGGCCGAGCCGGGCTTCATGACCATGGTCTTCTCGTAGTCGGTGGCCTCGTCGGTCAGGTACTTGATCTTGTACTTGCCGATCTCGACGGTGTCGTTGTGCGCCAGCAGCTGCTTCTTGATGGCCTTGCCGTTGATGTAGGTGCCGTTGGTGCTGTTGAGGTCCTCGATGAAGACGTCCTGCCCGACCATCTGCAGCACCGCGTGCTCGCCGCTGACGGCCAGGTTGTCGATGACGATGTCGTTGTAGGGACGCCGGCCCAGGGTGGTCTTGTCCTTGGTGAGCTGGACTTCCTTGATCACCACTCCGTCGAGCGAAACGACAAGTTTCCCCATGCTTGACCTCTGTTGAAATGACACTGCGGCACTCAGCGCCTGAACGGCCACCAGGAACGACCGCCGGCGTTCGGGGACCCTTGAGCCCTCACGAGCACGACGGCGATATTATCCCGTCCGCCTGCGGCATTCGCCGCTGCGACCAACCCGGTGCCCGCCTCGCGCAGGTCGGTGGCACTTTGTAACAAGGCCGCGATCTGCTCGTCGCTGATCATGTCGGACAGCCCGTCCGAACACAGCAGGATCACGTCGCCGGCGAGCACGTCGTGCATGTGGGTTTCCAGCAGCACGTTGTCCTCGACGCCGACCGCCCGCGTCACCAGGTTCTTGTTGGCCGAGTATGCCGCCTGCTCCTGGGTGATGAGGCCGGCGTCGATCTGCTCCTGCAGCAGCGAGTGGTCCTTCGTGATCTGCGTCAGCTTGCCGTTGCGAAAACGGTATGCCCGGGAGTCCCCGATGTGCCCCAGCAGCAGCCGCCCCTCGCGCAGCACCGCCACCACCAGCGTGGTGCCCATGCCGGCGTACTGCGGGTTGGAGTTGGCGGCGTTGAAGATGGCCCGGTTGGCGTTGTCGACGCAGATGTCCATCGCCCGCCGCACGTCGGTGTCCGACGCGTTGGCCGCGGCCTCGGTCAGCCAGCGCCCCAGCTCGGACTTGATGAAGGCCGTGGCCATGCCGCTGGCGATCTCGCCCGCGTTGTAGCCGCCCATGCCGTCGGCCAGGACGGCCAGGCCTGCCTGTTCGTCCACGGCGACCGAATCCTCGTTGTTGTCGCGGGCTCGACCCGGGTCGGTAAGGCAAAAGAACTCGAAAAGCATGGGAGCGGAAAGCAAAGCCGGCACCTAGTTGCGGGGCTTGGAAGCGGGAGCCGCGGCCGGGTGGGCTGGATTGTGCCGCGGATCGCCGCCGGCCACAGAAGGCATGCCCCCTTGGTCGCGGGGGGGCAGGCGCAGCGTGGGTTCCAGCGCGCCGCCGGCCGCCTGCGCCGCCCCCGCCACCGCCGCGAGACCCGCCCCGGGGGGCAGCACGGTGGTGGCGTCGTCGGCCGCGGCCGGCGCCGGCTGGGCCTGCTGCAGGCTCTCGGCCACCTTGCGCAGGTCCTCGGCCAGCTGGCGGCCGTCGGCGTAGCGGACCTCGGCGCGCTTCTCGACCGCCAGCGCGACGATGTCGGCCAGCGCCTCGGGCAGGTCGGGGCGCAGCGTGCGGATGTCCGGCGCCGGTTCGTTGGCGATCTTGTACATGAGCTCGGCCATCGACTCGCCGCGGAACGGCAGCTGGCCGGTCAGCAGCTGGAACAGCGTCACGCCCAGCGAATAGAGGTCGCTGCGCCCGTCGATCTTGCGCCCGGCGATCTGCTCGGGCGACATGAACGAGGGGGTGCCGAGCACCATGCCGGTCTTGGTGCGCGACGAGTCGGTGATGCGCGCGATGCCGAAGTCGGTCACCTTGACGGTGTCGCTGGCCGGGTCGTACATGATGTTGGCCGGCTTGATGTCGCGGTGCACCACGCCCTGGGCATGGGCGTAGGCCAGCGCGTCGGCGACGCGGGCGATGATGGACAGCACCGTGGCCGGCGGCAGCAGCGCGCCGGCGCGGGTGTAGGGCACCAGGTCCTGACCCTTGAGGAACTCCATCGCGATGTAGGCCAGGTCGTGTTCCTCGCCGGCATCGAAGATGGTGACGATGTTCGGGTGCTGCAGGCGCCCCGCGGTCTCGGCCTCGCGGAAGAAGCGCTGGCGCGCGTCCTCCAGCTCGGCGCCCTCGAACTCCTGGCTCAGGGCCATGGTCTTGATCGCGACCATGCGGCCGATCTTGGGGTCGCGGCCCAGGTAGACCACGCCCATCGCGCCCTTGCCCAGCTCCTTCTCGACCTGGTAGCGGCCCAGCATGGGCTTCTCGACCTGGCCGTCGGCCAGCAGCACGGTGCCGCCCGGCGACGAGGCCCCGGCGCCCAGCATCACGGTCTCGGACAGGTTCCTGGCCCGTGCCAGCTTGGCTTCCAGGTCCTTGTAGGTGCGGTCGTAGCCGGCCATGTGCTCGTAGACGGCCAGCGCCTTGTTGAACTGGCGCTTGCGCTCGAAGTCCAGCGCCAGGTTGTAGAGGTTGTCCATCACCGCGGGCGACAGCGGCACGCGGCGGAACTTGTCGAAGGCCATGTCCAGCTGGCCCTGGCCCTGCAGCGCCAGCCCGAGCATGCGGTTGGTCTCGGCCGATTCCTCGTCGGAGCGGATCTTGCCGGCCTCGGTGACGAGGAAGCGCTTGGTGGTCAGCAGCAGGTGGCCGATCAGCAGCAGCGCGGCCGGCAGCACGAATTGCACCCACACCGCCAAGCGGTTGAGCAGCAGCAGCTCGCCGGCCAGCAGCACCAGCAGCACCACCGCGGTGGCGGTGGCGCCGACCCCGGCGGACAGCCGCGGCAGCAGCACGATCAGGTACAGCGCGACCAGCACCACCGCACCGAGCGACAGGCCCTGCGCCCAGCCGGGCGAGGTGACGAAGTGCTCGGACAGGATGCTGGAGGTGATGTGCGCCATCGTCTCGACCGGCGTCATCGACGCGGCCACCGGCGTCGGCAGCGTGGTGCCCACGCCGGCCGCGGTGGCGCCGATCAGCACGATCTTGCCGGCGTACTTGGAGGCGGGGATCTTGTCGTTCAGGACGTCGAAGAAGGAATCGATCGGGAACGCCGGCCGGCCGTCGCTGGCGTAGAAGTGAGGACGCATCAACGCCGCGCCGTCGGTGACGATCCTCAGGCGCCCGAGCTCGATCACGTCGCCGGAGCCCACGCGCACGTCGCCGATGCCGAGGTTCAGGCTGCTGGCGGCGGCCAGCAGCGGCAGCGAGGGCACGGCGCGGCCGTAGTAGTCGATCAGCAGGGCGTCGCGGCGCACCGCGCCGTCCGGGTCCTGCAGCTGGCGCAGGTGGCCGATGCCGGCCGAGGCCGCGCCCAGCAGGGCGATGGGCTGCTGAGTCTCGATCGCGGTGACGAGGAAGGCGCCGGCCGGGTCCAGCGTGCTGGCCTGCGCGTACGGGGGCAGGGGCCGGTCGGGGCGGCCGAGCGGGTCGCCCAGGCGCAGGTCGGCCGCCAGCAGCACGTTGCCGGCGTTCTTCATGCTGGCGGCCAGCCGGGTGTCGGTGTCGAGTGCGGCCTCGGCTTCCTGCAGCAGCTGCGCCGCTTGTGGGTTCTCACTCACCCCGGGCACCTCGCGCAGCCGGCGGATGTAGCCCAGGCCGCGGTCCTGCTGGGGTTCGAAGAAGAAGGCGGTGTGGACGATGGTCTTGGCGCCGGCCGCCGCGAGCTTGTCGATGAGCCGGGCGTGCACGTCGCGCGACCAGGGCCAGCGGCCGATGTTGGCGATGCTCTGGTCGTCGATCGCGATGACCGCGATGCGCTCGGACGGCGTGCGCGAGGCGCCGGCCATGCCGAAGTCGTAGTAGCGGCGCTCCATGCCGCCGATGAAGTCGGTCGCGGCATGCAGGAGGAGCACGCCCAGCACCACCCAGACGCCGACGAACCAGTCGGCCCGCCAGACGCCACCCTTCCTCTTGGTCATTGGAATGCCCTGCTTCTGTGCCTTTCGTGGCAGTGACTTGGCACGTTAGCAGAGCCCCCCGAGGCGCACAAGGGAGCCCCCCACAGGGGTGGATGCCCCCGCCTCGGGGAAGACGGGAGGGTGCGGAGAAGGGTCAGGCGGCGTCGGAAGAGGCCTCCTCGGCCTTCTTCGTGCGCGCCGCCCGCAGCTTGCCGACGACCAGCACCAGCAGCGCGCCACCGATGCCGAAGGCGTACTTGAGCATGTCGGTCTGCGGCAGGTGCGCGGCCACGGCGGGGTCGCCGATCATCATCGTGCCGGCGATCCAGCCGAGCAGCATGCCGCCCAGCGTGATGATGACCGGGAAGCGGTCCATCAGCTTGATCACCATCTGGCTGCCCCAGACGATGATGGGGATGGACACCAGCAGGCCGAAGATCACCAGCGGCATCTGGTGGTGGTCGGCCGCGGTCTCGGCCGCGCCGGCGATCGCGATGACGTTGTCCAGGCTCATCACGAAGTCGGCCACGATCACGGTCTTGACCGCCGCCCAGAGCTTGTCGCTGGCCTGGATGTTGGCGTGTTCGTCGTCGTCCTCGGGCGCGAGCAGCTTGACGCCGATCCACAGCAGCAGCAGCGCGCCGACGATCTTCAGGTAGGGGATCTGCAGCAGGGTCAGGGCGAAGAAGATCAGGACCACGCGCAGGGCGATGGCGCCGAAGGTGCCCCAGAAGATGCCCATCTTGCGCTGTGCCGGCGGCAGCTTGCGGCAGGCCAGGGCGATCACGACGGCGTTGTCGCCGCCGAGCAGGATGTCGATCATGATGATCTGCCCGACGGCCACCCAGAACTCGGGTGTCAGGAATTGCTCCATGTTCTGTCCTCTTGCATCTCGTGGCGCCCGGGCCGGCATGTTGCCCCGCGAGCGAACCTGTTAGTGTAGGCGGGCGCTTCCGGCAGGCGCTGCGACAACTACGTACGCACCGCCCCGGCCGCGGGCATCGGCGACGAAAAAGGCCGCAGCAAGCGGCCTTTCGTGGATCGGGACGGGCGCGGGCTCAGAGCACGCTCTTGAGCAGCTTGCCCATCTCGGACGGGTTGCGCGTGACCTTGAAGCCGCACTCTTCCATGATGGCAAGCTTGGCCTCGGCGGTGTCGGCGCCGCCCGAGATCAGCGCGCCGGCGTGGCCCATGCGCTTGCCCGGAGGCGCGGTGACGCCGGCGATGAAGCCGACCACCGGCTTCTTCATGTTGTCCTTGCACCAGCGCGCGGCTTCGGCCTCGTCCGGGCCGCCGATCTCGCCGATCATGATGACGGCGTCGGTGTCCGGATCGTCGTTGAACATCTTCATCACGTCGATGTGCTTCAGCCCGTTGATCGGGTCGCCGCCGATGCCCACCGCGCTGGACTGGCCCAGGCCCAGCTCGGTCAGCTGCGCCACGGCTTCATAGGTCAGCGTGCCGGAGCGCGACACCACGCCGATGCGGCCCTTCTTGTGGATGTGGCCGGGCATGATGCCGATCTTGATCTCGTCGGGCGTGATCAGGCCCGGGCAGTTGGGGCCCAGCAGCAGCGTCTTCTTGCCGCCGGCGGCTTCCTTCTGCTTCATCTTGTTGCGCACCATCAGCATGTCGCGCACCGGGATGCCTTCGGTGATGCAGATCACCAGGTCCAGGTCGGCCTCGACGGCTTCCCAGATCGCCGCAGCAGCGCCCGCGGGCGGCACGTAGATCACGCTGACCGTCGCACCGGTGGCCTTGGCCGCTTCGGAGACGGTGGCGTAGATGGGGATGCCCTCGAAGTCCTCTCCGGCCTTCTTCGGGTTCACGCCGGCGACGAAGCAGTTCTTGCCGTTGGCATAGTCACGGCACATGCGGGTGTGGAACTGGCCCGTCTTGCCGGTGATGCCCTGGGTGATGACTTTGGTGTCCTTGTTGATCAGGATGCTCATTTCGGATTCCTCTCAGGGCAATTACTGCACCGCGGCCACGACCTTCTGCGCGGCTTCGGCCATCGTGTCGGCGGAGATGATGGGCAGGCCGGATTCGGCCAGCATCTTCTTGCCCAGGTCTTCGTTGGTGCCCTTCATGCGCACCACCAGCGGCACCTTCAGGCCCACCGCGCGGCTGGCGGTGATGACGCCGTCGGCGATCACGTCGCAGCGCATGATGCCGCCGAAGATGTTGACCAGGATGGCCTTCACGTTCGGGTTCTTCAGCATGATCTTGAAGGCCTCGGTCACCTTCTCGGCCGTCGCGCCGCCGCCCACGTCCAGGAAGTTGGCCGGCTCGCCGCCGAACAGCTTGATGGTGTCCATCGTGGCCATCGCCAGGCCCGCGCCGTTGACCAGGCAGCCGATGTTGCCGTCCAGGCTGATGTAGGCCAGGTCGAACTTGGACGCCTCGACCTCGGCGGGATCTTCCTCGTCCAGGTCACGGTAGGCGACGACCTCGGGATGGCGGAACAGGGCGTTGCTGTCGAAGTTGAACTTCGCGTCCAGCGCCTTGATGTTGCCGTTGCCTTCCAGGATCAGCGGGTTGATCTCGGCCAGCGAGGCGTCGGTCTCCATGTAGCAGCGGTACAGGTTCTTGAACACCTCGACCGCCTGCGCGACGGAGCCCTCGGGCACGCCGATGCCGGTGGCCAGCTGCTTGGCCTGCTCGTCGGTCAGGCCCACCAGCGGGTCCACGAAGACCTTGATGATCTTCTCGGGGGTCTTGGCGGCAACTTCCTCGATCTCCATGCCGCCTTCACTGGAGGCCATCATCGCGACCTTCTGCGTGCCGCGGTCGGTCACGGCGGCGACGTAGTATTCCTTCTTGATGTCGGCGCCTTCCTCGATCAGCAGGCGGCGCACCTTCTGGCCTTCGGGGCCGGTCTGGTGCGTGACCAGCTGCATGCCGAGGATCTGCTCGGCCAGCGTCTTGACCTCGTCGATGGAGCGGGCCAGCTTCACGCCGCCGCCCTTGCCGCGGCCGCCGGCGTGGATCTGCGCCTTGACGACCCAGACCGGGCCGCCCAGCTTCTGGGCTGCTTCGATCGCTTCCTGCACGGTGAAGGCGGGGTAGCCGCGCGGCACCGGCACACCGAAGTTGCGCAAGATCTCCTTGCCTTGGTACTCATGAATCTTCATGGTGTGACTCTCTCTGGGTCGTCTACGGAAATGCCCGGCCCGGTCGGTTGCCGGTACCAGCGCGGGTAATACAGGCGCACTGTCTCGCCGTCGGCGCGCAGCGCGTGGCAGCGGTCGATCTGGAACGGCCGAGTCTCGCTGCTTTCCTGGGTGTGGATGACTTCGCCGGCAAAGGCCTGGATCACGGCGGTGGGCAGCACCTGGGCCAGCTCGGTGATGTGGGTGCAGCCCTGGACGCCGCCCAGGCGCTCCTTGACGGCGTGGCGGAATCCCTTGAGCAGGTTGAGCCCGACCAGGCGGGCATAGGCGTCGCCGTAGGCCTCGCAATGGCCCGGATACGGCACGCTGTGCGACTCGGCGCCGGCTTCGAGGATGTCGAAGCGCTCGTTGACCACCAGGCGCAGCGTCATGTCGTGCACCGGCTCGCCGGCCGCACGCACGCCGCTGGCCAGCGGAAAGTCGCGCGTCTTCACGTCGGTCAGGCGGGCATCGACTTCCCAAAGCCCGTCGCCGCGCGCATAGACGGCAAGGTCGATGCTGCGGCGATGCTTCAGCTGGCGGTGCGGGGCAGCCGGGGGAAGTGCCATTGTCAGCGGCGGATGCTGGCGGGTTTCAGGCCTGTTTCGGCGAACCCGTGACTTTATCATGGTGCGCTGCACCAAACCTGACGGGTGCCGCGGTCAATCGGGATCGACCCCACGCACCACGCGCCGGATCACCTCCGGCGAGAACCCGCGACCGGCCAGGAACCGCATCTGTTTCGCGCGCCCGGCCGGGTCGTCGGCCGGCTGGCCGAACTTCTTCTGCCACACGGCCAGCGCGCGCTCGTACTCGGTGGCCTGCAGCTGGCGCACCGCCGCGCCGACGGCCTCGTCGTCCAGCCCGTGGGCGTTCAGCTCCTGGCGGATGCGGGCCGCGCCGTAGCGTGCGGCCTTGCGGTGGACCAGCGATTGGACGAAACGCGCCTCGGACAGCAGGCCCTTGGCCTGCAGTTCGTCCAGCGCGGCTTCGACCTGCCCGGGCTCTTCCTCGTAGGGACGCAGCTTGCGCTCGAGCTCGGCGCGCGAGTGCTCGCGCGCGGCCAGGTATTTGAGCGCCCGGCCCTTGAGCGAGAGCTTGCCGAACCCCATCGCGCAGCCGGGCGGCCCGGCTTACTCGCCGGCGTCCTTGGCGTCCTTGGCTTCCTTGGCGGCCTTGCCCCCCTTGCCGTTGGGCTTCTCGGCCGCGGCGGGCTTCTCGGCGCCGGCCAGCAGCGGCACGCCCAGCGCGGCGCGCACCTTGTTCTCGATCTCGAAGGCGAGGTCGGGGTTTTCCTTCAGGAATTCGCGCGCGTTGTCCTTGCCCTGGCCGATCTTCTCGCCGTTGTAGGCGTACCAGGCGCCGGACTTCTCGATCACCCGGGCGTTCACGCCCAGGTCGATGATCTCGCCCTCGCGGCTGATGCCCTCACCGTAGAGGATGTCGAAATCGGCGGTCTTGAACGGCGGGGACACCTTGTTCTTGACCACCTTGACCTTGGTCTCGCTGCCGATGACCTCGTCGCCCTTCTTGATGGAACCGACGCGGCGGATGTCCAGGCGCACCGAGGAATAGAACTTCAGCGCGTTGCCGCCGGTGGTGGTCTCCGGGCTGCCGAACATCACGCCGATCTTCATCCGGATCTGGTTGATGAAGATGACCATGCAGTTGGTCTTCTTGATCGTGGCGGTCAGCTTGCGCAGGGCCTGGCTCATCAGGCGGGCCTGCAGGCCGGGCAGCGCGTCGCCCATCTCGCCTTCGAGCTCGGCCTTGGGCGTCAGCGCCGCGACCGAGTCGACCACGATCAGGTCCACCGAGCCGGAACGCACCAGCGCGTCGACGATCTCCAGCGCCTGCTCGCCGGTGTCGGGCTGGGAAATCAGCAGGTCCTGCAGGTTGACGCCCAGCTTCTGCGCGTACTGCACGTCCAGCGCGTGTTCGGCGTCGATGAAGGCGCACACGCCGCCCTGCTTCTGCATCTCGGCGATGACCTGCAGCGTCAGCGTGGTCTTGCCCGAGGATTCGGGGCCGTAGATCTCGATCACGCGGCCGCGCGGCAGGCCGCCCACGCCCAGCGCGATGTCCAGGCCCAGCGAGCCGGTGGAGACGACCTGGATGTCCTCGGCCGCGTCGCCCTCGCCCAGGCGCATGATGGAGCCCTTGCCGAACTGCTTTTCGATCTGGGCCAGCGCGGCCTGCAGGGCCTTGGCCTTTTCAGTGCTGAGAGCGGATTTGTTCGGTGCGTCCATTCGGTTCTCCAAAGATCCGGTGCATTATCGCAGAAGCTGGATGTTTGTACAGTAATCGGGCGCCAGGGACATGCCGCACACGGGCCGGCACGGCCTTGCGGCGCCGCAACATGCAGCCGGCGGCGCGGCACCTACAATCGGCCATTGCAGCGCCCACGCCAACGACGATACCCAAGCTGCAGGAGACAAGGAATGCGCATCCTGATCGCCGAAGACGATCAAGTGCTCGCCGACGGGCTGTTGCGCTCGTTGCGCAGCTCGGGCTACGCGGTCGACCAGCTCGGCACCGGCACCGAGGCCGACGCCGCCCTGTCCTCGCACGAATTCGACCTCGTCATCCTGGACCTCGGCCTGCCCAAGATGCACGGGCTGGAAGTGCTCAAGCGCCTGCGCGCGCGCGGCGCCACCACCCCGGTGCTGATCCTCACCGCGGCCGACAGCGTCGAGGAGCGCGTCAAGGGCCTGGACCTGGGCGCCGACGACTACATGGCCAAGCCGTTCTCGCTGGCAGAACTGGAAGCGCGCGTGCGCGCGCTGACGCGCCGCGGGCTGGGGGTGGCCTCCAGCGTGATCCGCCACGGGCCGCTGACCTTTGACCAGACCGGCCGGGTCGCCTACATGAACGACCAGATGATCGAGCTGTCGGCGCGCGAGCTGAGCCTGCTGGAAGTGCTGCTGCAGCGCGCCGGGCGGCTGGTCAGCAAGGACCAGCTGGTCGAGCGGCTGTGCGAGTGGGGCGAGGAAGTCAGCAACAACGCGATCGAGGTCTACATCCATCGCCTGCGCAAGAAGATCGAGCAGGGGCCGGTGCGCATCGCCACCGTGCGCGGCCTGGGGTACTGCCTGGAGAAGATCCCCAACTGACCGTCCGCCGCTGCGACCCGTCTCCTGATGCCGCCCAAACCCTTCGCGACCGGCCCCGGTCCGCGCGAGCAGCGTTCGCTGTTCGGCGAGATCCTGGACTGGATGCTCGCCCCGCTGCTGATGCTGTGGCCGATGAGCGTGGCGCTGACCTGGCTGGTGGCAGAGAACATCGCCAACCGCCCGTTCGACCACGCGCTGCGCGAAACCGCGCGGGCGCTGGCGCACCACATCGCGTCCTCCGAAGGGGCGATGGGGCAGCTGCCCGGCGTGCTATCGGAGTTCCTGCGCGCCGACAACGTCGACACCGTCTACTTCCAGGTGCTCGGCACGCGCGGCGAGTACGTCAGCGGCGACCGCGAGCTGCCGGTGCCGGATGACGGGCCGGCGCGCCCCGGCGAGGTGCTGCTGCGCAACGACGAGACGCACCACGAGCCGGTGCGGGTGGCCTATGTCTGGGTGCAGCTGGCCGGCGCGCCCGACGACGGCCCGGCGCTGGTGCAGGTGGCCGAGACGCTGAACAAGCGCTCGCAGCTGGCCACCGAGATCATCAAGGGCGTGATCCTGCCGCAGTTCCTGATCCTGCCGGTGGCGGTGCTGCTGGTGTGGCTGGCGCTGTCGCGCGGCATCGCGCCGCTGTCGGAGCTGCAGCAGCGCATCCGGCGCCGCCGCAGCGACGACCTGAGCCCGATCGACGAGCGCGAGGCGCCGGAGGAAGTGGCGCCGCTGGTGCGCTCGATCAACGACCTGCTGGCGCGGCTGGACCAGTCGCTGCAGACGCAGAAGCACTTCCTCGCCGATGCGGCGCACCAGCTCAAGACCCCGCTGGCGGGCCTGCGCATGCAGGCCGAGCTCGCGCAGCGCGAGATCGATGCCGGGCAGCGCGACCCGCAGGAGCTGAAGAAGTCGCTGCGGCAGATCGCGCGCTCCAGCCAGCGCGCCGCGCACATGGTCAACCAGCTGCTGTCGCTGGCGCGCGCCGAGAACCAGGGACAGCTGGCGCACCGCCACGAGGTGCCGCTGGCACGCATCGCGATGGATGCGGTGCACGAGTTCTTCCCGCGCGCGATGGAAAAGCGCATCGACCTCGGCTACGAAGGCCCCGACCCGGAACAGGCCGACGCGCGCGGCCCGCGCGTGCTGGGCAACCCGCTGCTGGTCAAGGAGCTGGCGCGCAACCTGGTCGACAACGCGATCCTCTACACGCCCGAGGGCGGCACGGTGACGGTGCGCATGTACAACGACCCGTTCGGCCAGGTCAGCGTGCTGCAGGTGGAGGACACCGGGCCGGGCATACCCGAGGCCGAGCGCGAGAAGGTGTTCCAGCCGTTCTACCGGGCGCTGGGCACCGACGTCGACGGCAGCGGCCTGGGCCTGGCCATCGTGCGCGAGATCGCGCAGCAGCACGAGGCGGTGGTCGTGATCGACGACGCGCGCCCGGCCGTCGACGGGCAGTCGCGCGGCACGCGGGTGACGGTGCGCTTCCCCGCGGAGGCCGCGGCAGCCGAGGCCGCCCGCGCCCCCGGCGCCTGAGCGGCTCGGCGGGCGCTCAGCCCATCATGTGGCGGGGCAGCCAGGTCGCCAGCCCGGGAAACAGGTACAGCAGCCCGACCGCCGCCACCAGCAGCACGAACATCGGCGCCGAGGCGCGCGCGATCCACGGCAGCTCCCTGCCGGTCATGCCCTGCAGCACGAACAGGTTGAAGCCCACCGGGGGCGTGATCTGCGCCATCTCGACCACCAGCACCAGGAAGATGCCGAACCAGATCGGGTCGATGCCGGCGGTCTGCACGATGGGCAGCACCACGCCCATGGTCAGCACGATCACCGAGATGCCGTCGAGGAAGCAGCCCAGCACGATGTAGAACACCATCAGGGCCATGATCAGCATGAACGGCGACAGCCCGAGCGAGGCGATCCACTCGGCCAGGTGCCGCGGCAGGCCGATGTAGCCCATCGCCAGCGTCAGGAAGGCCGCGCCCGAGAGGATCAGCGCGATCATGCAGTACAGGCGCGTGGCGCCCATCAGCGAGTCGCGGAAGGTGCGCCAGTTCAGCGACCCCTGGCAGGCCGACAGGACCAGCGCGCCGACCACGCCCAGGCCCGCGGCCTCGGTCGCGGTGGCCAGGCCCGTGTAGATCGAGCCGAGCACGGCCAGGATCAGCAGCACCACCGGGATCAGGCTGCGCGAGGCCCGGAGCTTGTCGACGAAGCGCATCGAGGCGTCGGCCGCGGGCACCTTCTGCGGGTTCAGCAGCGCCCAGATCATCACGTAGCCCATCATCAGTGCCGCCACCATCAGCCCGGGCAGCACGCCCGCGGCGAACAGCCGCGCGATCGAGACGTCGGCCGTGACGCCGTAGACGATCATGATCAGCGACGGCGGGATCAGCAGCCCCAGCGTGCCGGCGCCGGCCAGCGTGCCGATGCTGATGCCGTCGGGATAGCCGCGCGACTTCAGCTCGGGCAGCGCCATCTTGCCGATGGTCGCGCAGGTGGCCGCGCTCGATCCCGAGACCGCCGCGAAGATGGTGCAGCCGATCACGTTGGTGTGCAGCAGGCGGCCGGGCAGCCGGTTCATCCAGGGGGCCAGCCCCTTGAACATGTCCTCCGAGAGCTTGGTGCGGAACAGGATCTCGCCCATCCAGACGAACAGCGGCAGCGCCGTGAGCGTCCAGGACGAAGCCGACCCCCAGATCGTCACGGCCATCGCGTCGCCGGCCGGACGCGCGCTGAACAGCTGCATGCCGATCCAGGCCACGCCGGTGAGCGTGAGCCCGATCCACACGCCACTGCCCAGCAGCGCGAACAGGCTGAAGATCAAGAGGACCGTGATCACCAGGTCGTTGTTCATCGTGGTGCGCTCATTCGTTGAACTTCAGCTCGGCCGAAGCCGGACGCTCGCGCTTGTGCAGCAGCTCCAGGACCAGTTCGTCGACGAAGGCGATGAAGAACACCAGCCCGCCGACGGCCATCGACAGCTGCGGGATCCACAGCGGCGTGGCGTCGAAACCCGTGGAGATGTCGTTGAACTGGTACGACTCCCACACCAGGCGCGCGCTGTAGAAGGCGAACGCGCCGCTGAGCACCACCGCGATGACCAGGCACCACAGCTCCAGCACGCGGCGCGCGGCCGGGCGCACGCTGTTGAGCAGCAGCGTGACCCGGATGTGCTCGCCGCGCTTGAGGGTGTGGGCCAGCGCCAGGAACCCGGCGCCGGCCATGCAGTAGCCTGCGTACGCATCGAGGCCGCGCACCGGCAGGGTGACGATGCGGTCGAGCATGCTGGCGAGCACCGCCAGCAGCGTGCCGACCATCAGCAGGGCCGCCAGCCAGGCCGCGCCGTCGTAGAGCGCATCGAGCAGGCGGCGCATCGTCAGGACTTCTGGAAGGCCTCAACCACGGCCTTGCCCTCGGGACCGGCCTTCTCGAGCCACTCCTTGAGCATCGGCTCGCCGACCTGCTTGCGCAGCTGCTCCTTGAGCTGCGGCGAGGGCTCGACGATCTCCATGCCGTTCTTCTTGAGCAGGTCGAGGTACTCGCGGTCCTTCTCCTCCGAGACCTTCCAGCCGCGCTCCTCGGCGGCGGCGGCGGCCTTGAGCACCGCGTCCTGCGTGGCCTTGTCCAGCGCGTCGAAGGCACGCTTGTTCATGATGACCGCGTTCTTGGGCAGCCAGGCCTGGAAGTTGTAGTAGTACTTCAGGTGCTCGAAGACCTTGCTGTCGTAGCCGGTGGCGCCGGAGGTCATGAACGACTCGACCACGCCGGTGGCCAGCGCCTGCGAGAGTTCGGCCGCCTGCACCGTGACCGGCTGCGCGCCGATCAGCTCGGCGATGCGCGAGGTCGACGGGCTGTAGGCGCGCCACTTGGAGCCCTTGAGGTCGTCCAGCGAGCTGATCGGCTTCTTCGAGAACAGGCCCTGCGGCGGCCAGGCCACGGTGTACAGCAGCACCATGCCCTGGTCGGCGAGGCGCTTCTGCAGCACCGGCTTCTGCGCGACGTGGAGCTTGCGCGCCTCGGCGTAGCTGGTGGCCAGGAAAGGCAGGCCGTCGACGCCGAACAGCTGCCATTCGTTCTGGTAGTTGACCAGCAGGATCTCGCCCAGCTGCACCTGGTTGCCCTGCACCGCGCGCTTGATCTCGGGCGCCTTGAACAGCGAGGCGTTGGAGTGGACGGTGATCTGCAGCTTCCCGCCCGTGGCCTCGGCCACGTCCTTGCCGAACTGGACCAGGTTTTCGGTGTGGAAGTTGTTCGGCGGATAGGCGGACGCCAGGTCCCACTTGGTCTGGGCCGCGACGCCGAGCGCCAGGCCACCGAGAGCGAGTGCAGCAAGTGATCTCTTGAACATGGAAGCTCCTTGCAGGTAGGACGCGGCGCTTGCCGCGGATGGCCACGAAAAATGCAAGATCGAGGCCAGACCTTGCCAACGCAAATGTAAGGATCTGACGACGATGTGATATCAGTACTTTCCCGATCTATCAACGATTTGTCGACATTTTGTTTTCAAACTGAGCTAGAGTTTCCTCCGTCACCCGTGCTGGCGGCGCCCCGTGGCGGGTCGCCGCGCACCGCGCGGGTGCGCACGAGGACCCGGAAAGGTTCGCCATGGCCCGAAAGAACAGGATGAGCAGCACCGAGCCCGTCGCCAGCGCAGAAATCGCGCCAGAGAGGATCGTCTCCTCGGCGCACCTGGTCTCCCCCCGCAGCCGCGAGCTGAGCGAGTTCGAGTTCGGCCTGATCGTCTCGAACAACGCGTTCTCGCGCTGGGTCGTCCACTGCATGTCGGCCGCCGGCCTGCGCGAGCTGACGCCGCTGGACGTGCTGGTGCTGCACCACGTGCACCACCGCGCGCGCGACAAGCGGCTGTCGGACATCTGCTTCATCATGAACGTCGAGGACACGCACCTCATCAACTACTCGCTCAAGAAGCTGCAGAACCTGGGCGTCGTGCAGTCCAGCCGCAACGGCAAGGACGTCACCTACGCCACCACCGACCTCGGCCGCCACTACGTCGAGCGCTACCGCGAGATCCGCGAGTCCTGCCTGATCAGCGCGCTCAAGGCCGACGACGCGCTGAACCAGCAGATCGGCGAGCTGGCACGCCTGCTGCGCGTGCTCTCCGGCGTGTACGACCAGGCGGCACGCGCGGCCGCCTCGCTCTGAGCGCGGCCCCACGCGCAGACCTCCGACCAGGGAGCCCTCCATGACCACTTCGACGAACCGCTGGCAGTTCTGGATCGATCGCGGAGGCACGTTCACCGACATCGTGGCCAAGCGGCCCGACGGCACGATCACCACCGCCAAGCTGCTGTCCGAGAATCCCGAGCAGTACCGCGACGCCGCCGTCGAGGGCATCCGCCGGCTGCTCGGCCTGCAGCCGGGCGAGCTGATCACGCCGGAGCGGGTCGAGTGCGTCAAGATGGGCACCACGGTGGCGACCAACGCGCTGCTGGAGCGCAAGGGCGACCGCACGGTGCTGGTGACCACGCGCGGCTTCCGCGACGCGCTGCGCATCGCCTACCAGAACCGTCCGCGCCTGTTCGATCGCCACATCGTGCTGCCCGAGCTGCTCTACGAGCGCGTCATCGAGGCCGACGAGCGCATCGGCGCGCACGGCGAGGTGGTGCGCCCGCTGGACCTCGAGGCGCTGCGCGCGGCCCTGCAGCGTGCCCATGACGACGGCATCCGCGCCTGCGCGATCGTCTTCATGCACGGCTACCGCTACGTCCGGCACGAGCACAGCGCCGCGGCGCTGGCGCGCGAGATCGGCTTCACGCAGGTGTCGGTCTCGCACGAGGTCAGCCCGCTGATGAAGTTCGTCTCGCGCGGCGACACCACGGTGGTCGACGCCTACCTGTCGCCCATCCTGCGCCGCTACGTCGAGCAGGTGGCGCGCGAGATGCCCGGCGTGCCGCTGTACTTCATGCAGTCCTCCGGCGGCCTCACGCAGGCCGACCGCTTCCAGGGCAAGGACGCGATCCTGTCGGGCCCGGCCGGCGGCATCGTCGGCATGGTGCGCACCGCGCTGGCCGGCGGCCACCAGAAGGTGATCGGCTTCGACATGGGCGGCACCTCGACCGACGTGTCGCACTACGCCGGCGAGTTCGAGCGCGCCTTCGAGACCCAGGTGGCCGGCGTGCGCATGCGCGCGCCGATGATGAGCATCCACACGGTGGCCGCCGGCGGCGGCTCGCTGCTGAGCTTCGACGGCGCGCGCCTGCGCGTCGGCCCCGAGTCGGCCGGCGCCAACCCGGGCCCGGCCTGCTACCGCCGCGGCGGGCCGCTGGCCACCACCGACGCCAACGTGATGCTCGGCAAGATCCAGCCCGACTACTTCCCCAGGGTGTTCGGCCCGCATGCCGACCAGCCGCTGGACCGCGACGTGGTGGTGGCGAAGTTCGCCGCGCTGGCCGAGGAGGTGCGGCAGCGCACGGGACGTGCCGTCAGCCCCGAGGAGCTGGCGCAGGGCTTCCTGCAGATCGCCGTGCAGAACATGGCCAACGCGGTGAAGAAGATCTCGGTGGCGCGCGGCTACGACGTCACGCAGTACACGCTGCAGTGCTTCGGCGGCGCCGGCGGCCAGCACGCCTGCCTGGTGGCCGACGCGCTCGGCATGTCGCGCGTGTTCGTACACCCGCTGGCCGGCGTGCTGTCGGCCTACGGCATGGGCCTGGCCGACCAGATCGCGATGCGCGAGGCCTCGGTCGAGCGCCCGCTCGACGAGGCGGGCCTGGACGCCGCGCGCGACGCGCTGGAGCGCATCGGCGCCGAGGCGCGCGAGGAGATCGTGCGCCAGGGCTTCGCGCCCGCGCAGGTGCGGTTGCTGCCCAAGGTGCACGTGCGCTACGACGGCACCGACACCGCGCTGGTGGTGCCGCTGGGCCGCCTGGACGAGATCCGCACCGCGTTCGAGGCAGCCTACCGCAAGCGCTTCGCGTTCCTGATGCCGGACAAGGCGCTGGTCATCGAATCGGTCTCGGTGGAGGCGATCGGCCCGGGCGAGGCACCCGAGGAAGCCGGGCAGCCGGCGCCGCCCTCCCGACCCGCCGCGCACGCGGTGGTGCGCATGTACACCGAGGACGGCTGGCAGGACGCGGGGCTGTACCGGCGCGAGGACCTGGCGCGCGGCGCCGTGATCGACGGGCCGGCCATCATCGCCGAGCGCAACGCGACCACCGTGGTCGAGCCGGGCTGGCAGGCCACGCTCACCGGGCGCGACCACCTCGAGCTCAAGCGCGTGCAGCCGCGCCGCCGGCAGCACGCGGTGGGTACCGAGGTCGACCCGGTGATGCTGGAGGTGTTCAACAACCTGTTCATGAACATCGCCGAGCAGATGGGGCTGCGCCTGCAGAACACCGCCTACTCGGTCAACATCAAGGAGCGGCTGGACTTCTCCTGCGCGCTGTTCGACGCCGAGGGCAACCTGATCGCCAACGCGCCGCACATGCCGGTGCACCTGGGCTCGATGAGCGAGTCGATCAAGACCGTGATCGCGCGCAATCCCGACATGCGCCCGGGCGACGTCTACGTGCTCAACGACCCGTACCACGGCGGCACCCACCTGCCCGACGTCACGGTGGTCACGCCGGTGTTCGACGAGGCGGGCACCGAGGTGCTGTTCTACGTGGCCTCGCGCGGCCACCATGCCGACATCGGCGGGACCACGCCGGGCTCGATGCCGCCGTTCTCGCGGACCATCGACGAGGAAGGCGTGCTGCTGGACAACGTCAAGCTGGTCGAGGGCGGGCGCCTGCGCGAGGCGGAGATCCTCGCCCTGCTGTCCGGCGGACCGTACCCTGCGCGCAACCCGCAGCAGAACCTTGCCGACCTGCGCGCCCAGATCGCGGCCAACGAGAAGGGCGTGCAGGAGCTGCGCGCGATGGTGCAGCAGTTCGGGCTGGACACCGTGCGCGCCTACATGAAGCACGTGCAGGACAACGCCGAGGAAAGCGTGCGCATGGCCATCGCGCGGCTGGATCCGTCGCTGTCGCAGGGCGGGCGCTTCGAGCTGCCGCTGGACAACGGCTCGCGCATCCGGGTCGCCGTCACGATCGACCGCGAGAAGCGCTCGGCGGTGGTGGACTTCACCGGCACCAGCGCGCAGATGCCCAACAACTTCAACGCGCCGAAGGCGGTCACGATGGCCGCGGTGCTCTACGTGTTCCGCACCCTGGTGGACGACGACATCCCGCTCAACGCCGGCTGCCTCAAGCCCATCGAGGTGATCGTGCCCGAGGGCTCGATGCTCAACCCGCGCCCGCCGGCGGCGGTGGTGGCCGGCAACGTGGAGGTCTCGACCTGCGTGACCAACGCGCTGTACGGCGCGCTGGGCGTGCTGGCCGGCAGCCAGCCGACGATGAACAACTTCACCTTCGGCAACGACGAGTACCAGTACTACGAGACCATCGCCGGCGGCTCCGGCGCGGGCATCCACATCGGCGCCGACGGCCCCGGGCTGCAGGGCTTCGACGGCACCAGCGTCGTGCAGACGCACATGACCAACTCGCGGCTCACCGACCCGGAAGTGCTGGAGTTCCGCTACCCGGTGCGGCTGGAGCGCTTCGAGATCCGCGCCGGCTCCGGCGGGGCGGGCCGCTTCCGCGGCGGCGACGGCGGCACGCGCGTGGTGCGCTTCCTCGAGCCGATGACCGCCTCCATCCTCTCCAACGGCCGCTCGACGGCGGCCTTCGGCCTGGCCGGCGGCGCCCCCGGCGAGCCGGGACGCAACTACGTGCTGCGCGCCGACGGCAGCGTGCAGGCGCTGACGCACATCGGGTCGGTCGAGATGGGCCCCGGCGACTGCTTCGTGATCAAGACCCCCGGAGGCGGCGGCTATGGACCGCAGGCCTGAGGTCGACGGGGCCGGCCGGATGCCCGTGCCGGCCCGCCGGTGCAGCCGGCGCGCCTGGCTGCAGGCCCTGGCAGCCGCCGCCATCGCCGCAGGCCGGGGGCCGGTGCGCGCGGCCTCCGCCGACCGCGTGCGCACCTGGCAGCTCGCCACCGGCTACCCGGCGCACGGCTTCCATGCGCGCAACATCGAGCGCTTCGCGCAGGACGTGCAAGCCGCCACCGGCGGTGCGCTGCGCATCGACGTGCATGCGGGCGGCCAGCTGGCCCCGCTGCCGGAGATCCTCGACGGCCTGCGCGCCGGCCGCTTCGAGGCCGGCGAGGTGCTGCTCAGCGGCAGCGCGGCGCAGCTGCCGCTGGCCGACGTCGACGCCGTGCCCTTCGTCGTCTCCGGCTACGAGGACGCCCGGCGGCTGGCCGGGATCTCGCGCGCCTTCATCGACCAGGACGCCCGCGCGCTGGGGCTGCGGCTGCTGTTCGACGTGCCCTGGCCACCGCAAGGGCTCTATGCCCGCCGTCCCGTGGGCAGCATCGCCGACCTGCGCGGCATGCGCTTTCGGGTCTACAACGAGACCACGCGGCGCTTCGCCGCCTACGTGCAGGCGCAGCCGGTCGAGATCGGCGCGGTGGAGCTGCCCGAGGCGATCCGCACCGGCCGCATCGACGCGATGCTGACCTCGGCGGCCACCGGCGTGGACAGCGAGGCCTGGAACGGACTGAGGCACTTCTACGACATCCACGCCTGGATCCCGAAGAACGCGGTGCTGGTGCGCCTGGCCGCGTTCGACGCGCTGCCGCCCGAGCACCAGGGCCGCGTGCTGGACGCGGCGGCCGTCGCGCAGCAGCGCGGCTGGCAGATGAGCCAGGACGAGGCCGGCGCCGCCCGGCAGGCGCTGGCCGCGCGCGGCATGACGGTGGAGCCGCCCGGCGCCATCCTGGCGCGCGAGCTCAAGCGCCTGGGCGAGAAGTTCTCGCTGGAATGGATCCGCGGCACCGCCGGGCGCGGCAACGCGGTGTTCCTGCCGTACTTCACGCAGGCGGCGAGCCGGTGAGGCGCACGATGCGACGCCGCCGCGACGATGCCCCGGAGGCCCCGTGCTGGCGCTGAAGCTGGGACTGGTCGTCGCCTCGGTGCTGCTGGCCACGCTGGCCGCCCGGCGCTACGGCCACGGCGTGGCCGGGACGCTGGCCGGGATGCCGGTGATCGCCGCCCCCATCATGCTGTTCGTGCTGGCGCAGCAGCCGGCGCAGGCCGGGCCGATCGCGCTGGCCACGCTGGTGTGCCTGCCGGCCACGATCGCGCACCTGGTCGTGTTCGGGCTGTGCGCCGTCTCGGGCCTGCCATGGTGGGCCGGGCTGGTCGCGGCCAACGCCACCATCGTCGGCGGCGGCTGGGCACTGGGGCAACTGCCCCTGCCTGCGGCCGGCACCTACGCGCTGGCGGTGGCCGCGCCGCTGGCCGGGCTCAAGGCGCTGCAGCTCTGCGCACGCCGCGCCGGCACCCGGCTGGCCCCGGGCGGGCCGGTGGCCATCCCGCGCAGCGAGCTGGCGTGGCGCGTCGCGGTGGCGGTGGCCATGGCCGCGGCCGTCATGCTGGGGGCCGATGCGCTGCCGCCCATGGTCAGCGGGCTGCTGCTGGCCGTTCCCATTGCCGGGAACGTGCTGCCCTGCTTCACGCTGCCGCGCTACGGTGCCGCGGCGACGGCAGCCCTGCTGGCCGGCTTCGTGCGGGGGATGTTCGGCTTTGCCGCCTTCTTCATCGTGCTGCACCTGCTGCTGCCCCGCGGCGCGCTGCTGGCGGCGCTGGCGGCCCTGCTGGCGGCGCTCGGCACCGCCCTGACGGCGCACGCGCTGCACCGGCACCTCACCCGACGCTAGTGCCCACTTCCAGGACGGCCGGATGCGGGACGGCGGCCGGGTGCCGGCACGCGCCGCCGCCCGGCCGGACAGGCCCGCCGGCGGTCCGGCTTTTTCCTGTCACAGGCACGTACAACCCGCAGCATCCCGACATAATTCGACCTTTCAGCGTTGCCGCGGATGCTGCGCGAAAGGTGAGCCTCTACACTCCGATCCTGCAAAGACAGTACGCGATGGCCCTGGGAGTTGCATCGGTGGCAGAGGAGGCCCTATGAAGGCGTGGCAGGAGGAAGACATCCAGTCCTTGCTGACGGCCTCGTCCGAGAAGGAGCTGTTCGCGCGCCTGTCGGAAGCCGCGCGGGACCTGGGCTTCGAGTACTGCGCCTACGGGATGAAGGTGGCGCTGCCGCTGTCCAACCCGCGGGTGACGATGTTCAACAACTATCCCGAGGCCTGGCAGAAGCGCTACCAGGAGATGGGTTATCTGGCCATCGACCCGACGGTGCGGCGCGCCGCCCGCTCGGCCGGGCCGGTGCTGTGGTCGGAGTGCATGCCGGCCTCGACGCTGGAGTTCTGGGAAGACGCGCACGCCCACGGCCTCAAGGTGGGGCTGGCGCTGCCGATGCGCGACCACCAGGGGCTGTCCAGCCTGCTGACGCTGTCGCGCTCCAAGGACGAGATCACCCGCAGCGAGCTGGCCGCCCGCCGCGCCCAGATGTACTGGCTGACCGAGGTCGCCCACCTGGGCATGACGCAGTGGCTGGCCAGCAAGCTGATGCCCGAGATCGACGTGCGCCTGTCCGACCGCGAGGCCGAGGTGCTGCGCTGGACCGGCGACGGCAAGACCTCCAACGACGTCGCGGACATCCTCGGCATCTCCGAGCGCACGGTCAACTTCCACATCAACAACGCGATGCTCAAGCTGGGCGCGAGCAACAAGACCGCGGCGGTGCTGCGCGCCGCGGTGCTCGGCCTGCTCTGAGCGTGCGCGCGCGGCCGCGCCTACTGCCGCAGGCCCACCGCCGAGGCCACCACCGGCTGCCAGTCCATGCGGCTCAGGCGCCGGCTCAGCAGCTGTTCGGTGACCTGGCAGCCCAGGTCGATGCGGTCCTGCCCGATCAGCATCAGGTTGCTGCGCACCGTGGCCGAGGCCAGCTCGAGCATCCCGGTGATGCCGTTGAGGCGCCAGTCCCAGCCCAGCGAGATGAGCGGCTCGGGGCCGCTGACCCATTCGGTGTAGCCGCTCACGACCCAGAGGCTGTCGGGCAGGCGGGGCTCGTCCGGATCGAGGCCGGAGCACAGGTGGGCGAACTCGGCGGCGCACAATTCGCCCCAGGTGACGCGCAGGTAGCCGTCCTCGGCAGGGCCGGCGGCCACGGCAGACAGGAACGACAGGCGACCGGGCCGGGGGCCGGACCAGGGGCTGCGACCCCGGCCGGGCAGGGTCACGAGGGGCGCCCCGCACGAGGCGGGGACGCGGCCGGCACGCGCGTTACGGAGTCTTCTCGCCACGGAACTGCCTGTCGGTGTAGTCCCGCGCGACCGGGTCGCGCCAGGATGGACGTTTCATGCTAAGCACGTTGCAAGGCGGTGAACAGTGCCGCAGTTGCCCCCAGCCGACAATCCCCGGTTCGGGGCGCGAATTTCTGTCAACCCTGACAGTTGTGACCCCCCATGCCCTGCTCTGAAATCGGTCGTCCCGGCTGCCGTAACTGACGAAGGAGGCTCTTGTGGACGTCATCTGTGGAACCGGAGCCACCCTTGCCCCCAGTCTGCTCGACGAGCTGGCGGTCTACCGCCACCGTATCTTCATCGAGACCCTGAAATGGGACCTGCCCACCGAGAACGGCCGCGAGCAGGACCAGTTCGACGGCCCGCAGACCGGCTACGTGATCGCGCGCGACGAGACGGGCGCGATCTGCGGCTGCGCCCGCCTGCTGCCCACCACCGGCCCCTACCTGCTGGCCGACGTGTTCCCGCAGCTGCTGCACGGCGCGCCGGTGCCGCGCCACGAACGGATCTGGGAGCTGTCGCGCTTCGCGTCGATGAACTGCGGCGCGCCCCACCAGCTGTCGCGCCAGATGGAACTGAAGGTGGCCGAGCACGTGTTCGCCACCGCGCTGCATTTCGCGGCCCGCCATGGCGTGGAGCGCTTCGTCACGGTCTCGCCGCTGGGCGTCGAGCGCCTGCTGCGCCGCGCCGGCCTGCACATCCACCGCGCCGGGCCGCCGGTGATGGTCGGCGGCCACCCGCTGTTTGCCTGCTGGATCGAGGTGGACGCCCACTCGCTGCGCCTGCTGGCGCACTACGTGCCGCCGCGCGAGCGCGTCGCGCCCGCGTTGCGCGCCAATGCCCCCGCCGCCACGGCGGACACGGCCCGCAGCTGGACCTGAACGGACCGGGCTGCGCCTTCCGCCCGCCCGGTGATCAGGGCGCCGCTCAGGAGACCATCAGTCGCCGGCTCTTGGCGATCGACATCAGGATGCCGATGCCCAGCCCCAGCGTCACCATCGCGGTGCCGCCGTAGCTGATGAAGGGCAGGGGCACGCCCACCACGGGCAGGATGCCGCTGACCATGCCCATGTTGACGAAGGCATAGGTGAAGAAGATCAGCGACACCGCCCCCGCGAGCAGGCGCGAGAACAGCGTCGGCGCCTCGGTGGCGATCACCAGCCCGCGGAAGACCAGGAAGATGAAGCCCAGCAGCAGGGCGACGTTGCCGGCCAGCCCGAACTCCTCGGAATAGGCGGCGAAGATGAAGTCGGTGGTGCGCTCGGGGATGAACTCCAGGTGGGTCTGCGTGCCCTTCATGAAACCCTTGCCGGTCAGCCCCCCGGAGCCGATCGCGATCATGCCCTGCAGCGTGTGGAAGCCCTTGCCGAGCGGGTCCTTGCCCGGATCGAGCAGCGTGCACACGCGCCCCTTCTGGTAGGCGTGCAGCACCGGCCATTCGACGTCGGGCTGGCAGATGCGGTCCTCGGCGAGCACCAGCGCGGTGATGCCGATCGCACCGCCGACCAGCACCGGGAGGATCAGCTTCCACGACAGGCCGGCGAAGAAGATCACGAACAGCCCGCCGGCCAGCACCAGCAGCGCGGTGCCCAGGTCGGGCTGCTTCATGATCAGGCCCACGGGCAGCGCCAGGATGCCCGCCGCGACGATGAAGTCCAGCGTGCGCAGCTGCCCCTCGCGGCGCTGGAACCACCAGGCCAGCATCAGCGGCACCGCGAACTTGAGCAGCTCGCTGGGCTGGATCACGGTGACGCCGACGTTGAGCCAGCGCGTCGCCCCCTTGCGGGTGATGCCGAAGAACTCGACGCCCAGCAGCAGCACCACGCCCAGCACGTACAGCGGCACGGCGATCGCCATCAGCTTCTGCGGCGACACCTGCGCGACGACGAACACCACCAGCGCGGCGATCAGCATGTTGCGCGCATGGTCGTAGAAGCGGGTGCCGTGGTCGTAGCCGGCCGAGTACATGATGACCAGCCCGGCACTGCACAGCAGCAGCACCGCCAGTGCCAGCCAGCCGTCGAAGCCGGTGAAGACCGGCCTGGCGCGCTGCCACAGGGAGGGGCGTTCGAAGGCGACGTTCATCGGGCGGGCTCGGGGTTGAGGGACACGGGGGCCACCGCGGAGGCCGGCACGGCCTGGGCCGGGACGGGCAGCACGGTGCTGCCGGTGGCCGGCAGCACCGGCGCGGGCAGCTGCACCTCGGAGGCGCGCCGCGGCGTGCCGATCGGGGCGGCCGCCTGGCCGTTCTGCACGGCCAGGATGTCTTCCTCGCTGGGATAGATGCCGGCCAGCCAGTAGTCCAGCACCCGGCGCGCGATCGGCGCGGCGGCCTGCGCGCCGAAGCCGGCGTTCTCGACGATCAGCGCGACCGCGATCTGCGGATCATCGACCGGGGCGAAGGCGATGTACAGCGAGTGGTCGCGCAGGTACTCGGCCATCTTGGCCGCGTTGTACTTCTCGTTCTGGCGGATCGTGACGGCCTGCGCGGTGCCGGTCTTGCCGCCGCTCGCGTAGGGCGCACCGGCGAACACGCGGGTCGAGGTGCCTTCCTGCGTCACCGCGTGCATCGCGCGCTTGATGATCTCGACATGCTGCGCCTTCAGGTCGAGCGGCTCGAGGCGCTGGCCGCCCACCGGGCGACGCTCGCGCGTGACCACGTCGCGGATCTCGCGCACCAGGTGCGGCACGTGGCGCTCGCCGCCCGAGACCAGCGTGGCCAGCGCATGCGACAGCTGCAGCATCGTGAAGTTGTTGTAGCCCTGGCCGATGCCCAGCGAGATGGTCTCGCCGGCGTACCAGCGCTGCTGCTCGGGCTTCTTGTAGGCACGGCGCTTCCATTCGGTGGACGGCAGCACGCCGCGCACCTCGCCCTCGATGTCGATGCCGGTGATCTGGCCGAAGCCGAACGGCGCGAGCTGCGCGTGGATCAGGTCCACGCCCATCTCGTTGGCCAGCGAGTAGTAGTAGACGTTGCTCGACTTGACGATCGAGCGGTGCATGTCGACCATGCCCAGCCCGACGTCGCCGTGGCTGCGGAAGCGGTGGTTGCCGAACAGGAACACCCCGGTGTCGAGGATGGCCTCGTTCGGCCCGCGCTTGCCGCTGTTGAGCGCGGCCATCGCCATGAACGGCTTGAACGTGGAGCCGGGCGGGTAGGTGCCCCGCAGCGCGCGGTTGAGCAGCGGCTTGTCGGGCGACTCGTTGAGCGCGCGCCAGTTCTCGACGTCGATGCCCTCGACGAACAGGTTGGGGTCGAAGGTCGGCTTGCTGACGAAGGCCAGCAGCTCGCCGGTCTTGGGGTCGATCGCCACCAGCGCGCCGCGCCGGTTGCCGTACAGCCGCTCGACCAGCGCCTGCAGCTTGATGTCGATGGACAGCACCACGGTGTTGCCCGGGATCGCCGGGCTGGAGCGCAGCCGCCGCACCGCGCGCCCGCCGGCGCTGGTCTCCACCTCCTCGAAGCCGGTGATGCCGTGCAGCTCGCGCTCGTAGCTCTGCTCGATGCCCAGCTTGCCGATGTAGTCGGTGCCGCGGTAGTTGGCCGCGTCCTCGGAGTCCTCGATCTTCTCCTTCTCGGCCTGGTTGATGCGGCCGATGTAGCCGATCACGTGGCTGCCGATCTCGCCGAGCGGGTAGTGGCGGAACAGCCGTGCCTTGATCTCCACGCCGGGAAAGCGGTAGGCTTGCACCGAGAAGCGCGCCACCTCCTCGTCGGTCAGGCGGGTGCGGATCGGCAGCGACTCGAAGCTCTTGGACTCGTCCATCAGCCGGCGGAAGCGCCGCCGGTCGTAGTTGGTGATCTCGACCACCTCGGACAGGGCGTCGATGGTGGCGTCCAGGTCGGCGATCTTCGACGGCGTCAGCTCCAGCGTGTAGGCCGAGTAGTTGTTGGCCAGCACCACGCCGTTGCGGTCGACGATCAGCCCGCGGTTGGGGACGATGGGCACCACGGCGATGCGGTTGTTCTCGGCGCGCGTGGACAGCTCGTCGTAGCGGATCACCTGCAGGTAGGCCAGGCGCGCGAAGATCAGCCCGAAGCACACCAGCACCATGGCCGCGGCGAACAGCACCCTCGCGCGAAAGCGCGACAGCTCGAGTTCGACGTTCTTGAGTTCGGTCATGCGCGTGGGGGCGCGGCAGGGCCTCGCGGGCGGTGGCTACAGCGGCCGGTTGGCGTCGGGGTCCGGCGGGCGGCGCTGCGGCGCGAGCAGCACCCAGGTCGCCAGCGGCCACAACACCGCTTCGAACACCGGCGCGAGCAGCAGTTCCCAGCCGGGGAAGACGCCGCCGGCGATCATGCGGATCAGCACCGACACCACGTGGGCGGCAAAGAACAGCGGCAGGATCTGCACCGCCTGCGACAGCACGCTGAACCACAGCAGGCGCCGGTGGATGGTGATCGCGAAATAGGACAGCAGCGTGTAGGCCAGCGCGTGCTGGCCGAGCAGCGCGCCTTCGTGCACGTCCATCATCAGGCCGAAGGCGAAGGCGGCGCCCACGCCGACGCGGCGCGGCTGGTGCACGTTCCAGAACACCAGGACCAGCGCCAGCAGGTCCGGCACCGCGGTGGTCTGGCCGACGGGCACCAGGTTCAGCGCGAAGGCCGCCAGCAGCGAGGCCCACATGAACACCGGGTTGACCGGCAGCAGCAGCTGGTCGGAACCGCGCGGCATCATCGGGCGGCCCTCGCTTTCTTGCGGGTCTCGGACGGCGCCTCGTCCTCGGGCGGGCGCTGCGGCAGGTGGCCGCCGATCGGGTCGACGATCAGCACGTGGCGCGCGCTGCCGGGCGAGGCCACCGGCTGCAGGGTGATCTTGGCGAAGGGGGAATCGGAGCGGCGGTCCACCTTGGTCACGCGCGCGACCGCCAGGCCCGGCGGGTAGACGCCGTCCACGCCCGAGGTGCTGAGCAGGTCGCCCTCGGCGACGTCGGCGTTGGCGGCCATGAAGCGCAGCTCCATCGCGTCATGGGCCGGGTCGCCGTAGGCCACGCCGCGCACCAGGGTGCGCGTGTTCAGCACCGGGATCAGCGCCTGCCGGTCGGTCAGCAGGGTCACTTCCGAAGTGAGCGGATACACCCGCGTGACCTGGCCCAGCACGCCGTTCTGGTCGATCACCGGCGAGCCCAGGACCACGCCGTGGGTGCTGCCGATGTCCACCACCACGCGGCGGCTGAACGGGTCGGGCGCGTCGTAGAGCACCTCGGCCGCACGGGTGCGGGCCTGCACCGCCGGGCGCAGCTCCAGCAGCGCACGCAGCTGGGCGTTCTCGCGCTCGAGCAACTCCATGCGGGCAATGCGGGCGGCCTGCTCGACCAGCTGGCGGCGCGCCAGCTCCTCGGCGGCACGCGCTTCCTTGACCCCGTCCAGGTAGGCGCCGCCGGTGGCCACCAGCTCGACCGGCACCAGCAGGGCGCGCTGGATCGGGTGCAGCACGGTGGCGATCACGGCCCGCAGGGGCTGGGTGATGTGCAGCCGCGTGTCGGCCACCATCAGGAAGACCGCCAGGGCGGAGAAGATCATCAGGCGCGTGAACGCCGACGGCCCTTGCTTGAAGAAAGGCGGTGGAGTCCGGTCCAGGGTGCCCAGCGGCATGTCGGGACTTTACAGACGAAGCCGGCCGGCCGCATCGGGCCGGCCAGGCTGCGGGTGGCCCAAGCTCACTCCGAGGTGAAGATCGCGCCCAGGCGCTCCATGCGCTCCAGGGCCGTGCCGCAGCCGCGGACCACGCAGGTCAGCGGGTCTTCGGCCACCAGCACCGGCAGGCCGGTCTCCTCGGCGAGCAGGCGGTCCAGGTCGCGCAGCAGCGCCCCGCCGCCCGTGAGCATCATGCCGCGTTCGGCGATGTCCGCGCCCAGTTCGGGCGGGGTCTGTTCCAGGGCATTCTTCACGCTGGAGACGATCTGGTTCAGCGGATCGGTCAGCGCCTCGAGGATCTCGTTGGAGCTGATCGTGAAGCTGCGCGGCACGCCTTCGGAGAGGTTGCGGCCCTTGACCTCCATCTCCTTGACCTCGGAGCCGGGGAAGGCCGAGCCGATTTCCTTCTTGATCGCCTCGGCGGTGGGCTCGCCGATCAGCATGCCGTAGTTGCGGCGGATGTAGTTGATGATGGCCTCGTCGAACTTGTCGCCGCCGACACGCACGCTGCCCTTGTAGACCATGCCGCCCAGCGAGATCACGCCGACCTCGGTGGTGCCGCCGCCGATGTCCACCACCATCGAGCCGGAGGCCTCCGACACCGGCAGGCCGGCGCCGATCGCCGCGGCCATCGGCTCCTCGATCAGGTAGACCTCGGAGGCGCCGGCACCCAGCGCCGACTCACGGATCGCGCGGCGCTCGACCTGGGTCGAGCCGCAGGGCACGCAGATGATGATCCGCGGGCTGGGCTTGAGCACCGAGCGCGGATGCACCATCTTGATGAACTGCTTGAGCATCTGCTCGGTGACGGTGAAGTCGGCGATCACGCCGTCCTTCATCGGGCGGATGGCCTCGATGTTGCCGGGCACCTTGCCCAGCATGGCCTTGGCCTCGGCGCCGACCGCCTGGATGGTCTTCTTGCCGTTGGGCCCGCCTTCATGACGGATCGCGACCACCGAAGGCTCGTCCAGGACGATGCCCTTGCCGCGCACGTAGATCAGGGTGTTGGCGGTGCCGAGGTCGATGGCGAGGTCCGTCGAGAAGTAGCGACGAATGGATTCGAACATGTTGAGTGTCGAGAAGGCCGACCCGGGCTGTGAGCAACTGGCGTGGCAGCAGGGCGACCTGGTGTTTTTCGGGGGTTTCTCCGGAACCGCTCGGGGGCGCATCCCAGGCGCCCTTTTGCGCTTTTCAGCACGAAGCCGGCACGGGTTGCCCAAAGCGCGGGAGCTCTCCGGACCCCCGGCGCTCAGCTATCGGGCCGGCTGTGGATAACGGGCGATAATACCTGATCAACCCCGCGCTTTTCCCTGCGGGAAGCCCACAAGATCCAACTTATTTACATGGCCCTGACTTCAGATGACGTCAGCCGCATCGCCCTTCTCGCCCGGCTGGAGCTGAGCGAGGACGAACGGGCCGCGATGCTGCAGCAGCTCAACGGCTTTTTCTCCATCGTCGAACAGATGCGCGCGGTCGACACCAGCGGTGTCGAGCCCCTGTACACCCCGCTGTCGGCCGTGCAGGACGTGGCCCTGCGCCTGCGCGAGGACGTGGTCACGGAAGACGACCAGCGCGAGGCCAACCAGCGCAGCGCCCCGGCCGTCGCGGACGGGCTGTTCCTGGTGCCCAAGGTCATCGAGTAAGGAGGCCGGGCGATGGAACTGCACCGCATGACGGTGGCCGAACTGGGCCGCCAGCTCGAGGCCAAGGCCGTCTCGAGCGTCGAACTCGCGAAGCACTTTCTTGCACGCGTTGCCGAACATCAACAACTTGGCGCCTTCCTGTGCACCGACGAGGCGGTTGCGCTGAAGCAGGCCGAGGCGGCCGACGCCCGGCGCGCGGCCGGCGAGGCCACCCCGCTGCTGGGCGTGCCGCTGGCGCACAAGGACATCTTCGTCACGCGCGACTTCCCCAGCACCGCGGCCTCGAAGATGCTGGCCGGCTACCGCAGCCCGTTCGACGCCACCGTGGTCGAGAAGCTGGCCGCCGCCGGCACCGTGACGCTGGGCAAGCTCAACTGCGACGAGTTCGCGATGGGCGGCAGCAACGAGAACTCCGCCTTCGGCCCGGCGCGCAACCCCTGGGACACCGCCCGCATCACCGGCGGCTCCTCGGGCGGCTCGGCCGCGGCCGTGGCCGCGGGGCTGGTGCCGGCGGCCACCGGCACCGACACCGGCGGCTCGGTGCGCCAGCCGGCCGCGCTGTGCAACGTCACCGGCATCAAGCCGACCTACGGCCGCTGCTCGCGCTACGGGATGATCGCCTTCGCCTCCAGCCTGGACCAGGCCGGCCCGATGGCGCGCACCGCCGAGGACTGCGCGCTGCTGCTGCAGGCGATGAGCGGCTTCGATCCGCGCGACGCGACCTCGGCCGAGCGCCCGGTGGACGACTACGTGACCGCGCTGCGCACCCCGCGCGAGGGCGCGACGGCCGGCCAGCCGCTCAAGGGCCTGCGCATCGGCCTGCCGAAGGAGTTCTTCGGCGAGGGCGTGGCGCCCGACGTCGCCCAGGCGGTGCGCGCGGCGCTGGCCGAGTTCGAGAAGCTGGGCGCGACGCTGGTGGACGTGTCGCTGCCGCGCACCGAGCTGTCGATCCCGGTCTACTACATCATCGCCCCGGCCGAGGCCAGCTCGAACCTCAGCCGCTACGACGGCGTGCGCTACGGCCACCGCGCCAGGGAGTACAAGGACCTGCTCGACATGTACTGCAAGACCCGGGCGGAAGGCTTCGGCCCCGAGGTCAAGCGGCGCATCATGATCGGCACCTACGTGCTCTCGCACGGCTACTACGACGCCTACTACCTGCAGGCGCAGAAGCTGCGCCGCATGATCGCCGACGACTTCCAGGCCGCCTTCGCGCAGTGCGACCTGGTCGCCGGCCCGGTGACGCCCACCGTGGCACGCCCGATCGGCAGCCAGACCGACCCGGTGCAGGAGTACCTGGCTGACATCTTCACGCTGCCCGCGAGCCTGGCCGGCCTGCCCGGCATGAGCGTGCCGGCGGGCTTCGGCGAGGGCGGCCTGCCGGTGGGCCTGCAGCTGATCGGCAACTACTGGCAGGAAGGCGCGCTGCTGCACGCCGCGCACGCCTTCCAGCAGGCGACCGATTTCCATGCACGCGCACCGCAAGGGTATTGAGACGATGAGCAGCAAGAGCAAACTGGTGCGCGGCTACGAGGTGGTGATCGGCCTCGAGACCCACGCGCAACTGTCCACGCAGTCGAAGATCTTTTCCGGCGCCAGCACGCGCTTCGGCGCCGAACCCAACACCCAGGCCTGCGCGGTGGACCTGGCGCTGCCCGGCACGCTGCCGGTGCTGAACAAGGCCGCGGTCGAGCGTGCCATCCTGTTCGGCCTGGCGGTCGGCGCCCGCATCGCGCCGCTGTCGATCTTCGCGCGCAAGAACTACTTCTATCCCGACCTGCCCAAGGGCTACCAGATCAGCCAGTACGAGATCCCGGTGGTGCAGGGCGGCACGGTGGAGTTCTACGTCGGCGACGAGAAGCACACGGTGCGGCTGACCCGCGCGCACCTGGAGGAAGACGCCGGCAAGTCGCTGCACGAGGACTACCACGGCCAGACCGGCATCGACCTGAACCGCGCCGGCACGCCGCTGCTGGAGATCGTCTCCGAGCCCGACATGCGCTCCTCGGCCGAGGCGGTGGAATACGCCAAGGCGCTGCACGCGCTGGTGGTGTGGCTGGGCGTGTGCGACGGCAACATGCAGGAAGGCAGCTTCCGCTGCGACGCCAACGTGTCGGTGCGCCGCCCCGGCGAGCCGTTCGGCACGCGCCGCGAGATCAAGAACCTCAACAGCTTCCGCTTCCTGCAGCAGGCCATCGACTACGAGGTGAACTGGCAGATCGACCAGCTCGAGGACGGCCTGGCGATCGAGCAGGCCACGGTGCTGTTCAACCCCGACACCGGCGAGACGCGGGCGATGCGCACCAAGGAAGACGCGCACGACTACCGCTACTTCCCCGACCCCGACCTGCCACCGCTGGTGATCGCGCCGGAATGGGTCGAGCGCGTGCAGGCCGGCATGCCCGAGCTGCCCGGCGCGATGGCCGAGCGCTTCCAGCGCGAGGACGGGCTGCCCGCCTACGACGCCACGATGATGACGCAAAGCCTGGCGTTCGCGAACTACTACGAGGCGGCCAAGCGCGCCGGTGCGGCGCCCAAGCTGGTGGCCAACTGGCTGATGGGCGAGGTCTCGCGCCGGCTCAATGCCGAGGGCCGGACCATCGAGTCGGCCCCGGTGGGCCCCGAGACGCTGGCGAAGCTGATCGGGCGCATCGCCGACGGCACGATCTCGAACAACGGCGCGAAGCAGGTGTTCGAGGCACTGTGGAGCGGCGAGGGCAGCGACGTCGATGCGGTCATCGAGGCCAAGGGCCTGAAGCAGATGTCCGACACCGGCGAGCTGGAGAAGATCATCGACGAGGTGATCGCCGCCAACGCCAGGTCGGTCGAGGAGTACCGCGCCGGCAAGGAGAAGGCCTTCAACGCGCTGGTCGGCCAGTGCATGAAGGCCACCAAGGGCAAGGCCAACCCGGCGCAGGTCAACGCGCTGCTGAAGCAGAAGCTCGGCTGAGGCGCAGGCGTCGCCCGACGGGAAGGCCGGCAGCACGCCGGCCTTTTTTCATCGTGGCCGCCGCGGGCCTCAGTTCGGCAGCGGCTTGATGCCGCGGCAGTCCGAGCCCAGCCACTTCGCGGTCTGGTCCATCTTCATGCTCATCGGCTGGCCGTTCATCGTGCCCTGCATGGTCATCGAGGTCCGGTAGGCCTCGGGCGTGATGTCCCAGGCCCGGCCGTCGCCGCGGCTGTTGCCGTGCGGGCTGGTGCAGGTGAAGCTGAACTTCACCTCGGTGGCCGACACCGGGGTCAGCTTGTGCTCGCACTTCATGTTCGGGTCGGACGGTTGCGCGGTGATGTCGCGCGCGGCCATCTCCGGCGACAGGCAGTAGCGCATCACGTCGGGCCTGTCGGTCAGCCCGACGCCCTGCTCGCGCATCATCTTCTCCATCTGCGCGCGCTGTGCGGCCGGCAGCCGGGCCAGCATGGCCTGCATCTCGGCCTGCGAGGGCAGCTTCTGGCCGGCGGCCTCGCCGCTTTGCCGGGTCTGCACCTCCCACAGGCCCGGCTTGCGCTTGACGAGGTCCTGGGCCTGCACCGCGGCACAGGCGCAGGCCAGCCACAGGGCCAGGGACAGGCGGGGGCGAACGACGGTCATCGGTACTCCTTTCGGGACGGGTCGGCAATCACTTGGTCCACACGCCACGCGCGAGCAGCGTGGCGGCCAACGGAATCAGCAGCATCAGGTGCGCCTGCACCATCACCCAGCGGCGCACCTGGCGCACTTCGTCCTCGGGCGGCAGGGCGCCGCCCGCCTCCACCGCCTTGCGCCAGCGCAGGAAGGCCCGGGTCGGGCGGATCGACATCAGCCCGATCACGACGAACAGCGTGACCTTCAGGTGCAGCAGCGGCTGGCTCCAGTACCAGCCCATGCCCTTGGCGCCCCACCAGGTGCGCGCCAGCCCCGTGGCGAGCACCGCGATGGCGGTCAGCATGTAGATGAAGTCCACGCGCGCCAGCCGCCGCACCACGGCGGCATTGATCCACTCGGGACGGCACAGCGCGGCCTCGCTGGTCAGGAACACCACCAGCGACAGGATGGCCAGGAGGTGCGCGTAGGCCAGCAGGGCTTCTGCAAGCATGGCAGGGTCCTCCCCGCAGGGGTTGCGAAAGCGGGCCATTGTGGGCCCAGGCCGGCCACACTGACAAGCGCGCCCGGGCCCCTCCGTTGGGGGTGCCGCCGCTCAGGCCACCGCCTGCAGCGGCACGCGCCGGCTCCAGTAGTGCAGGTCGCCGTAGGTGTGCTTGAGGTAGTCGATCCACAGCCGCACCCGCAACGGCAGGTGCCGGCGCTGCGGGAACACCGCGTAGATGCCGTTGGGCGGCGCGGCGTAGTCGTCCAGCACGCTGACCAGGCGTCCGTCCCGGATCGCCTCGCCCACTTCCCAGGTCGAGCGCCAGGCGATGCCCAGGCCTTCCAGGCACCAGTCGTGCAGCACCTGGCCGTCCGAGCAGTCCAGGCGCGCCGGCGGGCGCAGGTAGGTCAGCTCGCCGTCGATCACGAAGGCCCAGCCGCGCGCCTGGCTGGCGTCGGAGCTCAGCGTCAGGCAGTCGTGCTGGTTCAGCTCCGACGGGTGGCGCGGCGTGCCGCGGCGGCGCAGGTAGTCCGGCGCAGCCACGCACAGCCGGCGGTTGTCTGCCAGGCGCACGCTGACCAGGCTGGAGTCCGGCAGGTCGCCGACGCGCACGGCACAATCGAAGCCCTCGTTGACGATGTCCACCACCCGGTCGCTCAGGTTGAGCGAGAACGACACGTCCGGGTGCAGGGACAGGAAGCGGGGCACCAGCGGCGCCACGTGGCGGCGCCCGAAGCCTGCCGGCGCGGTGACGCGCAGGTGGCCGCTGGCCTTGACCCCGCCTTCGGACACGCTGGCCTCGGCGTTGGCGAGGTCGATGAGCACCCGCTGGCAATCCTCCAGGAAGGCCGCGCCTTCATGGGTGAGCGTGATGCGCCGGGTGGTGCGCAACAGCAGCTTGACGCCCAGCCGGGCCTCGAGCGCATCGATGCGACGACCGATGACCGCAGGCGCGACGCCCTCCGCCTTGGCGGCAGCCGTCAGACTGCCCTTTTGCGCCACCGCCACGAACGACTGGATCTGCCTGAACTTGTCCACAGGGCGGCGAGATTACGCGAACGGAAGTCAAAACTCAATCGAAGCTGTCAGGTTTTGCAGCGGGTTGGATATCGAATCTCGCGGCTGCTCAAGCCAGCCGGCACCCGCCCGAGGACGGCCGGGCGGGGTGATTACCTGCAGAAAAGTAAAAAATGATCCCCGTCTGGTGGCATGAATCGATGCGTCGGTTCCGAATAAAGTGCGGGCATGACGATGCCCCCCGTCCATGCCGTGCTGTTCGACGCCTACGGGACGCTGTTCGACGTCTACAGCGTCGCCCTGCTGGCCGAGCAGCTGTACCCGGGCCGCGGAGAGACGCTGGCCCGCCTGTGGCGCGACAAGCAGATCGAGTACTCCCGCCTGGTCAGCATGGCCGACCCGGCCGGACGCCGCTACCGCCCGTTCTGGGACCTGACCCGCGCCGGGCTGCGCCAGGCGTGCGCGCTGCTCGGGCTGGAGCTGCCGCCGGCGCATGAAGAACGCCTGATGAACCAGTACCGGCACCTGAGCGCCTTCCCCGAGAACCACGAGGTGCTGGCGCAGATCCGTGCGCTCGGGCTGCCCACCGGGATCCTGAGCAACGGCGACCCGGCGATGCTGGAGGTGGCGGTCAAGAGCGCCGGGCTGCAGGGCCTGCTGGACGAGGTGATCAGCGTGGAGCCGGTGCGCTGCTTCAAGCCCGACCCGCGCGTCTACCAGCTGGGACTGGACGCCGTGCGCCGCCGCCGGCCGGACGCCAGCGCGAAGCAGGTGCTGTTCGTCTCCAGCAACGGCTGGGACGCGATCGGCGCGACCTGGTTCGGCTTCACGACCTTCTGGCTCAATCGCGCCGGGCTGCCGGCCGAGCCGCTGGGCACCCGCCCCACCCACGAGGGGCGCAGCCTGCACGAGCTGCTGCCGCTGCTGCGCGGCGGCACCGGAGGTGCGGCATGACGCTGTTCGATGCCCTGCTGATCGGCGTCGGCGCCTTCGTCGCCGGCGCGGTGAACTCGGTGGCCGGCGGCGGCACCTTCTTCTCGTTCCCCGCGCTGCTGGCGGTGGGCGTGCCGCCGGTGGTGGCCAACGCGAGCAACTCCGTCTCGCTGTGGCCGGGCAGCCTGTCGGGTGCCTGGGCCTACAAGCGCGAGCTGGCGCCGCTGGCGCGCTACCTGGTGCCGATGGGCATCGCCTCGCTGGTCGGCGGCGTCGCCGGCGGGCTGCTGCTGCTGCAGACCCAGGACGGCCAGTTCGCCCGGCTGATCCCCTGGCTGCTGGGCTTTGCGACGCTGCTGTTCGCGTTCAGCCCGCAGCTGTCGGCGCTGCTGGCGCGCTGGCGCACGCGCCGGCGCAGCGCGCACGAGGGCGGCTCGCCGGCCGGCTGGCTGACCCAGCTGCTGGTGTCCGTCTACGGCGGCTTCTTCGGCGCCGGCATGGGCATCCTGATGATGGCCAGCCTGGCGATCTCCGGCCACGACGACGTGCAGGAGATCAACGCGATCAAGAACCTGCTGTCGGCGGTGATCTACAGCGTCACCGTCGTGACCTTCATCGTCGCCGGGGCGGTCAGCTGGCCGCACACGCTGCTGATGATCGCCACCGCGACGGTGGGCGGCTACTGGGGCGCCAGCATGGCGCGCAAGGTGCCCGCGCAGTGGCTGCGCCGGCTGGTGATCGCCGTCGGCGTGTTCCTGACCGCGTACTACTTCCACCGCGTGGCCGCCGCCTGACCCGTTTCCCTTTTCATTGTCCACAGACCCTCGAGAGGACCCGACCATGACCGCACGTACGACCGTCCACCGGCTCGAAGTCGCCACCGAGCTGTACCGCTTCATCGAAGACGAGGTGCTGCCCGCCACCGGCGTGGACAGCGCCGCGTTCTGGTCGGGCTTCGATGCCATCGTGCACGACCTGGCCCCGAAGAACGCCGCGCTGCTGGCCGAGCGCGACCGCCTGCAAGCCGAGATCGACGCCTGGCACAAGTCCCACCCCGGCCCGATCCGTGACATGGCGGCCTACCGCGCCTTCCTCGAGAAGATCGGCTACCTGGTGCCGGCGCCGCAGGGCGTGAAGGCCACCACCGAGAACGTCGATGCCGAGCTCGCCCAGCAGGCCGGCCCGCAGCTGGTGGTGCCGATCCTCAACGCCCGCTACGCGCTCAACGCGGCCAACGCGCGCTGGGGTTCGCTGTACGACGCGCTGTACGGCACCGACGCGATCCCCGAGAGCGACGGCTGCGAGAAGGGCAGCGGCTACAACCCGGCGCGCGGCGCCAAGGTGATCGAGTTCGCGCGCAACTTCCTCGACGAGTCCGCCCCGCTGGCCGGCGCCTCGCACAAGGACGCCACCGCCTACCAGGTCGACAACGGCCGCCTGGTGGTCGCGCTGAAGAACGGCGCGACCGCGGGCCTGAAGGACCCGGCGCAGTTCGTCGGCTACCAGGGCGACGCGGCGGCGCCGTCGTCGGTGCTGCTCCGGCACAACGGGCTGCACATCGACGTGCGCATCGACCGCAACTCGCCGATCGGCAAGACCGATGCCGCCGGCGTGGCCGACGTGGTGCTGGAAGCGGCGCTGTCGACCATCCTGGACCTGGAGGACTCGGTGGCCGCAGTGGACGCCGAGGACAAGACCCAGGCCTACCGCAACTGGCTGGGCATCCTGCAGGGCACGCTGACCGAGGAGGTCACGAAGAACGGCAGGACCTTCACGCGGCGCATGAACCCCGACCGCGAGTACACCGGCGCCAACGGCAAGCCGGTGGTGCTGCACGGCCGCTCGCTGCTGTTCGTGCGCAACGTCGGCCACCTGATGACCAACCCGGCCATCCTGTACGACGGCGGCAAGGAGATCCCGGAAGGGATCATGGACGCGGTCATCACGACCACCATCGCGCTGGTCGACCTCAAGCGCCAGGGCGGGCTGCGCAACTCGCGCACCGGCAGCGTCTACATCGTCAAGCCCAAGATGCACGGCCCGGCCGAGGTGGCCTTCGCCAACGAGCTGTTCGGCCGCGTCGAGCAGATGCTGGGCCTGCCCGACAGCACCGTGAAGCTGGGCATCATGGACGAGGAGCGCCGCACCAGCGTCAACCTGCAGGCCTGCATCGCCGCGGCGAAGAGCCGCGTGGCCTTCATCAACACCGGCTTCCTGGACCGCACCGGCGACGAGATGCACACCGCGATGCACGCCGGCCCGATGATCCGCAAGAACGACATGAAGTCGACCAAGTGGATCGCCGCCTACGAGCGCAGCAACGTGCTGGTGGGCCTGGCGATGGGCCTGCGCGGCCGGGCGCAGATCGGCAAGGGCATGTGGGCCATGCCGGACCTGATGGCCGCGATGCTGCAGCAGAAGATCGCGCACCCCAAGGCCGGCGCCAACACCGCCTGGGTGCCCTCGCCGACCGCCGCGACGCTGCACGCGCTGCACTACCACCAGGTCGACGTGTTCGCGATCCAGCAGGAGCTGGAGAAGACCGACGCGAACGCCGAGCGCGACGCGCTGCTGACCGACCTGCTGACCGTGCCGGTGGCCGAGCAGGCCAACTGGAGCGAGGCCGAGAAGCAGCAGGAACTGGACAACAACATCCAGGGCATCCTGGGCTACGTGGTGCGCTGGATCGACCAGGGCATCGGCTGCTCCAAGGTGCCGGACATCCACAACGTCGGCCTGATGGAAGACCGCGCGACGCTGCGCATCTCCAGCCAGCACGTGGCCAACTGGCTGCTGCACGGCGTGGTGACCAGGGAGCAGGTCGAGGCGACCTTCCAGCGCATGGCCGCGGTGGTGGACCAGCAGAACGCCGGCGACCCGAACTACCGTCCGATGGCGGGCCACTTCGACACCTCGTTCGCCTACCAGGCCGCGCGCGACCTGGTGTTCAAGGGCGTCGAGCAGCCGAGCGGCTATACCGAGCCGCTGCTGCATGCCTGGCGCCTGAAGGTCAAGGCGGCGCAGCGCTGAGCGGCGATCGCACCGCATGCAAGGCGGGCCCGGTGCCCGCCTTTTTCATTTGCCGCCGGCGCGCGGTAGGATCGGACGCCTTCCTGCGACTTCCCGTTTCCGCCCGCCATGTGCCAGCTGCTCGGCATGAACTGCAACACCCCGACGGACATCGTGTTCAGCTTCACGGGGTTCGCGCACCGCTCGCAGGAGCATGCCGACGGCTTCGGCATCGCGTTCTTCGAAGGCGCCGGCGTGCGGCTGTTCGTCGATCACCAGGCCGCGCTGCACTCGCCGGTGGCCGAGCTGGTGCGCCGCTACCCGATCAAGAGCACCAACGTCATCGCCCACATCCGCAAGGCCACGCAGGGCCGGGTCGCGCTGGAGAACTGCCACCCGTTCGTGCGCGAGCTGTGGGGTCGCTACTGGGTGTTCGCGCACAACGGCGACCTCAAGGGCTTCTCGCCGCGGCTGCACGCCGCGTTCCGCCCGGTGGGCGACACCGACAGCGAGCTGGCGTTCTGCTGGCTGATGCAGGAGCTGGCCAAGAACCACGCCTCGGTGCCCACGCCCGAGCAGCTGACCGAGACGCTGCGCGAGCTGGTGCCGGTGGTCTCGAAGCACGGCACCTTCAACTTCATGCTCAGCAACGGGCACGCGCTGTGGGCGCACTGCTCGACGCGGCTGCACTACCTGGTGCGCCAGCACCCGTTCAGCACGGCACGCCTGCAGGACGAGGACATGACGGTGAACTTCGCCGAGGTCACCACGCCGCAGGACCGGGTCGCGGTGATCGTGACCGAGCCGCTGACCGCGAACGAGACCTGGGTGCCGTTCGCGCCGGGCGAGATCAAGGCCTTCCTGGACGGGCAGCTGCTCGCGACCTGAGCGCCGGCCCGGCGCCGCGGCGTGCGCATGCGCGACCGCCTGGCCGCCCGTGCGGGTGCACGGGGGGGGGCCAGGCGGCATGCAGGGCGCGGCGGCCGCCCGCATCCAGGGGATGCCGGGCCGCCGCACGGGGTCACGTCAGAAGCGGTGACGCACCCCGACCGCGAAGGTGTTGCCCTTGTCCAGGCCGGTGGCCTTGTCGTACATGTACACGGCGTACAGGTCGGTGCGCTTGGACAGGAAGTAGTCGTAGCCCAGCGAGAAGGTCTTGACCTTCACGTCGGCCTCGTCGGCGTTCTGCTGGCCGTAGGAGGCCAGCACCGAGCCGCCGGCCAGCGGCACCGTGGCGCCCACCTGGACCATCTTGTACTTCTCGTCGGCCGCGTCGTCCTTGGTCTGGCCGTACTGGGCGTACAGCTTGGCGACCTCGAAGTCGTAGCTGCCGCTGACCAGCAGGTTGGTCTGGTCGGCCGCGCCGATGGCTTCCTTCTCGTAGACCAGGCCGGCGGCCAGCGGGCCGGCGGCATACAGCACGCTCGCGGCGTAGCTGTTGCTGCCGCCGGCGGCTTCCTTCATCGAGGCCTGCAGCGTGCCGCTCAGGCCGTTGAAGTTCGGCGTCGTGTAGAGGATGGAGTTCGTCCAGGCCGTGCCGCCCGCCGACACCGCGTAGGGCGCGGCGGTCGAGTACAGGAAGCGCATCGTCGGCGAGAACGTCATCGAGCTCGAGAACGGGTTGAACATCAGGCCCTGCACGAACATCGAGGTCGTGTTGTGGCCGAGGAACACGTTGCCGAAGCTGCCACCCAGGCCGACGTTGGCCTGGCGATCCCAGAACGTGCGGCCGATCGCCGCGCCGGTGTCCGCCGCCAGGAAGGCCTCCAGGTTGAACATGGCCTTCAGGCCGCCGCCCAGGTCTTCCGTGCCCTTGAAGGCGAAGAAGCTGGTGGTCATGCGGCCGCTCTCGGCGCGGGTGAGGCGATCGGCGCCGCTGTTCTGGAACGAGCCGACGGACATGTCGATCAGCCCGTACAACTGGACGCTCGATTGCGCATGTGCGCCGAACGCGCCGAGGGCGAGGCAGGCCGCGGCAGCGCGTGCCACGACGGTATGGCAGAACTTCATGCAGGGATCTCCAGTGCGTGTTGAGGGAACGGGCGGGCCTGTAAGCAAATGTCGGACCACGGGGTGGCACGGTGGCGTGCACCGAAATCGCGCCGGGCGTGCAGCATTTCTGTGCACGGCCGGTCGCGACACCCCGGCCCGGGGGCATCGCGGGCGACAATCGCCCCCCGGCCTGCGCGCAGCGGCCGCCCGAAGCCTGGAGAATCAATGCCGATGGAGCTCGACATCAACGGACAACGCCACTGGGTGCGCGACGACCTCGTCGATCCGGCCATGCCGCTGCTGTGGGTGCTGCGCGACGTGCTGGAGCTGACCGGCACCAAGTTCGGCTGCGGCATCGGCGCCTGCGGGGCCTGCACGGTGCACGTCGACGGCCAGCCGGTACGGTCCTGCGTGACGCCGGTGTCGGCCGTCGAGGGCCGGTCGGTCCGCACCATCGAGGGCCTGGGCATGCCGCCCGAGCGCCACGTGCTGCAGCGCGCCTGGATCGAACACCAGGTGCCGCAATGCGGCTACTGCCAGTCCGGCATGCTGATGGCCGCCGCCGCCCTGCTGGCACGCGAACCCGACCCGACCGACGCGCAGATCGACGCGGCGATCACCAACCTGTGCCGCTGCGGCACCTATCCGCGCGTGCGCGCCGCGATCAAGAGCGCCGCGGCCGAATTGCGCTCGCCCGGCCGCAGCCGGCGCTACCTGCCGGGGCAGCCATGAAGCGGCGCACCTTCCTGCTCAGCGCCGCCGGCACCGGCGGGGCCCTGGTGGTCGGCTGGGGCCTGCTGCCGCCACGCAGCCGGCTGGGCAGCCGCAACAGCCTGCCGGTGCGCGACGGCCAGGTGGGGCTGAACGGCTGGATCAAGATCGACCGGCGCGGCCGGGTCATCCTGGCGATGCACCGCAGCGAGATGGGCCAGGGCGTGCACACCGCGCTGCCGATGCTGGTGGCCGAGGAGCTGGACGTGCCGCTGGACCAGGTGCTGCTCGAGCCGGCCGGGCCCGAGAGCATCTACGGCAACGTCGCGATGTTCGTCGGCAGCCTGCCCATCCACCCGGCCGAGCGCGAACCGGACCACGGGAGCGCCGCGGTGCGACTCACCGAGTGGATGGTGACCAAGCTGGCGCGCGAGATGGGCATCAACGTCACCGGCGGTTCCAGCAGCGTGGCCGATGCCTGGGACGTGCTGCGCACCGCCGCGGCCACCGCGCGCGCGCAACTGCTCGGGGCAGCCGCGCTGCAATGGCGGCTGCCCGTCGACGAGCTGCGCATCATCGACGGCGTGATCAGCCATGCCTCGGGGCCCAGCGCGCACTTCGGCGAGCTGGCACGCCGGGCCGCCGCCCTGTCGGTCTCGGAGGTGCGGGTCAAGCCGCCGCAGACCTGGCGGCTGATCGGCCGCAGCGCGCCGCGCACCGACGTGCCGGCCAAGGTCGACGGCAGCGCCCGCTACGGCATCGACGTGCGCCTGCCCGGGATGCGCTATGCGGCCGTGCGCATGTGCCCGATGCTGGGCGGCAGCCCGGGCCGGATCGGCGTCGACGAGGCGCTGCGCCGCCCGGGCGTGGAGCGCGTCGTGCGCCTGGGGCCGATCGCCGGGTCCACCGCCGGCGTCGCGGTGGTGGCGCGCACCTACTGGCATGCGCTGCAGGCCGTCGACGCGATGCCGGTCGAATGGCGCGCGCCGCCGCACGACCCGCAGCGCGGGCTGCTCGACAGCAGCGCCATCGCCGCCGCGCTGGAGCAGGCGGCGCGCCAGGCCCTGGCCGAAGACGGCGGCCACGCCTTCCACCGCCGCGGCGACGTGGCGCGCGCCGAGCAGGGTGCGGCCCGCGTCGTCGAGCAGGTCTACCACGCACCCTACCTGGCGCACGCGACGATGGAGCCGATCAACTGCACCGCGCGCGTGCAGGACGGCCAGGTCGAGGTGTGGGCCCCGACGCAGGTGCCCACGCTGGCGCGGCAGGTCGCCGCGCGCGTGGCCGGCGTGCCGCCGGAGCGCGTGACGGTGCACGTGACGCTCGTCGGCGGCGGCTTCGGGCGGCGGCTGGAGGTCGACCACGTGGGGCAGGCGGTGCGCGTCGCGATGGAGACGGGCGGCAAGCCCGTGCAGCTGATCTGGCCGCGCGAGGAAGACCTGATGCACGACTTCTACCGTCCCGCCGGCGCGGCCGTGCTGCGCGCGGCGCTGGACGCGCAGGGGCTGCCGGTCGCGCTGCGCATCGCCAGCGCCGGCGACGCGATCACGCCACGCTGGCTGGAGCGCGGCCTGCCCGCGTTCGCCGGACCCGTCGACCTGCCCGACAAGACCGCCAGCGAGGGCCTGTTCGACCTGCCCTACCAGGTGCCGCACCAGCGCATCGCGCACGCGGCCACGCACAGCGGCGTGCCGGTCGGCTACTGGCGCTCGGTGGGCCACTCGCACAACGCCTTCTTCAGCGAATCCTTCATCGACGAGCTGGCCTTCGAGGCGCGCCAGGACCCGGTGGCCTATCGCCTGGCGCTGCTGCGCGACAAGCCGCGCCACCAGGCGGTGCTGCGGCTGGCCGCAGAGCGCGCCGGCTGGGACCGCCCGCCCCCGCCCGGGCGCGCGCGCGGCGTCGCACTGCACGAGAGCTTCGGCTCCATCGTGGCCGAGGTGGTCGAGGTCTCGGCCCGGCAGGGCCGCCCGCAGGTGCACCGCGTGGTCTGCGCCATCGACTGCGGCGCGGTGGTCAACCCCGGCATCGTCGCGCAGCAGATGGAAAGCGGCGTGATCTTCGGGCTGAGCGCCGCGCTGCACGGGCGCATCGACATCCGCGGCGGCATCGTGCAGCAACGCAATTACCCCGACCACCCGGTGCTGACGCTGGCCGACACGCCGGTGATCGAGACCCACATCGTGCGCAGCCAGCGCGCCCCGGGCGGGGTGGGCGAGCCGGGCACGCCGCCGGTCGCCCCGGCGCTGGCCAACGCCTGGTTCGCGCTGACCGGCCAGCGCCTGCGCCGCCTGCCGCTGCTGGGCGCCGCGTCGGCCCCGCACCCCGGCAACTGAGCCGTCCCCCGTCGCGGCCCGCGCCGCGCGGGGGTAAACCCCGACCCGCCATCGCTTGGACGGCACCCAATTGCGCCCTATAGTTGTATACAAAACAAGGGTGCAATCCGGCCGCTTGCCGCGCCGCACCCTCCCTTGCGTTTCCTCGTTCCCTCCATGCACATCCGCATCATCAACCCCAACACCACCGCCAGCATGACCGCGACGATCGGCGAGGCCGCGCAGCGCGTCGCCGCGCCCGGCACCCGCATCAGCGCCACCCAGCCCGAGCACGGGCCGGTGTCGATCGAGGGCCACTTCGACGAGGCCGTCAGCGCGGTGGGCGTGGCCGAGACGGTGCTCGCCGGCGAGCGCGAGGGCGGCATCGATGCCTACGTGATCGCCTGCTTCGGCGACCCGGGGCTGGCCGCCGCGCGCGAGCTGACCCGCGCGCCGGTGATCGGCATCGCCGAGGCCGCCTTCCACGTCGCCACGATGATCGCCACGCGCTTCTCGGTGGTCACGACGCTGGCGCGTACCGGGATCATCGCCGAGCACCTGCTGCAGTCCTACGGCTTCGCGCACCACTGCCGCCGCGTGCGCGCCGCCGAGGTGCCGGTGCTGGACCTGGAGCGCGACCCCGACGCGGCGGTGCAGCGCATCGTCGAGGAGTGCCTGCGCGCCAAGGCCGAGGACGGCATCGGCGCGATCGTGCTCGGCTGCGGCGGCATGGCGCACATGCGCGCGCAGATCAGCGAGACCGTCGGACTGCCGGTGGTCGAGGGCGTGACCGCGGCGGTCAAGCTGGCCGAGGGCCTGGTCGGGCTGGGCCTGCAGACCAGCAAGCACGGCGACCTGGACTTCCCGCGGCCCAAGCCGTTCATCGGCCGGTACGCCCACCTCGGGACCTGAGCCCGCGGCCGGCGCACCGGCGCCGCAGTGCACACCTGCCCGGCGACGCACCGGGCCCATCACGACGAGAGGAGACAAGCATGCAAGGCGCAGAAGCACCACAGACCAAGGCCGCGGGCGAGGAATCGCTGACGCCGCAACACACCCGCATCATGGACCCCTGGTCCTACCTGATGGCCTGGCTGGGCGGATGCGTGTCCATCGGCACCTTCGCGATGGGCTCCAGCCTGGTCGGGCAGCTCAACATGCTGCAGGCCATCATCGCGATCGCGATCGGCTGCTTCGTGATCGGCGTGGCGCTGACCATCAACGGCGCGGCCGGCCACAAGTACGGCATCCCGTTCATGGTGCAGGCGCGCAGCGCCTTCGGCTTCGCCGGCACGCGCTTCCCGGGCCTGGTGCGCGCGGTGCCGGCGGTGGTGTGGTACGGCTTCCAGAGCTGGATCGGCGCCGGCGCGCTCAACGCGGTGTCGGCCACGCTGTTCGGCTTCGACAACCTGGTGGCCTGGTTCATCATCTTCCAGTTCATCCAGATCGCCCTGTCGGTCTACGGCTTCAAGGGCATCAAGTGGCTGGAGAACATCGGCAGCGCCTTCATCGTCGCCTCGCTGGTCTACATGTTCTGGTCGGTGATCGACAAGTACGGTGTCACGATCGACGAGAAGGTCACCCAGATCGAGGGCAGCTGGGGCCTGCCGTTCTGGGGCGCGACGATGCTGTTCCTCGGCATCTACAGCACGATGATGCTCAACGTCAGCGACTACTCTCGCGAACTGAAGCATGGCGTGCGTCCCGGGCCGCTGACGACCATCTACGCGATGTCGATCCTGCCGGCCACCGTGTTCATGGGCCTGATCGGGCTGATGGTCTCGGGCGCCACCGGCACCGCCGACCCGATCGCGGTGTTCTCCAACGCGGTGGACAACAAGCCGCTGCTGGTCATCACGCTGCTGTTCATCGCCTTCGCGCAGGTCACCACCAACGTGCTGAACAACGTGGTGCCGCCGGCCTACGTGCTGATGGACGTGTTCAAGCTGCCGTTCAAGGCCTCGGCGGTGCTGGTCGGCCTGCTGGCCTTCTGCACCTTCCCCTGGGTGCTGGTGAAGGACGAGTCGGCCGCCGGGCTGCAGATCTTCGTGCAGACCTATTCGGCCTTCCTCGGCCCGATCTTCGCGGTGCTGGTGGTCGACTACTACATCCTGCGCCGCCGCACGCTGCAGGTGGAGCGCTTCTACGACGAGCAGGGCCCGTACCGCGGCGTGAACTGGGCGGGCATCGTCGCCTCGGTGGTCGGTGCGGCGGTGGCGCTGTCGTTCTCGGCGGTCTCCTGGTACGCCAGCCTGATCCCGGCCGGGCTGACCTACTACCTGCTGATGAAGCACTGGGCGCCCGCGCGCCGCTTCCTGGACGACGCCCCGCCGGCCGCGCCGGTGGGCGTGCAAGGCGTCACGCGCGCCGGCTGAGCGGCGCGAGGCAGGCCGGGGTGGCCGGTGGCACTGCCTAGAATGCCGGCATGCCACGCAAGAAGAGCACCGCGCCTGCCCCTGCGCCCGCCGCAGGCGCGCAGGGAGCCCAGGGCGCCTCGGTCGAGCGCATCGCGCAGGACATTGCCGCGGCCATCGTCGAGAAGCGCCTGCCACCCGGCACCTGGCTGCGCGAGGAGGCGCTCGGGCGCGTCTACGCGGTCAGCCGCACCAAGGTGCGCGCCGCGCTGCTGATGCTGGCCAAGGACAAGCTGGTCGAGACCATCCCCGACAAGGGCACCTTCGTCAGCCAGCCCAGCGTGCAGGAAGCGCGCGAGGTGTTCTCGGTGCGCCGCGTGCTGGAAAGCGAGGTGGTGCGGCTGTTCGTCGCCCGCGCCACCGCGCGCGACTACGACGTGCTGGAGCAGCACATCCGCTTCGAGCGCTCGACGCTGCAGTCGCCCGCCGCGGGCACGGTGCAGGAGAAGCTGCTCGGCGACTTCCATGTGGTGCTGGCCGAGCTGACCGGGCACAAGGTGCTGAGCGAACTGGTGCGCGAGCTGGTCGCGCGCAGTTCGCTGATCGCGATGCTCTACCAGTCCACCAACGACCCGCACTGCTCGTCGGACGAGCACGCCGAGTTCCTGCGCGTGTGCCGCAGCGGCGACGCCGACGCCGCGGTGCGCTGCATGCTGGAGCACCTGCAGCGCGTCGAAGCCAGCCTGCAGCTCGAAGCCGGCCCGCCGCGCCGCCAGCTGGACCTGGTCAAGGCCCTGCTGCTCTGACCCCGGCGTCAGCCGCGCCGCGCGGCGTTGAGCTCGTCGCGCGTGGCCTGCGCCGCCTGGCGCGCTGCCGCGGCGAAGTCCGCGCCGCTGCCGGCATAGAGCACCGCGCGCGAGGAGTTGACGATCACCAGGCCCGTGGGCGTGCCGTCGGCCGCGCAGCGGTAGCCGGCGCGCACCGTCGCGCGCGCGTCGCCGCCCTGCGCGCCCACGCCGGGGATCAGCAGCGGCACGGTGGGCGCCAGCTCGCGCACGCGGGCAATCTCGTCCGGATAGGTCGCGCCGACCACCAGGCCCAGCTGGCCGTTGGTGTTCCACGGCCCCTGCGCGAGGGCGGCCAGGTGCTCGTAGACGCGCGGCTGGCCCTCGACGTCGGCCAGGCGCCGGTTCTGCAGGTCCGAGCCGCCCGGGTTGGAGGTGCGGCACAGCAGGATGGCCCCCTTGCCGGGGTAGCGCAGGTAGGGCTCGACCGAGTCGAAGCCCATGAAGGGCGACAGCGTCACCGCGTCGGCGCCGTAGCGCACGAACGCCTCCCTGGCGTACTGCTCGGCGGTGGAGCCGATGTCGCCGCGCTTGGCATCCAGGATCACCGGCACCTTGGGCGCGACCGCGCGGATGTGCGCCATCAGCTTCTCCAGCTGCGCCTCGGCCCCGTGGGCGGCGAAGTAGGCGATCTGCGGCTTGAACGCGATCACCAGGTCCCGGGTGGCATCGACGATCGCGGTGCAGAAGTCGAAGATGCGCGCCGGATCGTCCTTCCAGGCGCCGGGGAAACGCGCCGGCTCTGGGTCCAGGCCCACGCACAGCAGGGAATCGTTCAGGCGCTCGGCCTGGCGCAGCATGTCGATGAAGTCCATCCCGGCATTCTATTGAGCCGGCATTCAGCTCGCCGTACGCAGGGGGGCCCTAGAATCATCCGATCAATTCGACTGCCTCACGATGACCCGTCCGATGAACCCCGTTTCCGCTTCGGCTCCGACGCGGCGTTCGCTGGTCGACGTCGCGGTCGAGAAGATGCGCGAGCGCCTGGAGCGCGGCGAGTGGCGCGTCGGCGCGCGCATTCCCGTGGAGACCGAGCTGGCCGCACAGCTGGACGTGGGCCGCAACACGGTGCGCGAGGCGGTGCGCGTGCTGGCCTACAGCGGGGTGCTGGAGGTGCGCCAGGGCGACGGCACCTACGTGCGCTCGGCGGTGGACGCGAGCGACGTGCCGCACGAGCTCAGCCGCGCGACGCTGCGCGAGCACCTGGAGGTGCGCGCGATGCTGGAGGTGGAAGCGGCACGCCTGGCCGCGCGCCGGCGCACGCCGGAAGACCTGGAGGCGATCCGCGCCGCGCTGCTGCTGCGCGGCGAGCGCCTGAACCGGCGCCGGCCCAGCGTGTTCGTCGAGCACGACCTGGCCTTCCACCGCGCGGTGGTCGCCGCCGCGCACAACGCGGCGCTGGCCAAGCTCTACCAGTTCTTCGAGCGCGCGGTGCGCTCCACCGTGCGCGCGACGCTGGAGCTCAAGGGCCTGCCCGAGCCGGACTACCCCGCCCACGTCGCGGTGTGCGAGGCGATCGCGCGGCGCAACGAGCAGGCGGCGGTGGAGGCCGCCCGCGCGCTGCTGCAGCCCATCCTCGATTCGCTGGACCCGGTGCCGGCGCCGCCGCCCGCGCCGAAGCGCGGGCGCTGAGGCGGCGGCCTCAGCCGCCGATGCGGCGCGCCAGCTCGGCCGCGCGGCCGGTGTAGCTCGCCGGGGTCAGCGCGGCGAGGCGCTCCTTCTCGTGCTGCGGCAGCTCCAGCGTCTGGATGAACTGCTGGATCGCCTCGCGCGTGATGGCCTTGCCGCGCGTGAGCTCCTTCAGGCGCTCGTACGGGTTGGGCAGGCCGTAGCGGCGCATCACGGTCTGGATGGGTTCGGCCAGCACTTCCCAGGCCGCCTCCAGGTCCGCGGCCAGCGCGGCCTCGTTGACCTCCAGCTTGTCCAGGCCGCGCGAGAGCGAGTCGTAGCCCAGCACCGCGTAGCCCAGCGCCACGCCCATGTTGCGCAGCACGGTGGAGTCGGTCAGGTCGCGCTGCCAGCGGCTGATCGGCAGCTTCTGCGACAGGTGGGTCAGCACCGCGTTGGCCAGGCCGAAGTTGCCTTCGGCGTTCTCGAAGTCGATCGGGTTGACCTTGTGCGGCATGGTCGACGAGCCGATCTCGCCGGCCTTGGTGCGCTGCTTGAAGTAGCCCAGGCTGATGTAGCCCCACACGTCGCGCGACCAGTCGATCAGGATGGTGTTGGCGCGCGTGACCGCGTCGAACAGCTCGGCCATGTAGTCGTGCGGCTCGATCTGGATCGTGTACGGGTTGAAGGTCAGGCCCAGCTGCTGCTCGACCACGCGGCGCGAGAAGGCCTCCCAGTCGAACTCGGGCCAGGCCGCCAGGTGCGCGTTGTAGTTGCCCACCGCGCCGTTCATCTTGGCCAGCAGGGCCACGCCCGCAATGCGCTCTCGCGCGGTGCGCAGGCGCGCCACGACGTTGGCGATTTCCTTGCCGACGGTGGTGGGGCTGGCGGTCTGGCCGTGGGTGCGGCTGAGCATCGGGATCGCGGCCAGCTCGTGCGCCATCGCGGTGAGCTTGGCAACCAGGCGGTCGAGGGCCGGCAACAGCACGGTCTCGCGCGCGGCCTTGAGCATCAGCGCATGCGAGGTGTTGTTGATGTCCTCGCTGGTGCAGGCGAAGTGCACGAACTCGCCGGCGGCCTGCAGCTCGGGGTGGCCTTCGAAGCGCGACTTGATCCAGTACTCGACCGCCTTGACGTCGTGGTTGGTGGTCTTCTCGATGTCCTTGATCGCCTGCGCGTCGGCGGCGGAGAAGTTGCTCACCAGCGCGCGCAGGTACTGGCGCGAGGCCTCGGACAGCGGCTTGAACTCGGCGAAGCCGGCGTCGGACAGCGCGATGAACCACTCGACCTCGACCTGCACGCGGCGATGCATGAGGCCGAATTCGCTCAGCAGCGGACGAAGCGCCGCGACCTTGGCGGCATAGCGGCCGTCGAGCGGCGACAGCGCGGTGAGGGGGGAGAAATCCATCATGGCGATACCGGCCGGGCGGCCGGACGGTTGAGGGGCAAAGAGACGCAGATTTTAGGTCCTGGGCAGGGACCGGCCCGGGATGGCACGGCCTGACGCAGGGCGTGCGCGGGTGCTCTCCCCCCTGGATCGGGCCCCGGTGCCCCCTGGCGACAACCCCTAGAATCGGCCCCACACCTTCGCTGTGACACCATGAAACTGATCGGATCGCTGACCAGCCCCTACGTGCGCAAGGTGCGCATCGTGATGGCAGAGAAGAGGCTGGATTACAAGTTCGAACTCGAGAACGTCTGGGCTCCCGATTCCCGCATCGGCGACGCCAACCCCCTGGGCAAGGTCCCCTGCCTCGTGATGGAAGGCGGCGAGGCGGTGTTCGATTCGCGCGTCATCGTCGAGTACGTCGACACCCTGTCGCCGGTGCAGCGCCTGATTCCCGCCAGCGGCCGCGAGCGCGTCGAGGTGCGTACCTGGGAAGCGCTGGCCGACGGCGTGCTCGATGCGGCCGTGCTGGCCCGCCTGGAACGCACCTGGCCCGGCCGCAGCGACGCGCAGCGCTGCGAGGCCTGGGTCGAGCGCCAGATGCAGAAGATCCACGCCGGGGTCAAGGCGATGAGCCTCGGCCTGGGCGAGCGCACCTGGTGTGCGGGCATTCACTTCACGCTGGCCGACATCGCGGTCGGTTGCGCGCTGGGCTACCTGGACTACCGCTTCCCGGCGATCGACTGGCGCCGCGATCATCCCAACCTCGCCAAGCTGTACGACAAGCTGGCGCAGCGGCCGAGCTTCGTCGACACCCAGCCGCCGCAGGACTGAGCGCACGCCGCCCGTCCATGGGCCGGGCACGCGCCGAGGCGGGCCTTTGCGGCACGTTCCGCGAGGCCGGCCGCCATGCTGAGACAATCCGGGATCGCTCCCGGACATGCCCATGAAACCTGACGTCACCCCCCTTTCCGACGACGAGCTGGACCAGCTCGAGGCGCTGCTGGCCGAACTGGCCGAGCGCAGCGAGGCGGTTCCCGACCTCGAACAGCTCGACGGCCTGCTGGCTGCCATCGCCTGCGGCCCGCGCCCGCGTCCGCCGGCCGAAGCCCTGCCGCAGGTGCTGGGCGCGCCGCTGCCGTTCGCCGACGACGCCCAGCGCGACACCGTGATGGGCCTGGTCGAGCGACGCTGGCAGGACGTGCTGCGCGCGGTCGACGCGCCGGTGCAGCGCCTGGACGACGAGCGCGCGCTCAACCCGCTGCTGACCGACTGGCAGTCCGTGCTCGAGCAGATGCCCGAGGCAGAACGCGCCAGCCTGGGCGAGGTGCCCGGCCTGGGCGCGGTGTGGGCCAGCGGCTTCCTGCAGGCGGTGGATGCCTGCGAGGACGAGTGGCTGCTGCCGGCCGACGACGAGGGCAACGAGTTCGTCGACGCCTGCCTGCAGACTTTCGAGGTGCTGGCCAGCGAGGACGCCGAGCTGCCGCCCGAGGTGCGCGAGATGAGCCGCGACGAGCGCCTGGCCGACGCGCTGTGGGCGGTCTACGACCTGCGCGACTTCTGGCGCGACCGCGCCTCGCGCCGCCCGGTGGCCACGGTGCGCAAGGCCCCCGAGCCGGGTCGCAACGACCCCTGCCCGTGCGGCAGCGGCAAGAAGTACAAGAAGTGCCACGGCGACCCGTCGCGGCAAGGCTGAACGTCCTTTCAGCCGCACGCGGCTATACTGCCGGCTTCAGCGCCGATTTGTTCCGGCTTGCGGGCGCTCAACAAATGCAGCTAAAGGGGGGCAAGCAGAACCCGGCCTCACCTTCAGTGGCGCCGGGTTTTGTTTTGCAGTCATGACATCCATCGGCCACGTCACACCCCAGTCGATGCACTTCGACGAGCCGCTGCCGCTGCGCAGCGGTGCGAGCCTGCGCGACTACACCCTGGTCTACGAGACCTACGGCACGCTCAACGCCGACCGCAGCAACGCGGTGCTGGTGTGCCACGCCCTCAATGCCTCGCACCACGTCGCCGGCACCTACGCGGGCGTGCCGAAAAGCGAAGGCTGGTGGGACAACCTGGTCGGACCGGGCAAGCCGCTCGATACCGACAAGTTCTTCGTCATCGGCATCAACAACCTGGGCTCGTGCTTCGGGTCGACCGGCCCCATGCACGTCAATCCGGCCACCGGCAAGCCCTACGGGGCCGACTTCCCGGTGGTCACCGTCGAGGACTGGGTGCTGGCCCAGTCGCGCCTGCTGGACCGCCTCGGCATCGAGCGGCTCGCCGCGGTGATCGGTGGCAGCCTGGGCGGCATGCAGGCGCTGAGCTGGACGCTGCAGTTCCCCGAGCGCATGCGCCACTGCGTCGCGATCGCCACCGCGCCCAACCTGTCGGCGCAGAACATCGCCTTCAACGAGGTGGCGCGCCGCGCCATCGTCACGGACCCGGACTTCCACGGCGGCCACTACTACGCGCACGGCGTGGTGCCCAAGCGCGGGCTGCGCGTGGCGCGCATGATCGGCCACATCACCTACCTCAGCGACGACGTGATGGAGGAGAAGTTCGGCCGCGAGCTGCGCGCGTCCGAGCTGGGCTACAGCACGCAGGAGATCGAGTTCCAGATCGAGAGCTACCTGCGCCACCAGGCCGACAAGTTCAGCGACTACTTCGACGCCAACACCTACCTGCTGATCACCCGCGCGCTGGACTACTTCGACCCGGCCGGCGAGCACGGCGGCGACCTGGCGCGCGCGATGGCCGTGGCCCGGGCGAAATTCCTCGTCATCAGCTTCACCACCGACTGGCGCTTCTCGCCGGCACGCTCGCGCGAGATCGTCAAGGCGCTGCTGGACAACCGGCGCGACGTCACCTATGCCGAGATCGACGCGCCGCACGGCCACGACGCCTTCCTGCTCGACGACCCGCGCTACCACGCCGTGGTGCGCGCCTATTTCGACCGCATCGCCCAGGAACTGCCGGGAGCCGCCGCATGAGCGAACGCAAGGACATGGAGCTGATCGCCGAGCTCGTGCCCGCGGGCTCGCGCGTGCTGGACCTGGGCTGCGGGCGCGGCGAGCTGCTGGCCTACCTGCGCGACCACAAGGGCTGCACCGGCTACGGCATCGAGATCGACGACGCCAACGTGCTGGCCTGCGTCGAGCGCGGCGTCAACGTGATCCAGCTGAACCTGGAAGAAGGCCTGTCGATCTTCGCCGACCAGAGCTTCGACGTGGTGCTGCAGCTGGAGACGCTGCAACACCTGCGCAACACCGAGTCGATGCTGCGCGAGACCGCGCGCGTCGGGCGCATCGGCATCGTCAGCTTCCCCAACTTCGCGCACTGGCCCAACCGCCTGCGCGTGATGGGCGGGCGCATGCCGGTCACCCGCGCGCTGCCCTACGAGTGGTACGACACGCCCAACATCCGCGTCGGCACCTACGCCGACTTCGAGGTGCTGGCGCGCAAGAACGGCCTGCAGGTGCTCGACGCTTTCGGCATCCAGCGCGGCCGCGTGGTGCGCTTCCGGCCCAACCTGCTGGCCAGCGTCGCGGTGTTCAAGTTCCAGCGCGGCTGACGCGCCCGATGCCTTGCCGGCACGCCCCGCAGGGTCTTGCCGGCCGGCTACATTCGGGCGCGTTGCATGGGCTGTGCACGAGACGACGACCATGACCCCGAGCTTCCAGACCCTGGAGGTGCCCGGCGGCGTGCCGGTGAAGATGTGGACCCGCGGCGTGCCGGTCGAGGACGAGGCGAAGCGCCAGCTCGCCAACGTCGCCCGGCTGCCGGTGGTGTTCCGCCACGTCGCCGCGATGCCCGACGTTCACGTGGGCATCGGCGCCACCGTCGGCGCGGTGATCCCGACCGTCAGGGCCATCATCCCGGCCGCGGTCGGCGTGGACATCGGCTGCGGCATGATCGCCGCGCGCACCACGCTGCGCGCCGCGGACCTGCCCGACAACCTCGCGCCGCTGCGCAGCGCGATCGAGCGCGCGGTGCCGCACGGGCGGGCCCCGGGCGCGCGCGACCCCGGCGCGTGGCAGGAGGTGCCGCAGGAGGTGGACGCGGCCTGGGCGCGGCTCGCGCCCGGCTTCGAGGCCCTGTGCCGCGACTACCCCAAGCTGGAGAAGACCAACCACCGCCGCCACCTCGGCACGCTGGGCACCGGCAACCACTTCATCGAAGTCTGCCTCGACGAGGAGGAGCGTGTCTGGTTCATGCTGCACTCCGGCTCGCGCGGCGTGGGCAACGCGATCGGCACGATGTTCATCGAGCTGGCGCGCGAGGACGCACGCCGCCACCAGGCCAACCTGCCCGACCGCGACCTGGCCTACTTCGAGGAAGGTTCGCGCTACTTCGGCGACTACGTGCGGGCGGTCGGCTGGGCGCAGCAGTATGCGCGGCTCAACCGCGAGGTGATGATGCGGCGCGTGGTCGAGGCCGCGCGCCGCGTGATCGGCAAGCCCTTCGAGGTGCACCAGGAGGCGGTGAACTGCCACCACAACTACGTGCAGCGCGAGCGCCACTTCGGCCAGGACGTCTACGTCACGCGGAAGGGCGCCGTCAGCGCGCGGCGCGGCGAGCTGGGCATCATCCCGGGCAGCATGGGTGCGCGCAGCTACATCGTGCGCGGGCGGGGCCACCCGGAGAGCTTCGAGTCCTGCTCGCACGGCGCCGGCCGCGTGATGAGCCGCACCGAGGCGAAGCGCCGCTACACGCTGGCCGACCACCGCGCCGCCACCGCCGGCATCGAATGCCGCAAGGACAAGGACGTGATCGACGAGACGCCGATGGCCTACAAGGACATCGACGCGGTGATGCAGGCGCAGCGCGACCTGGTCGAGGTGGTGCACACGCTCCGGCAGGTGGTGTGCGTCAAGGGCTGAGCACGCCCGCTCACCAGCGCGCCTGCGGGTCCTCCGGCGGCGGCTCGACCGGCACCGCGCGCGCCAGCGCCATCCACACGCCGAACGGCAGGCGCCCGTCCGGGAACGGCGCGCGCCGCGGCGCCGGGCGCAGCAGCTCGAGCGGCCCGTCGAAGTGCTCGCCGTGCGCGACGATCACGCCGAACTCGGCCGGGATCTCCTCGGGCTCGGCAATGCCGGCAGCGAGCACGTAGTAGCACTCGCCGGCCAGCGCCAGGTAGGCGGCGCGCTTGACCTCGTTGCGCATGTCGCTCAGCAGGTCGGCGCGGCTGACCTTGATCTCGTGCACCACGGGTTGCAGGTAGGCCTCGACGCTGGTGTGACGCACCGAATAGACGTCCGGCCGCGCGACGCACCAGCGGCCGGCCGGTGCCGGGGCGGGCGCCTCCAGGTCCGGCAGCAGCGGCAGCGGCTCCAGCGCCGGGGCCGCACCGACGACGATGCGTGCGCGCAGGCCGAGGCCGCGCCAGGCCAGCCGCCCCAGGCGCACCTGCTCGTGGGCGACGCGCTCGACGAGCCGCTCGTGCCGGCCCAGCGCGGCGCGGTGGCGCTGCAGCGCCTGCGCCAGCAGCTCGATGCCGGCGGCGGTCACGCGCAGGCTCTCGCGCCCGTCCGGCGCGGGCACGCGCTCGACCAGGCCGGCGGCGAGCAGCTCGATCTCGATCGCGTCGCAGCAGGGCCAGCCGGCACTGCGGTAGATCTCGCGCAGGCGCCGGTGGTGGAGGCGGGTCAGCAGGGCCATGGGAAGCCGAATCTTCGCACCAAGGGCACCGGGCACGCTGCCTGCTGGGTTGCCGCATCACCCCACAGGAAGCCCGGACATGGATGCCATCGAACTGCTGACCCGACAACACCGCGAGATCGAGGAGCGCATGGCGCTCGTGCTGCAGGACACCGCCTTGCGCACGCTGCACAAGCGCTTCCAGGAGGTGGCCGACCACCTGGGCGCCCACGTCGCCTCGGAGGAGCAGGTGTTCTATCCCGCCGTGAAGGCGCGGCGCACCGAGGACGTGCTGCTGGAATCGCTGGAGGAACACCTGTCGCTCAAGCGCCTGCTCGCCGACCTGATGCAGATGAGCCCGGGCGACGCGGCCTTCGAGGCCAAGTTCAAGGTGCTCAAGGAACAGACCGAGCACCACCACGAGGAAGAAGAGGAGCATCTCTTCCCGCAGGTGCGCAAGCTGCTGGACGAAGACCAGCGCGCCGCGCTGGGTCGCGAGATGCTGGGCTTCCAGGCCGACCTGCATGCGCAGGGCGAGCCGGCCCGGGACATGGCGACGCAGACCGACCGCGCCGCCGACCTCTGAGCCGCATGCCGCTCAGCGCCGCAGGCTGCGCCCGCCCAGCGCACAGGCCGCGGCCAGCCCGAACACGGTGGCCATCAGCGCCGTAGCGCGGGGGTGCAGCACCGCGTGGGTGTACAGGCTCGGGCGCACCACCTGGCCGGGATGCCGTCCATGCACGCGGCCGTTGCCCGCCGGCTCGTACAGGTTGTCGCTCGGCGGCTGCGGCGGCCCGTCGCGCAGCTGGGCGTCGAACAGGGTACGCTCGCTGAAGCGGTCCAGGCAGCGCGGCGCATGCGCGGCCGCGGCACTCATCAGCTTGCTGCTGCTGCCGACGAAGATGTCGCGCAGCGGGTGCCCGGCCGCATGCAGGATGGCCCGTGCGACATCTTCGGGCCGGTAGACCGGTGGCGGCAGGCACGGCTCGTGTTCGGTGTAGTTCTTGGCGTGCTCGGTGAAGGGCGTCCCGATGCCGGCCGGCTTGACCAGCGTCACCGAGATCGGCGCGCCTTCTTCCTCCAGCTCCATGCGCAGGGCGTCGGTGAAGCCTTTGACGGCGTGCTTGCTCGCGCTGTACATGCCCTGCAGCGGCAGGGCGCGGTCGGAGGTGAGGCTGCCCAGGTTGACGATCGCGCCGCCGTGCCGGCGCAGGTGGGCTGCCGCGATCAGCGAGCCGTTCACGACGCCCCAGAAGTTGGTCTCGAACAGGCGCTGGTGGTCGCGCTCGCGCACGTCCTCCAGCCGGCCCCAGATCGCCACACCCGCATTGTTGACCCAGGTGTCGAAGCCGCCGAAGTGCTCGATCGCGGTGTCGGCCGCCAGCTGCAGGTCCTCGCGCCGCCCCACGTCCGCCACGACGTACATCGCCTGTCCCCCCTCGGCGACGATCTGCCGCGTCACCTGTTCCAGCACGGGCTCGTCGCGCGCGACCAGCAGCACCGTCGCGCCGCGTCGCGCGGCCATCAGCGCGGTCGCCAGCCCGATGCCGCTGGACGCGCCGGTGATGACGAGGGTCTGTTCATGCAGGGGTTTGAGGTGCACAGCCATGCGGGGTCTCCGTGTGGTGGAACAGGGCCGGCCGCAGCGGGGCCGCGGCATCGATCCACGAAGGCGGCAACCGGCGTGCCGGCCAGGCGGCGCCTGGCCCCGCCGGCGCACCTGCGGGACAATGCGGGCCGTTCCCGTTCACCCCGTTTGGCGCCGCCCGGGTGCCTCAGTGCCATGTCCGAACCGAAAGACCTTCCCCCGCTGCCCGACCGCCTGTCGATCGACCCGAAGAGCCCCTACCACGTGCCGGCCGTGTTCGAGCACGACATCGGCATCCGCTTCAACGGCAAGGAGCGCAACGACGTCGAGGAGTACTGCATCAGCGAAGGCTGGATCCGCGTGCCGGCCGGCAAGACCCTGGACCGCAGGGGCAACCCGCTGATGATCAAGCTGAAAGGCAAGGTCGAGCCGTTCTATCGCTGAGCTGCCCGGCTTACCATCCCTGCAGGGCGTGCGGGAGCGTCGCCCCCCGCACGCCGTCCGGTCCGGTCCCCACCGATGCAGCAGGAGCGAGCATGGAATTCGTGATCTACGCGCTGGACAAGCCCGGCGACGGACAGCCCCGGCAGCAGGTGCGCGCCGCCCACCTGCGGGTCGCGATGGCGCACGCCGAGCACTTCATCTTCGCCGGCCCCCTGCTGGGCGAGGACGGCCACCCCCGCGGCAGCCTCTACGTGCTGCGCTTCGAGGACCGCGCGGCGCTGGATGCCTACATGGCGCAGGATCCGTACTTCAGCGCCGGGGTCTACGAGAGCGTGACGGTCTGGCCGTCGCGCCAGGTCGTGCCCGAAGCCCTGCCCGGCGCCCTGCAGGCCGAGCTGGAACGCCAGCTGGCGGCCGACGCCGATCGCGCGCAGGCGACCGCGCCGTCGCGCTGAGCACGGCACGCCACCCCCGCTGCTGCACGATGCGTCGACCTGCAGCCGTCCCCACGCGGCGTGGGCACGACGACCGATGCCCACCGTGGATCCACCGGGTCATGCGCAGCCGCCGTGGACAGCGGCGCGCGCGCTGCGTGCCCGGGGGACTCACGCCCAGGCCGGCTCGGCCGGCTGCGGCCTGCGCGCCTCCAGCAGGACCTGCAGGCGCCGCAGCGACTGCTGCGCCGCATCCAGCTGCACGGCCCATTGCGCCTCGCTGCACTCGGCCGGGCGAAAGAAGGTCGCCACCACGACGCAGGCCTCCTCGTGCGGCATCGCGCGCAGCGCGATGAAGCGGGCGCGGTCCGGCCCCTCCAGCACGCAGTGGTCGGCCACGCCGTAGCCGTTGCGAGGCGTGAAGCGCACCTTGGCGCGCAGCGGTCCGCGCTGCACGCTCCACTCGCCGCGCCGGCAGCGCAGCGTCGGGCCCAGCCAGGCAGCCCAGTCCGCGTAGCGGGCCGGGTCGGCCAGCGTGGCGCAGACCTCGTCCCAAGGCCTGCCGATGACGATCTGCATGGTGTGCGCCCACGACATGCGCAACCCTCCCTCCTGTCGTGCGTGCGACGGGCCCGCCTCAGCTGCCGGCCGGGCCGGCGCCCTGCTGCGCGAACATCGCGTCGATGCGGCGCTGGAGCTCCTCGGGCGTCGGCTCCTCGATGCGGGTCGAGACGAACCACTGGTGGCCGAACGGATCGACGATGTGGCCGCTGCGGTCGCCCCAGAACTGGTCGGCCACCGGCATCGTGACCTTGGCCCCGGCCGCCACGGCGCGCTCGACCACGGCGTCGACGTCGGGCACGTAGACCAGCGTCGAGCTGGCCGAGCCGCCGATGGCCAGCGGGCTCAGCGAGTTCCACTGCGGCTGCTCCTCGCTCAGCATGAACGCCGCGCCGCCGACCGCCAGCTCGGCGTGCATCACGCTGCCGTCCGGTGCGTCCAGGCGCAGCCGGACCGTCGCGCCGAACACCTGCTGGTAGAACGCGATCGCGTCCGGCGCGCCCCGCACGATCAGGTAGGGCGTCGCACCGCGCGGCGGCGGGACCAGCTCGAGCCGGCCGCCAGCGACGTTGTCCTGCTCGATCTGCGCGCGCAGCCGTTCCTCCTGTGCGCGCAGCTCGGGCGTGAACGCCTCGCCGAAGTCGTCGGCCTCGAACACCGGGCGGATTTCCAGCACGCTCTCCTCGCCCGTCGGATTCGGGCAGCGCTTGGCCCATTCGATCGCCTCGTCCATGGAGCGCACCTCCCAGATCCAGAAGCCGGCCACCAGCTCCTTGGTCTCGGCGAACGGGCCGTCGATCACGCGGCGGTTCGGGCCGGAGAACAGCACCCGCACGCCCTTGGCGCTCGGGTGCAGCCCGTCGCCGCCCTTCATGATGCCGGCCTGCACCAGCGCCTCGTTGTAGCGGCCCATTTCGGTCAGCAATTGCTCACTCGGCAGGACGCCCGCTTCGGTGTTGTGGTCGGCCTTGACGAAAACGATCACTCGCATGGCTGGCTCCTCGCAGGGGGATGGATGGATCGAGCGGTACGGTGCTCTGTCCCACGACGAAGCAGGCCGGACGAATTCGACACCACGATGCGGGCTTTTTGTAACGTCGGCCTCAGGCCGCTTCCGCGTAGGCCTGCGCCGCGCGCGCCTCGCGCAGGGCGCGGGCCCACCAGTGCAGGCGCGCGAGCATCGTGCGCATCGCGCGCTCGTGCCGTTCGGGCGACTGCAGGGTGCCGGCGGCGTCGAAACGCTCCCGGGCGTTGGACAGGCTCACCGCGTCGCGCACCGTCATCGCGTGCAGCTCGGCAAACACCTGGCGCAGCTGCTCGACCGCACGCAGCCCGCCGGAGATGCCGCCGTAGCTGACGAAGGCCACCGGCTTGGCCTGCCACTCGTCGTACCAGGCATCGATCAGGGCCTTCAGCGGCGCGGGGTAGCCGTGGTTGTACTCGGGCGTGACGACGACGAAGGCGTCGGCGCGCGCCAGGCGGGGGCCGATCGTCGCCGGGGCGTGCACGGCCGGGTCGACGATCTCGAGTTCGAAACGGCCGTCGGCCTCGATGCGCGCGGCCGCCCAGCACGCCACCCGCTCGCACAGGCGCCCCTCGCGGGTGCTGCCCAGGACGAGCGCCAGCTTGAGCCTGTCGGGAAATGCCATCGTCGTGCTCCTTTGTTGCGGATGGGTGAGAAGATGGCGGCATCGTAGAAATTCAAGTGAACTTGAAGTCAAGGACGGCCATGGCAAACACCCACGCCACGGAAGGGCACTCGCTGCTGACGGTCGGCGAGGTCGCGGCGCGCAGCGGCGTCGCACCCTCGGCGCTGCGCTTCTACGAGGACAAGGGGCTGATCCGCAGCCACCGCAGCGCCGGCAACCAGCGCCGCTACCCGCGCGAGGTGCTGCGCCGCGTCGCGGTGATCAAGGTCGCGCAGCGCCTGGGCATTCCGCTGGCGACGATCGCCGAGGTGCTGCACGGGCTGCCGGAGCACCGCACGCCCACGGCGGCCGACTGGCGGCGCCTGTCGGCGCAGTGGAAGCGCGAGCTCGACGCGCGCATCGACTGCCTGACCAAGCTGCGCGACCAGCTCGACCAGTGCATCGGCTGCGGCTGCCTGTCGCTGCGGGAATGCCCCCTGCGCAACCCCGGTGACCGGCTGGGTGCCTACGGGCCCGGAGCCCGGCTGTTCGATCCGGACTGAGCGCGCCGGTCGCTCAGCCGCGGGCAGCCGGTGCACTGCTGCCCGAACCGCCGCCGCGGGCGGCGTCGCCGTCGTCCAGCAGCAGGGTCACGAGCACCGCCGCGTCGCGGCGCGCCCGCAGCGCATGGCGCTGCCTGGCAGGCAGCGCCACCAGGTCGCCGGGGCCCAGGGACATCGTGCCGCCGGGCGTCACCACCTCCACCTCGCCTTCCAGGCAGTGCAGGGTGCACTCGTCGTCGACATGGTGTTCGGGCATGTCCTGGCCGGCGTGCAGCACCAGGTGCAGCAGCTGCAGCCGCCCGGTCTTGAGCAGGCTGGTGCTGACCGCGGTGGCGAGCGCCTCGCCGAGCGGGCGCACGCTGATGACATCGAGCGGTCGGGCGTGGGGCAGGGCCATCGTGCGTCTCCTCTCTGGGGCCGGCGTGGCGGGTCTCGCCTCCAGCATGCCCGTCGCGGCCCGCGCGTGCAGTAACGCCGCGTGACAGGTGCCGCCGCCGGCGTGCACTAGGCTGTGTGCATGAGCCCCCGTCCGCCCGCGCTGCCGTGGCCCGACAGCGAGATGGGCCGCCGCTTCCGGGACGCGGACTGGTCCGCCATGCCGATGGGCCCGCCGCAGCGGTGGCCGCCCAGCCTGCGCACCGCCGTCAGCGTGTGCCTGCATTCGCGTTTCCCGATGTTCGTGTGGTGGGGACCGCAGCTGGTCAACCTCTACAACGACGCCTACATCCCGGTGCTGGGCAAGCGCCACCCGCAGGCCTTCGGCCAGCCCGCCCCGGGCGTCTGGGCCGACATCTGGGACGTGCTGGCGCCGCAGGTCGAGGAGGTGATGGTGCACGGGCGCGCCACCTGGAACGAGCGCACCCTGCTCGTGACGGAGCGCAACGACTACGCCGAGGAGGCCTACTTCACCTGGTCGTACAGCCCCATCCACGACGAAGCGGGCCGCGTCGGCGGGCTGTTCTGCGCCTGCACCGAGGAGACCCCGCGCGTGAAGGCCGAGCGCGACCGCGACGCGCTGATGCGCAGCACGCAGGACACCGCCGCGACGCTGCGCACGTGGTTCGACCACGCACCCGGCTTCATCGCGCTGCTGCGCGGGCCGGACCTGGTGTTCGAGATGGTCAACCAGGCCTTCTACCAGCTGGTCGGGCAGCGGCCGCTGCAGGGACGCCCGGCGTTCGAGGCACTGCCGGAACTGCGTGGCCAGGGCTACGAGGAGATCCTGCAGCGCGTCTACGCCACCGGCCAGCCCTTCGTCGGCCGCGCGATGCGGCTGCGGCTGCGGCTGCGCCTGCGGCCCGACGCCCCGCCGGCCGAACGCTACGTCGACCAGGTGTTCCAGCCGGTCGCGCAGGCCGACGGCACGATCCGCGGCATCTTCGCGCAGGGGCACGACGTGACCGAGCAGGTGCGCGCGGTGCAGGCGCTGCAGGAAGCCGACCGGCACAAGGACGAATTCCTCGCGACGCTGGCGCACGAGCTGCGCAATCCGCTGGCGCCGATCCGCCAGGCGGTGCAGATCGCCCGCACCCGCCAGCTGTCGGCGGTGCAGCACGCCTGGACGCTCAACATCATCGAGCGCCAGTCGCACCACATGGCGCTGCTGCTCGACGACCTGCTGGACGTGGCGCGCATCTCGCGCGGGCGCCTGGCGCTGCGGCGCGAGCGGGTCAGCCTGGCCTCGGTGGTCGACGCGGCGGTGGAGACCGCCCGCCCGCTGATGGATGCGCGCCGCCACCGCTTCACGGTGGTGCTGCCGCACGATGACGTGCAGGTCGACGCCGACCCGCTGCGGCTCGCGCAGGTGCTGTCCAACCTGCTGTCCAACGCGGCCAAGTACACCGACGCGGGCGGCGCCATTGAATTGCGCGCGGCGCGCGAGGGCGACGCGGCCGTGATCCGCGTGCGCGACAACGGCGTGGGGCTGTCCGAGGCCTCGCGCGAACAGATCTTCCGGATGTTCTCGCAGGTCTCGCCGGCGCTGGCGCGCGCCGAAAGCGGCCTGGGCATCGGGCTGGCGCTCAGCCGCGGGCTGGTCGAGATGCACGGGGGCACGATCGAGGCCTCCAGCCCCGGCCTCGGCCTGGGCGCCGAGTTCGTCGTGCGGCTGCCGGCGCTGCCGGCCGGCGAGGCCGAGCCCCGGGCCGGGCGCGACGCCCCGGCACCGGCGACGCTGCAGGCGCGCGAGGTGCTGCTGGCCGACGACAACCCCGATGCGCTGTCCAGCCTGGCCCTGCTGCTGGAGCTGGCCGGCCACCGCGTCCATGTCGCGCGCGACGGGCACGAGGCGCTGGCGGCGGCCGAACAGCTGCGCCCCGAGGTGGCGATCCTCGACATCGGCATGCCGGGGCTGAACGGCTACCAGGTGGCCCGCGAGATCCACGCCCGCCCGTGGGGCCGGACGGTGCGCCTGATCGCGCTGACCGGCTGGGGCCGCCAGGAGGAGCAGCAGCGCGCCCGCGACGCCGACTTCGACCACCACTGCACCAAGCCGACCGACCCGCAGGTGCTGTATGCCCTGCTGAACTGATCCGCGCCGGCGGGCGGCGCCGACAACGGCGACAATATGGGGTTTTCCCGAGGGATCGTCCGCCACCCGCCGCTCCCGGGGCGGGGTCGGCAGGAGCAGCGCGCGTGGCCTACCAGATCAAGGAAATCTTCTACACCCTGCAAGGCGAGGGCGCCAACGCCGGTCGCCCGGCGGTGTTCTGCCGCTTCGCGGGCTGCAACCTCTGGAGCGGCCGGGAGCGCGACCGCGGGCGCGCGGTCTGCCGCTTCTGCGACACCGATTTCGTCGGCACCGACGGCACGCTGGGCGGCCGCTACGAGGCCGAGGCGCTGGCCGACACCATCGCCGCGCAGTGGCCCGCGGGCCGGCCCGGGCAGCCGCTGACGGTGCTGACCGGCGGCGAACCGCTGCTGCAGGTCGACACCGCGCTGGTCGACGCGCTGCACGCGCGCGGCTTCCGCATCGCGCTGGAGACCAACGGCACCCTCGCTGCGCCGCCCGGCATCGACTGGATCTGCGTCAGCCCCAAGGCCGGCGCGGAGCTGGTGCAACGCAGCGGCCAGGAGCTCAAGGTGGTGGTGCCACAGGACGGCCTGGACCTGGACGCGCTGGCGGCGCTGCCCTTCGAACACCACTTCCTGCAGGCCATGGACGGCCCCGACCTGCAGCGCAACACGCAATGGGCCATCGCACGCTGCCTGCAGGACCCGCGCTGGCGGCTGAGCGTGCAGACCCACAAGGTGCTGGACATCCGATAGCCCGAACCCTCCCGATGCAGTACGAACTGACCCAGCGCTTCTACTTCGAGGCGGCGCACACGCTGGAACGCACCGTGGACGCCGAACCCAGCCGGCGCATCCACGGCCACACCTACCACTGCGAGGTGGCCCTGCGCGGCGCACCCGACGAGCGCGGCATGGTGATGGACCTGGGCCGCCTGCGCCGCGCGCTCGAGCCGCTGCGCGACGCGCTGGACCACCGCCTGCTCGACGAGGTGCCGGGGCTGGAGCGCCCCACGCTCGAAGGCCTGTGCGCCTACGTCGCGCAGCGACTCGCCCCCCGGCTGCCGCAGCTGGCCTGGGTGCGGGTGTGGCGCGAGGCCTCGGGCGACGGCTGCACGCTCACGCTCGCGCCACGCGGCTGAACGCGCCGCCGGCGGCTGCGGCAAGCCGCGCCGTCAGCGCTTGGCGTTCTCGCGGTTGAACCCGCGCGTGGGCGGGATCGTGCTCGGCACGCCCTCGGAGCCGTCGCTGCACGGCGCCTGCCATTCGCGCAACAGCATTTCCAGCGGCTTGTTGCCGTAGCGGACCGCCAGGTCGATCAGCGCGAAGACGTTGTCGTCGTTCACGCGATCGTGTCCCAGTCCTTTCTTCAGCAGCACGTAGATCTCTTGCAGTTCCTCGGGTGACCCGGCTTTGGCGGCATTGGGCATCTGGCGTCCTCACACGTCGAACACACACGGGGCGGTAGGGGCGCCATGCGCGCCCCACGGCAGGGCGGGGCGGCACGTCGCACGAAGGAAGGGAAAGGGGATCAGTGCTGCCGGTGCAGCTCGACGCCGGTGGTGGCGATGCGCATCACGCCGTCATGGGTCACTTCGACGCGCTGTCCCGTGTCGAGGCGGTACTCGGCCTGACCGGTCGGTTCCCACAGGTCCTCGCCCACGAGCGATTCGTCACGCACCAGGTGCTCGTAGCCGCAGACCTTGTAGATCGCGCCGTCACTGCCCTTGGCGGTGAAGGATTCGAGCAGGTGTAGCTTCTTCTCCATGCAGGGCCTCCTGTCGGAATGCACAGACCAGGGACCGGCACGCCTGGCGCGTGCACGGACCGGTCCATTCTGCGACCCCGTAGGGCCCCGGGCACGCCCGTCCATGACGTCAGCGGGGGCTCTTGCAGGCAGGCGGGAGCAGCAACGGCGGAGTCCGGGCCACGGGTGTCCCCGCGGCCCGGGACGGCGGGCGCTTCAGCGCGCCGTTTCGGGCAGCTCGATCTTGACTTCGAGCACGTCGAGGTTTTCCTGGCGCTCCAGGTGCACCTTGATGTCGTCGGGATTGATCGAGACGTACTTGGAGATCACCTCGACCAGCTCGCGCTGCAGCGCAGGCAGGTAGTCGGCCCCGCGGCGGCCGGAGCGCTCGTGCGCCAGGATGATCTGCAGCCGTTCCTTGGCCAGGACGGCGGACTTCTTCTTTTCCCCGAGGAAGAAGGAGAGGAAGGACATGGCGTCACCTCCTGCCGCCGAACAGGCGTTTGAGGAAGCCGCGCTTCTCGGCCTCGACGAAGCGCAGCGGGCGGTCCTCGCCCATGAAGCGGCCGACCACGTCCAGGTAGGCCTCGGAGACGTCGCTGCCCTTGAGGTGGATCGCCGGGACGCCCTGGTTGGACGCCTGCAGCACGGCCTCCGATTCGGGGATCACGCCGATCAGGTCGATGCGCAGGATCTCCTGGATGTCCTCCAGCGACAGCATCTGCCCGTCCTGCACGCGGTTGGGGTTGTAGCGGGTGATCAGCAGGTGTTCCTTGACCGGCTCGCGGCCCTCGATGGCGCGCTTGGTCTTGGAGCCCAGCATGCCGAGGATGCGGTCGGAGTCGCGCACCGACGAGACCTCGGGGTTGGTGACCACCAGCGCCTCGTCGGCGAAGTGCATCGCCAGCACCGCGCCGGTCTCGATGCCGGCCGGCGAGTCGCACACGATGTACTCGAAGCCCATCTCGGCGAGCTCGTTGAGCACGCGCTCGACGCCGTCCTTGGTCAGCGCTTCCTTGTCGCGCGTCTGCGAGGCCGGCAGGATGTACAGGTTCTCGCAGTGCTTGTCCTTGATCAGGGTCTGGTTGAGGTTGGCCTCGTTGTTGATCACGTTGACCAGGTCGTACACCACCCGCCGTTCACAACCCATGATCAGGTCGAGGTTGCGCAGGCCGACGTCGAAGTCGATCACGGCCGTCTTGTGGCCGCGCAGGGCGATGCCGGATGCGAAGCTGGCGCTGGTGGTGGTCTTGCCAACCCCTCCCTTGCCGGAGGTCACCACGATGATTTTGGCCATCTGTTGCTGGATCCTTGAGTTGAGTCTGCGTCAGGGTTTGAGCGGTTCCATCACGAGCTTCTCGCCCACCAGCCTCACCTGCGCCGGCTTGCCCTGCACTTCGGGCGGCAGCGCGGTCTCGGTGGTGCGGTAGGTGCCCGCGATGGAGATCAGTTCGGGCTCGAGGCACAGCGTGAAGATGCGCGCCTCGGTGTTGCCGCGCGCGCCGGCGATGGCCCGGCCGCGCAACGGCGCATAGACGTGGATGTTGCCGTCGGCGATGACTTCGGCGCCGAAGTTGACCGCCGCCATCACGACCAGGTCGCAGCCGCGCGCGTAGACCTGCTGGCCCGAGCGCAGCGGCCGGTCGACGATCAGCGCGCTGACCGGCGCGGCCGGCACGGGCACCGGCACCTCGCGGATCACCTCCGACAGCACCGGCGGTGCGGGCGGCTCCATCACCACCGGCGTCGCGGGCGCGGCGGCCGGCGCCTCGGTGAGCCCCGCAGCACGGGCGGCCTCCATCTGCGCGGCGCTGCCCCCCTTGGCCGCGATCGGCACCATGCGATAGCGGCGCAGCAGCGCCACCAGCCCGGCGAAGTCGATCGCCGCGTCGTCCTGGCTCAGCGGCGACAGGTCGATCACCACCGGGTCCTGGTCGAAGAAGTCGGGGGTGTCGTCGAGGCGGGCCGCCAGCTCGGCGGCCAGGGCATCGAGGTCGGCGGTCTTCAGGACCACCGCGACGAGCGGCAGCGAAGCGCTCTTGAGATCGAAGATGGCAGGGGCGTTCCCCCGGGAAGCAGCGGCCATGGAGTGGGCAGTCACACAAAGCCTCGAAGTGTACCGGGCTGGCGTGGCCACCGGCCGGCTGGGCCGGAGTTTGACGCAGTGCCCGGCCTGCCCGGAGGCCTCCAGGCGTTACGCGCGCGTGAGGCCGGTGTGCAGATGCATCCGCGGCGGCGCGACACCCCGCAGGGCCTGCGGCGACCGGCCACGCCGGTGCCGGGCCGCCCCCGGCGGGCCCGGGGTGGGCGGCCTCGGCCCCCAGCGCCTGGATGGCATCCGCCGGCCGTCCCGTCCCTCGGGCGCAGGTGGCGCCCCGCCGTCACCGGGCCGCCCGGCCCCCGGCCTAGCGCAGCAGCGCCTGCGTGAGCGCGTGGATGAGCAGCCCGATCAGCCCGCCGACCAGCGTGCCGTTGATGCGGATGTACTGCAGGTCGCGGCCGATGTTGCGTTCCAGCTCGACGGTCAACTCCTGCGTGTCCCATTCCTCGACGCGCGCGACGATGTAGTCGCGGATGTCGTGGCGGTAGCGCTCGATCCATGCCGGCGCGGCGGCGAGGATCTGGTCGTTGATCCATTGCCGCATCGCCGCGTCGGCCGCGAGCTTCTCGCCCAGGGTGCGTGCCGTCTGCGCGAGGCGCTGGCGGATCGAGGAGTCGTCGCGCCCGAGGTCGTCGTGCAGCCAGGCGAGCAACTCGCGCCACAGCTCGTGCAGGTAGCCGGCCAGCGCCGGGTGCGACAGCACCTCGCGCTTGATCGTCTCGCCCTTGAGGCGGTATTCGGGGTCGTCCTTCAGGCGCTCGACGAAGCCGTGGACGAAGGCGTCGAAGCGCTGGCGCAGCGGATGCCCGGCATCCTCGCCCATCTCGCCGATGATGCGGCCCAGCCCGGCGACGATCTTGCTGGTCGCCAGCTGCCCGGCCAGGTTGTCCAGCCCCAGGTAGCGCAGGTAGCGCACCTCGCGCGCGATCACGTCGGCGATCTTGCGCTGCACCGCCTCGTCCTGGATCAGCGCCGCGATCTGCCGCAGCACCTCGTCGAGCAGCGCCTGGTGGCGCCCGCGCGCGGTCAGGATGTCCAGCAGCTGGCCGCCCAGGCGGGAGACATCCACCTGGTCCAGCCGCGCGACCACCGTGCTGCGGATGAAGTGCTGCACGCGCTCGTCGTCGAAGGCATCCAGGCCGTAGCGCGCCGCGGCGCTCAGGTGGCGGCCGACCTGTTCGGCATGGCGCGGCTCGCCCAGCCAGGCGGCCAGGCGGCCGGCGGGATCGAACTCGCGCAGCCGGGCCAGCACCCGCTCGGTCTCGAGGAAGTGCGTGACGATGAACTGCCCGAGGTTGACGCCGATGCGCGACTTGTTGGCCGGGATGATCGCCGTGTGCGGGATCGGCAGCCCGAGCGGATGGCGGAACAGCGCGACCACCGCGAACCAGTCGGCGATCGCGCCGACCATCGCCGCCTCGGCGAAGGCCGCCACGTAGCCCCAGGCCGGGTGCGTGCCTTCGTTCAGCGTCGCCACCGCGTAGGTGGCCGCCGCCAGCAGCAGCAAGGCGAGCGCGACGCGCTTCATGCGCGCCAGTGCCCGGGCCCGCTCGTCCGTCGCCTGCATCGCGCCGCGCGCGCCCTCAGGCCAGCACCCGCAGCAGCCAGCGGTTGAGGTCGGCGACCTCCTCCGGGCAGACCGAGTGCTCCATCTCGTACTCGTGCCATTCGACCGGATAGCCCCAGCGCAGCAGCGCGTCGCGCGAGGCGATGCCGCGCTCGATCGCGACCACCGTGTCGTCGCGGCCGTGCGCGAGGAACACCGGCACGTCGCGGTTCGCCGCGGCCGCCTCGGCCGGCGTGGTCCCGGCCAGCGGCAGGTAGCCCGACAGCCCCGCCAGCCCGGCCAGGCGCTCGCGATGGCGCAGGCCGGTCATCAGCGTCATCGCGCAGCCCTGCGAGAAACCGGCCAGCACGATGCGCGAGGCCGGGATGCCGCGCGCCTTCTCGGCCTCGATGAGCGCATCGATCATCAGGCGCGACTCGCGCAGGCCGGTCTCGTCCTCGCGCTGCGGGGTGCCGGGGCCGAGGATGTCGTACCAGGCCGGCATCACGTAGCCGCCGTTGACGGTGACGGGGCGCGCCGGCGCATGCGGCAGCACGTAGCGCACCGGGCCGAGGTCGTCCAGGTCCAGTGCCTGCACCACCGGCACGAAGTCACTGCCGTCGGCCCCCAGCCCGTGCAGCACGATCAGGCAGGCCGTCGGCCCCGGCCCGGTTTCGATTTCGATGGCGTCGAGCGACATGTCGGTAAGCTCCTTGGCCGGCACGCACCGGCACCCGATGCGTCGAGCATAGACGACGCCGCTGTCGCCGTCCGCGTCACAATGCAAGGCCCGTCATCTCCCTGGAGACGCCCGATGCCCGACGACCGGCTGCAGGCGCTGGTGCAGCGCCTGCGCGAGTTTTCCGCCGCAAGGCAGTGGGAGCGCTATCACTCGCCGAAGAACCTTGCGATGGCCCTGGCCGGCGAGACCGGCGAACTGGTCGCCGAACTGCAATGGCTGACCGAGGACGAGAGCCGCGCGCCCGAACCCGAGCGCCTGCAGCGCATCCGCGACGAGGCGGCCGACGTGTTCATCTACCTGGCGCGCCTGGCCGATGCGCTGGGCATCGACCTGATCGAGGCCGCCCACGCCAAGATGGACCGCAACGAGGCGCGCTTTCCGGCCGGCAGTGCGCCGGGGCACCGCTGAAGCGGCGCCGCGCAGGGATCACTCGCGGCGCATCGAGCAGCGCGGGCGCTGCAGCAGGGTCCTTCGTCATTTCGTGTGAAACCCAACAGTCACAATGACTCCTGGTCGTCGAGCCCGGTGGGCATGTGTGCAGGCCGCTGGCCGGCCTGTGCACATGTCCACGAGGCGTGTTTGATCAGGAGGATGAGTCCATGGGCATTGCCGTAGAAGCTCTGTTCACCAGCGCGCTGGGCTTGCAGCCGCCGTGGGTCGTCGATGACGTCAGGCTC